>Ga0070730_10000002_pt1 | contig 606246 bp, 552 predicted proteins | sample Coa_R1_3_FD_66447 | JGI IMG/M metagenome (GOLD analysis project Ga0070730, IMG submission 66447) | Surface soil microbial communities from Centralia Pennsylvania, which are recovering from an underground coalmine fire - Coalmine... | ecosystem: Environmental > Terrestrial > Soil >... | reverse complement strand
GATACTTCGCATCGATCGGATTGACGAACAGCGTCCACCCGTACTGCAAGTTCGCCACGCACGCCATGCAGATGACGCCGATGACCAATTGAATCCAAGGATTCGCTAACGGTGATTTAGCGACTGCTGCTTCGTTCATTGTAATTCTCCGTGACAAGTGCGGCGCCGGGTACTCTGCTATGCAAAGTATTGTGAAGTCAAGGGTGGGCATTTGCCCATCGGGTATCAGCCTAGCGGGCCGGCTAGCCCGCCGGCTGTCCACCCGATCCGGCGGGGCGCAGACGGACGTAGCGCTGCGCCAAGGCCGGCAGGACGAATAAATTGAGCAGCGTCGAGGACAGCAAACCGCCGAGCACGGTGATGGCCATGGGGCCCTCGATCTCCTGCCCCGGCCGATGGATGCCGAAGGCGAGCGGCGCCAGTCCGAGGGCCGTGACGGCCGCGGTCATCAAGATCGGCACGAAGCGCTCATTGGCACCGCGTATCACCAAATCAACATCCCAGCTCGCGCCCTCGACCTCCACCAGATGTTCGTAGTGAGCCAGTTGCAAGATGGCATTGCGCGCGCTGATGCCGAACACGGTGACCAATCCCACGACGGCTCCGAGCGAGATGCCGATGCCGGTGACGGCAATCGCCATGACGCCGCCGATCAAGCTAAACGGCAAATTCGCCATGACCAACCAGCTGTTCGCACGCCAATGAAATGAAACGAACAAGATGAGCACGATCAGTCCCAGCGCCAGCCCTGAGTACAGCACCAATTCATTCCGGGTCTGTAGTTCCGCCTCCGCGGCACCGGTAAATTCGACGAACACACCCGCGGGCAGCTCCACGGCGCCGGCGATGGCCCGCTGCGCCTGCCGTACGACTTCTTGAAGCGAACCCTTCCCAACGTTGAATGTCACGCTGATGCGCCGCTGTCCGCCATCGTGTTGGATGCTGTATCGATCCTGGGTAACGGAAAGGCGCGCGATTTGTGCCAGCGGTACCGGCCCCGCGGGACTTGCGATCATGAGCTTCGCGAGCTGCGCAGGCTGATGGCGCACAGTGTCCGGCAGCAGCAGGACCACGCCGACGGTGCGCGTTGCCTGAAAAGTCTGTCCCACGTCGGCCCCGGCGTAGGCCGCTTCGACGGTGTCGAGAACATCCTGGACCTTGAGCCCGGTTGCCGCCAGCGCCTGCGGCAGCAGTTCGATGGCGATCTCCGGCGTGCCGCTCTGACGTTTGAACTGCAAATCCACGACGCCGGGAATTTTCCCGAGCACACCGACAATCTTGTCACCCGCGGCATCGAGCGCATCCAGATCATCGCCGGTCACCTTGACCGCCACCTGCGCCGTCTCGCCGCTCAGGCTTTCACTGATGCGATCTCCCAGAAAGGTGACCACTTCGCTTTGCAGCCCGGGGTAGTCGGCCAAAATCTTGCGCAACTCCTCCTGCGCGGCGTGCTGATCGATCTTGGCATCCGCCTTCAACTCCACATGGAATTCGCTGCGATTCGGCCCCCAGGTATCCTCGCCCAGTTCCGCGCGGCCGACCTGTTGTTCGATGCTTTCCACGTAGGGCAACGCCAGTACTTCGGCGCTGATCCGTTTACCCATGTCGAGCATGGCCTCCAAAGAGGTTCCCGTGGCCGCGCTCGAAACCTGCATGACCAGATGCCCTTCCAAGAAGTCGGGCATGAACGTGCCGCCGAGGAAGGGCAGCGCTGCGAGAGCCGCAATCACCAACCCGATGAGCACTGCCGCGATGAGGCGAAAGTGGCTCGTCACGCCGTGAACCGCAGACCTCTGCCAGGTTTTGAGGCGCACCAGCCACTTCGCTTCCGCGCGCGCATCATGCCGGCGCAGCAACAGCGCGCACAGCGCCGGCGTCACGGTCATGGCCACCAACAGCGAAGCGAGCACGGCGAAAATAAATGCCAGCGCCAGAGGACCGACGAAGCGGCCCTGGACGCTGGAGGTGAACAGTTCCGGCAGGAATACGGCGACCACCACGGCGGTGGCGTAAATAACCGGGCCGCGCACTTCGACGGAAGCGTCGCGCAGGACTTCCAGCCTGGCTTTGGGCTCAGCCAGCCGGCCGTTTTCCCGCAGGCGCCGCAAAATGTTTTCAATGCCGATGATGGCATCATCGACCAGAACGCCCAGCGCGACCGCAAACCCGCCGAGCGTCATGGTGTTGAGCGTCAGGCCCATGCGATTCAGCACGGCGATGGCGGCCAGCAGCGACAGCGGGATGGCCATGAAGGCGATCAATGCCGCACGCACGTCGCGCAGAAACAAATAGAGCACCGCCAGAATGAGAATCGCCGCAATGGCCAGCGAGTCCTTGAGATCGCCCAAAGCCCGTTCGATGAAATTCGCGGGCCGATGCAGGCGCGAATAAAGGGTGATGCCCTGCGCCTTCAAGGTCGGCTCCAGATCGCTTAAGACCTTCTCGACGGCCAAGGTCGCGGTCAACGTATTGGTGCCGTACTGACTCGCCAGAGACAGCATCACGCCCGGCTTGCCCATGACCAGCGCATCGCCGAACTTGAGCGCGGGGGCAAATTTCACCTCGGCGAGGTCGCGCAGTAAAATGGGGGTGCCATGGTGCTCGGTCACCACCGCCTGCTTGAGCGCATCGATATCGGGCTGCGGCGTCGGGGACTTGAGCAGCACCCGCTGCGCGGGCAGGTCGATGAAGCCCGCACCCCGCATGGGCAACGCCGCGTGTGCCGCATCGGCCACCTCGGACAGCGTGATGCCGAAACTTGCCAGCTTGAGCATGTCGGGCTGTATTTGTATTTGCCGCACATCGCCGCCGAAAACGAGGACGTGGGCGACCCCCGGCACGGCCAGCAGGCGCGGCCGGATGATCCAATTGGCGGTATCGCGCAGCGTGTAGGCGTCAACCTGATCGGACAGGAGGCCGATTTTCAGCAAGTCCATAGTGCTCGAGACCAGGGGCGAGAGCTTCGGCGTACCCACGCCCGCCGGCAGACTGCTGCCGAGTTCGGACAGTCGCTCCGAAATTCCCTGCCTCGCCACGTGAACATCAACGCCATCGGCAAAGGTGATGGTCACCACCGAAAGGCCCGGAATCGACTCGGAGCGCAGCGTAGCCAGCCCGGACGCTCCATTGACGGCGTTCTCCACCTGCTTGGTGACCAGCTGCTCGACTTGCTGCGGCGCGAACCCCGGCGCTTCGGTTTGAATATCGACCTGCGAGGGAACGAACTCGGGAAATACATCCAGGGGCGCACGCATGGCACCCCAGGCTCCGAGAATCAGCGCGAACAGACTCAAGGCGGTTACGGCGCCGAAATGGCGCACGCAAAGGCTGACGAGGGCGCGCATCATGGCTAATCAGCGTCCGCGCCGGAATTCGATTCCTGCGCGAGAAGCTGCGCCGTCCCTTTGACGACCACCTTATCGCCCGCTTTGACGCCCTCGGTCACGAAGTAGCCGCTCTCGAACGGTCTGCCGGCGTCTATTTCCGTTTTGAGAAAGGTGCCCGGCTTAGTTTGTACATAGCACCAGTACTTGCCATCGCTGATGACCGCGGCTTGCGCCGGAACCCAGGCACCGGACTGCGTCGATCCGATCGGCGCCCACACGATGATTCTTTCACCTTCGCCCGCATCGCCGGCGCGCAATAGCGCGAAGAAACTGCGCCCGGGAACGGCTGCGTCTGCCGGCGCCGGCCAAACCGAAGTCAACTTCCATCCCTTGCCGGCCGCCGTACCGATGCGCGCGCCGCGCAGGGTTTTCGGAGTGCCCGCAGGTAGTGCACCGAGCGGGAAAGAGGCGCGGACCAGCAACGTGGAGCCATCGGCAAGCGCCTGCAACATGGCCTGATTTCCATCCTGGCCCCACGGCGGCTTTTGTCCGTATGTGGCGGACAGCCGCTGTCGCGCCAGCGACAGAGCCGCCCGATCGACCACCGCCTGGCGTGCGTTGGTCTCCTCGACGTCCGCGGACAAAGCGCCCGCGGTGCCGGCCAGGCGTTGGGTCCTCGCCAATGCCGCACGGCTTTGTTTCTCGGTGGCTTCCGCCGTGGCCAGTTCCGCGACGGCCTGCGCGATCGCCTCGTGCGCCATCACCGTGCCATATCCGGACGTTTCCTCCGCGTAGTCGCTCGCCTTGACCTCCTCGGTCTCGAGACCGATCTTCTCCACCTGCTCGGGCGTCAGGCTGAGTCCCTCACCGGACGGCTTCTCTTTGCCATCCACCGGCTGCGAAGCGTTGGCGGCTTTCGAATCTGACGCCGATTTCGGGTCTGACGGCGACTTGGTGTCCGGCGCCGACTTTGCGTCCGGCACCGACTTGGCCGCATCGGTGGGCGCGGCTTTGTGGCAGGCGGCCATCGCGAGCAGGGCAATACATGCGGCAGCAACAACACCCGCACGCGGCGATGTCGCCCGAAATGATCCAGCTGCGCCCCGCAGCGGCAATATCGTGTTCATTGGGATTCCTTGATCGCAGACTTTGGGGCCGACGCCTGCCAGCCTCCGCCGAGTGCCTTGCAAAGTGCAACGACCGCTTGGAGGCGGGCGAGCTTGTATTGACTGTATTGGTCGCGCGCCGCGTATAGCGCACGTTGCGCCTCGAGCACGGAAAGAAAATCGCCGGAACCCGCCTTGTACCGTAACGTCGCTCCTGCGAATGCGCGTTCGGTTTCGGCGACGCTCTGTTCCTGCAGTGCGCGCGCCTCGTCCAGATGATGCAGCGCGGACAGCGCATTCTCGACATCCACCAGAGCGGACAGAATCGCCGCGCTGTACGCCGCCACCAACTCTTCTTCCTTCGCCTGGGCTTCGGCGCGCACCGCCCGCAGCCGGCCGCGATCGAAGATGGTCTGCGTGATGGATGCACCGAGATTCAACGTCGGCCCCGCGCCGCTCAAGCTGATGACGGCGGCATTCAACGCCGGATTCTGTACGCCGCCGCTGGCCGTCAGCGTCAAGGAGGGAAACAACGCGGCACGCGCTACCAGCAGATCCGCGTTTGCCGCCCGCATGTTGGCCTCCGCCATGAACAAATCGGGCCGGCGCCGCAGCAGCTCCGCAGGCAGCCCTGCACCCACCGGCGGCTCGACCAGTGCGTCGAGTGACCGGCCTTCAACCGTGAACTGCTCAGGAGCGCGCCCCAATAGAAGCGCCAGGGCCGCCAATGCCTCGGCTTCCCGCTGACGAAGTTCCGGCAGAACCAAGCCGGCAGTTGCCAGCACCGCCTTTTGGGTCGAGAGTTCCACCGGGTTGGCCACCCCGACGTCAAAGCGTGCCTGGATGACCTCGAGCAATTTCCGCGCGGCATCCCAATTCGCACCGGCCACGCCCAAGCGCTCGCGTAACGCCAGCACTTGAAAGTATCCGTCCGCGACACCCGCGAGCGTGGTGAGTGCGACGGTGTCGCGGTCGGCTTTCGAAGCGTCCGCCAGCGAACTCGCCGCGCGCGCGGCCGCACGATTCTTGCCCCAGAAATCGACCTCATAACTGGCCGACAACAGGGCCGCCCAATCGGTCTCGTGTGCACTGCCGTTCACCGAATGACCCGCGAGGTAGTTGCCATTGCCGCCGGCATCGACGCTCGGCAGAATCGCGGCGCCTGCCTGCCGCGCGCGCGCGTCGGCCTGGGTTACCCGGGCCCGCGCCATGACCAGGTCAAGATTGGCGCTCGCCGCCTGCTCGATGAGCGCTTGCAGTTCGGGGCTGCCGAAGCCCTTGTACCAATCCAGGCTCGGCCAGGCCGCATCGCTCGGGGCAGGCGCCTCGAAGGCGGCGGGCAAACCGACGGCCTTCGGTTGCGTTTCATGCAGAGCGCATCCAGCGCAGAGCATGACTGCAGCGGCACCGGCAAGGCGAACGGTAGGCGGGCTCATACCCGAAACCCTACCACGGCACGCAGCGGGGTGACTCTTTACAAATCCGACAAGAACGCGAGGAATCGTCCAGCCTGAATAATTCATGCGCAACGGAAAAAGCACGCGCCGTAAGGTTACAGTGCCGTCAGGATCACACCGCCTGCAATGAGCATGGAGCCCAATCCGACCTTCCAGGTCAACTTCTCTCCGAGCAGAAGGACCGCGAATAAAACCACCAGTACCACGCTGAACTTGTCGATGGGCGCCACTCGCGAGGCAGGGGCCATTTGCAGTGCGCGAAAGTAGCAAAGCCACGACAGGCCTGTGGCCACGCCAGACAAGACCAGAAACAGCAGCCCCTTCGAGGATACCGCACCCGGCGCCTGCCATTCCTGACGGGCCGAGACCAGCAGCGCACTGACGGCCAGAATGACCACTGTCCTGTAGAAGGTGGCGAGATCGGAATTGATCTCGGACACGCCGACTTTGCCGAGAATCGCCGTCAGCGCCGCGAAGAATGCCGATCCGAGCGCGAAGACTCGCCAATCCAAATTCATGCCGCCGACTATGCACGCAACGCGGAGGATCCGCCAGGCCAAGCCAGCCCGCCTCGAGTATTCTCCCTTTTCGGGGCGGCGAGATTTTTCCCCGAGAGTGAGGCATAGTTGCGCTTTGCCACACAAAGGTTAAACGGGGGAATCTTTCATGCTATCGACACGCGCTGCCTTGGGTCTCTGCATCAAATTGAGTTTGGGGTTGGGACTGCTCAGTGCGCCGCTCGCGCAAGGCGCGGCGGACGGCACGAAGTTGGAAATACTGCAGCGCTGGAAGGTGGGCGGCGAAGGCGGATGGGATTACCTCACAGCCGATTCGGCCAAAGACCGGCTTTTCATCAGCCGCGGGACGCGCGTCGATGTAGTCAGCACCGAATCCGGGAAACTCTTGGGTTCGATTCCCGACACCTTAGGCGTGCACGGCATTGCGCTGGCCAAGGCTTTGAATCGAGGCTACACCAGCAACGGTCGCGGCAACTCCGTGACGGTCTTTGACCTCGACACCCTCAAGGTCATACAAGAAGTGAAAATCCCCGCCGTCAATCCCGATGCCATCCTGTACGAACCCAACGGCAAACATGTGTTCACATTCAACGGCGGGAGCAAGAACATCACCGTGCTCGACGCAGCAAGCCTCGCCGTCGTCGCCACCATTCCGGTGCCCGACAAACCCGAATTCGCGGTCGATGATGGGCACGGACAGATTTTCGTGAACATCGAGAGCGACCCGGGAAAGATGGTGGTGATCGACACTGAAAAACTGGCGGTCAAGAACACCTGGTCCCTGCCCGGTTGCGACAGCCCGAGCGGGCTGGCCCTCGATGGCGCCCACCACCGCTTGTTTTCCGTTTGCGATGGCAAGGTCATGGCCGTCACCGATGCGGTAAGCGGCAAGCAAGTGGCTCGCGTGACTATCGGCGAGCATCCGGATGCGGCGGCCTACGACGAGAAGCGCGCCACCGCGTACAGCTCGAACGGCGACGGCACCCTGTCGGTGGTCCACCAAGACACGGCGGACCATTATTCGGTGACCGACACCGTGTCCACGCAACGCGGCGCGCGCACCATGGCTCTCGACGGCAAGTCGGGGAAGATCTACTTGGTCACTTCCGATTTCGGACCCGCGCCAGCGCCCACCGAAGCGCAACCTCATCCCAGGCCCACGATGGTTCCGGATTCTTTCGTGGTGCTGGTCGTCGGAAAGCGCTGAGAGCATCCGCACTTCTTGAGCCTACAACGATGTTCGCGCTGCCCGTCGCATGGGTGGGCAGCGCGAGTATCAAGCAAAACCTGCCGAATTCGCGCTGTCCGCAGCCCGCTGCAATGCAACGCGAGTTGTTTGGCAATCGCCGGCGCACCGGGTAGAGTCGAGGCATGACTGAACTGCGCCAGGCGCTCGACGACATCAACGCGATTCGAACCCAGGTGGCTCGCGGGACGCAGTTTCGCGGCTACGGACCTCTGTCCATAGCCTCGAGCGGGGTGCTCGCACTGCTGGTCGCCGCCGCGCAGAGCCATTGGTTGGCCGACTCGGCCTCCAACTTGAAGTCGTTCCTGGCCATCTGGATATCGACGGCGGCAGTCGCGCTGTTCCTCTCGAGCGCCGAAACCATCGTGCGTGCCCGGCGGGTGCATTCAGGGCTGGCGATGGAAATGATTCAAGCCGCGGCCGAACAGTTCCTGCCCTGCATTGTCGTCGGGATGCTGCTGACCGTCGTGCTGATGCGGGTTGCACCGCAGGACTCGTGGATGCTCCCGGGTTGGTGGGAAGTCATATTCAGCTTAGGGGTGTTCGCCTCATGCCGTTTCCTGCCCCGCCAAATGTTCGGGGTCGGAGCATGGTATCTCGCGTCAGGTCTGGTCTGCCTGCTCTTTGCTTCCGGCCATCATGCGCTGTCGCCTTGGGCGATGGGCATTCCTTTCGGCGTGGGTCAGTTGTTGATCGCCGCCGTTCTACGTTATGGATTTGAGGAAGCCGTTGAAGAAGTCTAGCTCCAAATCGGCGAATCCTTCGCCCTTTGCCTATGACGGGCTCAGCCGCATCATCCATGAGCGCGCTCGCTTGGGGGTGTTGACGTGTCTGGTCACGCACCCGAAGGGGCTGCCCTTTCCACAGATGAAAAAACTTTGCGCGTTGACCGATGGCAACTTGAACCGGCACCTGCAGGTGCTACAAGACGCGCAATTGGTAAGTCTGGCAAAGGGCGCTGACCGGAATCGCCCCCAGACGATCTATCGGATCACGACGCTGGGACGCAAGCGTTACTTGGAGTATCTGTCCGTGCTGGAGCAAGTCATCCTCGATGGCGCTCCGGCCGCGAAGACATTGATCGAAAAAAGCTCCTGACGGGCATATTCGTTAGGAATCTCATGATGCACTCCAAGGTCTCATGATGTCGGCCATTCGCCTTCCCGCGACCCTGCAGCGCCGCCTCGACGCGACCGTGAACTCGCTCTTGTATGGCGTATCTTCGGGTCAGAACGAGTTCAATCGGCCGTTCAAAGAGGAAGCGCTGGTCTCGGCGAACTCAGTGTCGTGGCGGATCTTCAAGAATCCCGTCGCGCTATTCGTCGGTGGAACCGCCGCCGTCATACTCGAATTGGCGGAGCCTTCGGTGCGCGCCGGTATCTGGGAGTATTCTTCGTTCCGCAAGCATCCCTTGGGCCGTCTGCAACGCACGGGGTTGGCGGCGATGATCACCGTCTACGGCGCACGCAGCGTCGCCGAGCCCATGATCGCGCGCATCGTGCGCATGCATGCGGGGGTCCAGGGCAAGACACCCGATGGCGCGAGCTATTCGGCCAACGATCCACGACTGCTCACCTGGGTGCACGCCACCGCCGCTTTCGGCTTTGGTGCGGCGTACCACCGCTATGTCCGCCCCTTAGGCGAGGATGAGTTCGATCGCCTGTATGCGGAGGGAATTCCGGTATCGCGGCTGTATGGCGCGGTGGACCCCCCGAACTCTGCCGCAACGATGCAAGGCCTTTTCGAATCGGCTGCCACGCACCTCGCCCCTTCCCCGATTATCTTCGAGTTCCTGAAAATCATGCGGGAAACGCCAGCCCTTCCCCGCCCGCTCCATTGGGTACAACCGATGTTGGTACGCGCCGCGGTGGAACTCATTCCCGATTGGATTCGCGATCGCCTGAGGCTGTCGTCCGGCTACGGACTCGATCGACATGAACTCTGGCTGACGAAATTGCTCGGCGCTTCCTCGGACCGTATCGTTCTGCCCGCAAGTCCCGCCGTTCAATCTTGTATTCGCCTCGGGCTGCCGATGACTTATTTGTTCAGGTAGCAGTACAGGTAGCGGTGCAGGTACGAGTACAGGTCGGGTATAAGTACAGGTCAGGGTTCGGATCGGGGTGAAGGTAGGGATACGGTTGGGGTACGGCTAACCTTTCAGCGGGTGGCCGTCAGGCAATTTGTGGGCATACCAGGTCGCCAGCCGATGCCGGATCGTCTTCTCGCTCACTTGATCCTCGGGCATGGGCGCAATCACCTTGTCGTGCACCAGCAGGCGATACACATACAACGCCTTGTCGCTGGCAGAATCGGTGGCCTCGAACTCAACCGCCTTACGGCCTTCCGCATATTCGACGCCCGCGAGCAATGCCGCCTTGAACAACTCCGATTCGTGCTTGAGCTTTTTCACGGCCCGGCCGGCATGAGGTGGATACGATCTTCGGCGTCGCGCTCGACGGCGGCACGGCTGAACCTCAACGGCACATAGGAGCCTTCGGCCCACATGGGGAATAAATCCCGGTAGTGCGCACTCATGGGGTCATCCGATTGGCCGGGCGTATTGATAACCACTGAATTATCCCACGCACCCACATCCATCACCATGCGCACCGAGGCCCCCGCGATTACGGAGAAGTCGGATGGGCGGTAGGATTGGGCGCGCGGCGTGGAAGAGGAGCCCGGAGTCTCGAGCGGTCCGACCGACATCTGCGCGCGCAGCTCCGGGTCGGCCAGGACGGCGGCGGCAGGCTCGAACATCGCGCGGTGCAGCCGACCCCATGTCCACGACGTCATGATAGGTCCCAGGAGTTGCCTCAAGTCCGCGAGCGCTGCGCCCAAACTGTCCAGCAGGATGGCATCGCGTGCCCCCGCGGGATCCGCGCCCAATGCACCATCGGGATGTTCGAGATAGCCGATCACAGCCTCCAGATGGGGGTCCCCGATGAGTTTACGCGCGGCCTCCGGGGTCGCTTTTGCCACCGTTGCCTTGCCGAGGTACTTCGTCGCCCATACCTCGTAGATCGCGGCAGCCGTGCTGGATGTGCTCTCCTCATGATCCCAGCTCTTGAGCAGCGCGAGCGCCTGCGCGACATCGGCGTCCTGCGAATTCAAGGATGCCAGCAACGCGACCGCACGGCGTGACTGGGTGCTTACCGCGTCGGTCTGGATCGCCATCGAATCGGCCAGGGTCATTTTGGGGTTGGCGCGCAGCAGCTCGTCGATGCGCTCGATGCGCGATCGATCGGTCCACTCGAACGCGATGCGCCTCTGCTCGTTGGGGAACCCTTCGGGCAAGTTCATCTCGTTCGCGGTCGCCAAGAACCCATCGCTCGGGTTGTACCTCCAGGGCAGCACGTCCTTGCCGTGGAAGCCGGCCCATTCATAACGGCCGTCTCCCGGAACCGGCATGAGGCCGTCCCAATTCTTCCGTACCGGGACGCGGCCCGCGGCCGCCCAGCCGATGTTACCCCTCACATCCGCATAAACGATGTTGAGCGGCGGTGCGCCCCACTGGTCGCCGGCTGCCTTGAAGTCATCCCAGGTTTTCGCCATGAGCAGGCGCGAGGATCCGAAATAGCCCGAAAGTCCGGGCTCGTTCCACACGGTGCGCATCGCGAAGGCACGCCGGTTTGCCGCATCCACCGCCAACACCGGGCCGTGGCGGGTGAAGCGCAGTTCGACCTCGCGCGTCGCACCTCCCTTCACCTCGATCGACTCGTGCACCACGTGCATTTTTTCCCAGCCGGATTTGTAGCGATAGCTGTCCGGATCGCCGGCTTTCAGTGCGTAGACATACAAGTCTTCTTGGTCGATGGCGAATATGGTGATGCCGAATGCAATGTCCTCGTTGTGTCCGATGGAAATGCCCGGCAGCGCCGGTTCACCCGCGCCGATGATATCGAGACCCGGCGCGTTCAATCCGACCACGTAGCGTAGCGACGGTGCGCCGAGCTGGCGGTGAGGGTCGTTTGCCAGAATGGGCCGGCCCGTCACGGTTCGCGAGGGCGCGATCACCCAATTGTTCGAGCCCTCCATGGACTGCGCATCGATCGCCATCGCCAATTGCCTCTCGGGGGAAAGGTCTGCGTGCCGTTCGGTTCCGGCAAGCGCATTGAAGTCCACGGCCTTGGTGGCCAGCAGATAATCCTTCAGTACCTCGGCAGGCACGTCGCAGGGATTGAGGCCGGCGGGGATCACCATGGTGTGGCCCACCGGTTCGATCTTGCGGCGCAGCCGGTCCGCCTTAAGACCTGCCGCGCAGACGACACGGGCGCGCGCGACCTCCGAGGTGATGTTCGATACCAGCGCATGGCTGCGGATGCGCACGACATCCTCCGCTTTCCAGGTATCGGGCTGACTGCCGGTCAGCTTGAATTCGATGGGCAGCGGTTTCGCGGCGCTGCGCACTTCGGCGACGTAGGCGTTTACGCCGTCGACGAAGGCCGTGACCCACTCTCTTGCATTGGCGGCGTATGCGTCCCACTCCTGCGCCATGTCACCCCGATAGAGGAACAGCCGGGCGGCGCGATCCTGATCGACGTAGGTAGGACCTAAGGATTTCGACAGTAGCCCTAAGCCACGCTTGCGCCATAGATCGATTTGCCACAGCCGATCGCGCGCCGCGTTGTAACCCTGCAGGAAGAAGGCGTCGTGGACGCTGGCGGCGAAAACATGTGCGATGCCCCAGTGGTCGATCACGATGTCGGCCGGAGCACCGAGGCCTGCAACTTTCCAGCTTTGTTCACGCACGGCCGTCGAGGCCTCTGCGGCTGCCTGGGCCCGCACCGGCGACGCAAGGTTGAGCGTCAACACCAGCAGTATGAATCCAGTGCCGCCCAGGTACTTCATCCGATCTCCCGCATCGTTATTTCTCGTCCGGCCAGCCGCGCGTACTTACGCTAGACCCGCCGAGTGATCATAGCTCACCACAGATTGTTCAGGACTGCAGATGGGCTAGCGGGATGCGCGCGGTGCGCTTGATGGTGGCGAGCACCACGCTCGATTGCATGTCGCGGACATTAGGCACCCGAATGAGCTTCTTCAGAACCACGTTGCTCAAGGCATCGAGGTCTTTGCCATAGACCTCGAGAATAAAGTCGTAAGTTCCGGTCATGGCGAAGCACTTCGTGACCTCGTCCATGAGTCGTATCTCGCGTTCGAAGCGCGCCACCGTTTCATCGGTATGTTCCGTCAATTTCACTTGCACGATGGCCAGCACCGCCAGTCCGACGCGGGCCGGATTGAGTACGGCGGCGTAGCCCTCAATGGCCCCCTCGGATTCCAGCGTCTTGATGCGGCGAGCGCAGGGAGTCGCAGACAATCCGATGGATTCGGAGAGGTCTACCACAGAGAGGCGACCGTCGCGCTGCAGCGCGTCAAGTATCTTGGCGTCATAGCGGTCAAAGTTCATTTTTCAATTACTCATTGATGATTTATTAGTGATTATCACTAATATTTATCAATTATTCGAGACTTTTTGGCGATTCCTGTCGCCTGCGCTGCATTAGTCTTCGGAATTCCAAAGCCATGAGGGATCGCGATGGTGGCCAGTCTCCGCAAGATGCAGCAGGCACCGACGGCGGGCGCCTTCGAGTGGCGCACCGTTCTGCGCCACGTGGCGATTTCGCGCGCACTCGATGATCTTGAAGAATCGACGTTGTTGCCCGACCGCAAGGTCCTGTACCAATTCTCGGCGCGTGGCCACGATCTTACCCAGGTGCTGCTGAGCACCCAATTGACCGGTGACCAGGACGGCATCGGCGCCTACTACCGATCGCGGCCGCTGTTGCTCGGCTTAGGGCTTCCGCTGGAGGAGGCCCTTGGATCTACGATGATGCGTGCCGGCGGCATGAGCGACGGACGCGACATCGGCGTGGTCTTCAACATGCCGCGCAAGGTGGGTCCGTGCGTCCTGCCCGTATGCGGGGGCGTGGGTGCGCAGTACACGCCGGCGGTGGGATGGGCTCAAGCCCTGCGCTATCGCCTTACCCGGCTGGGCGATCAGACTTGCAAGAACAGTATTGCGGTGGCGCATGGCGGAGAAGCATCGACGGCAACCAATGGGTTCTGGGCGGCGCTCAATATCGTCACCACCGAACGGCTGCCGTTCTTGTTCTTCATCGAGGACAACGGCTACGGCATTTCGGTCAGTTCCCGCCATCAAACGCCGGGGGGCAATATCGCCCGCAATCTCGAGAGCTTTGGCGGGTTGCGGGTGCTGGATGGCGATGGGTCGGACCCGTCGGCCGCCGCTGCGCTCATCCAGAGCGCCGTGGCCGGAGTGCGATCGGGAGACGGCCCTGCCCTGATCAGGCTCACGGTACCGCGACTTTCGGGCCACTCCGGACAGGACACCCAGACCTACAAGAGCGAGAGCGAAATCGCAGCCGAGAACGCGAAGGATCCGCTTGCCAAGCTGCGCGAGCAATTGGTGCCGCACACGATCAGCGCGGCCGACTGGGACCGGGAAATGGCCGAGGGCCGTGTCGCCGTAGCTTCTGCACTTGCGGCGGTCGAGCGGCGCCCGACACCCGACGTTTCGCGCATTCAGCGCTACGTGTTTTCCGAGCACGGCGACGACGGCTCGATCGATCTGCAGCAGCAGGGCGGCCTGCGTTGCGCGGGGGTGATGCCCGCGCCGGGCACGGAGCGGCCCAACCCGGAGGGTCCGCGCATCAATCTAGTTACGGCGGTGCGCCGCACGCTGGAACATGAACTGAGCACGAATCCTCGATTGCTGATCTTCGGCGAAGACGTCGGGCGCAAGGGCGGGGTTCATGCCGCAACCCTTGGGCTACAGGAAAAATTCGGCGCGGACAGAGTATTCGACACCAGCCTCTCCGAAGAGGGCATCATCGGCCGCGCGGTCGGCATGGCGGCCTCGGGCCTCATGCCGGTACCGGAAATTCAATTCCGCAAGTATGCGGATCCGGCCGCGGAGCAACTCAACGACTGCGGCACGATGCGTTGGCGCACGGTCAATCGCTTCGCAGCCCCGATGGTGGTGCGCATTCCGGGCGGATTTTTCAAGTGCGGCGACCCATGGCACAGCCAATCGAACGAAGTGCAGTGGTTGCACGGCGTCGGCTGGCGCTTGGCCATGCCGTCCAATGCACAGGATGCGGTGGGTTTATTGAGAAGCGCCTTGCGCGGCAACGATCCCACGATATTCTTCGAACATCGATCGCTGCTCGACTCCGCTTCAGCCCGACGTCCCTACCCCGGCGACGAATTTGTCGTGCCGTTCGGCAAGGCCACTTTGCTGCGTGAGGGCACCATGCTGACGGTGGTGAGCTGGGGCGCCATGGTGGAGCGCTGCGAGCAGGCTCTCGAGGCCAGCGGCAAATCAGCCGACCTGCTGGACCTGCGCACCCTCTCCCCCTGGGACCGCGAGGCCACGCTGGCATCGGTGCGCAAGACGGGCCGCTGCCTGATCGTTCACGAGGATACGATGACCGCGGGCTTCGGCGCGGAAATCGCCGCAGTTCTGGCCAAGGAGGCGTTCTTCGATCTGGACGCGCCGATCGAGCGGCTGGCGATGCCGGATGTTCCGAGTCCGCACCATCCGGCGCTGCTCGACGCCGTACTGCCCAGCGTCGAGACCATTACACAGTCGATTGTCGCTTTGTCCGAAATTTAAGCATGAACGCCGTTGAAGATGTGTTGGCCCCGCCGAACGAGGAAGGCACACGCGCCACGATTTTGCGCTGGTGCAAAGCCGTCGGCGACCGCGTCGCCAAGGATGAACCCTTGGTGGAGTTGGAGACCGACAAGGTCACGGTGGAAGTGCCGGCGCCGGCCAGCGGCACCTTGATCGAAGTACTCAAGCCGGTGAATGCCGAGGTCAGCCCGGACGAGGTTCTGGCCCGATTGAGGCTGACCGATGCGAGGATTACTGCTTCCACGGCTGCGCGAGATACCGTGCCCCCGGCAGATGCGCGGGAAGCCGTGAAGTCGAACGAGGAAGCTCCCCCGCCGGCTGCTGCCGCGAGCGGCGCTCGCGAACTCTTGAGCCCCGCGGTTCGACGTTTGCTGCGGGAACATTCCATTGCCCCCGAGAACATCAAGGGCACGGGCCGAGGCGGCCGAGTGACCGCCGAAGACGTGGCACGGCATGTCTCCAATGGGCGCACCTCTGGTGCGCAGCCCGTCGGCGCGCAACCCGCGGACGCGCGAATCCAGTCGCCCCCGGTTGCCGATGCGGCGACGTCGACCAGGGTCCCCCACACCGCCATTCGACGGCGTGTGGCCGAACACATGGTGCGCAGTCTCGCCGACGCTCCCCATGTCACCACACTCTTCGAGGCGGACCTGACGCGCGTACTTCAAGCGCGCGCCTTACATGCGCCGACGTTTGAATCCCGCGGCACACGATTGACGCTGACGGCATACTTCATCGCCGCCTGTGCTCGCGCATTGCAGGCCATCCCCGAGGTGAACGCGACGTTCCATCAGGATGCCATGGAGCTGCATGGCGACGTGAACATCGGCGTCGGGACGGCCCTCGGAAATAAGGGCTTGATCGTGCCCGTCATTCACCGCGCCCAAACGTTGAACCTGTTCGAGATCGCGGAGCGCCTCAACCGGCTGGTCGATGCGGCGCGCGCGGGCACACTCGCGCCGCAGGAGGTGCGCGGCGGCACTTTCACGATCTCGAATCACGGTGTCGGCGGAAGCCTGCTCGCGGCGCCGATCGTCATCAATCAACCGCAGGTAGCGATCCTCGGCGTCGGTAAAGTCGAACGCCGGATCCGCGTGATCGAAGCCGGCGGCAGCGAATCCATCGCCGTGCGCTCCATGTGCTATCTGACCTTGACGATCGATCACCGTGCGCTCGATGCATTCCAGGCCAACGCCTTCCTGAAACTAGTGGTCGAAACCCTGGAGCAGTGGCCGCAGACCGCCGAACCTAAGCATGACTGAGGGGTCGGCCGGCGGCAACGGTCCCGCGAGCGTTGCCGCAACCCGCGACAGGTGAACCTCCGAGGCTTCGAACACGCGCGAATAAATATCGCGGCATAAGGCCGCGGCCTGCACGCCCGGCCAGTCGGCCCGCAACAGCTGCGCCGGCAGCAGCGGATCGCGCAGATGCAGGCGCCGATATTCATGAATCAGCAGCGTGCGCACCAGGAAGGCGTCCCGCGGCACGGCATCAGCGCGGCGCCTAAGTTCGGCGTACACCGCCGCGAAACGCCTGACGAAGCGCCGATACCGCATCCCCAGATCTTCAAGATTCCATCCCAATTCGATCACGCGCTGCGGCGCGTCGTCCGCGGCCGGCGCCGCATCGAAGGCAATCACCGGAGCCAGGACTCCCGCGGAGCGACGCTGCGCGCGCAGCGCTCGGGGATCGAATTCCGGATGCGCAAAAACACCGGCGGAAATTTGCCCGAATCCTCGCCACACCAGTTCTTCGCGAATGGCGCGCCGCTGAGCGGCGCGCATCGGAGGCACGACGATCAAGGTCCAGCGGCCGGACCAGCGCGCGTCCGGTTCGCTGTAAATGCGCTTCGTCGCCTCGGCGAAGCGCTCACGGCCGTTCTTCGAGAGGTGGTACTCGCTGAGCTTGCCCACGCGGCGTCCCTCGAGCCAGCCGTCCTGCGCCAGCCGTGCGGTTGCGGTGCGCACCAGGCGCTCATTCAACCCGAACGGCGCCGCCAATTCGATCAGGCTGCCCAGCGCGATTGCACCGCCCCGCGGCGTGATGGCATCCCCGAAGACGGTCACGATGAGCGATCCGCCGCGTAAGGGCCGCTGCCGGCGAAAGCCGGCCACCAGTCGGGCGGCGGTGAGGGGAAATTCGGCCATGGTGCAGCGCTTATTCCAAGGGGTTCTTTTATGACACAAAAAACATTGCACTTCCAATTTTTACGTATCATTATTGACACGCTGGATAAAACCGGAGGCTTGAGGTCATGTACACGCAAGGCTTGGATGGGCAGCCGGCCGAGGCTGCGGTGGTGGACGAGAGCGCGCTCGAACAGCGCTTCCTCGCCCGCGTCGATGCCGAGGAGAAGATCGAGCCCAAGGACTGGATGCCGGCACGCTACCGCAATACCTTGATCCGGCAGATCTCCCAGCATGCCCACTCCGAGATCGTCGGCATGCTGCCGGAGGGAAATTGGATTACTCGCGCACCCACCTTGAAGCGCAAGGCGATATTGATCGCCAAGGTGCAGGACGAAGGCGGACACGGCGCCTATCTGTACAGCGCCGCCGAGACCCTGGGCGTGAGCCGCGATCAACTCATCGAGCAGTTGTTGTCGGGCAAGGCCAAGTACTCGAGCATTTTCAACTATCCGACCCCGACGTGGGCCGACGTGGGCGCCATCGGTTGGTTGGTCGACGGCGCCGCCATCATGAATCAGATTCCATTGTGCCGCTGTTCATACGGTCCCTACGCGCGCGCCATGGTGCGCGTTTGCCGCGAAGAAAGTTTCCATCAGCGCCAAGGCTACGACCTGATGCTGCAACTGGCGCGAGGCACGCCCGACCAAAAGCGCATGGCGCAGGAGGCGCTGAATCGCTGGTGGTGGCCGGCCCTCATGATGTTCGGCCCGTCCGATGCCAATTCGACCCACACGGGCGACTCGCAGCGCTGGAAGATCAAGCGATTCTCGAACGATGAACTGCGCCAGAAGTTCGTGGACTTTACGGTGCCGCAGGCGAAGTTTCTGGATCTGACGGTCCCCGACCCGCAGTTGCACTGGGATGAATCCAAGCAGCAATATTCCTTCGGGCCCATCGATTGGAGCGAGTTCGATCAGGTATTGAAGGGCAACGGTCCCTGCAACACAGAGCGCCTTGCCGCACGGCGCAACGCCCATGCCGCCGGGGCCTGGGTTCGCGAGGCGGCAAGCGCCTATGCCGCGAAGCGGCGCCCGTCCGCCGCCGGTGTCGCGGCTTAATCACGAGAGCAGTGAAATGGAAGACCAGCGTCAATGGCCCCTGTTCGAAGTGTTCATCCGTGCACGCGGCGGTCTCGACCATAAGCACGTGGGCAGTTTGCATGCGGCGGATCCCAGTATGGCCCTCGATCACGCGCGCGATCTGTACACCCGCCGCCAGGAAGGCGTCAGCATCTGGGTGGTGCCCTCCAAGGCCATCATCGCATCCGATCCTGCCGAGACCGATTCGCTGTTCGAACCCGCCCGGGACAAGATCTATCGTCATCCCACGTTCTACGTCATCCCCGATGAGGTCAAGACGTTGTGAAAGGCGCGGCTGAAACCGACGCTCAGGCGCTGTTTCGTTATGTGCTGCGCTTAGGCGACTTGAGCTTGGTCCTCGGACAGCGGCTGGGCGAATGGGTGGGCCATTCGCCGGCGCTCGAGGAGGACTTGGGGTTGGCGAACATCGCCCTGGACCTGATCGGCCAGGCGCGCTTGCTGCTCTCCTATGCCGGCGAGATCGAAGGCCGCGGCCGGGACGAGGATCAGCTGGCGTACCTACGTGAACAGGGTGCGTATTTCAACGCGATATTGGCCGAACAACCCAATGGCGACTTTGGACAGACCTTGGTGCGCCAGGTGCTGATCGACGCGTTTCAACTCGAACTCTATGAGCGTATGACGGATTCTATGGATGCGCGCCTGGCGGCGATCGCCGCCAAGTCCGTCAAAGAGGTGCGTTACCACCTGCGTTACAGCAGCGGCTGGCTGGTGCGACTCGGCGACGGCACGCCGGAGAGCCACCAACGAGTCCAGACGTCGCTCGAATTGCTTTGGCCGTATACGGTGGAATTGTTTGCCGAGGACGATGTGGATCGCGCCATGGTCGACCGCGGCATTGCGCCTCGGCTTTCCGAGGTGCGCGCCGCCTGGGTCGAGCGCATCGAGGCCATTTTGGCCGAGGCGACACTGAAGCGACCGGCCGATCGCCCGCATGCCTGGCATGGCAAGCGCGGCCAACATAGCGAGCATTTAGGCTACATCCTGGCCGAGATGCAGTATCTGCAGCGCGCCTATCCGGGTGCACGCTGGTGACCACGGGCGCGTCGGACATGGATGAGCCGGTGGGCACGGTGGTGTCGGACGTGGACGAGCGGGTAGCCGTGGCGTGGGACACCTTGCGAGGGATTGCGGATCCCGAAATCCCGGCCATCAGCATCGTCGAACTCGGCCTCATTCGCTTCGTCAAGGCCCGACACGGCGGCATCGAGGTGGGTCTTTCGCCGACCTATGTCGGATGTCCCGCGACCGAGGTCATTAGGCGCGCCGTGAAAGACGCCCTTCAGGACGCCGGGGTCGGCGACGCCCAAGTGACCCATGTGCTGTCGCCGGCTTGGAGCAGCGATTGGATCACCGAAGCGGGCCGGCGCAAGCTGCATGCCTATGGCATCGTGCCTCCCGAGCACGTGTCGAACCTGCGCGACATCCTGCGCGCGGATCGCCCGGTGGCCTGTCCTCGCTGCCATTCCGTCGACACGGAAAACTTAAGCGAATTTGGCTCAACGCCCTGCAAGGCGCTGCATCGATGCCGCGCCTGTCTCGAACCGTTCGAATATTTCAAATGCATCTGATGGCTTCATTGATACGGCTATTGACATGGCGTCCTTGAATTTACATGCGTTGAAGGTCACGTCCGTCGAGCGCGTGGCGCAGGACGCAGCCTGCGTGACGGTGGCCATACCCGAAAGCTTGCGCGAGGCGTTCGCGCATCACGCCGGACAGTACGTCACGGTGCGTCGCGTGATGGACGGGCGGGATGAACTGCGCACCTATTCCATCGTCACGGCCCCCGGCGACGGCGAACTCAAGTTGGGAATCCGCATCCAGAACGGCGGCCGCGTATCCGGCGACATCGCCAATATGCATCCCGGCGACCTGCTCGATGTCGGCCCGCCGATGGGGCGCTTTCGCACCGCCATCGATCCTAAGCGCAGCTTCCGTTATGTGGCCTTTGCGGCCGGCAGCGGCATCACACCGATCCTGTCGCTTGCCACGGATATCCTGGCACGCGAGCCGCACAGCCGGTTCACACTGATCTACGGCAACCGCAGCATGTCCACCACGATGTTTCTCGAGGAAACCCTCGCCCTGAAAAATCGTTACCTGGAGCGGGTGTCATTGCATTTCGTGATGAGCCGCGAGCCCCAAGAGACCGAGATGCTCAACGGGCGAATCGACGCCGGTAAGGTGACGGATCTTGCCCGGCACATCGTCGAGATCGGCATCGCCGATGAGTACCTGATCTGCGGTCCGGGGACGATGGTCGACGAGGTGCGCAACACCGTCAAGGCGCTCAACGCCGCGGCCACCATCCGCTTCGAACGCTTCACGACGGCGAATTCACGTCCCGTGGAAATACCGAGCCCATCACGCGGCGCACCGGCTGCAACGCAGAAACCGCTGGCCACGATTTCCGTCGTGATAGACGGCCGGCGCCGCAGTTTTCCGATGCTCCAAGGCGACCCATCGGTGCTGCACGCGGCGGAAAGGGCGGGATTGGATCTACCGTTCTCGTGCCGCTCAGGGATCTGCGCCACTTGCCGGACGCGCATCACCGAAGGGGCCGCCGTGATGGGCCATAACATCGCGCTCGAGCCCTGGGAGATCGACTCCGGTTTCGTGCTGTGCTGTCAGGCCCGGCCCACCACGCCCACGCTCGAAATCACCTACGACCAGAAATAACGGCGAACACGTTCGGGGAACCCATGTCATACGAGACCATTCTGTTCGAAGTGGAGAGCCACATCGCCCGCCTCACGCTCAATCGGCCCGACAAGCTCAATAGCTTCAATACACAGATGCACCGCGAGGTTCGCCACGCGCTGTCGGGCGAGGCCATACGCTCGGCCCGCGCACTGGTGTTGACCGGCGCCGGCCGCGGCTTCTGCGCAGGGCAAGACCTCAGCGATCGCGCCGTAGCCCCGGGCTCGGCGGCCGTCGACCTCGGCGAGTCGCTGGAGAATCGCTACAACCCTCTGGTGTTGACGCTGCACAACTTGCCGATGCCGGTGATTGCCGCGGTGAACGGCGTTGCAGCCGGCGCCGGCGCCAACATCGCGCTGGCATGCGACATCGTGGTGGCCGCGCGCTCGGCCAGTTTCGTGCAGGCATTCTGCAAGCTGGGACTGATGCCCGATTCAGGCGGAACCTGGATTCTGCCGCGCCTGGTCGGCAGCGCGCGTGCCATGGGGCTCGCGCTGCTCGGCAATAAGTTGCCGGCGGACCAGGCCGCCGCCTGGGGCATGATCTGGCAGTGCGTCGAGGATGCTGAGTTGGCCGGCACGGTCGACGCGCTGGCGCGCCAATTCGCCGTCGCGCCCACGCGCGGCTTGGCAGCCACCAAGGACGCCATGCGCCGCAGCTGGCAGCGCTCGTTCGCCGAACAACTCGACGTGGAACGCGACATGCAGCGCGAGCTGGGCCTCACGAGCGACTTCGCCGAAGGCGTCACGGCATTCGCCGAAAAACGCACGCCCCGATTCAGCGGCCGCTGACATGCCGTACATCGCGCGAGGCACGAGAGAGGCGCTTGCGCATTTTTGCGGCCGTTGCACGCGCCTGCGCGTTTCCATACTCAGGGACATCCCATGAATCTACAGAGTTATGTCGGCGGTCATTGGCACAGTGGCAGAGGGCAAGGCGTCGCGATGCGCGATGCCACCACGGGAGAAGAGATCGCCACGGCTTCGTCGGCCGGGATCGATTTCGCCGCGGTTCTGGCTCATGCCCGCGACGTGGGCGGCCCGGCACTCCGGGAGCTGACCTTTCACCAGCGCGCGGCGCTGCTGAGAACGCTCGGCAAACGACTGGCGGACATCAAAAGCGAGTTCTACACCCTCTCCTATCGCACCGGCGCGACCATGAACGATGCGCTGATCGACATCGACGGCGGCATCGGTACCGTGTTTGCCTTCGCCGGCAAGGGCGCGCGCGAACTGCCGAACGCCCACGTCTATCTGGACGGCGGCGTGGAAGGCCTTTCCAAGGGCGGCAGCTTCGTCGGCCAGCACCTCTACGTCTCCCGCGAGGGAGCCGCGGTCCACATCAACGCTTTCAATTTCCCGGTGTGGGGAATGCTGGAAAAACTGGCGCCCGCGATCCTGGCGGGCGTACCGGCCATCGTCAAGCCGGCGACGGCCACCGCCTACCTGACTGAACTCGTCGTCCGGCGCATCATCGAATCGAAGATCCTTCCAGAGGGGTCGCTGCAGCTGGTGTGCGGCAGCCTGGGAGACCTATTCGATCATTTGAATTGCCAGGACACGGTGTCCTTTACCGGTTCGGCGCATACCGCCGCAAGGCTGCGGGTTCATCCGACCATCATTCGACACGCGGTTCCGTTCATCGCCGAAACCGACTCCTTGAATTCCAGCATCTTAGGCGCGGACGCTGCGCCGGGCACGCCGGAGTTCGACCTGTTCATCAAAGAGGTCGTTCGCGAAATGACCGTCAAGGCGGGACAGAAGTGCACGGCCATCCGCAAGGCGCTGGTGCCGGCGGCCGTGGCAGGCGATGTGATGGCCGCCCTGCAAGCCGCCGCTTCCAAGATCGTGGTCGGCGATCCGCGCGCCGAGGGCGTGCGGATGGGACCGCTGGTGAGCCAGGAACAGCGAACCGATGTGCTGGCGCGCCTCGCCGAGCTGCAGCGCGAGGCGGAACTCGTCGCCGGCAACCCGCGCAAGTTCGACCTGAAGGATGCCGATGCGGAACGTGGCGCCTTCGTGCCGCCGCTTCTCCTGCTCTGCCGCCAACCTCAGGCCGCGCGCGCCATTCATGAGGTCGAGGCGTTCGGGCCCGTCGCCACGGTGATGGCCTACGCCGACACGACCGAGGCGATCGCGCTCGCCCGGCGCAGCGCGGGAAGTCTGGCCGCATCGGTGTTTTCAGCCGACGATTCCCTTGCGGCCCGGATCGTGCTGGGGTTGGCGCCTTATCATGGCCGCATTCTGGTGGTGAACCGAACTTGCGCGAAGGAGTCCACGGGCCATGGTTCGCCGCTCGCGCCGCTGATTCACGGCGGCCCCGGCCGCGCCGGCGGTGGCGAGGAAATGGGCGGGATTCGCGGGGTGCTGCACTACATGCAGCGCACCGCGGTCCAGGGCTCGCCCGACACCATCACAGCGATCGGCGGGCGATGGGTAAGGGGCAGCCGCCTGCTCGATCCCGGTCGTCACCCGTTCCGCATTCCCTTCAGCGAACTCAAGTTGGGGGATACGCTGAAATCGAAGGATCGCGAAGTTACGGTGGCGGACATCGAGCAATTCGCCGCCCTGACGGGGGATAACTTCTACGCTCATATGAGCGAGACGGAAGCCAAGCGCAATCCGCTGTTCGGCGGTCGCGTCGCGCATGGATATTTTCTGATCTCGGCGGCGGCCGGGCTGTTCGTCGATCCCGACTATGGCCCCGTGCTCGGCAACTATGGCCTCGATGAGCTGCGCTTCGTCAAACCGGTCAAGCCCGGCGATCGCATCAAGGTGCGGCTGACCTGTGCGGCCAAGAGCCTGCGGGCCGAGAAGGGCTGGGGCGAAGTGGCATGGGATACGGAAATCACCAACCAGAACGAAGAGACGGTCGCGTCCTATCAGGTGCTCACCATGGTCAGCACGCAGGCGGTTCCCGACTCACCGGGAAAAAATTGATGCCGATCGATACCGCACGCTACGCCCGGGACTTCGCCAGCCTCCGGTTTCTCGCGCCCGAGGAGGGGATACTGGAACTCGTCATGTCCAACGAGGGGCGTCTGAACGCCGCCACTGAGGCCATGCATCGCGATCTTGCCCAGGTTTGGCGCAGCATCGACCTGGATGATGCGGTACGCGTAGTTCTGGTCCGCGGCGAAGGCGCCACGTTTTCCTCCGGCGGCGATTTCCGCATGATCGAGCGCATGATCGAGGACGAGGCCACTCTGATTCGGGTCTGGAAGGAAGCCGGCGATCTGGTCTACAACCTCATCAATTGTTCCAAGCCCGTGGTCTCCGCGATCCGCGGCAGCGCAGTGGGCGCGGGGCTGGCCATTGCGCTGCTCGCCGATGTGTCGGTGGCCGCGAATGAGGCAAAAATCCTCGATGGCCACACGCGGCTCGGCGTCGCCGCCGGCGACCACGCCGTCATCATCTGGCCGCTGCTGTGCGGTCTGGCCAAGGCCAGATACCATTTGCTGACCAACAAGCCCCTGTCGGGCGCGGAAGCCGAGCGTATTGGGCTCGTCGCCGTGGCGGTGCCGGATGCGGACGTGATCGGTACCGCGTTCGACATCGCACGCACCTTAAGGTCGGGCAGCGCCACCGCCATGCGCTGGACCAAGCACGCTCTGAACAACTGGCTGCGCCTCGCCGGTCCGAGCTTCGATGCCTCGTTGGCTCTGGAATTCCTGGGCTTTCGATTGGCCGATATTCGCGAGGGACTGGCGGCCGCGCGCGAGAAACGCCGGCCGAACTTCGAACCGACCCCGCGCGACTGACCCGCGGTACGACAGCGATGACGGACAGGCAGGAATTGGCGGCGGATCCGATATTCAATGCGAGCCGCGCGGACATCGAGCGCTTGCAGCTCGAGCGCCTGCGCTCGACACTGCACCACGCCTACGCCAACAACCCGGTCTATCGTCGCAAATTCGATGCCGCCGGCGTCCATCCCGACGACTTGCACACGCTGGAGTGTTTGGCCCGGTTCCCTTTCACGACCAAGGACGATCTTAGAGAATCCTATCCATTCGGTTTGTTCTGCGTGCCCATGACCGACATCGCGCGCCTTCACGCCTCTTCCGGCACGACCGGCAAGGCGACGGTGGTCGGTTACACCAAGAATGATTTGGCCGCATGGAGCGCTCTCGTGGCGCGTTCCATCCGGGCGGCGGGCGGGCGCGCCGGGATGAAAGTCCACATTGCCTACGGGTACGGTCTTTTTACCGGCGGCTTGGGCGCGCACTACGGTGCCGAAGCGGCGGGGTGCACCGTGATCCCGATGTCGGGAGGACAGACTGAAAGACAGGTTCAGCTGATCTGCGATTTCGCGCCCGACATCATCATGGTGACGCCCAGCTACATGCTCGCCATTCTCGATGAGTTCAGGCGCCAAGGGCTCGATCCCCGCGCCACCTCGTTGCGCATCGGTATCTTCGGCGCCGAACCTTGGAGCGAAGGCATGCGCAATGAAATCGAAAGCGCCTTCGGCATCGATGCCTGCGACATCTATGGATTGTCGGAAGTGATGGGGCCGGGGGTCGCGCAGGAATTCGCGCACACCAAGGAGGGCCCCACCATCTGGGAAGATCACTTCATCCCTGAAATCGTGGACCCGCTCACGGGAGAGCCCATGCCCGACGGCGAGGAAGGCGAATTGGTGTTCACTTCGCTCGTCAAGGAAGCCATGCCCGTGATCCGCTATCGAACCCGGGACCTGACGCGGCTGCTTCCGGGCCGCAGCACGGCCATGCGCAGGATGGCCAAGATCAGCGGCCGTTCCGACGATATGCTCATCGTGCGCGGCGTGAACGTGTTCCCCTCACAAATCGAGGAACTGATTCTGCGTTGCGCGGGCCTTGCGCCGCACTACGAAATCGAATTGACCCGGCCCAATCGCCTCGATGAAATGCACATTCTGGTCGAGGCACGCACCGATCTTGAGCCTGAGGCACGCGCTGCCCAAGCGCTGCTGCTGGCCGCCAAACTCAAGGAGAATGTCGGCATCTCGGCACAGATCCGCATCGTTCCGAGCGGCTCGCTGCCGCGCTCCGCGGGGAAAGCGCAGCGCGTGCGCGATCGGCGCTAGATACGCTCGATCATCGCCAAGGGTAGTCCCCGGGGAGCACCTATACACCGGAGCCTATCTGAAGTATTCCCATTGGCCGCGAACGAGAAGGATTTGCCGACGTTGAGGGCTAGCCTGCCAGTCCGGAAGCGTGCTTATACTGGAAGCCTGCCCGAATATAGGCTGACGCGCACAACCTTGAGACCCTTGTGACAACACCCGCCATCCAGTCGAAGAAGAACCTGGCAGGCCTCGCGCCTCCGCCGCAGAAACCCGCCTCCTTGCTCGCCACCGTGCGCGCCACAAAGGGCAATTTCTTCGAAATCATTCCGCTTGCCGCCTACGAGCAACCCTACTATCTGTGGAAGTCGATGTTGGGTTCCGTGCTCATGGTGAACGACCCGGAGGGCGTGCGTCGTGTGCTTCTCGATAACGTCGCCAACTACCCGAAGAACGAGATGGAGATCAAGTTCTTCTCGGCCATGTTCGGCGAAGGCCTGTTGAGTGCACCGGGCCCTAAATGGCGCGCACACCGCAAAGTGATGGCGCCTTCCTTCGGCACGCGCACGGTGGAATCGTATGCGCCGGCCATGGTCGAGACCACGGTCGCCTTTGCGCACCAATGGGATGCACTGCCCGACTTGGCGGAAATGGATATCGCCGCGCAAATGAAGGCGCTGACCTTGAAGATCATTTGCCGCACCATGTTTTCCTCGGACGCGGAAGAATTGGCCGCGCACGCCGGCGAGGCGCTGGAGTTCGCGCAGGCATCCTTGGAATTCGGCCTGCTGGACATTCTGCCCCTGATCGGCCCCCGGCGCATCAAGCGCAAGGAGGAAGCCATACGCACCCACTTCAAGGGCATGGATGCGGCGATTTATCGACTGATCGGCGAGCGTGAGAAGATCCGCCACGAAGCGCCCCAGGATTTTTTGACCCGCCTGGTTGCCGCCAAGGACCCGGACGATGGTGTGGGCCTCAACGCCACGGAAGTGCGCGACGAGGTGATCACCATTTTCATGGCGGGCCATGAGACCACTGCGGTGACCATGACCTGGGTATGGTATCTGCTGTCGCAGCACCCGGGCGAAGAGGCGACCCTGCACCAGGAATTGGATACGGTGCTCGGCGGCAGAATTCCGACGGTGGAGGATCTGCCCAATCTGCCCTACACCCGCATGGTCATCGAAGAAGCGATGCGCGTCTACCCACCGGCACCGGGAATCTCCATGCGAGAGGCCAAGGAGGCCGACGAGTTGTGCGGATTCAAAGTGACCCCAGGTCAGCAGGTGATGGTCTCACCCTGGATAATGCATCGCCACCGCCGTCTATGGGACGACCCGGAACGCTTCGATCCGACACGCTTCGCTGAAGGATCGAGCGAAAAGCGCCCGCGCTTTGCCTACCTGCCCTTCGGCGGCGGTCCCCGGGTATGCATCGGCGCGACCCTTGCCATGACCGAAGCCATATTGATCCTCGCCGTGCTCGCGCAGCGCTTTCGCCTTCGGCTGAAGGATGGCCACGACGTTAAGCTGCAAACTCGCATTACTCTGCGCCCCAAGAATGGAATGATGACTATTTTGGAGCGTCGCCGACCGGCACCGGCGCGGGGAGACGCCACGATCTGAGATGACAACGCCGGTCGAACAAGCGAGCGATTTCGTATTGACCGATCAGCGCCAATGAATCGATTGCACTCAGACCGGTTTTCGCATCGCGTCCAGCGCCGCTCGGGCAAGAAACCCGGACCGGGTTTCGCCCTGCTTACGCGCATGAGCATCTACTGCCCGAAGAATCCGCTGCGGCAAAGTAATGTTGACTCTGGCGGCCTTATCTCCGAGCTCGCTGACGTCGACGTCTACGATCGCCCATGTATGGAGCTGATTTATCCAGTCGCCACTCATCCGCCATTGAACTGCGGATGATTGAGCACCGCTTCGTGCCAGGTGGCATCCTCGACGGAACTGCCGAAGGGTGCCTGGGCATCGCTGCGCCGCCACTTGGCCAGCCATTCCTGCCCCAACAAATCATGGGCGTGCGGAGCAGCCGCCGCGCGCGGCGATAGGCCGATGGTGGTCTCCGACTTGGGGCCGGTCGCCCTACCCTTAGCCACATAAAAGCCGGCGGCCAGCATGGCCGCCCGGACGCTCGTGGAGTACGTATAGGTAAAAAGTTCAGCCGGTTTGTGTGCACAGGCCTCGGCCAGTTCGCGAAACGCCGGCAACGTCCATAGTGCGCTGTCGGTCCTGAAGGAGAACGGATCGAAGAAAATAATGTCGGGCGGTGGCGCGTCGAATTTCCTGGTGGCGAAGTCGCCACGCAACAGTCGCCAGTCGATCGCGGCGCTGCCACTGGTCCAGCGATCCTCGGACAGCATCGACCGCGGCGCTGCATGATGCAGATGTTTGAACCAGCCGGGATGGTCCAACGCCAACTTGAGCGAGTCCAGGTCATTCTCGAAGCTGATGAGGACGAGGCGCCGTGCCGGAGCGGCGCCCGCGACGGCGGATGCGGAGCTCAATCCTTCCGCCGCCAGTACGGCGGCCATGGCATTGGCTGCCGCTCCCAATCCCACGTCCCAAACCACCAGCGGCTCATCCTGGGGAGTAAGCAGGCGCTCAACCAGCCGCGACTGCTCCAAATACAGCGAACGGGATTCTTCGGCCGGATCACCGCCGGGATGCATCACCTCGCCCGAGATCATGTCGCGAATGTACCCTGCGCCGTCCTTGACGAGGAGTTCGTAACGCCCCCGCTTGCGCTTGGCCGCGCGCGCCGCGGCCTTGGTCACGTGAGTGGCGCGCTTGCCGTAGCTGTCGCGCGCGTCGAGCACATCACGCTGCGCACGGTAGAACGGCAGCCATGTGTCCGCCAGAATGTGCGCCCGCATCGTGCGCATCAATTGCATGTAGAAATGGATATTGTGCAGGCTGAGCAACTGCCAGCCCGCGGTCTCATGCACGCGCTGCAGATGGAACAGATAGGCGATGGAGTGCGTCTTGCAGGTGTAGCAATCGCATGCCGGATCGATGGGACCTTCCATGCCTCGGTAGGCTGCGCGCCTCAGGTCGCGCCTGCCTAAGCTGGTGAAGGCCACACCCTGCTTGGCCAGCGACGTGGGGAGAATGCAATCGAACATATCCACGCCGCGATGCACGGCTTCGAGCAAGTCGCGGGTCGTTCCCACGCCCATGAGATATCGTGGGCTGTCGCGCGGCAACCATTCGGTGACGGTAGCCGTACAGTCCTCGCGCTCTGCGCTGCTTTCGCCTACCGCAAGACCGCCGATGGCGTATCCGTCGAAGGGCATTTGAGCGATGGTTTGCGCGCTTTCGATGCGAAGATCGGCATAACTGGCGCCTTGCACGATGCCGAACAGCGCCTGCGTCGAGTCGCCGCGCGCCGCCAGGCTGCGCTGCGCCCAGCGATGGGTCACCTGCATCGTCTCGCGGGCGACACCGTGTTCGACGGTCGAGGGAACGCATTGATCGAGCACCATCATGATGTCGGCGCCGATGGCCTTCTGCGCCTCGATGCTGCTCTCGGGGCTCAATCGAACCAGGGTGTTGTCGACATAGCTGGTGAATTCGGCATATTCCTCGCGCAGCGTCCGGCTGCCCGGAAGGGAAAATATTTGATATCCGCCGGAATCGGTCAATACCGATCGCGGCCAGTTCATGAAGCCATGGATGCCGCCGAATTTGCGGAAGATCTCGAGACCCGGCCGCAACAGAAGATGATAGGTATTGGCCAAAAGAACCTGGGCGCCGCAGGCCAGCAGGTCGTCGCGGCGCTGTGACCGCACGGCGGCATGAGTTCCCACCGGCATGAAGGTGGGGGTGAGCACTTCGTTGTGGCGGGTCGTGAAACGCGCCGCGCGGGCACTCGACCCTTCAGCCGTGGCTTCGAGCGTAAAATGCAGCCGCTTTGAGGCGGCATGGGTCATAGTATAGTGTGGCATACGATGCAGAAATGATTCGACAGAGAGGATGATATGCTCGATTTGGCCAAGGCCAGCGCAATTGTTGACAAGGCACTGGAACAAGCACGCGCCTTGAAGCTGCCGCCGCTCACCGTCGCCGTGCTCGATGCCGCCGGCTGCTTGGTTTCCTTCAAGCGTGAAGACGGCACCAGTCTGCTGCGCCCCGATATTGCGCAGGCCAAAGCCTACGGTGCCCTAGCGATGGGGATGGGCAGCCGGGCAATTGCGGCCCGGGCAGCGGTATCGCCCGCCTTCATATCGGCGGTAAATGCCTTGGCGGGCGGACGACTCATTCCGGTTCCCGGCGGTGTGCTCATTCGATCCGGCGACAAGGCAATTATCGGTGCGGTCGGCATTACCGGCGCACCTTCGGAGCAGGATGAGGCTTGCGCCATAGCGGGCATCATGTCAGTCGGCCTGACGGCGGATACCGGCGCGGAGGCAGCCACGAAATGACAGGCTAGTTGGGGGAACTGCATGCCGCTTCTGCCACGCATCGATTCTCGATCGACCACCTTTATCGGCGGATATCTCACGCTCTGGGCCGCGGCAACGGGCTATCTCGGCCTCACGGGAGTCGACTGGACATTCCCCGTTTTTTCGCTGGCGGTGTTCGGCGCCGCGCTGCCCGCCTTGAGCATCGCACTGACCCACAAAGCCACGCCGCCACCGGTTGCAGTCCCACGCCCGAAAGTGGAACTCACGGCGTTGCTCCTGTTCCTCGCGGTCTATGCCGTGATTTTTCTCGGTTGGGGAATGAGCGCGACGCGCGCCCTGGCGCCCGCCGGCCGGGAGCGTGAACTGCTGGTGCTCGGGGTCAAGCTCATCGTACACGTCGCCGCGCCGGCAGCCTTGTTGGCGGCGCTTGGGGCACCGCTCGCGGTGTTATTCGGCAGCGGAATTCGGCGTCCGGGTTTCTGGCCACCCCTGCTGGCGCTGGGTGCCATCATTCTTGCGCTGATGTGTGTGGTCTCGCCGTCGCTCAGCGAGATTGCAGCGCTGCACGCCTCAGCCACAACGCTTGCCTGGGCCGCACCGGCGACCTTCATCTGGCTCGCCCTCGAGGCGGGCCTGTGTGAGGAATTTCTGTTTCGCGCGGTCTTGCAAACCCGGCTCGCCGCGGCGCTGAAGAGTGAAGCAGGCGCCGTCGTGACCGGCGCGTTGCTGTTCAGTCTGGCCCACGCGCCGGGGCTGTATCTGCGCGGGCATCCCGGCATCGACGGCTATTCCACCGATCCCGTTCAGGTGATGGCCTTTACCGTCGCCACCCTTTCGCCGATCGCGATTCTCTTCGGTACGTTATGGGCGCGCACCCGCAGCCTGCTGCTGATCGTGCTGCTGCACGCGGCCGTCGATGTGCTGCCGAACCTGGCGGACTTCATTCGCACCTGGACCGGTTGACCACGCCGCATTGTCAGGCCTTGCGCGAGAATGCCAGGCAGACCGTTCTCGAACGCACGACACCCCGCGCCGCGCTTCCGCGCAGATGGGGCACGCGCCAGAAAACCCGATGTTCACGGCGAACGAGATGTCCCCGGACATGGTGCAGGCGGGGTGATTGGCGGCCGCTGGGATCGCCGCTTGGTTCCGACGTCAACACGGTATCCAGGGCGGCATTGATTTCGATGTGGTCGAGCAGCGGCGCACGCCCGTGGGCCAGGCGTTTGCGATTGATGGCGGCGCGCGAGACGGCCATCGAACGTGTGGCGTCCTTCGCGTTCAGCAATAGCAGGAATGCGATGAGGAATGGCGCATCCCAGGCGACCGAGTTGATCGAATCACCGACCAAGCGCCTCTTGAACGCCGCATCCCGTGCGGCCTCTCGATAGTAATTGGCCCATAGATCATCAAAACGAAACCTGACGTGGTCCAAAAGCCCCGACATTCCCGGATTGTCCCCATGAGTGGCGTCGAGTAGACCGCCGCCCAAGACGTCGCTCGCGACCTCGGGGTGCGCAAACGCACTGCGCAGATCCAGGTGAGTCTCGAGCGGCGAGAGGATCAAGGCGGCGCCTTCGTCGGCGGGCGCATCGACCCAGAAGGTTCTCACCACGGCGGTCTGCCCATCGGCCGAGGCTCGCAGCAGTACGCCCACCTTGCGGCCCTTGGCCACGGAATCGAGCGCCGCGCCTGGATGCGTCTCATGGATCACGCGCTTGTGGGCTTCGTCGTTCCATTCCAACCACAGGTGGGGTGCAGGCATGCGCAATAAATCCAAGCAGCCGACCAGCCGCGCGCCGTCCGCGAAGGCCAATTCCGCACAGGCGCGCGTCAAATCATCGCCGAGCACGAAGCGCAGCGGGCAAGCCGCCACTTGAGCTGCAAAACGACCGGCGCCGAGAACCTCCGGTGTCATGGACGGCAGGTAGGCCGGCACCGATGGCGGCAGCGCCGGGCAATGGGCAACGCTATCCAGTAAACGCATCGGCGCGGCATCCTCACGAGCTGGGTAGTCCAGTGAGATAGCGGATTCGTTGTTTGCGTTGTGGAGAAGTCGACGAACTCGTCCCGTTGATCGACGGATTCGTCCCGGATCGATGCTACCGGTGACCTAAGCAGGAGGACAGCAGTTCACGGCGCGCCTAACGGGCATCCATGAACAACGAACCATCAGCTCACTCGTGATCGGTTCGGGCGGAGCTTCGGTCCGCCCTTGAACAGTCGCCGCTAAATGCCGATCATTTTCACCACGACACCGGCACCGGCCGCACCCAGCAAGGGGCCGACGATGGGCACGAAGGCGTAGCCGAAATCCGAGCTGCCCTTCCCGGGGATCGGGAGCACGGCGTGCATGATGCGAGGACCCAGATCGCGCGCAGGGTTGATGGCGTAGCCGGTGGGTCCGCCGAGCGACAGGCCGATGCCCCACACCAGGGAGCCCACCAAAAAAGGACCCAACCCTGGGCTCAAGCCGACTCCCGTACCGTACTTCGACGAGATCGAGGCGGCGACCAGCACCAGGACAAACGCACCGATCACTTCATTGAGAATGTTCGCCAGCGGCGCCCTGATCGCTGGAATGGTGGAAAAACAGGCGAGTTTGTCCAGAGGATCCGGCGTCTTTTCCCAATGCGACCAATAGCTGAGCCATACCAACGCAGCGCCCAACATGGCTCCCAGCATTTGGGCCGGCACGTAGATGGGGAGCCGGCTCCAATCGCCGGTCGATACGGCAACACCCACGGTGACGGCGGGATTCAAGTGACCGTCGCTGCCTACCGCGAGTGCGGTAAATACGCCCGCCATCACGGCAAAGCACCACGCGGCGGTAATCACCATCCACCCGGATTTTTCCCCCTTGGTCTGCCGCAAAACCACGTTCGCGACCACGCCATTACCGAGCAAAATCATGATCATCGTGCCGAAAAGCTCGCCGAGAAATGCGGAATGCATTATTTCCCCCTTAGCACCGTGTAACCGGCGTCGTATTAGTCCAGCCAGTCCAGCGAGCGGGCGACAGCCTTCTGCCAGGATGCATACAGCGCGCTGCGGCGCTCCTGCGGCATCCGGGGTGCCCAGCGCTTGTCCACCGCCCAATTGCTGACCAGATCCTCCCTATTGCGCCAATACCTTACCGCAAGACCGGCCGCGTAGGCGGCGCCCAATGCCGTGGTCTCGGTGATTTTCGGCCTGACGACGGGAACATCGAGAATGTCGGCCTGAAACTGCATCAGCAGCTCGTTGCCCACCATGCCGCCATCGACGCGCAGCTCCGGGATGCGTATCGACGAATCCTTCTCCATCGCGCCGAGTACCTCGCGCGTCTGATACGCCGTGGCTTCCAGCACGGCGCGGCCGATGTGCGCTCGGGTGACGTAGCGCGTAAGACCGATGAGGGTGCCTCGCGCTCTTTCATTCCAGTGCGGTGCATACAAACCGGAGAATGCGGGCACGAAATACACCCCGCCGTTGTCCTCTACTTCGCCGGCCAGCTTTTCAACCTCCGAACTGCTGCCGATCAAGCCCAGATTATCCCGCAGCCATTGCACCAAGGCGCCGGTCACCGCGATCGAACCCTCCAACGCATAGCAGGCCTTTTCCTGCGCGATTTGATAGGCGACGGTGGTGATCAAACCGGCGGTCGAGGCGATGGGCTTCTCGCCCGTGTTCATGAGAAGGAAACACCCGGTGCCATAGGTGTTCTTCACTTCGCCGGGGCGAAAGCAAGCTTGGCCAACCAGGGCCGCTTGCTGATCGCCGAGAATCCCGGCGATGGGGACTCCGGCAAGCACCGGCGTCTTGGCTTCCGCATAGACTGCGCTGGAGGCAACGATGCGTGGCAGCAGTGCGCGCGGAATCAGCAATTCTTCGAGCAGCTTGGAGTCCCAATCGAGGGTGGCGAGATTCATCAATTGCGTGCGGCTGGCATTGGTGACGTCGGTCATGTGCAATCCGCCGTTGATGCCGCCGGTCAGATTCCACAGCAGCCAGGTATCGATATTGCCGAACAGCAGAGCGCCCGACTGCGCTCGTGCGCGGGCGCCCGGCACGTTATCCAGAAGCCACTGCAACTTAAGACCGCTGAAATAGCTGGCCAGGGGCAAGCCGGTTTGAGCGCGAAACCGATTGGGCCCGCCTTGCCTCGCATACTGCGCAACCAGCTGGTCGACGCGGGTGTCCTGCCAGACCAGCGCGTTGTACAACGGCTTGCCGCTGCGACGATCCCAAAGGACGGTGGTCTCGCGTTGATTGGTGATGCCGACCGCGGCTAGATCGCCGGCCACCAATCCGGCCTTCGCCAGGGCGGCGCCCGCAACTTCTTGCGTGTTGCGCCAAATTTCCAACGGGTCGTGTTCGACCCAACCGGGCTTGGGGAATACCTGGGCATGCTCCTTCTGTGCCAGGGTGATGATGTTGCCGCCACGATCGAACACGATGAACCGCGTGCTAGTCGTGCCTTGATCGATCGCCCCTACGTATCGAGACATGGTGATCCCCGCAAATTTTATTATCTTTAAAGCGCTTCTCTAGCCGGCGTCCGCGTACTTATCAAGCCGGCGAGAAAATCTCTGTCCACTCGGAGCGCACGCTGCGGCGCTCCTATATTGCGCCAACCACAATTCATACGTGCAATTTCTGTGGACACCCCACGCGATGGCACTCACCAACCAATACCGTAGTCCTCGCCGTGGTTGCTCGAGCCACCCCACATCGTTCCATGCACGCTGTCGAGTTCGATCGCGTTGATGGGGCCCGAACTTCGCTCTTCGAATTCGAGCTTGTAGCCCATGCGCACGAGTTCCTGACGTACCCATGTCGGCGTCGCGGTATTCACCGTGAGGCGGCCGGGTATGGATTCGTGCGCGCCGAATGAGTCGCGCATCTGGTAGCTGGTGATGTTGGCGGCCTCGGTGGCTTCCTGCGGAGTCATTCCGAACTCGACCACGTTCAGGAAGAACTGCAGCAGGTTTTGATCCTGGGTGTCGCCGCCCTGCACGGAGAATACGAGGAACGGCTTGCCGCCCTTCAGAGCCAGAGTCGGTGTGAGCGTTGCACGCGGACGCTTGCCGGGCTCCAGCACATTGAACGGGTTCTCGGAGGCATCCAGCACGAAACTCTGCATGCGCTGGCTCAAGCCCACGCCGGTGTGCCCCGCAATCACGGCGGGAGTCCAGCCGCCGCTGGGAGTTACCGACACCGCCCAACCTTTGTCATCGGTGGCTTCGACACTGGTGGTCCCCAGCCGGAACGTGCGGTCGTACTCGACCAGCGCCGTCGGGCTCCACTGCGATGGGGCAGCAGGGGATGCACTGGGCATCTTGCTGTGCCATTTCTGCAGAATGGCCGTGAAGGGATTCTTGCCGCCCTGGTATGGATACGGATCGCCGGGGCGGATGTCCGGATCGTTGTGGTCGGATTGAATCAGCTTCGCGCGCTCCCGCGCATAGTCCTTCGACAGCAGTCCCTGAATCGGCGACTCCGGCGGGAAATAGGGGTCCCCGTAATAAAAATCCCGGTCGGCATAGGCGAGGTTCATGGCTTGATACAGCGTGTGAATGTAGCGGGCGCTGTCGTAGCCCATGGCCTTGAGGTCAAACCCCTCCAGGATATTGAGCGCCTGCAGCATCACCGGGCTTTGCACCCACGTGGTCAATTTGTAGACCTCGATGCCCTTGTAGTTGGTGTGCACGGGCTCTTCTATATGCACCTTCCATTTGGCCAGGTCCTCCATGGTGAACAGGCCGCCTTGCTCGCGGGTGCCGCGCACCAACTCCTGCGCAATATCGCCCTTATAGAAGCGGTCGTATGCGGCGTATATGGCGGCCTTGCGGTCCTTGCCGGCTGCACGGGCCTTGTGTTCGGCTTCCACCAGTTTGCGCAAGGTCGCAGCGAGCTCCGGTTGATGGAAGATCTCGCCGGGCTGCGGACCCTGGCGCGCCTCGCCGGGGTGGATGAGGATGGTGCGCTTGGAGTAGGGCCACTGCGCGATCTTGTCCTTGTATTTCTCGATGGTGTTGGACAGCTCCGCCTCCATGGGATAGCCGTCGGCCATCTGGATGGCAGGAGCCAACACGTCGGCGAGGCTCATGGTGCCGTACTCGGCGAGCATGGTCATGAGGCCGCCCGGCGTTCCCGGGGTCACGGCGGCGAGCGGACCGAACTCGGGCGGATAGTTCATGCCCTTTTGATGGAAAAATTCCGGTGTCGCTCCGGTGGGTGCGACGCCGAGCGCATTGATGCCGATGACTTTGCCGGTGTTCGGGTTGTAGATCAGCGCCTGCGTCTCGCCGCCCCAGGAAAGCGTGTCCCACATGGTGGAAGTCGCGGCAATCATGGCGCATGCGGCATCCACTGCGTTGCCGCCTTTCTGAAAGATCATGGCGCCTGCCGTCGCGGCCAGCGGCTTGCCCGTGACTGCCATCCAGTGCTGGGCGTGGAGCGCAGGTTTTTGCGTGCGTCCCTCGGCGGCCGGCATTGAACCGACCATGATCGCGGCCGTGCATAGAATCGTTGCCAACCGATTAACCTTGAAGGTAATTCTCATTCGTCACCCTTTAAAGAGTCATTTGCTTGTTCTTAAGGATACGGCAGAGTGGCCCGTCGCGCACTTGAGCGTGTGTGCGAAAGGGTGCCGCCGGATCAAAGGTGGCCCTGAACTTTAAATCCGGGACGCAAGTCGGAGCCTGCCTGCCGGAGAAGGATGCGGCGCCCTTCTGCTATGCTGACCCCAAACTCTTGCGGGGGCCTCATGAAAAGCATAAACATCGTCCACGCTGCGCTTTTCACGGCCCTGCTCATGGGCGCCGGGCCCGCGATCGCCAAGGATGCGAGCCTTAAGAACATCAAGGGCATCTGGGATCGAGTCGAGCACCACGATGCCGATTCGAGCGGAGTCAAAATCCATTATGTCGCCTTAGGTAAAGGCCCGCTCATTGTCATGATCCACGGCTTTCCGGACTTCTGGTACACCTGGCGCCGGCAGATGGACGCGTTGAGCGCACACTATCGCGTGGTCGCGGTGGATCAGCGCGGCTACGATCTGTCAGATCGTCCCGCTGGCATCGAACAATACGCCATGCCCTTGCTGGTCAATGACATCGGCGCGGTCATCAAAGCCGAAGGCCGCACCAACGCCGTCATCGTCGGACACGACTGGGGCGGTGCGGTGGCCTGGACTTTAGCCATGACCCACCCAGAATGGATTCAGGCGCTCATCATCTTGAACCTGCCCCACCCCACCGGCATTCAACGTGAGATCAGGAACAATCCGGAGCAGCGCAAGAACAGCGAGTACGCGTTCAATTTCCAGAAGCCGGGCGCTGAAAAGAATCTCAGCGCCGAAAGGCTGGCGGGGTGGGTGAAGGATGACGCCGCCCGCGCACACTACATCGAGGCATTCAACCGTTCCGATTTTCAGGCCATGCTCAACTACTATCGCGCCAACTACCCGCGTCCCGACCAGGACCCGGCTGCCTCACCGCCCCCGCCCCTGCCCAAGGTCACCGTACCGGTACTCGAGTTTCACGGGCTGGCCGATCAGGCGTTGCTGCCCGGCGCGCTCAGCGGTACCTGGGATTTGGTGGACAGGGATTTCACCCTGGTGACCATTCCTGGCGCGGGACACTTCGTGCAACAAGACGCATCCGATCTGGTGACCACCACGATGACGGATTGGCTGGCTCGGCGGATTCACTAAGTGAGATGGCGGGGCGAGCTTGCGAGCCCGTGGCCGGAAGCTGTCGGCAGCGCGGTGCTTGGCGAGTCGCGCGGTAGTGCGAGCCTACGACTGTGCGCGACGGTGTGGCGATAGGCAAGCCCGGTATGTGAAGATCGCACCATGAACACAAATGGCGCGACCGCGAATATTTCCGTGGTGTTGTTTGACGTGGGCGGCGTGCTGGTCGAGCTCAGCGGTGTGGACACCATGCTTAAGTGGCTCGGGAACAGCCTCAGTACCGACGAGTTCTGGCGAAGGTGGCTGCAGTCGAAATCGGTACGGGATTTCGAGACGGGACGCGTGACGGCGGACGAATTCGCGGCCGGCATGATCGAGGAATTCCGGCTGCCAGTTGGCAAGCAGGAATTTTTGACATCGTTCACCGGCTGGCTGACCGGGCTTTTCCCCGGTACCCTGGAGATGCTGGCATGCATACCGAGGTCTTATCGGCGCGCGCTGCTGTCCAATAGCAACTCATTGCACTGGACACGCGTGGTCGATGAGCTCCAGCTTGGGCCCGCGTTCGACCACCATTTCGTGTCGCATTTGACAGGGCGCATCAAGCCGGACGCCGATGCCTTCGAGCAGGTGGTGACCTCGCTGAACTGCAGGCCGGAGCAAGTGCTCTTTCTCGATGACAATACGCTGAACATCGATGCCGCCCGGCACTTCGGCATGCAAGCGGTGCGCGTCCGAGGAATCGAGGAGACAAAGCGCGCGCTCGTGGATCTGGGGGTAATCAGGCGCTCATAGCGTCACTTATGAGCGGTGCACCAGCCAAGTCCGTCTCAATGCACCAACCGATACTGTCTTCCCCTACTACATTGCGCTAATGAATATCGAACGGCTCGGTGACTCACGATGCGCCATTACCAGCCTCCGAAGGAATAGCGGGCAACAAAGTCCGGTTTCTCTACATTGCCGGGGCTTATTGGCATGTCGGGGTTCGCTATAGCGTGATAGAAGATCGAACGCCTGACACGATTACCTGTACAGAAGGCCAGGGAAAAGATCGTTATGGAGATACTCGACAGTGTCCTCGCTCAAACCAGCCGTTAAGCCCGTGACCAAGTCCAAGGCCTTAGCAACCGCCGAAAACATCACCCGAGCCATCCTCATCCTGCGCGGCCAGCGGGTACTTCTCGACAGCGAACTCGCCGGGCTCTACGGCGTCGAGACGCGTGCGCTTAACCAGGCTGTCAGACGCAACGCCGAACGCTTTCCCGAGGACTTCCGGTTTCAGCTCACCGCCAAAGAGGCAGCCGCTTCAAGATCACAATCTGTGACCTTGAAGCCAGGTCGTGGACAGAACATCAAATTTCTACCCTACGCGTTCACCGAACACGGTGCCATCATGGTCGCCATGGACCTCCACCGCCTGGGCGGTGAGCCGGACATCGACGCGCTCCCCGATCAATCGATAGGGAACCGAGTAATACGCTCGGGCGACCTCGATGTGATAGTCGGGATGTACCTTGGCCTTGCGCCACTCGCCGAACTCGTAGGCTCGGGGCGGCAAGGGCTTGAGGGTCGCCCGCTCGAACTGCTCGAAGCGCGAGCGGCGGTTGCCCTCGATCTTTTTGAACGCCCGGGTGTTGAGCCGCTCGACCAGAGAAGCAACCGTGCCGTTCAGCTCACCGATCGAGAAGAACGTCTGGTTGCGAAGGCGCGCCAAAATCCAGCGCTCCACGACCAGCACGCCGGTCTCGACCTTGGCCTTGTCGCGGGGCTTACGCACGCGCGCCGGCAGCACCGCGAGCTGATAGTACTCGGCAAAATCCTGATACGCCCGATTGATGTCCGGATCGTAGCGGTGGGCCTTGGTGACGCCGCTCTTGAGGTTGTCCGGGACGATCGCCCGCGGTGCGCCGCCGAAGTAGTTGAGCGCGCGCACGTGCGCGCCGAGCCAATCACCGGCCCCTTGGCTTAAAGAAGCCTCGGCGTAGGTGTAGTTGGAAAATCCCAGCACCGCGACGAAGATCTGCGCCGCGCGGGTGGATCCTGTGTGCCGGTCCTGGATCGGAACCGTATGACCGGCATAATCCACGAACAACTTGTCGCCGGGCGTGTGTTCCTGGCGCAGCACGAGCTCTTGGGTCGCGAGCCAGCGGCGGTACTGATCGCAGAACACGCTGTACTGCCAGCCATCGGGATGAGTGCTCTTGTACTCCTCCCACAGCAACAATCGCGTGACGCTGCGGCGGCGAAGCTCGGCGTGCAGGTAAGCAAAATCCGGACGTGGCGTGCGCGACAATGGCACCACCCGCCGATACATCTTGGCATGCAGCGCTGCCTCGTCCATCGTCGGCGGCAGCGGCCAAGTGACACCGGCATCGCGCGCTCGGCGCACGCACTCCTGCACGGTCGAACGCGCGCTGCCAATCGCAGCGGCTATCTGTCGGTCGCTGAAGCCTTCGGCCTTGAGCCGCAGGACCTCCCGAATCTTGCGCACGGGTAACCTCTCTTGCCCCACCGTAGCTCCCCTTCCCATCGGAAAAAGAAACCACGGTAGCGGCGGTTAACCCGCGCCACACCCCCTGCCGGCATCGACCGGAACGGTGGCCCGGCATGGACCGGAATGCTGGCCCGGCATGGACCGGAATGCTGGCCCGGCATGCTCCGGAACTGGTGGCCGGCTTCGACCGGAATACGCACATGTACGGGGACGCCATCCCGGCCAGGAACCTACACCTTATCATGGGCACCATGCTCGCCCATCCGCGCACCTTCATCATCATCGGTCTGCTGTATCACTGCTGCGCTCAGGGCTCCCCGGAAGAGATCAATAAGTGGCACACCCTCATCGACGATTCTATGATCGCAGGTGCCACGAACTCCTCCACGCGGATACGAACTCATGAGCTACGACTTAGCGGTCTTCGATCCAAGAGATGATCTGCGGGATCCATCCACATTTTCCAACTGGTATGATGCCCGTACAAAGTGGCACGGTGATGTCTACTTCGACGAGGCGCCCATCTCAACCTCGTCGCTCCAGGCGTGGCTTCAGGATATGCTCAAGATATTTCCGCCGATGAATGGACCTCGCCGACCGTCGTTCGAGGATGCAGAGCGATGGGACTGGGTTGCTGACTACGCGATTACTTCCGACCTCATTTATATCGCTTTCTCCTCGTCAAGAGCTGGCCTTGTCTATGACACCGTTTATCGATTGGCGGCGAAGCACGGGGTTGGATTCTATGACGTCGGCGAGAGTCCGGGAGAGGTCTGGTTTCCGCGACCCGGAGGCGGCCTTGAGTTGGTCTATAGAGTGCAGCGATGATTGGGCTCCTGAAAGGACTTGCGAGAGCTAAGTTATCGTGACTATTTCGCCATTTGATTTTCTTATATGCACTGTCAATCGTCGCGGGATTATCGCCCCCATTGATCCATTTATTGCGTTATCAAACGTGACCCACCAAGTATCTCCCCGATCAATAATATTCCCTGATCCTCGAATAGAGAAAATATTCTTTGGATATTTTTCCTCGATGACAAGGCGTGCCAGTCGCTCCGCAAAACTCTGCGAGACGAAGGGCTCGGTGATATTTTGAAGCTTCATAAACGGGTCCAACATAGCTCTGTGATCCGTGACGCATCCAGTCATTGAGAGCAACATCATTATGGCAGTGACTTGCTTCATGGAAAAAAAGCCCCTAAGGGGATTATAGTTTGAGGCGTCGTTGCATTTGGTTGATACCAAACAACTCCGAATATGGACGGTAACGATTGGCCGGGAGCTATGCCGAATGCCAACAGTTGTGGACTCGCCGAATAAAGGCTCCCAGGGGAATCTAGGTGCGAGTACACCAACGTAAGCGATTAGATAACCACACTCTGTCGCCGCGGGTAAGTAGCTGATGGTATGTCTCCCTTCGTAGGCAGAGGGAGTGCGGCAGATGACACGGGACCAGGCGAACGCGATGTGGCACGCGCGATGGACGCAATTTCGCAATTCGGGCCTTACGATGAAGGAGTATGCGCAACGCGAGGGCTTTTACGCGCCGAGCGCATATCGATGGCTGCGTAAAGCGCGCCGCTGTGGGTTGTGGCCGGACGAGACGAAGCCCGGGAAGCTGATCGCGGTGAGGAAGCCGCGGGCCGCTGCGGTGTTCGCACGCGTCGCTGTGAGGGACGCGGTTCGAAGCTCGATGCTGCTACGATTGGTGTTGAGTAACGGTCGTCGCGCCGAGCTGGAGATCGGCAGCGTTGGTGAACTTGCCGAGGTGATCGACGTGCTCGAGCGTCGTGCATGATCCGGCCGACCGCGGCGGCAGTGGTGTATCTGTGCGTGGCGCCGACGGATCTGCGCAAGCAGGCGGCCTCGTTAGCGTTGCTGGTGGAACAGAGTCTGAAGCGCGACGTGTTTGCCCCCGCGTTGTATGTGTTCAGCAATGCGCGCCGCGATCGGATCCGTATCTTGTATTGGGAGAGGAACGGCTTGGTGTTGTGGTCAAAGAGGCTTGAGCAACAACGATTTATCTGGCCGCGGATGAGTGATGGCGACACGGTCTCAATGAGCGGCACTGAACTCAACCAACTGCTCGACGGCTTTGATGTGTGGGCGCAGGGGCACCGGGAGATGGCACTCAAGAGAGTTGGATAAAATCGCGCAATAGCCTGTAAATAAAGGCATATGCTGCTGCAAGGAGAACTTCGACATGCGATAATCCTCGCATGTTGGAGAGCCCTGAGGTTGGCGCCGATACCGCAGTCACTGCGGACGATCGCGCCGCGCTGCTCGTAGAGAACTCAGAGCTTCGCGCTCGGGTTGAGGCAGGAAAACATCGCATCCATTTGCTCGAAGAAGCCCTGAGGGTCCTAAAGGCGAGCACCTATGGGCCGAGCCGGGAGCGCTTGAGCGTCGCCGCCGGTCAGGTCGAACTGTTCAACGAGATCGAAGCCACCCTCGACATTACCGATACGGTGGGCATCGAGCCCGAGCTCAAAGCCACACCGCTGCGCGAGGAGAAGCTGAGTGCGGCCAAGCCCGGACGAGCCAAGCTTGCCTCGCATCTGCCGCGCGTCGAGGTGCGTCACGAACTGACCTTGGCCGAGCGCCAGTGCGCCTGCGGCGGGACCCTCGAGGAGATCGGCGCCGACTTGAGCGAGCAAATCGACTATGTGCCTGCCAAGGTGCAGGTGCTGCGCCACGTGCGCGTGAAGTATGCCTGCCCCGGCTGCGAGCAGTGCGTGAAGACGGCAGCGCTACCCGAGCATATCCTGCCGAAGACCAATGCCTCGCCGGGACTGCTTGCACACCTTGTGACCAGCAAATACGTGGACTCCCTGCCGTTGTATCGGCTAGAGGGCCAGTTCGAGCGCCACAACGTGCGGTTGCCGCGGGCAACTCAAGCGGCCTGGATGATCAGCCTCACATCGCCTCTGCAGCCGCTCTATAACCTAATGGATGAACGCGTACGCGCCTCTGGCTATGTGCGCATCGATGAGACCCGGATACAGGTTTTAAACAGCGAGAAGGCGCCAAGTGCCCTGCACTGGATGTGGGTGCGGGTCGCCGGCCCCAAACACCAACGAATCATCCTCTTCGACTATGACCCGAGTCGCGGCGGCGAGGTCGCCGATGGTCTCATCGAGGGCTGTAGCGGCTATCTGCAAAGCGATGGGTATCAGGCCTACGAGGGCGTGAGCCAGCGTGCGGGTCTAGTTCACGTTGGATGCTTCGCGCATGCGCGAAGACGCTTCTTCGAAGCCCTCAAAGCCTTGCCCAACGCACAGCGCAAACTCGCCAGCACCGCCCAGGAAGCGGTGCGCCGTATCGATGCGTTATACCTGATCGAGCGAGAGATTAAAGATCTCGACGATGAGGAACGCACGCGCATCCGAACCGAGCAAGCCGTGCCGAAGCTGGCATCATTGCATGCTTGGGCATCGCAGATGCAACATGAGACCATGCCCTCAGGCAAACTCGGCGAGGCGCTCGCATACTTGATCACGCAATGGCCGAAGCTGCGAAGCTGGTGCGTTACGTCGAAGATCCACGCATCGCCATCGATACCAATCTTGCCGAGAACGCGATCAGGCCCTTCGCACTTGGACGGCGCAACTGGCTGTTCAGCGATACCGTGAGAGGTGCAAAGGCGAGCGCCATGCTCTACAGCATCGTCTCCACCGCACGCGCTAACGGGCTTGAACCATACGCCTATCTACGGCGGCTATTTGATCAATTACCGAAGGCGAAAACCGTTGAGGACTTCGAGGCGCTCTTGCCGTTCAATGCCTCGCTCAACTAGGCAAGAGCGGTATTTGTCGATCGCTTACACACCAACACCTGGCCTGGTGTAAAACTAGGATTCTCACCAGTTTTTACCTCGATAATCGTCAAGGCCCCAGTGATGGGATCCTTTGCGAAAATATCCGGCCTCGCGCACGGAGAGGCCCCAGTCAAACAGATCGTTGGTCCATTAACAACCTGAACGCCAGCTCCACGCAGGCCACCTGTGAGCTGGGCTACCAACTGGTCATGGTACGCGCCCTGATAGGCCGTGGCGATAACCGTAACAGTCTCGCAGTCCGGGCAAGCATCCGACGTCTGACCTTGCGCTATACCCGCGCTCTGCGCGGATGGATCCTGACTTTGCGCCAAAGATGGCTAAAGCGATAGGCGAGCCATCGTTACCGCTGTCCAGCCCATTGCGGCCCCCGTCATTATCGGAAGCACGATCACGACAAGGCAGCCAACAATTTTTGTTGAATTAGAATATCCGTCAAATTCGCCTTCGAATTGCTTCCATCGGCTTTTATGTTGCACCCCGTAATAGTTCAACGCCGTGATCGCCGCGGCCAAAAAGGCGATAAAGAGAGTCGCTCCTAATCCGTGAGTCGGGATGAAGCTGCGCTTCAGTAATATTGAAGTGATTCCCAAGAAATTTAGAATCAGCCCCATTTGAGTGCAAACTAGCAAACTCATTGCTCTGAATTCAACCCAACTATCATCGGATATAGCGTTGAGGACGCGACGAAGTTCCCAGAAGGCGAAAGCGAGCACTTTTCGTGGTTGTAGCATTTGTTAGGGTCCTAATCCGTTGCTCGATATATTGTTGAGCAAGTTGCCCAAGGCTTGCCAAGCCTGCTGAGATCCACCCGGATAAAAATGGTTATAAGCCCACGTTGCGATGAAATATTGCGCTGACGGAAGCGCCGTCAAGGCACCTCCCGCTAGGCCAGCGGCTCCAACGCCCAAATTGATGTTAAATTGCGTCTGTGAAATACCGCCATTTTGAAGCGATATAAAATCGGCACCGGTGCCGAACGCTAAACCGGCAGCGCCAAAAGAATGTGCAAATTCCGCCAGTGAGGACACAGTTGCCTCGACGAAGCTAGCAACAATACTGAGTCCGGTAGTATCCTCAGACGCGATGTCTGCAATTGCAGCAACACTAAGAAAGTTGCCGCCCACTGCCGAGCCTTGCACCGGCTGATTGCCCGGACCATGGCTCGTATCTATAAAGGGGCCGCTATTTAGATCAAACGCGTTCGGATCATTGAAGGCGTTATTGGTCCCCGTGCAGTCGCCACAGCCCGGACTTTGCGCCGATGAATCACTGTTGCCTGCCTGATCAGATGAAGAGGACGAACTATCTTCCTGTGTACCTGCGGCGGTATTTGCATCGTTCCCATGGCCTGCGTTGCCATAACAGTGCGGAGCACAGGCGGCTGGCGTGACTGCTGGATCTGTGAAGCCACCGCCATCACTGCCTAGACCCAGACCATCACCTAAGATGCCACCACCGCCGCCACCACCGCCGCCACCACCACCGCCACCGCCACCGCCACCGCCACCGAGATCCGGACTCTCATTGTCCTCGAACCCCGTCGGATCAATCAGCGTCAACGGATTATTGAGCACGTAGCTGTATCGATTGTAACTCTGCGCGTTACTGGGATGGGGGATATGCGGATCCGGCGAGAGGAACCTTCCTAATATCGCGTCCTCTACCCGCCCGTTCATGTGATTAAGACCCATCGATTGGCCGAGCCAGGTTTGGAACGTGTACCCCTGACGGCTTATGCTTGCAATCGTGTTGAGGTCCGCGGTGCTCGGGGCGCCAACCCAAGTGGCGGGATTGCGCCGCATACCAAAAGCGGAGAAGCTTTCGCTGACATCCGAGGTCCCGGAACTGGAAGCGATGTTGGCCACCCCGCCCTGATGATCCTCCAGCATGTAGCTTAAGGTGTTGGCCCCGGAGCCTAAACGGCTGTACACCGCGATGGGTTCGCTGCCGGCATATATGTAGTGCCGGTAGTTGACGGTTCCCCCGCTGAACACTTCGTCCATCAGGCCGCCGATGTAATAAGTGATTTCTGTCCCGCCGGGACCGCCCGTATAGATCTGCTTCCAGCGCTGGCGATCAGGGCCGTAGGAGATCTGCACTTCCTCAGCTCCAGTTGCATCGGATGCGGAGATATCGATCGGATAGTTGTAACTCGACCAAGCGATGTTGGGCGTGGCGCTGGCGCGGTTGGTCATGTTGCCGTTGGCATCATAGACAAAGCTTGGGTTCACGATGCCGTTGAACGTTCCCGTAAGGGAGGTGACCGCATGCGGCCGGGGCTGTCCGGCGGCCGGGTAGGTATAAGTGCCAACCCCGGCCTGGGAGGTAATGTTGCCGGGGCCTGCTGTGCCGCCATCGTAGACCAAGGTCGGGGTCGAGCAGCTGCCGGTAAGCGATGTGCAGGTCAGGCGCTGATCCGCATCGTAGAAGAAGTTCTCGGTCAAACCCAGATTATTGTCCTGGCGCTGCGTGATATTGCCATTCTCGTCCTCCACGTAGGACTGATTCAAAAGCGCAGCTCCTCCGCCTACCCCCGCAGTCGCGGCACTGAGCCACGAGGTCACCGCATCAAAACTTCGATTGGTCACGACCCCATTCCCTAAGGTCTCCTGGGTAATCTGCCCAAAGGCGTTTGCAGCATTGGCGGTCCACAGCGTGCAGGTGTTGCCGCAGGTGCTGCTAGCATCCGTGGTGTCGGTGACCGACTGCAATAGGCCATTCTGGTACCCATACTGGATGTTCAAGGCACCCGAGGTACTGGTGGGATAGGTCAGCGAGTTAAGGAGTCCCGTCGTTGCACTGTACGTGCTGGTAAACAAGAACACCCCGCCCGGGTCGTTCCCAGCATTGCCGCTCTCGGTGATCGCTCGCGTGGAGGGCCTGCCAACCGCATCGAAGGTGCGGCTCTCATAGTACAGGGCACTGGCGGCGCTGCAGGGACTTGTCGTCTGCGTACACTCGGCAATCAGTTGACCCACGTTGTGGTTCGCTGGCGTGGAGCCCCACGTCCACTGGGTATAAAGATCAGGCTCAGTGCGGGTCAAGGGACGCGAGAGCGCATCATAGGTCTCAGAGAAGGACTGGCCCTTCGCATCCGTCCAGCCAATCCGCTCACCCAAGGAATCCACCGTGGAGGTCGAAGCCCCGCGATCCGCATCGGTGGACGCCGTGCGAAAGGGTTTTAGTCCATAGGCGTAGGTGACTCCGGACAGCAACGTGTTGCCGACGCTGTCGGTTACCCCAGTAAGGCTCCCCGCGGCATCGAAGGTGCGGATGATGTTGTACCCTAAGGCATCCTTGGTCTGGCGCAGCCGGCCATTGACATCGGTAATGGTCGTCTTGGTGTTGCCGTAAGGATCGGTCACCGTGCGTTTGCGACCTGCGTAGGAGTAAGTGGTGCTCTGCAGCGTCGAGTTCGTCGAGCTGATGGGCCGGGAGACTGAGGTCACGCGGTTCAACGCGTCATAGCCAAAGGTCTGCTGATAGGCGGTAGCGCCGCTGACTCGAGGCAGGGACTGCTGAGCCAGCAGTCCTAAAGAGTTATAGAGTTTTTGGACAATCGCCGTGGATCCGGTGACGGTCGGACCCGAAGTCTCCGTGACCCGATCGACAGGATCGTAAAAACTCGTATCGGTACGGATTGCCGTTCCGTTGGTCTGAAGGGTGGTTTGCGCAATCTGATAAAAGCTGTTGCTAAATCCACAGAAGGACGTGCAGGTGCTCCATGTCGAGGAGGTTGCCGTGCCGTCCGGACGGGTCTCCTTGCTCTTGCGGCCGAATGCATCATAGCTCCACGAGGTGGTGAGATTATTGGCATTCGTCACGCTGTCTGGAACCCCAAAGGTGAGGCTCTGATTGGAAGCGAAGCTCGCCGTGGTGGTGGCACCTGAAGGATCGGTAACGCTACTCAAAAACCGCCCCGTGGGGCCCCAGTTGAGGGTTGTCACGCGACTCGCCGGCGATGAGGGCATGTTTGCGCCAGTGACCGTATCGGTTTGGACATTGCCGAAGCTGTCAAAGGTCAGCCCTTCAGTCACTTTGTAAAGGCCGCTGTTGGCCGTGGGCTCAGTCACGCTCGAGACGATGCGGCAGTTGGCCGGCGTATCGGGCGTGAAGGTCTTGGTTCGGGTGACCGAGTTGCTGCCGGCAAGGCTCGAGCTATACACGACTTGGGTCTGATCCAGCATGTTCAAACACCACGCCGCCAAATCCGTCGATGGGTTGACGGAAATATCGGTGGTGTTGGTCGTAGTGGTCGTCCAGCTAGCTCCGTAGTAAGGATTGGAAGGAGACCCCGGATCATTGTCGGTCACGACTTTAACGATTTTGGTCGCGTTGCCGTAAGTGTCGAACGTGTAGTTCGTCGATGTGGTCGTCACGGGGTTGCCGCTTGTGGGGTACCCAATTTCATATTGAGAGACCGTCCAATTACTCAAATACGGGAAGACGCGCTGTTGATTGGTGGTGCTGCTCAGCGGCGTGGCCGCCGGTGTTCCCGTCGATTGCTGGAGGTTCGTCGACCCGTTTGAAATTGTCTCTTGATACAGCATACCGGTGTAGGGAAATGCGAGCTTGTAGTACTTTTTGTCCGTCAAGCTGTTCCGACTGTCGAGCGTGTCGATCTCTGAAAATCCCTCAAAGCCTCGGCCTTGCACATTTGTCCAAGCCCCGAAGTACTGGAAGGACTGGCTGTAGGTGACGCCGGGCGCGGCACTTGGGTCGCTAAATACTGCCTGACTGACCACCGACAGCGGGCCAATGTAGTCCTTGTCGGGGAAAGTCGCGTCGTCGTGATACTCGGTATAGTTACCCTGCGAGATGAACACATAAGTGGCGTTCACCGCATTGCCGTAGCCGTCCGCAAACGAGTTGGCTCGGTCCGCAGCTCCGTTGTGCAAGTAGTACGAGGCCGAACTGCCCGATACGCAGCCTAGGTCATCCAGGCCATCGCCATTGGCATCCATCCACACGTAGGTACACGATGAGTTATAGGGAATTGAGGTGGGGGTGATCGAAGGTGTTACTCCGGTGCCCTGCGACAGATACACCCCTATCGTGGAACCGTTCTGCACCAGGATATCGGTGCGCCCATCGCCATCCCAATCCATGCCTAAGAGAATCGTTCCCGGCAACGAATAGGTCTCTGGGGCGCTGCCGTTGCATCCGGACACATACAGGGTGTTGGAAGTCACGAAATCGGTGCATTTGTCGTCATTCCAATTCGTGAAGAACACCGGGATGGCAGAGGTGCTGACCGGTACGGTGGCGATGGCGACGGCTTGGAAGGCGGTCCCGGTGGATATGAGCTCGTAAGTGATGAGATTGCCACCCGATAGGACCTGCATCACCAGATCATCGCGCCCGTCCCCATTAAAATCGTAGCGGCGCAGTTTTCCAGATTGGGCATCCGGACCCTGCAAGAGCACACTAGCGGCCCCGGACTTGTTTAAGCCGGTAATGGGGTTGCTGCTAAAGCTCGGCGTGCTCGGTGTGCTCGTGTTTAAATTGGTCGAGATGACTGAGGTCAGGCTATTCCTGCCATCAAATGTCGTATTCGTATCCCTCTGACTGACCAGGTCGGGCAGTCCATCGCCGTTGATATCCGCCAAGACATAGTTCTTGGAACTCGATTCATAACTTAAGCCCGTGGAGGTGCCGACGAAGCTCGATCCGTTCCACACGTAGTAGAACCAGGTGCCGCTCACCACCGTGAGGATCCCGTCTTGAGGCCCCCCGGTAATATTCCCAAACAGCGTGGTAGGGGTGCCTACCGGGATGCCGGTGTTGACGGGGGTGCCGTAGCCGGAAGCGGACCCGAAGGCCACAAAGTAGTTGCCACCACCACTCGCACTCGTGGTCACAAGATCCGGGTACCCATCGCCATTGAAGTCATAGCGAGTCTGGGCGACGAATTGGCCACTTACGGCCGAATTGGACACCGTAGACATCCCTGGCAGACCGTCCTGGTAGCCGATGCTCGTTGGGAAGAGGCAGTTGGATTGTGCGGCATCCGCGCATTCCTGCACCGAGATGAGCTCCTTGCGCCCGGTGATCGGTGAGCCTTGGTAGCCGATGAAATAATCTTTGACCACCGTGCTTCCATAGAGAATCTGAATCGAGGACAAGAGCTGATTATTGAGCACCTGTATGCCGGCGACGTACTTGGTGGTCGAACTCGCCGGCACGTTTGTCGTGTAGTTGAACTGCATGGTGTATGCATAGCTCGACGAACCGGCACTGACGGGTGCCCACAGAATCTTCGATGGCACCGCCGTGCCGGTGAGCGCGGTATAGTTGATGACGTAGTTATTACCCGCTCGGTCACTCACCTTGCTCAACAGCCAGGTCATTGCGGTACCGCCGCTCGCCAGCACTTGGGAGTTGACGCCGTTTCCGTTGCTATCCGTGTAGCCATATTGATAGGTCAGGCCGTTTCTCGCCTGAACGGTGAAGTACGCCGGACCATTGCCTGCGGTGCCAACGGCGGTGATATTGGAGAAATCAGCCACTTCGGTTTGGTAAGTTGAACCTGCGGTACCATAGGTGCCCGAGGTTAGGCGCAATCGATTACCATTGATGCAATAGCCATCGGAGGTGAGGAGCGCCACTGGCGCCGGATTGGCATCCTGGGCTGCCGTCTGGTTACATCGACTGATCTGCCCCAGACCGGCAAGCGAAAATCCGATACCCAGAGGCCCTATCCCGCCTCGACTGTCATAGGACAACGATATGTTCGGCTGCATGCCTCGCGGACCTGGCGGCGCCCAGATTGAGATCGAGTATTGCGCGCTGCCCGTCGAAGAAACGCCAAAGCGGCCTGCCGTTCTGCCCACTGCCGTCGGTTCGACCGTTCGCGTGGCAGTGGTCGGATTCTGTACGGAAGCTGTGGTCGTCGCGCCGACCGCATCTGCCACGTAATTGGTTCCCGCTGATGTCAATGCCTGATAGTAAAGCCCCACGCCGCTGCCACTGTAGTTGCCGGCAATCAAGTGCACGCTGTCGGCCGCGAGGTTTACATTGGAAGATAGGGTGGTCGCCGCGGTTGGGAAAATCGCTCCAGTTGAGTTGCCGATGAGCTCATAGCTCGTGCCACCCGAGGTCCTTGACTGCAGGATGACATCTGACTTACCCGACGCATCGGTGCCAATAATCACGTTATTGGTGAGCGGCGACCAGTCCACCCCACTGCTCATTCGGCTCCATGCCTGCACACCCGCCGAGGTAAAAATCGTCGATCCGGTCTGTGCGAGCGCCACACCGTTCATGTTTGGCGGGTACGTTGGGACAGGGAACGGCACGTCATAGTCAATCATGACGAAGTTAGGTTTCGCCTGGACCAGGAGATCCGCGAGCCCGTCCCCATTGAAATCACCCGCAAACACATTAGCGCTCTGCGTCGACCACTTGAACCCTAGAAAGCTGTCGCTCCAGGTTTGATTCGGTGAAGTGGAGGTGAACAGCCCATTCGCCCCGGCCAATACCACGGCATTGGTGCCCGCGCCGCTCGTTGCTTGCAGGAATAGATCGGCCCGATGATCGCCGTTGAAGTCTCCGGCGATGATGTGGTGCTGGTCCGCAGACCAGGTCAACCCCATGGCCCCGTTTGCGATGGTTTGAGAGATGGCGACGACAAATCCTACGCCGCTCGTCAACAAGAGGTAGCAATTGCCGCCTGGGGTCTTACTTTGCAGGAAGATGTCAGCCTTACCGTCGCCGTTAAAGTCAGCGACAATGACGTTGTAGGCATTGCTGGACCAATTGATCCCCAGGTAGTCGCTCGCCCACGATTGCCAGGCCGTGTTGGGCGCACCCGTGCTATCGGATACGGCGATGCCGCTGGGCATTCCGGGATTCTTGGCGATGTAGAGAATGTCGGACTTGCCGTCGCCGTTAAAATCCCCTGAATACAAGTCGTAGTCCTGGGCACTCCATTCCGTGGTCGCGTGAACCACAGTAGCGCAAATCAACAAAAGGAAGGTCCCCAGTACTCGCATCGCATTCTTCACGCTTCATTCTCCCTTCGGGCGTTGCACGCGAAATAGCTGCCACGCCATCCTTAACCCATTGTTGTTTCGCAAAATCCTAGAAAATTTTTTGTGACCTGCTTTCGTCGAGCACTTCGCCCTCACTCATCTACTGAGCGCTCACCAATTGACTGGATTGCGTCTCGTACTCATCGGTAGGAGCGCCTGGCCGGTAAGCGCGCGCGGTGAACATGAGGTCCACGGATGAGCGGTAAATGCTTGCACTTGGCGGTCCCGGCAATGGGGAGGCCTGATGGATCGCTGAAACCAGCGACTGCTGCCAAGCAAAGGACCCATTGCAGCCGCCCAATCGAATGTCCTCGACGTTGCCATGCGGGTCTTGAGTAATGTGAACCTCGCACTGAAACGGCTCGTCCTTACGACGAAGCTTGGACAGCATCCCTTCCGCCACTAAGGTGCGGGGCCGCCGCCAAACGCGTTCAATGCGAGCTTGAATCTGCCTTAAGTAAATCGCCAATAGTGGGTCGCCCCCGGCGGTTGCCGGACTGGCTGCGTCCGGAGACGAAGAGTCACCTGGCTCAACGGACTCGATACTGGGTAGCGCCGGCGAATCCAGATCCAGGGCCGGCTTGATATCCGTCATTTTCAAAACGGCACTGAGCGAGTCGTCGAGCTCGAACCTGACTTCCGGCTGCGCGGGCAGGTCTATGAGCGTCAATGAATCCGGTACGTTCCAATGGACGGCCGCACCGGCATTTCGAATTTTCGCCAACTGACCCGAGGGGCCCGCGCTCTCATACACGATGGTCACTGCCACCCCATGCACGAGAAGCGCAAGGAGCGCGCCGATGAGGGGATGAACCCAGAGCTTTGGCGGCTTCGTTTCCCGGTAGACCGCGGCCGGCTGGGTGTCTTGCCACTCCGCGACTTCCAGCTTGCACTGGCTGTGAATTTCGCTTTTCGCCCGCAAGCCACTTGCCTATGGAGCTTTTTCCGGGAGGCGTTGGTCGCGGAGATTGGCGCACTTGCTCCAATACTCTCTGGCCACATCAGGCGTGTCTCCCGGAGCCTCGTAGAGAGGCTTAATTGTTGACAGACGAATACGCAAGGTTTTCCGTTAGTCAACCAACGTCATCAAATTGATATCCTCACCGTCCGGCCAGCGCGTACAAGTATTATTTCCGTCAATGGCCACTCTCAACCCGCTCGCCTTGGCCGCTAGAAGCATGGCGTATTGCCGCTGCCCCGTAGCCGAATTCTCATTCATGATCATAAAGTAGGTGCGAGCCGCGCACGCCGGTTGTCCAGCCGCCGCGCCGTTAATGTCAACGTAGATCAGTCCGTCGGATGCACGTGTCACGACATCTAGTACCGTACCCACAACCGACCCTGCCTCCGCATTTAAGGCAATTAAGGACAACACCCCAACTATCACTGCTGTTTTTAATCGAAGCATGACTTTCTCCATCTCTCCCTCCCTCACTTGGCCACACTCTGGCAGCTCGACCACTGCTGGGCAGCCGGACTTGCTGGCACCATCAAACTCATCGCCAACATGACGCGTGACCTATCCGCATGAATCTCTCCCCTAAAGATTTTCTGGATGCAGAAATCGGTGCCTGAAGATTTCGCATGGCATGGCGCTGGTTGAAGAACCATTCTGCCCAGAAATCTGGTAACTCAATCCAATGCGCAGCCGCGGCCACCTTCCGTGATGTGGTTGAGACGATACATGGTGATTGGGTCCCATGAGTAACAAATCCGTGTCGCTGTTCTTGTGACTCGAAAGTATCCTTTGGCACGCGGCGCTGTCAATGGTTTTCGTTTCGATATTCAACAGCCCCTGCGGCACGCCTCGTGACCGTTCGGTGCACTGGCTGCGCCCGACGAATTGAAACATGATTGCAATCTGTTTGGACCCTGCTAACACTGAATCCATATGCCCGCGAAATCCGCCTTTCCCGTTGGTGATCGTTAGCCGAGTAGCCAAGTCATTTCGTGGATGCTACATTTCAGGCCGATAAAGGATACTAGTGGCCTGTAACATTCATTTATAGACTATACTGGCGTCTATGACAGACGCTATCAATTTGACGAATGCGGAGCGTATGGAACTGACACGGCGAGCGAACAGCCGAACGGATCGGGCCGAGGATGCCCGACGAGCGCGGCTGATCTTGCTGCTGGCGGAAGGCCATACGTGGGATGAAGTGTCCGAACGGATCGAGTGCAGTCGCGGCTTTGTCGCGAGCTGGAACAAGCGATTCGTCGAACAGCGGATCGCGGGGCTCTACAGTCGACATCTGGGCCAAGTGGCCTCGGTGCTCACGCCGGAGCTCGAAGCGCGGATCCTGGAGGCGACGCGCCGTGCGCCCGGCGATGGCTCGACGCACTGGAGCACTCGCAAACTCGGCGCTCACCTGGACGTCAGCCACATGATGGTGGCCCGAGTCTGGCGCAAGCACGGCCTGAAGCCGCACCGGATCGAGCGCTACATGGCCTCGAACGATCCGGACTTTGAGACCAAGGCGGCCGACATCATCGGGCTGTATCTGAATCCGCCGGCGCACGCCGCGGTGTTCTGCGTCGATGAGAAGACGGCCATTCAAGCTCTGGATCGCAAAGATCCGGTGCTGCCGCTCTCTCCGGGGCGCGCAGAACGGCACGGATTTGAGTACTACCGGCATGGCACCTTGTCCCTGTACGCCGCCTTCAATACGCAAACTGGCGAGGTTCTGGGCAAGACCGCCGAGCGGCACACCTCCGCGGAGTTCGTCGCTTTTCTCACCGACATCGTGATCAATCAGCCGCGCGGCAAGGAGATCCACGTGATCGCCGACAATCTCTCGGCGCACAAGAGCGCGCCGGTCAAAGACTTCCTCGAAGCGCACCCGAAGGTTCATCTGCACTTCACCCCGACATACTCCTCATGGCTCAACCAGGTCGAGCTGTGGTTCGGCAAGATCGAGCGCGACGTCATCGCTCGCGGGGTGTTCACTTCAGTCTCGGATTTGAAGAGAAAGCTCATGCGTTACATCCGCCAGTACAACAAAGCACCACGTACCGTGAAGTGGAAATATGCAGATCCATCGCGTCACATCAGTACAAAATCAGTTGTTACAGGCCACTAGCTTCGTCTCTTGGCCTCGCTAACCCCCAAGGAGCGGCTCATGAATGCCACAGATATCTTCTCGCCGGCAGATCATCTTCCAGCCCCTCGCTTAGCTCAAAGGTCTCACTCACCCCCCTTTAAGCGAAGGGTAATTGGCGCGATTTTGCTGGCCCTTATGGGTTCAATAGTTTTTGCGGAATGCGCTAACGCAACGGCGTGGATCTACGTTCCCGATGTTAGTCAGCTGCAGTATCAGACCACCGGAAATCTCGTATATTTCCGAAACTTCAACCAATTCAACGCGAGTGCCTTGGGTTGCTGCTACAACTATTGGATTGATACGACCACGACTGAGGGCAGGAACACGTTCGCTCTGATAATGGCCGCCGCTGCGCAGGCGAAGCCGATGTATTTTGGCGTACCCGACGGTTACGCCAGCGGCGTGCTAACCGAGAGTGGTATTTGGTAAGGTGATTGCGATTATCGAGTTGTCCTCAAGCGAAATCAGAGATTCGAATCCAGGGGCCTGTAATAAATTTTGTGTGTGAGCCGGTTAATGAACTTACTCGCTCAACACCAATCGATCGCCGAACTGGATGGCCAGCTGCGCCTTAGCAGCATGCCATGAGATCGGTGGGTTCTTCCAGTTCTCGGTAATGTTGCGCAACGCCAGCCAGATGAGCTTCGCTGCAGCCTGATCACTCGGGAAATGCCCCTTGTTGCGCACCGCCTTTCGCACCGAGGCGTTCAGACTCTCGATCGCGTTAGTGGTGTAGATGATCTTGCGAACTTCGGCGGGGAAGCTGAAGAACGGGATAACCGCTTCCCAGTTACGCCGCCAGCTTTGCGCGATGGCTGGATATTTACGGCCCCAGGGGCCCTGATCGAAGGCCTCGAGCTCTGCCGCGGCGGTCTCGGCGTTTGCCGCCCGATAAACCGTGCGCAGCTCGCCGGCGATCTGTTTGCGCTCCTTCCAGGATGCAAACTGCATCGAGTAGCGGATCAGATGCACGATACAGGTCTGCACGACCGTGTCCGGGAAAACGGTGGTAATCGCCTCTGGGAAGCCTTTCAGCCCATCGACGACGGCGATCAGGATGTCCTGGGTGCCTCGGCCGCGGATCTCGTTCATGACACGCAGCCAGAACTTCGCTCCCTCGCTTTGCTCGATCCACATGCCGAGCACCTGCTTGTGACCGGAAGGGCGCATGCCGATCGCCAGATACACCGCCTTGTTCTTCACCAGTCCTTCGTCGCGAATCTTCACCCGTAGCGCATCGAAAAAGACGATGGCGTAGCTGGAATCCAATGGTCGAGCCTGCCAAGCCGTCACTTCGTCGATCACTGAATCGGTGACGGCCGATACCAGGTCCGGGGAAATATCGACCCCGTAGATCTCGCGCACATGAGCTTGGATATCCGTAAGCGTCTGGCCAAGGCATCTTGACTATTGGCTGATCAGCGACGACTGCCAGCGGTGTGGAAGCAGATCTTCAAGTCGGCTGGCAGGGTGGGTCGGCAGGCGCTCGAGGACGTCTTTGAGGTAGCGATACGGATCGTGTCCATTGAGCTTCGCGGACTGGATCAGGCTCATGATGGTGGCGGCACGCTGACCGGCGCGCAGTGACCCAGCGAAGAGCCAGTTCGATCTTTTATGCATGGCCGTTCATAAAAGATCCTATGTGCGCCTGACAATTATGCATGGTCGCAGTCACGGTCACTCGGGTCGCGGAGGCTTTCGCCATAGAATTACAGTCTTTGGGCAGGCGCGCAAGCGAGGGGCCTGCGCACCGGCCGTGCATAATCATAAGCTGTTCAGGAACTGTAGCGTGCGGTCCGTGGGTCGATACCGCAGTGGTCTAGTTGCAGGAGGCTTCAGTGCCGCCAATGCCCGAGCCTTCATAGCGAGGTCCGCTTCCACGTATTGATGCGTGGTGGCGGTGCTCTCATGACCCAGCCACAACGCGATCACCGTGATGTCCACGCCGGACTGTAATAGGTGCATCGCAATGGAGTGGCGCAAGACATGCGGAGAGACTCGTCGCTGCCCCAACTCGGGATGCCGTTGAGAAGCCGCTTTAACCGCCGAGGTCAAACGCTCTGCCACCGACGTGCGCGACAACGCGCCGTCGGTGCGGTTAGGGAAAAGTACCGCATGAGGATCCGGAGGGACCTCCCGCAGCCAGGATCGAAGGCGCGTGCGCGTCGTCGGCCAAAGTGGTACGGAGCGTTCCTTGCGGCCCTTCCCCATGATCTTGATCGAAGCAGTGGGGTCCAGGATGAGATCGGACCGGCGCAGTGCGATGAGCTCAGAGACCCGAGCACCGCTGTTGTACAAGACGGTCAGCATCATCCGGTCGCGACGGCCAACCCACGTGGCATCCGACGGTGCGGCCAGCGTAGTCTCCACCTGCTCCTTGGTCAGATAACCTATGAGCGGCCGCTCGAAGCGCTTCATCGGGATGGCCAGCACGCGTTGGGTGATGCCAATCGCGGATGGCTCCTGGAATGACGCGAAATGCATAAACGAGCGAATCGCCGCGAGTCGTGCATTACGACTGCGGATGGTGTTGTGCCGGTCGTCCTCGAGATGCTTCAGAAACACCAGTGTGAATGAAGCGTCAATGTCGGCAAGCACGAGCTCAGCGGGCTTCTTGCGTAATCGCTCATGCGCAAACGTGAGGACCAGTCGGAACGTGTCTCTATAAGCGGCGACCGTGCGGGGGCTAGCGTGGACCTGGTTCATGAGTCGGTCGAGGAAGAACCGCTCGATGAGGCGGGAAAGTAGTAACGGATCGGTGGTGCTCATGGCTGTCTCCCGGCAGCCTGTTGTGCTCGACGCGCGGCCAAGGCGAGCAGCTCCGGCGTCGCCGTGATGTACCAGTAGGTGTCGGTAACCTTCGCGTGGCCGACATAGGTCGAAAGCGCCAGCATGTGGCGGTCTATCTGGCGGCCCTCGCGGTACCACTGCTCGAGACGGCGGCACAGGAAAGTATGTCGAAGGTCATGCAACCGCAGACCGGGATGTCCGCCGCGAGGTGGCCCGAGGTGGTGACGCAGCAGCTTGAAAGCATAACGCACGTTCCCGCTACAGGCAGATCGCCCACGATCAAAGGTAAAGAAGGAGCTTTGCGCGGCCGCCTGAGGGTCCGCGTCCCGGATCACTGAGTACCTCGTCAGCGCGACGACCACCGACGGGTGCAATGGAACCCAACGCGACTTGCCGAACTTGCTCCGGCGGATAAATAGCAGCCCTTGTGACAAGTCCACATCGTCCCGTTCAAGCCGAGTCCCCTCACTTATGCGAAGACCGCAGGCCGCGATCAGTCCGAAGATGGTCGCGCAAGTAGCGCCCCGCAAGCCGCCGAGCTTGCGCGCCAAAAGCATCAGGCGAGCGACCTCTGCATCGGTGTAAATATGCGGCCGCAGTCGTCGATGTGATCGCCCGAAAAGCCGCCGTGGTGGGACCACCGTGGCTGAGTCATACCGCAGACAGAACTTGGCAAAGCCACGAAGCACCTCAATGCGCCGTGCCGCCGTTAACGGGCGGCGGCCTTCGGAAGACAGTGCCCACTCCGATGCAAGCGCCAGCGTAATCGGCCCGGAATGCCCCCGACCGTCTGCGTAGCGAGCAAAGGCTGCAAGCTGGCTGCCGGAGATGGACATCCCAAAGCCGTTGCGACGGCGTTCTGCCAGATATGCCGCAACGCGATCGGCCATCCTCGCCGGCGCGATCACGGCCGACTCCCTGGCCACGGACGCGCCACGGCAGCGAGTGCCGGTAAATCCACCTTGGCGTAAATGGTCGTTGTATCGACACAGCGATGCCTAAGAAGATCAGCGATCTGCTTCAATGGCACGCCACGCTGAACGAGCCTGGTCGCGAGGGTGTGGCGCAGTACATGGGGACCTGACACGCGAGCGGTTAGGCCTGAGCGTTCCGCGGCGTCGCGCACCACTTGGCGCACGACTGCCGGCGTGGTCGCAATATCGTACGGCGGCCTGTGTCGAACGAATACCTCGCGGCGGCAGGTCTGCGGGCGCCCCTGGCGAAGGTACGCGACGATCGCTTCCGCAACAGCGCGTGGCAGAGGCATGACATCAACGCGGCGGGCCTTGCCGTGAATCCTGACGGTGCCCTCAATCCAGTCGACTTTATCCAGCGTCATCCGTGCAACCTCGGCGCCACGCAACCCAAGGTCGACGAGACAGCGCAGAATCGCATAGTCACGACATCCCGTACGCTTGGAACGATCACAGGACTCAAGTAGCTGGGCAATCTCTTGCGGCGTCAGAGCCCGCGGTACACTCGAGAGTCGCCACCTGACGCTCCGCGGCAACGCCGCAACAAGCGTTGTGCACGCAACGCCGCTCACCGCCTTGAAACGAAAGTAGCTTCGAACAGACGCTGCTGCGCTCTGGACCGATCCGGGCTTCCAGCCCGCTGTGTAACGTGCAAAGAAGCTGGAAACTTCGGCCGCACTCACTTCGGTCAGCGATCGACCGCCGCGCAGCGTACATCCTGCGAGAAACGCGCGGGCGTCGCGGCGCCGGACAATGCGCGTGGCGGGTTGCAACCCACGCGCCTCGACCAAATAGTCATCGAAAGCCGCGATCTCGGCCTCAATCGTGGCGTCACCAGCTATCGCTCGAACAGGGATCACACCCTCTGTCCGGAGCATCTTGAGCCATCCCATCAGCGCCGCGTGCTCCTCGTACGGGGGCCTGCGAGGCCTCGCAACACGGCGTCTCCTCCGATCCCTATCATCATCGATGAAGGCTGATATGAGCGCCTCGTCAGGACCCCGCCCGCGATGGCGGGTTCGCGCCCGCCATCCAAAGAAATCCTTGAGACACTGCCTGTAGAGATCCACGGTCCGTGAGGCGTATCGGCGGCTCTGAAGGTAAGCGGTGTACTCGGTGACCGCCAGGTCCCCGGATCGATCAGCAGAAATGCCATGCATGGTGAAACCCTCCGTAGCGATATGACGCGCGGAGGACACCATCATCAGTTATGCTCGGCAAGGCTCTGTTGGAAACAGGAAATGCAGGGAAAAGACAGCCCAAATGCGTTGCACCATCATGGCACCGTGCATAATCACTGGGCGCACATAGGATCTTCCCAAAGCGACTGGCCGGATCCGGTTTTCGATATGGTTGTTGTCGATGGGCAGTTCGCCATCATCGAGGTAACGGATCAAGGCAGCCCAACGTCCCAGGCTGTACTCAATGGCTTTTCTTGTCGCAGATCCATCCGGGACCAGGCCTCGCTGGCGGGTGAACCACTGCCTCAAGGCTTCGGCCACCGGTTTTGATCTTTGCTGCCGCAGCTGTTGCCGGCCATCGGCGTCCAGTTTCAGTTCGCGCGCTTCTCGTTCGATTTCGTACAGCGCGGTGAAGTATCTCAAGCCCTCTTCGGCGATCTCGCTGCGATGATTGGCGTAAAGATCATGGAGTTTCCTGCGGGCGTGAGCCATGCAACCGATCTCGATTACCCCGCGATCGAACAGCGCTTTGTATCCGGAGTAGTCGTCGCAGACGAGCTTCCCGGACCAACTCCCCAGGAACTCGCGGGCATGCACACCCGCACGGCTGTCGGCAAAGTTGTAGACAACGGCCTGCAACTCGTCGTATTCGCTCGTGCTGTAGCTCCACAGGTATGCCCGGTGTGTTTTGCCAAGCCCTGGCTTTAACATCGGCACCGGCGTCTCATCCGCATGCAGCACCGCTCGAGTCAGCAGCATCGCTCGCATCGCCGCGATGAGCGGCTCAAGCTTCACGCCGCAGGCGCCCACCCACTGCGCGAGCGTTGAGCGCGGCAGCGCAAGGCCGGCACGTGCAAAGATGCTTTCCTGCCGGTACAGCGGTGCGTGATCCAAGTATTTTGCGATCAGCACCTGCGCCAGCAGGCCCGCCGTCGGGATCCCCTTGTCGATGACGTGAGCCGGCACCGGCGCCTGGATCAACCGCTCGCAGGCACGACAGGCCCATTTACCGCGGATGTGTCGCTCGACCTCGAACACGCCGGGGGTATAGTCGAGCTTCTCGCTCACATCCTCGCCGATGCGCTCCAGCGTGCAGCCGCAGCCACATTGGGTTTGCTCCGGCTCGTGGCGGACCTCCCGGCGCGGGAACGAAGCCGGCAGAGCCACGCGCCGCGGCTTTTCCTTAGGAGGCGCGGCAGGCTTTTCCCTAAGTGCCTCGATCTCGAGGCTGATCGCCTCGATATCCGCATCGATACTCTCGTCCAGAAGCGAGCGCTGCACGACATCGAGTTGCTCGCTGCGTCGGTCATAGCGCCAGCGCTTTAACGTCGCCATCTCGTGCGTGAGTTGGTCGATCTTCAGTTGCTTGAGTTTGATCTCTGCGTCGCGCTTGGCGAGGACCGCCGCGTGAGCGTTGCGTTCGGCATCGAGATCGGCGAGCTGTGCGTCGCGATCGGCAAGTTCTTCGAGAAGCGTCGCTGTCAGATTTCGCAGCTGTTCTGCGTTCATTTTATCGAGCGGGCGCGACAACTCCATGCACTCGATGCTGCCATAATTGCAGCGATTTCAACATGCTTTTTGCGCTTTTTTTCTCACAAAATCCGGATCTTCGCGCGCTCATCGAGCCGCTCCCACGGCAGCCCCACGACGATCGCCTGAAGTTGCTCGTGGGAGAGTGGCATGCCACGATCATGGCGTACACCAGCGCGGATGAAGCTGCCTTCGTAGAGCTTTCGCGCACATAGCCAGAGGCCAAAGCCGTCGTGCACCAACACCTTCATACGATTGGCGCGTTTGTTCACGAACAGGTACGCATGATGAGCCCGCGCTTCACCGAACACCGTCACGACGCGCGCCAGCGCCTTATCAACGCCGGCGCGCATATCGAGCGGTTCCACCGCGAACCAGGCCGCATCCACCCGGATCACTTCACGAGCTCGCGTAGCAGCAGCGCGCACTCATGCGCTGCCGATGTCGGCCACTCAATGCCGACACTTCGCCCGTTGCGGCGTATCTCAATGCGGATCGCGCTCGCTGCAGGACTCGGCGGCATTGACACGGGCATAAAACCTTCCGTTCCGGGCATCAACTCGCTCGGCTCGGTCGGCCGTATCGTGATCGGCCTGCCGCTGCGTTCCGCCTTCCTTACCCAGTCGCGCAACATGTTCGCGTTCAGGCCACGCGCCAGGGCGACCGCCGCGATCGATACACCGGATTGCTGGCACGCCCCAACGGCTTCTGCCTTGAACTGCGCGCTGTGGCGCCGACGACGGCGTCTACCCGTCCCTACGACCGTTCCTTCCGAAGTGGACATATGTACACCTAACGTTAGAGTGAAGGCTCATCCTTGCACTCGCGCGGGTACGCTTATAGATGACTTCGGCGGACGCTTACGGATATCCCGGGTACTCATGCCGCGGGCGTACAGCGCAATGATCTTGTCGTCAAAGCCTGGAAAGCGGCGCCGGTACTTGCCGATCAGCGCCGGATCGAAGCGGCCGTGCCGATCGCGGGGAATCGACAGCTCCATCGAGCCCTCTGGCGTCAGCACTGTCTTTGCACTGTGGCCGTTGCGATGGTTGGCAACGCCAGCCTCCGCCTCGTTGTCCAAGTGGACATCCATCTCAGCGTTGAGCATCCGCTCGGCCAGCGCCTTCTTCAGCTCACCCATCAATCCGCCGGAATCTAGTACCGTCTTTGGATCACGACCCGCTAGCAGTTGATCCAAAAGCTCCTTGGGAAATGCCTGTGTATCGTTCTTCGCCATACCCGCTCCTTGCCCTCTCGGACAGTGTATGGCTCATCACACAAAAAATCAGACAGTCCCGAATCCAGCAACCGCTTATGCCTCGTTTGTTTCGTCAATTCACGATGGCACCAATGATGTTACGCGGTAGAATTGTCCGATGCTGCGAATCCAAAGGGCAATCGGTCCATTACTGCCTCCGATAGTGGCTATTGGCTTTCTCGATCACTGAAAATCGCGCGCTAATACCGCTCAAATAGCATCCGCAGGTTCTTTTTTTGAAACACCTTCGGACTGCAATTTGCCCGCGAGTTACTTCATGGCTGACATCACTCAACTCTGAACAGTGAAGTACGCCAGCGTTTCCGATACCGATTGATCACGGCAATCGCCATAGCCGAAAAATGTGACATTCGCCCCCCTGGCTTGGGCGGCAAGAAGGCCGGCGAGGTATTCCTTTGCGTAGGGCCTAGTCAACAAAAACGAATAGTAAGGGCCGTTGCTACCAGCGCAGGCTGGGACACCCACCAATGGGCTTGTGGGGTAAACGTAAACAAGCGGACCGTCACCGAAAATGAGAATGTCGCTGATGGTGGACACCATAGTTGATGCCAGCACGTGCGGACTACCCACCAAGCTGCCTGCCAACAGAAAGGTCACAACAAAGCGCTTCATTGTTTCTCCTGATTACACCTAAGATTGCACATCCACTCGGTACACCGGTACTTCACCGCCGTTTGCGCAGCTGCCCGCGCCGAAGGCCATTTGTTGCCAGCGGGCATTCGCCGGCGAATAAGGGCAATCGAGCGAGCCATGCGCTATTGGGAAGATATTGAGTCAGCTGGAGCTACCCCTACAAGAGTGATTCCGCCACCATCTTCGTTGTTGTCGGGGGATTGGGGTAACGCAATCGGAGTTGCGTTGTTCTGCGCGGCTCATGCCGGCGATGAATGAGATGGCGAAGAGCGCTGTTGTAATCCTTGAAATCCGTTTTCATGTGATTCTTCCCCCGGTGGGACGAAAGCTACACCAACGAGTTAAGGGATGGCAAGCCAAATGGGGCCATATTCGACTGAACAGCTCAGGGTAAATTAGGGTCGTAGCACCAACCGGTAAGCCACACCCAGGCTGGATGCGTCGAACATGTCAACGAGTCGTGCAATGTCGTCTCTACAGTTATTGATTCGCGCTATGATTCCATCCGATGGGGATCTTGATTTTTCAGCGAACACAAGGAGGAGTTGACATGCGATTCGGGGTCTTACGATTTCTCGCCGCAGTCATCGCGGTATGCATCGGCAATAGTGCCGCTGCTGTTGTCATGACGGGTAGTAGTTCTGCCATTACCCAGTTCATAAGCTATACAACCTTTGATAACGGTGATGTCACGTTTTCTTTGGCCAATAGCGGCATAAGCGGTTGCTCGAACGGATTCTGGATCGGCGGTACGGACGCGGGGGCAAAGTCCGTAGTCGCGCAGGTCCTGTCCGCTTATCGCGCAGGCACGCCAATCGTTGTCTATGCGGATCCAAGCCAGCTTTGGCCGGGATCTGGTGGCCAGTACTGCCATGTCTGGGGGGTTCAAGACGGTTGAGCGATCTGGTGCTCTGGGGAAGCTGCTCCCGCGGTTGATCGAGTGGCTTCGTCCCGTCAGGTCAAAGAGGCTAAGCCAAACACACCGAACGATTGGCGTGGATCGGTCCACATGTCATCAATGTACCATCCGGCGCCTTCGACGATTGCCGACAGGACCGGTATGGTGTACTTGCGCGAGGTCTCGGTATGAATGGATTCGCCGGCGTCGAAGTCGAAGCTCTGACCGTCGATGACAACCGTCTGTGCTTCCCGGCTCACCAAGTGCATCTCGACTGCGGAGGCACTGGGGTTCCAGCGCGCCTCGTGGGCGAAGCGTTCCAGCTTGAAGTCCGCGCCGAGTTCACGATTGATGCGCGCGAGCAGGTTCAAGTTGAAAGCGGCGGTAACGCCCTGCTTATCGTTGTAGGCGGCAAGAAGGATTCGGCGATCTCTCGTCAGATCCGCGCCGATCACTGCGGTTCCCCTCGCACCCACGTGTCGGTGCAGGCGCCGAAGAAATGACGTCGTCTCGGCGTGATCCAGATTACCGACAGTCGATCCCGGAAAGAAGGCCGAGCGCGCTCGCATCGGGATGCCGGCGGGAATTTCAAAGTCCTCGGTGAAATCCGCAACGATGGGCCAGATTCTTAAAGTAGGAAAGCGATGCCGCAGCGAGATCACGGCCTGATCGAGAAAATCCCCGGAGATATCCACCGGCACATAAAGGCGCGGCGCTTCCAACGCAGCGATCAATATTTCAGTCTTGATCCCTGCCCCGGCACCGTATTCGATCAGGGACGCGCCCTTGCCGATGAATCCGGCAATGTCGTTCGCATTCGACCGCAAGATACCCGTCTCCACCCGCGTGGGGTAGTACTCAGTAAGATGCGTGATCTGTTCGAAGAGTTCGGATCCCCGTTCATCGTACAGCCAGCGGCAGGGTAAGGTTTTGCGGGGCATGGACAGCCCCGCGAGCACATCTTGGCGGAACAATTCCGGCTGCGTCAGCCGATAGTCTGCAGCGAGCATCATGCATCCTCCGCCAATCGTAGTCCGGAGAATTGCCACCGTGCATGCGGAGCGAAGAAGTTTCTGTACGTGGCGCGCACATGGTCTCGCGGCGTGACGCAGGAGCCGCCGCGCAACACGAACTGCCCGGACATGAATTTGCCGTTGTATTCCCCCAAGGCGCCCTCCATGGGACGAAAGCGGGGATAAGGCAGGAAGGCACTGCGGGTCCACTCCCAAACATCGCCAAACATTTGCCGTAGTTGGCCGTTGGCCGCGGGCGCTGGCTTCGGCCGCAGGCGACCCGAATCCAACAAGTTCCCGTCCACCGGCAGCGTCTGCGCGGCGACTTCCCATTCAGCCTCGGTCGGCAGGCGGCGCCTGGCCCACGTGGCAAAGGCATCCGCCTCGAAGTAGCTCACATGGCTGACCGGTGCGTCGGCATCGACGGGCTGCGCGCCCCGCAGGGTCATGGTCCAAAATTCCCCGTCGCGCGCCTCCCAATACAGCGGCGCGGTCCATCCCTCCTCGCGCACCTTGGCCCAGCCGTCGGACAGCCAGAGCAGCGGGTTGCCATATCCGCCGTCGGCGATGAATTCGGCCCACTCGCCGTTCGTGACCAACCGATCGGCAAGCCGGAAGGGGTCGAGCTGCACGGCGTGCTGCGGCCCCTCGCTGTCGAAAGCGAACCCCGGCCCACGGTGTCCGATTTCAAACTGTCCGCCGGGATAACTCCTGTAGACCGGTTTGTCCCTCGGCGTGAACTCAACCGGCAGAGGAACGGGGTCCGCATAGTTAGGAAGCAGCGGATTCTGCGCGAATAAATGCAGAATATCGGTCAATAGCAGTTCCTGGTGCTGCTGCTCATGCTGACACCCCAACTCGATGACGCCGAGAACGGCTTCCGCGATCTCTCGCTCGAGCAGTTCGGCCATCGCTCTATCGACGTGCTCGCGGTACCTCAAGACCTCCTCGAGCGCCGGCCGCGTCAGCAACCCGCGCAGCGCCCGAGGTTGGCGCGCGCCCACCGATTCATAATAGGAATTGAATAGAAAGTTATACCGTGGGTCGAAGACTCGGTAACCCGGAACGTTCGGCGCGAGGACCATCGCCTCGAAAAACCAGCTGGTGTGTGCCAAGTGCCACTTCGCGGGACTGGCATCCGGCATGGACTGCACGGTGGCATCCGCGTCCGACAACGGTCGCGTAAGCTTTGATGTGGCGGCACGCACATCGCGGTACCGGCGCGTGAGCGCCGCTCGCGCATCGCTCGGATGCCCCGGGGATGCAGTCCCCCGGGAGGATGGGTTCAGGTTTGCCATGGGCGTCTCAAGTGACGGCAAACTTGCATCCTAAAGGGTGTGGGGACCTCGCGGGGCCTTATGTGAGAATACTTCCTTTCACCTCTCTCGATTTTCCGTGTAGGCGATCTCCCACGAGATCGCCGTAACTATCGAAATTACCTGACAATATAGTTGGCCGGACCGACCGTTGAGCACGTCACGCAATTGACTAATTGAGCGCCTTTTCCACCAAGGCGGTCACCTGCACCCAAGGAATCGGCTCCTGATGCATCGCGAAGACGGTCGTCACGGAAAGATGCTCGCGTTCGACCGCTTCGATCACTTCGTGCATCAGTTCGGGATCATAGAGTGACCCGTCCTCATTGAGCGCGAGCGTATCGCTGGCATAGAGCAGTTGATGTTCGGGGAAATAAGCCATGTACTGGCGCTCGGTGGACGCACCACGCAAGGGGTAGAGGACCATGCGATTGCTGCCGCTTCCCACCTGGACCTTTTGAGACACGATCCGCCATCGCGCACGCCGCGGGGATTGCGCCAGCAGATCCGGATGCTCTTTGCGCGTGGAGGCGATCAGGCGTTCCAGCAGAGGCTTGTTCAAATCGAGAATGTAGACCGGTAAACCCAGGGCCACGGCCTGCCGCACCCCGCCGACATGTGGCCAGGAATCCGAGGTCGATATCACGGCGGTGACCGGTGTCCCCGGATATTGCGCCTTCGCCTTCTCGAAGACTCCGCCCAGATAGGTTCCGGACAAGGGCGCTTCCAACAACACGATCCCGTCCTCCTGCTTAACGACGGTGGCATTCCATGCGCCGGGAAACAGGGTGACCCCGGGGGCAAGCTCAACGCCGGCTTGCGCGGCGAACGGCCGTTCCCAGCCTGCCGATTGCAGCGACTTTTGCGCCGCCTGCGCATCCATCTTGAAGTCGGCCGCGTCGAGCGGCGGATTCAATTTCAGGCCAAGGACCTGCCGGGACTGCCAAAGGATACCGTTGCGCTCCTCGACCTCGTTGGTCGGATACACGATGCCGTGAATCAACTGAAAACCCTCGAAGTAAATTCGGCGGCGCACGTCGCCCCACTGATACCAATGATCGTGCAGCACTCCGTCGGTTTCCACGGCATCGGGCAGGCGGGTATAGGGATTGATCATGATCCTCACCGGTTGTCCCTGCCAGGTGAACGCGATCACCGGATGCCGGCTTCCGCGCAGCAAGGTGGGCGTGCCGTAGTGCAAGTCAGCGGCGCGCAGGGCCGTCAGCAGCACCCGCATCGGTCCCAACGCCAAGGCGTAACGTGCCTCATCGACGTTGGCCAGAGAGGCCGGAGTGTCCCTCTGCCCGGTTCGGGTCACCCCGCCTTGCAGGCCGATGACCTGCGTCGAGTCGGATTCAGCCTGGCCCGAATCGGATTCGGGCCAGGTCAAATGCTCCTGCACCCGCAGGCGCTCGCCGGCGAAGTCGATCGTCCACTGGGTGCGTGCGTAAGCGGTGATGAAGGGATCCTGCCGGTACGATTGCTCGACCAGCAGCGTATGCTGAATGCCTTCTATGCCGACGGCGTGGACCGCTTCGAGCCGCTCGCGTCCTCCCATGGCTGCCAGTGCCAGCTCCAAACAGGCGGTCGGCGCCGGCGCGCAGTGCGCGGAAAGATCGGCGGCTCCCGCGCGGATGGTCCCCAGAATGCACAGCGCGAGGCTCGCCAAAACCGCTAGTCGAGCACGTTGAGAGACAACAGTGAACTGCATCATTCCTCATTCCTGAAGGGCGTGAAAGCGCCGGACGGAGAATACAACAGACAAAGCAAGATTCCGACATTTGTTGAGGCGCCTCCCAAAACCGTCTTGTCATGCACGAGGTGGAAGACGGGTTTGCGCGGTGCCTGCTGCTGACGACCGAGGCCATGATCGTAAGATCATGGCCTCGCGCCTTGGAAGATGCGATTATCGATCATCCGAATCGCGCCCAGCGGCAGCGGGCACCGACGGGGTAACCGCGACGCGGGAGCCTGATAAAACCCACGCTCTCTGGCTTGGAGAGAAACGCGGCGCGAGCAAGCCATCGTTGATCTCGCGCGTGACGGCAAAGCGATTGAACGCTGAAGCGGGCAGGTACAGCCGAAAGTTGTTCTCAAAGCCGTCGGATGCTGTGTCCGGATCGCCTTCCGGGGCCGAGATGATACCGTCATGGTTGGTATCGACGCGGGCCACTTCTGCGGCATAGGCATCAAATAATCGGCGCTGGAGGTTCTTCGCACCGGGCTCAAACGATGCCCTTCGCGCATAGACGTCCAGAAATATCTCATTGGCAAGGCCGCTCGGAATGCCACGCTCGCGAAACTCCCGCTGCGCATCTACGTCTCCATCGAACTTGTCAGGGTCGCGGGGAAGGTTGGGATTGTCCCCAACGATGCGCGGATCGTTGGTGATGCCGCGCGGTCCCGAACCAGGAACGATGGACTGCAGCTTGCCAATTTCGCGGTCGCTAAAGGTGTCGGGAGCCTTGCCAAAGTCATCCGGAAATCCTCCGGTAAACGGCAGCTCGTATAAAGGATGTATCCAGTTGGTACCGAGATAGTTGAACTCCCAATAAGAATGCACGTCGCTCTGCTGCATGGAGTTATATGCGCCCATGCTCTCGAAGATCGACACCACATTGGTCTGCCTGTCGGGGAAATGATCCGATTTGCTGGGAAAATGCGCCGCCTTTCCATCTGTGGTGAAGAAATGCCCCGCAATGTTCAGATGATCTCCCATCTCTTTGAGCTCTTCGGCATCTTGTGCCGTGATCTTGCCGAATTGCGCGTGGCCGTCTTTACGCGGCGGTGCTACATCGGGCACGACAAGATCGTGAATCATCCAACCTTCGTACCACCCGCCCTCGTTGTTGATCACGAACAACGGTGAAATGTCCGTGAAGACGTCCAGAAATGCCTTCGGATCATCGGGGTTGGTGGGAAGTCCTGGCTTCAGCTCGAGAATCACCCGGACGGACCCGAGTGTCGGCAAACCGCAGTTCCCCCCCGTGACGGATAGTTGTGCCGCATCGTTGATGCCCGGAAATATCTTTGTAAAGACGTTGGGCTCAAACCCCTCCGTGTCGAGTAAATAGTACTGAACCAGCTGGCCCGGCTTGTCTGCTTCGGCAAATACTTGCATCGGTAGAAACGTATGCGGACGGTCGGCCAATTGCACCAGACGATTCTTGAGTGGATCGGGAACCCCGGCTATGTCACCACGAGTGCTGATGGTGAGACTATCTGCCGCAGCGTTTGGATTGGGATGGCAGGGCGCCGGTGGTTGTTCTGCGTAGGCATTTTTGAGTAAACAAATTGCTAGTGCCGCAGTGGCCGCGGCGAGTGAATATGTGTTCACGTGTAACTCCCCCCAAAGAAGTGATTACCTTCCAGGCCAATTCAGAGTCCGACATTCGGGCGCGAACCCTGAAGCATCGTGCAGAGACACACCGACGCACATTTCTTCGGAGCGTTGTCACCGCGCCTATCGATACAGAACGAGCCGGTGTCGTGCACTTCCGTATGTAACTGCCACGAGCGTTTCGGATCACATCAAGTTTCGACTAACTTGTGTTCGAATCCGCGGTGCAGTTAGACATGTAAGAGTTACACATGTCGGCGTCAGTCGCGAACTTCGGCCATCACCCGTTCCTCTCGAACGTTGTCCTGCCGCACCTCGGACTATTCACGAATCTCGTGCTGATCGGCGAGATCTACATCGCATCGCGATGCTGTTAGGCTGCACAACACGCCTGGCTGCCATGGTATCGATTTTCATGCTGCTCAATTATTGGTTCGCCACATCCTCCGTCACCGGCATCCCGGGACTCGACACCGCCGACCTGGTGCTCTCCATCATCGTGTTGGTGACTGCGGCCGGCCGCGTGTTTGGGCTGGACCAACTCCTGCATCGGCGCTGGCGGCGTGTGCCGCTGTGGTGAGACCCTGGGTGTCGATAAGCTCCGAGGATCTCACCGCGGAGATCGATCCTCTTGGCGCGCAGTTGTCGTCGCTGAAATACCGCACGGCGCTCGATCTTCTGTGGAACGGCGACCCTCAGGTGTGGGCCGGGCGTGCGCCGCTCCTGTTTCCCATCGTGGGCGTGCTCGTCGATGGCACCTATCGACTGGGCTCGCAAACGTACCGGCTTCCCAGACATGGATTCGCACGCGGCAAACTGTTCGCAGTCGAAAACTCCAGTGCGTCCACCGCGGTATTCAGATTGACCGCGGACGCGCAGAGTTTCCAGGTTTATCCATTTCAATTTGAATTGGACGTTCGTTATGAACTCGAGGGCGCGACGCTTTCAGTGACCGCGGAAATACGCAACCGCGGCGATGTGCCCATGCCCGCAAGCTTCGGCTACCATCCGGGTTTTCGCTGGCCATTGCCTTTCGGCGAGGCACGTTCCGCGCACTTCATCGAGTTCGAATTCGACGAACCCGCGCCGGTGAGGCGCATCGACTCCGCCGGACTCTTGACCCCGGAACATCATCCGGCACCGATCGCGGGCCGGCGGCTGGCGCTCGCCGATTCGCTGTTCGAAGAGGATGTCCTGATCTTCGATCGCATCGCGAGCCGGTCCGTGCTTTACGGCGGCGAGCGCGGACCGCGCGTCAAAGTCAGCTTCCCCGACGCGCCCTATCTGGGTGTCTGGACGAAACCCGGCGCATCCTTCATCTGCATCGAACCCTGGCACGGCGTTACCGATCCGCAGGGGTTTTCGGGCGATTTCAGGGACAAACCCGGCGTATTCAGCCTGCAGGCCGGCGAGTCCATGTCAGCCAATTTGAGTATTTCGCTGGCAGACCCCTAGCCGTTCGCGACCCTAAAGCCCCGCCTGCGCCTTAAGGCAGGCCATTTGCCGCAAACCCCGTTGAGCCGGCGAGCCTATGGCTATTGTGCCGCCACGTTCCAACTCAACCGGAGATGCCCATGAAAACCGTAAATTACCTCGCCGCACTGCCCCTGTCGCTGTTCCTCGGGCTCATGCCCTTCGCCGTCATTGCCCTGAACGACATGGCCGCCCCCCGGGCCGAAGTCGCCGTGATGGCAGCCACCACGGCCGGCCATGCGCAGGGAATGGAAGGGCGATAGACTTCAGCCCAAGGCGCAACCTTAGGACCTGCATGAAGACCCAGCCGCAACTCGAGAGCGACCAATTTTCGCCGTTCTTCGACGACACCAAAGACTCGGTGATCGATTTTTTGAGGCGCCGTCTCCCCATGACGCTGGCCATCAATACCGTCATCGCCCTGCTCATTGCCTTGTTGTTGCGCTCATGGGATGCCGTCGTCCCGAATCTTGTGATCGCTTATTGCATCGGCCTCACGATATTGGCGCTGATTGCCGGGGTGCGCTGTACCGTGATGCAGCGGTTCCGCGGCCGCATGGGCTTGCGCTTCGTCATCTACTTTGCGTTGGTGGCGGCCGGCGCCATCATCGGCGAACTGCTCTCCCAGGTGTTCTTGCACCAGCCGACGAACCCTTTGCAGGAAGGCTACGTGTGGGTGGTGGCCATCGTATTCTCGTTGGTCGCAGGCAGCATCGCGCTTTTCATCAACTTCAGCTGGGTTCAGCTGGCGCGAAGCAAGCGCGACGTGGAACGCGCCGAGCGCGCGGCCATCGAAGCGCAGCTGCGCGCGTTGCAGGCACAGATCGAACCGCATTTCCTGTTCAATACCCTGGCGAACCTCGACGCGCTCATCGCGGTGGATACCGGACAGGCCCGCAACCTGCTGGCCAACCTGATCCGCTATTTGCGGGCGGCGCTCACGCACGCGCGCAGCGAGGCGGCCACGCTGCAGACCGAGGTCGAACTGCTGAAGGCGTATCTTGGCATCATGGCACTGCGCCTGCCCAATCGCTTGACCACCGAATTCGAGTGCGACCCGGACTGCCTGCGGCTGAAGTTTCCCGCCATGCTGCTGCAGCCGCTGGTGGAGAACGCCATCACCCATGGCATCGAACCGGCAGGTGAAGGCGGCACCATACGCATCAGCGTGCACTGTAGCGGCGACACCTTGAAGTTATGGGTTGACGATACCGGCGTCGGCCTGGGCAACGCGCACAATGCGGGCACCGGTGCGGGCATCCAAAACATCCGCGCCCGCCTGCAGTCGCTGTTCGGCAGCTCGGCGCGATTGATTCTGGAGCCGGGCACGCCGCGCGGCACTCACGCCGCCATCGAGGTGCCGCTGAATCTGCTCTCCCCGTCTGCCGGATGAGCGCCTCCCACAGCTACATCATCGCCGAGGACGAGCCGCTGCTGGCACGCGCGCTGGCACAGCAATTGATCGAGCATTGGCCATCGGCCCGCTGCGCCGCCATTGCGGCCAATGGGGCCGAAGCGCTCAAGCTGGCCGGCGAGTTGCGCCCCGACGTAGCGTTTCTCGACGTACGCATGCCGCAGCTCGATGGACTGGAAGCGGCTCGGCAGCTGTGCCTGACAGAGCACCCTCCCCTCATCGTGTTCGTGACCGCCTACGATGCCTATGCCTTGGATGCATTCGAGACAGCGGCCATCGACTACCTGCTCAAGCCGGTCGAGAGTGCGCGCTTGGCCAAGTGCATCGAACGCTTATCGAGTCAGCTCGGCCGCGAACCCAAGGATGTGTCGGCCGTCGAGATGGCGAGCCGGATTGCCGCCCTGCTGGGCGATGGCGCAAGCCGCAAAGAGAAGCTGCGCTTCGTACGCGCGGGCGCGGGCTCGACCGTCAAGCTCATCCCGGTGAGCGAGGTGCTTTGGTTCGAGGCCGAAGACAAGTACATCACCGTGGCCACATGCCAAGGCGACAACGTCATTCGCATGCCGCTCCGAGAACTGCTGGAGCAGCTCGACGAGACGATATTCTGGCAGGTCCATCGCGGCACCGTGGTCAACTCACAGCATATCTCGCTCGCGAAGCGCGATGAGCTGGGACACTTGACCTTGACGTTCAAGGGCCGCAAAGACGAAATCGCGGTGAGCCGTCAGTTCGCGCATTTGTTCAAACAGATGTAACAACCGCTCTTTTATACTGAGTGCGACGACCGGATCAACGAACCGAATCCTGGAGTACCCGATGCTTTGGAAATCAGCCCTTATGCTCTGCGCCTTGGGGCTGTACGCCGCGGGTCCGGTGTCTGCCGGCGATGAGTTGAAGATGAACCAGATCCAAGTCATCGGCACGCACAACAGTTACCACGCGGGCCTCGCCCCCAGCGAAGCCAAGCTGCTGCTGCAGAGCAATCCCAAAATTTACGAGGCGCTGGAGTATCGGCACCAACCGCTGGATCGGCAGCTCATCGCGGGTGTACGGCAGATCGAGCTGGACATCTTTGCCGATAGCGACGGCGGCCGCTATGCCCATCCCAGCGGCGTGGACGCCGTGGCTGCTGCGAATCTACCCAAGGACACGGAATTCGACCCTGCAGGCCTCATGAGTCAGCCGGGCTTCAAGGTGATGCACGTTCAGGATTTCGACTACCGCAGTACCTGCCAGCCCTTGATTGCCTGTCTCAAAATCGTGCGTGCCTGGTCGATGGCAAACCCCAAGCACATACCTCTTTTTATCCTTCTCGAGACCAAGCAGGCGGACCTGCCGCCGCAGTACCACGCGCGTAGTCCCGAAAAATTCACTCGAGCAACCTTTGATGCGCTCGATGAGGAGATCCGCTCGGTGTTTGCGCCCGGCGAAATGATCACGCCGGATCAAGTGCGGGGCAAGCATCCGACCCTCGAGGACGCCGTCCTTCACGGCGGTTGGCCGACGCTGGCGGCCGCCCGCGGCAAGGTCGTTTTCATCATGGATCAGCGCCCCGTCGGGCCGGTCTATCTCGAGGGACATCCTTCGCTTACAAATCGCGTCATTTTTACCAATGCCGAACCGGGTCAGCCTGACTGCGCCTTTACGGAAGAGAATGACGGGACGGCGGAAACGATTGCGGCCCTGGTACGCAAGGGTTACCTGGTTCGCACCCGGACCGACTCGGACACCAAGGAAGCGCGCACCAATGACACCCGGCGCCGCGACATTGCACTCGCCAGCGGCGCCCAGATCCTGAGCACGGACTATCCGGCCTCCGAGCCGTCGAGTTGGACACCTTATTCGGTCGGCCTTCCAGGAAGCGTCGTGGCCCGGTGCAACCCGATCGACGCGCCACCATCCTGTTCCACGCGAGCCCTCGCCCCTTAAGGATCTCAGGATCCATCGTAGGAGCTGCCTTCCGCATCGCGAGCCTCGGCAGCCAGGGTGGGAACAGACGCGGCGCGAATTGCCGACGCCATGTCCTCGAGCTTCGGCGGCAACGATGCCTTCCCGATGGTTGGGGTGTAAAATGGTCGGCGGTATTTACGTTGCACCGCTCACGGAGTTAAGTCATGTCTGAACCTACGATGCGCGCAATTCTTGCGGGTGGCTGCTTCTGGGGCGTGCAGGATTTGCTGCGCCGCTACCCAGGCGTCGTTTCCACACGCGTGGGGTATTCGGGCGGCGATGTACGCAATGCCACTTACCGCAATCACGGCACCCACGCGGAAGCCATCGAAATCATCTTCAACCCCAAGTTGCTGAGCTATCGCAAGCTTCTGGAGTTCTTCTTCCAGATCCACGATCCGACCACCTTGAATCGTCAGGGCAATGACCGGGGCTTAAGCTATCGCTCGGCGATTTTTTACACCAACGAAGAGCAGCGCCGAGTCGCCGAGGACACCATCGCGGATGTCGAGGCATCGGGCCTCTGGCCCGGCAGAGTGGTGACGGAAGTGGCCGCGGCAGGGGATTTCTGGGAGGCCGAACCCGAGCATCAGGACTATCTGGAGCGGTATCCGGATGGGTATACCTGCCATTTCATCCGTCCGGAATGGAAGCTCCCGATTCGCAGCGCCGCACGCCAGGCGTAAGCCGCTGTATTTAAAAGGTTTATAGGCGACTAGTGTAATCCGAACTTCCGGGCCTGCTCGGCGCGGTTCCCTAAGTCGTGGGGCCGGCTCGCTATGAGCCTTGGGTCAGCCCGGTTCTGTAAGGCCTGTCAGTGTGGCGAGCTATGGCGCAACGCAGATACTTACACCTCATTTGGGCCAAATTCACTTGAAAGCCCGCGATTTTGTTCCTAGCCTTAGGGTATAAACCGTAGGTAATCGAAAGTCTTGCGCGCGTTTATTCAATAAAATCCGAAACAACCGCGTCATCTGGCTTACGGGATGGAGATATCATGGCTACACAGGCTCGTTCGATCGCTTCACTGACCATCTCTTTCGGACTGGTCGCCATTCCCGTGAAGCTCTACTCCGCGACGGTTTCCTCCGAGAGAATCTCATTCAATTTGCTGCGCCAAAAAGACGGCTCGCGCGTGAAGCAGCAGTACGTCGCCGTCAATGACGGCAAACTCGTCGATCGCTCCGAAATGGTCAAGGGCTACGAATTTGCCAAGGACCAATACGTGATGTTCAGCGCCGAGGAGCTGAAGGCACTCGAGGACACGACCAGTCACGCCATCGACATCGGCCAGTTCGTGCCCCTGGAATCCGTGGACCCGCTGTATTTCGACGGCACGTATTATTTGGCCCCCGACAAGGGAGGCGCGAAGCCCTACACGCTGCTGGCGACGGCGCTGCGCAAGTCGCGCCAATGCGCGGTGGGCCGATGGATCTCTCGCGGCAAGGAACACATCGTGGTCATCAGGCCCATGGAAGAAGGCCTCGCCTTGCACCAGCTGCACTTCAAAGCCGAGGTGCGCGACATGAAAGATTTGGGTATCGAAGCCGCGCCGGTATCGGAACCGGAATTGAAGCTGGCGCATCAACTCATCGAACACTTGGCCGCCAAGCGATTCGACCCAAATGAATACGCCGACGAGCACCGCGCACGCGTGCAGGCCGCCATTCAGAAAAAGGTCGAGGGCAAGGAGGTGTCCATCGCCGAGGGACCGGTGGCCGCCGCCGTGGGCAATGTCATCGACTTGATGGCGGCGCTGCGCGCCAGCATCGATGCGCGCGGGACAAAGGCCACGGATCTGAAGGAGCGCAAACAACCCAAGCGTGCGGCCGCGCAGGGGTCCGCGCGCAAATCCGCCCGACGATGAGATGCATGCCTACGGCACCAAGGACCTGGAGCGCCTGTTTGGATTGCCGGCCTCGGCTGTCCGCGCCTTAAGCCGCGCCGGCAACATTCATCCGGTCCGGCGCGCCGGCAGACTGCATTACTCGTTCCACGACCTCGTGGTGTTGCGCACGGCCAGTGCGCTGCGCGCCGCTAAAATCTCGCCGCGGCGGATCAACAAGACCTTGCAGGAGCTGCGCTCCGCGCTGCCCGCCGACGGAGCTCTCAATCAGGTCTCGCTGACTGCCCTCGGCAATCGAATTGCGATCCGCGAAGGAACAACCCTGCGCGAGTCGGAATCCGGCCAGTACGCACTGGCCCTCGAGATCGTGGAAGAAAAAGGCCGTCTGCATGTCATCACGCGGCCAGACGCCTCCGCCGCACCCCGAATGTCTGCCGAAGAACAGTATGCCAAGGCGTACATTCTCGAGGACACCGATCCGCAGGCAGCACGCTCAGGATACGAGGCGGCTCTGAGGGCCGACCCGAATCACTTGGAGGCGCGCATCAATTTGGGCCGCCTTCTGCACATGGACGGCCGGCTGGCCGAGGCCGAACAGGTCTACCGATTTGGCGGCCAGGCCGAGCCGCTCTTGGTGTTCAACCTCGGCGTATTGCTGGAAGACCTGGGGCGCGAGCCGGAAGCCATCGTGGCGTACCGCGAAGCGCTGGCGCTCGATCCGCAATTCGCCGACGCGCACTTCAATCTGGCCCGGCTCTACGAGCGGGCGCGGGACCCCAAGGCGTCGCTGCGCCACCTGTTGGCGTACCGGCGCATGATGGATCAGGGTGCGTGATGTCGAAACGCGCGCTGACGCCTTATCGCAGCAAGCGCGATTTCTCGAAAACCGCCGAACCCTCCGGCGAACGACGCGTAGCTCCATCACCCCTACTTCGCTTCGTCGTGCAAAAACATGCCGCGCGGCAGCTGCACTACGATTTGCGCCTGGAATGGGAGGGCGTGTTCAAGTCCTGGGCGGTGGCGCGCGGCCCCTCGATCGATGCGGCCGACAAGCGCCTCGCGGTGGAAGTCGAAGATCACCCGCTGGACTACGGTGATTTCGAGGGGACCATCCCCCAAGGCGAATATGGCGGCGGCACCGTGATGCTATGGGACCGCGGATATTGGGCGCCGGAAGGCATCAAGCCGACGCGCGAGGCATTCGAGAGCGGCGATCTGAAGTTCACGCTGGACGGCAACAAACTGCACGGCAGCTGGGTGCTGGTGCGCATGCGCGGCGACCGTTTCGGCGGAAAGCGAACCCATTGGCTGCTCATCAAGCATCGCGATGCGAGTTCCAAACCCGGCGGCACCGATTCGCTGCTCAGCGAGGACCGTTCGGTGGCCTCGGGTAGAACCATGCAACAGATCGCCGACGGCACCGGTAAGCGTCCCAAACCCTTCATGCTGGTGACCGCAGGATCCGGCGCGGCGAATGCCGTATGGACCGGCAAGAACATTGCGGAGGGTAGAGAGCAGGGCGCAGAGACGGACACGCCGGAAGCACGAGGAACGCCGCCGACGGCGAAACCTGGGAAGACCTTGTCCTCGAAGGCGGTCAAGGTTGCGCACCCGCCTCGCACGACAGTGGCATCGAAGTCTGCGCAAAATGCCAAGGCTGCGAAAGCTGCGAGCGCCGGACGTTTGCAGTTGAAGCCCATCATGGCAAGCGCCATGCCGAAGTTCATCGAGCCCCAACTGAGCCGTTTGCTTCCGCGGCCGCCGGACCAATCCGGCTGGGTTCACGAGGTCAAATTGGACGGCTATCGAGCGCAGCTACGCATCGAAAAGGGCAAAGCCGTGATCCGCACGCGCAAGGGGCTTGACTGGACGGAACGATTCGCTGGCATTGCGAAGGAAGCTGCCGCCTTGCGCGACGGCATCGTCGATGCCGAGATCGTCGCACTCGATGACCGTCAACTCCCGAACTTCGGCGCGCTACAGACCGCGTTGTCCGAAGAAAAGACCGACGCCCTTATCTGCTATGCGTTCGACCTGTTGTTCGACGGCAAGGAGGATCTGCGCGCGCTGCCCTTGAGCGAGCGCAAGTCCAGGCTCGAGACATTCTTGGGCAAAGCGGCGAACGGGCGCATCCGCTACGTGTCGCACCTGGTATCGAACGCAGAAGCCGTGCTCGCTTCCGCCTGCAAGATCGGGCTTGAGGGCATCATTTCGAAAAAACTGAACGCTCCCTACCGCTCCGGCCGCACCGATAACTGGGTCAAAACCAAGTGCCGCGCGGGACAGGAAGTGATCCTGGGTGGCTGGACCACCGAGGAAGGAACCGTGCGCTCGTTGTTGGCGGGCGTGAACCGCAATGGGCGACTCGATTATGTGGGGCGCATCGGCACCGGTTATGGACGTGACGTGGTGAAAATGCTGCTGCCGAAGCTCGAAGAGCTCACCCGGGAGCGAAGCCCGTTCACCGGAGCAAATGCGCCGCCGAAGGAAGGCAATGTCCGGTGGCTGAAACCTTTATTGATCGCGGAGATCGAGTTCGAGGGCTGGACCGACTCCGGCATGATTCGCCAAGCAGCCTTCAAGGGCTTGCGTGAGGACAAGGATCCCAGCGAGGTCGTGACGGAGGCACCGGTTGTGCTGCCCACCGTTTCGGCATCGACTGCGCAGGCATCACGCTCTCAGCAAGCGCCGCGCTCCCGGCAGGCAGCGGCCCAGCGGCGACCCGCATCAGTCTCGTCCAAACCGCCGGCATCGGCGAAGAAGACGAAGGCATCGCCGATGCACAAAGGTGTGTGGATCGACGAAGCCTCAGCACCCGGAACATCGGCGAACCGCGTATCCGCGGCCGGCTCGTCGGCGGCCGGGGCCTTGGTGCTCGGCGTCACCATATCGAAGCCCGACAAAGCGCTGTGGCCCGATGCCAGGGATGGAAAGCCGGTCACCAAACTGGACCTGGCTCACTACTATGCGCAGGTAGGCGAATGGATGCTGCCGCACTTGGCGGGCCGGCCTTGTTCTCTGATGCGGGCACCGGACGGTCTCGGCGGTCAGCAGTTCTTCCAGCGGCACGCCATGCCTGGGATGTCGGATTTTTTCGACTTCGCCAAGGTGCGTGGCGACAAAGCAGCCTATGTGCAGATCGATCGTGTCGAAGCGCTCGCCGCGGTGGCCCAGATCGGTGCGCTGGAGTTGCATCCTTGGAATTGCGCGCCGAACGATCCGGAAGTCGCCGGCCGTCTGGTGTTCGACCTGGATCCGGCACCGGACCTGACATTCGATACCGTCATTGCCGCCGCCGATGAAATCCGTGCGCGTCTGGAGAAAGTCGGGCTGGTGTGTTTCTGCAAGACCACGGGGGGCAAGGGGCTACATGTCGTCACACCATTGACGGGGGGCAAGAAGGCGGTGGCCTGGCCTATCGCCAAGAACTTCGCGCACCTGATCTGTGCGCAGATGGCGCAGGACAGCCCCACCCGATTTCTCGACAACATGTCGAAGCTCAAGCGCTCCGGCCGGATCTTCTTGGACTATTTACGCAACGACCGGATGTCAACGGCAGTGGCGGTGCTCTCGCCGCGAGCGCGGGAGGGCGCTCCGGTCTCGATGCCCGTGGAATGGCATGAGGTCAAAAAGGGCCTGGATCCTAAGTCCTATACCGTGCGCACGGCGCCGCGGCTGCTGCACAAACTCAAGCCGTGGAAAAATTACACCGACGGGGCGCGGCCGCTGGCCGATGCCATCAAGCGGGCCACGCGCGGTTAGGGCCTGCCCCGCTGCCACTGCGCTGCTGCATTTACGGCCTCAATAAATGACCACCGTCGACCTTCACCCCGTGCACATCGACGTCAGCGCGACCACACGCGTCTCTGGCATCTTGATCTGTCCGCCGCAGTCCAAAGTCTGTTTCGTGGTGGCTCATGGTGCGGGTGCCGGCATGCGGGATCCCTTCATGGAGAAATTGGCGGACGACCTCGCCGCGCGCCGTATCGCCACGCTGCGCTATCAATTTCCCTACATGGAAAAGGGCGGCCGAAGACCAGATCCACCGGCCATCTGTCACGCCACCATTCGCGCCGCAGTCGCCGCGGCCCACGAGTTGGTGCCGGGATTGCCGCTGATTGCCGGCGGCAAGTCCTTCGGCGGACGCATGACCTCGCAAGCGCAGGCGGCCAATCCCTTACCGCATGTGCGCGGCCTGGTCTTCTTGGGATTTCCCCTCCATCCGCCCAAGCAGCCCTCGGATACCCGCGCCGAGCACCTCGCCAAAGTGCGGATTCCCATGCTGTTTCTGCAGGGCGCACGCGACGAATTTGCGCAACGCGCATTCCTCGATCCGCTCATCACGAGGTTGGGAAGCCTGGCCACTTTAAGTGTGCTGCCCGACACCGACCACGCATTCCACGTGCCCGCACGCAGCGCATTCACCAACGCGGAGATCCAGGCCGACCTGCTCAACGCGCTCGCGGGATGGGTGGAGGAGGTAACCAGCGTGTGAAGCTGGATTTGCTGCGATGCCTATTGTAGCCCCCGCGCCTGCACTCACCGCCGGCGCGGGGACATTAACGCTATGGCCGCCACTCGGCGGCGCTCCATCAATCAGTTATCGCGTCCCTCGTGATCCCGGTCGTCGCGGTCGTGAACTCGAGTCAGGAAGTTGTCGACAACAAAGTCGGCCACATGCCTGCCGAGTGTTTCACCGGCATTCTCATCGGTGCGAAAATGCTGGCCCGCGAAGATTCGGCTCGCGCTGGCTTCGCTCTCGGCGCCCGCGAAACTATCGAAGGAGCGGGTGATTCCGGGAAGCACTTCAGAAGTGATGATCAAATTAAAAGGCTTCTGGCCGAACACGGTGTTCAGCACGAACTCGGCACCCGAACTAATCGTGGCATGGGCACCCGGATATGACGGATCGGCGGCGGTCTTGGTGGCTTGCGGAAGCCAGTTCGGATCCGCCAAGGTGTCGGGGTTGCCGTCCGTGTCGGCGGCGCGAATCGCGGTTACCGGCCGCCAAAAGTCATAGGTGTACTTGGTGTCGTAAAATGCAATCACTTCGTCTGCCAGGGTGATATTGAGCAAGGCGAACACACGTGCGCTCTGCGCAGTTGTCAGGTGATGCGCCTGGACCGCCGTCTGAGTGATTTCATTCCAGTAGTTTTGAATTGCTCCGCCCCAAAACTGGCCGATGAGCTTCTGATCCGCCGTGGCGGTCGTGCTGCCCAGCATGCCCAGCGACTTCACCTCATTGAAGGCGGCAGTGTACTGGGCGCTGGTCAGTGCCGGCGGGGGCCCGAGACGGAATTGATTTGCGCGCTCTAAGGCGAAGGGAGTGACCTTTGACCAATGCGTGAACGCAGGCGTCGGTAAATTGGGCGGCGTCAATTGGTAGTCTCCGGGCGCATTGCCAGGGACGAAGGCAATCAGCGGCGCGGCCGACCCGTCGTCGTTACGCAAAGCCAGGATGGCCTGAGCAACTGCCTTGCCCACGTCGACCCCGGTGGTCTTGTCGACACCGTCGGGAATCACCGCCAGTGATTGCTCGAGTTGCAGATCGAGTGTCGGCTGAGAGGCTGGATACAGCGCAATCAACGTGTCATGGGCGGCGGACGCGGCCGCCGCTTCTTGCGAGGTATGTGGCGACACCCGTTCGACATGGACGAGGTAAGGCTTGTGCGTCGCGTCGATCGCATTTACGGCGTCATAAATCGCCGCGTGCATGATCGCAAAACTCCGTGTCGGGTGTACGGTTGCCGGCTGCGCTCCCGGCGTGCGGACGATTTTCAGCAGCGCTTGGTTCCATTGTATTACCTGATCGGTCGATCCCGCCGCCGAGTCGGCGTAAGAGGCGCTGTATACAAAAAGCGCAGCGCACAGGAGTGCAAGCGATGCACGTGTTCTCAACATGGATATCTCCTTCGATTGAGCTATTGGTTCTCGTGATTCGGCGAGTGCGGCCTCCGCCGCGTGTTTGTCCGTTACTGTGGAGACTTCGGTACGGAAGGGTTTATTCCATCGACGTTCCGCGGGCAACATTCGATCCAACGGGCAATTCGACTCGATGGTCGTTTCATCTAGAGCCGGCCGCCGTGCACACATCTGGCAGGAGCGCTCAACGCTCGCTCGGTACAGTAGTGCCTAACGATCGGACGGGCATCGCTGACACATTGGTAGACGATCGAGTACGGGGGCGTGCTCCCATTCATCAAAGTTGAGATCGCTTAAGCCTCCACGCTTCGCTCTGTCTGTGCAGACCGGTCGCTCCTGCGGAAACGCATGGCGGCAGTCCCGAGAGCAACTTCATCGCCGTCTTTGAGCGCGATCGGCACTTTTGCGGGGCTCTTGTTGACAAAAGTGCCGTTGGTACTTTCAAGATCTTCGATACTCGCGGCGTCGCGTGAAACCGTAATTCGCGCGTGGCGCCGCGAAACCGTCGTCGCATCGATCACCAACGTGCACTCCTCTCCTCGCCCCAGGATGTTCTCGCCCTCTTCGAGATGCATCATGCGTTCGTTCCACAGCAGAAATAACTTGGAAACGCGTTTGATCGCGCCATCATTTCCGACTACATTGGCAGCGAAAGAATAGCCGGTCTTGTAAACCGTGCGGATAATGCGCGATTCGCGCGGCGAGTCGCCGAGCACACTTCGCAGCTCTGACACCAGCCGGGTCAAGCTGCCGCGTTCCACATAAACTTCGGGCCACAATATCTCATCCAGCTCGACGTTCGTGACGACCGCGGGTCGACGCTGGATGAGGACCTCAAGCAGCAAGTACATCTTGGGTTCAATCGGCACGATCGCGCCCCCGCGGAATAGCTCCCGCGATGCTGTATCGAAAATGCAATCTTTGAACTCGAGCTTCATGATCCCGCTCGTGTGCGTTTGCAAATGCGACTGGACGCTGTATCCGACGGTAGGCTATCGCAACTGCCGCAAACGGGCTACGAAGGCGCCGCAGACGAACGAACATACTCCTTGCCGAGCGAATATTCACATCTTCATAGGAAGTTCCTAGGGATTGGTGGCCGGTCGGGCGACTAAGTAAGGCCAAAGAAGCAGCGCAATGATCATGCCTCCCGGCCACTGCAGGATCTCGGGATCCAAGTTCGCGGTGACGGTTTGAACTCTGACGAGAATCCAAGCCGTCAAAAATTGAATTCTAGTTTTCATGTTCGGGCCTCGCTGACAAGATGTGTTGACGCTGCGCGACTTGCGGTCTTCAAAACTCGGGAACAGCGTTAACTTCCGAGCGGCTCGGATCCTTCGGGAATTCTCAATCACTTCGCCAAGCTCGCGGTGAGCGTCGCGTCCGGGCGGCCTTTCACCTGGTAGTAGGCGGTCAGTGCGGTAACATTCAATTGGCCCACCGCACGAGATTCCGCTTCGATGGCGCAGGCCTCGGCTCGCTGCACTTTTGCGGGGGCCCTATCCCAACCCGCGAAGCAGACATGCTGCGCCGCGGCATGAAGGCGCTGGTAGAGAGCTGCCGCGCCGGCGGGGCTGTCGATATTTAGATCCTGGAATTTGACGGTCTCCTTAGGTATGAACGCAATGGCGACAACGAATGCGCACGTCAAGCTCATTACTGTCGCGGTGCAAGCGCTGAAAATTTTGCTGTTGGTGTTGGTGTCCAAGTACATGGTTGTCTCCTGCAGGAAAATGGTTAGTGGTCGCTTCACGACTTGCGAACCCAGCTTCATCGCTTGCGGGCTTCAAGTCTCGGCTACAACGTTAACTACCAGGCGACGGGAGATCCTTAGGGAGTCCTTAGGAAGTTCTTAGGAGTCGTAAAGATCTCAGGCCGGATCCATGCCGGCCGATCTTTGTCGATCGGATTTGCTCTCCCTGGTCGAGTGGGCGCATGCTCCCCCACCTATCAGGGCGCGCATTGCAGACCCTATGACCGCAGAAGAAATTCCCCGCGTATCCCTCCCCAGCGAGGTCTCGACCCGCGGGACTGAAGTCGCTCGACAGGCGTCGGCCTGCGCGCAAGGTGGTCCGTCCCGGAAGGGGTCTCCGCGGCTGGCGGTCGGTGAGCTACTCGGCGACCGCTACCGCATTGAGCGCGAGATCGGTGAAGGGGGGATGGGAGTTGTGTACCTGGCCACCGACGAGCAAGTGCCCGGCGAGAGATTTGCCATCAAGGTCTTGAGAGAGGAATTACAACCCGCGGCCCTCATGCTGCTGCGCGAAGAAGTCAGTAGAACGCGCAAGCTCAGCCATCAGAACATCGTCGATATGCATTCGGTGAACGTCGACGGCCAAAGGCTGTACGTGCTGATGGAGTACCTCGAGGGCAAGTCGCTTAACATGCTGCTCGACGAGGAATTTGGCCGCGGCATACCCTTTAGCCACGCCTGGCCGATTATCGAGGATGTGGGCGCGGCGTTGAGCAATGCGCACGATCACAACGTGGTCCACAGCGACCTAAAGCCTGGGAATGTGTTTCTCACGGTCTCAGGGAGGACCAAACTGCTCGACTTTGGCATTGCGCGAGTGTCGCGCGGTCCACTGCTGCACGCTTCTATCGGAGCGCGCGCGCTCACCCCGGTCTACGCCAGCTGCGAGATGCTCGAGGGGAAGGAAGCGGACCGACGCGATGACATCTACTCCTTCGCCTGCCTGATCTACGAGATACTCTGCGGAGAGCGGCCATTCGGCGAACTTACCGCGCTTGAAGCTCGGGAAAATGCTGCCCAAATGCCGCCGCTTCTGGGGCTGTCACGGGAACAGAACGCAGCGCTCGCCCAGGCGCTTGCCTTTGACCGCGAGACACGGACTGGCACGGTGGAAACGCTGCTCGCCGGACTCGCTTCACACACTGCGCCCCGGACTCGGCCGGTCGCCCTTATAGTTGCTGCGGCCATTGTTGCGATCGCGGCTGCGGGACTGGCCTACCTCGCCCTCGACAGGGGTTGGTTGTCCCGGCACGCTGTCGTGGCCGAAGGAGCCTCGAGCGCTCGGCAAGCCGCCCCCCTTGCCGCCACCCCTACTGCCGATGCACCCACCAACGGTACCTCCGTCTCCAACCCCCCGCTGGATTCGATTGCAGTGCTTCCATTCGTGAACATGAGCGGGGACCCGAAACAGGAATATTTCTCGGACGGGCTGTCCGAGGAACTGATAGACCACCTTGTGCACGGCACGGACCTGAAGGTCATCGCGCGCACTTCGTCGTTCGAATTCAAGGGTAAGAACGAAGACGTGCGCTCAATCGCGCGGCAGCTGGCTGTGACGCATTTGCTGGAGGGCAGCGTTCGCAAGGATGGCCGGCAGCTGCGCATCAGCGCGCAGCTGATTCGCGCGTCGGATGGAGTGTCGCTCTGGTCGCACACCTATAATAATCGCGCCCTCGTCGAGGTTTTCAAAGTACAGGACGACATTGCCGAGCAGGTTTCCCAGGCCCTGCGCGTCGTATTGCGGAACATCAGTCAGCCGGGCAACCACGCCCCCGATATCCGCGCGTACAACCTCGTTCTGGAGGGAAATTACTTCAAGGCACGGAGGACCCTGCAGGATGTGGAAAAATCCGCCCAGCTCTACCAGCAAGCGATCGATATCAGTCCCGACTACGCGCTGGCGTGGGCGCGCCTCGGGAGCGCATACCTCAGCGAGGAAATCCTTGAAGGATTGCCATCGAAGGAGAAGAGCCGGCGAGTGCTCGATGCACTGGAGCGGGCCATCCGGCTCGAGCCCAACATCCCCTGGGCGTACTACACGCGCGCAGGTTTCGACGGGACCGTTGCGTGGAATTGGGCCGCGGCCAGGGCGGACACGGAACGCTTGCGCGAGCTCGACCCTCGCTTTGATTTGCTGCCAAGCGCTTTCGGTGACCTCGCAATCACGTTCGGGGAGGTCGACCGGGCCGTGGAGTTGTACCAGGATGAAGTCGCGCACAATCCGCTCGACCCGAACATCCTCGACTCGCTCGGCGTCGCACTCTGCGCCGCCAACCGGCTCGAGCAATGCCTGCAGACGCGCCTAAAGCTGCTTCATCTGCATCCGGAGTTCAACAGGATCAACAGCTCCGTGGGCATCGCTTTCCTGTGCCTTGGTAAATTCGCCGCGGCGCTCGCTGCGATGCAACAGGAGCCCAACGAGCAGTACAGACTGCGCGGCCTCGCGATGGCCTACTTCGCGCTGGGACAGCGCACCGAGTCCAACGCCGCACTGCATTCGTTGACGAATAAATTTGCATCGAGGGACGCATACGGAGTCGCCTCGGTCCACGCATACCGCGGCGAAATTGACGATGCCTTCCGATGGCTCGATCACGCCTATGATACACATGAGCACGGTATGCTCTACCTCAAGACCGACCCTCTGCTTCGAAACCTGCACGGCGACCCGAGATTCCAGGCTTTGCTGAGCAAGATGAGGTTGAAGGCGGAAGCGCAGCCGGAGCACGCAGATGTCCGGGCTCGGAAATTAAGCTCGTAGTCTTGATTGTCCTTAAAACAAGAAGGGAGATAGTTACCATGGCATCGAAGAGAACAGGCACGACAAAGCTGCCGGTCAACGCCCGGTCGTTGAAAACTGTCCGCGAGCTGACACGGAGAGCGCGAGTCGAGTTGGCGAGGCTGCAAGGGCAAAATCAACGCGGAACCATAACACGGATGAAATTGGAAACAGGATTGAAGGAACTCCACACTCGACTGGAGAAGATATTGATGCATGAGTATAGGCTCTAGAATCTAGTGGCGATTGTCGTTGCGGAGCTCGCTGGATGCGGTCGCTTAGGCTGAAGAGCGCGTCCTGCCAGATTGCCTACTGGGAGCGCGGAAGACTGCGAATCGCCAACTTTCTCACCGGAAGGACGTTCTCAACGCATCCGGCCACCCTCGACTTGATTCGTTTCTTCTTCACCCCGCGGACGATGCGGGATGCGCTCGTTGAGTTCCGCTCCTACAGCCGCAGGAGCGTAGCAATGGCGCTGCTGCAGCTCATCGATGCCCAACTCCTGCTCGAGCACGGATCCGCCGAATGGAAACGAGATGAACGGGTTTGCTCGTCATGGAGACCCTGGCTCCCGGAAGGCGGATTTCACTTCATGACCAAGGACACCCCGTACGTTCCTCACGATTGGCCCATCGAAAAGAAAATGCAGACGCTTCCATCAACTCGAGCCCCGCCCCAGTTCAAAACGATCAGGGGTGCCGATACGGTCCGGCTACCGCCGCATGAGATAGCCGGCGACACGTTCTTCGAGACACTGCACGCCAGGAGGACGCACAGAGAGTTTGCGAGAGGAGAGGTGTCTCTGGGGAACATCTCAAAGCTGCTGCAAACAACGTGGGGTGTCCAGGGTTACTTCCAAAGCGATGCATTCGGAAAACTTCCATACAAGACAAGCCCATCGGGCGGCGCAAGACACCCCGGCGAGGTCTATCTGATGGCGCTCAGGGTGGAGGGGCTCGAGAGGGGCATGTATCACTACCAGGCCAGGGACAATCGCCTGGCACGGCTCCCTGGCAGAGCCACTCCGCGCATGGCAAGCACGTATTGCGCGGATCAATCGTATCCTGCGAAGGCAGCAGCGCTGTTCATCATGACAGCGGTTTTCGCCAGGACCATGTGGAAGTACGGTAGAGCGCGGGCCTATCGGGTTGTCCTGCTCGAGACCGGTCATCTTTGTCAGACCTTTTGCCTCTGCGCAACGAGGCTGGGACTGGCTCCCTTCAGCACGGCTGCGCTCAAGGATTCAGTGATCGAAAAGGACTTGGGATTGGACGGAATTTCCGAATCCGTTCTTTATGTGGCAGGAGTCGGCTTGGTTGCTGATCACCCGCACGAGCGGGCGACCGCTGAGGACAACTGACAAAAAGTCATGCAAACGGATTTTTGAGCCTCACCCCTGTGGGCGCGAAATGTTCCGTATTGCGCGTCACAACCGTTAAATCGTGAATGAGGGCAGTGGCCGCAATCTGCTTATCCAACGGATTTTCCGGATTCGGAACCCTTAAGCGGCCCCACACATGCGCGGTCTCCTCATCAATGGGCAAGATCGCATCGGCATAAGCGCTCGACACGTGCTTGAGCCAACGTTCCAGGAGATGGGCCTGTTCCTCATCCCCGCGGTGCCGGATACGCTCAACTCCTTGTCGCAGCTCACCGATTGACACCACCGATAAATAAAGAGCCTTCCCATCACGGACCGTGCTTTCGAAGAACTCCCGCACGCCGGAATTGGCTTTCTCGCCCTTGCGAATTTCGCTGATCACATCGGTATCGATGAGATACACGGTCAGCCCCGACGATCGCTCTGCTCACGCCGAAAGTCGCTGTCCTCCCCTACGTTTGGAATGGCCGCCAGCACTGCCGCCAACGGCCGCCGCTTCGTCCCCATGAGCGCCGCCTTCAAAATTTCTCGATGTTCCTGCTCGGCACTGCGATTCCGTTTGGCCGCCCGCCGCTTCAGCGCCAGCACCAACTCCGCCGGCAAATCCCGCACGATCAATTGCGCCATGACCGACCCTCCAAACGATCGAATATCCGCATAATAGCGCGACGAGCGACCCGCCGCTAGCATTGATATCAGCGCTTCCAGGCAGCGGTATGGCGCGGCAGCACGGGTGTGATGGGCGTGATGTGTCGCGGCCGGCTCGCGAACTCGAACAGTGCGTCGATATCCGGAAATTCGGCAATATCCTTCAGGATCGCGCGCGTCGGAAACATCAGCAGCAATCGCCCGCTCGAAAACTCCGAGAGAGCTTCGGCCGCGGTATACCACGCGAGTTCGGACATTTCGTCGCCGGCCAGCGATGCAGTTTGTCTCGGTGGTGCAAGCGACAGGAAAAATCGCGTATCGAAACGCAAAGCGCCCGGCGGCGTGATCCAGTGGCTGAAGAAAATAAGCTTGTCCACCGCCAGGCGCCAGCCATGCGCCCTGCAGAGCGCCGCCAAACTCAACCGCCCCCCGGACAATTGCAGCCGCGCGTCGCGCAAATATGCCTCATCCCATGCGCTCAGGTCGACCAAATCGCCATGTGCGTCGTAGGCCAGCAGCAGGCCGCATTCCTCGAACGTTTCACGGACCGCGGCCACATAAAACCTTAGGCCCTTCTGCAGCCGCAGCCGCTCGCCGGCGTCTTGGTCATCGAGGCCTGTGCACAGATCGTGGGCCTCGGCGCTCTCGTCCTGTGGATCGAGCGCGCCGCCGGCGAACACATAGGCATTGGGCATGAAGCGTGCGTGCGCGCCGCGTTTCAGCAGCAATATTTCAGGTTGCTTGCCGCGTGCGCGCACCAGGATGGTGGTTGCCGCAGGCCTGGGGGCCACTTCGTCGGTCATCCACCTTCCCGTGGATGCCGCACTCCGAGGGTATCGCCGAACAGCGCGAATAGACGCTCCCAATGCCGCTCTGCCGCCGGCTTGTTGTAGACGGGACGCTGGGGAAAGGCAAAGCCATGTCCGGTGCCGGGATAAATCTCCACCTCCGCATTGGCGCGGCGGCTCTCCACTTCGGTGCGCAGCTGATCGATGATCTCCTGAGGCGCATACGGATCGGTCTCGGCGCAGCCGAAATACAGCCTGGCGTCGGTATGCCGCAGGGCGAGATGCGGGCTGTCCGGCTTGTCGGTCACCAGCGCCACTCCGTACATGGAGGCTGCCGCCCGAATCCTATCCTTGTGGCGTACCGCGGCATTGACGGCGTACTGGCCGCTCATGCAGTAGCCGACGCAGCCCATGGCGGCGGTCGACGCCGCGGCGTCGGTGTCGGCAAAGGCCATCAAGGCATCAATGTCCTGCATGACCATCGGGATGTTGATGGTGGTCATGAGCTGCAACGCTTTCTGGCGCGTGGCGCTGTTCACCTCACCCACCACTGAGCCCAGCTCTTCCACGTTGGAGCGGTAATAGAGATTCGGCAGCATCACGTAATAGCCCACCGTGGCCAAGCGGCGCGCCATATCGCGAAGCTCTTCCCGAATACCCGGCGCGTCCATCAGAAGTATGACGGCCGGGTGGGGACTCGAGCGCTCGGGATGACAGATAAACGTGTTCATCCGACCGTCTTGTGTTTTGATTTCAACCTGCCGTTCGATCATGCTTCACTCCAATTGCCAATCAGCCGTACTCAAGGTTAGCTTGTTCCGCGCCTCGCGGGTCGCCGACTTTATTGGCCCGGTACTTTATTTTTACGGAGTCACCATGTCCATATCAGTGACGACCATCGATCGAATTGCAGTCATCCGCATGCAGCGTCCCGAACGGCGCAACGCCGTGGATGCTGCCACGGCTAAATCTCTGGCGGACGCGTTTCGGGCCTTTGATGCCGATCAAGGGCTCGACGTTGCCGTATTCACCGGTGCCGACGATGTGTTCTGCGCCGGCGCGGATCTGAAGGCCATCGCATCGGGTGCCCGCGTGGAACTGTCCACGGTCGGCGATTCGCCCATGGGACCGCCACGGCTGCGCCTGTCGAAACCGGTGATCGCGGCCATCGAGGGTCCGGCGGTGGCCGGAGGCCTGGAGCTCGCCCTGTGGGCGGATATCCGGATCGCCGGCGCGAGCGCGATTTTCGGCGTATTCAATCGCCGCTTCGGCATTCCGCTGGTGGATCTGGGCACTATACGTCTGCCGCGCATCATCGGTCACGGGCGGGCGATGGATCTCATTCTGAGCGGCCGCTCGGTCGATGCGGCCGAAGCGCTTTCCATCGGACTGATCAACCGATGCGTGCCCGACGGGGAAGCACTACCGGCCGCGATTTCTCTTGCGCAGACGCTCTCGAGCTTTCCCCAGACCGCGATGCGTCAGGATCGGCTTTCCGCCATCGAGCAGTGGGGACTGGACGAAGATAAGGCCATGGCCAATGAAATAGCCCATGGTCTATGCACCATTGCCTCCGGCGAGACAGCGGCCGGCGCGAAAAACTTCGGAAGCGGCGCCGGGCGTCACGGCAAGGCCTTATGACTCAAATACTTGGCCTCAAAGACATCGCAGGGTACGGGATGCCCAAACCAGTAGCCCTGAATTTCATCGCAATTGAGCAAGCGCAAAAGGCGCGATTGCTCCTCCGTTTCCACCCCTTCCGCGACCACATTGAGCTTCATGGAGTGCGCTAGATTGATGATGGTCTGAACCAGCGCCAGCCCCTCGGGTCCGGCCCCCATGTCGATGACAAACGAGCGGTCGATTTTCAGGGTGTGCACGGGAAGCCGGGCCAGATAGCTCAGCGAGGAGAAGCCCGTGCCAAAGTCGTCAATGGCGATTTTGATCCCCAATGCGCGAATGGCGCGCAGACTGCCGATGCTGAGGCGGACGTCCTCCATGATCAAACTCTCGGTGATTTCAAGTTCAAGGCCCGCCGCCGCCACGGGATCATCGGCAATCGCCTCGCGGATCTCGGTGAGGAAACCGCGATTCCTAAGTTGCATGGGCGACACATTGACGGCAATGCAGACCGCCGGAAGACCCGCGGCTCGCCAGCGGCGGTAGGTAGCGACCGCTTCGTTGAGCGCCCATCGACCGACGTCATGCATCAAGCCGGTTTCCTCCAGGATGGGAATGATCCGGCTTGGGGCGACCAATCCGGTCAGGGGGTCATTCCACCGCAACAACGCCTCCGCGCCCGTGACTTGGCCGCTGAGCAGATTCATCTTCGGTTGGAAAAAAAGCACGAATTCGCGTCGTTCGAGCGCCTGCCTCAGTTGGTTTTCCAGCGTGACACGGGCCGCCACCGACACCGACATGTTCTGGGAGTAGAAGAGAAACTTATCTCCGGTGGTTTTCGCCTTCTTGAGCGCCGATTCTGCGTTTCGAAACAACGTGTCGGCATCAGTCGCATCATCCGGACAGACGGCCGCGCCTACCTTCGCCGCGATGCGAAACACCGCCTCGTTGAGCTGAAACGGGTGGGACAGAAATGCCAGCATGGCCTTTTTGAGCAAGCGCATGACATCGCGCGCATGCTTGATGCCCGGCACCACCACGGCAAAATGGTCCGCGTCCACTCGAGCCAGAAGGTTTGCGTCTCCCACGATCTGCGTGAGCCACGCCGCCACTTGCTTCAGCAGCAGATCGCCCGCGGGACGGCCGAGACTGTCGTTGATATTCTTGAATCGCTCCAGATCGATCAGAAACAAGGCCAGCTTGCGGCGGCCGGTCGCGGCGCTGCGGATGTATTGCGCCGTGCGCTCGAGAAACAACGCCCGGTTGGCAAGTCCGGTGAGAACATCGTAGTAAGCCAGGTAGTCCAACCGCTCCTGCTTCTCGATGTGATCGATCGCGAAGGCAATATCGCCGGTGAGCTCGGTCAAGAGCTTCATCTCGCCCTCGTGAAAGAATTCCAGTTCGTGGGCAAACAAGGCCACGACGCCCACCACCACGCCGCCGATGATCAGCGGCAACACGGCCATCGATCGGATGCCCGCGGCGAAATGCTGCTCGTGAAACACGACGTTGGTGTCGAATTCCAAATTGTTGGCAACCAACGGCCTGGCCTCTCTGACCGCCCGCGCGGTCATGGTGTTGCCCATGGGCGACCCCTCGTCGAGCGTAAATCGTTCGCGAATCTCCTCCAGGAATTCGTCACGCATGCCCACCGATGCCACGGGAGTTATTTTGTGCAGCGACCGGTCGACCAAGCCGATCCAAATCATCCGGAAGCCACCCTCGTCCGTGGCGATGCGACAGGCCTCGCTGAACAATTCACCGCGGTCGCGCACGCGCACGATCAGGGTATTGATCCCGCTCAACATGGCGTGCACCCGATTGAGGTGGATGATGCGGGTTTCAGCCTCCTTGCGATCGGTTACGTCGCGCACCATGGTCACGATGGTCCAGCTATCGCCGGTCCGCTGAGCATGCCGTCTGAGCTCGATCCATGCCATCGAACGGTCGCCGCGCGGCCGCAATATCTCCATCGGCTTCGCATCGATACCGCTGTCGATCAAGCGGTCGTAGGTCTCTGCAAGCTCCTTGGACGAGGTACCCAGCAGCTTCTCGGGTGGCGATGCCAGGAGCCACTCGCGAGTCTGGCCTTGCATACGGCATGCCGCCTCATTCACGTGGATATAGCGCATGCTGGATCGGTCGACCAAGAATATCGCGTCGGCGGTGGCATCCATCGCAGCGGCAAAGCGCTGCAGCGCGGCTTCGCCACGCTTTTGATCCGTGATATCCACGTGCATGATGACGGCGCCCCGCAGGCGATCGGCGGCCAATGGTGTAGTGGTCAGCAGAAACCAGCGGCGCTCGGTGGGCAGAGCGCAGGGATATTCCATTGAAAAGCTACGCTGCTCGCCGGCCAGCACGGACCGAATGCCGGTCGCGGCGCGATGGGCGTCGGTTGAATCCCGCCCGCGCTGCATGTCGCACATCTCCAGATAATTCTTTCCCACCCCGTAGCCAGGACCATGCAGCGGGTTGCCGGCCGTCGATCGCTCCCAGATCTCATTCACCGACAAGACCTGCCCCTCCACGTCCAGTACGGCGATATATGCCGGAAGCGCGTTCAAGATCGCCGCCTGCTTGGCCGCCTCGGTGTCGCGCAACTGGTTCTGCGCCCGCTGCAGCAGGAATGAGCGCCCCTCGCGATCCGACACCGTGTCTATTTCGCCGGCCGTCAACTCCTCCAGCCGCAGGTCCGCCGCGCGAAGCGCCTTGATGACCACCGATATTTCGTCGGCATCGTCGCCCGGCGGTGGCGGTTCGGCGCTCATGCAGCTTCGGCGTCGAGTCCCAGGGTTTGCATGACGCGGGCAACATCCGCGAGAGTACCGACGATCCTTCTCACGGGCCCCGGCGAGAGCTTGAGCAGAGTCGGTGTCATGCGAACGCCTTCCGCCAGCGCGCGCTTCGGGTCCTTGAACACATCGACGACTTCGATTTCATGACGGCCCGCCAGGTGCGCCTTGCATAGCGCATGCAAATTGCTCGCCGCTTGGGCGGAATTCAGCGTATCGGCGGCCACAAATAGCCGGAATTTGTACATGGCCTGTCGGCTTGCAGCGGTCACTTGCGCCTCGGTGCGTCGCCACCGCGCAGTTCGCGCATCCGTACGCTGCCTCGCAAAGTGACCGCCTTGCGGCTGGCGGTGGTGCTGGCGAGCAGCGTTTTTTCCACCTGCTTCGCCACCAGCTCGGTCTGAACGGCCTTGAGCCGTACTTGCAATTCGGCCTGCTGGGCATCGAGCGTAACGAGTTTGAGCTTTCCGGCGACCTCGGAGACCTCTTTCGCGACACGCTCGGCGCTTTCCTTCTCCCAGCGCATGGTGCCCATCAGCACTTCCCCGCCGGCGGTAAAGATGTCGGCCAGCGTGACACCGGCATTGCTCAAGATCAGTTCACGCACTTGATTCGAATGCGCCGTGCCGCGCGACTTGATGATGGACATGCCGCGGTTGCGCTCCCCGGCCTGCACCAGATAGTTCAGATGAATCCAAGTATCGGCCAGCGTCGAGATGTGCAGCGCCGAGTCCCCAACCGCCTGGCCCTCGATTTCATTGAGCAAACTGGTGCACACCAGAGTGATTCGATCCGACTTCGACCAATCGATCAGCCGTTCCGCGACACCATGGGCCCGGACTTCGCTGCCGGAATTCGAGAGTGACGATACCGGATCGATCACCAGGCACCGAGCCCGGTGCGCCACCGCGAGCGCCTTGATACGCACCAGGCATGCCTCTGCGCTGCCGGTGATGGTGCGCGCCGAGACCACGCGCAGCAGCCGGCTCTTGGCGAAGCGCTCCAGCTTTATTCCCACCGAGGCTAGGTTCCTGATGACCTCGCTGCCGTCCGAGTCGAAACTCACGATCATCGTACGCTCGCCACGGCGGCAAGCGGCTTCGGCGAAGGCTCCGCTCAGCGTGGTCTTGGCCGTTCCCGGAACGCCCGTGATCAACACCGTCGCGGCGCGGTAATAGCCGCCGCCCAACATGGTATCGAGCCGCTTGACGCCACTGCTGACCCGCTCCTGCGTTACCTTGGCGTCCAGCTGGCCCAGGATTCGCGAGATGGCCACATTGAATCCCGTGTCACCGATCACGAACGGCGACTCGTTTTCATCGAAACTCGAGCCGCGGTATTTCTGCACGCGCAGGTTGCGCTGCGATACGCCGTGCACGACGCTGTGGGACAGAATCACCGAGCAGTCCACCATGAACTGCATGAATCCGTAGGGCTGCGGCGAGGTAAACGTAGGTTCGCCGACGCCCGATTTGAGGGTAAAGATGCAGGTCAGATCGTGTGCCATGAGCCAGTCATGGAGCCGATAGACTTCGCGCCGGCGGGCCGCAAGGTCGGGGAGCAGCGCCAATACCATGTCCAACGCATCGAAGACGATTCGCCGCGCCTTGATCTGCTTCGCTTGAAGTGCCAGGCCGGCCAGCATTCCGCACAGATCGAAGTCTCCCGACTGCGTGAGATCGAGCTTGGGTTGGGCATCGACGAACAGCAGCCTGCTTCGCCGCAATTGAGTAAGCGGCCAGCCGAAGCTCTCCGCATTGGCCGTGATGCGTCTCGATTCCTCCTCGAAGGCGACGAATATCCCCGGCTCGCCGAATTCCTTGGCGCCATTAACCAGGAATTGCAGCGCGAAGATGGTTTTACCGCAGCCCGGACCACCCGCGACCAACGTGGTGCGTCCCCGCGGCAGGCCGCCGCCGGTGATCTCGTCAAAGCCAAGGATCCCGCTGGGCGACTTTCTCGACGCCGTTACCGGTGATGAGCGCTCGAGTTTCATAATGTTCCTTTCCCTAGGAGAAGCCTCAAGAATCCATGGCCTCCAGTCAGGAACCGCGAGGTTCACCGGATGTGCCAGACTAGGCCTATAGGCGATTGCCGTATGTGCGGTAGTCAACATAACGGCAAGGGCCGACCGACTGCTGCGACGCGGTGTTGGCGTGGCGTGCGCCCTGCGCCCATATGGGTGACAATACGCGATTAATTCGAATAAATCTGGGGGAGTCTTTGAGTCACGCTGCCATCATCGGCTGGGGCAAATGCCTACCGCCGTCCATTTTGACCAATCAAGACCTGGCGACTTTCCTGCCCACGGACGATGAGTGGATCACCACCCGGACCGGCATGAAGGAGCGGCGCATCTCGCATGTCCCCGGCATCGAGCTGGCCATCACGGCGGCACGCCGCGCCATCGCCTGCGCGGGCATGAGCGGCAAGGACATCGAGCTGATCATCTACGGCAGTTGCAGCAACGACGAGACGGTTCCCAACAGCGCCTCCGGCGTGCAGCAGCGTATTGGAGCCACTCAAGCGGCGAGCTTCGACGTCAATACCGCATGCACCAGCTTCATGTACGGGCTCTCCATCGGCTCATCGATGATCAAGAGCGGCATCGTCAAGAATGCCTTGGTGATCGGTGTGGAATTGATCTCCCAATACATGGACTGGGACAACCGCAACGTGGCGGTGCTGTTCGGCGATGGCGCGGCGGCCATGGTGCTGCAGCAATCGGAGGAGGAATCGGGTGTCATTGGCGAGAAGCTGCAGTGCTATGCGGACGCGCGGCAAATCCTGCGAGTGCGCGGCATGGGCACCATGTACGCCAATCAGGGCGTGCAATTCGGACAGACTTGCTGGGACTTTGACGGCCAGGAAATCTTTCGCAAGGCCGTGCAGGGCATGAGCGATGCCAGCCTCGATGTGATGCACCGTGCCGGCGTGACCATGGATGACATCGGGTTGGTGGTACCGCACCAGGCCAATCTGCGCATCATCGACGCGGTAGCCAAGCGCGCCGGCGCGAGCGCCGACAAAGTGTTTCTCACCGTGCAGAAATACGGCAACATGAGTTCCGCGACGGCGCCGGTCGCTCTCGTGGAGGCCGTGGAGGAAGGTCGTGTCGCACCCGCCAGCCTGGTACTGATGCCTGCGTTCGGCGGCGGGTTGACGCTGTCCGCGCACTTGATCCGCTGGGGACAACGCCTGACGCCATTACAGCCCTGCGATGCGGAACTGCCGCCCTGTACCAAGAGCGCGCTGGAACTCGTGAACGAGATTCGCGCGCAGAAGAAACTCGGCGAAGCTGAGGCAGTGCGCTTCAAGACTTTGAGCTTTCCGGAGAATCGCGCCGACCACGGCAGCTCGACCGAGTCTGCGCAATCGGCATGACCGCGATTTGCGACGAGGATATTCTCGCCTGCCTGCGCGTGCTGCGGGCGATCGAGGCCGATCGCTCGCACCTCGCCCGACTGCCGCCGGAACAACGGCGCGAACTGCTGATGTTCGCCGGCCTGGTCGCGAAGCCCGAACGGCACGATGTCTCCCGCATGGCTAAGGCGTTTCGACGCGCCAAGCGCGCGGTCACCAAGGCCCAGGATCGGCAGCTCATCGAGGGTGCCGGTCTTCGCATCCAGCGCCGCTCGAAGGTCTATGCGCCGCTGCGGCTCGAGAGACCGAAAGCCTCTTCGGGCGAGGCAGATCCTAAGTTCCATCAGGAACGCAATTGCTACGTCTGCAAGAAGCCCTACGCCAAGTTGCATCGCTACTATGACTCGATGTGCGAGGCATGCGGGGATTTCAACTATGCCAAGCGCGAGCTGAGCGCCGATCTCAGCGGGCAACAGGTGCTCATCACCGGTGCCCGCGTCAAGATCGGCTTTCAGGCATCTCTCAAGCTGCTGCGGGCGGGTGCGCATGTCATCGTGACCACGCGCTTTCCGATCGATGCGGTGGAGCGCTACTCGAGAGAAGCGGATTATGCCGAGTTTCACGACCGGCTGCAGATCCATGGTCTGGATTTGCGGCATACACCGAGCGTCGAGATCTTCACGCAGTTCCTGCTCGAGCGGCTGCCGCGCCTCGACCATATCCTGAACAATGCGTGCCAGACGGTGCGTCGGCCAGCGGGTTTTTTCCGGCATCTTCTGGCGCGGGAATCGGAATCGTTGGACAGCCTACCCAAGTCCTGGCGGGCGCCGCTGGCACCTCACGACCAGCTGCGGCGAAGCATCCAAGAACTGCCGGCGCTCAATCATGGGCCGATGATCGTGCCTGGGCGGCAACGCGCCGAGGGGCTTTTGCACAGCGCCGCGCTCTCGCAGCGGCGCTATCTCGATGAGGACTATGAGCACGGCGAAGCGCTGTTCCCGACGGATCGCTACGACGAGGATCTGCAGCAGGTGGACCTGCGCGAGGTCAATAGCTGGCGATTGCGCATGCATGAAGTCGAAACCCCCGAGTTGCTCGAGGTCCAGCTCGTGAACGCCGTCGCGCCCTACGTGCTCAACGCGCGGCTGAAGCCTCTCATGCTGCGCACACCGGACCGTCACAAACACGTGGTCAATGTGAGCGCAGTGGAAGGGCAGTTCTATCGCACCACCAAGACCGACAAGCATCCGCACACCAACATGGCGAAAGCGGCACTCAACATGATGACGCGCACCAGCGCTGCGGACTTCGTGAAGGACGGCATCCACATGAACGCGGTCGACACCGGCTGGGTGACCGATGAGGACCCTGCGGCACATGCATCCCGCAAGGCGGAACTGGGCTTCGCACCGCCGCTCGACATCATCGACGGCGCGTCGCGCATCGTCGATCCGATATTCGTCGGCAGATTGACGGGCGAGCATGTGTGGGGACAGTTCCTGAAGGACTACAAGTCGGCACCCTGGTAGGCCTGCCGGGCGACTGCGTGATCCGCTGCCGGAAGTCCCTTTACTTTATTAGATAGTTACCATACAATTAGTATGCTATCTAATTAGAGCCTCTCCTGGAGAGGTTTCCGGAAATGCGTCGCACCGAGACGTTCATGACAGCGCGACTGAATCGACCCATGATCACGATCTCGATCATGCTGGCGACGATTCTGCAGACGCTCGACAGCACGATCGCCAACGTCGCGCTCCCGCACATGCAAGGCAGTTTGTCGGCGTCCCAGGACCAAATTGCCTGGGTGCTAACGGCCTATATCGTTGCCTCCGCCATTGCCACACCGCTGACCGGCTTTCTCTGCGACCGCTTTGGACAGAAAACCGTTTTCCTGTTCTCGGTGGCGGGCTTCACGCTGGCCTCGGCGCTGTGCGGCGTCTCGGAGTCGCTGGGCCAGATCGTCGCGGCGCGTCTGCTGCAAGGTGTGTTCGGGGCTGCATTCGTACCGCTCTCGCAAGTCGTGCTCATGGACATCAATCCGCGAGAAAAGCAGGGCTCGGCGATGGCCATTTGGGGAATGGGCGTCATGGTGGGTCCGATCTTGGGCCCGACATTGGGCGGTTGGCTGACGGACCAGTACGACTGGCGGTGGGTGTTTTTCATCAATGTTCCGGTGGGCATGATCGCCTTCTACGGCATCTGGAGATACATCCGACCGACGCCGGCCGAGCGACGCATGCAGATCGATCTGTTTGGTTTCACCACGTTGAGCCTTGCGGTGGGTGCCTTGCAGATGCTGCTCGACCGGGGCCAGCAGAATGACTGGTTTTCGTCGACCGAAACCTGGGTCGAACTCATCGTGTGCGGGGTTGCCGGCACCTACTTCGTGGCCCATACGGCGCTCACCCCGGCTGAAAAGTCGTTCTTCGACTACCGGCTCCTCAAGAACAGAAACTACGCCACCGGTACCCTGTTCATCTTCGTCGTCGGCTTGGTGATGTATGCCAGCCGTGCGCTCATTCCCACCATGCTCGAGAGTCTGCTCGACTATCCGGTGGCGACCACCGGTCTGATCACCTCCCCTTCCGGCATCGGCACGATGTTGGCCATGCTGGTGGCGGGGCGGTTGATAGGGAAAGTCAGCATCCGGCTCATGCTGACCATCGGCTTCATGGTCCTGGCAATTTCGCTCTGGCAAATGAGCCACTATTCGCTGGATCTTGGCGTCAGCGACATCATCTGGCCGGGGGTATGGCAAGGGTTAGGGTTGGGTTTGGTCTTCGTACCCTTGAGTACCTCGACGTTTGCCACCTTGAGCGCGTCAATGCGCAGCCAGGGCACCGCCATCTTTAGCCTGGTTCGCAACATCGGCAGCAGCATCGGAATTTCGCTGGTGCAATTTCTCTTGGTCCGCAATACGGTGGTCGCGCACGCCTCGCTGACCGAGAGCATCAACTACGCGAACCCCGCATGGCATGACCCGGCGGTCGCCGCCGCCTTCAACCTGCACCATCCGGCCGGCGCCGCAGCGCTCGACGCCGCCATCACCCAGCAGGCGACGATGATCGCCTATCTCGATGACTTCTGGCTGATGTGCATCCTCTCCTTGGCCGTGCTGCCATTGGTGCTGTTGCTGAAGCCGCCCCAACACGTGCCGGCGGACACCCATGCCGTCATCGAATAGCCAAATCCATCGCGGTCGCGGTCGCGGGGAATATTCAGACAGGCTTCCGAGTGTTTGTCCTACGTACCACTTCATGTCTTCCGCTTTGCCCGCCCATTCCCCGGCGCCATGCTGATTCCAAACCCGATACGGAAACAGGAGGTCTCTAATGAAGAATGATGCGCAAATTCAGCAAGAGGTGATTGCCGAACTGGATCAAGACGAACAAGTCCCCGCCGGCACAGTCGGCGTCGAGGTACATCACGGCGTCGTCAAACTGGCCGCTGCCCTCAATGATCCCGTCATCACGAAAAGCGCCGAGAGAGACGCGCGCCGCGTCGAGGGCGTCACCAAAATCATCCTGGATATGGGCATGGGAAAGCGATGAGGCTGACGGATGAGGCCGAAGGTCGTACTGAAGGCGAGCGTTGAATTCAGCGGTGAGATCGACCTAGGGTGAACTGATCCTCTTGGCTCGCAACACCGCGATCATCTTGGCCCACTCTTTTCCCACACCGGAACAGCGCTCTTGGGTGTAGAAGGACTCGTGCTGTGCGACTTCCTGCTTCATCGTGTCCCAGCCGTCTTGCACGTACACCGACAGGTCAGGTCCGATGTTCGACGCTTGAAGGACTTTCTCGAGCATGGACTTGGCCATCTCCTCGGCGCTTTGATCGCCTTTGGGGAGAAATCCCTTCTTGACGCACAGGTCGTACTGGGCAGCTGTGCCTCCGTAAAAAATGCCGAACTGCCGCGCTTGACCTTGCAGCGTGCTCTGTGCGACCGACGGTGCAATGTCAGCGTACGCGCAGGCTCCGCTCAGCGCGATGAGCACCCCTATCCAAATTCCTCTATTCATCGCTACCCCCGAATTTTCATTTGCGCAACAGCCGCCAGCCACATTGTATGGCGACCGCCCCTTGCTGGGGTTGCTTTCTGTGGGTCTGCCCATGCCGGATCACCGCGTGAAGTCCGCCTTTTCTGACAAGATATTGCGTAACAGCGCGATCAGGCGCAGCGGCAGCCTGACAGACTTCGCCGAAGAACTAGCCTAGCCTTGAACGACGCTGCCCTTGGAGGTGAGCCCTTGCGCGTCATTCGAGGCTTAGCCCCTGGTCTTGTTTGTCTTCTTTCCGCGCTGCTGCTGGCTTGCGGGGGCAAAGGCGCGGGTACTTCCTCACCTACCTTAGGGACGGCACGTGGAGCGCTGCTGCAAACCCCGCCCGAACTCGTCTCGACGGTCAAAGCATCGGATTTATTGATCACACTCAACCTCGCCAGCAACCTGCAACTGCTGTCGCTGAGTGGTGCGCCGGTGTGCGATGTTCTCCTGTACGACATCGAGTACGCCACGGTGGGCGGCGCGAATGAGTCCACGACCGCCTCCGGCGCTTTGATGGTGCCCACCGGTGCGGGCTCGAACTGCACCGGGAAGCGCCCGATTCTTTTGTATGCGCACGGTACGACCACCGACCGCGCCTTCAAAATGACGGATATGAGCAATGCAGAAACGCTCTTCCTGGCGGCGTTGTTTGCATCCAAGGGCTACATCGTGGTGGCCCCTAACTACGCCGGGTACGACACTTCAACGCTGTCCTACCATCCCTACTTGATCGCCGATCAGCAGTCGAAGGACATGATTGACGCTCTGACCGCGGCGCGTACCGCCCTCCCCTATGCGTCCGCGACCTTGACCACGGATGGCGGACAATTGTTCATCACCGGCTACTCGCAAGGCGGCTACGTGGCCATGGCGACGCACCGGGCCATGCAGGGCGCCGGCATGAACGTGACGGCATCCGCGCCCATGTCGGGACCCTATGCGTTGGCTGCATTCGTCGACGCTGTATTTTACGGCGAGGTCAATGGCGATGGTCCCGTGTCGGCCACGCTGCTGATCACGGCCTATCAGAGGACCTACGGCAACATCTACGCGAACGCCGCGGACGTATTCTCGCCGCAGTACGCGTCCGGTATCGCGTCCTTATTGCCGAGCACCACGCCTCGCAGCCAGCTGTACGCACAAGGAAAGCTACCGCAATACGCGCTCTTCAGTCCTACGCCGCCGGCGCCGCAGTTCGCCGCCATCACGCCACCCACGACCCCCGCGAATTTGGCGCCGGTGTTCGCGCTCGGCTTTGGCCCCGGCAATCTGCTTGAGAACAGCTATCGTCTGAGCTACCTCGAAGACGCCCAGGCGCACCCCGACGGGGGCTTCCCCAGCGTCACGACCGGCATCGCGGCGGCGAGTCCGGGGCTGCCCTGGCGGCAGGCGCTGCAGATGAATGACCTGCGGGATTGGGTGCCGACGGCGCCGGTACTACTTTGCGGTGGCGACGAGGATCCGCTGGTGTTTTGGTTCAACGCACAGCTGATGCAGAACTACTGGACATCACACGCACCCGCGTCCGCGCCCTCGAGCATGCTGAATCTGGAGGCCTCGGTGACGGCCAACGACCCCTACGGCAATTTGAAACAGGGTTTTGAAGCGGCAAAATCGCTGGTCGCCGCCGATGCGGTCTCACATGGTGCCACGGATGGCGGTGCACTCGCCGTCGAGGAAGCCTACCACGCGCAGCTCGTCGCGCCGTTTTGTTTCACGGCAGTCAAGACATTCTTCGGGAATCAATAAACCGCATCGCCAAGGGAGGCCTCGAGCATTCTCCCTGGCCCGCCAGATCACACCTGCTTCAAGCGAATCGAACCATCCCCCGTGTGGATGGTGAATGAGCGGCCGCCGCCGTTCAATTTGCCGTGCACATGGGACACATGGGATTTGCCGATGATTCCCGCCACGGTGATCGGTATATCCGAGCTGATGTGCCCGTCATGGGTACTGGCGTCGATGTCGGCCGGCAGATCGCTCGGCAGCGCCACATCGATGGCGCCGTCGCCGGACCGGATGCTCCAGTCGGATTCCAACTTGGAGCCCGGAAGGGCGCTCACATCGAGACTGCCGTCGCCGCTCTTGGCCAGCAGAGCATCGAAGCGGCCAGAGAGCCGAATGTGTCCGTCCCCGGAGACGGCCTCGCAACGGCCGTCCAGATCGCTGGCCTCGATGGAACCATCTCCGGTTCGCAGGCGCAGGATGCCCGCCAGGGAATCCACCTTGAGGCTTCCGTCGCCGGTGTGCAGGTCGATGTTGCCCGACAGACCGCTGGCCTTTATGGAACCGTCACCCGTTTCGACGCGCAGATCCGCCTCTTTCGGCATGCGCACCTCGATGTGCACGCGCTTGGTGTTGCCGAAGACAAACTGCAGCCGGTTGACCACCCGGGCCGAGAGCTCGATGTCATCTCCCTGTTGATGCGCTTCGATATGCAAGGTCTTGTCTAGCTCATAGCCCTTGTACTCAACCCGAAATTCCACTTGCTTCGCATCGCCGGCGACCACCGTGATGCTGCCGTCATTGGTCTCGACGTGCACATTGGCGCGATTCGAGACGCTGAAGGACTTGGCGTAGTCCTCGGCATGAACCCTCGGGGCAATGAGACCTGTCGCAAGAAACGCAATGCAGACGCCCGCTCGAAAAATCGGGAGTCGCTTCATGAATGGAGTCATGGCGGAAGGCTTCCTATCTGTTGCTACGCTTGAAAGGCTACGTTTCCGGTACAACCCCGCTGAACGGGAAAAGTTGCAGGGTATTGTAGCTCGGACTCGGGGTGCTACCGCCCGTCACGGTGTGTTCTTGTCCGGCGGATCCTGGCAGATCAGTTGGGTCAGCGGTGCGACATGCGCGTAGGCGCGCGTCTCGGCGCCGGCAATTTCATAGCAGTTGGCATCGATCCACACGATCCAGTCGCCATTCGCGTTCTTGAATCTCTCACCCGCATGGTGCCTCGTACCTGGATGCCAGTGCTCTTCTTCCGGCCCTCCCGACACCGACTGGTTGGGGGCAGGCTGATGGTGGCGGATCTCGAATGCCTGCAGAGCGCGCCGCGCCTCCGCCGTCCAATCGACACCCGAGCCCTCGCCGTTGCTCGAGCCGGGTACTGATGCAACCGGAAACGATGCGAGGTCCAAGGCTGGCGGGGCCAGCACCACGTTCATGCCACCCCCGCGGCGCCGAAGGTTGGCCACCACTGTGCGTGGCTGCGGCGGGACTACGGGCGCCAGGTACAGCAATTGAACCGCGTCCGCGGCCGTCTGCCCAAGCGTTCCGGGCCGCCAGGCCACCATCAGCGCGGCGATCAAGGCAACATGCACCGCCAATACCACAGCCCCGGTAAGATATCGCGCGGATGGCAACGGGCTCTCCTCGATCGGCAATTCTTGACTCCTGGCGTATGGACCCTCAATGAAGGGACCTTGGGGCTAAGGGATGGTTCCTAGCCAACCGCAAGTCGACAACCTTCCCCAACTGTGCCAGATTTCGGGTAAGGCCGTGCCTTCCGGAGTCGTGAGCGAATGCGCAGTTCAACGTCGATGGATCGTCGCACTCTCATTAAAATCCTGGCGCGCGGGGGCCTTGCCTTGAGCTTGACCTCCGCCGCCGCCGAGGCCGTGTGGAGCGCCGTTGCCGCCGACGGTGCGCGCGAACCGCGCATACTCAACGCCGCGCAATCGGACATGATCGCCCGCATCGCCGACACTATTCTGCCGCGCACCGACACACCGAGCGCGACCGACGTGGGCGTGTTGAGCTGGATCGACCTGGTGCTTGCGGAGTATTTCGCAGTCGCCCGTCGGTCGGCTTTCCTGCGAGATTTGACCGCCATCGACGGCTTTGCGCGCGAGGTGGCCGGCGCGCCGGTGGCGGGGCTCGAAGACTCGAGGTTAGCCATCGTGATCGCGACACTCGATGCGGCCCTTGGATCTTCCAGCGGATCTTCCAACGAATCTGCCGGCGGGTCCTTGGACCTCACCCCGGCCCAACGCGGGTACGTCCATCTCAAGGAACTTGTCATTCACGGCTACTTCACCAGCAAACCCGTGCAGCAGGACATCCTCAAGTTCGTGATCGTGCCGGGCCGCTACGATGCCGATGCGCCGTTCGCGCCGGCAAGCCTGACATGATGAAGACGCCTAACGAATTCGATGCCATCGTGGTCGGCTCCGGCATCTCGGGCGGTTGGGCGGCGAAGGAACTCACCGAGGCGGGGCTCAAGACCCTGGTGCTCGAGGCAGGAGGCCCCATCGATCCAGCCAAGGATTTTGTCGAGCATGTTCAGCCCTATGAAGTTCCGTTCCGCGGCTGGGGCGATCGCGCACCGCTGAAACGCGAGCGGCCGATACAGAGCGGCTGTTACGCCTGCGATGAACTGGGCCACAAATTCTTCGTCAACGATATCGAGAATCCGTACACCCATCCGGACGGCGCGCCCTTCAGCTGGTTTCGCGGCCGCCAGGTCGGGGGCCGTTCCATCATGTGGGGCCGCCAGGTTTATCGCTGGAGCGATTTGGATTTTGAGGCCAACGCCAAGGACGGGCACGGCAATGATTGGCCGATCCGCTACCGAGATATCGCGCCCTGGTATTCGCATGTGGAACGCTTCATCGGGGTGTCCGGCGCACGCGAGGGTTTGGCACAGCTGCCGGATGGCGAGTTCCTGCCGCCCATGCCCATGACCGGCGTGGAGCGCGCCGCACGCGAGCGGATTCTCAAGTCCTTCAAGAGCGAGCGCGTCATGACCATCGGCCGCGTCGCCATCCTGACGCAGAACCACAATGGCCGCGCGGCCTGCCACTACTGCGGGCCATGCGAGCGCGGCTGCATCACACACTCCTATTTCAACAGCTTAGGCTCGACCCTGCCCGCGGCGCAGGCCACGGGCAACTTGACGCTGCGTCCGCACAGCATCGCGGCGGAACTGACCTATGATGCGAAGCGTGGGCGCATCCGCGGCGTGCGGGTGATCGACGCGCGCACGCTGCGTGATACCGAATACAAGGCCCGCGTGGTGTTCCTCTGCGCCTCGGCGATCGAGTCGGTGCGGCTGCTGCTCAACTCCAAGAGCGCGCATTTTCCCGATGGTCTGGCGAATTCAAGCGGCACGCTCGGGCGCTATGTGATGGATCATCACTACGGCTCGGGAGCCTCTGGCACCATGAGCGGCTTCGAGGACCGCACCACGTTCGGCCGGCGCCCGAACGGCATCTACATCGCACGCTTCCGCAATGTCTCGACACAGCATCCGAAATTCCTGCGCGGCTATGGCATGCAAGGCGGATCGAGCCGCCGCGACTGGCATCGGGGCGCGGCCCTGCCGGGCTTCGGTGCCGACTTCAAGCGGTCGCTGATCTCGAACTTAGATCCCTGGACGCTTTCCGCCGCGGGCTGGGGCGAGACGCTGCCGCACGCGGATAATCGCGTCAGCATCGATCCTCGCGTCAAGGACAAGTGGGGCGTGCCCGCCGCGCGCATCGAGGTTCGTTGGCGCGACAACGAGCGTGCCATGCAGGCCGACATGATGACGGCCATGGCCGAGATGCTCGAGGCTGCCGGCTGTAAGGACATCACGCTGCAGCCGAAAGACAATCCACCCGGACATTGCATTCATGAAATGGGCGGAGCGCGCATGAGCGCGACCCCGGATCTTGGTGTGCTCAATCAATGGAATCAGGCGTGGGATGTCGACAACCTGTTCGTCACCGATGGCGCCTGTATGGCCAGCAGCGCCTGCCAGAACCCCAGCATCACGTACATGGCGCTGACGGCGCGCGCCTGCGACTACGCGGTGGGCCGGATGCGGCGCTTCGAGCTGTGAAGAGCGGCCGGCGCGACTTTCTGCGGAACTCGGGGCTGGCCTTGAGCCTGGCACTGTCGCGCGGTGCTCTTGCGCTGCCTCGCACCGCGCGCTCGGTGTCCGCGGGAGACTTGAACCTCGGCAGCATCGGCGTGCAGCTCTACAGCGTGCGCGCCGGCATGCAGAGCGATCTTAACGGCACCCTCAGAAGGGTGGCGCACATCGGTTACCGGGAAGTGGAATTTGCCGGGCTGTTCGGCCACTCGGCCGCGGAAGTGCGCCGGGTGATGGACGAGGCGGGACTGGCAGCTCCTTCCATGCATGTGGCGTTCGAAAAAATACAGGACGGCTGGAACGGCGTGCTCGACGATGCGCTGCGGCTCGGGTGCCGCTACGTGGTGGTGCCTTCCATCCCGGATGCGTTGCGCAAGTCCATGGATGACTACCGCCGGGTTGCCGATCAGTTCACCCGCGCCGCCGAAATGACCGCCCAGGCAGGGATGGGATTTGCTTACCACAATCACGCCGTTGATTTTGCGCCGCTCGAGGGCCTGCTGCCCTTCGATGTGCTGCTCGAGGCCACGGACCCCAAACTGGTGGGCTTCGAGCTGGATCTGTATTGGATCGTGCGCAGCGGCCAAGATCCGCTGCGATATTTCAACCGCTGGCCGGGGCGTTGCAAACTGGTGCACGTCAAGGACACTGGAGGGTCGCCCGATCATGGCATGCGCGAGGTGGGTGGCGGGATCATCGACTGGCCCAACCTGCTGGCGAGCGCGCGCAGCAGCGGCGTCGAACACTTCATCGTCGAACACGATGATGCGAAGCAGCCCTTCGACAGCATTGCGGCGAGTTTTTCCTATCTCAAGAATCTTAAAGTGGCGCCGCCGCCCAAGCACCGTGGCCGCCTGAAGCAATCCATCGCGCGCTGGACCATGCGCACGGTCGCCCTGGCCGATCTATGCCGGCGCGCCAAGGAGATCGGGTTCGACGGCATTGATCTTTTGTATCCCGATGAATGGCAGACGGCGCGGGATGCCGGCATGGTCTCATCGATGGGCTATGCGGCGCGCCGTGAGGGGTTCATTCAGAACGGATTCAATGACCCGGCCAATCATCCGCTGCTGCTGGCGGAGCTGGAGGCGAGCATTCCGCTGGCTGCTAAGGCCGGCGTGCCCAATCTGATCGCAATGTTCGGCAATCGGCATGGCGCCGGCCCGGCGGAGGATGTCGCCAACTGCGTGAACGGTTTATTACGAATTGCGCCGTTGGCGGAGAAGCACGGCGTCACGATCTGCCTGGAGCTGCTCAACAGCCGCGTCGATCACGTAGGTTACGAGGGCGATCACACGGCTTTCGGCATCGAGGTGGTACAGGCGGTGCGCTCGGTGCGCGTCAAGCTGCTGTACGACATCTATCACATGCAGATCATGGAAGGCGACATCATCCGCACCATCCGCCGCAGCATTCCATGGATCGCGCACTTTCACACCGGCGGTGTCCCGGGGCGCCACGAAATCGACCTAAGCCAGGAGCTGAACTATGGCGCCGTGGCCAAGGCCATCGCCGACACGGGTTTCCCGGGGTATGTAGCGCATGAGTTCCTACCGCTGGGCGAGCCGTTCGGCGCGTTTGCCGATGCCTACCGTCTCTTCGATGTGTGACCGGTGACGGCGATGCGGAAAAACTCAGTTCGCCGTCATTTTTGAAGATCTTCGGTGCGCGCGATCGACCGGCATTGCAGCCATCCTGAAACGCGTTGAGCGTCAAAAGGCTACGGCGAGCACATGGGCCACGGCATGGCAAAGAAGCAGGTATTCGAACCCATATCGCGCATATAGCGCTCCCAAAACCAAACCCAGCGCTCCATTGAGCAGCAGCGAAGCTGTGACCAGCTCGATGCTCTGCCCTGCCAAACCCGTGGCGTGAAAAATCACAAAGGCAATGGCCGCCGCCACGATGCCCATCCAGACTTTCCCGCTCAGACGAACGACCAGACTCATGATCAGGAGATGAACGACAATTTCCAGACTACCGGCGGCAAAAAAGACACTCGCCATCCTGGACCATAGCGAGCCCGCCAGGTTTGGCAGATGAAAATGATACAGCAGGTACTTTGCACCGATGGCGAAGAGAACACCCAGTGCAACCGCAGGGACAGCGCCCCCCGGCCGCCCTTCTTCCGCTTGCCGATCCAGCCTACGAAGCCACGGCATTGGCAGATGCGCCGCATCTGCGAGCTGCAATCCGAACCAAGCGGATGGTATGCAAATTGCGGATACCAGAAGCACGAACACGGACAACGAGGCTGCGGTCGGGAGCGAGTCCGCGGACATGGCAATGATGCTTGGCGTGAAAGCCGCTGCACCGAGGACGCTAAGGCTGCTGAGCACGACGAATCGGCCCAACATCCGGGGTTTATCAGATGCTTGCATTGATCCCTTCAAGTCTCAGCCGCGCCCTAGCCTTTTTAAGTATTCCGAGTGGCCGCGAGCGTCGGCCGTGCGGCCCCTCGAAGAACCGGTCCTTGATCCTTCGAGGGGCGCTCGTCGCTTGCGGCAATGCGGCCGCTTGCTGCGCCGCGTTCCAGCCCTTACGCCAGTGAGCTGCTGAACAGCGCCAGCATCCGGCTCCAGGCCTTTTCCGCCTGGTCGTGGTTGTACACCTGGGCATCGGGCGGACACCACCCGTGCAGCGTGCCGGCATAGACTTCAATCTCGGCGGGCAGCTTGGCCTTGGCGAAACCATCGCGCAGCACGTCCTTGGCTTCCGGCTGCCGCTTATCGTCATTCTCGGCAATGGCGATGAGGAAGTGCGCCTTCATCTTCGGGATCGAGAGATGCGGACTGTCCGCCTTGTCCGAGACTAGACCGCCACCGTGGAACGTGGCAGCGGCGCCGATGCGGTCAGGAAAGCCCGCGGCCGTATGGAATACGAAGGGGCCGCCCATGCAGTATCCGGTGGTGCCCATTTTGCGCTTCTTGTCGACGGCAGGCTGGCTGTCCAGATAGGCCACAAAAGCCTTGGCGTCGGTATCGGCGGTCGCGGGACTCAACGTCCCCGCCAACGCCATGAGCGCCTGACGGGTCGCGGGATCGTTGAAATCCGCATGATCCGCTGAGGTCGGTGCCTTGTGGGTGCGATAAAAGGGGTTGATCACCAGCACCGAATAGCCGGACTCGGCCAGCCGCGTCGCCATCTGCTTGAACGCCGGGCGCAATCCAAAAATATCCGGCCAAATGAGCACGCCCGGATGTTTGCCCTTGGCGGGATGCACGAAATACGCGTCGGCCGTGCCGTCCGCGGTTTTGATTTCGATATCCGCTCCCTGAGTCTCGGCGGCATTGGCAAGCTTCGGCAGTGAGGCGGCGAGGCCTACTCCTAAGGCCAGGGCGCCGAATTGGCGCCGCGACAGCTCGTTCGAGCGCCGCGCAAACTCTTCCAGATCGTCTTGTTCGCACATACGTTGTTTCTCTCCATTAGGCCCAGGAAGGGAGCGCAATTTTGCGCTCATCAGGCCTTAGGCAGCAAGGCAATGACTTTGGAGGCACCCAAGCGCGACCGCTGCGCGGCGGCGGCACCTGCGGACGTGTGGCGGTCCTGGAAGCGCGATCAAGAGGACACTTTCACCACACCGACATCGAAACAGTGTACCGATGTGGGAAAACCGTCAGGGATGCCGATTCCCAGGCGACCTGTAGGTGCAGCGGCATGGGCGATTGCGCCCGCGTCTGACGGTGCCCCGCCCCATCTTGGGTTACCGTGAGTTCTTGCCCCATGTGTGCGGCGGCGCACCGACGAAAAAGCGTCAACTGTCCATTCTGTTCAAGAATGCCGGTGCATCCAAGAATGCATACCCCACGGAGAACTTTATGAAATTGACTGTTGCTGTTCTGGTATCCACGCTGGTGTTTGGGAGCGCACTCGCGCAAACACCTGAACCATCCGCGAACTCACACGCCTCCGCCGATGGCTCCCGGTCGACGAGGACGAAGGGCGATGCCATACGCGATGCCGCCGTGGAGAAACACATCGCGGATCTGCATGCGAAGCTCAAAATTACTCCCGCCGAGGAGTCCCAGTGGAAGGAAGTCGCGGACACGATGCGCGATAACACCAGGGATCTTGACCGGGCCATCGACAAACGTGACGCGAGCATTGCATACGCGACGGCGATCGATGATCTGAATTCTTATGCCGAAATCGCACAGGCCCATGCAAACGGCGTCAAAAGGCTCTCGAGCGCCTTCTCCAGTTTGTATTCCACGATGTCCGACGATCAGAAGAAGGAAGCCGACGAGGTATTCAGTCATCATCGTCATCATCACGATGGGAAAAAGGTCGCCAAAGCCAACTGAAGTTGTTCCGGCGATCGCGAAAACGGCCGCATCGCCGGGCATCGAGGAATCATCATGAAGCAGCAAATTGCACTCAGCATCGGGGCGTTGGCGCTCGCAGCGAGTTCCGCCGCCTTTGCCGATGGGCACGTCAGCGTCAACATCAACCCATTCGGCTGGTGGGGTGAACCGCCGCCGGTGATCTATGAGACACCGCGCTACTACGCACCGCCGACGGTCTACTACGGCCGCGGTCATTGGGGGGATCACGACGGGCGCGGACACCGCGATGATCGAGGACGGTGGGACCACCGCGACCGCGGAGACGATCGACGCCGATGAGGTGATGAGTCGCCGGCAACGCGATTCTGTTCCAGGGGCGGCGTTCCGGAGGAACCGGAGCCTCCAGCGGCCCAGGTTGGGATCCCGCCTACTCCGGGTAGGTGTGCCGGTGACCGGCGGGATCTTGGATCTGTCTGCACCCAGAGGCGTCTCGCGCGCCGACGTACATCGGACCGATGGGCACCTTGCCGAATCCCCCGGGGATGTCGAGCACGTAGGTGGGCAGGCACAATCCCGACATCGTTCTTCGCAAGGAATGCATCAGGCGCTGCCCCACATCGATGGGTACACGGAAATGCGAGGTACCCGGCGCCAGATCCGGATGGTGCAGATAGTAGGGACGGACCTTCAACCGTACCAGCCGGCGGAACAAGGCTTCGAGCACCGGCACATTGTCGTTGACGCCTTTGAGCAGTACGGTCTGGCTCAGGAGAACGATGCCGGCCGCATGCAGCCGCCGCAGCGCCGCAACGACGGCATCGGTGATCTCGTCCGCATGATTCACATGCACCGCCAGATATATCGGCAACGGCTGCTCCAGGGCGCTCACATAGGTCTCATCCACGGTGTGCGGTGCCACGATGGGCACTCGCGTGTGAATGCGCAGCACGCTGACATGTTCGATGGCTGTCAAATCGCCCAGGATGCCGCGCAGGCGTCTGGCGGAAAGCGAGAAGGGGTCGCCACCGGTCAAAATGACTTCCCATATTTCGGGGTGCGCGCGCACATAGGCGATTGCAGCATCCAGCGCCGCTCCTTGCAGGGGTTCGCCCTTGCTGCCGATCATGTCGCGCCGGAAGCAAAAGCGGCAATACACCGGGCAAGAATGCGCCACCTTCAGCAGGATACGGTCCGGATGGCGATGCACGACTCCAGGCACCGGCGTAAAAGGCGTATCCCCGATTGGATCTGAGGTCTCGTACGCCAGCGCGGTCAGCTCCTGTGGCTGGGGCAGGAACTGGAGACTCAAGGGATCGTCCGCCGGCCGATCTTGCAGCAGCGACTTAAGATAGGGCGTCACCCGGTAGTCGAATGCGTTCGCGGCGGCAGTCGTGATGGGTTGCATGGATTGCTTCATGGAGATGACAGTTGAATTTCCGATACCGCTCGGCGGGTCGCGCGAGGCAGGTGCGCGATTGTAGGCCATTTCCTGGGCATGAAACGTGCCTAAGCCCCCTGCGGCGGTGCAGAGTTATTGGTGTGCCAATGGGCTTGAGGTAGAATCGGGCTCGGTCAGCTCGATCACGAGCTAGTTCAAACGGAGGCCGATATAACTGCATGGACAACCCGAACTCACCCGCCAACCCCTCGCCACGCACGACGCTCAAACTGAAAGCCGGCGTGAAAAGAGCCTTGGAGGAACCTAAGGCGAAGCCCGAACCTCAGCCTCAGAGCAAGGGCAATCAGAAGCCCGGAGCGCACTGGTCAGACGAGTACAAGCGGCGCATGCAAGCCGACATGGACGCATTGACGTCGCGCTAACCGGCCCTTCCGTTTTCTTAACGACTTTTCTTAGCGGCCAACCTCTACGTCATGAATTGCCCGATCCGTGGCATGCAGCGCGGCATCGACGTGCGCAATGGCGCGATCGCGGAGCTCACGCGCCGCGGGATTGTCCTCTTCGCGATAGGTATCGGCACGGACCTTCCTCAGTAGCTCGTCTGCCCGGTGCAGCCGGCCACGGAAATCATTCGGTAGGTCGACGGGGGGATGATCATGGATGTTCTTGCCGTCATCGATCGCGGCATGCTTGATCTCTGCAATCGCGCGGTCAATCTCAACGATGGCTTCGTCTTCATGCACGCTGACGGCGGCATCCCCCGGCCGATGCTCCAGCATCCAGCGCGCGGCACGCAGGTCTGTCAGAGCGTGCAGGTAGGCAGGGTGACGGCTGGGTGTGGCGACGACACATCCCGCGCAAAGCAGCACGAGCAATAATAGATGACCGTGAACGACGAACTTGCTCTTCGAGTGCATTGCGAATCTCCATCCCAGCCGTTCCGGCATGATGGGCAAACCCCTCCTGGTGCGTCTGTGCGCCTGCGCACAGTCCGCGCACCTCGCTGCCATCGAGCCGGTCTGCCTGGAACCAGGGTGGTCCGCATCGGTCCCGGCGGCCCGTGGGAAAGATCTTGCGAGTGAAGTACGATGGCGAAAGGAGCCTGCCCGAGATGAAACGGTCGTTCGGTCGCGCGTTTGTCGCTTTCACGCTCGTTGCTTCCTTCGGGCTTTCGCACCCCGTGGAGGCGGCGGCGATCGACGATATCCGGTTGGAAGTCCGTGCGGAACGCTGCGAGGGATTTGATCCCGGCGACAAGAGCTTCGTGGTCTACGCGACGAACGTCAGTCCTAGTCAAAGTATCGACGCCCGCTTCAAGTACGACTCGGTCCCAGCGCAGCAGCACTTCATCTTATTCGATGCGAGCCTCAAACCCATCACCGACCGCTTCCCCAAGTACCATGCGCGCCGGTTGGAACCGCGCGAAGCGCTGCCGATCGGCTGCACCTCGACATATCGCGCACCGCTCGAGCGGACGGGAGCACTCACCGTACCGGTGGTGATCACCATACAAGGCGCGAAGTATGTCGATCCGGGTGAACCCGAAGCCCCGAGCGCCGATGCCGGCTCTTTTGCGGCGTTTACCTTGCAAGGTAGCATCAACGAATGCGGTCCAGGGGCACGGCCCGCTGGCCTGCTGTATGTTGTGAACCTGCATCCCTTTGCCCGGCTGTCCGCATCGATCACGCTCATCGGCGAACGCGGCAACCAAGTGGGCGCGGTGGCTGTGAATCTCGCGCCGATGAGCGCCAGGAAAGTGGGCTGCAGCAATGGCTCGTCCCAACCGGGTTCGGTCACGAACGCGGCGTTGGAGCTACTCGGCGCTTCTGCCGCGAATCAAACCCCAGCCATAGCCCTGCGTCGCGAAGTCAAGCCCCAGGAGGAAAAACCCATTGAGACCAAGCCCGTGGAGGCTGAACCCCAGGGGCCCGGGGCGCGATTGGTACTGGGAGCGCTGTTGCAGACGCAATACGTTTGCGCCGGATCGCTGCCGCCCGGGTGGATCAAGATCAACGATGCATGGAATCCCACCGTGTGCGGCAACCCCACAGGCGTTGCCTTCAACGTCTGGACCCTTCAACGACTCAGCGACCAGGCGCCGGGCGCCATCGTTCAGGCTTGCCGTGCGGCGGTGCCGCCGGGGTGGGTGCTGGTCGGGACCACTTGGAATCCCACGGTGTGCGGGCATCCGGACAGCCGTGAAAGCAACGTCATGACGATCAAGCGAGTAAGCGATTGAGAAATTGAGGCGATGTCGGGTCAGCGCATGCAAATCGTGGCCTGGCGGGGCGATGTCGTCGCCCTTTGCCTGCTCAGGTTTTCGGTCTGATAGGATGCTGCGTTTTTTGGGGGCACACATGATCTTACGTACCGCTCGATGGCGCGTGTTGCTGGCCGGCGCCGCCATTTACCTCACCGGCACCGCTGTTTGGGGCCAGACTCCTCCGGCCACCACGCCGGCGGCAGCGTCCCCGCCGGCCGCCGTATTGCCGCCCGGCTCCCCGTTGATCGGCAGGCCTGAAAACTTGGAGGCGGCCAAGCTGGCACCCATCTCCTCGCCGCCGATTGCGACCCCGGTCGACAAATTGCCGACGGCCAAGCTCAAGCTGCCGCCGGGCTTTTCCCTGGAGGTTTACGCCGCCGGCATGACCAATGCGCGTTCATTGCGGGAAGGTGACAAAGGCACCGTATTCGTCGGCTCGCGGCTGGTCGATAAGGTGTATGCCATCACCCACGCCGATCACCAGGTCAAGGTCATTGCCAGCGGCCTGCATCGCCCGAACGGTGTGGCGTTTCACAACGGCACACTTTACATCGCGGAACTGTCGCAAATCTCAAAGATCGACGGCATCGAGGATCATCTCGACAATCCGCCCAAACCGACGGTGATCTACGATGATTTACCCAAGGACGAAGCCCACGGCTGGAAATTCATTTCGATCGGTCCGGACAATAAACTCTATATACCGGTGGGTCAGCCGGGGAATAACGTACTGCATGACGCCGCGCATGGCCAAATCCGGCGCATCAATCTGGATGGCAGCGGCGCCGAAGTCGTGGCCTTGGGCGTGCGCAATTCCGTCGGGTTCGATTGGAATCCGCTCAATAAGCAGATGTACTTTACGGACAACGGCCGCGACTGGATGTCGGAAGATGTGCCTGAGGACAAACTCAACCGGTTGAGCAAGGTCGGCGAAGATTTTGGCGTGCCTTATTGCTACCAGGGGAACATCGCGGACCCAGAGTTTGGATGGGGCCACTCTTGCAGCCAGTACACGCCGCCCGTCGCGCTGATGGGAGCGCATACCGCGGCACTTGGCATGCGCTTCTACTTAGGCTCGATGTTCCCCAAAGAGTACCGCAATGCCATTTTCATCGCCCGCCATGGTTCCTGGAATCGCACGAAGAAACTGGGTGGCGACGTCGTGGTGGTCAAGTTGAATCCGGATGGCACCGTGAAATCCGTGCAGCCCTTCCTGACCGGGTTTATTGAAAACAACAACTATCTGGGACGGCCCGTGGACGTGCAGCCGCTCGAGGATGGCTCGCTGCTGGTGTCTGATGATTGGAATGGCGCGGTGTACCGGATCACCTACGGTAACCCGCGCCGCGCGCATCGGTAAATGCCGTCGCAACTTGAGTTGATGGATCGATGGGGTATCCGCGGCCTGCTCGGGCATGGGTGGGCCGCACTGATGTTAGCGGCCGGTCTTGCGGCGCCGCCGGTCATGGCGGCGAGCACCCAGGAGCGCATGGTCCCCTGTCTTGCATGCCACGGAGAGACCGGACAATCGCGGATCGAGAATACGCCGTCGCTTGGCGCCCAACAGCCGGCATATACCCTGATTCAACTGTTCATGTTTCGGGAGAAATTGCGCAAGTCCGAAATCATGAATCAAATGGCCAAGGACTTCACCGACGATGATCTGCGCACGGTCTCGGATTACCTCGCCGCCTTGCCGAAGCCGCAAGCGGCGGAGAATGGGGCAATCGATCGCATGCAGCGGGCGCAGGTGCTCGCGCAAAAGGAGCATTGCAATTCCTGTCACAATGCGGACTTTTCGGGCCGCGACAACATTCCGCGGCTGGCCGGTCAGCGGGAGGACTATCTCGCCAAGACACTGCGGGAGTACAAGAACAATACCCGTGCCGGGTACGATGGCACCATGTCCGAGGTCCTGCAGCCGGTGACGGATGCAGAGATCGCGGACCTGGCCTACTACTTGGCGCATCTCTCGTCGAAGAGCGAGCATTGACGAACCCATTCTTGGGCTCTCGTCGTGCAGTCTAGCTTGCACAATTCATGCACAACGAAACGTGCACGAATGTGCCGATCGTTCCTGAACAGTTCAGGCTAAACCGTGATCTCGTGCACTCGCCTCCGCCATACGGATTTGACATGCAAATTCGCACCGAGATTCATTGGTAGTATGACCGCAAAGGAATACAGTAGTGACAGGCGCCGCGGGGCGTGAGACCGTTTCGAAAGACAATCCCATGCCTCTCGATGGCTGTTTCGCCCCCGTGGTGCCACCAATATTGCCCTCTCGCATCAGGGCGGAATATGGATGCGCTCCTTAATATGCTTCAGGTTCGCCACGATGGTGAAGGTCATAATCACTAGCAGTGACCACGAACTCCACTTCCCAAGATGCACGACTGCCCAGGCGCCGATCTGGTTCGGATAGCTCCAGACGCTGAAGAATGTGCTGACGTTCTCGGCCAGCCAGATGAAAAATCCGATCAGCACAAACGCCAGCAGTAGCGGCATATTTCGATCCCGGTCGAGCGGCCTAAAGACCACGGATGCGCGCGCGTACAGCCCCAAGGTGCACGCTGCGATGTATCCCCGATAGTCGCCGATGTAGTGGTGGGTGAAAAAATTACCGTAGATCACCAGCGCATTGAGCCCTGCCATCCAGTAAGGAGGGTGATGGCGAATGCGAACATCCAGCAGGCGCCATGCCTGAATGACGTAGCTTCCCACCGCTGCGTACATGAATCCGGAGAACAAAGGCACGCCGAATAATTTCGAATAGGCGAAATCAGGATAGGCCCATGATTGAACGCCTGCCGAAGTCTTGAAAACTTCAAGCACGAAACCAATGACGTGAAACAGGCAAATAGCCTTCAATTCATCCCATGTTTCGAGCTTTGCCCAAATCATCCACGACTGAATTGCGATCGCGATGATCAACAGCGCATCGTAGCGCGGTATCCCGAAAAGCCCGCTTCTCGGGAGTGCGAAAACCGCCGTAAAGAACAGCGCGACGAAAAGACAGGCACGGGCCTCTTTGACGCCGAAATAGAAGAACTCCACAGTGAATCGGCGCATGCCGGTCAACTTCGGGCGTAGACCGAAATCAAGGAGATGGCCGTCGAGCGCCACGAGGGATAGCGGAACGGACTTGAGGGGCACGCGCGTGGAGTTTGTCATTGGTCAGAACCGCGGACTAATCGGCGTACCTTTCAGGCGCCGGGCACGATGCGCAGATCTCGTATGGCGCCGCCCTTCAGTACCGCCAGGGCCTGTTGATAGGCCGCGCTCTCGTACACGGCAATGGCCCGCTCCACCGAATCGAACTCGATCACCACCGTCCGTTCCGACTGTCCCGCCTCATATATCTGTGCGGGAGTTCCGCGCACCAGGAAGCGTCCGCCACCGCCTTCAATGGCGGGACCCGCCAACTTTGCATAACCGGCCAGCTTGGCTGGATCAGAAATCTCCCGGTACAGAGCAATCCAATACGCCTTGGGCATCGTCCCGTCCTCGCTAGGGTTAAGAACCGGATCCTAGCAAGTCTAGCGGCCTGCGGGCATGGTACTCGACAACGCTGAGCCGAACGCGGAAGCGCTCTGCTACCGCACGGCTTCTGTCGGTATACTCGCCATCCCATGAAATCTTTCGAGCCTATGAAGTCATTCCGCAGTGGCGCTGCCGCTGCATTCCTGTGCCTCACGATCTGCCCGGCCGGCGCACAAGCGCCGGAGCCCAACGGGGCGGGTGTAAGAGCGGGCACTCTCCCCCGAAGCTGGCACCCGAGCGGGCCTCGCTGTGCAGACAAACCGGCATTCGAGATCAATGCCTACAACGATGATCTCTTCATCCTGCGCGAGTCAGGCTGCTCGAATTACGAAAAGCCATTTCTGTTCCTCCTCTTCGGCAAGGACAAGGCGTTGCTGCTCGACACCGGAGCGGGAAAGACCGATGTGGCGCCAGTCGTCCAAGGGGTCATCGACGGGTGGCTGCGGCGCAACGGCCGCAATGCCATCGAGCTCATCGTCGCCCACACTCATGCCCATGGGGATCATATCGCCGGCGATGCCGATCTGGCGAAGCTGCCACGCACGACGGTCGTGGCGCCAAACCCCGGAGCAGTTCAAACCTTTTTCAACATTCACAACTGGCCGGTGGAAGCTTCCACGTACGATCTGGGGCAACGAGTGCTGGACATCATTCCCATCCCCGGGCACGAACCCTCGTCCATCGCGATTTACGATCGCCAGACGGCAATCCTTTTTACCGGAGACACCTTGTACCCCGGGCGGCTGTATGTCCACGATGCCGCAGCATTTGCGTCCAGCGTGCAGCGTCTCGTGGATTTCAGCCGCGGCAAGATCGTTGCCCATGTCTTGGGCAATCACATCGAGCAAACCCGGACACCGTACTTGGACTACGCGATCGGCACGGTCTACCAACCCGATGAACATCCACTGGAGCTGGGCCGCGCCCAGCTCCTCGAGTTGAACGAAGCCTTGAAGGGGATGAGCGGCCAGATCCGCCGCATGGCACTGCGCGACTTCACCATCTGGCCGGAGCCGTAATTCAGCGGGAGTTACTGCGGCCCGGCAGTCCCTGCCCGGCCTACGTCGCTATCTAAGCGCTGCAATCGAGACGACGAACGCGCGGACGGTACCGCGCGAACTTCAGGCGCCGTGACCGGGCGTCGCCTTACGCGCGGCCTCGTCATGCTTATATTCCTCCGACAGGGTGCCCTTCGCGGTTGCGATCGGCAACAAGGTCGGATAGAACTGCACGAACGTCCGGTCTACGGCACCGTGCGCGGCGTGGCAGGAATAGCATGAGGCGGCCTGGGGAAGGATAGCCGCGGGTTTGAGCGAATCGCCAAATGCGAAAAACCCCCACTGGTCCGGCAGATGTCCCACATCCTTGACGTGGATTTCGATTCCCATGGTCTCGGTGGTTTCAAACTGACCGCTCTTGTTGATGGAGCCTTCAGTCTCGGCGCGGCGGTTTTCCTTCACCAGAATGGTGCCGTCGGGCCAGGTGCCGGTGGCCAGGAAGCTCTTGTAGGCGGCGGGATTGACGAACACATTATCCAGCATGTGATGCGACATCTGCATGCCGCCTTCCGAATAGTTCATGTCGAGACCGGCGCTCAGGAATATCCAACTTCGATAGTCGGCGGGGAAGATCAGGTGCCCCTCGGCGGTGTATGCCGGGCTCTGGGTGTGAACTCCGGGCGAATCGCCGCGAGAGATCGAATAGGTGAATATCAGTCCGGCTGCCAAGGCAAGTGTCGTGGTTTTCATGGAGTCATTATCAATGGGCGCCGCCTGCCGCACCAGACCGCTTACTGCAGCGGCACGGCCATTCCCTGCATCACCCGCGGCCGTCAATGCCCATGGCCGTTCCCAGCATTGTCAGCGCCGAATCGGGCGTGACTGACCGGCAGCCTCGCCCGTCAGGTGGTTCACCGCACGTGGGCCTTGAGCCACTGCGTCAGCGCGGCGCGGCCGGTGCCCGAGAAATCGCTGAACACGCCGTCGACGCCCAAATCGAAGTACGCCTTGTATTCCGCCATCGGATCGCCGCCGTAAGTTTTTGTCAAATGCTCGCCTTCGTCGCGAAAAGTAAAAAGATGAACGAACAGGCCCACCTGGTGTGCCGCGCCGATCAATGACGAGGGCGCGGCATTCGAGGCCTGATCCAAAGCACTCACGGCCCTGCCTTTCGCATCCACTCCTTGCGCCGGCAATACATAGAATTTCCACGGACCAATGCCATCCGCGTAGGTCTTGATTTCCGCGAGGCCCGCGGGGGTGACCATGGCCGCGAAAGTCCGCGCATCGCCGGCTTGCAGCCAGCTGAAAGGCTTTGCACTATCGGGCGACTCGTAGGTAATCGCACCGGTGGCATAGTCGATGCCCGCCCCGTCGATCAACTGCACGACCTTGGTTTTCAAACCGAGCTTACGCATGAGCTTCAGGCTGGCGGGATCGAATGACTGGACGAACACCGGGGAATCTTTGGTGTTCCAGCCGGCCTTGACTAGCATGGCCAGCAGCGCCTCCTCCAACGGCAGACCCAGCTGCCGCTGATAAAGGGGATTCTTGGTTTCAGGATAGACGTTGATCCTGCGCCCAGGGTCCTTGGCCATGGTGTGCTTGGCCAGATCGATGATCTCCTGAAACGTCGCCATCGGGTACAAGCCGTCATACTGTTTGCTGCGCGTGGCAATCGGCTGCTTGACCCGCAGCGACTTCAGCTCCGCGGCACTGAAGTCGCTGATGTACCAGTCCGGTCCGGTGCTCACGCCATCAACCATGCGGGACTTGCGCCGCGAAGCGAATTCCGGATGACTGGCAACATCCGTCGTATCGCTCAGAAAGACGTTGTGGCAGGCGAACAGCACGCCATCGCTCGAAGATTGAAGGTCCAGTTCGAGCGCATCGGTACCCGCCGCGATCGCCGCCCGATAGCCCGCCATGACCTCCTCCGGATAGAGGCCCGGCAAACCCCGGTGTCCAATGATCAGGGGCGGCTTGCCGTCCAGTGTCTTCGGCGCCATGCCGGCGTGGCCGATGCAGGCGCTCAAGACCAGCGCCACGCCGACTCCCCTTACGCACCAGCGGCGGCCCATCGGCATGCGCATTGAATTGGTATTCATACTGCCTTTTTTAGATTTCTTGGAACGAAGTCTATCGCGCCTGCATGGCGCTTAGGTTGCACCCCGGTGCCGCGACGGGTGGAGACCTGAATTTTTGTACCATGGACGGCGCCCTGCACCTAAGACTCTTGTACACTTCTCACTCGACAAATATACGGCTGTATTCAATATGAGACCGCTGTTCAAAATCGCTTTGTCAATTCTCGGCGTGCTGGCCATCGCGGCCTATGTCGTGCTGAACCCTCCCTTGGACCGGCCCGCCGGCGCGTTCAGCCGACAGAACTATCGGCGCGGACCTCACGAGGTTTCCTATCAATCCATCAGGTGGGCAGATACTTCCCGATCGACGGCGGCCAATCGCGAATTCAAGGGCGTTGGCGTTCGCGAGCTGAAAGGCGGGATCTGGTTTCCGGCCGACAAACAAGGCGCTCCTTTTCCGCTGGTGGTGTATAGCCACGGCTACATGTCCCAATACAAAGAGGGGCAATACATTCTGCAATTTCTGGCCAGCCATGGGTATGTGGCCGTCAGCGCCGATTTCCCGCTGTCCAATGGGTCGGCGCCGGGCGGTGCGGTCATCTCGGACGTCGTCAATCAGCCCGGCGACATTTCCTTCCTCATCGATCAGATGCTCGCGCGAAGCCAGCAAGCGGATAACCCATTGCATGGCAGCGTCGACCGCGATCGCATCGCCGTCGTAGGATTGTCGCTGGGCGGACTGAGCACGGAGTTGGCGGCGTTCGATGCCAAGCGCAAGGACCCCAGAATCCGTGCCGCCGTCTCGATGGCGGGGCCGAGTCAGTTTTTTACGCCGGAGTTTTTCGCAGGCAACGGCATTCCCTTCATGTATATCGGCGGTACGGCGGATGCCATCGTACCTTACCGTGAAAACGCGCAACCGATTCCGAAGGAGGACAAAAATGCCGTCCTCGTCACGCTGGAATCGGGCAGCCATGTGGGATTCATCGATATGGCGCCCACGGTGTTCCGGTGGCTCGACAATCCGGACAAGTTAGGCTGTACGGGACTGATGCGTGGACTCAAGTCTGCGCAGGAGTCCAACGGCGGCAAGCCCCTGCCCACGCTCGGTGAGCTGATCGGTGGCGCCGGTGTGGATGCAACGGCTTCCACGCCGCCCTGCCAGGCCACGGAGTTTGCCCACGCCATGCGTCCCGCTCGGCAACATACCCTCGTCACGCTGGCGATCTATAGTTTTCTGGAGAGCCAGTTTTCAACCTCGCCAACCGTACGCAACGACATGCACGAATACCTGGTCGATCATCTGCCGAAGGAAAACCAGGATGTCAGCGTGAGAGTGGGCGAGTGAATGATTGGTCAATCGACCGCCAGCACAACCTTGATCGAGGAATCTACGGCGGACTTCTCGATGTACCCCACCGATTTCGGATTGGCGGCGACCGCCTTCTTCACTGCCGCCGAATTGGGGAGTTGCTTCGGCGCGACGCCACGGTCGGTGAAGACAAGCCGTGACCAGATGGCCTTGATCTGCGCACTGTCGCGGCCCGTTACCTTCTTATAGAACTCAACGTAGATTTCGGATCCTACAACCTGATCGATGGGGGTGAAGTCATCGGTTCTTCCCAGATAAAGATCGGCAATCTGTTCCTTGCTCAGCGGTGGTGCCGCGCGATTGACGATGACCACGAGTTCCTCCGCTCGTACGTCGGCGACGGCCATGGCCGTGAAAATCAAGGTGCTAAGAGCTAAGGATCTGATGTGACGGCTCACTGCGGCGTGGTCTTAAAATACGAAGTCCAACGTCAAGCTCAGTACGTTTGCCTTGTCGCCGACCCGGACACGGGGACTGAGGTCGGCAAACGAAGCGGGGTCATCCACGCTGTCGATGGTCACCTGCTGCAACTGTAGCTTGGTGTCGAGGTTCTTGGCAAAGTCCCAGCGGACGCCTGCGGTCACGGTATGCTCGTTGCCCAGTGCCCGCAGTCCGGACGTGCCTACACTTTGTGCGTGCGTGGTGGAGTAAATTGCGTAAGGCGAGACGTGGCCTAGTCGCACGCCGGCGCTGACATACCACGCGAATAAATCACCGAAGAATTTGTCTTGGCTGTAGTTGCTGTCCGCGGTCACGAACCAAGCGCCCGGATCGTACGTCAACCCTGCACCGGTCACTCGCAATTGAACCGACGGGTTTCCCGAGCTGCTGTACTTCTGGTACACCAGGCGCAAGCTCGCATCGCCGTATTGCAGAGTGTCGCTGAACACCGCGACAGTTGCCGGGGCGGAGGTGAATTCCACTCCCGGCAAGTCCACCATCGTGCGCCCCCATTGAAGCTGCAGATTCTGGGTGAGGCTGCCTGTCTTTACGCGGTAGAGCACGTCGAGTCCATCGCTGTGAAGACCGGCATCCGTGTAGGCGATTTCGATGGGTATCCGAACCCAGGGCAATGAGTATCCCACGTACTGCGTGTCGGAGTATTGGTAAGTCGGTAAGACCATGCGACCAACCCGTACTTTCAAGTCCGCAGAGACCTGGTATTGCAGATTCGCCCACTCGACCGTGGGTTTCCATTGGCCGTTCGCATCCTCGCGCGAGAGAACTTGAAGCACTCCGCTCAGGGAGTCGGTCAGGGTGACTTTGGCTTGAGCACCCAAATCACTGTCGGGAGTTGCGCTCCAGCTGCGAAATTCCACGCCGCGGGGTTGAACCACGTTCGCGATGAAATCGGCCTGGCTGTAGTCGGAATGCACGACGCCCAGCGTCCCGAATCCGCCGAACGTCACATATCGGTCAAGCGTATCGATCGTGTTCTCGGCATGCCCCACCACCGTGACGAGTGCAAGCATCGCGGCTGCGGCCGTAGGCTTCACTTTGAGAACCATGGGAACCTCTGTCGCGAACAGTAGGAGGGCGGCCGCTAGGTTGAGATGCGAGACAGTATGTGCTGATCGGCGCCTAAGATGCGTACCTGACGCACGCTTTGGAGCCACGCCTTGCCGGTCCGCTGTTAGATGTGAGAAGTAGCTCACGGCGAAGCAGCAAGATCGTGTTAGCTTGGTTCCCGTTGGCAGGACCAAGATTTTCCTGGACTGCCGATGCCGCTCAAATGGCGAGCAAGGAAAGGCGGTGCCGACCTCAGACACATTTCATCGCGCTTTGAATCGGGCCACCGATCCCGCCGTACTATTTCCCTTGATCGCCATCCTAGTGCTCGCCGCAATTTGGGAAGCGACCCTAGGACTCATCAAGCTGAAGTACTCCGATGCTGAACATGTCGCGTCGGTATCGAGCACTGAGCTGGTGGGCACCTACCAAGCCCAGGTAGCTCGCGTTCTCCACCAAATCGATCAAACCTTGAATCTCGTCAAGTATTGGCACGAAGGCGACAATGGACACCACGCGCTCGCGGAACTCAGGGACAAGGGGTTGTTGCTGCCGGATTTGTTTTTCGATGTGAGCATAGCCAATCGCCTGGGCAGCATTACCGACAGCACTCACACGCTTCAAAAGAAAAACGTGGCCGACGAGGGTTACTTTCGCATACAACGCGAGAGCAATACGTTCTTCATTGGACAGCCCGGCCGGGAACCGGCCGCCGACAAAAATCTGTACTTCAGCCGCAGGATGAATGCGGCAGACGGCTCGTTTGATGGCGTGGTGGTCGTCGCGGTCGACCCAGCCTATTTCGTCAGCGGCTATGAAACTTCGAGGTTTGGCGAGCACGGAGTCATCGGCATCGTCGGCACCGATGGGATCGTGCGCGTAGGGCGTACCGGAGATGCACAGTTCTCGGGCGAGGAGATCGATCTTAGCTCCGTCGTAGGGGAACACGACGCCGCCGACGCGAACGCTACGATCTCGACCAGCAGCTGGGACGGGGTGCGGCGGTGGACGAGCGCCCGAAAGCTCTACGGCTTTCCCCTTGCCGTGCTCGTTGGACTCTCGGTCGATGAGCAGCTGGAGACCGCGCATCGCGCCACGCTCACTTACCTGTGGCGTGCGAGCGTCGCCAGCATACTTGTCGTCGTGCTCACGACTCTCTTGGGCCGCTTGAGCTGGCAGCTCGCTCAGAGCCGGATACGCGAAAGCGAAACCAAGCTGGCCAATCGCGCAAAGGATCTCTTTTTGGCCAGCATGAGTCACGAGATACGCACGCCCATGAATGGCATCATTGGCGCGCTCGAGGTCCTGCACCAAAGCAGCCTGACTGCTCCTCAGGTCGAATTGGCCAATCTGATTCGCGAGTCGGCCGATTCCCTGCTCACCATTATCGACGACATTCTAGATTTTTCGAAGATCGAGGCCGGCCGGTTGGATATTGAGCACCTTCCCATGTCCGTGTGCCAAGTGGTGGAGAAGAGTTGCAACTTGGTCAATCGGCTTGCGGAACGCAAGGGGGGGACACTCACGGTGTTCGCGGATCCGATGATACCGGCCGTGGTCCTGGGGGACGCATCGCGGCTGCGGCAGATACTCATCAATCTCATCAACAACGCGATTAAATTCTCCAGCTGCCGTGAGCATCCAGGCCGGGTGTCGGTGCGCGCCGTGCTGGTGGACCGCCAACCGGACCATGCGGTGGTAGAGTTTCGGGTGAGCGACAACGGCATCGGCATGAAGGAGGACACTTTGGCGCGCGTCTTCACGTCGTTCACGCAGGCCGACGCCTCCACGACACGCAAGTACGGAGGTACCGGGCTAGGATTGGTGATTTGCAAGCAACTCGCCAGCCTGATGGGCGGAAGCATTACCGTCGAGACCAAGTTGAATGTGGGATCCACGTTCACTGTGCGCGTGCCGTTCGATTTGACGCCGGTGCCGGCCGATACCGCGCAAAGCCCTTCCGAGATCAAGGGACTCACCTGTCTTGTCGTCGGGGGACATGCGGGTCTTGCCGATGACCTGGCGACCTACCTCGAGGCGGATACGGCTTCGGTGGTGCGGGTGCCGAATCTCGCGGCGGCTCGCGAATGGACTCCGGCCGATTCAAGCGAGCCGGCCGTGTGGGTCGTCGATGTCGGTGAAGATCTACCGGGTGTGGACGAACTGCAATCCGCCGCCGGGGGGCGCGCGGATCTGGACCCGCGAGTGGTGTTGGTGGTCGTAGGGCGCGGCCAGCTGCGTAGTCCTCGCGCGGAAAGGGATGACGTCATCTTGGTCGACGGCAATTCGCTCAACCGCCATACGCTGGCCAAAGCCGTGGCGATCGCCGCGGGGCGCGCGTCGGAGGAGCCGGAGGTAGCCTCCGGTCATCATAGGACGATCAGGGGCACTGCACCATCCCGTGACGAGGCACTCAGGCAGCGCAGGCTGATTCTGGTGGCCGAGGACAATGAGATCAATCAAAAGGTCATCCGCCAACAGCTGGATTTGCTCGGCTACGCGGCAGATATGGCGTCGACCGGTCGTGAAGCGTTGAAGCGTTTCCAAAGCGGCCGCTACGCATTGCTGTTGACGGATCTGCATATGCCGGAAATGGACGGCTACGATCTGACGTTGAAAATCCGTGGGGCCGAAGGTGGCCGTACGCGAATGCCCATCATTGCGTTGACCGCGAATGCCTTGCGCGGCGAATCGGAACGCTGCCTCGCCGTGGGGATGGACGGTTACTTGAGCAAGCCTGCGCCGCTCGCCGCCCTGGCGGCTATGTTGGCGAAGTGGATCCCGGCGGCCGATCCCAACGCCATGCAAGCCCTGTCATCCGTACCGGTGCAAGTGAGCGTACTCGAGGCGCTGGTCGGTACCGATCCACAGCTCATCGGAGAGTTCCTGCAAGCCTTCAGCGTGAGCGCCGGACAGTTGGCCGCCGAGTTCACGGAGGCGTATGCGGAGCAGCGTGTGCATGACGCCGCTGCCATTGCCCACAAGCTGAAGTCTTCGTCCCGCGCCGTCGGCGCCTTACGGCTCGCCGATCTTTGCGCTGCGATCGAGATTGCGGGGACCGCGGGTGATTTACCAAAACTGAACGAGCTGGCACCGGGCTTTGAGACAGAGATGGCCGCTGTGACAGGCTACTTACGTTCGCTGCAAGCGCCCGGCAACTCGGTTGAACAGTGTGCGTGAGATATCCGTGAAGGCAAAGGATCCGGGGACCACGGGGATTGTCCTGCTGGATGATGACCCTTTCATGCTCAAGCTCCTCACCCAAATGTTGGCGCAACTCGGCTACACGCGGGTCACCGCCTGCGACAGCGGCCAAAAGGCTCTGACGCAGGTCCGCGAGACTCGCGAAGTAGTTGACCTGATCTTTCTGGATATCAACATGCCCGGGATGGACGGCGTTGAGTTCATTCGCCGGCTCGTGGAGTGCCAGTACGGCGGCAGCGTGATCCTGGTCAGCGGCGAGAACAGCCGTATCCTGGAGAGCGTCGAGAAACTGATCGGGGCGCATCGGCTAATCGCGCTCGGCTGTCTGCAGAAGCCCGTGAAGCCGGACGAATTGGCCCGTTTGATGAGCACCCTGAAACCCAATATCGGCCCTCGCCGCCTCGCTCACGTCAGTCAACAATCGTACAGTGGAGAGCAACTTCGTGCGGCCATCGCCGGCGGACAATTGGTCAACCACTATCAGCCTAAAGTGGACATGGCGACGGGTGCGGTGGTGGGCCTGGAGTGCCTGGTGCGATGGCAGCACCCCGAGGATGGACTGATATTCCCGGACCGATTTCTCGGTTTGGCAGAGGAACAGGGGCTCCTGACTCAGATAACCACTGTGGTCCTCACTGAAGCCATGAAGCAGGCAAAGGCCTGGTGGGAGGCGGGGCATCATTTACCGGTCGCCGTCAATATTTCGATGGATGACCTGATCGCGCTGGATTTTCCGGATCTGGCCGTGGCCCTCGCTGCTTCAATCGGCGTCAACCCTCAATTGTTGACCTTGGAATTGACCGAGGGACAAGTCATGCGTCAACTGAGCACCGTACTCGATGTACTGAGTCGCCTGTCGCTCAAGCGCTTCCGCCTGTCGATCGACGATTTTGGTACGGGTCACTCCTCCCTGGCGCAGCTGCGCGACCTGCCGTTCGATGAGCTCAAGGTGGATCGCGGCTTCGTGCATGGGGCATGCGCCGATGGAACGCGCGAGGCCATTTGTCGTGCGAGTCTGCAAATGGCGCACCAGCTCCAAATGAAGGTGGTCGGAGAGGGGATCGAGGACCGCGACGACTGGAACTTCCTATCGCAGCTGGGATGCGACGTAGGCCAGGGCTATTTCATTTCGCGACCCATGCCGGCTGCGGAGGTAGGCGACTGGATAGGAACCTGGGGCGCAAGAACCTGCGTCACGCGCCTCCTGATTGCGTAATGAATCCGACATGACCGACTGTACTGCCGGTCACTCGCTCAAGGTGGAACCGCCATCCGCGACGATGAGCTGACCGGTGACAAAGCTCGCCGCCGCTGAGGCCAGAAACACCGCAACACCGGCAATGTCTACGGGTTGACCGATGCGCCGCAGGGGCGCTCGCTGTTCGACATTCTGCAAAATGGCCGGATTTGACCACAGCGCCTTGGCGAAATCAGTTTTGACCAACCCCGGGGCAATGGCGTTGACCCGAATACCCTTCGGACCGAGTTCGAGCGCCAAATTTCGCGCCAGCTGAGATTCCGCGGCCTTGGAAATGCCGTATGCACCGAGGACGGAGGTCGCCCGGAAGGCACCGATGCTGGAGATGAGAATGATGTTGCCCGAGCCTCGGGCCACCATATGCGGCGCCACCAGCTTGGTCAGCCACCAGCTACTCTTGACATTGCATGTCATGATCTTGTCCCAAGACTCATCGTCGAGCTTGGTCAGGGAACCGTAAAACGGATTCACCGCGGCATTGCACACCACGATGTCGATGCGGCCCCATTGGTCCAGCGTTCCCTTGACGAGAGCTTCGACTTCTTCCTTGCGGCCAATGTTGCAGGCAATGGATATGGCCTCGCGACCCCGCCCGCGGATCTCACCGCGCACCACATCGCAGGCCTCTTGCTTACGGGACGAAATCACGACTTTGGCGCCCACCGCCGCCATCTCTTCGGCAATGGCCTTGCCGATGCCGCGCGACGAGCCGGTAATGAGTGCTACTTGGCCGGAAAGATCGAAGAGTGGGTGAGCCATTGATGATTCTCAAGTCCTTCGGATCGCCAACATAGCACTGCGTTGTGCGCGTCACCAGATCGCTGCGTCGTACACCGGGCAATTCTCCCGGCAGAGCGATCGGCGGGCACCGATCGCTCTGCCGGTGTGAGAGGAGGGCTTCCGCCTACTTGGCGACTTTGACCGCCAACAGATCCACTTGCTCGATCTGCGGAGGCTTTGCCAGCAGCGCCGAGGCGTTCGCCATCAAAGCCGCGGCAATGGGGCCCGACAAATGCGCCTTTCTGTCGGTGTCGTTGGCAAATGCATCGAAAATGCCGAAGGTGGAAGGTCCCAAACGCAGCGCGAACCAAAGGGGAGTGGCACTTTCCTGCTGCGCAAGGGGCAGCGCGGCCTCGAGAAACTTCGCCACCTCGTTTTCCTTGCCCGGCTTGGCTTCCAGGCGAACCAACAATGCGACCTTGACCATGAATTGCATCCTTTTTGTCAAAGGAAAGCAGACCGGGAGGGGGGCCGTGTTATTACATGGGCGATCGCCAATCGCCGTCCAAACGGAAGCCGAATGAGCCCAATGTCGTGGGTCGCGTGCACCACGCTACCGTCGACGTCATTGCAGGGAAATGAGCGATGCCGCGCATTTAATTGTCAGATTTTCAGCGTGCATGCCCTACAATCTGCCGATGTCCATGGGGCACAAAACCGGGTCCTCGAGATGGTGAGACGCCGCCAATCGCGGATCAAGAATTTCATCGCGGAGAATCGGTTATTTACGATCCGCAGCATCGTCGCGGGCATCATCGCGGGTGCGCTGCTGCTGGCGGTCGCCGGCCGGCTGTTTTATCTGCAGGTGTTGAAGTACCAATATTACTCAACCCTGTCGCAAGGCAACAGCGTGCGCAACGAGCCGATCCCGCCGAGCCGCGGTTTGATCCTGGATCGCAATGGCGTCGTTTTGGCCAACAACCAACCGGCCTTCAATCTTGAACTCGTCCGCGAACAGATCGGTGACATCAAGGGCGTCGATGCCGCTTTGGCCCAGCTGGTCGACATCGGTGTGTTGCGCGGCGAGGAGGTCGGCGGCGTCCGGCGCACCATCCTCTCGCACAAAGTGTACGAGAGCGTGCCGATCAAGCTGCAGTTGAACGAGGAGGAAATGGCGCGGTTCGCCATCCACCGATATCAATTCACCGGTATCGATATTCGTGCCCGGCTGGCTCGCCACTATCCGTTCAAGGAAATGGGGGTGCATGCCATCGGGTATGTCAGTGCCATCAACGAAGAGGATCTGAAGCGAATCGACAGCGCCGAGTATGCCGGGACCAGCCTCATCGGCAAACTGGGCGTCGAGGCGGCTTACGAGAGCCTGCTGCACGGCAAGCCGGGGTTCAGAGAGATCTTGGTCAATGCCGCGGGCCGTCCCATCGACAAGCCAGGTGAGTACGCGCCGAGACTACATACTCTAGCGCCAGTCGCCGGCGAGGATTTGATCTTGAGTTTGGACGCGCGCGTCCAAAAGGTCGCCGAGGATGCGTTGGCAGGCAAGCGTGGGTCCATAGTCGCACTCGATCCGAAAACCGGGGATGTCATCGCCATGGCCAGCACGCCAGGGTTCGACCCCAATGGATTCGTGCGCGGCCTCAGCGTGGCGGAATACAGCGCCATGGCCAATAACATCGACGTCCCGCTCTTGAACCGCGCGCTGCGCGGCGCCTATCCGCCCGGGTCCACGGTGAAGCCCCTGGAAGCGCTCGCAGCTCAGAAATACAACATTCTGACGCCGCAGCAGGAGGAGTTCTGTGGCGGCTTCTTCGAGCTGCCCGGCAACAGCAATAAATATCGCGACGACGAAAAGCATGGCTTCCTGGACATGCGCAAGGCCATCGCCAAATCCTGCGACGTTTATTTCTTCAGGGTGGCCTGGAAGCTGGGCATCGGTCGGATGGATGAATTCATGAAGGCCTTCGGATACGGCGAGTTGACCGGCATCGACATTCCCGGTGAGAAGCCGGGTCTGTACGCATCGCCTGAGTGGAAAAAGCACGCTTTCAAGCGCCCGGCCGACCAGGTCTGGTTCCCCGGCGAGGTCATCAGCATGGGGATCGGTCAGGGACCCATTACCGTCACTCCGCTGCAACAGGCCCACGTTGCGGCCGAAATCGCCGAAAGAGGACAGCTGATCGCCACACCGCGCCTGGTCGCGGCAACACGTGCCGCAGGATCGGACACCATCGTGCGGCGCAGCCCGCAATTGACCAAGCCCATCGATATCGGTACCTCGGAGCAGTGGGATGTCGTTTTCGACGGCATGGTCGGGGCGGTCACCTACGGTACCGCCTCGCCCTCCTTGGTCAAACCCATTCGCTACCCACTGGCGGGCAAGACCGGCACGGCTCAGGTATTCACGATCAAGCAGACCGACAGTACCCGCGCGAAAATCGTCGATGAGCGCCGGCGCGATCATGCGTGGTTCATCGCCTTCGCCCCGGTCGAGAGTCCAAAGATTGCCATTGCCGTTCTCGTGGAAAATGGCGGGTTCGGCGGTGCGACGGCAGCACCCATCGCACAAAAAGTGCTCGATGCATACCTCTTGGGCGCCGATGCCGCGGTGGAGGATGCCAAGAAGACACCCAGGAAAGCCACGCTATAGCCCCGTGAGTTGCCGCATACGCGGGAACATTCGACATGCGGACCTCAATTCGGGGTCCGGAAACGGCCAGACTCGGTGGATCGCGAGAATGTACATTGCTTAGGGTCAGGGCCCCCTGGCATGGCAGGCGAGATCATGAATAAAGCTGACGACTATGTCCTGGGCACGCGCATGGATGAGATTGCCCGTCTCGGTCTGCAGCACCGGGTCTGGCGACCCCATGTGCTGGATGCCTGGATGCGCGCGGGCATGACGACGGGTTCAAAAGTTGCGGACTTCGGCGCAGGTCCCGGATACGCCAGCCTTGACGCCGCGGAGATTGTTGGGGCCGGCGGCGAGGTCGTGGCGCTGGAAAGATCGGTGAATTTCTCAAGCTTTGCCAGGAGCGAGATTGAACGCCGCGGAGTGCGTAATGTGCGGCTCGTCGAGCGTGATGTGGTCGAGGGCCCATGGGAACTCTCGGGTATCGATGTCGCCTGGTGCCGCTGGGTCGCTTCGTTCGTTACGCATCCGGCAAAACTGGTCCAGAACATCGCTGCCTCGTTGCGCATCGGCGGCAACGCCGTATTTCACGAATATCAGGACTACGGTACGTGGCGGGCGATTCCGAGATGCCCGCCACTGGAGAGCTTTGTCGAGGAAGTCATGATGAGCTGGCGAGCCGCGGGTGGCGAACCTAATATCGCGCCCTCTCTCATTCCCTTGCTGGCGGCGCATGGCTTGAGACTAGTTGAGACGAGACCGCTGGTTTTTGCGGTACATCCGTCGGACTTCATGTGGCAGTGGCCGGCGGCTTTTGTGCAGAGCAATTCTCAGCGGCTCGTGGAGCTAGGCCGAGTGTCCCAGCATTGGGCTGACATCCTGCAGAGGGAATTCAAAACACTGGCGGCGAACCCAGACGCCATCCTCGTGACGCCCATGGTGATGGAAATCATCGCGCAGAAGGTTAGCGATTGACTTCGGTCTTCAAAGCCAAAGCGCCAGGAGATGTTGGTGCCGGCTTCCCGAGCTTGCGGCCGCGGGTGGCGGCGGCCCTGAGGCCGCCACGCCGCGCAATCCCTATCAAAACTTGTAGTTACCCCCAACCTGCAAGGTGATGCCGTAGAACTCGCGTTGGATGACGCGGTTGTCGCCCGGGCCTTCGGTGAGTTTGAGCGCCGTATTGGTCAAGTTCTTCGCGTTGAAATAGATGCTGAATGGATCGGTAACCTTGTACTGGCTGCCGAAGTCCACCGAGAAACGCTCCTGGGTCCAGATGTCCAGCGCCGCGGTACCGCCCACGGAGAAGATATTCTTGCTGGTGTAGTAGGCACCGAGCGTCAGGCTCAGGCCGTACATGTCATAGAGTAATTCGGCGTTCGCTGTGTTGCGCGACGTCGACGGCAGTATGGAATCACGCGACAGCGTGCTGAATCCCGTGTTCGGATCGATCACCGGAACCGTATACCGCGAGTCGACCCAGGTCCAGTTCGCGGATACGCCGAGGCCGCCCAAGGGGCCAGGCAGAATGTCCTGGAAATGCTGGACGTAGTTGGTTTCGACTCCGAACAGATGAGATGTCGGAGCATTCCCGAAACTGATGCGTCTCATGATGCCGAGGGTGCCGCCCGTATTCTGCTGGCCGCCAACGGCCTGAACCGCATCGGTGACGATGTAGTCCTTGATGTCTTTCGCGAAGAATCCCAAGGAGGCGATGCCGGCATGCGGCAGGTACTTCTCGATCGCCAGATCCAAGCCCGTCGCCGTCGTCGGCTTGAGGTTGGGATTGCCGGTGATGACGTCACCAACGGTGTCGGCCGTGGTCGCCGCCGTCACCTGCTGGAAGCCCGGGCGGGCGATGGTGGAGGAAATGGCCGCGCGAGCGATGAGATCCGGCTCGATTTCGTAGCGCGCCTGCGCGGTCGGAAAGAAGTTGGTGTAGCTTCTCTTGTTGGATACGGCGCAGACATGGGTGTTATCCAAGATCGGGCACGTAGCGTTGTTGGCCGATGTCCCCGAATCGTCGAAGCCCCCGTATGTAGCCTGGGTATTTTCGATGCGCAGACCGGCAATGATGTTAAGGGCTCCGAAGCCGAACTGGTACTGCCCGTACGCCGCGTACACATCTTCCTTGTCGGTTTGGTTGTTGAGCTCATTGGCGACAGGATCGGTGCCGATGTTCCCGGCTGCCAATGCGGCGCTATAGATGTTGCGCAGGATCCCCGCATCGATCTGCGGGCCGTTGGCATAGTGGCCCTGATAGAAATTGATGTTATTGCCCTGCACCGCCGCTGTCAGCGGCAAGTTGGGAAAAACCTCGAGAAAGAATGTCGGGGTCTCGGTCGTTCTGTTGCGAAGGCGCGCGTTGACACCAAACTTGACCTCTTCGTTCGATCTGTCGGTCAGATGCGTCGGCAGAGTAAGATTTGCGCCGATGCCCCATTCATGGTCGTCGGAATGTGTGGACTGGTTTACCAACGAGTCGAACTGGTAGCCGGCAGGGTCGGCAGGATTAACGGTGACGGTGCCGTTCGCTGGGGTACCGGGCAGCACTCGGAACACGGGAAAGTTCGGGTTCGTGGTGTTGTCATAGGCGACATTTGCCAGCGCCGGATTGTCGAAGCCCGAATTCAAGTCGTAGGGTTTGGTGAACGTGCCCTTGGTATAGCCCACGTGGTAGTCGAAGGTATTGTCGCCAAACAGATTCTTGCCGCCGACTTCGGCAACTCTTGAGTCGAGAAATTCTTTTTCATCACGCAATGCTTTCGTAAAGCCGGGCATGGCACCGCTGTCGACAGTGACCGGCTTTCCGGCAATACCGATGAGGCCGTTCGGGTTGTTGGGGTCAACCGTCGGTGGAAGGGGGAAATTCCAAATCAGGCGGTTGCGTAACACCGATTCCGAATATCCGGCATCGTAGTAGCGCAGAAAGTAGTGATTGGCTTCGTCCGGGTCGAAACCGAAATCGGCACCATACCCGTGCCGTTCGCGATGATAGTTGTAGTACCGCTGCTCGAAGGCTGCGATCGCCTTATCGGGCACCGCCGGCTGATTGTCGATGAATCCGGCTTCGGCATCGTCGATGCCGCGGCGATCGGTGTAGACCGATGCCGTCACGAGCACGCTGAATGGATTGTAGCCGCCGTTGCCGCCACCGAAGCGCGTGCCCGCGGTGCCCGCGAGATCGGTGATCCAGGTGTGGCGCAACAATTCTTCACCGGTACCGAGCTTGAGGTCGGCAAACGGCTTGCCGTCCGAAGGCGCTGTTTTCGGCGTGATGTCGATGGTGCCGCCCAGCGCCTCAGCGTCTTGCTCCGGCAGGTTGGACTTCGTAACCTTGATCGCGCCGACAAAGCCGATGGGAATCGAGTCGAATGCCACCGCACGGCCCGCGCCGGAGGGCGAGCTGTTGTTCGTCGGCGGCAGTCGCAGACCGCCAAAGGTGGTGCTGTTGAGATCGGCGTCCAGGCCGCGAATGTTGATATAGCGTCCCTCGCCGGTATCCGTTTCCAACGAAATTCCCGGAATGCGGCGAACGGCCTCACCGGTATTGATGTCGGGAAGCTTCTGCATTTCCTCTGCGGTGGTCAGGTTGATGAGATTCAGCGCTTGTTCCTGCGCCTGCCGCGCGATTTCCGGCGTGGTGCGCTGGCCGAGAACGACGATTTCCTTCAGGGCATCCTCTTTGTCATCGGCACGGCGCTTCTCTCCGGATGCCACGTCGGTCGAGTCCGCCGCGCCATCGGCTGCGGCGAGCGCCGCAGTACCTGCGAGAATGCAGGTAATCGCCGCGGCAAGCTTGAAGGGATTCGATGTACGGGAGATTTGATTCATGGATATTCACTTTGTGGCGGCGGACATCGGCACGAGGTCAACAGCGACCGCAGGGTTTCATCCCAGTGCCTGATGGCCTTTTGGAGGCGCAAAGTGTGGCAGCGAATTCTTGCGGTATTGTGACGGCGCAGCTGCACGACAAGCGCGTGAACTTTTCAGCGGCGTGACGGAGGCGGCGGCCGGAGCCGTCACATGTCGCCAGTAAGAATTTCCAGCGTTGGTTTAGAACCTATATCCGAGGTCAGTCGCGCTTACGCACCAGCGGCCGGCGCGATGCCGACTTGGCGTGGGCGCGTTCGGTCACCGCGGGAGTGATTTTTTGCAGGCGTCGCGCGGCCACCTCCGCGATGTCGGTCTCGATGGCGCGATAGCTGCTGATCAGGCGCTCGCCAAATCTCGTCAAGGCGACACCACCGCCACCCTTGCCGCCCTTGCTGGCCAAGGTGACCGGTTCTCGGAATGAGGATTTCAGACTGTCCACCAACAGCCACGCACGCCGATAACTCATCCCCAGATCACGCGCCGCCTGAGACAGAGAGCCGGACTCTCGTATGGCCTCGAGCAGATCGATCTTTCCCGGCCCCACGAATGCCGAGGGGGTGAAATCGATCCTAAATCGAATGACGGGCGTGGACATGAACATTCTCCATGGGGAATGGCGGCTCTACGCGGCTAAATACGCCCTGAGTACCGGTAAGGTCAAGCCATCCCACACGCTCAACGGACTGTTTGGCTTGAAGGAAGTAAAGCAGGCACCATATAGGTGTAAGTGCCCAACCCGGGCAGCAGGAGACCACCGTGCCCACCTCTGCTGTTTTGGTGACATGGATCTGACAGGCGGCAAATCGGGCGCCAGCTCCGGCGTCGGCAAGCAGTTCGGCAGACGCCTGCAAGCGGCATGCTTGATAGCGGCGACGCTGTGCTCGGCAGCATGTTCAGGCCCCGCACGGCGCGAGCACCCGCGTTATTGGTACGAGACGGGTACACCGGTGGGCTTCCCAGAGGGCGTGCGCGTCGTCGCCGAGGACCGCGCGGCGTTCGAAAAGGACACGGCGCACTACCTAGCCTTGGTCCGCAGAGCTGCGGCGGGAGGCCCGGTCAACGTGCTGGCCTTGTCGGGCGGCGGTGCCGGTGCCGCCTTCGGCGCCGGCGCACTCACCGGACTCAGCAAGGCGGGAATCCGCCCCGAATTTCATGTCGTCACGGGAGTGAGCGCCGGTGCGCTGACCGCGCCTTTTGCCTTTCTAGGAGCCTCCTGGGATGACCAGCTGACCGAATCCTTCTCAGGCCAGCGGTCGGTGAACCTGCTGCAATTCAGTATCACGGGTACCTTGTTCGGCGCCAGCGTCTTTCGCGGCAAGCCGCTCGCCGACCTCGTGAACCATTACGCGACCGAGGAGATGCTGCGCGCCGTCGCGCAGGAAGCTGCAAAAGGGCGTCTCCTGCTGATCGCCACCACGGACCTCGACAGCGAACGCACGGTGATCTGGGATATGAGCGCCATTGCCCTGCAGGGCGGCCCGGCCGCCCTCAAGCTGTTCCGTCAGGTGCTGATCGCGTCCGCCAGCATTCCCGGAGTCTTTCCCCCCGTCATGATTCCGGTCGATTCCATGGGAACCACCTTCGACGAGATGCACGTGGACGGCAGCACCACGGCGTCGATGTTCATCGCGCCGGAGATCGCGTCCATCTTGCCCGATCGATTACAGGGTCTACGCGGAGCCAATCTCTACGTCATGACCAATGAGCAGTACGGCGCCACGACGGCCACCACGCGAGTCAGAGTACCGTCCATCCTCAAACGCGGGGTGCAGGCCGCGTTGCACAGCAGTACCCGAGGGGCGGTTCTTGCCGCGTACGCCATTGCAACGAGAAACGACATGAACTTCAACGTCACGGCCATCCCGGATGACTACCCCTTCAACGGAATTCTGGATCTTAAACCCGAAGGCATGCGCGCCTTGTTCAACTTCGGCGCCGACTGTGCAGTGCGCGGCGAATTGTGGACCACGCCGGAAGGACTGCTGCAGCGTTCCTCTCAGGCCTTGTTGACGCTGCCTGGATCGACGCCCACCTGCCCCGAACCTCGATAGGTCCGATCCCACCGGCGTCGGGAAATAGTAGCCGGTCCCGAGATCAGTTCTTCCGTCCGCGCTCCTTGGCAGCGGGTACCGAAGTATTCTCCCACGACCGCCCGCGCTCCAAGAGGACGTTGAGCAGGTTGTCCTGGAAATTGATGTTGCCGGCGAGATGTTCATGATCGACGCACAGGAAAAAGGCATAAGCCAGCGGGAAGAACACGTCATCGGAACGCGACACCGTGGGATCCAAGGACTGGCGCGCGAGCAACGAAGGTTTGGTGACCTCGCCGTCACCCGGCTCAAGCATGAGGCGAGAGTAGTCGATGCCGGGCTGCGGGGACTTGATGGCATTCGGCAGCAGCCGCACGACTGCGCGACCGTCCGGCGCGGCTCCCGGCTCTTCCACCACGCGTGCGGGCGTGAGCGTGCAATCCCCACCAAACACGACCAGCCGCACCGGTGCATTCTGGGACACGTTGTAAGTCAGCGACCAGACGAATCGCCTTGCGCGCTCGATGCGCTTGGCGAAGTAGTCGCCCAGCAGGTTGATCCTTTGCTGCCCTTCCGCGGCGCTCGTGACTGACGCCCGTACGCGATTCTCGACGGCAGGGTCGAACACCGACCACTGGTACGCTATCCATGTGCCGACGAAGAAGAGATCCCTCTCCAGGACTTGACCCTTGGTATCGACGATCCAATCGGTGATGGGGTGCGGCAGCAGTTCGTAAACACTCGGCATGGTCGCCAGCGCTTCCGGGGGAATGGCCTGTCTGCCGACCTGGTAGCCGGCGAGCAAACTGTGCAGAGCGCCCACGGAACCTAAGTTGGGCGTGCCGAGCAATACGGCGGTGCGAATCTTGTTCGCACCGGCGAAATTGGCCGGAAACTCATTGCCGTCGAGCACGTCGGCCACGCCGTACTGGATGTAGTAGCGGGTGATGAGACCGCCCATGCTGTGCGCGACGATGTCGACTTTGAGCTTTGGATCCGCGTAGTCCGAGCGAATCTGTTCGATCAACGCATCCAGCTTGCGCGCGGTGACGATGTTGTCCTGCCGCCAGTCGTAGGGGAAAATATAATAGCGGCGCTTTGCGGGGTCGGCGGCGCGTCCAGGTTGACCGCGCACGTAGCCGCCCTGCCTCTCGAGGGTGTCGATGATCGCCCCGTAGTAATCGCTCCCCAGCGCTTCGCGGAAAAGATCGTAGGCCTCGACGTCATCGGCACGGGGCTCCAGCGTCTTTGGGTCTATATCGAGCGCCAATGAGCGCGCGGAGAACAACAGGTTGTAGATGGATCCCGGCCAGAGCTCGCGGCCACTGCCGCGTTCGCGCAGCCGCGATCCTAAGATGCCCGGGATGATAATCACCGGCGGCACTTGCGCGCGTTCCATGCCGCTGGCGTAGAGACGATGCAGATCCGGTGCGCGCGAGCGCAAGAGCCGTGCGCCCGCGAATACGGTAACTGCCGCGATGGCCACGGCAGTTACCGCAAGAATGGCGGCTTGCTTGAAGCGCAACCCCAAGATCTTCCGTAACTTAAGCGGTCGCCACGTGGCGGAACATGTGACGCCGAGCCTCGGCATCCATATCGGTCTTGAAGCTGTACTTGTCCTTGAGCGCATTGGCGCGAATCGCCGCCGGCCGCGCGCTGATCAGATCGAACCAGCGCTTCAGGTGCGGCATGGCCGCCCATGCCTCATCGCCCAGAATGAAAGGCAGCGCGCGCGCCCAGCCCCATGCCGACATATCGGCAATGGTATAGGTCTTCCCCAAGAGGTACGGGCCGGTTGCCAACTGAGCATCCAAAATACCGTAGTGCCGGCGCGCCTCGAATTGATAACGATCGACTGCGTAGTCCAGCCCCTTCGGCGCGAAGTGCTTGAAGTGCACGGCCTGTCCCGAGTACGGCCCGATGCCGGTGGCTACGAACATGAGCCACGACAACAATTCGCCGCGCGCCTTGGGCGTATTCTCGGGCAGGAATTTTCCGCTCTTCTCGGCGAGATACATGAGAATCGCCGTACTGTCGAAAACCCGCACATCGCCATCGGTGATCGCCGGGGTCTTGCTGTTCGGATTGATCGCCACGAACTCGGGGGTGAATTGCTCGCCCTTGCGGGTGTCGACCGGAACGACTTCGTAAGGCAGTCCCGCTTCTTCGAGAAACAAGGCGACCTTGGCGGGGTTCGGCGAGGGGTGATAGTAGAACTTGATCATGAAACGATTTCCTTTGTTTAAAAATGTAGGGGCTTCCGACATGAAAATTGCGGCGCCGGGCCTGCAACCAGATCCACCAGGGTCAGGGCATCGCTCCGGTTGCCCGCAGTAGCAAACGGCTGTCAGGCGCCATCAGACGCGGCAGGCTCGCGCCTCAGGTCGCCGGGAATCTGCCTCGCTTGGCGACCTTCGGCCAGGCGCAGGCCCGCTCGATCAGCGCCCCTCGTCGAATTCCGGCCGGCGGCCTGTGCCGGCAAGGTACTGATTGTGTATTGAGCAGTCAATGATCATCCTGGCCACTGTCCGCGCAGCGAAATAATTGTCCACGCAACCCGGTCTTTAGTGGGTACGATTTCAATACTCGACGCGTACCGCCACGGTGATCGAGCGGATGCAACCCGAACAAACGAGGAATGAGATGAACGCACTCTACGGTTGGTTGATCGCATGGCCCGAGCGGATCGCTCGACACCTCACCTGGCTCGCTCCGCTGTTCGCGCGCGTCGTGGTCGGATGGGTATTCATGTGGAGCGGTTGGGGCAAGCTGCACAACCTGCCCGCCATTACCGAGAACTTTGCCAGCTGGCATATCCCGGCGCCCCAGATTCTGACGCCCTTCGTGTCCGGCGTTGAATTCTTCGGCGGCATCTTTCTGCTGCTTGGCCTCATCACCCGCATCTCAGCCGGTGCGCTAGGGGTCACGATGATCGTCGCCATTCTCGCCGCCAAGTGGGACGACGTGGATTCTCTGGAAACCTTGCTCGGATTCGACGAGACCGAGTATCTCGCGCTGTTCCTGTGGCTGGCCATAGCCGGTGCCGGTACCGTATCCCTGGACTGGGTGCTCGGACGCCGACGGTCCGTGTCATAGCCCACGCCCTGCCCCGGTCTTCTCTTCGGGCAAGGGGAATATCCCTCATTGCCATCATCATCAACGAGGAATTTACCATGCTCATGTCGAAGTCCGTCTCCGGCGCCGCGATTGCCACGGCCGCCGCTCTCCTGTTCAGTGTTGCTTCCATTGGAACCGCCAGCGCCGCCGACGAGGCCAAAGTGCACTGCGATGGCGCCAATTCCTGCAAGGGTCAGTCGTCCTGCAAGACGGCGAAGAACGCCTGCAAAGGCCAGAACTCCTGCAAGGGACAAGGCTTCAAGGAAACGACGCAGAAGGACTGCGACGCGGCGAAAGCGAAGAAGTAACCGGCCGATCAAGGCCTGGGAGGGGGAACGCCCCCTCCCTTTCCCTGGGCCTCCGTGCCGGTAAGAGTGGGTCGGTAATCTTCGGAAGGCGGTGATTCGTATGATGTGGCTCAATAAAATGGCCTTTTCTTCGAGTCTGTTCGCGATGGCCGCGTTGTGTACGACGTATCAGGGGCATGCGGAGACTGCGGCGCCCGCCAAACCGGTGGTGGTGGAATTGTTTACCTCTCAAGGCTGCAGTTCCTGTCCGCCCGCCGACGCCCTGCTCGGCGAGATCGCGAGGCTCCCCAATGTCATTGCGCTGGCATTCCATGTGGACTACTGGGACAACATTGGATGGCGCGACCGATATGAAATCCCCACGGCCACGCCACGCCAAGTTCGATATGTAGATTCCCTCAATTTGTCGTCGGCGTTCACGCCGCAGGTCGTGATCGACGGCAGGGCCAGCTATGTCGGCTCCGATCGCCGGCGGATCCTGGCTGCGCTGGCGGAGCGGCAGCAGGACGTGCCGATCGGCGTCGAGGTCACAGGCAGCGAGCTGACCGTGAGCCTGCCGGAACGCGCCGCGCAGAATGGTTGCGACCTCAACGTGGTCGCCTATCTTCCGCAGGCCACTACCGCGGTGGGCAGAGGCGAGAATTCCGGCCGAACTCTCACGGAGTACAATATCGTGCGGCAATTCCGCCGGGTGGCGGCATGGGACGGTAAGCCGAGCGTCCTGCGGGTGCCGCTGTCTTCGTTTCCCGCCGACGCAACGCAAGTGGCCGTTTTGCTGCAGCGTGGCAACCAGGGGAGTATCGTTGGCAGCGCCGTGGCCGCACTGCGCGCTGCGGCTGCGCCGGGCACCCAGACGAATTAGACTGAAGAACTAGTTTGATCGAGACTCAGCCAGCGAGGACATCATGAAAGGCGGATTTCTCACCCATTGCGGCCTGGTCTCATTGCTCGCCGCGCAAGTGATTGGCTTGGCGCTACCGACCGTGGCCGGCGCGCAGAATCCGCCGCCGATTTCGGCAGAAGTACAAAAGCACCTGCTCCATGAGCCCGGTGTTCCCTTGCTGGGCTCTACCACTGCCGACATCACCATCGTGGAATACTTCGACTACAACTGCCCGTTCTGCAAAGAGCTGGCGCCCGCCTTCCATCCCTTCATCGCACATGATCATGCCGCGGCAGTCCTATATAAGGAGTGGCCTATCTTTGGCGGCGTGTCGATTTATGCGGCGCAATCAGCCTTGGCAGCCACCTATCAGGGAAAGTACCTGCAGGCGCACGACGCCCTGATCAGCGCCCCACGGCTGGCGGAAAACAGTCAAGTTGATGCGGCGTTGCGCGGTGCCGGCATCGACATGGATCGGTTGAAGAAAGATTTGGCCGCGCATGATGCACCCATCAACGCACTGCTGATGCGCAATGACGCCGAGGCGCGCGGTTTGGGAATGCGCGGAACACCGGGCGTGTTGATCGGACGGCAACGGGTCTCGAATCTCTCGGACTTGGGAGGCTTGCAAGCCGCGGTGGCCGCTGCGCGTCGCGCAGGGAGCTAGCTTAGAAGGCCGCGATGGCAAGCACGCGGTGCCCCCCGGGGCGATTTCAGGCTACCGCCTCGTGATCAAGGGGTTCAATCTCCCGGATGGCGCGCTTCGTTTCCGCAGAACGCTCCGCCGTTCGCAGATCGTATAAAGATTGCAAGTTCAGCCAGAACTGCGCGGTGCCGCCGAAGTAGCGCGCGAGTCGCATAGCGGTATCGGCAGTGATGCCCCGGCGCTCCAGAACGATATCACCAATGCGCGACGGGCTCAGGTGTAGAGCCTTGGCAAGTGCATTTGCGCTCAGCTCCAATGGGTTCAAGTACTCTTCACGAAGCACTTCGCCGGGGTGAACCGGACGCATTCCGTTCTTGAAAGTCATATAATCCTGCCCCTCACGCGTAGTGGTTTGTGATCTCAACGTCCGTTGGTCCTGAATCGGTCCAAACAAAGCAGGCACGGAATTGATCGTTAATGCGGATGCTGTGCTGCCCCACTCGATCACGTACCAGCGCTTCGAGCCGATTACCCGGCGGCGATTCCAGGTCCTCAAGCACGGTTGCCGCCTCCAGCATCGTGAGCTTTCGAGTAGCGACCTTGCGTATCGCGCCGAAACGCCGCGACTTCCCTGTCCTGAAAAGCTCTTCGGTATCCTTACATTTGAATCCCTGAATTGCCACATCGGCATTCTATACCGCTTCCCGGTAATCGGCAAGTTCTGGATAACCCGTGAATGCGCCCACATGCTCAAATCCTAACCTTGATGTCATACGGGTGACATCGGCCTTCTCTAGCATGCGCCTCCTTCCCGATGGTTAACCCTTAGTAAGGAGCGATGAATGCTTTCGGCAATAGGAACTCTTAAATACAAATTGGCGCTGGGAGCGTGTGTAGCGGCCCTGGCCGGCGCGGACTTGGCTTGTGCCGCGGATGCAGCCAAAGACGTACAGACCGCATCGCCCATCAAGCATGTGATCATCATTATTGGTGAGAACAGCAGTTTCGACCACGCCTTCGCCACCTATGTGCCGAAGCACCGCGAAGAAGGGGTGTGGAACCTGCTGTCGCGTGGCATCGTCAATGCCGACGGCACGCCCGGTGAGAATTTCCAACAGGCTCAGCAATTTTCCGTTGCCGCTCAGCCACAGTACTACATCCACCCGCCCGCGGGCAGCAAGACGGCCTACAACTCTACCAAGAGCCCCGTCAATCCCCTGCCGGCGCCGGACTTGAACCGCGTGCCGCGGGCGCCCAGCGATGCCACCGGTTCGCCGTTCGCAACCACCGAAGCGGCGGCTCTGGCTGAACCGGAGCTGACGCTGACCACGGATTTCGCGCAGCAACAGCATGCGCTGGAAATCATGACCACGGGTTTCGCCGCCGATGCACCCGACATTACCGAAACCACCTCGCTGATCAGGAATCCGGATTTCCGCATCTTCGGCGTCAATTCGGCGGCCGGCCTTCCCAACGGCCCGTTCCAGCAGACCGCACATTCGCAGAATGGCGGGCCCGGCCTTCCCTATGACTCGTACACCGAAGACACCATCCATCGGTTCTTCCAAATGTGGCAGATGATGGATTGCGACAAGTCGCAGGCCACGCGCTCCAATCCCAGCGGATGTCTCTTGGATCTCATGCCCTTCGTCGCCAGCACCTTCGCGGGCGCGATCAACCCCAATGCCTTCGCGGCACCGGGCGCGCTGGGTCCGATTTTCGCCGCGACCTACACCGGCCCCACCGAAGAGGGCAGCGGCACGTCGCTGGCGTTCTTCAACATGCAGCAGGGCGATGCTCCCTACTTCAAGCAACTGGCCGACAAGTACACGATCAGCGACAACATGCATCAAGCCGTGATCGGCGGCACCGGTGCCAACCACATCATGTTCGGCACGGGCGATGTGTACTTCTTCAGCGACGGCAAGGGCACTCCCATTCCCGCCCCGACGGCGATCCCGGCGGCCGCTGCCGGCCTGCCGAAGGCTCTAGGCACCATCTCGCTGGTCGCCAATCCAAATCCCGTGATCGGGGCACAGTCGCTCGCCACCTTGCAAGCGGCGCATGCGGCGCCCATCGTCGACCCGAACCTCTACACCAACGACGTCGGCGCTGCGCTGGGCGAATACGTCAATTGCTTCGACGCGACGCAGCCGGGCGTACAACCCATCCTGAACTATCTGGCGCAGTCGCAGCTGAAATCGAACTGCGCGCCGAATACCTTCTATGCCATCAATAACTTCTTCCCGGGCTTCCACCCGAATGGCACGCAGGCCGGCACCGCAGCAGTGCCTGCCGCGGACGGCAGCGACACGTTCTTCATTCCCCCGCAAACCATTCCGACCATCGGCGATGCCTTGATGGCCAAGAATGTCAGCTGGCACTACTACGGCGATGGCTTCAATGCGGCCGCCGCGGGATTGCCGAACCAGTTCTGCCCCATCTGCAATCCCATGCAGTACTCCGTCAGCATCATGGGTTCGGCAGCCGGCCGCGCGAACAACAAGGACGTGACGGACTTCTTCGATGACGTCAACAACGGCACCGTGCCTTCGGTGTCCATCATCAAGCCGAGCGGCTTCGTCGACGGCCATCCTCAGTCCTCGAAATTCGACCTGTTCGAAGCCTTCGTGAAGAACATCGTCGATGCGGTGCAGGCAAAGCCGGAGTTGGCCAAAGACACGGCCATCATCATCACCTGGGACGAGTCCGGCGGCTTCTACGACTCAGGTTTCATCCAACCGCTGGACTTCTTCGGTGACGCACCACGCATTCCGTTCATCGTGGTATCGCCCTTCACAAAGGGTGGGCACGTGAATCACACCTACACCGATCATGCATCGCTCACCAAGTTCATCGAGAGGAACTGGCAGCTGGGCACGTTGAGCAGCCGCAGCCGCGACAATCTGCCCAACCCGGAAACCCGCCGCAGGGAAGGCGATCATGACGGCGACGATTTCGCCGCGCCTTACATCCCGGTAAATGGACCCGCGATCGGCGATCTCTTCGACATGTTCGATTTCGATCGGCATGACCGGGATCACCATGACGGCGATGACGGCAAGGACCGGAGATAAGGATCGGCACTGACCGACTGACTCTCTTTATGAGGTCTCTGTGACGCCGATCGGGGCAGCCCGGTCGGCGTCATTTTTTATAAGCTCGAATCAAGGGTGGCAACAGAGTGCCATACCCTATCGGGTCGTCGGGTTGAGTTTTCGGGCTGCTGCGTCATCACTATCTGCGCGCTTGAAGTCCTTTATGGCTGCATAAGCCAATGATCTGAAGCCAAAGGCCAGGGCGTCGGTCGGGTTGAGTGAGATCGCGGCAGTCAGATCGGCGATTGCCGCATCCGGTTCATGCAGATTGAGCCGAACGAAACCACGGCCGCGAAGCGCCTCGGCATCCCGCGGATTGGAGCTGATCACCCGATCGTAGTCTTCGAGCGCGCCGTGACTATCTCCCTCTTGCTGACGTAAGAAGGCACGGTGCCGATATGCATCCAGTGCATTGGAATCGATTCGGATCGCTTGAGTATAATCCGCGATTGCGCGGTCACGCTCATGCTTGGCGCCGAACGTCAGGCCGCGGTTCAAGTAGGCCGCGCCCTCCTTGGGATCAAGCGCGATGGCGCTGGTGAAGTCCGCGATCGCCAAGTCCCAATCGGACCTGCCGAAGAAGGCGGTGCCGCGATTGACATAGGCAGCGGTCATGGTGGCATTAAGACGAATGGCTTCTGTGAAGTCAGTAATCGAGCGCTCCAGATTCCGTTGCGCGAGGTAGTAATTGCCGCGCGCCATGTAGGCATGAGCATCGCGAGGGTTCAGCTTGATCGCTCGGTCAAACTCATCCAGGGCTTGCGCGGCCTTACCGGCCGCCTGAAGGCTGAGCCCGAGATACAGATGGGCGCTGGTCGCATCGGGATCCAGTCGAATTGCCTCGGCCGCGTCGGCGGATGCCTTCGAATCGTCGCCCAGCACGCGGTACACATAGGCGCGGTCGCGCCAAGCCGTTGCGTCCGCCGGGTTCAATTCAATGGCCTTCGAATAGTCGGCGAGCGCCGGGGCGCTCTCCCCGCGGCGGGCGTAGATGAAACCACGGCTAAGGTATATCCCGGACTCGTTGGGACTGATGGTTGCCGCTTTGTCGAGATCGGCGATGGCGCGGTCATCGTCCCGGCGATTTGCCGAGATCGCGGCGCGATTGAGGTAAGCCGAAGCGAGCTGCGGGTCGAGTGCGATGGCTTCGTTGTAATCCGCCAACGCCTCGGCCTCGTCGTTCTTGCGGAAGAACATCAAGCCGCGATTTAAATGGATCTTGGCGAGGACTCCCTGCTGCTCTGCAGTTTTTACCACCGTTTTCAGCGCAGTAGTGTAATCGTCGATGGCGTGATCCAGGTCGCCCTGCTGCTGATAGAAAGACGCGCGGGTGCGCAGGGCGCTTGCGCGATTCTCCGGAGTCTCGCGTTGGTCGCCGATGATGTTGCTGCACGCAGCAATCGCGACCTCCGGTTTCCCAGAAGCGCATCGGATCGCATCCCGGCTCGCACGTTCGGCATGATTCGCACCAACAGCCTGCTCAGCCGCAAAGGATGAGGCCGCTCCAAGCGCCGTAAGAGCCCAAACTACCGATAAGGGTACTCGGCCGGTCATTACGTTTAGGAGAGATCCATCGGTGCGCGCGATGTGATTGGCGGAAATGACACGCGAATCCATGCCTTCTAGCCTAGCTCGACGGAGGAATATTCACAAAAAATTCTGAGACGGGCGCGGCTCAGACATTCGGTGGCACCGACGCGTACAATGTGAGCTCTCGAACGCCGCAATTCGATGGCACGATCGGGGAACGCAAGCAACGGGCCGCCAACAAGGGGTTGCCGATTGTGAGCTGGTTCGTGCTGTTGTGTCCTTGTACTGGCTTTCCCCGCAACGTAGGATTCGGCCCAGACGGCGCCCGAGCCGCGGCCACTGAAGGATTCGACATGCTCCATGCCCTCGTTCTCGCTTCGACCATCGGGAGCGCCTTTGTTCATCCCAACCCAATGCCGCCGGCGGATCTGCCGGTTGCCGTCTATGAGCAGCGCAGAGCGCGCGTACTCGCAGAACTCGGTGATTGCGCAGCCATCATTTCCTCACAGGGTGAGGTGAATGGCATCACGGAGGACTATCGTCAGGATGCGAACTTCTACTGGCTCACCGGCATCAATGAACCGGATGCGCATCTGGTCTTGCTGCCGAAGTCGCCCTACAGGAAAGTCCTGCTCTTTTTGAAATCGCGGGATCCGGAGGCGGAGCGCTGGACCGGTCCGCGCGAAGCGGTATCGCCGGAGCTGCTGAAGAAATACGGCGTCGACCGCGTTCTGCGCGGCTCGCCTGAATCCGCGCTGTCCGCCGCCGGGTTGCACCACGACTGTGTGGCCATGATCACCCCGGCGAGCATGGCCAAAACGGATCGCAACGATGATGAGCTGGCGCTGCGCGTTGCCGGCCGTTTCGGCCTCAAGGTCATCTACAAGCGCGGATTGCTGGCGGATCTGCGCTCAGCTCATGGGCCGGAGGAACTGGAGCGCATGGAGCGCGCGATTGCCATTACTGCGATAGGACACAATGCCGTCGCCCGCGCCACGGTCGCGGGCGTTTCGGAGCGCGACGTGCAGACGCAACTCGAATATGCATTCTTTGCCAACGGCGCCACGGGTCTATCCTATTCCTCCATCGTGGGCAGCGGTCCGAACGGCGCGGTGCTGCATTGGGACAAGAACTCCCGCATCTTGCAGAACGGGGACTTGGTGGTGGTCGATGCGGCGGCCGACTACGGCCGCTATGCCTCGGATGTCACCCGCACCTATCCGGTATCGGGACACTTTACCGCGGAGCAGGCTCGCGTATATCACGCGGTATACCAAGCGCAAGAGGACATTTTCGCCGCGATCAAACCGGGCGTCTCGATGGCGGAACTGCAGCACGTGGCCGAGGAGTCGTTGCGACGTTCGGGCTATCTTGCGGATTTTATCCACGGCTTCGGTCACTTCGTCGGTCTGGATGTGCATGACGCCGGCGACGCTGAGAAACCTATTCCGGCCGGTGCGGTCTTTACGGTCGAGCCTGGGGTCTACCTGCCCGCCCAAGGATTCGGGGTACGTATCGAGGACGAGGTGGTGATGGCGGATCGCGGCTACCGGTTGCTGACCTCCTCCATTCCGCGAAAGCTCGAGGAGGTCGAAGCCTGGGTCGCCCGCGAACGCTCGCGACCGCACTGATCGGCATTGGTATAGTGCCCGCCCGGGCCTGATCAGGAGCGAATGATGAAGATCCTTGCGGTGGGCATGCTGTCTCTGTGTGGCTTTGCAGGTTGGGCGGTCGCACAGTCGGCATTGACGTACCAAACGCCGCCAGCGGCGATTGAGGCACTGCTGGATGCCCCGGCGACACCGGTCGTGAGCGTCTCACCGGATCGATCCCGGCTGTTGGTGTTGCAGCCGCAGACCTTCCCGAGCATTGCGGAGGTGGCGCAGCCGCGCTATCGCCTCGCCGGCATTCGGTTCAATCCCGCCACCAACGGCCCCAGCCGAGAAGTCTCGGTGGTGAAAATCTGGCTGCAGCCGCTGGCAGGCGGGGCGCGGCAGCCCATTGCGGCGTTGCCTGCGACGCTCAAGGCCAGCCACCTGACCTGGTCGCCGGATTCCAAGCATGTGGCCTTTGTCCAAAGAGAACCCCATGAACTGCAGCTGTGGGTTATCGATGTGGCCATGGCGTCGGCACACCGAACGGGCACCTTCAAATTGAATGCGGTGCTCGGTACACCGTGCGAGTGGATGGCGGATTCGCAAGGACTGCTCTGCAAGATCGTGCCCGCGGCACGCGGGGCCGCACCAAGGGCCACCGAGGTTCCCACAGGACCCAACGTCGAAGAGAATCTGGGCAAGGTGACGCCGGCGCGCACCTACGAAGATCTGCTCAAAACGCCGGCGGATGAAGCGGTCTTTGCGTTCTATGCCACCTCGGACCTCGTCCTCGTGTCTCTCGATGGGACTCACCGGACCTTGCCGGCAAAGGGTTTGATCGCGCAGGCACAGCCCTCGCCCGATGGGCGCTTCGCCTTCATTGAAAGCGTGCACCGCCCCTTCAGCTATGCATTGCCGGTGGAAAACTTTCCCGCCAAGACCTCGATCATCAATTTGAAGACCGGAGCTATCAAGGACCTCTCGGATCATCCCTTGCTGGATGCCATCCCAATCGCATTCGATGCGGTTCCCACCGGCCCGCGTGATTACGGCTGGCGCAGCGATGCGCCCGCCATGCTCGTCTGGGTGGAAGCCGGCGATGGCGGCGATCCGAAAGTAACGGCTGCCGTGCGCGATCGGCTGATGCAACTCGCGGCTCCCTTTGAGGGTGCGGGTGAGGTTCTGCTGGAGTCGCCGCTGCGGCTTCGCGGGGTGGAATGGGGACACGATCATTTGGCCCTCGCCACCGAACGGCGCTGGTCGGACCGGAAAGTCGCACTGGTCACGTTCGATCCGAGCGCCCGCAACGCGAAAGGTGTCACCCTCTACGAGGGGTCGTCGCAGGATCGATATCACAGCCCGGGCCGCGCGGTATCCATTCTAAATGCCAGCGGTTACCCTGTTCTGCAACTGACGCCTGACGGCAAGGGGATTTATTTTCTCTCGCCGGGTGCGACGCCGGAGGGCGATCTGCCCTTTGTCGGCGCGATGCCGCTCGGCGGCGGTACGGAACAGGTGCTATGGCGCTCGCCCAAGCAGATGTACGCGGAACCGGTCGCGCTATTGGGTAAGGACGAGGTATTGGTGCGCCAGGAAAGCCAGAGCACCTCCCCCAACTACGTCGTCGCAACGCTGCGGCAGCAGGCGGAGGGGGCGACACCGAAGCCGGTGACCGACTTTCCCTCGCCCTACGCGAACCTGAAATTGCCGACCAAGCAATTGTTGAAATACCAGCGCGCCGACGGCTTGGAATTGACGGCAACGCTATGGCTTCCGGCCGGCTACGACAAAGCTCAGGGACCACTGCCGACATTGATGGAAGCGTATCCGGCGGAATTTAAAACCCGCGCCGCCGCGGGCCAGGTGAGCGGGTCGCCCTTTCGGTTTCCGCGCATCGGCTGGGGCTCTCCGGTCTTCTTTACACAGACCGGCTATGCGGTGCTGGAGAATGCCAGCATACCCATCGTGGGTGAGGGCAATGCGCAGCCCAATGACACCTACGTGGAGCAGCTCATCGCTGGGGCCAAGGCAGCGATCGATGCCGGCGCGTCGCTCGGTGTGGTCGACCCGAAGCGCGTGGCCGTCATGGGTCACAGTTACGGGGCATTCATGACCGCGAATTTGCTGGCACACAGCGACATGTTCCGCGCCGGCATTGCGCGCAGCGGCGCCTACAATCGCACGCTCACGCCCTTCGGCTTCCAGGCCGAGGAACGCACCTACTGGGATGCTCCGGAGGTGTACTTCAAGACCTCACCCTTCAGCTACGCCGACAAGATCAAGACGCCCATCCTGCTCATCCACGGCGAGGCGGACGACAATCAGGGCACCTTTCCCATTCAATCCGAGCGCTTCTACGTGGCGCTCAAGGGCCACGGCGCCACGGTTCGGCTGGTGTTTCTGCCGCTCGAGGCCCATGGCTACGAAGCGCATGAGAGCCTGTCGCACATGCTGTGGGAAATGAACCGCTGGCTCGATACCTACGTGAAGCCGGCCGAGCCGGTTCGCAGCGGCGGGTGATGCGTCCGGCGGCTCGTGTCATGGCTTGTTACTTCGGCACGTACTCCTTGGGCTTATCGGAGCCGCCGCCGAACAGAAACTTCTCCATTTCCGCCACTAAGAAGGCACGCGCCTTAGGTTCAATGGGCGTCAGGCGATTCTCGTTGATCAGCATGGTCTGGTGGGCCACCCACTGCGCCCATGCTTCCTTCGAGATGTTGTCGTAGATACGTTTTCCCAGCTCGCCGGGATAGGGCAAGTAGTCGAGACCTTCCGCCTCGCGCTTCAGCAATACACAGTGGATCTTGCGTGCCATGGCGAATCTTAACCCATGGCCCGGTTCGTACGCAGGCGTTCGAATAACTGCCGGATGGGTTGCGGCAGGCCGATGCGTGGCGGTGCGTCGAGGCGGTACCAACGCCGATCCTCGCCGTCGCTCACGCCCGCCGTGGTTTCGCAGCGCACGCGCAGCGGATTCAAGCGCAGGTCGAAATGCGTAAAGGCGTGATCGATCGGCGGCAGCCGATGTGACTCGGCTGAGCCGCCGAGTTCCTTGCGGCACCAGGCGAGCGCCTCTCCTGGGCTGTCAAACTGGGGAGGCGACCACAGTCCGCCCCATAATCCCGAGTGGGGCCGGCGCTCCACCAGTACTGCGATCGAACCCTGGGTTTGCGCCTCGGCAATCAAGACGGTCGCCTCGCGCGAGGGCCGAACCGGCCGATGCTTCTTACCCGGCAATTGCGCCTGGCGCCCTTCGCGCATCGCCGTACAGCCGGCCCGCAGGGGACATAGCTCGCAGGCGGGTTTCGACCGGGTACACACCGTGGCGCCTAGGTCCATGATGGCCTGCGTGTAGGCGGCAGCCGCCTGCTCTGGAGTGCAGGCATCGGCCTGCGCCCAAAGGGTCGCGAGCACGGCGGCCGAGGTGGGATCTCCGGCGATGCCAAAAAACCGCGAGAGCACCCGCTTGGCATTGCCGTCGAGAATGGGGTGACGCTGCCCGGCCGCGAGGGCCAGAATCGCACCCGCCGTGGAGCGCCCGATACCGGGGAGTTCCATCATGGCTTCGATTCGTTGCGGAAACTCGCCGCCGTGTTGCTCCACGACGTTCGAGGCGCAGGCATGCAAATTGCGCGCGCGGGCGTAATACCCCAAGCCGGTCCAGAGGTGCAACACCTCATCCAGCGGCGCTGCTGCCAAGGAGGCAATATCGGGGAAGCGCGCCATGAAGCGTTCGTAGTACGGAATGACCGTGGCCACTTGCGTCTGCTGCAGCATGACCTCCGACACCCACACCCGATACGCCGTGGGATGGACTTGCCAGGGCAAGTTGTGCCGTCCATGCACCCCGAACCAGCCGAGCAGATCCCGGGCAAAGGCCTGCGCGCCCTCGGTAGGCGTGACGGCGGCTATGCCTGCCATGGCTTCAAAAACGTCGGATTTCGCATGTTTCATACGGGATTGAGAGATCGATCATAGCTCAAGCGGTGCCCGTTCCAGCCGATACCCTTAAGATGGGGCGCAACCCACTGGGATACGCTATCCGCATGCCTTGGCCGACTCAGAGCACATTACTCAGCAAGCTGCGAAGACGTTCCGACGCTAAGGATCCGACGTACGCAGGCGCGATCGCGGGCGAGGCATTGCCCGCCCCTCTTCCGGCTGCCAACAGCCTGTCGCGCAGTTCCGCGGAGTTTCTGGAGTTTGCCCAGGCCGCAGGCGGCTTTGGTGTCTTCGAACTGAACCTCGCGAGCGGCCACATTCGGGGTACCTCGCTCTTCTTCGAGCTGATCGGGTTGGAATGCCGTGACATGACCCTCACGCGGGATGAGTGGCTCGCCTCCATTCACCCCGAAGATCTGGAAGGGGTGGTTCATGCACTGAACCACGCAGTGGCCTCCGGCGGCGGGTATGAAACCGAATATCGGACCCTGACGGCGTCGGGGGAAACACGTTGGCTGGCCGGTCGCGGGCAGGTGCTGCTGGGCGGCGAGGGCTACGATTCGCGCGCGATCGGCACCGTGACCGACGTCACCCAGCGCAAGGAACTGGAAGAGAAGCTGCACTATGCCACCGAGTCGCTCAACATCGCGCAGACCGCGGCGGGCGTGGCCACTTTCGACTTCGACTTTCGCCGCAACAGCCGCTTCTGCTCCGAGAATTTCCATGAACTGCTGGGCATCCCGGCGACCATGTCGCTCGACGATCTGAACCGCACCCTGTCCCGCGTGCATCCGGATGATTTCGCCCGCGTCCGCAGCGCACCGTTGGAAACCACGCCCGCGGCTCCTTACTATCGCTGCGAGTACCGCGTCCTGCTCGACAACGGCACCGAACGCTGGCTCGGCGAGAAGGCAAAGGTCGCGCGCGGCCCGACCGGGGATGTCGAGCGTATTACCGGTGCCATCGTCGACATCAGCGACCTGAAACACACCAAGGCGGCGTTGGGCTCGGTGGAGATTCGTTTGGAGCGGGCACTGCGCGGCACGCAGGACGGCCTCTGGGAAATCGATCTTCTCACCCATGTTTCCTGGTACGGCCTGCAGTTTGGCGAGTTGCTGGGCTACAGCGTCGAGGAACTGGGATCCAACCACGAACATTTTGTGAGCTTGGTCCATCCGGAGGATCGGGAGCGTGTGGGTCTCGCGCTGGACAATCATCTGCAGCATCGCGCGGTGTACGACCTGGAATTTCGCGTGCGTCACAAGGCCGGGCACTATGAGTGGATGCGCGCGCGGGGCCAGGCCGAACGCGCGGCGGATGGCACGCCGCTGCGCTTGGCCGGCGCCATGCAACTCGTCACCGACCGAAAACTCGCCGAACAAGCCTCCCTCGAGGCCAAGCTGGCCGCGGAGGCTGCCAATCGAGCCAAAAGCAGCTTCCTCGCCAACCTGAGCCATGAAATCCGCACTCCCATGAACGGTGTGCTCGGCATGTCGCAAATTCTGGCCGAGACGCCGCTTAACGACACGCAGCGCGAGTACTTGGACATCATCCGCGGCAGCGCCAAGGCGCTGCTCTCCCTCATCAACGGCGTGCTGGACCTGTCGAAAATCGAAGCGGACCGGCTGGAACTGGAGAATGTCGAGTTCGATCTGATTCATCTGCTGTACGAGACCGTCGCCGCCACCGCCTTACAAACCGCCGCCAAGGGCATCGAACTCATCGTCAGCATCGAAGAGGACGTGCCGGTATTGATCCGTGCAGATCCGGGGCGGTTGCGCCAGGTGGTCCTGAATCTGCTGAGCAACGCGGTCAAGTTCACGCATGAGGGACACATCACCGTTCACTTGGATATGCGGCCGCTCCCGGACCACCGAGCCTCGCTGAACTTGGAGGTCACCGACACCGGCATAGGCGTCCCGTCGGACCGGCTCGATCGCCTGTTCAAGTCCTTCTCGCAAGTCGATTCCTCCACCACGCGCCATTACGGCGGCACCGGCCTAGGACTGTCCATCGTCAAGAGTCTGGCCGAATTGATGGGCGGCGAAGTCGGGGTACGCAGCCAGGTCGGCAGCGGCTCGACCTTCTGGGTCCGGGTGGAGGTCGACGTGCTGAAGGAGCAGCCGGCGCGCGTGCCCACGGGGCTGGGGCGGAAAGTTCTCATCGTCGATGACATCCCCGCGGCGCGCGCCAGCTTGCAATTGAAGCTGAAACGCTATGGTTACGACACGGTGTGCGTGGACAGCGTCGAGGCCGCCCTGACGCAGGTCACGGAGAACCGCTTCGACTTGGTGTTGGCCGATGAGTTGATGCCCCTGCGCGGGGGACTTGATCTCTTGACCGCGCTGCGAAGCGATAGCCGCTTTGCGCGCCTGCCGCTGATTCTGATGTGTTTGTTCGGCGCCGAACGCAGCACCGCCGAGCACGAGCATCGGCCCAATGCCGTCGGCCTGAAGCCCATTCGCGCTGCCGACCTGGCGGGCCTCATCGACCAGGTGCTGACCGGGAAGGTACCGCACGCGCCGATCTCGAAGACCTTCCGCCAGGCACCGCCCGCTTTCCGCGGCAACAGAATCCTGCTGGTCGAGGACAATCCTGTCAATCAACGCGTGGCGCAAAAAACACTCGAGAACTTGGCTGCCCACGTGACCATAGCCAACAACGGGGCCGAGGCCCTGGAGCGCATCACATCCGCCGCCTTCGACGCGGTCTTGATGGATTGCCAGATGCCGGTGATGGATGGATTCACGGCGACGCAGCGCATCCGCGAATGGGAAAAATCCCAGGGCGCCAAGCACCTGCCCATCATCGCGCTCACCGCCAACGTCATGACCGAGGATAGGGCGAAATGTATCGCCGCCGGCATGGATGCGCATCTTGGAAAACCCATCGAGCCTGCGCAGCTGATCGAGGCCTTGAGCCGGTTTCTGAAGGCGCAACCGGCGGCGGCGGCAATCGACCGCGACGCGCTGCGCGAACTGACCGGCGGCGATGCGGAATTCGAGCGGGAACTGGCGGAGACCTTCGTCAGCAGCGGCGATCAATGCCTCGCGGAGATCTTGGCGGCGCTGAAGGTCAGTGACTTCGATACCGTGCGCAAGCGAGCCCACTCATTGAAAGGGGCAAGTGCCAACATTCATGCGCTGGATTTGAGCCGCACGGCCTCGCGCCTCGAGAATGCCGTGCGCGAGCAATCCGTGCCGGCCATCGGCGGCTTGGTGGCGGAACTCAGCGAGAAGCTGGCCGCGGTGAACGAGGAATTGCGCCGCGTCGGTTGAGCGTGCGGCTGGCAGGAACGCGCTAGGCGTGCGCGGCAAGAGCCAGCGGCACACCCATTTGCTGGCCGGTGGAGCAATTGCGCCCCGCCAATTTACTCTTGTACAAACTTTCATCCGCCGCCCGGATCATCGCATCGACTTTGAGGCCAAGATCAGGACCTGTCGGCCCGGTCGAGGCGATCCCGAAGCTCACCGTCACGGCGGCATCGCCGCCGTGGATCGAAAACGGCATGGAAGCGACCAGGAGTCGGATTTTCTCCGCAACCACCACGGCTTCGTCGTGGCTGGTTTCCGGCAGCACGATGAGAAACTCCTCGCCGCCGTAGCGCGCAATCCAATCGCTGTTGGAGCGGATGAATTTCTGGGCACGGCAGGCGAACTGCTGTAGAACATCGTCGCCAGCCGCGTGGCCGAGCTCATCGTTGATGAGTTTGAAATGATCGAGATCGCACATCAGTACCGAGAGCGGGTAGCCGTAGCGGCGGCAGCGCTCGAACTCGCGCGGCAGCTGCTCCATGAGGTAGCGGCGATTGTAGGCACCGGTCAGGGCGTCGGTGATGGACAGGATACGGTTGCGCTGATTGGCGACGCGCAACGAGTGCTCGAGCGCCAGAATTCGCCGTCCCGCATTGAGACGCGCGATCAGCTCCGGCTCGTGCACGGGCTTGACCAGGTAATCGTCGGCGCCCGCCTCCAAGCCGGCGATGACGTGTTCCTTGGCATCGCGCGCGGTAAGCAGCAGCGCATACACATACCCGTCGAGCTGCATGTTGCGAACCGCCTTGCACAGGGCGATACCGTCCATCTGCGGCATTTCCCAATCGGTGACCAGCATGGGGTAGTAGCGCTTGGTCATCCGGTCGAGCGCTTCGCAACCATTGGCAACGGCATCCACTTCGTAGCCGGCATTCTTGAGAAAGCGGGTCATGAGCATCCGGGTAACCGGATCATCCTCGGCCAGCAAAATGGCCGGTGATTCGTCGACTGTGATCGGCGTCACGGTTTCCTCAGACACTATCGTCAACCCTGCTTACCCCTATGGCTGTCCGAAATATCGGCCATGAGCCCGGTGACTGAATCATGGGTCAAACCATCGTTGAAAATCTCGGCACTGGCACTCATTGACGCTAAGAGAAAGCCCGAATTGGGTCCAACTGCCAAACGGCGCCGCTTCATCAAGGCGTTCAGGCAGGCCTGGCCCACCGACAGGGTCGCGATTCCCGCCCCATGGGCATGACAGCCTCAACGCCCGATACCCGATCAACGCAACCCGGCCCCGGGGCTAGGGGCTTACCTCCTCGCTGGGTAACGGGTTCGTCGCAGCATTCGCCTCGCGGCCGGTGAACCAGTTCACCGCATACTGCACCAGCTGCGTACCGGTGGTCAGATTCAGCTTGCGCTTGATGCGCTGACGGTGGGATTCCACGGTCTTTATGCTCAAATTCAAGGATTCGGCGGTTTCCCGGGTGCTCCTCCCCTTGCCGATCATGTGCAGAATCTGCAGTTCGCGATTGCTCAACCGATCGATGGGATTGGCAGATATATAAGATCCGCCGGCCGCGAATTTCTGAATCATGTTGTTGCCGATGGCCTCGGAGACATAGATCCCGCCGTCCAGTACCCGGCGCAAGGACACGAGAAATTGCTCGCTTGCCGCCTGCTTCATGATGTAGCCGTTGGCGCCGGCCGAGAGCATACGCTCCGCATAAATCGTCTCGTCGTGCATCGACAGGACGAGGATCGGCAGCTGCGGATAGTGAGCACGCACGTCGCGCACCAGTTCGATGCCGTCACTTTGCTTGAGACTGATGTCCGCAATCATGACGTCCGGATTGAGTTCCTTGATGGCGATACGCGCATCGCGCGCCGTTTCGGCCTCGCCGCAAACCACCAAGTCCTCTTCGTTCTCCATGATGCGCCGGAGTCCCTGTCGCACGATGGGGTGATCGTCGACGATGAGGACGCGACGTACCCGACGCTTGCCCGTGTTGACCCCCGCAGACGATGTCGAGGATCGGATCCATGTATTGCTGGCTGCCATGTTTGCATTCTCCTTGAAATGGCTTGTTCGTAGTGTATCTCACCTTAGGCTTGCGCTACCCCACCACCGTGATGACGGCGCCGTTCGGCGTGTTGGCCGTAATGTCGAATCGGGCACCGATCATGTCGGCCCGATACCTCATGATCTTCAAGCCCATCCCCGCGCTGGACGGTATGGCGCGTGCCAGGCCGATGCCGTTGTCGATGATGCGCAATGAAAATCCTAAGTCGGTGGCGATGAGCACGATCTGCACGCAGGTGGCGCGTCCATGCCGCGCGGCATTGGTCAGCGCCTCCTGGGCGATACGGTAGAGATGGCTGGCGCCGGTCTCCGAAAGCGTGAGTTTCTCGCCGACTTCGGCGCGGAAGGTCACTTCCAGGCCATACAGGTCGCGGCTGCGCGCGGCGAGCGCGCGCAACGCCGAGGCCAGGCCGCCGGTTTCGGTGCTTACCGGCAGGAGGCCTCGGGCGAGGGAACGGGCCGTTTCGATCGATTGATTGACATAAACGACGATTTCGTTCACGTTCTCGACGACGTCGGGGCAGCGCTCCGCGATTCGGCTCGCCAGTCCGCGCATCATCAACGCCACACCGGTCAACTCTTGGCCTAGACCGTCGTGCAGATCTCGGCCGATGCTCTGGCGCTCGCGCGCCGATACATCGAGGATTTCCTGCTCCAATCGTTTGCGTTCGGTGATGTCGCGCATCGAAATCGAAATGCCGGTGGCCACGCCGTCGTCGCGCACCAGCACGGCGCGGTTCTCGAAATATTGCACGTGCCCCGCGTCGCTGGATTCGAATTCGAACGTGGCCGTCTCGCCGGTCTTGAGTATGTGCCTCAGCTTTTGCAACATCCCGTCGCGCGCAGGTTCGGGCAACAGCGTACCGATATCGCGTCCGATGATTTGCTCCGTCGCGATACCATTCACACTCTTGTTCACGAAACGCACATGCAGGGCGGTATCGAGCAGGAACAGCGTGTCGGCCGTGTTGGTGGTTGTCGCCCGCAGCAATTCCTCCGAGCAGCGCAGGCGCCGTTCCGAGTCCCGCCGTGCCGTGACGTCTTGGATGACGCCCACCAGTCCGCGAGGGACCGTGCCCTCGAATAGGGGCCTGGCGGTGGTGGCGTAGGCTCGATAGCGCCCGTCGACGCCGAGGAGCTCGAATTCCTGGCGCACCTCGACATGCCCGGCCAAGGCATCGTCGATGGCGCGTTTGACCGCGTCTTGGTCATTGGGATGCACGCGCGCCAGCATGGTCTCCATGTCGGGATAGACACTGGACAGCTGCGCCTGCGGATCTTTCAAATTCGCGAACTCGAAGGAATTTCGCGCCCGGTCCCAGCGCCAGGCGTGCATATTGGCCATGGCCATGGAAAGTTTCAACCACCCGGTGCTGCTCTCGAGCGCGATCTGCGCGAGCTTTTTCGCCTGGATATTCTGTACCGAGCCGAAGGAGCGGAACGGGCGCCCGCCCAGCATTTCCAGATGACCGATGACCCGCACCCAGATGCGTTGATGCTGGAACGTATTGATCTCCAACTCGAGATCGATATGGCCTTCGCCGGCTTCGGCACGGCGTAAAGCTTCGCGAAACCAGTCACCCGACTCACGGGTGCACTGCCCCAGCATCGATTCCCAGGATGGCGCGAATTCCTCTGGCCGCGCGTCGTAGATGCGATACATCTCGTCGGTCCAGGTCAGATCCTGCGTGGCATAGCTGTATTCCCAGCCGCCGATATTGGCGGTGCGCTGGGTTTCGTCCAGAATATCCGTGAGGCGTTTGATTTCCGAAACATCGACGCCGCAGCCGATCACGCGCACCGGATCGCCGGCGGGATTGCGCTGCACCAGCGCCCGATCGAGGATGGACTTATAGCGGCCTTTGACGTCGCGAATGCGATAGGTCGTGGTCCATCCGCGGCCGTTCATCAGTCCGACACCGATGGCCTTCTTGGCGGCGATGAAATCGCGGGGATGGATGCGCTCCATCCACCCGCTGATCGTGGGATCGAGTTCATCCGGGTCGATGCCCAACACGTCTTGCACGGCGCGCGAGCGATTCACCGTGCCTTTGGCGACATCCCACTCGAAAATAATACCGTCCACGGCTTCGGCGGCCAGACGGAACACCTCCTCGCGCTGCGCCAGCTTGAACTCCGCCTGTTTGCGCTCGGTGATATCCCGCGAATTGATCACCACCCCGCCGATCAAGGGATTGTCGAGCGCCGAGACGCAGCGCGATTCCAGCCAGCGGTAGGAGCCGTCCTTGTGGCGGCTGCGAAATTCCTGGGAAAACGACTTGATATCGCCCGCCAGCAATTGCCCATACTTGGCGAGGAGCTCGGCGCGATCGTCCGGATGCGCCAGCTCGAACACCAAATGCGATTCGCGCTCCTCCGCGGTGAAGCCTAAGGAGTTTTGCAGCCCGCCGCTCACGTACTGCACCCGGCCGTCCGGCCCACCGATGGTGATGATGTCCAGAGCCTGCGCGGTAAGCGCGAGCAGACGCCGGTCGCCACTGCCCTGGACGCGATGAGTCTTGCGCGGGTCGGTCACTTCCACGGACCAGATCACGAGGCCGGCCGTGGCGGAGGCCACCTTGAAGGGCTGCACATCGACCTCGAAACGGCGCGCGGACCGCCCCGCCTCCTCGAGGACGAGGGTCTCCTCGTGGAAGGGATGACCCTGCAATGCGCGCTCAAAGATTTCCGCCTTGAGCAACCGCGTCGGGGCCAGCATGAGTGCCGAGCAGCCCAGCAATCCACCCGGCAGGGGACCTGCCGAGCGAACGGCGCCCGCGTTGGCGTAGGTGACTTTGAATTCCGCATCCAGAATGAGGATGTCGAAGGGTAACTGGTCGAATGCCGACGCCAGGTCCGGCTGCAAAGTCGGGGGCGAGAAACTCAGCATGATCAGACGCTGACCGGCCGAGAGCAGCGGCTTGATGTCGGTCATCACTGAGCGCTCGCCTTGGGTGAAGCGCCAGGCGATGACTCGGTTGCAGGACGTGCCGGATTCGGACACGGACGACAACAAATTGCCGATGCTGGTGGCACTCGCGGCATCGAGCACCAGGGCCAGTGGGGTTTCAAGAAAATCGGTGTCGCCTTGCACGCTCAGCGCAGCGCGGGCGCAGGCATTGGCCAGAACGATGGGCAGGTGCTTGTGGCGTGCGTCGACCACCAGCACTGCCTCGCGCAGGCTGTCCAACGCAGTGTCAGCCAAGGCTCGGGGCGCATTGGCAGCGAGACGTAATAAACCCGGAGACGTCGCCATCCGTTGGAACTCCGGCAACTCTTAGTCTACCTCCGGACTACCTTATACTCTCCCAAATTCTAGGCGTATACCCGGATAACCAATATGCGGGATTCCCCTAAACCTAACAGCCACTGACATCGATATCGGTCTCGGGGGGGACGGGGCTTTGCGCAGGGGCATGTCGATAGGTGACGGCGCATTGTTGCGCGGCCGGCGCACCCGCCCGGATGAAGGTGACAAATCCGGCACCTTCGTGGGCGGTAAAGCCGTCCGATTCGATCACCACATTGCGAATGCCGTCGGGGCCGGTGCCGGGGTAGCCGTTCTCCAGGTGGATGCTTTTTCCCTCTATGGTGCTCGCCGACAGATGGGCCCCGGACGCCAGAAATTGAGCATGCGCCGCCTCGGCGGTACGGCGAAGGTTGGCACCGAGGGTCGCCACCGTGGTCGCCCGCGCGGTATTGGCGAGGCGGGTAAATCGCGACAAGGCGAAGGCGCCGACGATACCCAGCAAGCTGATCGTGACCACCACTTCGACCAGGGGAAAGCCGGGGCTTTCGGGTAGCGGTCGGTCTGCGCGTGGGGTGTTTCGCATGCGCAGCGCATCGGCCTAGGAGACTAAAGCTTGAGGCGCCGCTCACCGCCATGTGAATCGCCTCACGATCGAAAAATATTATGTCGTTCGGGAGTGACGGCGATGTTAAGGGGCCGAAGTCACTTTCTAAATAAATCGTCCAGAGCGGACCTGGCCTTGGCGATTTCCACCTCGTTCTTCGCCACGTAGGCGCCGGCTCTGGGCTTGAAGTGATCGCAAAAATTCGCCTCCTCCTTGTTCCGAACCTCCTCCGCCGTAGGTTCCTTGCAATGCTTGGCATACGAGATGTCGTATTCGACGCACATCTTGCACACGTGCAATTCCGCATTGCAGGCCTTGCACACATCGAGGCGCCGCAAAGGCAGGCTGAGCGCGGATAGGGAGGCGCCGCAGCGCCAGCAAACTAGGGAATGTGGCATGGGTTCGATCAGAGCATCGGTCCGGCCATCGTAGCGGAAAAGCCTCAGAAGGCGAAACGCCCACCCATCGTCGGCGCAAGGTTGGTGTTGAAGTTGTAGGGGACGCCGGGGCCGTGAGGGATGGCAATGGCCAGACCGCCGCTCACGCTGGAATACGCAATGCCTGCGTAGACATCGAATCGCTTGGTGAAATGATGATCCACATAGAGGGACTCCTCATTGAGAGTCCCTGCGCAGGAGCTACGGAAACCGGCGGCGGGCGAGCACGCGGACGGCACACGGAAGTCGTTCTGCAGCTGATGGTACCAAGACAAGGTGATGTCGGTTTTGCCGTCGTATGCGTATTTCACACCCGTCCACCACACCTGCACGATCCTGGGAGAATCCAGATTGGTGTCTTCGACGCCGCTCAGGAGATAACCACCCTGGGCCGAGGCGCCGATACCCAATGGGCTGGACGGGTTGGTCAGCCGGATGTGTTCGTAGCCGGCAAAGAACTTGAACGGGTCCCAGGTATATTTTGCCGCGAGCATCAGGGCACTGTTGTCGGTCACGATGCCATATTCTGTGTTGTCCGTGCCGATCACATTGGCCCCGGTGATGGGATGCTGATTGATGCTGTTGAGGGTCGACTGATAGGGCTGCGTCGGACTCTCAGGCCCCAGCAGGGGGTTGAGTACGCTGATCGCCTGGTTGTAGTGCTGGTAGACGATGTCCGCCGAGAAATTTGCGTACTCTGCGCCGAAGTCGAACGCATAGGCGGTGTTATGCGCCTCTTCCGGCGTACAGGTGGCAGCAGTCCAGGTTGCGGAGGCTGAGTAGCAGCCACCCGAACCGTCGGCGAGTTTATACATCGCGCCGAAATGGACCGGGCCGTAACTCACGCGATATTTGATGGCCTCGTCCCAACGGGTGTCCTGGGTGTCGCCACCGCCGGCCGTCAGACCGTTATAGCCGATGAACGAGAAGGAGTAGGCGCCGCCGGCGGGATCGTACGCGAGCATGGCATCCGTGCCGAGGGCGCGCTGACGGCCGAAGGTCAGCGTACCGAGATACGTTGACGATATGCCGCCATAGACCTCGTCGTTGAAGGTTTGACCCGCGCGCGCGCCGTCGCCGGTTTCCGAATAGCTACCCCTTGGTAAGCCGTTGTTCGTGGTGTTGGTGGCTGCCATGTTGGCGAGATCGCCGGACTGTGGATTGAAGCCGGTCGACGCATTGAACACCGCGTACCAGTGATCCATGAACTCCACTTTGGCCTTGATGCCCAAACCCGTCTGCTGCAGGTTATTCGGTGCAATGAGGAATTGGGAGTGATTGCCGTTGCGGTTGATCAGCGATTCGCCCTCATAGTTGAAGCCATTCTCCCGCAAGCCATGGCTGACCCAGCCGACGCCGACGTCATACACGCCGTACACGGTGATGCCGTTCCAGGTCAGCGAGCAATCGGTGGCGACGAACTCATGAAGACTCCCGCAGCCCGCGGAGCTGGGTGGAGCAGCCGGAATCGGTTCGGCGGCCGGAACATCGGCGGTGGGCTCCGCGTGGGCAATGCCTGCGATTGTGCTCACGACTATCAATGCCAGTACTGAATTCTTCACCATTGTCCCTCTAGCAAATCCGGCGATCATCGTTACGCGCGTTATATTCCATCATATATACCCGATTCATCCCGGTAAAGCCCTCTCCCGATGGGGCGAGCTTGAGGTAGGCGGGAGTGCGGACGTTCGCCCGGGTTGCCCACGCATGCTATATTTCGCTTTCATTTTTCCCCCAAGGACAAGATCGCGCGCATGGAGATTGTGCTGGCACGTCACGGCAGACCGAGACTCGATCAGTGGACTTGGATGGCTCCCCGGCAGATTGCAAACTGGCTTCGCGCTTACGATGCCGCCGAGATCTCCGCGGAGGAATTTCCACAGCATGCTGCGACCCGGGCGGTCACGTCTCGATGCATCATCGCCAGCCCGTTACCGCGCTGCGTGCAGTCTGCATACGCCCTGGCTCCGACACGGGACATCGGCATCGAGGATGTTTTCCGCGAGGCAGAGCTGCCTCATGCAATGTGGAAATTCCCGCATCTGCCGCTGTCGGTGTGGACGGTACTATTCCGCGTGGCGTGGTTCTGCGGCTACTCCGCCAATTCAGAGTCGCATTCGACGGCGACGAACCGAGCGCAGCGTGCGGCCGAAAGGCTCATCGATCTCGCCCGAGAGCACAAATCGGTATTCCTCATGGGGCATGCCGTCATGACGGCATTGATCGCGAGGCAGTTGGTTCGAGCGGGGTGGGTGGGTCCTAAGCGGCCCACCCATCGGTACTGGCAATACTGCGTCTATCGGCCGCCGCAAGGGGCACCAGGGTAGGCCGAGGCCGGCTCAGGGCCGCGCACCTGCCAGCGGGGCGCACCGAAGAATACATCTAGGTGACCGCGCGTCTTGCCAGTACGACACCGGCAAGCGCCAGCGCGAATCCCGCGAATTGCAAAGGCCTCAGCGTTTCATGAAACACCGCGTATGCCAAAATCGCCGCGAGCGGCGGGACCAACAGCATCAGCGCCGTGACTCGCGTCGCCTCGCCATGACGCAACATCCACATCAGCATGCCTTGCGCGACAATCGAGGAAATGAGCACCGCCCAAAGCAATGCGCCCCACAAAACAGGGCTGCCGTCCCATCGCGTGCCGCCCATGCTGCACATCGCGAGTACCGCGACAATGGCCGCGCCCAGATTCTGCAGACATCCGGCGACACGCAGATCTTCACCACTGAGCCGCTTTTGCGCCAGCGTGCCGATGGTCAGCGCCACGATGCTCAGCATGCCTGCGGCGACATTGGCGGAACTCGCCAGCGCAAAACCGGCATTCACGAGCCTGGGCAGAAGAACGAGCACGACGCCGGAGAACCCGACCAGGAGTCCCAGCCACATCGACATTGAGGGCCGACCATCGCCTCGCGTCAGCATCCAGGCAGCGGTAAACAATGGCTGCAGCGCACCCAGTAGCGCCATGATGCCGGCGGGCAGGCCATGTGCCACCGCCCAAAAACTCAACACCAGATACAGCCCCATCATGACGGCACCCGCCAATACGTGCCGAGCCAGCTCGCGTGGCGATGGCCATGAAATTCCTGCGGCCACCGCCGCGATGCCCAGCAGCAGAATCACCGAGGCAAAACGACACAGCAGAAACAACTGCACGTCGGCGTGAGGTGCCGCCGCCCTTGCCACGATAAAACCTGTCGACCAGAAGAAGACGAACAAGGCCGGAGCGAGTGGACGAATCATGCCAAGTGGATCACGAACGAAGATTCCCCAAATGCCTCTCCGAATGACTCCCAGTGTAAGTGAAAATCGCCGTCGGAATGCGGTATCCGCCGGGGCGCGCTGAGCGCCGTACCCTCAATTGCGCCATGTCGGCGTTGGCCGGCGGCATTTAGCGACGTCTGAAGACCGCCAGCTTGCTGTGGGTTTCGATGTAGGTCCGCTCGTCGGCTTCGATGTCCGGCTGCGCGAGCTTTTCGATCTCGTCGGGAAGCACCGCCGAGCTGCGATAGAAACCTTGGAACTGATCGCAACCGAGCTCGCGCAATTGCTGCAGCTGTTCCGCTGTTTCGACGCCCTCCGCGACGACTTTGAGCCGCAGACTGTGGGCGAGAGAAATAATCGCTTTGACGATAGATGCTGCGTCCGAATTCGGAGTCAGATCATGGATGAAGCTTCGATCGATCTTGAGCTTGTCCACCGGGAAACGGCGCAGGTAGCTCATGCTTGAATAGCCCGTTCCGAAGTCATCAATCGATACCAGCACGCCCATGCGGCTGAGCTCCTCGAGAATTTGAATCGAGCTCTCGGCATGGTCCATGACGGTCGTTTCCGTCAACTCGATTTCCAGATAGTGGGGATCCACATCGTGCTCGGCGAGCGCCGCTCGCACGATGTCCAGGAATTTGGGCTGCAGGAATTGGATGGGCGAGATGTTGACCGCGATTCGCAAGAAGGGTAGCCCGCTTTGCTGCCATCGGCGCGCCTGATGGCATGCCTCGCGCAGCACCCATTCGCCGATGGCAAACATGAGCCCGCTTTCCTCTGCAAGCGGTATGAACTCGTTCGGGCTGACCAGCCCGCGCGTGGGGTGCCGCCAACGCAACAGTGCCTCCACGCTGTTCATGCGGCCGGAGACGATGTCGATTTTCGGCTGGTAGTGCACCTCGAATTGCTTCAGCGCCAGAGCGCGGCGCAGATCGCGCTCCAAATCGAGGCGCGCGCGGGAGAACACACTCATGTCGGCGCTGAAGAATTGAAAGCCATTCCGGCCGGACTGCTTGGCAAAGTACATGGCTTCATCCGCGTGCGCGACGAGTGAATCCGAGTCTGTCCCGTCGGCCGGGTAGACGCTGATGCCGACGCTCGCGGAGGTGTGCACTTCCATCGCGTCTATGCTGACGGATCGATCGATTTCTTCGACCACCTTGGCCGCGATGACTGCTGCATCCGCCGGCTCGCGGATATCCGTGACCAGCAGCAGGAACTCATCCCCGCCGATTCGCGCCACGGTATCGACGGCGCGAATGGCCAGTGACAAACGACGCGCGATTTCGACCAGCAGTCGATCTCCGGGTCCATGCCCGAGCGTATCGTTGATCACCTTGAAGCGGTCGAGGTCCACGACCATCACGGCGAAGGTGTGACCGTCACGCTCTGCGTGGGCGATTTCGCGCCCCAACCGGTCCAGGAACAGCGTGCGATTCGGCAATCCGGTGAGCGCATCGTGGGTTGCCTGGTGTTGCAGTTCGGCGTTGGCCTGCTCGAGCCGCAACGACTGGATACGGGTGCGGGTCTGCAGGTGGGCGTCGTAGATTGCCGTCACCAGAGTCACGACCAAAAGGCCGAGCGCGAATACTCCAATGGTCACCGCAAGCCAGCCGCTTTGAAGGGTCACTCCGCCGCGGCAGATGGACCCCAGGGAAAATCGGGAGGCAGCCATCCCCGTGTAGTGCATGCCGCTGATGGCAAGGCCCATCACCACGGCGGCGCTGATTCGGGCCAGCCACTGGTAGGGGGAATTTCCCTCGCGCAGCCGAAAGAACAGCCAAAGAGCAACGAACGAGGCCGTCACGGCGATCACGACGGAGAGCGCCACCAACCACGGCCTATACGCGATGGCCGGCACCACCTCGATCGCCGCCATTCCCATGTAGTGCATCGATGCAATGCCGGCGCCCATCGCGACGGCGCTGCAGCCGAGACGCAGCATCGTGAGCCGCTGACCGCTGGTGATCGCCAGAGCGAAACCGGAGGTGCCGATGGCCACCGCCAGGGATAGCAAGGTTGTGGACACGTCGTACGCCAGCGGTATCGGCAAAGAGAAGGCCAGCATGCCGATGAAATGCATGGACCAGATGCCAATGCCCATTGCGACGGAACCGATAGCAAGCCAGATCCGAGCCCCGCGCCCTTCGCTGGCCGCCACTCGCGCGGCCAGCCGCAATGCGGTGTACGAAACGAGCATGGCCACGACGACGGAGAGTCCGACAAGCCAATGGTTGTAAACTGAAGTCATGCCCGTACCAACTCGTTTAGCCTCAACCACTTGCGGTGGGCGCTATTGTGTGTATGGTCGCCCTGTAATGCTGGAAGAAATGCGAGAGGCGCATCACAATAATCTGGGCGCGTCATCTCGCGGCCGGGAAATCTGTAGTGCCGGGGATTTTCTTCGAATGGTTCTTCTTAGCAGCCGTCGCAGGATGGTCCACCAGGTGGTTGACATAAACCCGTACCAAAGCGGCTCTGACGTACGCCCATGACCCAAACATCCGTGCAGCCTTTCCTGCCATTTGCCAGGCCCAGCATTGACGAAGCCACCATAGCTGCGGTCGGCGACGTGCTGCGATCCGGCTGGCTGACCAGCAACGGACCCAAGGTGCAGGCCTTCGAATCGCTTTTGTCCGCCTATTTCGGCGGCCGACCCGTCCGGACGTACAACTCGGGCACCTGCACGATGGCAATCGCGTTGCGGATTGCCGGCATTGGTCGGGGCGATGAGGTGATCACGACGCCCAACTCATGGGTCGCGACGGCAAACGTGATCATCGAAGTCGGCGCAACGCCGGTGTTCGCCGACATCGACGCACGCACCCACAATATCGATCTCGACCAGGTAGAGACCGCCATCACTCCCCGTACCAGAGCGATCATCCCTGTTCATATGTGCGGGTTGCCCTGTGACATGGACAAACTGCATGCGCTCGCGAAGACCCACTCGCTGCGCGTGGTCGAGGATGCAGCACAGGCCATCGGATCGACGTGGAAGGGTAGGCGCATCGGCGCATTCGGCGATTTTGCGTCGTTCAGCTTTCAGGTAAACAAGAACATCACCACCGCCGAGGGCGGTTGCCTGGTGGTCAACAATGCCGAGGAAGCGATATTGGCGGAGAAGTATCGCCTGCAAGGCGTCACCCGCAGCGGCCTGGATGGCATCGACGTCGATGTACTGGGCGGAAAGTACAACATGACGGAGATTGCGGCCGCCATCGGCCTTGGCCAAATGGCGCATCTGGAAGCATTCAACGCCAAGCGGCTGGCGCTGGCCCGGCACTACTTCCACTGTTTCGGCGCCGACTTCGAGGCATCATATGGCGCGGAATTGCCCATGGCCGATTTCCAGAACAGCAATTGGCACATGTTCCATCTGGTCCTGCCGAGCCACATCGCGCGCGCAGCGTTCATGCAACAAATGCTCGACCGCAATATCGGACTAGGCTACCACTACGCCGCCATTCACCTGTTCACTCTGTATCGCCGGCGTGGCTTTAAAATAGGAATGTTTCCCGTGGCGGAACGGGTCTGTCGACAGATCGTGACTCTGCCGCTCTTTCCATCCATGGGCGAATCCGATGTGGAACGAGTGGTTGCCGCGACAAAAGCTGTTCTCGGCTCTCGGAGTCGTAGCCACTCATCGTAGGACCGGTGGGATCGCCTCCTGCTGCACCTCAATAGGTAACGTCTAGCGCTTATCGCGGCTCGCGGTTTTCGAAGACCGCTTCTTAGACGTTTGTTTGTGAGGCGAGGTCCTTGCATGACTCACGACAGCCGGTTGAATCGGTGTGCCGTAGACGTGCCTGCTGGTATGAGGGTGAGGGACGAAGGAACTAGACTTCGCGGGGGCGTCGGTCGTCTTGTCGCCGGCGACTGACAACCCTGATGCCATCAGCGTGAAGGTGGCGAGTACGATGAGTACGAATTTATTCATTCCTGACCCTCCCAACCGGATGGTAGGTCAACATTGCGCTGCGGCGTTCAGCGCGCACACCATATTGTGATGTGCGTCTCGGGATTCTAAGCCCTAGGGCATAGGCCAATTGCGGCAGCGCGAACCTCAGCGCAAATTACTGAGCTGGAATCGGATTCCCAAGGGATAACAGGAATCCACCGGCTGCCCGTCTTCAGTGGAGGCGCGGTAGTGCCCCGATGCCGCTCGTGCCAACTTCAGCGCGCCTTGGTCGAGCCGAGCGCTTCCGCTGCCTCGCACGATCGTCGGATCGGCGGTCAGCCGACCGTGACTATCGACGCACACCTGCACCGTTGAAATGCCTTGTTCGCCCATACGTATGGAGGGCGATGGATAGAAGTCAGCCGTATCCGGAAATCCGGCACCAGGACCCCCGGCAATCCGCGCGATCACACGCGGCGGAATCACCGCTGGCGGCGAGTCCGGTTCGATGGATTTTTCCTCGATCGCTGACGTGACATTGTCGCTTGGAATGAGCAGCGGTGGAATCTCGGCATCCGGTTTCGGCACTGCGATCGTCCAATCCCTTGAGAGAGGCTGGAGCACAGGTACCCTCTCCGGAGGAACCTCTTTGAGCGCGTGATTCTCCAAGTTGGATTGAGGTGTGGTCGCGCGCGTATGCGAGAGCGTGGTGATCATTCCGTAGAAAAGCGCAGCATGCAGCCCGGCGATCAAGAATAGTGTGGCGGAGCGAAGCGAGAGGTAGCCAAAATTCCGCTCAGTCAACGTGACAATGCCGCCGGCCGACAACGCAGAACTTGCTGCTGGGACAGGGATTCGGGCGGATTCATTCCCAATCACCAGGCTCGCCCAATAGCAGCCGACCGCAAAGCGCAACTTCGATAGCTCAGAGGATCGAGATGCGACATCCGCGAGCCACTCCTCCTCGAGCCTCGAGGATAAAGACTCGGGCGCCCGGTGTGCAGAGTGGTGAATCAGCCAGCGAGTCGCTCGGCTCAAGTTCGGGGGCCCGGATGGTTCGTAGCGCTGGCTCATGCGAGTACTCCTCGGTTAAAGCTTGCGAACACTTCACTTGCTCGTCTTAGGCCCGTTGAGGTCAGCCGATATAGTCGACGCCGCGGCCTACCCGCGCTTGCGGGATCAATCGATTCCCACTGGCTGACGAACCAGCCGGCCGATTCAAGTCGGAGCAGGATTGGATACAAGGTTCCCGATGCGATTCCGCAACGCTGGTGCACTTCCGCGCCGGCCAACTGCTCGGCGGGGTTTTCCAGGAACGTCTCCAGTACCCGCAACGTTTGCAGGGACATTCGGACTCGAGTATCTTTGCTACCCATGGTAGTAACTCTACATAGGGTATAAAATAAAAACAAGTGCCCAGGCAACATGCCGAATTCAACATGCGGTATGGCGAAACCCGATGAAGAGGAAAGCTTGTGGCGATTGATGTCAGGCACCGTCAAGACACTCAAGGAGAGTACCCATGGCAATTATGGCCGGCAGCAACCCGGGACAGTCCTATTCCGAGATCAACATGACTCCGCTGATCGACGTGATGTTGGTATTGCTGGTTATTTTCATCATCACGCTTCCCAGCCAGACTCACTCCATCAAGATCGACAACCCATCGCCCCAGCCCAATGAGCAGGCGACACCGCCTGAGGTGATCGATTTGCAAATTGATTTCGACGGCGCGCTGTTGTGGAACAGGGCCACGGTGGATCGAGCGACGATGCGGAATTTCATCAGCGTCGAGGCCGAGAAGTCACCCCAGCCGGAGGTGCATATCACTGTGGATAAATTCGCGAACTACCAAATTGTGGCGCAGACACTCGCCGATTTGCAGCATCGCGGCCTGCAAAAGATAGGCTTCGTCAATCAGGAATTCTACTAACCCATGAGCGCCGCCAGCCATCAACAGTGGCTCGCGAAGACTGCCACGTCGCTCAAGTGTCATACGTTGCATTCGGCATTTTTGCATGGAAACCCCTACAAGAATCAGACTCGAGCGGCGTGTGCAGTTACATATTGCGTTCGTGAGCGTGACCGACGTGAACGATTCCCGTCGGGCACCTCATCGATAATGTGCTCGATGCCCGGCAGCATGGATGTGATCGTCAGGGCATCGACGATGCAGAAAAGTCGCACGCAATGACGCGTGCGCGCTCCTCCGAGCGCGCACCAGAAAAGCCATAGATCCTATTGGAGTTCTAGCTGCGCGACTCTAACCCAATTCGCTTCCGGCTTGAGCACCACGACCACGTAGATGCCATCCGCACCCTTCGTGACCGTTGCTGCAGAAGTGGCGCCGAGCGCTGCTGACAGCTCTTCGGGAGAGAGCTTGTACATTCCGCCGGTGATCGCATCCACCGCGAGCCCGACCAATCCGCCGATGGCAATATTGCCCCAAACCCAGCCGCTGACGCCGCTCGTGAGCGTCAGATCCTTGGGCTGATAGCCAGGTAGCGAAATCCTGACGACGTGATTCTCCTTGCGCCGAAGTTTCGCAAAAATTGGCGTCGTGCCCGACTGGAGGTTGTCGATGGTGACGAACGCGCCGGTCGGCGTGCTCGATATCCCAACATTCTGCTGGGTACCATGAATGATCGTCGCGCAGCCCGTCGTCAGCAAAGCGCCCATTCCGATCAACATAGTGGTTTGCGCAATTTTCGTATACATCGTCACTCTCCCTGTGGTTTTGGATGGGCAAGTGTCCGACTCGCCATCATTGCCGGCTGTGCGTCGCTTCACAATTGCGGCAGCGGCCAGCGCTGGATAGCACCATGAGCCAAAAGGGCCTGCATGCCACTCAAGGCCCCGTCAGAATCCCCGGTATCGGCGCCCCGCCCGTTACAGGTACGTATAGACCGCCTCCCACGGGGATACCTACCACAGGGGCGCCGCCGGTCACTGGAATGACTACGCGTGGCATCATGTTTTGATCCTGAGATGGCGCCGCCATTGGTGGAAAAGGGTCCGCCGCTGTCCCCGTGAGAGAGGGAGCCTCGCTTCCGACACCGCGCGCGACCACGCCCTGGGTTGCGCATCCGGTGATGACGGAGAGAACCAGCACGAGAGTCACAACGGTTTTCATTTGTTGCTCCTTGGGCCGTCACAGGCCCTTGACTCGATCTGTCACTTCAGATCGCCCTATCACCGTAACGCACTTTCAGTGAGGTGGTATACCCGGTATGGGTAAAGATTGGTCAAGGCGCGTCAAGCCGAATCGACCGGCTAATGGGGCCCCTATCCGTCCGTTACATTTATGGGTCTTGTCCCGGGCTGCTCGGCGCATCAATCCATCGTTGCAAAGAACCTATCATGGGCGGCTAGTGGTCCACTAGCACGTGCCACCTGTTAATGTTCAACCGTTGCCGCATTCAAAAAGAGGCGGATGGTTGCCGCCAAGCGCCTCGACATAGGAGATCCCGAGTGAAAATCGCCCTTCCACTATTGCTGTTGTGCCCATTGGCTCATGGTGCAGTTTGCCCGACGGGCCAACTAAAAGATCAAGCTACTCTGGTTCGGGCCGAACACTTGTGGCTGCAAGCTGCGGAACAGCACGATGTGGCTGCGCTGGGGTGCATTCTGGCCGATGAATTCGAAGAAGCTGACTTTGCGGGCTCGCTCATCGACCGGTCCGCTATGTTGGCCAGTGCCGCAAACCCTGGCAGCGGCCACACCGAGTTGCTGGACTTGCATGCGTATGTATATGGCGATTTCGCGTACGTACGCGGGGTGGGTGTGACAAAGGGTGATGACAAAAAGGTTCTTGCTAAGAATCGCTTTACGGATATTTTTGTCTATCGCGATGGGCGCTGGCAGTGTGTAGCGGGCCACGAATCGCACTTCCCTGCGCCGGCATCTACGTATTGAAGTCAGATGAACATGGCCGATGCCGCCGGATACAATCCTCGAACGGCTATCCCGTGAAACGGCTGAAGGCTTTAGCTGGAGTACTGAAGACCACAGATCGGTACGTGGTCAAAGTGTTGCGATGATCTCGCGAATCGGTGGGTGCTGAATCCGGAGCGGTCGAAGGCCGACCGCCCCGGTAATACGAAGGGACTGAAACGCAGCCTAGTTAAGGCTGCAAAACATATCCATGCCCAATTCGCACTGCTGGCGTTCCACTGTTCTAGAGGAACCACCTGAATGGCCCGCGCTCTGGACCCCTGGCGACGAAGCGTGCTGCACGCTCATACCCAAGGCACTTCGAACGGCATTCACGATTCTATCGGTGCCGACCACACCGCGCGTGTTGCGCGCGCTATCGGTGCCGACGATGCCGTCAGTACCTACGATGCCGCGGGTGTTACGCAGGCTATCGGTGCCGACGATGCCGTCAGTACCTACGATGCCGCGGGTGTTACGCACGCTATCGGTGCCGACGATGCCGTCAGTACCTACGATGCCGCGGGTGTTACGCAGGCTATCGGTGCCGACGATGCCGTCAGTACCTACGATGCCGCGGGTGTTACGCAGGCTATCCGTGCCGACGATGCCGTCAGTACCTACGATGCCGCGGGTGTTACGCAGGCTATCGGTGCCGACGATGCCGTCAGTACCTACGATGCCGCGGGTGTTACGCAGGCTATCGGTGCCGACGATGCCGTCAGTACCTACGATGCCGCGGGTGTTACGCACGCTGTCGGTGCCGACGATCCCATCGGTGCCCACAATGCCGCGAGTGTTACGCACGCTATCAGTGCCAACGATGCCATCGGTGCCCACGATGCCGCGGGTGTTACGCAGGCTATCCGTGCCGACGATGCCGTCAGTACCTACGATGCCGCGCGTGTTACGCAGGCTATCGGTGCCAACGATGCCGTCAGTACCTACGATGCCGCGCGTGTTACGCAGGCTATCGGTGCCAACGATCCCATCGGTGCCCACAATGCCGCGGGTGTTACGCAGGCTATCGGTGCCAACGATGCCGTCAGTACCTACGATGCCGCGGGTGTTACGCAGGCTATCGGTGCCGACGATCCCATCGGTGCCCACGATGCCACGGGTGTTACGCAGGCTATCGGTGCCGACGATGCCGTCGGTTCCAACAATGCCATCCGTACCCACGATGCCGTCGGTGCCGACAATGCCACGCGAAATCATTCCATTGTTTGCTTGTGCGTCGGTGGCAAAGCCAACCCCGATCATGAGCGCACAAAGTGAGGTGGATGCAACGCAAGTTGCCTTCCTTGCAGTCTTAAAGTTCATCGTTAGACCCTTCCTGAAGTAGTTTCAAATATTCTTCGCGATCTTCGTCGTTCTCGACGTAGTGATATAAACCGATGCCGGTCTTGATAGCGCCCTGTCTTTCTTTATTCGAATGATTGGAAAACCAGGTATCCACCTCTTCGGTAAATTTTTCCCCGGTCGTTCTAATGAAGCCGTTGAACTTCGCAAAATCCTCGACTGAGAGTCCATAGTCTGCGAAAACAGTTCGCTGCAAGAGACCCGTACCGCGGACGGTGCGCTTGAGATTCACCGCCATCGTTCCGATCACGTTGTGCACGGCTTCTGCAAATGCCTGGATGTTCTCGGGACTGAGCCGCTCTGCGATATACGTGCGCGCGACGCATCGAACGATCCCGTTACCTAAATTTTGGACGGCGCCCGACTTGAGCAAGGCGTCGAGCACGATTTCAACCGAGATGCTTGGTCCGGCGTATTTGTGAACCAAAGACTCGAAACTTCGCGAGTTGGGTCCGCTCGGCAGATCGGGGGAGATCGGAATATCGAGAACAAGCCCGTAGGGGCCCAAATACAGAGGGTCGGAATGCCAGCCCGATAGAACTTCGGAGGCCGCCCAAGAGTAATTGAGAGCGGGCGTCGCGATGTTCCCCGTTCCGCGAGTGCCGCGGACCTGGGCTGCCGTCATCCCCGTCATCAACCCCACCTCTTCTTCTGTAAGTTCCTTCCCACTGCTCGAGGCCGCTTCGGCTCGGGCACCCTTCACCAGCGCGTTCTGCAACGACATCGACAGATCGTCGAATCCGATCCCGTTTCGTATCGCAATGCGACATAACGGTCGAAGCACATGCGTGATCGCCGCCAGAAGATTGCCTTTAACAGATTGCTCCACCGGCCAACATAATACAACTATTTATGAGCGCTACTTCACGTTTTCAGGTAATAGCCGACGGTGTCTTAGTGGTTTACATCACTACTTTTTGCGCTTATAAGTTAAGTTAGCGCTTTCTCATAGGGTGCGAATGCCCGGGATGCTTGCTTGAGTCGACACCTGCTCGCGACAGCGGTCACCATTGGATTGCTTGCGGCTGTGGTCGGGTGCTCCCGGCACGCCGGTCCATCGTTCGATGCGTCGACCTTATCCGAGCTGAAACGAGGGCTGGGAGGTGAACCGGCATCGCTCGATCCGGCGGCGGCGTCGGATAATTTTTCGACGCAAGTGATACGGGATCTCTACGAAGGCTTGACCAGCGAATCCCCCACGGGAGAAGTCATACCTGGCGTCGCCTCATCCTGGACCGTCGATTCCACCGGCACCACCTATACTTTTCAGTTACGCACCGATGCTCGTTGGTCGAACGGAAAACTCGTCAGCGCGGACGACTTTGTGGCGTCTTGGCGAAGAGTATTGGACCCAAAGCAAGGCTCCCCCGTTTCCAGCGACCTGCGGCTAATCGTGGGCGCGACGGCCATCATGTCGGGACAATTGGCGCCCACCTCGCTGGGTGCCAGCGCACCCAGTAGCCATGTTCTGATCGTCAATCTGGTGCAACCGGCACCTTACTTTCCGCAACTCCTGGCGCACTCCGCGGCATTTCCGATTTATTCCGACGACAGCGCTCGTACCCATAACCCGGCGTCGTGGGTCTCGAACGGCCCCTTCGTCCTGTCCGAATGGCGCCCGGGCACGAATTTGAGGTTAAGCCGAAATGCCCTGTATTGGGACCGCGCAAACGTCAAGCTGGAAGGGGTCCAATATCGAATCGCCGCAGACCAGAACGCTCAATTCGTTGCCTACCGAGCCGGCCAGCTCGATATGACCGACACCGTGCCGCCCAATGCAATCCCTTCGCTGCGCGAGCAACGCCCAAGCGAGCTGGTCATCGCTCCCTACCTGGCGACTGCGTACTATGGCTTGAATTTCACGACCCCTCCGCTCGGCGGGAACTTGAAGCTTCGCAGGGCCCTTGCGATGGCCATCGACAGAAAGCGGCTCGTGGCAGCCCTAGCGCTGGGTCAAGCCGGCGCTTATGGTTTCGTGCCGCCCGGCACGTGGAATTATGGGCCGCAGGACTGGGACTGGGAGAAGCTGGATGATGCTGAACGCCTCGCAGAGGCGCGACGGCTTTATGGGGAGGCCGGATACACGGCGAGTGCGCCGCTTCGCTTGAGGCTGCTGTTCAATTCGAGTCCTTCGATCAAACAAACTGCCATCATGATCGCTGCCATGTGGAAACAGGAACTCGGCGTCGACACCGGTTTGGCGGACGAAGAGTTTCGTGTGTTCTTGCAAACTCGGCACGACAGGCAAAAATGGGATGTCGTCCGGCTGGCCTGGAACGCCGACTACAACGACGCCAGCAATTTCCTGGATATTTTCCGGACGAACTCGCCGAACAACGACACGGGTTATTCCAATCCCGCGTTCGATAAATATCTCGATGAGGCAGCCCATGCCGCAGATCCGCAACTCCGGCGCGACCTGTTGCAAAGCGCGGAACGCTTGATGCTTGCCGACTATCCGGTAATACCGCTGTATTTTTTCGTATCGAAACGATTGGTCAAGCCGTACGTATTGGGCGTGCGCCCCAATGCGCTCGACCGAGTCGGATCGAAGGAGCTTTCATTGGCTTCTCATTGAAACGCGAATTCCAAAATAGCGCGAATTCGCGCGATAACCGCTCACGGCGCCGCAGGAACGAAAGCGCGATCAAACAGCGCGCCGAAAATTCCTTCGCCTTTTGGAATGGTATTTTGCCGATGCCACCGCCCTCGATTTGGCGATTCTCGACGGCAAGGCAGCGGATCCGGCGGCCTCGAGCAACTTCGTCGACAGATCCGTCGCGCAACCACCGTAGGCCTTGAGTATTTGCGGCGTCATGCGCCGGTCGACGGCTACGGACATCTTGGGAAAAACTTCCCGCGAGGCCAGAAGCTCGATGGCACCGATGCGGGTCAACTCATCGAAGACCGCTCGGATGGGAAGCCCTCGGCCATATTTCCTCACCAAGACCTCGAACGTAGGGCCGCGCCCATACAACTTGAGTGCTGCAGGCAATCGACGTGAAGTCAAAAACCTCGGGTCGAGGTGCCAAGCGGCAAGTATTCTACTCGCGGGATTTTGACGTCGATCGCCAAGCAATCCCGACGCAGTACTGCCATCTCTGAGAATGCGGGAGATTTCCGCCCTGGAAAGGCCTGTAAGCGCAGCGATGCCGGATATATTGATGCGCTTCTCATCTTCCAGCTGCCGTCCGGCCACGCCTCGGACGGCAGCTTCTCGCAAAATCGCAGTGACTTCACCAACACTCAACCCGCAGTCCAACGCCAAGCCCGAAAGAGGCTGGAATAGTTTCCGGAGAGTTTTCCTCGCAGCGTCCCGAATGCCAGTTCCATTGGTCTTTCTCGCTCGCGCTACCTTCGCAGGGCGCAAGGTACGTAATCCAGAGAACGGGTTTGCAAACGCTTCCGCCGAGTCTTGGAACCCGTGGCACAACTCACAGCTTTAGAATCGAATCTGCCGAGGAGCGGAGTAACATCTGCCATAGAATGTATTGAAGCAGTCCCCACACTTGGTGATATGTACTTGCCCATCATGCGAGGATCGCCCGTTCACCCCAAGCTGCTACACCACCTCATTCGCCCCGCCCGCGGCGGAGCCGCGGCCGTAGTCGTCGTGTTCGCCTTCCTGCTGTTCATCGCGAGCAAGGCGGGTTTCCCCGGCATCCCGCTGGCGTTGATCGTCATCTCCTGGTTCTTCAAATACGCCTACATCCTCTTCGACCACACGGTGCGCGGCTTCGATGATCCGCCGACGCTCGACATCCAGATGGTAAACCCGCTCGCCGAGCAGCGACCGTTGGGACAGGTGGTGATTTTAGGCTTGATTGGCTTCGGCGTGTACCAGGTGTTCGGTTATTTCGGGTTTGGGGCAGCGCTGGGGCTCACCCTGGTGGTTCTATTCTTCCTGCCGGCCTCGGTCGGGGTGTTGGGGTTGGAGGGCAACATACTAAAGGCCGCTTACCCGGTGGCGTGGCTTCACCTGGTTCGGGGCCTAGGCTGGTTGTATGGTGCCGTACTGCTGGTGATCGTGGGCTATGGGCTGACGCTTGCCCTGCTATGGAAAGTCGACCTCTGGCCACCCATCGAAATCGGCTCGAGCCTGTTTGCCATGCTGTCGGTGTTCAGTTTTTTGGGAGGAGCACTTTATGAGCGGCGCGACGAACTGGGCATCGAAACTTGGGCCTCGCCGGAGCGCACAGCGGCGCGGCGGGACCGAGAGGACCAGCGGCAGCACGACAAGGTGGTGTTGGACGCCTACGGCCTCATGCGGGCCGGCTCGCACCTAAAGTGCTGGCAGGTCCTCACCGACTGGCTTCAGTCCCGCGGGCGATCTCCCGAGGACTATGGTTGGCTGTGTGAGCGCACCGAAACTTGGGATGATCCGCGCTACATCACCCGCCTCACCGAAGAGCGCGTCGCGCGCCTTCTGACGCTCAAACGCACCGGCGAAGCCTTGGATGTGGTGGCCAAGCGCTTGAGTTCTGACCCAGCCTTTCGCCCCAAGTCGGCGGCCGACACCTTGGCCGTGGCTCAGCTCGCCGCGCGCGGCGGCGGTGCCCCGCGGGTGGCGAAAGTGCTGCTCTCGGACTTTGCCGCCCGATTCACCGGCGATCCTCATGTACCGGCGGCGCAGGCGCTGGCGCAGCATTTGGGATAGGTTCAGTTGAGGGGTTCGGAAGTGAAGTCGTAGCCGGCGAGCGATCTGGGCTTGCCCAACAGATACCCTTGCGCGTAATCGACACCGAGCGAGCGAACGGCCTGCAGTTCCGAGTCCGACTCCACCGACTCGGCCACCGTTTGCACGCCTAGGTCGCTCGCCATGCGCACGATGCCGGAAATCATGGCTCGCGCCACCCGGTCGGTGGGCGCGGCACATACCAAGGAACCGTCGATCTTGAAATAGTGCGCGGGTATGGTTCGCAGATATCCGTACGAGGGCGGGTTGGCGCCGAAATCATCGAGCGCCACTTCACAGCCCAGCGCCTCGATGCGCCTGATGGATTCATTTTTGATGCTGGCCGAGGAGGCGAAACGCTCCGTGATATCGAAGCACAGCATCCGTGGCGGCAATCCGCTCTTGATGACGCAGGATTCCAGAAAGCCGATGAACTTATCATCGATGATGGACTGCGCGGATAAATTGACGGAGAACACCGAGGGCACCTGCACCCATAGGTCGCGGTTGTTGGCCAGCCACGCCAGCAAGGTGCGCACCACCCAGCGATCGATACTCGGCATGAGGCGCTGCCGCGCGGCGCGGGCAAAGAACTCCGCCGGCTGTGCCAAGCTGCCGTCCGCGGTGCGCAGTCTGAGAAGCACCTCGTAGTGCGCAAGGCAGGCCTTGTCATGCAGCGAACAAATCGGCTGCAGGAACAGCTCGAAGCGTTCGGCATGCAGTGCGCGCTCGATCTGCGCGCCCTCATGGCTGCCCTCGCTGATGAGAAGCGGGAATCCCTGGCGGCGCTTGAACTCGGCCGACAGGCATACCAGTACCGGAGCCAGCTTCTGCTCCAAGGTCTCGTCGGTGAGCGTGTCCTTGATGCCGGCATCGATGCTCAGGCGCACTGCGCCGTTGACAGCACCATGGGCATCGCGGACCGGAATGGCAATGGAATAACTGCCGTCATCGCGCGTCGCGTAGGCGGCATCGAGATTGCCGCCCGAATCGCCGGACAGGGAGTCCTCGACCAGCTGATGATCCTCGGGCAACAAGAAATCCTCGCTCAACCACAGCGTATCGGCTGCGAAGTCATGGAACGACACGGCGGTAACTTCCGGCGCCAACGCCCGGATCACCTGAGCCAGCGCCTCCAGCGTTTTGCTCGAAGCGGCTTCAGCCACATACGTCAAATTGGTCGTCACGAGCGGCACCCAAGAATCAGTTCGATAAGCCATGGTACGGGGAGCGGTGCGCCTAAGGGATGTCGCCGAGAACGGACGTGACCGCCGGGCGACATTTTATTTTTCTTAATGCACGGCAAATCGAGGGCATGCGGGCGATTGAGCGTCCACCCGGTTTAAGTCAAAGGACCCAACCCGGGAGAGACGTGAACTGGTTCACAGGATCTAAGCTGGGCGCAGGATCTAAGCTGTTCCCAAGATCCGCCCTAGTTCACCAACTCGTCCAGCACCGGCAGGGGCACCGCGCCTTCGCGCAGCGCCGCTTCGTGAAATTGCTTCAAGGTCATTGCATCGCCATGCGTGGCCTTGAAATGCTCGCGCACCGCCAGCCACCCCTTGTAGCCGGCATAGTAGGTGGTCAATTGGCAGGCCGTCAGTTTCGCGCGCTGCAGCTTGGCGGTGGCCTCCTCGATCTCCTGATAGGCCCCCTTGGTCATCAGATCCAATGCCTGGCGGTCCGTCATCCCTAGGGTCTGCAGGCGCACATCGAGAATGGTATTCACCAGCATGCGCGCCATTTGCTTCGCGAGCGTCAGGCGGTAGCCCGGCGTGTCGGCCAAGTAGCCCTCATCGGCCATGAGCCGCTGGGTGTACACGGCCCAGCCTTCGATGTACGGGACGTTGCCGAAGATGCTGCGCAGCAAGCGGCGCGACCGAGGCTGTACATGGTTCGCATATTCGGCCTGCACATAGTGTCCCGGCATGGCCTCGTGCACGGTGAGGTGCTGCAACCCCGACTCGTTGTATTCTCGCAGCTTCGAATCGATGCGCGACTGCGGCCATGAATCCGGAATCGGCGTCACCCAATAAAATGCCCCCAGCTTCGGCTGCAGCGGGGGCGCCTGTCCAAAAGCGCCCCCGCCGTAAATGCCGCGCATGAACACCGGCGTTTCGATGACCTGCAGATTCGCATTCGGCGGCAGCGTCACCAGATCCTTGGCCTTGACGAAGGCGGTCGCAGTGGCCAACGCCTGTTTGGCCGCCAGGATGTAGGTCGACGGCGTCGCATGGTGTATCGCCACCTCGGCCAATGCCTGTTCTACGGTTTTGGGCGCTGCCAGCTGCACCATCTCGTCGCGCGTTTTCGCCAAATCCGCTTCGGCCTCCGCAAGAAGCGCCTCCGGAGTCTTACCGGTAGCGAGCACGAAGCTGAATTTCTGTGCATAACGCTGCTTGCCCAGGCGCCAATCGGAGGTTTTCTTCGACAGCGTGGCGTCCAGCCAGATATTGAAACCGCGCAGCGCGTCCAGCGCCGGGGCCGCGGCGTGATCGTAATCGGAGCGCAGTGCCGCCGGGCAATTGATGCGCAGCACGCCGTCGATCAGATCGACATTGCCGCCATTTTCCTCGCGCGCCACTTTGTTCCAAATCTCGGGGGCGTCTTGCAGATTGCCCTCGGCCTGGCGGATGAGCTGCGGAATGAGCTTCAAGCGGCTGATGATGTGCTTGAATCGTTCTTCCGCCACGGCGTAATTGAGCACATACGGCGTGTACATGGCATTGCCGATCAGCTCGACGTACATGGCCGGGTTGTGCCGGTAGCTCTGTATGCCATTGAGATCGAGCCGTGCGGCCGCAATTGCGCCAGTCATGATATCGATGTCGGCACGCTGTTCCTGATTCAACGACTTCGCATCCAGCGCGCCGAGGCGCCTTTCGATGTCGCGCATCAAGCTGAGCGAGGCCTTGATCCCGGCCGGGCTGAAGTCCTCGAGCTGATCATCGAGCACCAGTCCGTAGTGCTTGTGATAGCCCATGCCGGTTGCGGTGGTCGGCGCCAAACTCAAGGTACCGAACACGAAATCATCCACGACCTGGTTGAACTGCAGGTCGGCCGGCGAGGCGCACGCGACCTGGATGCAGCCCATGACCAGCGCTACGCCCACGGCGAATCCCTGTGATCTAAGGTTCTTCATCCTGCCCCTTTTGAACATCCCGGGGCATTCATCCGCCACCCCTGCTGAAGGTTGTTAAGATACTGGAGGCGGCCGCGCACGTCCAAAGGGAGAGTGAAAATTGCAACGCATCATCCGTATTGGCGCCAGTTTGTTGGGGTTGGCGGCACTACAGGCCGGCGCCGCGGATTTTCGAGCCCAGGTTCAGCAATACCGTCTTACGCATGAGGCCGCCATCGTCGCCGATCTGGACGCCCTGACACGATTGAAGAGCGTGGCGGCGGATCCGGCCGGCATCCTCGCCACCGCACACGCGCTCGAGGAGGCGCTGAAGACCCGCGGTTTCGAGGTGTCCGAACTCTCGACCGGCTTGAAAGAGCCGCCGGTGGTCTTCGGTGCCCTCAAAGTCCCGAATGCCCGGCGCACGGTGGTGTTCTACGCCCATTATGACGGCCAACCGGTGACGCCTTCGCAGTGGAGTTCCGATCCCTTCCAACCGGTGATGCGCGAGCGTGCCCTGACCGAGGCAGCGCGCGATGTCGACTGGAAAAAGGCCACTCCGCCCTTCGATCCGGAGTGGCGGCTGTTCGGCCGCGCCGTCAGTGATGACAAGGCTTCGATCGCCGCCTTCTTGAGCGCCTATGATGCGCTCAAGGCCACCCACACGCTCCCCTCGGTCAACATCAAGGTGCTGTGGGAAGGCGAGGAAGAAGCCGGCTCCCCGCATTTGGCCCAAGCGTTGCGCGACCATCGGAAAATCCTGGCCGCCGATTTGTTTCTCATTGGCGATGGGCCGGTACATCAGACGCGCCGGCCGATGGTGTACTTCGGCGCCCGCGGCGTCATGACGCTCGAAGCCACGGTGTACGGGCCGCTGCGCGCCTTGCATGACGGCCACTACGGTAATTGGGTGCCGAACCCGGCCGCAATGGCTGCAACGCTGATAGCGCAGATGCGCGATGACAGCGGCAGAATCACCATTCCGGGCTTTCACGATGGCGTGCGCGCCATCACGCCGGCGGAGCAGGCCGCGTTGCGCAGCCTGCCGCCGGTCGACGACGCATTGAAGCGCGAGTTCGGCCTCGGTCGCTCCGAGGGCAGCGAAGATCTACCGGCCAGCCTCATGCGCCCCGCGCTCAACGTGCGCGGCATTCGCGCAGGTCAGGTGGGAGAGGCAGCGACCAACTCCATTCCGACCAACGCCGTGGTCTCGCTGGATTTTCGGCTGGTTCCCGACCAGAACCCGGCGGCGGTGCGCGCTTCGGTGGAGCGCTTCTTCACCGCGCATGGCTGGACGCTGGTGAGCGAGGAGCCGGATCTCGCCACCCGCCTCAAGTACCCACGCCTGCTGCGCGTGACTTGGGACGCAGGCTATCCGGCGCTGCGGGAAGATTTGGACACGCCCGCGGCGCAGGCCGTCATCGCCGCCGCCTCCAAGGCCGCCGGCGGCCCCGTGGTGGTGCTGCCCATGGCCGGCGGCAGCGTGCCTCTGTATATGTTTGCCGATGTGTTTTCTGCACCCATCATCTGCCTACCCATCGTCAATCACGACAACAATCAACATGCCGCGAATGAGAACTTGCGGTTGCAAAACCTGTGGGACGGCATCGACACTTACGCGGCCCTGATGGCCGAACTCAACTGGTAGATCACATGACAATACTCCGCAGAATCTTAGGCGCGCTGCTCTTGTTGGTCGTGGCAGCGGCACTGGCGCTATGGCTCAAGCCGCCCGCGCTCCTGAGGGTGGGCGCCAACTACGCCGCCAAGATCGTCTGCTCCAATGTGTTCTTGGCCGGGCGCGATCCCGACGAGGTGCTGCGCGTCGATGTCCAGGCGCCGGGTATTGCGCTGCTGCGCCTCATGCAGGTGTCGGTGGACAGCGAACATGGGGTGGTGCGCGCCGGGTTTTTGAAGTTCATCGGCAATGGCGTGGCACAGTGGCATCCTGGCAGGGGCTGCACCGTGGCGCCGGACGGCAAGATCGATTCGGAGCCCGGCCCCATGCACGTGCCCGCGCCGGCACCAGCCCCAGCGGCAATAGGCTCGATCGCCGCAGCGTCCGCCGCGCCGTGGCCCGAAGGAGATGCCGTCAAGACGGATGCCGCCCTCGATCGCGTGCTCGGCAACGACACGCTCGCCGGGCCCGGCATGCGCGCCATCGTGGTGGCCGATCACGGGCACATCGTGGCCGAACGCTACGCACCGGGCTTTTCGTCCAGCACCCCCCTGCTCGGCTGGTCCATGACGAAAACCGTCATGGCCGGAGTGATCGGCATGCTGGTCAAGGACGGCAAGCTCAAGCTCGATCAAGCAGGACTCTGGCCGGGCGCTACCGATGGCCGCGAACACATTCGCGTCGCCGACTTGCTCGCCATGTCGAGCGGCTTGCAGTGGAACGAAGCGTATGGAGCGGTTTCCGACGTCACCGGCATGCTGTATCTGCAACCGGACATGGCGGCCTTCGCCCGTGCGCAGCCCTTGGCGCACCCGGTGGGCACCGTTTGGAGCTATTCCAGCGGCACTGCGCTGATTTTGTCGCGCATTGCTCAGGAGGCCGCGGGCGAGGACCTCCTAGAATTCATCAACACCCGCCTATTCACGCCGTTAGGGATCACCAGCGCCACCCTCGAGCCGGATGAGCACGGAACGCCGGTCGGCTCCTCTTATATGTATGCCACCGCTCGCGATTGGGCGCGATATGGTCAGTTCCTGCTGCAAGACGGGGTCTGGCAGGGAAGGGCGTTACTCCCCCCAGGCTACGTCACCATGATGGCCACACCGGTGGCGGCCTCCGACGGCCAGTACGGCCAGGGCCAGACCTGGCTATGGGGATCGGACGCCACCACCCCCCATGTGAATCCCGATGCCGCCTTCGGTATTCCCGGCGATACCTTCTGGATGTCCGGACACGACGGCCAGAACATTGCCATTATCAAGTCACGTCAATTGGTCATCGTGCGCTTAGGCCTCACGCCCGACGCGACCGTTTACTCGCCGCAACCCCTGGTGAAGGCCATCCTCGAAGCAAGGCCGCTATGAAAAGTATGCTGTTTACCGTTTTGTTGACCTTTGCCACCACAGCTCCGCTGTGGGCTCAACAGGCGAAGCGCTCACGTGCCGACGAGAGCAGTATTGTTTTCCAGGATATCTCCGTTATCCCAATGGACACCGAGCGGATGCTCCCGCACCAAACCGTGCTGGTTCGGGACGGCAAGATCGCCGAGGTGGGCCCGGCGAAGTCAGCGCGGCTGCCGCCTGGCGCCACACGCATCGACGGACGTGGCAAGTTTCTGCTGCCCGGGTTGGCCGACATGCACACCCACGTGGACCGGGCCGAAATGTTGCCGCTGTTTCTCGCCGCGGGTGTTACCACCGTACTCAACATGGGATTGGCCTCCCCGCAGTTCATCACCAAGACGCGCGACGACATCGTCAAGGGAAAGATCGCGGGCCCGCGGATCTTCGCTGCATTTATGATTGATGGCCCGGGAGATCCGGGGCCGGAGTTCGTTCCACTGTGCGCGAGTGACGCCCGCGCCGCTGTGGATCGAGCGAAGCTCGAGGGGTACGACTTCATCAAGGCCTACCAGCGGCTCGATCCGGAGATGTACAGCGCGGTGCTCGACCAGGCCAAGAAGCAACATATGGCGGTCGTCGGCCACATTCCAACGGCGGTCGGGCTGGAACAGACATTGGCGCAAGGCCAGGTGATGATCGCGCACGGCGAGGAGTACTACAAAACTTACTTTCACGACGCGCCGGAGGACGCGCGAATTGCGCCGGCGGTGGAACTGACCCTCCACGCAGGCGCGTACGTCACGCCTAACCTGTCCTTTTTTGCCACGCTCACCAGAACTGTTTCTGATCCAAAGTCCTGGGACCAGCGGCTGGCCGCACCAGATATGGCCGTGCTGCCGCCGGATCTTCGCGGAAAGTGGCTGGGTGCGCGTCCGTCGAAAGCCTCGGACCGCTTCGTGCCCGAACTGGCTACCCTGAAGAAGTTGACGCTGGCGATGCAGAATGCCGGCGTACCGCTGCTCGCCGGAACCGACACGCCTGCCAACCTCATTCCCGGCAGCTCTCTCGTCGATGACGTCGAGCAGCTCGTCGGCGCGGGGCTCACGCCTTTCCAGGCGATCTCGGCCGCCACCCGCATTCCTGGGCAATTCATCCATCAATACGTCCCCGGCTCCGAGGATTTCGGCACCGTCACTCCGGGTAAGTCGGCCGACCTGATTGTGCTTGCCGCCAATCCCCTACTGGACGTGCAAAACCTGCGCCGGCCTCTGGGAGTGATGACTCGTGGCCACTGGCGGGAGGACCATGAGTTGCAATCGCTGGCACAGAAGCCTGTTGCCGGCTACGCGCGCACCGTGGTGTTGGAAGCGGCGTTTCAGAGCACCCTCGAGAAAGGCACTGTGACGGATGCGATTCGTGAGTTCCAGAGTCGCGCAAATCCGGGCGATCGGCTCCCCGAAGCGTTCGTGAATGCCGTCGGCTATGAAATGGCGAATGCTCATCGCCTCGAAACGGCAATACAGGTCTTCGCCTTCAACGCGGAGCAATACCCCGAGTCGTGGAATACGTACGACAGCCTCGCAGAGGCATATGCGAACGGCGGTCAATCGGACCTGGCGATCCTGAACTACCGGCAATCGCTCGCACTCAATCCGAAGAACACGGCTGCTGCCGCTTTTCTTGTCAAAGCTCTAGGGATGACCCCGTTGCAGAAATGAGTAAAGGAACTCGTCGGAAGAATATCGCGCGCTGAGCGAATTCGTCGGGACTAAAGGACCAATTCGCTAGAATGCTCAAAATATGGATATCTCCCTCTCCACCTTCCTGCTGGCCTTCACCGCACTGTTCTCCATCGTCAACCCGCTGTCGGGCGCGTTCATCTTCTTCGGCGCGACTCGCTACTTGGAGCCGAAGGTACGATCCCAAACCGCGCGCTGGGTGGCGATCTATTCCTTCTGTATCGTCGCCGCCTCGCTGTATATCGGCGCCTATGTGTTGGGATTCTTCGGCGTTTCATTGCCGGTTCTAAGGGTGGCGGGCGGCGTCATCGTCGCAGCGGCGGGCTGGCGAATGCTCAACGCCCCCGATGCCACTGAACAGCGTCGCCATGAAACGCCCGAACCTCCTTCCATGGATGTCTCGCCCAGCCGCCTCGCTTTCTACCCGCTCACCATGCCTCTGACCACAGGTCCCGGCACCATTTCGGTGGCGATCTCGGTCGGTGCGGGCCGCCCCAGCGGCTTTCACGCCTCATCGGTCGCCTTCTTCGTCGAAACCTTGGCGGCCACCGCGTTGTTGTCGGTGCTCATCTATGGGTTCTATCGGAACTCGGCACGCCTCGCTCAATGGATAGGCGCCACCGGCACCACCATCGTGGTGCGCCTCTCGGCATTCCTATTGTTCTGCATCGGGATTCAGGTGCTGTGGAATGGTGCCGCGGAATTGCTGGTCACCTTGCCGTTCAGCGCGGTGAGCTGAGGAGTCGAACGTAAGGGGCGGCGACGCATTTATCGGTCCGCGTAAACAACCGTAGCGGACCAAAGCGTTTGCCGGCGCCTCCGTTACGCCAACGTCCTTTCAAATAACGCCAGCATGCGACCCCAGGCCCTTTCCGCCTGTGCGTGGTCGTACACTCGCATGTCCGTCGGACACCAGCCGTGCATGGTGCCGGGATACACTTCAACCTCGCTCGATAGGTGTACTTTGGCGAAGGCCTTCCGCAGCACGCTCTTGTCTTGCGGGTGATCGCGATCGTCGCTCTCGGCAATGGCGATGAGAAACTGCGCCTTTGCCTTCGGGATCAGCAGATGCGGACTGTCCGGTTCTGCGGTGACCAAGTCGCCGCCGTGAAAGGTGGCGGCGGCCCCGACTCGGTTTGGAAACGTCGCAGCCGTGAGAAACACGAAGTAACCGCCCATACAGTAGCCGGTGGTGCCCAATCGCCGCTTCTTATCGACTGCGTCATGGCCATCCAGGTACGCGACGAATGCCTTGGTGTCGATCGCCGCGGTATCGTCAGTCAGTGTTCCCCCCAGGGCCATCAATTTTTCATGCAACGCGGGATCATTGAAATCCGGATGCAGCGGTGATGTCGGTGCTTTCTGTGTGCGATAGAAGGGATTGATGGCCAGCACGGCGTAGCCGGACTCCGCGAGACGGGTGGCCATTTCCTTGAAGGCCGGGCGCAAGCCGAAAATATCCGGCCATATGAGTATGCCGGGATGTTGGCCCTGCGCTGGATGCACGAAGTAAGCGTCGGCGGTGCCGTCCGGTGTTTTGATGGCGACGTCTGCGCCGACGGTGGCCGCGGCATTGGCCAGCTTCGGCAACGCGGCCAGCAATCCCGCGCCCAGCGCCATGGCGCCGAACTGCCGTCGCGTCAGGTCGGCGGAGCGTCTCTTGAATTCTTCCAGATCCTCACGTCGGCACATGCTGGTTTTCCCTTAGGTATCGATGATGTGTCGAAACTTCGCTCGACCGCGAAAGTATTGCATCGGTGGCAAGCTATCCCAAGCGGGTTGGCTGCGGATTTCTGCGGGTTGGCTGCAAACTTGGACGGATGGGCGCAAATGCAAACACACTCCACCCTTTAGCGCACCTCGAGGGTGGTCATGAAATCGCGGTTCACGCGGCCGTTCTTCACCAGCACTTTCTCGGCCTCGAGCCGCCGGATCTGTTCGCGATGCGCAGGCGATGTGGGCGGAAATACGATGCGCCCGCCGGCACCGACCACCCGATGCCAGGGCAGGTGCATCGCTCCAGGCGCCAGCCGCAGCGCACGCCCTACCAGCCGTGCCCGCCCCGGCAGTCCTGCGGCACGCGCCACGCCGCCGTAGGTCGACACCTGTCCGCGCGGAATCGCACCCACGATGTCCCAGATGTCCTGGAACGCGGGATTTACTTCAGGTGCGGCCCCGCGGCGGGCGGCGGACTTGAGTTTGGACGGCAGGAACAGCTCGGCCTTGATCTTGGAACGCGTCAGCGGACGACTCCTGGTGGGCGCGGAGACCTTGGGCCTCGGGCCAAATTATCCTAAAGCCTAAGGTCCAGATGCGCTACAGGGTGCGCAACATCGTTGCGCGTGCGCTCAGCGCAGTACGCAGAATTCGCGCATGGCGGGAATGAAGTTATCGTTCGAATGCCCGGGCCGCGTCAATTTGAACAGGGCAAAACGCTGCAGCTGCGTCAGGCTGGCCCACTGCTCCCTGGACGGAGACGCAACGCCCAGATTGCGCGCCCAAGCACCGATCCTCTCAGGTACCACCGTAGGATTCGCCCAAGGTGGCGCGTCGTCGAGCGGCGTCAATTCGACGGAGGTCTGCGTAACCCCTTCGATGAGAGAGATCAGATACTGCTTATACGACTCGATCAGGGCCGGATCATCACAAGGCCTCTCCACGAGCTGTCGTCGGCCCTCTGCAGGCAACTTGCTCCATTGCTTCAACGAAAGCTTTATTCCCGTCTGATCAAGCTTCATCCGCACGCTCATCGGGATGCAGCGCAGCGTGCCGCCAAAGTCGAGCTCGAAGGCGAAGATGCCCGGATAGGGAGAGGGTGTATTTACGTCGCGATCGAGTGCACGTTTCATGAGGGCGCAAAGCTTAGCGCAAAACATCGGCGATTTTCGTGAAGCAATTCGAGTTCGACGACATGCGCGCGAATTGCGCGTGCCCACGCATTGCTTATGCTCACGTATTCATATGATTTGGATCTTATGTCCGCACGCTGATAAACCGTATTTACCCGTCCATAGTCAACGCTTATCAGCCTTCGATCCCGATCCGTAACTCGAGTGTTCGCTGCTCGCACAATGCGACTTTTTTTGTATCTTGATTCGCGTTCACCGGTTTACACTTCGGCACATGAGTCAGAAATCTTCGCTTCGGGCAATCCCGATCAGGGTTGAATCCGCATCGTCTTTAGCCGCGGCGGAGCGCGCCGCCGTTCTCGAAGTGTGTACGCGTTTGAAGACGCTCGCCGGTCCGCTGCTACCCATCTTGCACGGCGTGCAGAGGGCTCTCGGACATGTCCCCCAGGACGCGGTGCCGCTGATCGCGGCGGAGTTGAATCTTTCGCGTGCCGAAATTCACGGGGTAGTCACCTTCTACCACTACTTCCGCAAGAACTTGCCGGGACGCCATGTCGTGCATGTGTGCCGAGCCGAGGCCTGTCAGTCGGTGGGCGCTGTCGCCCTCGAGGCCCATGCCAAGAAGAGCTTGGGGATCGACTTTCATCAAACGACCCGAGACGGCTCCATCAGCTTGGAGCCGGTGTATTGCCTGGGCAATTGCGCGTTGGGTCCCTCGATCATGATCGACGAGCGCTTGGAAGGGAGGGTGTCGCCCGAGCGCTTCGACGCGATCGTCGCCCACGCCCGATTGCCGGGAGGCACGCGATGAAGATTTTTGTCCCGCGCGACGCAGCAGCCCTATCGGTCGGTGCGCAGCAAGTGGCGGAATCCATCGCCGCGGAAGCGGCAAAACGCGGCATGGCCGTCGATCTCGTTCGCAACGGCTCGCGCGGTTTATTGTGGCTTGAACCGCTGGTCGAGGTGGTAACGGATGCCGGCCGCATCGCCTATGGACCTGTGACGCCTGACCAAGTGGCGAGCCTTTTCGATGCCGGCTTCATGCAAGGCCGACCACACGCGCTGCGTCTTGGAGCCGTCGAACAGATCCCATACCTCAAGAACCAGGAACGCCTGACCTTCGCGCGGGTGGGAGTCACGGACCCGCGCAGCCTCGAGGACTACCTAGCGCATGAGGGCTATCGCGGCTTGCGCGCTGCGCTGGCTCTCGATCCCGCCACCGTGGTGGCTCAGGTGACCGAGTCGGGTTTGCGCGGCCGCGGCGGCGCCGCGTTCCCCGCCGGTATCAAGTGGAAGACCGTGTCGGCGACAGCCGCGGAGCAGAAATACATCGTGTGCAATGCCGATGAGGGCGACTCGGGCACCTTCTCGGACCGCATGATCATGGAGGGCGACCCGTTTCTGCTCATCGAGGGCATGACGATCGCGGGACTGGCAACCGGCGCGACGCGCGGATTTATCTATTTGCGCTGGGAGTACCCCGACGCAAAGATTGCGCTCGACGCTGCGATTGATGCCGCCGTCGGGGCGGGGTATCTCGGGGAAAACATCTTAGGCAGCGGCAGAAGCTTTCAGCTCGAGATCCGCATGGGTGCCGGGGCCTACATCTGCGGCGAGGAAACCTCGCTCCTGGAATCGCTGGAGGGAAAGCGCGGGCAGGTGCGCTTCAAACCCCCGCTGCCGGCGATCGCGGGATTGTTCGGCAAGCCCACCGTGATCAACAACGTGATTACCCTGGCCTCGGTTCCGATCATTCTCGACCGGGGTGCCGAGTACTATCGAAACTACGGTGTGGGCCGTTCGCGCGGCACGCTCCCCATTCAGCTGACCGGCAACATCAAGCGCGGCGGCCTGATCGAGAAGGCCTTCGGCGTGACGCTACGACAGTTGCTCTACGACTATGGCGGAGGCTCGCTGAGCGGCCGGCCGATCCGTGCCGTGCAAGTGGGTGGCCCGCTGGGGGCATACATGCCCGAATCGCAATTCGATACCCCCTTGGACTACGAGGCGTTCGCGGCCGTCGGCGCGATGCTCGGTCACGGCGGGATCGTCGTGTTCGACGACACCGTGGATCTGGCCGCCCAGGCGCGCTACGCGATGGAGTTTTGCGCGATCGAGTCTTGCGGCAAATGCACCCCGTGCCGCATCGGCTCGACCCGGGGCGTCGAAGTCATCGACCGGCTCATCGGCGGTGAAGATTCGGCCAAGCAGGAAGTCGTGCTGCGCGACTTGTGCGAGACCATGACCTACGGGTCGTTGTGCGCGCTCGGCGGCCTGACGCCTTACCCCGTGATCTCAGCCCTGAACCACTTCCCGGAAGATTTTTCCAGCCAACCGGCCGCGAAGGCCGCCGTCTAGATCGAGAGCAAACTATGCAATCCATTGCGGAAAAGGACCTTGGTACACCAGCTCCGCTCGGCGCCAAAATGCTGACGCTGAGCATCGATGACCGCGAAATCGAGGTGCCCGAGGGGACCTCCGTCATGCGCGCGGCGGCCCTCGCCGGCGTATCGGTGCCCAAGCTGTGCGCCACGGATCAACTGGATGCGTTCGGCTCGTGCCGCATGTGCCTCGTGAAGATCGAAGGGATGAAGGGGCTGCCGGCCTCGTGCACCACCCCGGTCGCGCAGGCGATGAAGGTCACCACCCAGAACAAGCAGATTGCGGATATTCGGCGCGGGATCATGGAACTCTACATCTCCGATCATCCGCTCGATTGCCTCACCTGCCCCGCCAATGGTCACTGTGAATTGCAGGACATGGCCGGTGTGGTCGGCTTGCGCGAGGTCCGTTACGGCTACGAGGGCGCCAATCACCTGGTGGCCGAGAAAGATGAGAGCAATCCCTACTTCACGTTCGATCCGAGCAAATGCATCGTCTGCTCGCGCTGCGTCAGGGCCTGCGATGAGCAGCAGGGCACGCTGGCGCTGACCATTCAGTCGCGCGGTTTCGATTCCAAGGTCGCGGCGAGCCAGAACAATTCATTCATGGACTCCGAGTGCGTGTCTTGCGGGGCCTGCGTGCAGGCCTGCCCGACGGCAACCCTCTCGGAAAAGAGCTTGATCGAGCAGGGCCAGGCCGAACACAGCGTGACCACCACATGTGCCTACTGCGGCGTGGGCTGTTCGTTCCGCGCGGAGATGAAGGGCGAGGACATCGTGCGCATGGTCCCCAACAAGGATGGCCATGCCAATCATGGGCATTCTTGCGTCAAGGGACGCTTTGCCATCGGCTACGCGACGCATGCCGACCGCATCGTAAAGCCGATGATCCGTGCGAACATAGCCGATCCGTGGCGCGAGGTGTCGTGGCAAGAGGCCATCGATTACGCCGCGAGCGAACTCAAGCGCATCCAGGCCAAGTATGGCCGAGACTCCATCGGCGGCATCACCTCTTCCCGCTGCACCAACGAGGAGACCTACCTCGTGCAGAAGCTCGTGCGTGCAGGCTTCGGGAACAACAACGTGGACACCTGCGCTCGCGTATGCCACTCCCCTACGGGCTACGGTCTCAAACAGACGCTCGGTGAGTCGGCCGGCACGCAAAACTTCGACTCGGTGATGAAGGCGGACGTGATTTTCATCATCGGCGCCAACCCGACCGACGGGCATCCTGTGTTTGCCTCACAGATGAAGCGCAGGCTGCGTCAGGGCGCCAAACTGCTTGTCGCAGACCCGCGCCGCATCGATCTGGTGCGCACGCCGCACATCGCCGCGGAGTACCATTTGGGACTGCGGCCGGGTACCAACGTCGCCCTCATCAATTCGCTGGCGCACGTCATTGTCACGGAGGGACTCGTCAAAGAGGACTTCGTGCGCGAGCGCTGCGAAGTGGATTCCTTCGAGAAGTGGCGCGGCTTCGTCGCCGACCCGAGGCATTCGCCCGAAGCCATGGAGGCCGTGACCGGTGTGCCTGCGGCGTCGGTACGCGGCGCCGCACGCCTATACGCCACTGCCGGCAACGGCGCGATTTATTACGGTTTGGGGGTGACCGAGCACAGCCAAGGCTCCACCATGGTCATGGGCATCGCCAATATCGCGATGGCAACCGGAAACATCGGGCGGGAGGGCGTCGGCGTCAATCCTCTGCGCGGCCAGAACAATGTCCAGGGCTCCTGCGACATGGGCTCCTTCCCGCATGAGTTCCCCGGCTACCGGCATGTGTCGGACGAAGCGGTGCGTCACTCGTTCGAAGCGGCATGGGGTGTCGGGCTCCACGACGAACCGGGACTACGCATTCCGAATATGTTCGAGGCTGCGCTCGACGGCGACTTCAAGGGCTTGTACATCGAGGGAGAGGATATTGCGCAGTCCGATCCGGACACCCAGCACGTCACAGCGGCCCTGTCGGCCATGGAGTGCATCATCGTTCAGGATCTGTTTCTCAATGAGACGGCGAAATTTGCGCACGTCTTTCTCCCGGGCTCGTCGTTTCTCGAGAAGGACGGCACCTTCACCAACGCCGAGCGGCGCATCTCCCGCGTGCGTCGGGTCATGAAGCCCAAATCGGGCTATGCCGACTGGGAGATCACGCAGTTGCTGGCGAATGCCGTCGGCTTTCCGATGCAGTACACGCATGCCTCGCAGATCATGGACGAGATTGCCGCATTGACCCCGACCTTCACCGGCGTGAGCTTTGCCCGCCTGGAAGAGCTTGGCAGCATCCAATGGCCTTGCAACGCCGCGCATCCCGAGGGCACGCCAACCATGCATGTCGGCGGGTTCGTACGCGGCAAGGGCAAGTTCCTGCTGACCGAATACGTACCGACCAGCGAGAAGGTGAATGCCAAATTCCCGCTGATCCTCACCACGGGACGAATCCTCAGCCAGTACAACGTGGGCGCGCAAACCCGGCGTACCGAGAATGTCCGCTGGCACGACGAAGATCGCCTGGAAATCCATCCCCATGATGCCGAGGAACGCGGCATCCGGGAGGGCGACTGGGTTGGCGTTGCGAGCCGCGCCGGGGATACGGTGCTGCGGGCGCGAGTCACCGAAAGGGTTCAGCCCGGCGTGGTCTACACCACGTTTCATTTCCCGGAGTCGGGCGCCAATGTGATTACCACGGACAACTCCGACTGGGCAACGAATTGCCCGGAGTACAAGGTCACGGCCGTACAGGCGACCCGCGTAAGTCAGCCTTCCGAGTGGCAGAAGCGCTTTCGCGAGTTCACGGATACGCAAGCGTCGTTGTTGAAGAGCGCCGATGTGTTCGTCGCCAAGTAGGACTTGGGAATGAGCGGCGATACACCGACAATCGCGCCCGAACACGGCGGCGCCGAACATCTGGTGCGGATGGCGAATGACATCGGTAACTTCTTCCGCGCCGAGGCGGTACGCGAGGACGCCGTGGCCGGCATCGCCAATCACATCGCCAAATTCTGGACCCCGCGCATGCGCCGGAAGCTTGCGATTCACGGTGAGGGCGGCCTGGACGAGCTGCCGCGCGAGGCGCTACGCCGCCTGGCCGAGAGTCGTGGGCCCGCTCCGGGCGCAGATGCGGGTTAGCGGATGGCGTCCGGCGGCTCAGGCCGAGCGCGCATGCAGTGCGGGTGCCGTAGGCGCCGCGAGTCTGTTGGCGCCGAGGGGATTTCCCGGCGTTCTCACCGACCGCAATTGCAGCACGAAGTCGGCGATCTGAGCTTGCAACGAGTCCGCCTGATTCTGCAGTAGATTGGCGGTGTCGACCACCTCCGCGGCCATCGCTTCGGTGGCACGCGCGGTCTGCTCGACATGAGCGATATTTTCGGCGACCGCGACAGTCGATGAGCTGATCTCCGTGACCTTGGAGGCGATTTCTTCGGTCGATTTGGATTGGCCGTCGCAGTCGGTAAAAATCGTCGTGGAACTTGCTTCCAGGTCCTCGATGATGGTGCGCATGTTCTGCAGTATTTCCATCGAGCGCTTGGCGGTGGTGCCCACCTGCTGCACATGCCCGCCGATGCCATTGGCGGCGCCTCTGGTCTGGGAGGCAAGATCCTTGACCTCGTCGGCCACGATGCAGAAACCGCGACCGGCTTCACCGGCCCGCGCCGCTTCGATCCGCGCATTGATCGCCAGCAGATGCGTTTGCCGCGTGATGCCGGTGATGATTTCCGTGATCTTGGAGATCTGGCCCGATTCCGTGGCAAGCCGGTCTATCTCGGTCTTGGCCGCGGTCGCTTCCTGAACCCCGGAAACCGCCTTTGCCTTCGACTGCTCGGCGTTTTGGCGCATCGAACGCGCGGCGTTCGACAGTTGTGAGCTGGACGTGGCGATACGTGACGCCGCATGTTCGGTCTTCTTGGCAACGATACTGGCATCCGTACTGCGCTGCGTCGTGCTGGCGGCGCTTTGCGCCAGATTGGCGGCAGTGGACTTCAGTGTCTCGATGGTGGCCGCCACCGATTCCACGATACCTGCGACCTGCGATTCGAATTCCCTGGCCATTTGTTCGCGCAAACTCTGACGCTCGGCCGACTGCAGAAGTTCGGTTTCGCGCTGCTTGCGCTGCTGTTCCTCGGCGACGCGCGCGCGATCGGCCTCGAGTGCAAGGCGTTGATCGGACTCCGCCTGGCTTCTTTGCTGGATGGCGGTCCTCATGTTCACCATATCCCGCATCAGTTCGGCAAATTCGCCCTTGCCGCGTACGACGATTTTTCTGTCGCCTTCGTTGCTTTGTATGCCGCGCACGAGTGCGCGCATGCGGCCGACCGAACTGGCCATGCTGCGCGCGAGAAGCAGTGCGAGCACCACGCCCAACAGGGCCATGGGCGCCACGGTAACGACAATGAGGTCATGGCCCTGCGAGGCGCGCTCCGCGATATCTCCCAGCCTCTGCTGCGCGGCGGCGGCCTGCGTGTCGATCAGGTCCTGAATTTTGGCATCGATGTCGGCGGTTGCAGCGGGGGAAAATGGGGTGTTTGCAGTACCGAGTGCTTGGATGCGCGCGCCGACGGCAAGAACTTGAGCATGGGCTGCCGGGTCGGACACATGCGCGGCGGCGCCCTCCAGATGGGTGCGCGCGGTATCGGCAATCGCGTGCAGCCGCTCACCGCCGGCACTCGAGCTTGTCGTACTGCCGATGCCGACGATTTCCTTCCAGGCCACCTGCGCGGCGCGGACCTCATCGGCGGCCGCCTGATCGCTGTCTTGGTAGGCACTGGTCATCTGCGTGAAATCGCGATACCTGGCGATGGCATTGATACCCATCGCCAGCGCAATGACGGTAACCACGCCTAAGGCGGCAAGCAGCTGTACGGCAACCGGAACCCGGTTCACGAGCGTATCCGGCGGACCGGACGGCAGCATTCGTTCGATGACCGGCACACGCCTCTTCCAGCCGTTGAAGACGACGGCGCCGATATGGATTGCAACCAGAACCGCCAAGGAGCTCGCGGTCAGCATATGGGTGGTCATCAGACGGTCCCGCGCACCATCCGATATTTCCCATGGCGCCGGCAACGTCACCAAGCCGAAAGCCGTGACGGTATCGCCGCGCGCCCAGGCGATGCACATGCCTACAATGGGTTGGGCGATCAGGGCGACATAGAATGCCAGGTGTACGAAGCGGGCGGCGATGATCTGCCATGCGGGGAGTTCGGCATTGAGCGGAGGTCCTCGGTCGCGCACGATGAGCACGACGCGCACGATGCAGACCACCAAGATCGCAAATCCGAGTTGCCGATGCAAACTCAGTACATACTGTCCATACTGCAAGGAGCGCAGCTGGCCCAGGACCACGGCGATCGCCAGCTGACAAATGACGAATAGCGAGACCGCCCAGTGAATGATCTGGAGAATGGGCGAATATTTCGCGCGGGAACCGGGCTTCGTCACGTCATGCACCCATGGTGGTTCAATTGACGGTGATCGTGAGCTTCATCTTGGGATGCACTCCGCACCCCACGACGTACGTTCCGGACTTTGCAAAGGTGTACTTGATCTTTCCGCCGGCCGGCTGAAGGCCGCCGTTGAAACTGACACCGTCACCGCTGATCACGATGTTGTGCGCCGTCGCGTCATCATTGATGAATTCGACGGTTTGTCCCTTGGCGATGGACAGTTCATTCGGCGTGAAGACCAGACCCTTTTGCGTGACGGTCACGCTGTCCGCTGCCATCCCAACGGTCGAGAAAAGGGCGGCTGCAAACAAGACCGGGAAACGTTTCATAAGCGTGTTCTCTTGAGGGGACATTGTGATAGTTATGGTGCTCAGCGCGGGAGCGCCGCAAGGACAACGGGGTCATCGTCGCTCGTCAGGGTGTCGAGAAACGCCAGCAGATCTGCCTTCTCCTGCTTCGTCAGTCCGAGGCGGCGCATATTCGTGTCGAGACTCGGCCGCGTCTCGAAACCGGTGTCGTAGTGCTCGATGACGGCCGCCAAGCTGGGCAGCGACCCGTCGTGCATGTAAGGTGCGCGTTGGTTGATGTTGCGCAGGGTCGGTGTTTTGAAGGCTCGCTCCAATTGCACGATGCCCGGAGCAATCGCCGCGCGGCCCAGGTCCGCATCATGCAGCCCGATGTCATGGAATCCATCGTCGCTCATGCGCCACGTCGAATGACAGACGGCGCAATTTGCCTTGCCGTTGAACAGGACGAAGCCGCGTAGCGCCGCGTCGGAAATCGCCCGATCGTCGCCTTTGACCCAGCGGTCGAACGGCGCCTCATTCGAAATCACGGTCCTCTCGAAGCTCGCGATGGCCGAGGCGATGGTGTCCAGGGAGATCGCCTGTCCTGGGTAGGCACGGGAAAATGCGTCGACATACCCGGGTATCGAGCTCAAGAGCGGCAGCGCCCTTGCGACCGACATGCTCATCTCTTTGGTAGAAGTCAGCGGACCTTTGGCTTGGTCCTCCAGTGTCGCGGCCCGGCCGTCCCAAAAGAAGGGCTCACCGAACGCCACGTCGAGGATTGTCGGCGTATGCCGGCCCAATTGAAATCCGCCGTGACCCAAACCCTTGGCCAGGCCGTCTTCCCAACCCAGTCCGGGGTTATGGCAGGTAGCACACGAAATCACGCCTGAACCCGAGAGTCGAGGATCGAAGAACAAGGTCCGACCGAGCGCGACCTTGTCCGCCGTGATCGGGTTGCCCTTCGGTGCGGGTACCGCGCTGGGACGCTGGAAACTCTCGCGCAGCGATTGCAGCGCCGAGCTATCGGCGGGACGCGGCGCCAGGCCGTCGGCGGCGCGAGCAGCCCATGGGATCGCGCACAGTCCGGCGAGCATCCACACCAAGCTATGCACCAGTCTCAAGCTATGCACTACCTTGCGCATTCGGATTCCTGCTCAATTTTGTTATGGCGATAAATCACGTGTCGGCTGCGATGTCCAAGGCTTGAACAAGCCTCCCGCGGCAGATTGGACAAACGTGATTGCCATCACGTGGACGAACTCCTGCGCTGTGCCTGCGCCGCAGACACCTGTTGCGGATTTGTCACAGACCTGCGGCATCGCATGTGCCGCATGGACGGCGCGACGCAACGCAACAATATGTGAACTGGTTGGCTTGACGTCCGGCTCGCTCACCCGCAAGGTGCACAGCGTCGACGGACAACCCGGCAATGATCGTCAGGGTGTCTTTCGGCTTGCCGCGAGCCGCTCGAGAATACGGGCGGCTCGCGGCCCATCATCCTTGGTTCGCCCTCAAGAGGGTACTTAGAAATCCTTCCATTCCTCGTCGACCGCACCCTGCGCCGCGGGCGCGGCGACCGCGGACATCGCCATCGGCCTCTTCTTGCCGCTCAGGGGCCTATTGGCGGCACGGCGCTCCACGGGCTTGAGGGGGTCGGCAACTGCCACCGGGCGCGGCACGCCGCGCGGCATGTTTTCCGAACCGCCGTCTCTTACCCGATAGCGCGCAATCATCTGCGACAGGTTGGATGCCTGTTCCGTCAGCGCCTCCGCCGCTGCCGAAGCCTCTTCGACCAGCGCGGCATTTTGCTGGGTCACATCATCCATGGTGGTGATCGCCTTGTTGACCTGTTCTATCCCAGAGGACTGTTCGCGGCTCGAGTTGGCAATTTCTGCCATGACATCCGTGACCCTCTTGACCCGGCTGACTATCTCTCCCAGGGCCTTGCCCGAGTCGTCCACCAGTTTGGTTCCCTCGTTGACCTTGGCCACCGAATCGTGGATCAGGGCTTTGATTTCCTGAGCCGCTTCGGCGCTGCGTGAGGCGAGATTTCTCACCTCGGATGCCACGACCGCAAACCCACGGCCCTGCTCGCCCGCCCGCGCTGCCTCCACTGCCGCGTTCAGCGCCAGCAGATTGGTCTGGAACGCAATCTCGTCGATGACGCTGATGATGTCGGCGATACGCTTCGAAGAAGCGTTGATCTCACCCATTGCCGCAACCGCCGAGCTGACGATGGCGCCGCCTCGCTCAGCTTGCTCGCGCGCAGCCGTGGCAAGCTGGTTGGCCTGGGCGGCGTTGTCGGCGTTGTTCCTGACCATCGCGGTCATCTCTTCCATCGACGAAGCGGTTTCTTCCAAACTGGAAGCCTGCTCCTCGGTCCGCTGGCTCAGGTCGGCGTTTCCGCGCGAGATCTCCTCGGCGCCTGTTCGTACCTCGGCCGCCGCCCGTGTCATGCTGCGTACCACGTCGGCCGTGTTCTCCAGCAGCCGGTTCGTGCCGGTGGCGAGCGCCTTGAAGAAGGCATCCTTACCCTCCTCACGGATCCGCACGGTCAAATCACCGTCGATGGCTTTAGCCACCGCCGCCTGGACTTCTTCCTCGGTGGCAACCTCTTGCGTGCGATCGACCCACTGCACCACGGTACCAACCCGCTGGCCGTTCCCGTCCACCGGGTTGGCCACGATCCGCAGATTGGCCTCGCCCATCTTGACGTCTTCGGTGTGGGTGGTCGTCAGGGCGGCCAAGTTCTCGCCGCGCAATGACGGGATCTGATGGAACATGTCGAATGAGGCACCGACCAGCTGCTCCGGATCGAACTTGTTGAGCGACTTGCGGATCTCGCCCGCTTGGGCGCGGAACAACGTCCTCAAGGCATCGTTCATGTAGATGATTTTGCTGTCCGTGTCGCCGAGCATGACGCCCGCCGATACACGATCCAGCGCGGTGCGAATCCGTGCGTTCTCCGTGGACGATGCATGCTCCTTTTCGGTGCGCTCGCGCAGCGCGGTTTGCATACGATCGAGTCCCTTCAGTGTCTGGCCAATTTCGTCGTTCGAACTGACCTGAATCGCGTTCGCATAATTGCCTTTCTCGATCTCACCGAGTACCGCCACTGCCTGTATCAACGGCTTCTTGATGACACGAGTAAGCCGGTAGGCCAGCAGGCAAGCCGCGACCAGCGCCGCGAGCGACAATGTAATGACGAGCGTTCGAGCGCTTTGATACGAATTCTCGAGTGCATCCGCCCGTTCGCGAATCTTGGCCGACTGGAAGTCGCCGAGTTTCACGAGAGCGGCAACCAGTGCCAGCTGCGCAGGCAGTGTCCGCTGCAGCATGGTCTCCTTGGCGGACTTGAAATCGCCGGCCCCGATCTGCCGGAGGTATTGCGCATCGAGGGGAGCCAGGGCGGTGCGGGCATCCAACACCTCCTGAACCAATGCCTTGTCCTGTGCCGACGATGCATTGGCCAGCATCGCCTCTCCGTACCCCTTGCTCTTCTCGGCCAGTTTGGCGACTTCGTCGATTTCCCCTTGAATCCGCGACTTGTCATCCAAGATCAGCATATCGTGCGTGCGGCGTATCGCTTCCGAAGTATTGTCGCCCCACGCGTCGGCGATCTCCACCCGGGTCAGCTGCGGGCCGGTGATTTCCCTCACCGCGGTATTGAACATCGCGAGGCGGCCGATGCTGTGGCTTACGGCGGCCGCGAATACGACAATGACCGCCGCATACGACAGCATCACTCGTGCACCGACGGAATTGCGAAAACTCATAACAGGCTCCAAAGATCCATTTGCCTAAGTGGCGAGCAATGTCCCGATACCACCCGAGTCTTATCGTCCCCGGGTCGTATTCCTTTATACCAATCGTGAGTCGAACGCTTCACAGGCGGCACGACTCAAACGGCGGCTCGCCGCTCGATGGCGGCCGGACCAGGACCGTCGATCGAATCCACGGGGCGCACCGCGTCCAAGAAACCTGAGACCTCGGTCTGGAGAATCGCGGTCTGATGGGCCAGATCGACCGAAGCGTTCTGGACACCGTCGGCTGCGTTTCCGGTCTCCGTGGCCGTACCCTTGACCTCCTGAATTTGATCGCTGACGCGGCGAGTAAAATCCGCCGCCGACTGCACGGTCTTGCCGATATCGCGCATGGCGGTGCTTTGCCCGGCCACCGCGCCCGAAATCGACGTAGAACTGCGGCTCAAGGAACGAATGGTCTCCGCGATCGACGTGACGGCTCCGGCGGCATCGCCGGCGAGAGACTGGATGCGCTCTACCTTGGACGTGACACCGTCGGTTGCCTGTTTGGTCTGAGTCGCCAGCGCCTTGACCTCATTGGCCACTACCGCGAAACCACGGCCGGCTTGCCCGGCACGCGCCGCCTCGATGGTGGCGTTCAGCGCCAGGAGGCTGGTGCGGCTGGCAACCGACTTGATGAAGTCGAGTACCGACCCGATCTCGAGCGCCGCGGAATTCACCGACTGCAGCGTCTGGTTGAGCTTGTCGGCCTCGCGGGTGGCATCGGCGGCCATTACCGAAGAGGTACTGACCTGCTCGGAGATCTCTGCAATCGACTCGCCGAGTTCCTCGATGGACGCGGCAATGGTTTGCACATTGTTGGATGCCTCCACGGCCGACTGCGACACGCCTTCTGCGAGCGTACGGGTCGCATCGGCAGCGGTACCCATGGTACTTGCCGTTGCCTGCAGAGTGTCGAAAGCGCCAGCGAAGCTGCCCAGCACCTTTTTTGCGGTGGCATCGAAATTTTCGCTCAATTCGGTCAATGCCCGTGCCCGCTCGGCCTCGCGCGCCAGACGCAGCTGCTCGACCCGGGCGCGCTCCAGTTCCGCCGACCGCTGAATCACGGCCTGCCGTCGCGCCTCTTCCTCGATCTGTTTGAGCCGTTCGTTCTCGATCCCATTGTCTCGAAATACGTTGACCGCGCGAGCCATGCGCCCGACCTCGTTGCTGCGCGTAGCGTAAGGTACCGCGACCGACCAATCGGACCGAGCAAGCGCGCCGACGACGCGCGTCAGTGCAACCAGCGGAGCGGTCAGGGAGCGGGCAAGCCAAAGACTGACGATCAGCCCGCCCACCACGGCCAAGAGTCCGCCGATCGCGGTGCGACGCATGGCGTTCGCGGCGTTGGCCTTCACTTCCGCGAACTCGGTCGCCGAGGTGGCCTCGTAGAACTTGCCCAGTGTCCTGAGAATTCCATGCAGGTCCTGGAAGAAGACGCTCGCCGACGTGGCGTAGTCGACGGCGACGCTGGGATCGACGAACAACACTTTGCTGAACTCGCCGCCGGATTTGCGATACTTGCCCGCCAGCTCCGTCAGGCGCGCCGCTTCGGCGGCGTGCCCGCTTTCGCCGGCAAGCCGGGCGACCGCTGAGATCTGCGTGTCGAGCTTGTCGAGGTCACTCGGGAGCGAGTCGACGATGGTGCGGACGATCTTCTGCGGCGCTTGGTTCTGCACCAGAGTCATGGCGCGAAACATGCGTCCATTGATCTCCAAGGCGAAGGCGTCTGCCTCGTCCAGCGCCATGAGCCGATGGACCGTTTCGTCGAATAGCCGCGTCGTGGTTGCATCCAACGCCGTTTGCTGCCCGTAGTCGACGGCTTCCAGGGCGAGGATCGCCAGTATCAAAAGCAGCGGCGCCAGCAGCATTTGCCAACGCAGCGACATATCTCCTAAGCGTTGAATCATCGTCACAACTCGCATGCGCGGCAAGACGCCGCTATTCAGTGTAGGTGCCGGCCTTGAAAATCAGTCCGTCGACGGTTTCCCAGTAAGCGAGCTTATTCTCGAGCTTCCCGGTGGTTGGATTCTTCATGACGTATTCGATCCATCCGGAGTGCTTCTGCTTCGCCGCTTCCACGAGTTCCCGCACATAAAACTTACCGGCCGAGTCGGATTGGTCCAGACGATTGGCGCCGACTTTGGCCGGAGAAATCGGATGCGCCACGCACACGCCGTTGAGATCGTGTACGTCGACATAGTCCTCGCCCTTGGCAAACAGGCCGTCCTTCTTGTTGAATTCTGCGATCGCCTTATCCCGACCGTTCGTCTTGTAGAAATCGACCGCCTTCTTGACGACCGCGACAACCTCGTCTTTGGTGGGTGCGCTGGCCGCCGCGACTGCCAGGGGCAACGCACTCACGATTGTTGCGATCAGAAGATTTCTCAACGCTGGGTGCATGATGGGATTCCTTAGAAAATGGCAAACCGGCCGGCGATTCGACCCGCCTAGGAACTTATCGGTAATTCGCGGTCGATCTTGAGGCGATCGGCGCTGCCAAACCGTCGACCACGGCACACTGCATGAAGATCAACCGGACAGGAGTGCGAGCACCCCGCCGCCATACCTGGGCAATTGCACCTGAAATTCGCGCCGCCCCTTGGGCGAGCTCAGCAACGCGGCCGCGGACTGCGGCAGGAATTTGACGGGATAGATCTGATCGAGCTTCAGATGAGGCGACGCAGCGTCCATGACGAGGCGCGTGCAGATGTTCATGATTTCGCGCACGTTCTCGATCATGACAGCGGTAAGTTCACGTGCCTTGGCCGCTTCCTTGGCAGCATTCGGCGGCAGCATGGAGAAGGCGGCACCGAAACTCGCCGCAAGATTCACATCTGCACCGCACAGAGCAACGGGTTGGCCGTCGTCGGCCACAAATACCCCCAGCCACGCCCCACCCGCGGGTGTTCCATCGAACGCTCCGCCGGCTTTTACTTCCATCCCGTCGAACAGCAGCCCCAATATCTGCATGACCTTCGTGCCGTCGGGAAGAGGATATGCGGTTGACATAGGAGCTCCTGTCTCGGCCGGTTCGCGTTACCGGATATGAGGTCCCAGATGTTCCTTGAACGATTCGGGAGTGAAGGGTTTGGAAATGAGGAACTTGGCACCGGTGCCCATTGCCTTGGCACGCATATCGGGCGTGGCTTCCGTGGTGACGAAGCCGAATGTGACCTGGATGCCGGCGCTCTTGAGAGCCTCGAGCAACTGCATGCCGGTCATGTTAGGCATGTTCCAATCGGAGAGCACGAGATCCGGCTTGGATGTATTGATCGCGGCCAGCGCCTTCGCCCCATCGTCGGCTTCGGCAATATCATGGCCCTCGAACCCGGCGAGCCGCAGGGTCTTTTTCACGATCATGCGCATGGCGGTCGAATCGTCTACGATCAGAATCTTCATCTCATCACTCCAATGATCCACCGGGTAATCGGCGGCAGTTCGACATTCTTGAGGTTCAGGGCGTTCGGGCTCGGCGATCGAGGCCGGCGCCGCGCATATTATTCTCGTGCGCGGTCACCAGTGTGACAATTCGCTCGGCAATCTGCGGCAGCGCATGCAACGACTGCGCGGCGCCGAGCTTCCAGGCAGCTCCGGGCATACCCCATACCACACTGGTATTTTCGTCCTGCGCGATGGTCGAGGCGCCCGAATCCCTCATTGCCTTCAGGCCTTCAGCCCCATCCCGGCCCATGCCGGTCAACAGGACGCCCACCGAATTGCAGCCGGCAATTTCCGCCACCGACCGGAATAGTACGTCGACCGAGGGACGGTGCCGGTTTACGCATTCCCCATCGGTAATGCGGCACTGATAATGTCCGCCCTCCCGCGCCACCGTCAAATGCTGATCGCCCGGAGCGATATACACATGACCCGGCAAGATCGATTGACGGTCGCATGCTTCGCAGACGACGAGTTCGGAGCTGTCATTCATTCGCACGGCAAAAGGGCCGCTGAAGGCCTTCGGGATATGCTGCACGATCACGATTGCCGGCATGTCCGCGGGCAATCGCCCGAGAACGTCCTTTATGGCTTCGGTGCCGCCGGTCGAGGCACCGATCGCAATGATTTGGTCGGTGGTTGCCGCTTGAACGGATCGATTGCGCTTCAGCCGCGCCGTGTCGGAGGCATCCCGCTCGCCGCCGCTCGCCGGAGAGGGTTCGATAAGCGGCTGCACGCGTGCATGCGCCGCCATCTTCACTTTGAAAATGGTTTCCTGCGCGAGGCCTGCAATGCTGCCCTGATCATCTACTCTCGGCTTGGCGATGAAGTCGATCGCGCCGAGCGCGAGCGCATCGAGGGCGACGGCGGCGCCGCGTTGGGTGAGCGTGGAGCACATGACCACCGGCATGGGACGCAAGCGCATCAGATTGCGCAGGAAGGCAAGTCCGTCCATGCGCGGCATCTCAACGTCGAGCGTCAACACGTCGGGGTTCAGCAGTTTGATCTTCTCCCGCGCCACGTAAGGATCCGGCGCCGTGCCTACCACCTCGATTTGCGGATCGGAGGAAAGGATGCCGCTGAGCAATTTGCACATGACTGCCGAGTCATCGACGATCAACACGCGAATTCGCTTTTCCATGCCGGGTATGCTCAGCACAGGCTAATCGCGCAACGCAGGGGCAATTGCGGCGTCGGCCGGCTTGAAATCCCGCTCACGCTCGAACACGGTGCGATTGACGGTCGCGGTAAGGCGTTTCACGCGTACCTTTCCGCTCATCGGGCTGTAGAAAAGCTTACGCGCGAAGCAGTCGCCCAGATCCTCGGCACTTATCGGAAAACCTTCATTCTTGAGGTAGCCGCGTACGAATTGGGCGTTGCGCGCGCCGACGTCAAGCGACACGGCGAGCACTTGCGCGCCACCGATGACCTTGAACTCGAGATTTTCGCGTTTTCCGCCCAAGTTCAAAATATCGTCCACCAGCCGCTGCATGGCCACTTGCCCATAGCGTGTCGCGGAACTTGCAAGCTTGTCCGACCAAGCGCCCGTGCCGCCCGAACTGTCGAGCGGCAACATGAAATGATTCATCCCACCAATACCCAACTTGCGTTCGCGCACGCAGGCCGATACACAGGAACCGAGTACGGTGAAGATCAGCTCGTCATGGCGCGTTACGTAGTATTCGCCCGGCAAAAGCCTGGCAACGGGCACCCCCAACTGCAGATCCCAGGTGCGCCGAATGTGCGCAAATTGGGGCAGCGACGGAGGCAGGCGTGCGTCCTCCTCGCCTGCCCGCGCCACCTCGGGCTGCGTCACGCCACTCTCCGATATGTCGTGCGGCCCACGAGCTTGTAACGATGCGTCACATTGAACAGGTTTTCCGAATGGCCGACGAAAAGCCAGCTTCCGGGCCGCTGCAGGTCGGCCATGCGATCAAGGAGCTCGTGCTGCGTATCCTTGTCGAAATAGATGATGACGTTGCGACAGAAAATGATATCGAACGGCCCTTTCATAGGCCATGAGTCCATCAAGTTCAACCGTTTGAAGGTGATGAGCCTCTTGAGCTCGGCGGACGCGGCACGGCAATCCGCTTTGTCCGTGGCTTGCGGGAACCAGCGCGCCAATCGATCGGGCGCCAGACCCTTGAGACGGTCCGTGCCATACACGCCTTCCTCGGCGGCGGATATCATCTGTGAATCGATGTCGGTCGCGAGAAGCTTGATGTCCCAATGAGACAGGTGTGCAAGGGTTTCGTTGAGAACCACGGCGAGCGAATACGGCTCCTCGCCGGAAGAACAGCCCGCCGACCAAATACGTATCCGTTGCGAATCGGCGCGCTGGCGCTCGAGCTCCGGCAAAACCTCGGAGGCGAGATGCGCGAAGTGGTAGTCCTCGCGGAAGAATGACGTGAGATTCGTGGTAATCGCATTGATCAATTCCTGCAGCTCTCCGGTCTGCCCTTCCACCAGCGTGCAATAATCGGCAAACGACGTGAGCTTGAGTTTGCGCAAACGCCGCGCAAGGCGCCCGTATACCAACTCTCGCTTTGCCTCGGACAGCGCAATGCCCGTGTGCTGACGCACCACGGCGCGCAGACGGTCGAATTCCGAGTCCGTCAGCACGAATTCTTGGGCGGCGAGCTGCCGATTCATGGAATTTGCAGGATCTCAGCGACGCCAATCAGCTTCGCGGTTTGGCGCAGAGCGTCGGATGCGCCCTGCCAGGTGCAGGCTATACCGCGCTCGCGGCCGGTACGCCAAAGGCTTGTCAGCAACTGCAAAATAGCGGTATCGATTTCCTCCACACCCGTGCCGTCGATCTGAATCGGACCGCCGCTCGCGATCCTCGCCGCCAAGGTACGGTGCAGGTCGGCCGCCTGTGCGATGTTGAGCCGCGCGGCCAGTTTGATCCGCGGAGACTTCTTCTTGGTCATGCTGCGGCAAACCCGTGCATGGACTCGTTCGCGATAATATCGCCGATGAGCCTGTCGATATCGAGCAGAATGAGCATCTTCTTCTCGACCGTGGCCAGCCCCTTGACGAAGATCGTATCGACGCTGCCGCACACGTCGGGCGGCAATTGAGTCGCGCCCGCGTCCACGTTGTAAACCTCCGACACCGCATCGACGACCATGCCGACCGTGCGCCCATCCTGGCCGCCCGCAACCCGCACGACGATGACCACCGTGGTCGGCCCGAAGGCGATCGCCTCGAGACCGAACCGACGCCGTAGGTCGAGAATCGGCACCACCGCCCCACGCAAGTTGATCACGCCCAAAACATGCTCCGGGGAGTTGGGTATGCGCGTCACTTTGTCCAACCCTTTGATCTCCTGGACGCGCAGGATGTCGACGCCGTATTCCTCGCCGGCGAGCATAAACGTCAAGTATTGTTCGCTGAATCCCGTAGCGACTTTATCGCCGCCGTTTCCCGTAGTTGCCGTGTTCATGATTCCGCCCTCGTCAGCTCGCCATACCAAGACTCGTACCGCTCACTCTGTGCCGAGCGCCCGGCAATCCCGCACCCATGTTCCGTCCCAAAGCCCCCCGCTCTCGCTCGAAGACGGCGTGTATCAGGTCCGCCACGTCGATGATGAGCGCCACCGTTCCGTCGCCCAAAATTGTTGCGCCGGCGATACCGGGCACGGGCTTGAAATTCGACTCGAGGCTCTTGATCACGACTTGCTGCTGCGCGAGCAGATCGTCCACCAGGACTCCGACGCGCATGCCTTCCGCTTCGACCACGACCAGGAGGCTGCCCTCGGCGGACCTGCTATCCGGTTCCACGCCGAATTGATCCCAGAGCTTGAGCACGGGCAAGAATTCATCGCGTAACCGGAATACCTCGGTGCGTCCGACCAATGTATTGAGCCGGTCCCGCGTGACTTGAATGGTCTCGACGATGGAGAGCAGCGATATGACGTAGACCTCTTTGCCGACTCGGACCAGCTGCCCGTCGAGGATGGCCAGCGTGAGGGGCAGCCTAATGCGAATGGTGCTGCCCTGGCCCTCCTTGGAGAGGATTTGCACGTTGCCGCCCAGGTCGTTGATATTCCGGCGTACCACATCCATACCGACGCCACGACCGGAGACATCGCTGACTTGTTCGGCCGTCGAGAAGCCCGGCATGAAGATCAAGTTGTCTATCTGCTCGTCGGTCAGTTCCTGGTCCACCGGCACGAGCCCCCTCTCGCGAGCTCGCTTCAGAATCCGCGCTTTGTTGAGGCCGGCGCCGTCGTCGCGTACTTCGATGATGATGTTTCCGCCTTCGTGAGCGGCCGCAAGTTCCAGCGTGCCGGTCTCCTGCTTCCCGCCGGCGAGGCGTTGCTCGGGAGTTTCCAGGCCGTGATCCAGCGCGTTGCGCACCAAGTGCACGAGGGGATCGCTGATCTTCTCGAGCACGGTTTTGTCGAGTTCGGTGCCTTCTCCGGTCAAGCGGATTTCGACCTTCTTACCAAGCTTGCGGGAAAGCTCATGCACGATTCTTGGGAATCGGTTGAATGCGGAGCTGATCGGGAGCATCCGAATCTGCATGACGCTTTCCTGCAACTCACGGGTATTGCGGGCAAGTTGCGTCAGCCCCTGGCGCAGTCGGTCAAATCCACCTTGGTTGATACCCTCGGCACAGCCGCTCAGCATCGACTGCGTGATGAGCAGCTCACCGACTAAATTGATGATGTTGTCGAGTTTCTTGGTGGAGACGCGGATGGACCCCGGATCCCCGGTCGTTTTATGCGGTGCGGCACCGGGCGGTGGGGCGCCTGGCGGCGGCGCCTCACGCTCCGGTCTGGAGGGCCCTTGCGCAGCGATGTTGGCGGGCTGCGCCTGCGAGTCTACCTTGGCCGGCGCGCCGGCCGGAGAAACCCCGATGGGTGTGAACTCGAGCCGGCAGCCGGCGTCCACCCAGTCGAAAATGTCGTCCAGGGCGCGCCGTGGAATCTGGCCCGTGATATCGATCCGCCAGGAAAGATAGCAGGCCTCAGGATCGAGCATGTCCAGGGACGGAATCCGTGACACATCGGCCTGCGTCACGATGGCGCCAAGGCGCTCGAGTTCGGCGAACATTCGTGCCGGCTCATTGCGCAGGCGGAGCAAATCGGCGACCGGCGCGAAGTCGATCCGCCAACCTTTCACCTGGGGATCATCGTCGATGGCCTCCTGCGTCGACACCGCCAGCGGCGCTGCACGCGACGCTGCACTTGGCGGTGCTCCCGGCGGCACACCCGCCGGTTCGCCGAGGATGTGAGTGATATCGCTGTCGAGGCCGGCGATGCGGCCCTGATCGAGCGGTTGTTCGGCTTCGGTGGCGGCGATCATTTCGCGCATGCAATCGCAGCACTGCAACAGCGTTTGAATGGCATCTGCGGTGATCGGTCTCACCCCGGTACGCATCTCGTCGAGCAATGTTTCCACGCGGTGAGTAAAAGCGGCGACCTCGGTGAAACCGAATGTCGCGGCGCCACCCTTCATGGAGTGAGCGGCGCGGAATATGGAATCGATGTCCTCGCGATTGGTAGCTGCGTTGAGGCTGAGCAGGCCCGCTTCCATCGAATCGAGTCCCTCTCGGCTCTCCTGGAAAAAGACTTTGGCGATTTCCGCCATTTCCGGATCGAGGGTCATACTCGCTTACTTCCGCACATGATTGGTGGCTTCCCCTACCGTCGTATGGACTAGATGACGCGTGCGACGGTGGCGAGCAGCTGTGCCGGGTTGAACGGCTTTACGATCCAGCCCGTGGCGCCCGCGCGCTTGCCGTCCGCTTTTCTCTCTTGGCTGGACTCGGTCGTGAGCACCAGCATCGGCACCAACTTGTAGTGATCGAGAGCGCGCAATTCCCGCACCAAGGTGATTCCATCCATGCGCGGCATGTGGACGTCCGTCAACACCAGATCGGCGGTGGAGGTGCGGGCCCAATTGAGCGCCTCAATACCGTCGCCGGCCTGCGCCACCTCATATCCCGCAGCTTGCAAAGTAAACAGCACCATCTGCCGCATGGATGCTGAGTCGTCGACCGCTAAAATACGCTTGCCCATCTGAAACCGTCTCCGCTCATCCAAGGCCGCGTTCCGCGCAACGTGGACGCCACTGCAGAAGTCGTCACGTGGTGCCGAAACTTTATGATTCGGACGCCCCCTAAACCGGATGATTGCGCGGGCGCCGGTGATCTCGTGCGGTTCGTCACATTCCACGCGCAGTGGCGGGAGCGGGATCTGCCGTTTGGGCAACCAGCGACAGCATCTCCTGCGCTGAGTCCCGTGTTTGGAGAATGATTTCCGTCAGGGTATTGGCATCCAATTGCGCGTGACGCAATGCGTTCGGGGACATTGGAGGCGCGTCACGCAGGTCCGTACTGTTGATCTCGGCGAGAACGGCCACGCTATTCGCGACATGAACCGTCGCAACCTCAACGGGGTGCGTGGGAGCGCGATCCGGTTCGTGATGAAAGTGGATGCATTCCTGCAGAAGGATCGGAAGCCCCCACTTCTTTGCCAGTGAAACACCAACCGCACCGTGATCGAAGCCCATGACGATGTGTTCACATTGGTGGAGGCTGATATCCTCCGATGTGTCGATCGACATCAACATGGCTTGGCGAGCCTGTTCCGGCGCTCGATTGACCAGCACGAGCTGCCCGATATCGTGCAGAAGGCCTGCGATGAAAGGCGATTCGTTGCGCCGGCCCTTCAGCCGCGAGGCGATGTTCGCCGCGGCCACCGCACACAGAACGCTCTGGCGCCAAAACGACTCCATGGTGAATAGGTCGTTTGCAATACCATCGAATGTGCGAATCGCCGTGAGCCCGACCGTCAGGTCGCGTACCTGACGGACCCCCAGCACGGTGATGGCACGGCTGATGGTCGAGATTTTTCCGTGCTGGCCGAAGGCAGGGCTATTGGCTATCCGCAGCAACCGCACGGTCAATGCCGCATCGTTGCTGATTTCACGCCCGATATCCATCGCCGAGGAGGTCGGATCGTCAACCATACTCGCAATACGCATCGCGATCTCGGGCAGGGTTACGAGATCTTGGATGTCCGCGACCAGGCCTTCTGGGCTCAATTCGAGTTACTCACACATACCTCTTGGGCCAGCTTGTCGGCAGGCAATCGCAATAGTTGAGAAAATCAGTGCGTTGCCCCGTCCAGCGAATGCGAACTGTGAACCTTGATTCATTCCATCGCGCTTCATGCCATCGTGCTCAAGATTTGGTTTTTGCCGCCGAAATTGTCTTTCAGACCTAGCTGGTTTAATGAGATTGAGCCCCGACCGCGGGGGACTGGAGCTGCGCACGATGTCCAATGTTCCCGGGCCACCGACGTACCGGTCTGGCAACCAATCCGTACCACCCAACGCTACCGCAACACGAGGGGAAGCGAGGGGCACGGCGCTCCAATTCTTGAGCCATCTGGCGTCCGAGGTGTCCTCAGGGAACGTGGACCTTCCTTGTTTTCCCAATGTGGTGATTCGTATTCGCAGCGCGTTGGCGGATCCGCAAACCACCATCGAGAAAACGGTGATCATGGTGGGTGCTGAACCACGCTTAGCGGCGCGGCTGCTGCAAACCGCCAATTCGGCCGCATTCAATCATTCGGGTAAGCCGGTGACGGATTTGCGCACCGCGATCACCCGCCTTGGCCATCAACTGGTACAAAGCGCGGCCATGGCGTTTGCGGTTCAGCAAATGAAGGATGAACAGTCTCTGCGCTCCATCTCCAACGCTTTGAGGGAATTGTGGAAACAGAGCGTCGTCGTGGCGTCGATCTGCAAGGTCGTCGCGCAGCGCACCAAGATCAGCGCCGATGAGGCCTTCCTGACCGGGCTGGTGCATGGCATCGGCAAGCTGTACATCATGGTGCGCGCGGTGGAGAAGTCGGGTGAATTTGGTCAGCCCGAGTTATTGGAATTGGTCTCCGCCTGGCATGCATCGATAGGCAAGGCCATCTTGGAGAATTGGGGTTTTGCCGGGGAAATGTCCGAAGCAGTGGGTAATCAAGACGACCGCGAGCGTTCATCCAAGCGAAGACAGGACGCGGATCTGTCGGACATCATGATTGCCGGCCTGGCGCTCGCCGACGTTCGCAAGCTGCCGGCTCCTCGCGTCATCGACGTGCATGGTATCGGCGCTTTCTCCCTTCTCGGTCTCACCGCTCAGGACTGCGAAGAAATCCTCACGCTTGCCGGGAAGCAGCTTGGACTATTGCAGGAGGCATTGGGCTAAAAGAGCTCGACTTTACCCGCGCCGCTGCCTTTTTGTTTCGCCAATGCGGCTTCCTTCTCGTCCGCGGAGGCGCCGCGATTGAGAAGATCGAATAAAAGGCGTTCCTGCTCCATGCTATGAACCCCGCGGATGCGTTGCCGCAGTTCATCCCACTCGGCGGCCGACTTCAGCCCATTGCCGGCCGCAATGAACTCCGAAAGGAACGCCAAGCTGGAACAAACATGCGTCAAGCACTGCACGAGGCGGTCGTGAAACTGTATGGCAGAGACCGCCTTTACCGACCGAGCATCCATCTCATCGTGCAAGACCATGAGGTCTTGAAAAACCCGGGCCGGTGAGCCGGAGAAATCGAAGATACAGCGCGCGAGAGTCTGCGTGGCCTTACTCATCGAGTGGACCGTCTGCACCAACGTTTCCGCGGGCGCATTGGTTTCGCGCAGCGCGGTCTCGATCTGGACGGCGATGACGCCGAGCATGGAGACCAATTGATCCTTCTGCGAGGGATCTGAGGTACTGGGCTGTGTCGGCAATTTATCCATGGGTGAGTGAATTCCGGATATTTTGAGACGGCGTCGTGTGCGCGACCTACAATACTCGAGCGATCGCCGCCAGCAGTTGTTGGGGATTGAACGGTTTCACCAGCCAGCCCGTGGCTCCCGCCTCTTTGCCAAGGAGCTTCCTCTCCTGACCTGACTCGGTCGTGATGACCAGCATGGGAACGCATTTGTATGCGGGGATTGCGCGCAGCTCACGAATCAAGGACAGGCCGTCCATGCGCGGCATGTTGATGTCCGTCAGAACGAGGTCGGCGCTTTGGCGGCGTGCGAATTCCAGCGCCTCGATACCGTCGCTCGTTTGCTTTACCTCGTATCCCTCAGCCGAAAGGGTCAATTGCATCATGAGACGAATTGACGGGGAGTCATCGACAGTGAGGATCAGTCTGGCCATCTACGCATTCTCTTTCGTGCGGCGCGCCGCAGCTATGTCCTTACGCGCCGTTGTTACTATCTTGAGCGGGCGGACGCGCGCCCTTACCATGCATCGCATATTGCTTTTTTTCCCCGAATGAGGTTGAGGTCTGCTTCACATAAATGGCGCTATCATCGATGATTCAGGGCGAAGATGATGCCTTGCGACACGATGGCGGCCGGTGCCGGTTGGTAGCGGTTGGTGGCGGCAACTCGAGCGATGCTACACTTTGGAAAAAGGCCCGCCATCGATCCGGCACCGAGGCATTTGATCCGACGTTTCGAAAACCAAGAGAAGCAAAACATGACCATGCAATCAGATCGTCGCCAGTTCCTCGCCGGCAGTGCCGGGGCCTTGTCGATAGCGCTCATACCGGCAAGCTTGCGGGCGGCGGCCGGCGCGAAAGACGCCGTGCCTGCGGCACCGGTGGCCAGGATCGATGTGGTGCACGATACCTACTTCGGCGAAACCCTGAGCGATCCTTATCGATGGATGGAGAATTCCAAGGACTCCGAGTGGCTGCCGTTCTTGAAGGGACAGAACGAGCATACGCGTGCGGTCCTGGATGCACTGCCCGGCCGAGCCGCGCTTCTCAAACGCATCGAACAACTCTCGGGCGAGTCGGTCGCGACCTCTCGGGTACAGCGCGCCGGCGGCATGATCTTCATCCAGCAGCGACCGCTTGGCGCCGACAATTTCAAGCTATTCGTCCGCGACAGCGCGAACGGCGCGAATCGCGTCCTGGTGGATCCAACAGCCATGAGCACCGCCAAGAGCCACATGTCGCTCGACTGGTGGCGCGCCTCGCCGGACGGAAAATACGTGGTGTATGGCCTGTCGAAAGACGGCAGCGAGGACTCGTTGCTGCATATCCTCAACGTCGCCGACGGCAGGGATTTTCCCGAGACCATTCCCAACACCGAAGGCGCCAATCCGCAGTGGCTGGATGATTCCGGCGGATTCTTCTACACGCAGCTCACGGGTGCGGTGGAAACACCCGAGCGCTATCTGGACGCGCAAGCGCGCTTCCACAAGCTGGGCACCGACCCGAAGTCCGATCTCATCCTCATGAAGCGGGGTTTGGTAGCAGGGATCGAATACGACAAGATCCAGGTGCCGAGCATCCATACCTCGCCGGGTTCCCGCTACGCAATCTTGCAATTGGCCGACGTACGACCGGAAGCGCGCGTGTTCATCGCGCCGCTCGCAGACGCCGTCGCCGGCAAGGCGAAGTGGGTTCCGGTTGCCGGGTTCGATGATGAGGTCACCGATTTTGAACTCGACGGCAATGATTTGTACCTGCTGGTCAACAAGGCGTCGCCGCGCGGGCGCATCGTCAAGACATCCGCGGGCGCGCCGAGTATCGCGAACGGGACGGTGGTGGTGCCGCAAAACGCGCTGGTCATCGAAAATACCGCACGGGCTCGCGATGGGATTTACCTGAAAATCATGGACGGCGGCATCAGCCGTTTGCAGCGCCTGGGGAAGGACGGCAAGGTCACCGACATCGCGCTGCCCTTCGACGGCACGATCGGTGCCGTGTTCGCGGTTCCCGGCGAGGACGGCGTGTTGATTTCCCTGCAAGGGTGGCTCAATGCGGCGGGCATCTGGTCGGTGGACAGTGCGGGCCGGCTCACCGACACGGGCATCACCCCCAAACCTGCCATCGATGTCACCGCCTACGAGGCCAAGCGTTTCTTCGCCACGGCCAAGGATGGCGTCAAGATCCCGTACACCCTGATTTATCGCAAAGGCATGAAGCAGAACGGCAGCAATCCGACCTGGATATCCGCCTACGGCTCCTATGGCCTGCCCGCTTATACCCCCACGTTTGCCGGCCGGACGCTGGCGCTGGCCGATGCAGGCGCCATCGTCGGCTACGCCAATGTACGCGGCGGCGGCGAGTATGGCCGAGAGTGGCACAAGGCGGGACAGCTCACCAATAAGCCCAATACCTGGCGCGATCTGATCGCAGTCTGCGAAGAACTCGTTGCCAAGAACTACACCTCCCCGGCACATCTAGCCATCGGCGGCCGCTCGGCCGGTGGCATCACCGTCGGACGGGCGATGACCGAACGGCCGGAGTTGTTTGCCGCTGTGATCGACGGGGTCGGCTGGTCGAATCCGCTGCGCTATGTCGTCGAGCAGAACGGCTTCGGCGAAGAGCCGGAGTGGGGCGCCATTTCCGATCCCGCCGGGTACAAGGCGCTCAAGAGCATCGACAGCTATCAGGCAGTGAAGGACGGCACTGCCTATCCCGCGGTGCTGCTGACCACCGGCGTCACCGATCCCCGGGTTGCGCCCTTTCACGTGGCCAAGATGGCGGCACGTTTGCAGGTGGCGAGTAGCTCGGGCAAGCCCATCCTGCTGCGGGTCGACTATGACGCAGGCCACGGCATCGGCTCGACGCGCGCTCAACAGGACCGCGAAGCAGCGGATACCTATGCGTTTCTGCTCTGGCAGCTGAAGGGCGCCAAGACTTAGGAGCCCATCTGATATTCCACGTAAACCGCGGGGAATACTTCGGACAAGTTCCCAGGGAGCGGTGCAGCGTCGCCGACCACCGACAATTGCCGCCCGACAAATGTCGGCGTAACTAGGGATACACTTGACATATGCAGGCCCGGCAAAGGCTTTCGGACGCCTCCCATGCGTGGACGCCCGAGCGCCGCGTGCCAGTCAACCCTCGGCAAGGAGAATGCGATGAAAGAACCTACGCTGAAATTTCCCGTGACTTGCCCCAGCTGCGCATTGCAATCCTTTACTGAGATTTCCATTGCCGTGGTCGCCAACGCGTTACTGACCGAGAGGAACATTCGGCTCTATGCGAGTTGCCACGATATCTATTGGACTGCGACGTTCATCGAACGCGAACAATTGCGCAAAACTTTGAGTTCAATGAAATTCGAAACACGGCGCGCGGTTGTTCAACTTGCGTCTTCCCAGACTCGCTATGCATTGCGAAAGAGCGATTGCCATTAGCGTCCTTAAGGCCCTGATGCATTTGGTGCCGTGGCATGCGTGCCTACTGCTTGGGATGACCGCGGCGTCGACGATAAACGCCGCAGACATCGACACGCCCGAGAACGCGGTGCGAACCCTCGAGCAGGCTTACGCTCAGAAGACCGAAGATGGTGTGGTCGCGGCGTTGGATTTCCTCGAGGGGGGCAGGCAACTGCTGCAGGAGACCAATCCTGCGCTGGCGAACGATCCTGCGACCATCAAGCAAACCGCGGAGGTCCTGGAGCTCTCATTTCGAAATGAGCTGCGCACAAAGGGCTTCCCCGATCTCGGCAATCAGAAATGTTCATTTGCGGGAAGGACACAGCTCGCTCCGGGATTGATCAAACTGACCGAGCAGTGCATACGTCCGGACGGCGGCAAGTCGATACAGGACCTGATCGTCATGAAGCGCGATCTTCGGTGGCGCGTTGTGGCCGTGGCGCCGGTTTTCTAAGAATAGCGATCGGCCGTTGGATGGCATTTGATGGGGGTAACATTTGATACGTCATCACATCCCGTGCGCCGTCATATCGCTGTGGTCGCCGTTGTACGCATCAGATTTCCGCCCAAGCTCTCAAGAGCCCATGATAGTGCGCGGTCAGGCGGACCAGTGATTCGGCGTCGGCGCCGCGTTGGGTCAGGCGTTGGATGGTACCGTCGAGCTCGAAGAGCTGGGCGCGCCGGTCATCGTCGCGAATCAAGCTTTGAATCCAAAACACGCTCGCCAGGCGCCGACCGCGCGTCACGGCATTCACACGGTGGCGCGATGTCGATGAGTATACGATCATATCGCCGGCCGCAAGCTTGGCGGTGCGGCAGCTGAAGTCGCTTTCGACTACGAGTTCTCCGCCTTCGTAATTTTGCGGGTCAGACAGGAACAGCGTGGCCGACAGGTCGGTGCGCAGCTTCTGCGCGCTGCCCGGGATCGTGCGCACGGTGCCGTCGACATGGGTGCCGAATTCCATCCCCTCGCCGTAACGATTGAACATCGGTGGATATACCTTGTTCGGCAGCACGGCGCTGATGAACAGCGCGTGACGCTCCAATCGAGTCAGGACGAAATCCCTGAGTTCGCGCGCCATCGCGCTGCTCTCCTCGAGCTGTTGATTGTTCTTGACTTGCGCACCTTGGTGACCTGCGCTGACACGCCCATCCACCCACGGCGCCTGCTCACTGTTGAGCGAGGCGCGCACCGTCGCCAGTTGTTCCTCGTTCAGCACTGCCGGTATTGCGAGAAACACGGGTCAAGCACTCGCACGCTCGGGCGGCTCAAGCCGCGCGGCCAGTTGGCGGAGCGCGGGAGGTGCACCCGGTCGCGTGATCCATTCCATGATGGCGCGGCGCATCGCCGCCGTCCCGCCGGCGGCGGCGGCGGCACGCTCCAGCCAGACGGCAGCCTCGGCATATCGGCCGGCCTTCAGCAACAGGCTGCCCCAGTTGTACTGTCCGCGGAAATACCCGGCCTCGGCGGAACGCCGGTACCAATCCGCGGCCGCATCGAGGCTGCGCGGCCTTCCCCACCCTTCCTCGCAACATCGGCCCGCCAGGCTCATGGCCCGCGCATGCCCTTGCTCGGCCGCCTCTGAGTACCAGCGATAGGCCCGCGTTCGATCGCGCCTCACACCTCGGCCATCCAAGTACAAATGGCCCAGGTTGTACTGCGCCCACGCATGGCCTGATCTCGCGGCGCGCAGGAAATGTTCCGCGGCCGCGCCTGGATCTTCGCCGGTTCCCCAGCCGTTGTCGAGGCAACGGCCCACCATGTTGATGGCATCGGTATCGCCGCTCGAAGCCGCGCGCCGAAACCACTTGAGGGCCTGAACGGAATCCCGGGGAAGCGCTGTCCCCTCGAGCAGCATGCGGCCGTAGCACAGCTGCGCCTGTGGTATACCTTCGAGAGCGGCGATGAACACCCAGTCAGCGGCACGGCGCGCATCTTGCGCAAACAGCGCCTGAAGCCGCGGCGTACTCATTTGACCCAGCAGCGATATGATCGACGTGGCGTGCATGCGGGCCGAACCCTAGAACCGATAGCTGGCGGTGCCGACCAGCGTGCGGCCCCCGGCCGGCAACGCGTGGTTCTCCGCGATGCCGACATAGTAGATGCTGGTGAAATACAGCCTGTCCGTGACGTTGTTGAGGTTCAGCTGCAATTTGAAATGCGCATTGACCTCGTACGATGTCATCGCATTGAACACCACGTATCTAGGCACGCCGGCGGTGTTATCTGCATCGGCGAAACGGTGGCTGACGGCGGTGAACCCTCCGCCGATCGTCCATGACGGACTCGGTTCCACCGTGGTCCAGAAGTTCAGGGCGTCGTGTGGGGTATTGGGCGCGACCTTGCCTCGCGCGTAGGCGTAGCTCCCCGGTGATGGCGCGTAACCGGGTTGCGACGCGGGCGCGCCGGCGGAGGTGATCTTGTCACTCAAGTGGGTATAGTTGGCGATGACCTCCCACCCATCGGTGATGTCGCCCTCGATGCCGAATTCGATGCCCCGCACCTCTTGATCGAAAGGCATCTGTTGCACCGTCGGGTCATTGGGATCCGAAATACGCGCGTTGTAGACGCGCGTGTCGAACAGCGCGCCCGTCACCTGGGCGCCACCGTGCAGGATGTTTATTTTCCCGCCTAGTTCCAGGGTGTCGTTCTTTTCAGGCGAGAGACTTTGATCGGACGGCGCGACGATGAGGTACTCGATCACCGGATTTTGCGAAGTGCCATACGATAAGTAGTAGCTCTGCTGCGCATCGGGCTTGTAAACCAGCGCGACGCGGGGACTGATGAAGGTGTCGGTGCGCTCGAATGCGGTGCCGGAAAACACCTCGCCGAAGCTCGACTTGAATCGGTCCCAGCGCAAGCCGGCATCGAGGCTCCATCTCGGACTCAAAGCCACGCTGTCCAGGGTGTACAGGCTCACATCGCTGCCCCGGCCTTTGGGATTGGAATAGGGAATCAAGGGCGTGGACGGCGCGAAGAAGGGAGCAGGGTTCAAGAGCGGTGTGGGCGGAATCACGTCCAGTCCGTTCTGCAAGCGGTTCACGTTGGATTGCTCCCTGCTCACCTCCAAGCCACCCGTGAGCGTGTGCCTGAAGCCGCCGGCATCGAACTTGACGGTCAGGTCGGTGCGATTCAGGCTTAAAACCGTGGTCCCCGCACTGCTCGGCTGGTCGCGGGAAATATCGATGGCGGCATACGGTGTACCCGGCGGCGGCGGTGGCGTGAAATCATTGCCCAGGAAGGGGCTGGTGACCAAGTACTCGAATCCATAGTTGGCGTAGCGCAGGCTGTCGCTCAAGGTGACGCCGTCCGCGAAATCATGCTCGACACGTATCGTGCCTATATTCGTATTGGTGCGCGTGCGATCGTAGTTGGCCAGCGAGTAATAGTTGCTGCGCTCAACATGCGCGGGTGCGCCGTCGATGAACGGAATCCCATAGTCCGGGAGATCGTTTTCCTCCTCCTTGAAGTAGCTCAAGGTCAGCCGCGTCGGGGTATCGATTCCCAAGCTCAAACTCGGCGCCACCCCATAGCGGTGGTAGTGAACTTGATCGCGCTCCACCACGCCGTTGCTTTGGTCCATCACCGTGAGCCGCACCGCCGCCGTTTCGCTCAGGGGCACATTGACATCGCCGGTGCCGCGCCAGTAGTCGATCTGGCCGCCCGACACGCTGAAGGCGGCAAGTGGCTCGAGCATGGGCTGCTTGCTGACGCTGTTGATCACTCCCGAAGTCGAGCCGCGCCCGAACACGGCGGAGGCGGGACCCAAGAGCACGGCAATCGATTCGGTATTGAAGGTGTCGCGCTGGTACTGTCCGATATCGCGCACACCGTCCAGGAAGAAGCTGTCGGGAATCGACAGCCCGCGCAGATTCACCGAATCGCCATGAGAGCCGCCCTCGCCGGCATTCAGCGTGATGCCGGGGACGTTGCGCAAAGCGTCTTGGACTAAGGTGAGGTTCTGCTCGGCCAACTCCTTCTTGTCCACGGTGTCCGTGGACTGCGAAATATCCTGCCTGGTATGGATGGCGGTGCCCGTGACCTCGATGCTTGGCAGCTTGTCCTCGTCGAGCGGCGCCGCACTGTCGGCGTACGCATGGACCGAGACCAAGGCAGTGACGGCGGCGCCTGCGGCGGCGAAACTGCCGGTGGGGATTGCCGGCAAAGTCGTGGTGGCGATTGGGGCGGCGGCCGGATCAATCGCTGTGGCTGCGGCGCGCCGGGCGGAACCTTGGGTGCCGGATGAATGCATTCTTTCGGATCTCGTAAACGACTAGTCGTGATGCTAACACGAATCATTCGTATTTGCATTTCTTTACGGGTGCTGTGCCGCGTATGCGTCCTGAACGGGCGATTCACGTCTGCTTGCGCAACCCCGCCGGAATCAGCACGAGGCCCATCAGTTCAAACAGGCCGTAGGCCATGAGCGCCATGACCGCGGCAGGAACGGCGCCGGTGAGGATGGTAGGCATGTCGTTCAGCGAAAGGCCCGAAATGATGGGGGCGCCATATCCCCCTGCCCCCACCAAGGCCGCCAGGGTGGCCGTGCCGATGCTGACGATGGTGGCGGTCTTGATGCCGGCGAGCACCGTGGGGCTGGCCAGCGGTAGCACGACGCGGAGAAGAATCTGTCGACGCGTCAAGCCGAAGGCCCGTGCGTTCTCCACATGCTTCGGGTCTATGCCGCGGATGCCCGTGAAGGTATTGAGCACAACGGGCAGCAGGCTGTACAGGCACAGTGCCGCCAGCGCCGGTTTCATGCCGACGCCGAACAGCGGAATGAGAAAGCACAACAGTGCGAGCGAGGGCACGGTTTGAATCAGCGCACTGAAGATGAGGATGGCCTGCCCGGCGGCATGAAAGCGGACCGCCACCAGCCCCAGGGGGATGCCGACCAAGACCGAGAACAGCAGCGCCATGCCCACCAACCACAGATGCTCCCGCGTGCGCTGCAGAATGCTGCTTCTCAAGTTCTGCGAGCGCGGTACCTCGGCACCCAGGTGTTGCGCGGCGATTTTCGAGAAGCTCACATGCCCAATGTCGGCCCGCGCATTCATGTCGATCATGGTCTTCACACCGATCGAATCTTGTAGCGCGAGCAGCGCCTGCCACTCGCGCGGATGTTTCTCGACAAACGCCCTGCGCGCCACCCAGACCGCCTGATACACCGGGAAATAGCCGTGATCGTCTTGCAGCAGCCGCAGGCCGGACTTCTCGATCTTGGCGTCGGTCGAGTACAGGTCGATCAGGTCGACGGCGCCGTCATCGATGGCTTGGTACGTGAGGCTATGCTCCATGCGATTGATCTGTCGCGGCAGAAAGTGCAGTTGATAGCTGGCGACCATTCCCTGAAATCCGTCCTTGCGATCCATGAATTCGTAGCTGAAGGCGGCACGGACTCCCGCTTCGATGCCGGCCAGATCGCTGATGGCCCGCAGGCGGTGCTGCTCGGCGAAAGATTCCTTCACGGCCAGCGCGTATGTGTCGTCAAACCCCAAGGGACCCGACATCACCAAGTCCATCGTGAGCAGCGCCTGCCGGATGGCATCGATGGACTTCAAATCCGGACGCTTCAGGATGGCTTCCGCCAGGGTGCCGGTGTAATCCGCATACACATCGATCGCACCGCTCTTCAGGGCTTCGAACAGAATACCGGTGCTGCCCATGCCGAGCCTGCGCGTCACCGGCATCTTGGATGAGGCCTCGACGGCCTGGGCGGCGATTTCGCCGAGAATGTAGCCTTCCGTGAACGCCTTGGAACCGACGACGATGGCGTCGGCGGCCGCCGCACTCGCCGGCGGGCGAAGCCATGCCGCGCACACGATGCCGGCCGCAACGGCTGCGATGAAAGTCGCGCGGCGCCTCACGCGACTTCCGCCGCATCGGGCAAGGTGCGCTGCGCATTGATGAACATCGTCACGAAGGGATCGGCGGGATGGCGCAGCAATTCCGCATAGCTGCCGCTTTGCACGACCTTGCCCTCATGCAACAGCGTAATCTTCTCCGCCAGATACACCGCCTCCCCCAGATCGTGGGTGACCAAGAGCACCGTTTTGGCCAGGCGTTGGAATATGGATTTCAACTCCTGCTGCAGGCTGCGCCGAATGAGCGGATCCAAGGCGGACAGCGGCTCATCGAGCAGCATGACCTGAGGGTCCATCATGGCAGCGCGCATGATGGCGACGCGCTGTTGCTGGCCGCCGCTCATTTCAAAGGGAAAGCGCTTCAGCACCGCAGGCTCCAAATCCACCAGCTTGCGCAATTCCTCGACGCGCGCCGAGATCTTCGCTTTATCCCAACCCCGCAGCCCGGCGATCAAGGACACATTGTGAAAGCCGGAGATGTGCGGAAAGAGGCCACCATCCTGGGGCACATAGCCGATTCGATCCGCCCATTGAACCTGACTGAACGACAGCAAGGCCTGATCGTTGATCTTCACATAGCCGGTGTCGAAGGGAATCAGCCCCAGCGTGATTCGCAACAGCGTGGTTTTTCCCGAGCCGCTGGAACCGATCAAGGCGTGCGTGGCGCCTTGAGGAACATGGAGGTTCACATCGGACAGCACCGGCCTGCCCTCGAAACGCTTGTTGATGTTCTGCAGCGTGAGCATCGTGCCTCAATATCTTCGCGGTTGCGTCATGACTGCCTACGGCTATACGATTCCTGCGCCTTCATTGCAAGCTTTTGGGAGAAATCATGGATTTAGGAATACGCGGGCGAAGCGCCATCGTCTGCGCCTCGAGCCAGGGGCTGGGCAAGGGCTGCGCACAGGCGCTGGCCCAAGCGGGTGTGTCACTGGTGATCAACGGCCGCAACGAGACGCTTCTGGAGCAAACCGCGCAGGAGCTGCGGCAAGCCTGGGGCGTTACCGTGACGCCCGTGGCTGCGGATGTATCCACCGCAGAAGGCCAGGCGGCGTTGCTGCGTGCCTGTCCCACGCCCGACATTCTCATCAACAACAACAGCGGCCCACCGGTGCGGAATTTTCGCGAGTTGGACCGCAAGGCCATCCTCGAGGGAGTAACCATGAACATGGTGACACCCATCGAACTCATTCAAAAAGTCATCGATTCCATGGCGGCCCGCGGATTCGGCAGGATCGTCAACATCACATCGGTCAGCGTGAAGATGCCGATTACCGGGCTCGATCTGTCGAGCGGCGCACGCGCCGGCCTCACCGCATTCATGGCCGGAGTGGCGCGCACCGTGGCAGACAAGAACGTCACGATCAACAATCTTTTGCCGGGCAGCTTCGACACCAAGCGCCTGCGCGGCAATCTGAGTTTGGCCGCCAAGCGCAGCCAGGTGAGCGATGAAGAAGCCGCGGCGCGCGCCATCTCGAACATCCCGGCCAAACGCTTCGGGACGGCAGCGGAATTCGGCCAGACTTGCGCCTTTCTGTGCAGCGTGCACGCCGGATTCATGACCGGACAGAACATCTTGCTGGATGGCGGCGCGTATCCGGCAGCCTTCTAAGAGTCTAGCCTTCTCGAGCTTTCCCCGTGACCCCCAAGCGAGCCTACTCAGACAGAAGCCAGCCAACGCGGATCACGCGGAATACTCGAGACAGGCTGCTAGCCCGGCGGCGTGCCGAACTCTTGCATACGCGCCAGCAAGTCTTTGCGGAATCGCCGGCTCAAGCGCAATTTATGCCCGCCGGCGAGAATCACCTCGTATTCTCCCGCCGCGTCGATTTCGAGGGTGCTCACGTTTCGCAAATTGACGATGGTCGAACGATGAATGCGGCAGAACATGCGTGGATCGAGTTCCTGTTCCAATTCGGCCATGCTCTTGCGCAACAGATGCGACTTGTCGCCCACATGCAAGCATACGTAGTAGTCCGCGGCCTCCACCCAATCGATGTCCGGAATCGGGACATATACGACTTGTCCCGCGCTGCGCACCATGAGGCGGGACGCCTCGGGCGTCGCCAAGGATTCCTTCACGGCCAATTGTTGCTTGGCACGCTGCATGGCCAATTGGAATCGGGCATCATCGAAGGGTTTCAATAAATAATCCAGCGCACCGGCATCGAAGGCGCGCAGCGCGTATTCGTCATAGGCGGTGACGAACACGATGACGGGCAACGGCTCATCCGCTTCCAGCCTCTTGAGTACCTCGAATCCGCTGCACTCGGGCATCTGGACATCGAGAAATACGAGATCGGGTCGCTCCGCTTGGATCTGCTTCACCGCCTCCGCGCCCGACCCGCATTCCTGGATGGACACGATGTCGGTGTCCTGGCCGAGCAGCACGCGCAGATTACTGCGCGCCAGAGGCTCGTCATCGACGATGAGCGCGCGAATCCTGGTGGAATTCCCGGCCATTCACGCCTCGCGATAGGGCAATGTCACGGACACTTGCACGCCGGTGATGCCGTGGTTTTCCAAACGCAGATCGAAATCCCCGCCGTACAGCAGCGTAAGGCGCGTGCGCAAATTCGACAGCCCGATACCGTTTCGCACGCTGCATCCGTCTCGGTCGAGCAAGGGACCGTCGTTGTACACGCTGAGACGAAGCACACCATCCGAGCGCGACGCGGCGACCCGCACTTCTCCTCCCTGCGCCCGCAGTGCGATCCCATGTTTGATGGCATTCTCGGCCAAGGGCTGCAGCAGCAAGCTGGGGACTTGCGCCTCGCGCAACTCCTCGGGTATCTGCAGTTCCAATTTGAGACGTCCGGCAAAACGCACTTGCTGAATATGCAGGTATTTTTCCAGGGACTCCACTTCCTGCGCCAGGCGCACCCGGGCATCGATGCTGGTACCGGCGACCCGCCGCAGGAAATCGCTCAAGGCCACGATCATGGCCACAGCGGCCTCGTTGTTGTTGACACGCACCAGGCCTGCAATGGAATTGAGCGTGTTGAAGATGAAATGCGGCTCGATCTGGCGCTGCAGGGCATTCAACTGGGCATAGGACAGCTGTTCGTTGAGGCGCGCCGTGTGAGTTTGCTGCGCGGCGGCTTTCGCTTTGGAATCGAGCACATACATGACCAAGAGGATGCCGGCATACAGAATGAAGGCCGGCACGAGACCCGCGGCGAATTTCACCGGCCAAGTGATCTGGAACGGAGGCGTTTTGAAGTCCGGAACCCAGGGCTGCAGCAGCACCTGCAGCGTCGTTGCCCACGCGGCGACCACCAGGTCGATGGCGATGACGGCGCCGAGATGGATCAGGCCCTGCACCGGTTTGCGGACGAGCGGATAACGGCGGCCCAAATGAATCACGATGGGTGTGACCAGGGCCCAGGGCAGCCAGGCAAACGCCAAGGTGAAGAACATTCTCGCCCACGAGTGATGCATCCCCTCGTGGCGCATGGCGAGCACGTTCTGAGTCGCGTCCAGGATTCCCAGAGCCGCCCACAGCCCGGCAATCCAGAACCAGTTGTACGATCTATTACCCTTCGCGATGTTTGCCATGCTCGAGAATCGTACCCCAGTTGAGTGCACGCACAGCACACCAATGCAGCGAATCAGCGGCTGCGTGCAGCCAGCGGCGTGGCGCAAATGGCTGCGACCCATACGATGGGGGCCGCAATTGAGCCCACGCCGCCACCCGGCGCGCACCCCAAAATTCAGATTTCAATATTGTCGATCAGCCGCGTGGCACCCAATCGCGCGGCGCCCAGGATCACCCAGGAGTCCTTGGCCGCCGGAATCTTGAGATCCTGACGGCGCCGGATCACAACGTAGTCCGGCCGCCAGCCTCTGGCCTGCAAGGTCTCCACTGCCGCACGCTCGATATTCTCTCGGTCCGCCGGGTCCGCTCTCATTCGGGTGGCCGCGTCGGCCAGCGTGCGGTGCAGCTGCGCTGCTTCGCGCCGCTGTTCATCGTCGAGATAGGCGTTGCGCGAGGAGAGGGCGAGTCCGCCGGCCTCGCGCACCGTCTCGCCCGCCACCAGCTCGATCGGCAATGCCAGCTGGCGCACCATGTTCTGGATCACGAGCAGTTGCTGGTAGTCCTTCTTCCCAAATGCGGCGACGCTCGGCCGCACCATGTTGAACAGCTTCAATACGACGGTCGCAACACCGACGAAGAATCCGGGCCGGAATCGGCCCTCCAGAATGTCGGCGAGTTCGGCGGGCGGATGCACCGTGTATTGTTGCGGCTCGGGATACATCTGTTCCGTGCTCGGTGCGAAAACAATGTCGCAGCCTGCCGGCGCGAGCAGTTCGCAATCGCGCTCGAGGGTCCGAGGGTACTTCGCAAAATCTTCGTTGGGGCCGAATTGCAGCTGATTGACGAAGATACTGACGACCACCAAGCCGGCGTGGCGCCGGGCCGTCTGCACCAGCGACAGATGGCCGTCATGCAGATTGCCCATCGTGGGTACGAAGCCAATATCGCGCTGCGTTGCCAGCGCGTCCTTGAGCTCCGCGACGGTTGAAATGATCCGCACTGCGATGATCAGAAGGCGTGCAAGGCATCGTCCGGAAAGCGGCTCGCTTTGACGTCGGCGACGTACTGCTGCACAGCGGCCTGAATGCCGCCCTTACCCTCCAGAAAATTGCGCACGAATTTGGGTGTTTTCTGCAGGCTGATTCCCAGCATATCGTGCAGCACCAACACTTGGCCGCTGCACCCCGCACCTGCGCCGATGCCGATGACCGGGACGGACAAGGCTTTCGTCAGTTCGCGCGCAAGTCCGGCGGGGATCATTTCGAGGATTAGCATTCCGGCGCCGGCCGCCGCGAGATCCTCGGCGTCCTTGCGCAACTGGTCGGCGTCACCGGCACCCCTGCCCTGCACCCGATAGCCGCCCAAGGCATGCACGGACTGCGGCGTAAATCCCAGATGCGCACAGACCGGTATGCCGCGTTCGACCAGCGACTGCACGATCGGGACCGTCCAACCGCCGCCCTCGAGCTTCACCATGTGCGCCCCCGCTTGCATGAGACGCGCGGCATTGCGCAGCGCCAGCTCTTGGGATGGCTGATAACTGCCGAAGGGCATGTCGGCAATCAGCCACGCCGAACGATTGCCCCGGGCCACGCAGGCCGTGTGATACACCATCTCGTCCATGGAGACCGGCAGGGTCGTCGGATGCCCCTGCAGCACCATCCCTAAGGAATCACCGACAAGAAGCACATCGACGCCCGAGTCATCCAAGACTCGCGCAAAGACGGCGTCGTAGCAGGTCAACATGCAGATCTTTTCGCCCGCCGCATGCATTTCGCAGATGCGGTGCATCGTCATCGTTTTACGGTTGCTCATAGCCTATTGTCGTACATCGCGGGTGTTCGTGGAATCAGTTCTGCAGCGAGGACAATGCCGCCCCGCCCAGCGCACCCAGAACGACCACTACGATCGGTGGGACGCGCCAAGCGGTCAGCAACACGAAACCGACGAGGGCAAGTGCCAAATCTGCGGGCAAATGAATGGCGTTGGTCCACAGCGGGTTGTAGAGCGCCGCGCCGAGCAGCCCCACCACGGCCGCGTTGACTCCCCGCATGACCGCCTGCGCGCCGATGCGCCGGCGAAATGCATCCCAGAACGGAAGGGTACCCAACAGGACCAGGAAGCCGGGAAGGAAGATACCGGCCAGACCCACGACGGCCCCTGCGATGCCGCGCGGCGACGGACCGGCCACCGCCCCCAGAAAGGCGGCGAATGTGAAAAGCGGGCCGGGGACCGCCTGCGCCGCACCGTAGCCTGCCAGGAATGCATCTTGATTCACCCAACCGGGAACCACGAACGCCCTCGCCAACAACGGCAAAACCACGTGTCCGCCCCCAAATACCAGGGCCCCGGAGCGGTAGAAAGCATCGAAGAGCGCCACGCCCGGCGAAGATCTCGCGAGCAAGGGAAGTAGTGCGAGCAGCAGGAAAAAGATCGACAGGCAGATCATGCCGGCCCGGCGCGACACCGATGTGCCGAGCGGCGCCGTAATGACGGGCGCCGAGCCCCGGCACAGGAAAAACCCTGCGACCCCACCCATGCCGATGGTGCCGATCTGTGCGGCGAACGAGGTGCTGAAGAGCATGATCACCGCCGCGGCACAGCCGATCGAGGCACGCTGCCGGTCGGGACACAGCGTGCGCGCCATCCCCCATACCGCCTGCGCGACGATGGCCACCGCGACGAGCTTTAGGCCATGGATCATGCCGCTGCCCAAGGGGCCGACCAGCATGCCGGCACCATAGGCAAAGGCTAGAAGCAGGATGGCGGAGGGCAGCGTGAAACCCGTCCAAGCGGCGAGCCCTCCCCAGTAACCGGCACGAATCAGGCCCAGCGAGAATCCCACCTGGCTGCTGGCAGGTCCTGGGAGGAATTGGCAGAGCGCGACTAAGTCGCTGTACGCGGCCTCCTCGATCCAGCGCCGGCGCACCACCAGTTCCTCGCGGAAATAGCCGATGTGGGCGATCGGGCCGCCGAAGGACGTGAGTCCGAGCTTGAGAAAGACCCGCAAGACCTCCCCTGGCGAGCCGGCCGGCGTGGGCGTGGCAATCCTACGCTCAGTGGCAGCAGCCACGTTGCTCTTGAATCGGCGGACAGGCCACCGACCCATAGGAACAAAACACGCAGCAATCGCCCGCCTTCGGTTTCAGCAGGGTTTTGCACCGGGTGCACTCATAGAAATACTGACAGGCATCGGTGGGCATGACTTCATCCCGCGTGTACCCGCAGTTCGGGCAGGTCAATGTCGAAATCAGCTGAAGGGGTGCGCGCGAGGTCATGGGTCCACCTTAGCCGATGCCCGTGCTCGCTGCCGGCCCATGAGTCGCTGCCAGGGCAGCCTAAATCCCAGCAGCACGAGCAGAATCGACAGATAGATAAGCGGTTCGCGGGTGTCGGCCTTGACCAGCCACAGATAGTGAATGGCACCGAGCAGGGCGGCCGGGTAGATGAGCCGATGCAGCGTGATCCAGCGTCGCTTCAATCGACGCTGCCATCCCACCGTGGAAGTCAGCGCCAGCGCAAGAAGCAGGAGCCAGGCTGTGAACCCTAAGGTAATGTAGGTTCGCTTGACCAAGTCCTCGGCAAGCTGGGTCATCGAGAAACTCAAGTCGAATACCAGGTAAGTCAGGAAGTGCAGGCACAGGAATGCGAACGTCCACAGGCCGAGAATTCGCCGCACGCGAATCGGCTCCGTGAGCCCGGTAAGCATGCGCAACGGGGTCATCGCCAAGGTCGCGAGCAGGAGCCGCAACGTCCAATCTCCGGTGAAGTGCTCCACGAACTCCACCGGATTGGCACCCAGCCGGCCTTGCAGAATCGATTTCAACCCAAGCGCCAGCGGCAGGAGGCCGAGCGACCACGCGGCCGCACGCCATGCCCAGAGGCGGATCAAAAAAAACGCCTCAAATCCATGCCCGTGTACAGCGACGCAACCTCCGGATAGCCGTTGAACATGAGCGTCTTGCGCTTGAACAGTTCGCCCAACCGCCGCTCCTGCGCCTGGCTCCAGCGCGGATGATCGACGGCGGGATTGACGTTCGAATAAAAGCCGTATTCATCCGGGGCCATCTTGTTCCAGGTGACCTCAGGCTGCCGTTCCATGAAGCGAACCCGGACAATGGACTTGATGCTCTTGAACCCATACTTCCACGGCAGCGTCAGGCGCAGCGGCGCGCCGTCCTGGTTCGGCAGCACGCGGCCGTAGAGCCCAACGGACAGAAACGCCAGCGGGTGCATGGCTTCGTCGATGCGCAAACCTTCGCGGTAGGGCCAATCGAGCACCCCGCGAGCGGTCTCGGGCATTTGCTGCCGATCGTACAAGGTCTCGAAGGCGACATACTTTGCCTTCGACGTGGGCCTGAAGCGCTTGAGGAAATCGGCCAGCGGCAAGCCCACCCACGGGGCCACCATGCTCCAAGCCTCCACGCAGCGATGCCGATAGATGCGCTCCTCCAGGGCTTGGGGCTTCAGCAAATCATCGATGTCGATGTGCCCGGGTGCCTCGCACTCGCCATCCACGACCACCGACCAGGGCCGTGTGCGCAGCCGGCCGGCGTTGCGCGACGGATCCTCCTTGGCCGTGCCGAACTCGTAGTAATTGTTGTAATGCGTGATGTCGGCATACGGGGTCACCGTCTCCCCACCCGCCATCTCACTCTTGCGCGCGACATTGAGGGGGGCGAGCTCGGCCTCCGCACCCACGGATTTCGCCGGCCCATAACCGAAGAGTGCCGCACCTGCTGTCGCAAGACCCGCTTGCCGGAGAAAGCGGCGACGGTCCGCATGAACGACTTCCGGAGTGATTTCCGATGGTTTGATGGGGAAGGGATGAGCAACTTTGATCAGCACGCGGCCTCCGTGATTCGGTATGTCGCTTTCGCGAGTCAATGCCTATGAATGAGCGGACACCGCCGGCGCATGAGCATCGCCCGATCGGCGCCGTCATAATACCGAAGGCCGCGGGGGACTGCGATCCACCGCGCGGTCATCGCGGTGCGGACCTACACGGCAGGGCTGACCCGGTTCATCCTCGATGTGGATGCGAATCGGTTCTAAAAGGCTAAAGATACGCCCGCGCGAAAAAGATCAGCGTGATGCCCACCGATACCACCAGTGTCCCCACACGCACCACCCCGGCCGGCGCGCGGCGGCCGATATTGGCTCCGCAATAGCCGCCCAGAATGGCGCCGGCCAGCATGGCCGCTGCCTCGGGCCACCTGATTGCATGAGCCGCCATGAATATGAACACCGCCACGGTGTTGGCCGCACAGACCATCAGAGTGCGCGGCGCATTGAAGCTCTTGAGCGAGCGGTCGCCGAGCAGACTCCATACCGCCATCATCATAATGCCGACGCCGCCGCCAAAATAGCCTCCATAGGCACCGAGGATGAATTGTCCGATCAGCACCGTGGGCGCACGAATTTGCCATCGCTGCCGCAGAGCCTCTCCGAGGCCGCGCCCGAATGCCAACGCCACGGTAGCGATCGCCAGCAGCCAGGGCAAGACGAGATCGAAGGCTGCGAGGGGCGTGCGCAGCAGCAGCAGCGCGCCGATCACGCCGCCCAAAAACGTGGCCAGCAACAAACTGCGCAGCGCCACGGGACCGACCGGACCCAGGCCATCCCGGTATGTCCACGCGCTGGTCAGTTGCCCGGGGAACAGAGCCACCGTACTCGTGGTATTCGCGGCCAGCGAGGGCACGCCCACCGCGATCAAGGCCGGTATGCTGACGAATGATCCCCCGCCCGCGAGCGCGTTCATCATGCCCGCGACGATGCCCGCGCCGGCGATGAGCACCCAAGAATTCATGTAGCCGCCTCGGGCGAGATCAATCGGACGTCAAGGAACCGAACACGTTGACGGGTCCGAGATATCCGTAAAGGATGGCAAGCTCGTTGTTCTTCGGCTCGAGCTGCACCAGTAGTACCGGTGCCTTCTGTGAATAACCGGCCATCTCATCGTCGGTCAGGCGCCTCGCCGGCAACTTGACGAAGAGGACGTTATCGCCCGTGTGCTGGAAGGCCGAATGGATCTGCGACTGAAACGACTGCACGACGGACTCGGCCAGGGGATCGTCGGCGTTCTTGATGGCAATACCCGTACCGACCAAGACCACGTGATCGTCCTTGCGAACGATGAATCCGTCATGGATCGCCGCGCCGCCCACACGGCTGTCTGCGGAAGCCCGGAAGAAACACACCTCATCGAAATCGCGGGCGTCCGGCACGGACTGACAGGTCAGCCGATGCAAAGAGGGATTTTGCTTGCTCGCCTCCCAGGATCCGCCGAGCTGAATGCCCAACATGCCGCCGGGCAAGAAGGCCGCTGGGGCCTGCGGCACCAGATCGTCCACGCGCGGCGCACCCCATGACATCGAGGTACCGGCCATGAACAGCGCCGTCAGGGCGGTGGAGCTCAACCAGGGGTACAGGAGCGGCCGACGGTGGTGCACTTCACGCCTCCAATTAAAAGGCTGCCGACGATTGGCACGCCTAAACGAGTGGGTCGATGTAGTCTAGCAATATGTACCAACATCCGAGAATGTAAACCGTGACCGAAGTCGTGCCCTCGAGAGAATCCGCGCTTGACCCGGTGAGCTTTGACTTGCAAGAGCTGGAGAGCGCGGCGGATCTTGTCTACCGCGTGATGTCGCCGACGCCTCTTTATGCCTGGCCGAAACTGAAGCGTCGCGCCGGATGCCGTGTGCATGTGAAGCACGAGAACCACACGCCGACCGGCGCATTCAAGGTACGGGGCGGCATCGTGTACCTGGATCGGCTATGCCGCGCGAGGACAAAAATCGCCGGCGTGATATCGGCGACGCGGGGCAATCATGGCCAGTCGATCGCGTTCGCCGCCGCGCGCGCCGGTGTTGCCGCAACGATCTATGTACCTAAGGGCAATTCTCCCGATCAAAACTCGGCGATCATGGGATTCGGCGCCAAGCTGGTGGAGTTCGGGCGGGACTTCGACGAGGCCAAGCATGAAGCCTTTCGCGTCGCCGGCATCGAAAATCTGCATTTCGTGCCGTCCTTTCATCGCGATCTCGTCGCCGGCGTGGCCAGCTACGCGCTCGAGTTGTTCCGGGGCGGCGGCAAATTGGACGCGGTGTATGTCGGGGTGGGAATGGGCTCGGGAATCTGCGGATTGATTGCGGTCCGCGACTTGCTCGGGCTGTCGACGGAAATCATCGGGGTCAGTCCGTCCAAAGCACCGGCCACCGCGTTGTCCTACGCAGCAGGCACGCCCGTGATGCACCCCTCCGCCAGCACCTTTGCCGACGGGCTCGCCACCCGAGAGCCGAATGCGCAGGCCATCGCCACCATTTGCCGCGGAGTTTCGCGCTGGGTTCGAGTCAGCGAGGACGAGATCGCCGAAGCCATGCGGATTTATTTCGACGACACCCATCAGGTGGTCGAAGGCGCGGCCGCCGCGCCGCTGGCCGCACTGCTGCAGGACGGACCGCGCATGAAGGATAGCAATGTCGCGCTGGTGTTGAGCGGCGGAAATATCGAGCGGGCTCGCTATCTCCAAGTACTACGAGGCGAGACGCCGGCGACGCCGTAGCGGTGACTGCAGCTACCGCCGGCAACATGTCGTACTTCTATCGCATCGACATGGCGTGGCCCGTTTTTCCCATTGGCTAAGGCTGCCGCAATAGCTCCGTATAATCCTCATCCAGGGGTTTCATGATCTGCTGCAATATCTCGACACGCCCCTCGAATTCGGCCGCCGACAGCAGCATGGCCTGAATATCGCTCGGTGAGAGATCCTTGGGATCCTTGCCGCCCTTGGCAAAGATCAATGGCGCTGCCGCCTTGGCCTCGTCGAGCAAAATGCTGACACCGGCCGCGTTCACAAAGGTCTGCTGGCGGTAAAGCTCCGAATACTTCTCGATAACTTCGGGTTGCATGTAGCTGACGGCGCCGATATCGCGCGCGCTCGTCCAGGCAGAATCGACGAACCCATTGAAGGCGAAGCTCCACCGCAGATCGAAGTGCTCCGGTGTCTTGCCGGCGCGCAGCGTTCTTAATTGATCGATGTTTTCCCGGAGTTCCACCAATTTGGTTTGCACGCTGCGCAAATTCTCGGCGTACAACTTCTGGTTCACCACGAACTCACGCCGCAGATTCGCGCGTGCGTCCCGGACCATGTGGCGATGATGCATCGATTGGACGGCCGCTTCGAGTGCGAGCGCGATCAACAGACCGATGGTGATCGTCAGCAAGTGGAGGACAAAATCCTTCCACGAGCGGATCCGTTCATGAGGCGGATGAACATCCAATGCGGGACTCCTGCCTTTTGTCGTAACGCAACCTAAAGCTTACCGTGCCATCCAGGTCAATGCAGCTTCACATGCCTCGCGGCCCGAGCGCGCGAACTGACTGCCTGCTAGGCAACAGCGATCCGTGGCTCAACCCGCCGCCGGACCGCCGAACACATAGGATTCCATGGACAGCACCCCATAGGTCATGCCGCCATCGATGACGTCGACATTCTCATCACCGCCGGCGCCGACCGCCACCAGCAGGGGCAGAAAATGCTCCTCGGTGGGATGCGCACGCAGGGCATGCGGGGCGCGCCGCCGATAGTCGGTCAGCGCCTCGATATTCCTTTCCTGTACCTGTCGACGCACCCAGGCGGTGAATTCCAGCGCATAGGACGTGTGGCCGGGATCGCTCTGCCCCATCTCGCGCAGATTGTGCGTAAGGCTGCCGGAACCCATCACCAGTATGCCGCGCTGACGCAGCGGTTTGAGTGCCTGGCCGAGTTCGAGGGCCTGTTCCGCGTCGCTCGCGAACGGCAAGGACACCTGAAAGACGGGAACCTGCGCCGCCGGCAGCAGGTATAACAGAGGCACCCACACGCCATGATCCAGTCCGCGGCGCTCATCGAAAGTCACTTCGAATCCTGCCGCCTCGAGCAGCGCTCCGGTCTCATCGGCCAACGCCGGCGCGCCAGGCGCAGGGTATTGCATTCGGTACAGGGCCGGAGGAAAGCCGCCGAAGTCATGGATGGTCCCCGGCGCTGCCGTGCGCATCACCTGAACGCTGGCCGTTTGCCAGTGTGCCGATACGACGGCCACGGCGGTCAGCCGGCTCAACTGCTCACCCAGGCGCTTCAGTTTCGGTCCGAGCAACCCCGGCTCGAGGGCAAATGTCGGAGCGCCATGGGACACGAAGAGCGCCGGCGCCGTGGATGGGCGATTCACGGTTTTTCTCCATAGTGGGTTGCGTTGAATTCTGCTTCGGCATCTTGCAGCGCGCCGGCGATGCGCTTAGCCCATGCGGCTTGGCCCGGCCGATCGCGGACCAAGTCCTGGCGAATTTCGATTTCCACATAGGGCAAAGAACGTGCCTCGGCGTGGTGCGGCACCGTGTAGTCGGTTTGGTCGCTGACGAAGTAGGGCTCATTGTCCGCGACGATCACATCGGTGTTGCGCCGCAGTTGATCCAGCACCATACCGGCAAAACGTCGGTCCCGATTGTACAGAATGGCGGCGTGCATGCTGCGGCGCACGCCGTGGTACACATCGGTCATGGTGTGCTGCGCCACCAAGATGGCAGGCCGCTTTGCAGCCCGGCGTTCATCGATGATTTCGCGAATCCTACGATGATAGGGCTCGAAGATCTCGGCACGCCGCAGCGCGATCTGCTCAGCGCTCAAATTCATGTTGCCGGGAATCTCACTGGTTTCGCTGACATGGGGTATCGAAGTCGCGACTTGCGGATCGCGATTGCAATCGATCACCAGACGTGAATAGTTCTGCGCGATCAACGGCGCATCGAGCGCGGCCGCCACGCCTCGCGCCACACCGAGTGCACCGATGTCCCAGGCGATGTGCCGCTCGAGGTCGACGGGTGCGAGGCCAAGACTCCCAAGGCAGCGCGGAATGCGCGCGCCGGCATGATCCACCACGATGATGAAGGCCGACCGGCCTCGAGCCTGCCATTCCTGGAAGGCGGGCGGTTCGTCGGCGGCCAGCAGTTGCGGCACAGGATTCGGCATGAAGTATTGCAGAAACCTAGTTTTCCTGGCGCTTCAGTTCCTGCTCGAATGCACCTTCACGCTCCGCGACCGCGGCCTGATAACCCTGGGGGTCAATCCACACGTTCTCCTTCGCGCCGGCTTCTATTCGGTTTAATTTGGCCAGCATCCCGAAGTAAGCGCCGTGCGCTCCCAGAAAAACATCGCAGGGCAGACCCTTCAAGGTGGCGAATGTGCGTCGATAGTCGGCCGCGATTCCCGGATACGACGCCGGCTGACCCGGGTGGTCCACGAGCCGCCAGCCCGGATTCACATTCCAGCTGCCGACGATGACGACGTTCAGCAATCGCCCACCCTCCTTCACTTGCATCGTCCAGGTTGTGCACCCGCGGGTGTGACCTGCCGTCTTGTGCGCCACCAGAACCGTACCGCCGAGCTTCACTTCATCTCCATCATGCAGCACGCGATTGACCTTTGCCGCCGGGTAAGTGTCCTTGGCATACGCGAAATCGGTGGCGCCCCCGCTCTCGACCACGGGCACATCGCCATCCATCACCATGTACTTGGCGCCGGTCTGCCGTATCAACTCGGCACTGCCGGCGTCGTGATCAAAATGTGCATGGCTGATCAAAAGGACCTTGATGTCGTTGAACTTGAATCCGAGCTGCTCCACGCTGCTGCGTATCAGGGGAACGGAGACCTCCAAACTCGAATTGATGAGAATCCCGCCCTCGGGGGTGACGATGAGATATGAGGCCAGATCCTTGCTGCCCACATAGTACAAATTGCCGGCAACTCGGAATGGGGCGATTGGCGCGGTCCAATCACGATTGATCTGCGCGCTGAGCGGGGAAGCGGCTAGTAGCAAAAGCCCCAAAGTCATCCATCGGCTGAAACGTACTCGAGTCATTGCGTTCACCCCTGATGAAAGCCAACAAGCATACCGCGAGTCAAAGGAGCCCGGCACGTGCTAGGCTTATCAGGTGGATGATTTGAATTTAAATACCAAACTCGCGCATCGCCGGATCGCGGAAACCGCGGTGCCGGTGGTTTTGTTCGCCCTGCTTGCCGTGACCGCCTCTCTTGAAGCGAACGCGACGACCTATACGCTGTCCAAATCTGATGACCTGGTGGTTGGCGAAGACCAGACCATCATCACGGCTTATTCAGACACACTTTATGATCTGGCACGAGCGTACAGTCTCGGTTCCGAGGAGCTGATCCGGGTCAATCCCGGCGTCGATCCCTGGCTACCGGGAGCCGGCAAGCTGCTCGTGGTCCCTGGGCGGCATATCCTGCCATCGGGTCCGCATGAGGGAATCGTCGTCAACCTTCCGGAGCATCGACTCTACTATTATCCGAAGCCTAAACGCGGCGGTCCGATTCAAGTCATCACTTATCCGGTGAGCATCGGAAAGATGGATTGGCGCACGCCGCTGGGTACCACCCATGTCATTCAGAAGCAGAAGGATCCGACCTGGTATCCACCGGAATCTGTGCGCAAGGAACACGCCGCAGCCGGCGATCCGCTGCCACCCAAGGTGGGTCCGGGACCGGACAATCCGCTCGGAGCCTTTGCCATGCGCTTGGCAGCCGGCAACGGGACCTATCTCATTCATGGCACCAACAATCCCATTGCGGTCGGACTGGCGGTGACTCATGGCTGCATTCGCATGTACCCCACCGACGTTGCGGCGCTGTTTCCTTTGATTCCCGTCGGTACCCCGGTGCATCTGATCAACGATCCGGTGAAGGTGGCATGGGTCGACGGAGAGTTGTTGCTCGAGGCGCATCCACCGGTCGATGCCGAGGGTCAGAGCTTTGAACCCGACATCGATCAGTTTTCCGACATGTTGAAGGCCGCAGTCGGCGACACCACCGTCGCCATCCATTGGGACTATGCCCGTGAGGTCCTGCAAAAGGCCGACGGCGTCATTGCCACCGTGGGCCTGGAGGCAGATCTACCCACGCCGCCGGAGGCAGAGCCGGCATCGACCGCGTCGGCTACCCCGCCCGCGGGTGGCTGATGCGCCGTACAAAGCTGCTGGCTGTTCTCGGCGCATTGCTCATCGGCTGCGGAACAGTTCACGCCGTCGAGTGTGCACGGGAAAGCGTCGGCGAGGCATCCTTCACCGCGTGTCGAGTAGATTTACGCCGCGAACACCTCGACCTATTCTGGCGTGACGGCGCAGGCCAGCCGTATCGTCAATTCTCCGCGCTGCGTGAGGACTTGGAGCACCACGGCAAGAACCTGGTGTTTGCCATGAACGGCGGCATGTACCAGCCGAATTTCTCACCGGTGGGATTGTTCGTGGCCGAGGGAGTCGAACTGTTCCCGCTGAACCGACACACCGGTTCCGGCAATTTCTCCCAGCAACCCAACGGTGTTTTTCTGGTGGAAGGCGAATCCGCGCGGGTGATCACGACGAGTGCGTACTGGGATGAGAAGCCCAAGCCGCAGCTCGCGACACAATCCGGCCCCATGCTGGTCCACGACGGGGAGATCACCACTTCGGCCGTGATGGCTCCCGGTTCGCCATGGCGGAAGATCAGAAACGGTGTTTGCGCACCCTCCCCCGAGATTGTCGTCTTCGCGATCAGCGACTCACCGGTGACCTTCTACGCGTTCGCCGGCTACTTCCGCGATCACGTACATTGCCGCGAAGCGCTTTACCTGGATGGGTCGATATCGAGCCTATACGCGCCCCGATTGAGCCGTGAAGATCGCGGATACGACATGGGGCCCATTCTCGGGGTGGTGGCACCGAACAGCGTGGGGCATTGATCCTACAACGCGGCGAGTATCCGGTGCTCAGTCGCGGCACTCAAAACCATGAGGCGTCACGGATGCAGCGACACCGCGGCCTTCGATGGGGCACCCAATGCACTGCCGGTGCTGGGATTGCCGAGGACGGCGTAAAACACGGCGGTCCGCTTTCGAGGGGCATTGGGAACGAGCTTGATGAACAGACTGACCTCATGCACGCCGGACGGGAAGAACATCGTCGCTCGCGTCTGGGGTACGAAGTCGGTGCCCTCGAGGGCGGATCCCGGTTCGGTCCACCAGTCGAAGCTCGTGCCGCGCTTGGATCCGGTGGAGCGGTGAACGCGAATTTCCGCAAATTTCTCGCCTGCGCGAATCGCGTATGACGCCGACGCCACGCTGATCCTTTCCGTCCGGTCGATGTGCTGCGCCGCGCCCTGGGCGGACACAGTTCGGCTCTTACTCCCGAGCTTTGATGCATCGGGGACCGTGGGCGGGTCAGGATCATCCCGCACCGCGTCGGCGATCATGCTCTCGACCGAGGGCGAGCTGGCGGCAACCTCGGGGTCGTCGGCCGCCTCCATCGCAACGCTCGGTGCCTTGGGCAGGCTGAGCACCGCCCAGGTGGTACCGCACACCAATATGAGCGCAACCAGTGCAATCAACGCGGACACTATGTAGCCCCGCCGTTGCGACCAATTCGAAGCGCGCCGCTGTTGTGTCATACGTGTCTATTGAGGTCCATTTGGTGTCAGAAGATACCTGGGTTAGTGACCCTCGGACTGAAGACCGGTCGCACAAAAGTGACGCACTGGCTCATCACATGCGCGCGGTGTGCGCTGGATCACATCTCTTCCATCGGCATCCGGTACACGCCCAAACAGCACTTGCCGATTGACTTAATCTATGGCCATTACGCCATGGACCGGTTGGTTGCGAGACATGACCTCCTTCGCATCCAACATCACGCCTCTTGAGTAATATGGCGTACACGATGTGCGATTAATCCCCGGCCCACTGAGTCGAAATGACGCGAGCGGAATGGATTGAAGTATCGGTGATTGCAGTGCTGGCGCCAGCCAGTTGGCTGGCCTGGCCCTACTTTGCCCCCACCATGCCCCTTTGGCAGCTTGCCTTAAGCCTCTCGGCGCTGCTGCTCGCGCATAGTCTGGTACGCGACACCGCCATTCTTCTGCGCAGCCGGATGTCGGAATCGACCGGGCATCGCCGAGAGGCTCATTGCTTCTGCTTGGAATCGACCATCGGTGCAACAGGCGTCGTTGTGGGGGTGGTTCTAGCCGCGCTGGGGCTATCCATCCAGGTAGCCATCGGGCGTTGGTATTTCGTGTTAGGCGTAGCGGGAACCATGGTGTTCGCGTTTGCGGTCAAGGACCTGGTCATTTCCTGGAGTCCGCTCGGGCTGCGGCGCGAGAAGGACCACTTGAATCTCATCGTCCGTTGGAACAGCAAATAGCAGTTGTCCTGGACGCTGCCGCCGCATCCGCTCGTTCGCCGACGCGGCTGCGGAATGTCAAGACAGGCTCGCTGCAACCTCCGGACTAGACCTTGCCTTGTGACCGTGCAGCTTGCCGGGCGCCGACAACAAACGTTTGATCTTTGCCGCCGACAGCAAGCCGCGCAGCCGTCGCTCGCCGCCTTCGTTCGTTTCCACGACCGGTATGTGGGTCAATGGCCACTCACTGAAAAGCTTGGACACATCGGCAACGGTGGCGCGCTCGATCTGTTTGATATCCACAACGCGTAACTCCGAGAGTGTGCGCATGATGTCGCACACCAGCACTTCGCGGCGTGGTATTGCCGCGGACTGCATATACTGCATCGGTTTCTCGCCGGTAATATCGTAGGCCGTGATGAGGCCGACGACGACCCGGTTCCGATCATCGATGGCGAACGCAGAGCGTACACCGGCGTGCTTCATATGCTCGAGCGCGTCATCGATCTTGGCGGTCTCCGTTACCGTGACCGAGGCGTGTTCGCGAAAGTCCGTCATCACGGAGACGGCAGGATCGTTTGGGTCCGCATGCCAAGGGTCGGCACCCGGAATTTTGAGTCGGGTATTCGCGATTGCGCTGAGCGCTAGATTGCTCATAACTACCTCTTGCGGCGATTGTGGCGTTGCGGCCAAATAATTCGTCACCGCTGAATTAGTGACATGGAACTTGCTTGGGAGTTCCTCAATGGAAGACCGGCATCAGGCGTGCTTTATTCCCGCATTTCCGGTCAACCCTAAAAATGTCTTGCGAATGTTCCGTCCTGCGGTGCAATGCAGGGAATATCGCAGCCGCTGAGCGGGATCTTTAAGGGAGCGCCGTTGAGAACGTCCGTATGATGGAGACATCCCATATTTCGTGCCTTCCTCTTGACCCTCTTGCCGGCCACCCCCGGCATGCGACAATTCATATGGTTCCCCGCAAACTGAGTAAACGACAATGAGTATTGGTTCGAACACGCGCGCGATTCGCTGCCTGCTTGCCGTCATCGGATGCTGGATGGCGGCGGCGAATCCCGCCCGAACGATGGCCGCACCGGTGGTGCCTACCGTCGTTGACTTGGGCGGCATCCTCACTGCCGCGTCCGACGACACACCGGCGTTCACGCCGGACGGCAACACGGTATTTTTCGACCGCTCCACCGACTCCACCAAGTTCGTCATGATCGCGCACCGGGTCAACGGACGCTGGGGAGCGCCTGAAACGGCCCCATTCTCCGGACGCTGGTACGACCAGAATCCGGTCATATCGCCCGACGGCTCATTCTTGATCTTCAATTCCGACCGCCCGATCCCCGGAACCGACAAGCCGCTGGTGCATACCTTTTTCGGAAAGCCGCAACCGGGCAGCCATCTGTGGAGAGTCGATCGCAAGGCTGGCGGCTGGGGTGAACCCGTATGGCTGGGCGCCACCCTCAATGACAGTGCCTTCATCGATTTTCCGAGCATCGTGAGCGACGGCAGCTTGTACTTCCTGCGCAGGGATGAGGGAGCGACACACATCTTCCGCTCGCAATATGCGGGCGGAAAGTACCTCCCGCCGCAGCGCGTTTCGCTGGGCGATCCGGCGGAAACCACCCACGATCCGGCGGTGGCCCCAGATGAATCATTCATCGTTTTCGACTACGGCAAGGTCAAGAATGGCCTCGGCCGCCTCTGCATCGCCTTCCGTGAGGGCGACCATTGGAGCAAACCGTTGGATCTCGGTGACGACATCAATCGCGATATCCCGTGGGGCTCGCATCTCAGCGCCGACCATCGCACCGTATACTTCACGGGCGCTTCGCATATCTGGAGTCTCTCACTGACATCTTGGCTGCCGGGTGGTGCGAGCCACACCGACTCCTTGGCTAACTCAGCTAAGCTGGTGTTCAAGAATGGCGCCTCGTCATCCGGCTGGATCGACTTCAAGCCCTACAAAGGGTCAGGTATTTTCTTTCCGGCCAGGGTGAGCGGACAGGATGTCATGGTGTTCCTCTACGGCGGGCCCACGCATGTCGACAAGAGCTTCGCAGCCTCGGTGGGACTGCTGACACCGGGCGCCGGCGGCGAGGCACCGGAGTCGGCTGCCGTGACAGTGCAGATCGGCGCAATGAAGCTGTCGGATCTTAAGGCCGCGACGTTCGACGCGCCGCCCCAGTTCGCCCGCGTCACCGGTCGTCTCGTACCCTTTCATCTGGGCGAGGAAGTCTTCAATCGCGTGGCGGTGGACATCGACTACGCGCATCATCGTCTGGCCTTTCGCGATCCTAACCGGCTGGTGAAGCCCACGGGTGCGCGCGAGGTTCCGGTGCTGGAACTCGACGGCGAGCACACCGTACCGCTGTCGATCAACGGCGCGCCGCCGGTCCAGTTCGAGCTGGAACTCGGCAATATGAGCGGACCTCTGTTGGTGATCCCGTCCTACGTCCAAGAGCACAAGCTGATGGAGGGACGGCGCACCTCGACAAGGCTATCCGGCAAGTTCATCGAACCCGTGGTAACGCTGGACCACCTCGCCTTCGCCGGCGTCGATTTTCCCGGCGCGCCGATTGCGCTCGTGCCGGATGCCGTCTTGCCCCCGGCTTCCATCGCGGGCGGAGTCGGTCTGCCGCTCCTCTCGCACTTCCGTCTTGTGATCGACTATTCGCATCACCGGCTCTTTGCAGTCCCCAACGCCGGCGCGGCCCAGATCCCCTTCGTGAAGGATCGGCTTGGTCTTGTCGTGGCCCCGCAGGGCGACGGACTCGGCGTGACCTTCGTCGCACCCGGTAGCCCGGCGGAAGCCGCCGGGTTCGTGACGGGAGATGAGATCGCCGCGATCGATGGCAAGCCCGTCGCGTTCTACCCGGATCTGGCCATCATGAACTTACGCTTTGCGGACTTAGGAAGCCGTTTCACCTTCACCATGAAGGACGGCGCCGTGCGACAGGTGCAGGCGAGCAACTTCTTCTGATGCCGCATGACGCAGGCCTGGCGACGCAGAGATGGCATGTTCGGTAGCTCCGTTTTGCGTCGCGCGCGGAATTTATTTCGCGGCGCGCTTGGAATTCATGTCGCGCCGCTTTCAGAATTTATAAAGCGTCTCGGCATTTCCGCGCAGAACCATGCGCGCCAGGTCGCGAGCATGGGATCTGGTGATCTCGCCGTCGTCGAGCATCCCGGTCAGCGCAATGCCCAACGCCTGCCGCGCGTTGTGGCTCGCGATCCACGTCGCCTCGGGCCATCCCAATTCCTCCGAGTTAGGATATCCATCGGTGCCGAACAGGACTTTCTCCGGCACGATCTCCAGCCACTCCCGTAACCACTGCGCCTGGGTATGCGGCGCCATGATGAGCGACTGGGACGAAATGTCGGCATACACATTCGGCTTTTGCAGCAGGGCTGCCATTTCTCGCACGAAGGGCCATCCGCCATGCAGCAAGACGAAGTTCGTCTTGCGCAACCGCGGGTCATTGAACAGCGGCTCGAGCAGCAGGGGATTTCCGCCGTTGATGGCGTAATAGCCGCCGAAGCCGCCGAACGCATGTAAATGCACGGCGAGGCCCAACCGCCCGCACTCCATCGCGATATATCGAAACAGAAAATCCTGCAGCCGCTTGTACGCGGCGGCGTCAGGTTGGCCACCGCCTATCCACCGCGCATAGATGGATTCCACCTCGGCGCGCGAAGGGTCGGAGAAATCGAACGAGCGCAGATACGCCACCTCAAATTTCTCGGCGACGGCTCCGCCGAGTTTGTGCCGCTCGAGGGTGGGCGTGACCACTTGCCGCAGGTAGTTGTCGAGAGTCGCCGGAGGAGCGCTCAGCGCGGCTTCCTGCAGAAACCGGCTGCGGACGATACTCTCGAGGGCAAAGAACTCGGTACGATCCGGCGACACGGCTGCAAGGGCGCCGTTGTCCAGCGGAAAGAGCAAGGCATCGATATAGGGCACCCAGCGAAATTGCGGCGGCTGTACGCCCCGGCCCATCGCAACGCGATTGGCCAGCATGGTGCCGATACCGGCTTGCGCAAGCACCCACGCCGGAAAGTGCTCGCCCTGCCGCGTGGCCATTTTTCGGCGCGCATCCTTGAGGCGATCGAGCCCTTGCGCATCCAGCGGGGGCGGCACTTCGAAGCCATATAGCGCCTTCCAGGCGCTGCCGAGCAGCGGAAAGTCGGGCCGCAGGGCGACGGGGTCCGACTGCGGCTCCAAGGAAGCGACCGGTAGAGCATCGAACTCCCTGTCCGAGACGTCGAGCGGCGGCGCCAGCACCGGGTGCGCGTGATTGTCGATCGCTTGAACCGCTGCAATCTCGCGGCCGATTTGCGGATCGATCCTCTCGGCAAAACACTGGCTGGCCGCCAGCACCGCTGCCGCGGCCAGCCAGATGACTTTGCCGGTTGCCGCCACTACTTCCGCGCGGCCAGGATATCGTCGAGCCGCGCCGGCACGGATTGATCGCGTTCCAAGCGCGGGTAGCGTAAGCCATCATGATAGTCGAGCGACAATACCCGGTACCGGTCGCCCGTCTTGACGATGAGCTCGATGGGAAGCGTCGTCGATTTCGCCGCTCGAATCGCATCTTTGAGGACATCGGCGCTGTAGGCGGCACCGTTGATGGCCAGCAAAACACTGCCTTCCGTCATCTTCGCCTTGAAAGCGGCGCTATCCCAGATCACCTCCAGGACGGTGCCATCCTTGTCGTCCAGTTCCACGCCGATGGAATACAACAAGTTCACGCGCTTGGCTTGATCCTCATGCGTCTTGAGCAGCTCGCTCGGCGTATCCGAATAGACCAACTTGTAGCCGCCGCGCTGCAGCCCGTCGAGCGGCGCCGGCTTACCGATCGAATCGAGCCGCGCGCGCAAGAATCCCGACCAGTCATACGGCTCCACGGCATTCAGTGCCTTGACCACGTCCTCGAAGGTATACGTGACAGTGACAAAGCTGCCGTCGTCGATGCCGAAGAAGCTCCGCGCGAAGTCGTCCAGCGACCGCTTGCCTTGCGAGCGCTCGCGAATCAGTGTGTCGGCGTCGAGCCAGATCAATTGGCTCTCCGAGTAATAGTCCTCGAAACGCTGCCAGCTCAGCCACGACATGGGGCGGCGCGGATTGATGATCTCGTCGTTGGTGGTGTCCTGCAAGGCGCGCCATCGGCGCCCCGCTTGAATGACATAGGACGCTGCCGTGAGAGCGAGCTGATCGCGTGCCTGCTGCGGAGTCCACAGGCCCGAGCGTGCCGTCAGCACCTGGCCCCAGTACTGTGTCTGGCCTTCGTACACCCACAAGAGGCTGTCCTGCATGGGTACGTTGAAATTCGGCGTCCAAAGATCCGCGGGACGCCTGAACTTGCCGTTCCAGGAATGGGTGAATTCGTGCGCCAGCAGATCCCGGCCATACGCGGTCTTGTCCCAATCCGTAATGGAATTCGGATCGCTGCCATCTTCGCTCGACTGGTGGTGCTCGAGCCCGTTCTGCTGAATCTGGTCGCTCAGCGAGTACAGGAAGTCATAGTGCGCATAGTGATGAGAGCCGAAAACCTGGTAGGCCTGCCGCACGAGATTGCGGTGCGCCTCGAGTTGTTCCGGCTTGATCGCCAGCAGTTCCGGCCGGTCGGCGAACAGGTTCAGATGAACCGCTGTCGCACCGCTGGGATCGAGGTCGAGCCGCGATGCATACCGACCGGCATATACCGGGCTGTCGACGAAGGTCGCCAAGTTGACGCGTTTGAACTGGGTTTCCTTGCCGCCGGTCGTCACGGTTTCCAGCGCCGACGCGAATTTCCAGTCGGCCGGCAACGTGAGGCTTGCCTCGACCGGAATCTGCCGGGTGAAATAACCCGCCGGGTACAGCACAAGCTCATTCCACTCCAGGAGCAGGATGTCGCGCGAGATCTCGATGGCGCCGACTTTCGGGCTGGTCGGCGATAGATAGTCGAAATCGATGTCGATCGACTTCACCCCGGGGCTTAGATGAACGTGAAATGCGTAGACATCGACCGTATCGCGAGACCAGGGTACCGGTGCGCCGTTCGCGGCTATCCTGATGCCCGCCAGCCGATCGATGGGACCCTCCGGGGCATGAGTACCCGGCAACCACTTCGGATACAGCAGCACGAGATCGCTCCCCACGCCGCTCAAAGTCTCGTGAACGTGCACGATACGCCGTTCCAAATCGGAAGCATCTACCTTGAGGCGGATTTCGCCGGCATAGGCCCGATCCTTGGGCGCCACGATCGATGCTCCGGGCGCGATCGGGGTTGGGCCGGGGCTTGCCTGAGCTGCGCCGGCGGACAGGACACAACCGATCGCCATGGAGATCAGAATCTGCTTCATCGAGTTACCTTTTATGAGTTGCATTTGATTGGATCGATCGCCTACCAGAGGTTCACGCGTTTTTCCGGCGGCAGGTACATCTTGTCGCCTTCCTTCACGCCGAATGCCTCGTAGAACGGCGCCTGATTCATCTCGGGTGCGGTGCCGCGAATCGATTCCGGCGAGTGCGGATCGGTCTTGATGCGGACGATGAGCGCGTTGTCACGCGATTTGCCCCGCCACACCTGCGCCCAGCCGCCGTAGAAGCGCTGATCGCCCGACAGACCGTCGATCGTCGGCGCCTCCTTGCCCCCCAAGGACAGCCGATAGGCCTTGTAAGCGATGGCGAGCCCGGAGTTATCGGCAATGTTCTCGCCCAAGGTGAGTTCGCCGTTGACATGATACCCAGGTACCGGCTCATAGGCGGCATACTGTTCCACCAAGGCATGGGTCTTGGCCTTGAACTTGTCGAGGTCCTGCTGGGTGAACCAACCCGGAGCGCTCAGCAGATTGCCGTCGCCGTCGTATTGACTGCCTTGGTCGTCGAAACCATGGCTGATCTCATGGCCGATGACACCGCCGATGCCGCCGTAGTTCACGGCATCATCGGCTTTCGGGTTGAAGAACGGCGGCTGCAGGATGGCGGCCGGGAACACGATCTCGTTCAACTCCGGGTTGTAGTAGGCATTGACGGTCTGCGGTGTCATGCCCCACTCATCGCGATCGATCGGCTTACCCAGTTTGTCAAGATTGCGGTTGTACTCAAAGGCGCGGGCGCGGATCACATTGCCGACCAGATCATTCTTGGCGACTTGCAACGCGCCGTAGTCGCGCCATTTCGCCGGGTAGCCGATTTTCGTGGTGAACTTTGCCAGCTTCTCCTGCGCTTTTAGCTTGGTCTGCGGGCTCATCCAATCGAGGGTATCGATGTCTGCCTTGTAGGCGGCGAGCAGGTTCTGCACCAATTGGTCCATTCGTGCCTTCGCGGCGGGCGGAAAGTATTGCGCCACGTAGAGCTTGCCCAGGCTCTCGCCCACGGATCCCTCGACCAGCGTGATCCCCCGCTTCCAACGCGGACGGTTCTGCGGAATGCCTTGCAGCACGGTACCGTAGAAGGCAAACCGCTCATCGACGAAACTCTTGCTCAAGTAGGGTGCGAGATCGTTCAGCACTTGCCAGCGGAAGTAAGCCTTCCATACCGGCAATGGTGTCTTCTGCAGCAGCTTGCCGAAACCGCTGATGTAACTCGGCTGGCTGACGATCACATAGTCCGTCTTGCCCTCCACCCCGGAGTCGATCAGGTACGCCTTCCAGTCATAGTCGGCGGCAAGACCGTCAAGCTTCGCGACCATCACCTTGTTATAGGTTTTCACCGGATCGCGGTTCGCGACCTTGGTCCACTGGATTTTTGCCAGATCGGTTTCCAGCGCTACGATGTCCTTGCTGTCCTTCGCCGCGTTCTTGTCGCCGGCCAAACCCAGCATTTTCTCGACATACAGGCCATACTGCTTGCGTGCCTGCTCCATCTTCTCTTCGTGCTGGAGATAGTAGTCGCGATCGGGCATCCCCAACCCGTCCTGGCCTAAGTCGAATACGTACTTGGTGGAGTCCTTGGCATCCTGGTGGACACCCGGGGTGTAAGGTGCGGTAATCCCGATCCGGTTGAAATGGGCGATCAGCCCGGCAATCTCCTTTTTGTCCTTGAGCGCATCGATCCGGGCGAACTCTTTGTCCAGCGGACCTAAGCCCAATCCTTCCAAGGCGGGCTCGTCCATGTAACTGGCATACAGGTCGGCGATTTTCTGCTGATCTGCGTCCTTTGCGGCGGTCGAGGCCTGTAAACCCTCGACAATACTTCGCAACTGGTCCTGGGAGTCGTCGTACAGTTTGGTGAACGATCCGTAGCTGGCCTTATCCGCGGGAATCTCGGTGGCCGAGAGCCACTTGCCATTGAGGTGTTTGAAAAAGTCATCCTGCGCACGAACACTGTCGTCTACGTATTGCACGTCGATACCGGAAATCGGTGCCGGTGCCGCCGGCGCGGCGCCCTGTTGTGAAACCGGCGGCGCCTGGTTGCAGCCCGAGACAAGACAGGCGCACGCCGCGCCCAGCAGCAGTTTATTCATCTCATTCCTCTTGATTTGGCTTTTGTTGACTTGGCTTTGGTTTCGACGTTGATCTTGATTTTGGCTTGGTTCCAAGGCTCGGGTACCGCGTAGGATTTCCTATCCAAACCCCGCCGGTCTCTCGGCTGCCACGCGCAGTTCACGCTCCAGCGCCATGCCCACCCGCCCGATCGTACCCTCATCGAAAAGACGCCCGATCAGGGTCACCCCGTGCGGTACTCGGCGCGGCGGATTGAATTTCGGCAGCGGCGCCGCCGGATCGGGCGCCCAATCGCTGCGCGCCTCGGCAACTTCGACGAATCCTGCGCGCAGCGTCAAAGACGGATGTCCCGTGGCGTTGGTAATGACCAGGATTTCGTCCCGCAATGAGGGTACCAGCAGCAAGTCCACTTCAGAGAAGACACGCGCCATTTCCATCGCGACCTTGCGGCGCATACGGTCGGCCTGGACCAGATCTACCGCGGACAGGAATCGCGATTGTCGGAAAATGTTGGGCCATGCGTCGGGCACCTGCATCTTCAACTGATTCAGACCGCCGCTTAAAGTCAGCTCCTCGAAGGCCGCAGCCGCCTCGGCGAAAAGAATCACGTTCAGCGAGTCATACGGCCAGTCCGGTATCGAGACTTCCGCGGGCGTCGCGCCGAGCTTGCGAAGGGTATCGATAGCGGCACGGTCGACCTCCGTGGCCTCCTTCATCCACTCCGGGAAATAGCCGACGCGCAGGCCCGTGATGGGCACTGCGGAATCATATTCGAGCGTGCTCGGCACGCAGGCGACGTCCAGATTGTCCGGCCCTGAAATGGCACGCAAGACCAGCAAGGTGTCTTCGACACTGCGTGCCATGGGACCAAGCTTGTCGAGCGACCAACACAGGGTCATCGCCCCGCTGCGCGGTACGCGGCCATACGTGGGCCGCAATCCGGTTACGCCGCAGCGCATGCTGGGGGCCACAATACTGCCGCCGGTTTCGCTGCCCACGGAAAACCCGACCAGACCGGCTGCGGTGGCAGCCCCCGGACCGGCACTGGACCCGGAAGAGCCCTCCTCGAGGAGCCACGGATTCATGGTTTGGCCGCCGAACCAGATATCGTTGAGCGCCAGGGCGCCAAGACTCAGCTTGGCCACGAGCACGGCGCCCGCTGCATGCAGCCGCCGAACCACGGTGGCGTCCGCGGTCGGTATGCGGCCTTTGAAGGGTTCTGCGCCATACGTGGTCGCGATTCCCGCGGTGTCCAGCAGGTCCTTCGCCCCCCACGGGATGCCGTGCAGCGGCCCCCGGTATTTGCCGGCTGCAATCTCCGCATCCGCGCGTTTCGCCTGTTCAAGTGCCAGCTTCGGCGTGGGCGTGATGACACAGCGCAGCTTAGGATCGAATTGCGCCAGCCGTTTCAGGTAGATCTGCGTGAGCCGCTCCGAGGAGAGTTGCCGCGTCTCGATCCAGTGCGCAAGCTGGGTCACCGGCGCAAAGGCGATGTCGGCATCGGCGGCCGGCAACGCTCGGGCTTCGATCTGGCTACGAACGAAACGATCTGCGCCGTGACGCGTTTTTGGTGCGTATTGGCTCGGTTCCCAGCGCGTAGCCGGCGCCAGTGCGGCTTCCAGCTGCAATTTCTTCGGCCCCGTGCGCCGCTCGTACAGCGGCGCCATAGCCTCTCGCCAACTGCCGGCGGCTTCGAGAGCTTGCTGATGGCTCAATTCAATCTGCATGAGCTTCTGGGCTTCGCCAAAAGTGACCGCGGAGACTTCGGGCCCCACGGGAGGCGAGGTGGCGAATGCCGAGGGTGCGCCGGGAGGGGGCGGCGCGCTGCTCTGCGCGGAGGCCGGCTCATACGCGCCGATGGTGGCGCCGACGACGCCCAGGGAGGCATTGGTCAAGAACCGTCTACGTGAGTTTTTCAAAGGGTCTCCCGATTTCTTCATTATTGTAAATGAATGCCATCGATCCGCCGCAGATTCGTCAAAAAGATCTCTTATACACGGCAAGCCAGCGGCGGCATCATCGTGCATACTAAGACATGCTGATCGACCGTAGAACCTTCATCGTCGGAGCCGCCTTGGCCACCGCCGGAACTGCTGAGAGTGCCGCGCCGGGCACGGGGGAGTTGCAGATGAATATGCCGACTGAGCGGGTCCTGGGCATCGGCGGACTATTCTTCCGCAGCCGCGACCCGAAAAAATTGGCGCAGTGGTATGAGCTCAATCTCGGGATTGACCATCGTGTGTGGCAACAAGCCGCCGGCCCGACTTCGTTCACTCCGTTTGCGATGGATACCGATTATTTCGGATCGCAGCAGCAAGGGTGGATGGTGAACTTTCGAGTGCGAAATTTGGATGCCATGGTCGCTCAGCTGCAGCAGTCCAACATTGAGGTCAAGGTGGATCCCGAGAAATCCCCCTACGGCCGATTCGCCCGACTGCATGATCCGGAAGGCAACCCGATTGAGCTCTGGGAACGGGCGAACCCCTAGCCGACTATGCCGTGGGCAATCGTCAGCCACCATTGTGGCCGACTGATTTCGATGTACAGAACCAGCACCTGACAGAGCAGCAGAGGAATCCAACCCCGGACATATACCGGGTGGATACGCCTCGCAAAGATCCAATCGCGCATCACGCCGCTGAAAATCAGCACATCCACGCCTACGTAGATCCACTCGTGCGGCGACCCCCGCGGTAAGATTCGGGCAACGGCCGCCGACTGCAGCCCGCAAGTGGCGATGAACATGAGTCGGCGATGAAACTCAGGTCTATGTCGCCAATGCAATGCCAGGGCGAACGCAACGGCGAACGCCGCCATGTCGTAGAACGAAAACACGAGGAATGCCGCGTCGGCATCCGTGGGATGCGCATCCGATCGTCCCACCACGATGGCAGTCGCCGTGCCCAGAATGGGAATCGACGCTCCGAGTACACCTCCCCACCACCCCAAGGTTCGGTGAATTTTTACCTTTCTAACACCGACCAATGCCGTTTGAACGATGAAGAAAATCACCCAACTGGAGAATACGACGGCGTGGATGTACAAGATCGTGCCAGGCGGAACCGGAGGATGAATGAGCCGCGCGCCGAGTCTTGGACCGAAGCCGTCGACAACTAGCGCGGCAACGATCAGCGACATCAGGAAATAGAATCTGCGATTGAATAGCGACATGGTTTTTAGTGTCCGACATAACGCCCGAGCCAGTCCGACATCCGCTCGATCAAGTCTTCGACGAAGCTCGGGCGCGTGAGCACGTGATGCTGATCGGGATACACGACGAGTCGCGTCGGAACGCCCAGGGTGCGCAGCGCCTGATACATCTGCTCTCCGCCGGCAATCGGGACGTTGAAGTCCTTGTCTCCGCCCATGAACAGGGTCGGGGTATGAATTCGATCCGCATGGAGGAACGGATACGAGACCTTGAGCCACAGCGCCGTGTTCTTCCACGGCGGCCCGAGTTCATTGTTGTATTGGAGAAAGTATTCATCGCTGCCGTACATGGCTAACTGATCGGCACTTCCCGCGCCGCTGATGGCGGCCTTGAAGCGCCGATCATTCGCAATGGTGTAATCCGTGAGTATGCCGCCGTAGCTCCAGCCGCCAATGGCCAGCCTATCGGGGTCCGCAATTCCCTGAGCGACCAGATAGTTCACCCCGGCCAGGAGGTCCTCCACCTCCTTGTGGCCCCAATCGGCAAAAATGGCTTTTGCGAAGGCGATGCCTCGGCCGGCGCTGCCGCGGTAGTTGATGAGCAGGACGACGTAGCCTTTCGCCGCAAACATCTGCGGCTCGGATTGGCCCGCGTCGAGGACCAACGAATGTTTGCTCTGCCCGTTCGGCCCACCGTGAACCCACAAAACCGTCGGGTATCGACGGCCGGCGACAAATCCGGGCGGCGTGACTACGAGCGCGTGGATTTCTGTGCCGTCCCGGCTCTTGAAGCGCAGGTTTTGCACGGCGCCGAGTTCAAGTTGCGCAAGCAATGCATCATTGTGGGCCGTCAATTTGCGCAGATGCCCACCCTCGAGTGCATGGACTTCAGCCGGTGCAGCGTCGCTCGACTCGAGCAGCACCGTGTGCCCGCCCGCCGAGGACAGCGCCGAGACGACAAACGGTCCTGCAGCCGTCTCGCGGTTGATCGATCCGCTGGCGAGGTCCACCCGCGCCGGGTAGACGGTACCGTCGTCCTCCACGGCGATGGTGATCGATGCCGAGTCGGCGGCGAACGCGAAGGACTTCACCGTACGATCGAGCTTCTCCGTCACCGCGCGCGCCGCGCCGCCTGCGGCCGGCACGATCATGAGCCGGTCCTGGAGATAGGCGCTGAATTTCGGCTCCTGTCCCTGCAGATAGGCAATCTGCGCACCATTCGGGCTCCATGCAAGCTGCTGCGTGTTCGGCGCGAACGGGCGCACGACATGGTGCGGAGTCGCGCCCGCCCGGGGTTCGACGATATCGATGTCTTCCCGTCCGTCTTGGTCCAGCCACAGCCCTCGTGTGCGGACAAAGGCTACCCACCGGCCGTCGGGCGACCAAACGGGAAGATCTTCGTTGTATTGCGGATCGTCCGTCAGCTGCTCGCTGTGCAGGTCGTCGACATCGATGAGATACAGATGTCGCTTGCGGCCGGTGCTGAGATAGCCGTCCTCATCCTGCTTGAAGTGTAGTGCGTCGATCACGATGGGTTTGGGTGGAGTAGCCGCGTCGCCTTGCTCCACCGTGAACACCACGCGCCTGCCGTCCGGCGACCAGGAATAGTCGCCGACAGTGCCGGCGGTGCTGGTCAGCCGACGAGGCTCGCCGCCGCGGCGGTCGAGCAACATGATTTGCGTTTGGCCAGAACCTTTGTCTGCTGCGAGAAAGGCGAGATAGCGATCGTCAGGACTCCAGCGTGGTTTGCCATTGCCCTGCGCCGCTCCGGTCAGCGCCAGCCGCCGACTGCCATCCCAGCTCACCATCCAGATGGCGCTGCGCGCCTCATCGGCATCGCGGTCGTTGGTGGCCACGACATAGGCTACCCATTGACCGTCGGGCGACGCTTGGGGGTCGCTCACGTCATGGACGCGGTAAAAATCATCCACGCTGAGCGTTCGGCGAACAGGCGCTGCCTCCTGGGCCAGCGGGTGCGTCGCACACAGCACCAACAGGAGGCTCGCCGCCGACCGGTAGAGAGTGCAAATCAAATTTTTCTCGTCATTTATTGCCGGTGGGGTCCGGTAATCCGACGTCATCATTTACCGGCCGCAAGCCAACGCGGATCGATCGAGGTTGCAATCGCCTCATACCCGGTATCGTTCGGGTGCAAATGATCGCCACTGTCGAAGGCGGGTAACAATTGGCTCGGATGAGTCGGATCCCGGGTGACAAGATCGAAATCGACGACCGCGTCGAACGTGCCAGAGTCGCGGATCCATGCGTTGACGAGCTGGCGTTTGGCCTCGCCCGAACCGGTATATAGCGGTCGTGCGGTACCGTCTCTGGATGGTAGCACCGCACCTTCATAAGGCATCAACGTGGCGCCCCAAACCTTGATGTTCCGCGCATGAGCGCGCGCAACGAGAGTCTTCATACCTTCGATGATTTGCGAAGTGGACACATGCTGGGAGGGGCTCGTGAGCACATCGTCGGCGATGATGTCGCCGATTCCCTCGAACAACATGACCCAGCGCGCACCGGGCTTGTCGAGCGCGTCGCGGTCGAAACGCGACAGAGCACTGGGTCCGACAAAGGGACGCGCCCCGTCGTTCAGAATTCGATTGCCGGCGATTCCGGAGTTCACGACCCCAATCGATGCCACTACCGGACTTGCGTGAAGCCTTGCCGCGAGAATGTCCGTCCAGCGTGAATTTTTATCTTCCGTCGAACCGATGCCATCGGTAATGGAATCCCCGACTACTACCATCACCTCGGCACGGGTGGCGGCGTTCACCTCCACATCGGTCAAAAAATAGCGGCTGTCATCGGTCTGCGCCCGAGAAGGGAAGCTCGTCGCGGCCGTGGCGTCGCCGGCCACGAAGAATGCCGTTTCCATGCCGGCTGCGTGAATGGTCGGGGCGGTGGCGCCTGCCGGCAGATATAGGGTCACCGCGAGGTCTTCAAGCGCTTGCACCGGAAATCCGACCGCATCGCTGAGCACATCCTTACCCTTCGCAATGGTCACGCTCGAATGGCCGCCAAAAGTCACTGCATGGTCGGTCTGCGGCCGAATCGCGGATCCACTCTCACTGGCGGCGACGTGCACCGGGCCTATGGTCAACGGAGTAGTGCCGAGGAGATTGGAGAAGCGCAGGCGTAGCGCCGATCCGTCGGTGCTGGTGCGTATGATCTGACGAATGGATTGCGCCTTGAGTGCAGGTCCCACGGAATCGGGCGAGGCTCCCCAAGTATCGAGCCAGGTATCGGCCGTGGCGCCGGCCATCGCTGGTTCCATGAGGATTGCGGCCAAGAACGCGGCTCGAGTCATTCTTCGAATCGACCACAGGGTCATTGGAAATCCTTCTGTGTTATTTCATCGACGATGAGCGAGAAGGGGTACTTAGGCCCCGATACTCGGTGTGGGCTGAACGATGCCCGCAATCGCCGCCGGGAGTCCTGAAATTCGGCCGAAACTCTCTGAGAAGTTCTGAATCCAACACCGGTACCGCAGATCCGCCAGTCGCTCACCCCAGACCTCTGGGGACGGCTCACTGGTTTGGTACAATCAAAGACGATCTTTCTTTTTTATAAACAGGAACATAGCCACCAATCACGATGCAACGCGCCGCCGTCACCGCTCTTCGCATCGGAGATTGGGATGTCAATCCCACCACAGGCCAGATTTCACGACCTGGAGAGAATCTTCGGCTGGAGGAACGGACCATGCGCCTATTGCTCTGCTTGGCCGAGCATGCCGGGCAGGTCGTCAGCATCGATCAGTTGCTCGAAGAGGTCTGGTCGGGTGTCATCGTCACTCCGGACTCGGTCTACCAGGCAGTTGCGTCGCTGCGCCGTGTCCTCGGGGACGACCGCCGAAATCCTACGTACATAGCGACGGTGCCACGACTCGGCTATCGCATGGTGGCAGCGGTCGCCCCTTGCGCCGATGACCCAACGATCTCGGCCGATCGGTTGCTAGGTCCGCCGACAGCATCGGACCATGGGGGAACCGAACTGGACTCCCACAGGGTGCCAGATGTCGCGCCACCTCGACGAAAGATCGGATTGGCGGGCATCGCTGCCGCCGCCCTACTCGTGTCGGTGGTCGCCTACTTGATCATCGCCAACTTGAACCATGCTCGATTCGAAGTCAGCGGGCGTTTTAGGTCCGCCAGCTTGGCCCCGCGACCTGAAAAATCCATCGCCGTGCTGCCGTTCATCGATCTCACCGAAGAAATGCAACAGCAGTACTTCGCCGACGGCATGACCGAAGAACTGATTGCCGCATTGACCAAGATCCCGAGCCTGCGCGTACCGGCCCGAACATCATCATTTTATTTCAAGGGTAAGCAGGCAACCATTAGGGAAATAGCCGACGCACTCGGTGTTGCCTACGTACTGGAAGGCAGCGTACGCAAATCCAAGGATACCCTGCGGATTACCGCACAATTGATCCGTAGCGACACGGGATATCATGTTTGGTCGAAGACCTACGATCGTCCCGTAGACAATATTTTGATGGTCCAGAACGATATTGCCGCCGAGGTGACGACGTCACTGCAGGCGTCCCTCGACGATATTCGCGGCGCGACGCCGCCTGCCGAGAACACTCCGGCTTACGCAGCCTACTTTCAAGCTCGCGCCATGGGTCGGGGCGCCGAGACCGGGGCGACCATGGCGCAGCAACAGGCCATCGTCGACTATTTGCATCAGTCAATCGGTTTGGATCCGGGGTACGCCCCCGCATGGGCCGAGCTGGCCAGAGCTCTTGTTCACCAATCCGATAGTCAGTTTGTCTTGGCCGAGAACATCCGCGACGAAGCGCAAAGTGCCGCAGGTACGGCGCTGCGGTTGGACCCGAATCTTCCGGCAGCGCACCTTGCCATGGGTATCGTGGAGCAATATCTGGGGTGGGACTGGATGGGGGCCGAAAGAGAATACCGCAGAGTGATGGAACTCGAACCGGGATTTGCAGACGTCTACTGGTTTCTCGGCACCGTGAAAATGTCCGAAGGCAACCTCGAAGAAGCTCGAACACTGATTCTCCGGTCGATAAGTCTCGATCCTCTCGATGCACGAAACTATGGGTGGATCGGATTCCTGGATTACTCGCTCGGTAGATTTTCCGAGGCGAAGAATAATTATCGCAAAGCGCAGGAGCTCAGCCCCACAGCGCACCTAGCCGGCCCAATCAGCGAGGTTCAGCTCGCCGAAGGTCAATTCACTGCATCCTTGGAAACGATACAGCGCGAGACCGATGATTCTGCTCGAACGTCCGGCCTGGCTTTGGTGCATTTCGCATTGGGTCAAAAGGAAGATGCGGATCGAGAGCTGACTAGTCTCAAGAGTCGCCACGCGAATGACTCCGCCTTCAGAATTGCCGAACTTCATGCCTATCGTGGAGAGATCGATCAGGCGTTCGAGTGGCTCGACCGCGCTGCCCTACAACGCGATTCGAGTTGCATGTATGTCAAGATCGATCCGCTGCTCAAGAATATCCGCGCCGACGCTCGATACCACGCATTCCTCAACCGGATGAAACTTACTCATTGAGCGAGCACCTTCGCGGACCACAGCGCCAACTGATCCGTGTTCGACGCATTCAGTTCCTCAGCTGCGCTGTTGTAACGCTCCAACAGTAGCCGTCGATCCAGCATGCATTGAATTAGTGCCGGCCGCCCATAGCGCCTTTCCACCAGAGTCGCCATCTTGTAGCCGACCGTATACCAGGGGCCCTGGATCTCGCCGAAGAAGGTGTACGCCTTCTGATCGGCGGCAGGGCCTTGCAAACGCCCGTCGAGCACTTCGAGGAAGAACTCGTTCAAAGTGGCTAAGTCTTGGTTGAAGCGGCCCACGCCTCGCTCCCAATTTTGCTGCACGTCCGGCCGACTGTATTGATTGGGAGGTATATCGGGCCCACCGGCCGCCGCCAGGACGGCCAGTCCTTCACCGAACGCTCCCATCCACTCGGACGCTTTTTGCACGCTGGCCGGCAAGACCGCGATTTTCTTCGCATAGAGCGCATCGGTACTCGACAGGCCGATGTGATGCATTTCATGCGCGACGGTGTTCTCAAATTGCTCACGTGGAACTTTCGAATCTACATAGAGGAAGATTGCCGGGTCCGTGTCGGTGTCGAATACAAAACTATTATGTTGGGGTTTGATTTCCGGAAATACCTTGACGTGAATTACAGCCTCCGCAGGCAGATACTGCAGAACTCGCCGTGCGCTAGCATTCAAGTCGGCCTTCTTCCAGGCATCGACGGTTTGTCTCAACTGGTCATATGCGGCGGTGAGCTCGTCGGAGAGCACAAACTTCTTGAACCCCTCGTCGGTGAAGGGACGATGCATGGCGGCTTCGCGCGCTTGGAGACGACGATACGGCTCCGTGTCGAATAGTACACGCCAGTCGTCGTCGGTGACCGACTGGGCGTGCTTGCGCTTACTCAGAATTGCAAGAACCTGTTCTGCTTCGCTTGCATCGATTTTTACCAGCAGGCGTTGCGAATCCGAAGCGTGCGATGCCAGGATATAGCTCAGGCAAAAAATGGCTACCGGTGCGACGCTGCGGATGTTCATTTTAATATGACTAGTGCGTTTATGTTACGTATCATAACGTTACCCGTTGTCACACATTAATGCAACTTCGCTGCCTGAACTTAAGGTACGCGCTCCCCGTGAAGGCTGCGATCGGCGCGCAATCGCTCGTTCCTGAACGGAATGCGCGCAGCGCTCCCGTCTTTTCGTGCGCCCGGCAGGGCGCAATCATTTTGGAAAGATCTTGAGCGCAGAGTTCGTGCCTTCTGGAAAGTGCCGCTCGCGTGTTCTCTGCCGCGTTAGCGGCATCAGTTGACTCGTCCAGTTCGCCACATACCCCAGGAACGGGACAACCCAACGGAACGTTCCAGTTCGCCGGGAAGCAGTGAACCACCACCCGGCCTGAGGGGCGCGACCGATCCCGCCCAGGCTAGGTAATGTTGACCGTCGTCGTATTGTCGGCGGTCACGACGATGCCGGTCGTGATCGGACTGAAGGTCACGGCGGCATCCGCCTGCGCCCTATTGTCCAGTGCGGCCTGGCAAGTGAACGCCACTGTGTAGGTACCAGGGGGCAGTGCCGTGAACTGATAACTATAGGGCGGCACCGACGTCGCGGTGGGCAGGGTCGAGTTAAGGGGCTGATTGGTGTCGGTGGACGGTGCCGCGCTGTTCCAGTCTTCCGGCGCCGTCACGTTGCCGCTATACAAATAGACGCCGGGCGTGCATCCCGTCGGCAGGTTGCCGGTGACTTGCCCCTGGATGCTGCCGAGAGCGACGTCGACCGTCGCAGTTTGGCCGGCACTTACGGCGGCGGTCGCGACGGTCGCGAGTATGACCGACGGATCTGCCTGATCGGGGTTATCCAGCGCGGCCTGACACGTGAACGCCACGGTGTACATGCCGGGCGGGAGGAACGTGAACTGATAATAGTAAGGCGGGGCCGAGGTTGCGACCGGCACTTTCGAGGCCAGCGGCTGATTGGTATCGGTGGACGGTGCGGTGCTATTGAGGTCTTCAAGCTTCGTCACGACGCCGCTGTACAGATAGACGCCGGGCGTACATCCCCTCGGCAGCGCGCTGGTGATCTGTCCCTGAATATTGCCGACCGAGGTGTTGTCGACGAGGCGTTCCACCGGCTTGAGGATGCACGCGGGGGCCTGCCCCGGAGGGCATGTGATTGCCTTGCGCAGATCGAAGTCGATTGTATAGTCGACAACGCCGCTGCTCGGAACGGTAAACCCGGAGACCAACTTGAAGCCGGTTTCGGAGCCGCTTGGCACCTGCAGTCCCATCCTCGAACCGTCGGCGAAATCGATATAGGAATTGTTGGCACTGCCGTCCGCCGTCACCATCAGCCGAACTTGGCCGTATGAGCCCGCAGGGATGGGTTGGTCGAACAGAACGGCAGATGCGGTGCCGCTTTGCGTCAAAAGATCAATGCTCTTCGGGGTGGGAAACGTGATGGTCACCGGATTTCCGCTGTTGCCCGTCAGCTCGACGCCAGTGAAGACGACAACGACATGCGTAGCGTTGTCGGCCGGCGGGGCGTCCGCCACGGACAACTTCATCTGAGTCATCTGATTCTGAGCCTGACTCGTCGCAGGCATCGTCCCGTTGGTGCCACCGCAGGCAGCAACGCCAAGCGCGGCCGCTGCGAGCAATGATGTTTGTGCAAGAAAGCTCATTTTCTGAAACATGCTGCTCCCCTTCATTTCATATCCCACATGACCAAACAGCGTCCCGGCGGAGTCGGTCTGCCATTGGCGTTTGACAGCGCACAAAACGCGATGCGACATGATTTGGAATCGCAGGGATTATCCCGCCGGAAAGAGTGCGCCGCCATGTCTCCGCGATGCGACAGCGTCTGAGCTGCGGTGACTCAAGAACCATCTGGCGATCAACTGCGGAAGTCGCGGAAGATCATCGCAAGCTTTCTCGGCGAGGGTATTGGTTCGATTAGAGCGCGGAAATGGCTGCGTCGCCCTGAGCTGGCACATCTATTTTCAGATAGATTTCATCTATCGTTCCGATATAAGCAATCGATTCGATATATGTCGAAAAATCGCGTCAAATACGGCCGGCCTTTCCCATACATACCTATCAGGAGAAAAACTATGCGGAACACTTTGCCCCGGCTGTTCGCGGCCTGTGCGATCGCCGCGGTCTTGCCGTTGCTGCCGGCCTATGCCGGCGGTCCCCAGGGCGCACCCCAGTCAGCCAGTTTTTGGTGGCCAGATCACCTAGACCTGTCCCCGCTGCGCCAGGGCGACGCAAAATCGAATCCGCTGGGAGCGGATTTCAACTACGCCAAAGCCTTCGCCAAACTCGATCTCAATGCGGTCAAAGCCGACATCCGCAAGGTCCTGACGACCTCGCAGGATTGGTGGCCGGCCGACTATGGCAACTACGGTCCCTTTTTCATTCGCATGGCCTGGCACGGCGCCGGCACCTACCGCATTTTTGACGGTCGCGGCGGCGCCGACGGTGCCGATCAGCGCTTCGAGCCGCTCAACAGCTGGCCGGACAATGTCAGCCTCGACAAGGCGCGTCGGTTGCTGTGGCCCATCAAGCAGAAGTACGGCCAGAGCATCTCCTGGGGCGATCTCATGGTTCTGACCGGCAACGTGGCAATGGAGTCCATGGGCTTCAAGACCTTCGGCTTCGCCGGCGGCCGCACGGACGACTGGGAGCCGGACCTTGTCTACTGGGGGCCGGAGATGAAGTGGCTCGCCGATGAGCGCCACGCCAACGGGCAGTTGCAGAAACCGCTGGCCGCAGTGCAGATGGGCCTGATCTATGTGAACCCGCAAGGCCCGAATGGCAACCCGGATCCGCTTGCGTCCGCGAAGGACATGCGCGACGCCTTCGGCCGGATGGCCATGAATGACGAGGAAACGGTCGCGCTGATTGCCGGCGGTCACACCTTCGGTAAGGCGCACGGAGCGCATGATCCGAGCAAGTGCCTGGGACCCGAGCCCGCCGCTGCCGGCGTCGAGGAACAGGGTTTTGGTTGGAAAAATAGTTGCGGCAAGGGCAAGGGCAACGACGCTATCACCAGCGGTCTGGAAGGCTCCTGGAGCGCCAACCCAGTGGTCTTTACGACTCAGTACTTGGACAACCTGTTCAAGTACAACTGGGTCAAGACCAAGAGCCCTGCCGGCGCAACGCAGTGGATTCCGGACGATCCCAAGGCCGCGCAACTGACGCCTGACTCGCAGGATCCGACCCTACGCCATGCACCGATCATGTTCACGACGGACCTGGCGCTGAAGTTCGATCCGGCCTACAGCAAGGTCGCGAAGCGCTTCCAAGAGCACCCCGAGGAATTCAAGCTCGCCTTCGCCAAGGCGTGGTTCAAGCTGACTCACCGCGACATGGGACCGCGTGCGCGTTACTTGGGTTCGGATGTGCCGCAAGAGGATCTGATCTGGCAGGACCCGCTGCCCAAGGCGGATTATCAGCAGATTGACGCGGCGGACATCTCTGCACTGAAGGCGAAAATTCTCGCCTCCGGGCTGACGGTGCCACAGCTGGTGCGGACGACTTGGGCCGCAGCGGTGACCTTCCGCGGCACCGACTACCGCGGCGGCGCCAACGGCGCACGCATCCGCCTAAGCCCTCAGAAGGACTGGGCCGTCAACGATCCGAAGGAACTGAGCGATGTGCTACAGCATCTGACGGCCATTCAGAAGGACTTCAACCAGGCGCATGCCGGGGGCAAGCGGGTCTCGCTGGCCGACCTGATCGTCTTAGGCGGTGACGCCGCGGTCGAAAAGGCCGCGAAGGCCGCGGGCCACCGCGTCGAGGTTGCCTTCACCCCGGGCCGCGTGGATGCGGCACAGGAGCAAACCGACGTCAATTCGTTCGCGGTGCTAGAGCCGACGGCCGATGCCTTCCGCAATTACTTTGCGCAGGGCCAGACCCGGTCCCCGGCCGAGCTCATGGTGGACCGTGCGAACCTGTTGACGCTTTCGGTGCCTGAGATGACGGCGCTGGTCGGTGGCCTGCGGGTGTTGAACGCCAACGAGGGCCAGTCCCCCAACGGTGTGTTCACAAGCCGGCCGGGCACACTGAGCAATGACTTCTTCGTCAACCTGCTCGATATGTCCACGGCCTGGAAGAAGTCCGCCACGGAAGGCCTCTATGAGGGACATGACCGGAAGACGGACAAGCTCAAGTGGACCGCCACGCCGGTGGATCTGGCGTTCGGCTCCAACGCCGAGCTGCGCGCAGTCGCCGAGGTCTATGCCGAGTCCGACGGCGAAGACCGGTTCGTGCAGCAGTTCGTGCGGGGATGGGTCAAGGTGACGAACCTGGACCGCTACGACCTGCAGCGTTAAGCAACCGAGGACGGGTCTGCCCCCAAGGCCAGGCCCGAAACGCAACGGCGGTGGCGCAGGCCACCGCCGTTCGTTTCCAGGACACCGCAACGCGGCTACGAGCGGCGCTTGGGCACCTATTGCCGCGCCTCATGCCGCTTTGGACGAATTGGCGGGATCGAAAGCATCGGAGCCGACTGAATCCTCAGCCCGGCGAGTGCAGCGTCATTGCCAGCGTCCAGACCGCCATGCCGACCATCATCACGTTCTCGGTCAACGATAGAAAACCAAGCGGCACATTGCTGCCACCCCCGACGCAAGCACATTTGAGTTCGCGGTTATCGATATAGACTGCCTTGAAAACCGACACGCTTCCAATGCTGCCAATGAAACAGGCAAGCGGAATTGATAGCCAGGGGAGCCAACCGGCGATCATGAGGACGCCGGCCAGCGCTTCGGCAAATGGATAAATGTAGGAGTAGGGAACCCAACGTTTTGCAAGGAGGTCGTAGCCGATAAATGTGCTGGAAAATTTGTCGATGTTTTGCAGCTTTAGAATTGCCAGCGCACACATGCTGAAGGCGATGAACCATTCGACCGCGCGGATGGTGAGCGGATTACCGAAGGCTGCGTAGCTGCTCGCCGAGGCCATGAGCGAAGCGACCGCAAACACCGCAACGACGGGTTTGTAAGTGACCGCATTGGGGTCTGCGACCTTTCTGCCTAGATGCCGCCGCAAGTCGTCGTAGCCACCCACCCGTTGGCCGTCGATAAAGGTCTGTGGAGTCGTTTTGACGTTGTGCTCAGCCTTGAACGCATCCGCCTCCTTGCGGCTGCGAAGCCAATGATCATCGACGGTGAAGCCCTCGCGTCGCAGCAGATCTTTAGCCTTGAGGCCATAGGGGCAGACATGGTCGTCCGTCACCATCCGGTAGAGCTTGGCTCGGCGGGGTAGAGATACGGTATTCATCGGAGCAGTTCCTTCGTTCTTCAGCGCGCGTTCACAAATGATGCATTCATCTTGTAACATCCGTACTATGGTACGGAGTCAAGTGACGATTGCAGGGTTTGCCCGCAAAGGCGGCGTGGGCGTGGAAACGATCCGCTACTACCAGCGCCGCGGCCTCTTGAATACGCCGGTACGAGCCGGTGGCGGCGTTCGTCGCTACGGAGAGCAGGACCTACGCCGGCTGCGTTTCATTCGCAAGGCCAAGGCTGCGGGTTTTACTTTGGAGCAGATCGCTGAGCTTTTGGCGCTCGATGCAACCGCAGATCGTGCCCGCGCTCGCGCGTTGGCAAGGAAGCGCATCATCGCCCTTGACGCCAAAATCACCGAACTCATGCGAGCGCGTGGTGCGCTTGTGCGTTTATCGAGAGAATGCGCGGTGGCTTCGAGAGGCCCTTGTCCGATCATTGCGGCGTTCGATCATTGCTGAATACACCACGCTTTCGCTCGGTTCGCAGCGCTTTCCTCCCACGAAGGAGCTTGAAATGACCCCGGTCGGCCAACGTTTTCTAATAGTCTATTCCGGCGTGCTAACGGCGGTATTCGCTTTTTCGGCGCTCTACGGATTCGCCCGAACCCCTCAAAAAATGACGCTTGAGGAACTCGATGTACAACGGATCAACCTCCGAGAACCCGATGGCACACTGCGCCTGACCATCTCTGACAAATCCAAGGCGCCGGGTTTTATCGTCAAGGGCAAGGAGTACCCGCATCCCGATCGCAGTTCGGCGGGCATGATCTTCTACAACGATGAAGGGACCGAGAACGGCGGATTGGTATTCGGGGGCGAACGGAGCCGGGACGGAACGAAACACTCTTCCGGGCATTTGTCATTCGACGCCTACGAACAAGATCAAACCATGGCACTGGATTCAATCCAGGATGGCAGCGAGCGCTTTACCAGATTTCAAATCACCGACTATCCTGAATACTCGATTCTCGAGCTCTTGAATTTGATGTCTTCCATCAAGCAGCTGCCCGATGCACGACAAAAGGAGAAGATGAACGCGTTCTTTGCGGAACGCGGACGTCCCACGACGCGCCTGGTGTTGGGGCGAGGCATGGGCAAGGACAAGGGCGACAACAGTGTGATGCTGGGACTCAATGACGCGCAAGGACGCCCCCGTATCGTCATGAAGGTCGCCTCCGATGGCGCCCCGTCACTACAGATGTTTGACGGGGCAGGCAACGTGGTTGGCAATCTCGAGACCCAGGGCCATCCGTAGATCAGACTTCCAGATATCCTCTGAGATGTGCAACCCATCTATCCCGTAGTTGCAGGCTGCACAGTCGACGAAGCTCATGTCGAGAGGCAACACACGACCTGGGCGCTGGCGGTTCTTGGAGTGGAGGGTGACAGGCACGGTGCGCGGCCCGGCAGTCGCCCACTACTGCGCCGCAAAGCCGAAACTGACCCCAGGTGGCTCCGGGTCGAGAGGACTCGTGTGTGCATGGCTGGTAGTATTCCAATAGCGGCACCACCCTACCGCGCGAGCCGGTTGGTCCGGAAACACAGGCGTCACGGGGTAGCCCTGCTGTGCTTGGTAAGCAAGAAACTGCCGCCAACCCAACGCCGGCCAATGCGGCCATTGGTCTCTAGGTCGCGTTGCCTGCAAAGCGCCGCAGCTTTTCCAGGTATTCGCGGGCAGCCGCGATGTCGCGACCGGCGATCGAGTCGGCGATGTGCCGCACGATCGACGAGCGGGAAAGCCGCTCGCCGTAGCGGCGCGATACCCACATCGCGAGAGGAATGAAGGCGACGCCGCCTGCGATGTTCCATGCGGCGAAGGACCTGAACTGGGGCAACAAATAGAGGTTCAAGCCGAACGCGCCAGCGAAAACAACCACCACGAACGGGATCCACCACACGATCTGGCCTGTGAGGAATGCACGATTGAACGAGCGGATGCGCGCGATGCGAAGCGACTCGACTCGAGCCTGCAACTCCAGGATCGGCAAGCCGAAATCCAGGTTGCGCAACGCCTGCTGCTCGCGCAGCCCCGCGATACCGGTCACGACAACCCAAACGTCGAGGAGGAGTGCGGTAGCGAAGAGTGCGGGCTGATTCGCGTGCGTGCCTAGAAAATGCCCCAGCAACGCCATCGTCGCGATCCATACGGTCATGCTGAACTTGCCGAACGGACCGAGCTTCCACACGCGTTCGCGCTGCCGTTCGATCCAATCGTCGCGAAATAGGTGCGCGCTCAACCGTAGGCGCTCATCAATGCGCCGGCTATGGTCGGACCATTCGTTGCGAAGCTCTTCGAGGGTGATGCTCATGGGGTGGTCTCAAGGGACTTTTCGTGGCGCGCAAATTCGCGTTGCAATTCGTTCTTCACGCGATTTATGCGAGTGGTGACATTGCCGGGCGAGATACCGACGATCTCGGCGATCTCATCGGAGGTGTATCCTTCGAGGTAGAGCAGAACCAGCGCGCGGTTCAGCTCGTCGAGACCGTCGATCAACCGACGGAGCGCGCGCATGTTGTCGCCCGCCTTTTCTGCCGGCGAGTCATCGGCCGCAAGCTCGTAAGCAACCTCGTCGAATGGCAATGTGTCGCGAATGCGCCGGCCTTCCCCGCGGAAGTGAGAGATTGCTACATTCATCGCGACGCGGTAGGCCCAGGTCGAGAACTTCACGCGGCCGTCGTAGCGGCAAAACGAGCGCCACAGCTGGATCGCCATCTCCTGGACCAGGTCGTCGCGATCCTCACGGTTGCGGCAATAACCGAATGCCACCTTGTAGAGGATGGCGCGATGCTCCTGGAGCAGCGCGAGGAAGCGGGTTTCGTCCGTAGGCCTCATGCTGCGTTATTCGCCAGTGACCACCCCAATCTCACACATGGGCCGTGAAAAGAGAAGGGCGGCCCATTTGGACCATCCACACGGCGCTGTTGGCCTGATCTCAAGGCGGACTTGAATATGTAAAACATACCATCCGCGATCGTGCTGGTGCGAAGCAGACGAGTCACGGCACTGCCGCATTTATACATTTAGAGGAGCCCCAACTGGCTGTCCTGATAACCGCGATGCATCGCACCGAACAACGACGGCTTCCCGTCGTGTTGGTCGGTGCCGGGCTCCCGCAGTTGCGAGGGCAGATGGGGAACGCGAAATCTTACGCCGAAAGGCTGTTTGACTTCCCCGTCGTCGGCGCCCTGCCTCCGGATGCTGCCAGATTGGCAATCGAGAAACCTCTTTCCAGCGAAGGCGTCAGCATCACGACTGAGTCAATGGACCTCATTCTTCAACTCACTCAGGGCTACGCATATTTCCTGCAAGAATGGGGAAGTCATACGTGGCTGGCTGCCACGCAATCACCAATATTGCCAAGCGTCGTACGCCAGGCGTCGGTTACGGCCATAGCGGCGCTGGACGAAAGCTTCTTTCGGGTACGATTCGATAGACTCACGCCTAAAGAGAAAAAATATCTGCGCGCAATGGCGGAACTCGGGGCGGGGCCACACCGATCGGGCGACATTGCTGAGTCATTCGATGCTGTTGTTTCATCGCTTGCACCGACGCGTAGTTCGCTTATCGCAAAGGGTATGGTGTGGAGTCCCAATCATGGCGACACCGCATTTACAGCTCCCATGTTTGATGAGTTCATGAAGCGCGTAATGCCAGGCAATGAGTGGCGATAGCTGACGCGCCCAGCCAACCCCAACCAGGTTATTCAGGACATCAATATCCTGTGTGCACGCAGATCGAGTTGGCTGGCATTCGCCGGCGATGGCGGAAAGTGGAGCGGGCGATGGGAATCGAAAAATACCGCTGGCGCGCACTCGCTTTTTGGAATCACGAAGTTGCAAGCGCGACAGGCGCTGCGTGCGATTATTGTGTGAAAAACGATGCAATACGAGCCAACGCCAGCCAATGCGGCCATTGGGAGACGCTGCCCAAGCCGGATCAAGTCATTTTCTCCGATCGGTAAGCGGGGTTATAGGCTGCTTCTATCGCTCAAAGGTGATTTTTGACATTTATCTGTTATAAGCCATATATTGAAAATATCTGCTTTAGGCGATAAAGTTGATACAAGGAGGGTTCATCATGAACACCCTATTATTGCATTCGCCAACGCAACTTCCGGCGCATTTGAAGTCCTTACGTAAGACGCGAGGGCTTACCCAAGCTCAGCTCGCCAGACGATTGGGAATTGGCCAGTCACGCCTCGCAGATATCGAAAGGCATCCCGAGACGGTCTCCACTGCTCAGCTCCTGAACCTTTTCGCTGCGCTGGGTGTGGAAGTGCTATTACACCTTAAGCCGACGCCACACGAAATTGAAAACCACCCTCGAGGTGAGTGGTGAATGCACTTGATGTCTGGATGAACGGTCGTCACGTCGGGGTGTGGCGGAAAGTCCGCGGCGACCGCGATCAGTTTGTCTACGAACAAGCCTGGCTGGAGGATCCGCAGTTTCGACCGCTGTCCCTATCGCTGCCAGTTACAGCATCGCGGGAAATCACATCTCCCCTCGTCCGCAATTACTTCGACAACCTGCTGCCGGACAATTCGCAAATCCGGGAAAGAATGCGCAGCCGGTACCACCTTCGATCTACCGAAACTTTCGACCTTCTGGAGGCAATAGGGCGCGACTGCGTGGGTGCGGTGCAGTTGATGCCGCCGGGACGGACTCCGATCGGGTGGGACCGGATCGAATCGAAATTGCTCAAAGCACAAGACGTCGAGGCGGTCCTGCGCGCGGTCCCGACGACGGCCAGCCCGCTCGGCACCCAATTCGAGGACGATGAGGACTTTCGCATCTCAATTGCCGGGGCGCAGGAGAAGACAGCGCTGCTTCGCATCGGCAACGCTTGGCATCGCCCGCTTGGGGCTACGCCCACGACTCATATTCTGAAGCTCCCGCTTGGCATCGTCGGTGGCGGGCTGCAGCTGGATTTGTCCGACTCAGTAGATAACGAGTGGCTGTGTGCGGCGTTGTTCGAAGCCATACAGTTACCCGTCGCTCATACCCAGATCGCGACGTTCGGCGATCAGCGCGTGCTCGTAGTCGAGCGCTTCGATCGTCGCTGGAGCAATATCGGCACTCTTGATCCGAACGCGGCGCGATTCAAGCCGCCCTCGGATGCCTGGATCACGCGACTTCCGCAGGAGGATTTCTGCCAGGCAACCGGCCAGCCCTCAGATGCAAAGTATGAGAAGGACGGCGGTCCTGGCATGACGCAGATCCTGAGAATTCTTGCCCGCAGCGAAACACCTGAGCGTGACAGCAGCCTCTTTGCTCTCTCGCAGCTCATGTTCTGGTTCCTCGCGGCCACGGACGGGCATGCGAAGAATTTCTCCATCTTCCTGCGTCGTAAGGGCTATGGGATGACGCCCCTCTACGATCTACTATCCGCGTGGCCGGTTATTGGAAAAAAGGCCCGCCAGCTACAGCCGCAGAAAGTCAAAATGGCAATGGCGATGCGCACCGGAAACCGACCCCATTACAGGTGGAACGAGATTCAGCCCCGCCATTTCAAGGTACTTGCGCAATCCCTGCCGGACCCCGACCTCTGGTCGAAGATGCTCGACACTGCCAGGTCAGTGCCGGAGGCGATAGCATCAGTAGAAAGGCGATTGCCGCCGGACTTGAAAGAATCAGTGTGGACCAGCGTGACGGACGGGTTCGCGAAGAAGGCCGAGGAGTTCTTGCGCGGGGCCGAAAAGCTCCTCAATTGAGGCTTGTGGCCCACAAGCGGTGAGTGGAGCGGGCGATGGGAATCGAGAATATCGCTGGCGCGCACTCGCCTTTTGGAATCACGAAGTTGCAAACGCAACGGGAGCTGCGTGCGATTTTTGTGTGAAAAACGATGCCATGCGAGCCAACGCCAGCCAATGCGGCCATTGGGAGACCCTGCCCAAGCGGTCATAGCAAGCGTACTCGACGGCACGTGATTGGCGTGTGACTCAAGAATATTGCGAATCCCGCGAGTCCATCACCATGGTCGTTCTCGCCAACAGGCTTCTTGAGAACGGGCGTGCGATCGACTGAGTAGTTACTAGCTATCGTCGGCCAGCTTGGCGGTGAAACCGATGCCACGACGCGGCGGGTCTCGTGGCCGCATGAGTTCGCGGATTGCCGAGAGGATCGCGGCGATGGCTTCGTCATGCTCCGTGAGCTTGCTATCCAGGCGTGACTCAAGCTGTTCGAAGCGCCGAGCGAGTTCTCGGTTGGAACTGAGCACCTCACGTAGCTTCACGAAAGCACGGACCACGTAGACGCTCATTTCGACCGCGCGAGGACTGTTAAGGATGGTCGCGGCTTGGATCGCGCCGTGCTCGGTAAAGGCGATCGGGCGTTTGCGGCGACCACCCCAACTTGATGTCGCAAAACGCGACTTCAAGTTCGCAAACTCCTCAGTTGTGAGCTCGAATAGAAAAGCGAGCCGTCCCATCGGATAGTCGCCTATTTGCACAGAAATGCCGACCGCTGTCCCCACCCGGCCAACGGCTGCCAGTCCGAGGTTCTAATTGCTCCCTCCATGGCAGCCGTTCAGAGTCCGACGAAGAAGCTAGCCGGTCCCAGCCTCAGGACGACGGACGCGAACCCCACCGCTCGGTTGTGTTAACTGCTAAATTAATATGCCTTGCGACCGGAAGGCAGCGCATATGAGATTCGTCGGACTCGCTCGGGTGGTGGCAATCGTTAGCTCCTTGACGGTGACCGCCTGTACTCCCCCAGCCGTAACACGACCCATTGGGATAAGAGCGGGCAGCACTGTGTATCGCGTGAGCTGTCGCACCGAAATCGCTTGCAACGCCGAGATAGCGAAAACTTGCGCGGCGGGACATTTCATCACGGCCTCCGGCGGCACAACGCTTGACCGCTCGACAAAGCACCCTTACGGTCTCGAATTTGTCTGCCGGCCAAGTAAACTATTAGCGGCTGATTACGTTGCCCGGCAACCAGCGATCCAAGTCTTGATCACACCAGAATGCAAAGATATGTTTTATGGCCCGGACTTCCTTGATCGGGATGCGAACGGTAACCCTGTTAGGACGGAGAAAAGACCAGAGCCCGATTACGTGCCCTGGGACCCCGGCCGCGCCATTCCGATCACGTTCGCGAGAAGCGAGTCGATACTGCCGGGGGAGTCCAAGGAAGTGGACATTGAGTTTTTAAACGGGCCAGGTTTGATGGATGCACTGCGATCTGGACGGTCCTGGCGCATTCAAGAGGGACCCAAACTCGTAGCAACTGCGACATTGATCGAGATCTTGATACTGCCACAGCAATCAGGACCGCGGCCCGGGTAATTTGGGTCCGAAAAGCCGACAGTCGCGACCGCCTGTTAGGGTCGAACCCGGTTAGACGGGCAAGACTGCGTGTGAAACCACAGCCAACGCCAGCGAACGCGGGCCAACGATTGTGTGCCCCAGCGAGAGGAGCCCCATTGGCTGGCATTCGCCAGCGATGGCCGGAAGTGGAGCGGGCGATGGGAATCGAATATATCGCTCGGGCGCTACGAATCTTCTCGAATCATGGCGTTACAGGTGCGGATGAGCGCTGCGTGCGAATTTTGTGCGAAAAACGGCGCCACACGAACCAATGCCAGCCAATGCGGCCATTGGGGACCGACGAGATGGTCGGATCTGTACTCTTTCGAGTGTTTCTGTTATTCGTGGCGTGTCATTCGGGGAAGATCTACCCATTGTAATGGGTCATATGTTACAATTACGCCACTTGGAGGACGTAATGAAAATGGCAGCAGTTCAAATAATGGATCCGCCAAATGTGAGCGGGGTTGCCTTGGGTTTGCTTCGCAATCGAGGCTCTAAGCGTTGGAGCGGCGGCGACCCGTTTGCAGTACGGAGATGGATCGAGAGACAACTGGCTGATGTTGGTGGCGCAAAGGAAATGAGCGGCATCGAACTTCATCGAGAAATCGAGGCCGGAATTCCGGGAAGAGCCATTCCGACATTGCTGACTGCTCTTGACGTAACGAAAGAGGAGTTCAGCGACATCTTAGGACGTACGAGAAAGACTCTCAATGAACTACTTCAACGACAGCGGCTCTCACGCGCGGACAGCGACCTTCTATATCGAGTATCGCGTGCCTTGGTGCACGCGGTGAGCGTGTTCGAGGATACTGGTTACGCAGTCCAGTGGCTCAAAGAACCCAATGAAGCATTGGGAGGAGCGCGGCCACTTAACCTATTGGCGACGATAGAGGGCGATGAAGTAGTTCACGCTGAACTAGGCACAATCGAACACGGGCTGCCTGTTTGATCTGCGGCCGCCTTTGTGAAGGTCTACCGATTCACGAAGACGAGATTTGCTGACGGGCTGTCGGCCGAAGGAGCTCGTAGAAACGGGGGGCGCTGGAACACCAAAGGAATTCCCGTGCTGTATTGCGCTACGAACGAGTCCCTCGGCATGCTAGAACTGCGGGTTCATTCTCCGCATCCTTACCCGCGCACACGATTGAAGTTCGTCATTGAAATTCCGGATGACTCCATCGTAGAAGTAACGATGAACGACCTGCCGCGCGGCTGGAATAAGCTACCCCCCGGCCCGTCCAGCAAACGCTTCGGCGATGCCTGGGTGGCATCGAAATCGAGCCTCGGCATACTCGTTCCTTCCGTGATCGCTTCGGAAGAGAGGAACCTGATGCTGAATCCCGCACATGATCGATTCAAAGACGTGCGCCTGGTATCTAAGGAGCCGGTCACGCTCGATATGCGATTATATGCAGTCGAGCTTTCGGACAGGAGAAAAGTTAAGCGCTAAACCCGAATGGCTGAGCACTTTTCTCACAGGGCCATCTTTACAAAAATGGCTTATGCGACCAAGCCACGGCTCTCAGGAAACAATCCGATTGATAAAGGCACGCATAGCGTCGGCTCGATCGCGTTTAGGTGCAGCGCTCGGTCGGGCAGCTGACTCAAACTCGACGCAAGCAAGTCCGCGACGTTCCAACCAAAGGTCATCAAATATTTTTGCCCAGTTACGCCCTTGAAATGACATCCCAGGACAGGAAAATGGGCCCAGATCTCCCTGGTTGAGCCAGTAACCAGCATAGTCTAACTCGTCGCCCGTGATCATGCCTCCGTGGCAAAACAACCTATCCTCGAGGTAAATGAGAAGATCGCGCCCGTCCCACCGGCGACGTTCGATTCCCCATGCAAATTGCTCGAATGAATGCAGGTTGACGCCCCACGGATTCCCGAACGAAGTGTCAACGAGGTTCAACATGCTCCAGTCCGTGAGCAGGGAACCATATTCTTCCAGCGAAACCACGATCGCAAAATAGCGTTTGAAGGTTCGGGGATCAAGCTCAAGTGGTACTCCGTCCTTCCACTCCTTACCACCGACTCGCACTGTGATTGGCTTGGAACTCGCCACCAAATACCGCAGCAATTTCTGAGCCTGCTCAATGCCCTTAAATGGGCTTTGCGAGGTCTTGGCGTGGGACTGGATTCGCTGCAAGTTCATAGCATGATCGGAGGTGATCGGAGGAACGGCAGCAGCCCCCTTGGTTTCCACGACGACAAGCGCATCATCGATGACGACGATAGCATCGTGCTCCGGGCCACCTTTTTTCACCCAAACATGTTGGTGAACAGCGTCGTCGCCAAATAGTCTCCGAAGGATATCTGCGGTCTTGTCTTCGACATACTCGCCTCGCCGTTTGCTCCACCCTTCCTCGCGAGAGGCGCGCAAGAGTCGACCGTACAATGCGAGCCAAAGCGCGTTGATATCGCCAACATAAACGTGGTCGCCTGACACAATCAGGGGATACTCCTCAGTTAGCGTCGGATGTCCGACTTCATCTGAGAAAAAGAGTCGATCATCGCGCTGTTTTCGAACTAATCCGAAAGTCTTTAGCAATGTAGCAATATTTTCGCCACCGAACCGGACGCCGAGTTCGGAGATCCGCAAGGCGAGGGCCTCTGCCGTGTGCTGCAGCGGATCCTGGCCGCGATTCAGTGGCGGCCCGCGTCCTTGTTGAAGATCGTTAAGCTGTTGATCAATCACCTTGTCAAGGTGATCAAATACCTCCATAACAACTTTGAGTGGAAGCCCAATATCATTTTCGGCAGCTGACATTTGAGCAAAGAACTTCCGACAGATCTCTTGCACTTGCTCGATGTCGATGAAGCGTGGGTTGAGCGCCCTGTCATGGAATACCCTCGACGCGAGCCAGGCATTCTGGTCGGAACTCGCCAGCCGCGAGGCATAAGCCTCAATGACTTTCCCGACCGTGGCTGCTGGGGAGATCCAACCCTCGATCGACAGGATTCGCGGTCGTTTTGGAACGGGAGTCTGCATTGCAAGACTGATGAGGTAATGGCGCGCCTTATAAGGTGAACGCCAGCCCGAATCTTCGAGCATTGCGGCGAGGGGCTGGAGACGGCTGACGAACAACGTGTGGGCTATCTGATCTACCGGCATCCGCGAGATCTTATGCCGCACTGTTCGAATCGCTTCGACTTCCCACGCCCTATTTGTGTCTCGCTTATCGGCCCCAAGATGGGTTTTCGACCCCCTGAAACTACGGGTCATCAACTTGCGGACCCGGGGAATACCAGGAAGTTTGCGTTTCCACATGGCAGCACCTCACTGCCGATGTTTGCGCACCCGTGCTTGCCTGCGCAAGTAAGTAGACTTTGCGGTCGGATCTTAAAGGGGTGTTTTGGAGCGGGCGATGGGAATCGAACCCACGGCTCAAGCTTGGGAAGCTTGGGTATTACCATTATACGACGCCCGCTCGAGGCGACTGATTCTCGGCAAGGGGGATTCTAGTCGCCTTTCGAGCGCGCAGGCAAACCCCGGCGCCGGATGCAGGAAGGGCGCCTTGCCGCAGAACGACGCCGAAAGTCTTCGAAAATGCCACCTCGCTCTGAAGATTCTGGGTACCCGAGGTCGAGCCGATGGCGGTCGCATTGACGACGTTCGACTCGAATAGACTTCGTCTTGTTGCCTTTGAACTGCACCTCCCTGCGGCGTTATATTTGGACTCTTACCCCAAGACATATATCACTAGGGGGTATGTTGATACTGAGCAAATCCACAGAGCGGCGTAAAGAAATCACCGAAAAAAATCACGTCGCCAGCCCGCGCAGCATGGCGGGGTGCGCAGCACAATCCACTCGGCACTCTTACAAAGGAAGAATTCATGGATCGCAGAGGCTTCATTACAACGGCAGGTGCCTTATCGCTTGCCGCCGCCGTGGGCGACTTACGGGCCGCCGACCGTGATTACGACCCGACGGAGCAGTCCATCGGCTCCTTGCAGCGCGCCTTGGCCGCGGGAACCGTGACCTCGGAGGCGCTGACTGCTGCCTACCTTCGCCGCATCGCTCGTTTCGATCAGCATGGTCGGGAATATCGCTCGGTGCTGGCGCTCAATCCAAATGCACTCGGCATGGCACGGGCCCTTGACTCGGAAAGAAAATCAGGGAAGCTGCGAGGACCTCTGCACGGCATTCCGATCCTGCTCAAGGACAACATCGAAACCCGCGATCCGGTCGCGACCACCGCAGGATCCCATGCCCTCGCCCGCTCGCTGCGTCCCGCGGATGCGCCTCTCGCGGCGCGCCTGCGCGCCGCCGGCGCCATTTTCCTAGGTAAAACGAACCTGAGCGAGTGGGCCAACTTTCGTTCGACGCGTTCGTGCAGTGGATGGAGCGGTTTGGGTGGCCAGGTACGCAATGCCTACGACCCTGCCCGCAACCCTTCCGGGTCGAGCGCCGGCTCCGGCGTTGCCGCCGCGGCAAGTTTCTGCGCCGGGGCCATCGGCACGGAGACCAACGGCTCGATCCTGTCGCCGGCCTCGGTAAACGGGCTCGTGGGCTACAAACCCACCGTCGGCGTCGTCAGCGGCAAGGGCGTGGTTCCCATCTCGCCGCGCCAAGACACCGCCGGCCCGATGTGCCGCACGGTGGGGGATGCGGCGATCCTCGCCTCGGTGATTGCCGAGCGGCCGCTGGGCTTCGGCTCGCACGGCACCGACATTGAAGCGTTTCGCTTGCGCGGCGTGCGCATCGGCGTCATGCCCGTGCCGCAGGGCGCGCACCCGGACACTACGCAGCTTTTTGCCAATGCACGCGCGGTGCTCGAGCACGAGGGCGCGGTAACGGTGGACCTCAAGCCGCCGAAGGCCTTCGATGAGAGCGGTGAATATCAGCTCGACGGCTTGCTCTATGAGTTCAAGGACGCCATCAACGCCTACCTGGCGACGCTCGATCCCTCACAGGTCGACTGCAAGACCCTCACCGACCTGATCGCCTTCAATCGGGCACACGCGGACCAGGAACTGATCGTCTTCGGCCAGGAAATCTTCGAAATGGCCGACGCCAAAGGACCCTTGAGCGATGCCGCCTACCAGAAGGCGCTCGCCGGCTTGAATCGCACCGCGGATGTCGAAGGCCTCGCGACCCTGCTCGGCCAACAGGGAGTGGAGCTGCTGATGGGGCCCAGCAATGGCCCGGCCGATCTGATCGACCCTGTCTGGGGTGATCGGCGTGGCGGTGGATCCTCGCAGATTGCGAGCGCTGCCGCCATCGCGGGCTATCCCAGCCTCACCGTGCCTGCAGGCCTCGTCAATGGGCTTCCGGTGGGTGTTACTCTGGTCACGGGCCGCAACCAGGACGGGTTGCTGCTGCAGGTTGCCCGAGCTTACGAACGCGCGGCCAATGCGCGCGTGCCGCCGCATCTGCTGAGCTAGTCACCGGCGCAAGTAGGCGTCGGTGCCGTTCAGCCAATCCTGCCGCGGCGGATTGAATACATCCACGTCCAGCGTGTCCTCGAGCGCCATGGCGCGATGCTCGAGATTCGAGGGAATGACCAATACTTCTCCCGCACGCACGATCTGCTCGCGCTCGCCCTTCGGGCCCAGCCAGAAATGCAGCGCACCCTCGAGGATGTAGGTAATCTGCTCATTCTCATGCGCGTGCTGCGGCACCTCATCGCCCTTTTTCAGACGCACATGAGCAATCATCATGCGATCGCCGGTGATGAGCGCGCGCGTGATGCCGCCTCTCATCGGCTCGACCGGTAGATCGGCCCAGCGATAGTGCTTGGCGCCTGCTTGCGTATCGTTCATATATTCAATCCCTAAGTTCCCATTAAAAACCAGGTCTCGCCGATTCGATCAACGCCAGGAGCACCCAACGTGGGCGCTCTCCGATCGCCCCGATCCGTCTCGTGCGTTGCACCGGACGGCGGACGGGTCCGTGACCCCAAGCTATCGCAGGCCAGGGCACTGTGCAATTATTACGAATGAATATCAGCGGACATAGGCGGACATCAATATATATGGCGCTCAAATACCTTTTCCCCGGGGCTGCTGCGCTCATCGCTGCCTGCATCGCCGGTGCCGCGTGGTCCGCCGGGGACTCCACGGCACAGCGCAGCGGATACTACCGTTATCCATCGGTGCACGGTGACACTGTGGTGTTCACCTCGGAAGGTGATCTTTGGTCCGTCGGCATTCGCGGCGGTACCGCACGGCGTTTGACCTCCAATTCCGGCGTGGAATCGATGGCGCGTATTTCCCCGGACGGGCTGACGGTTGCCTTTGTCGGGCAGTACGAAGGGCCGAGCGAGGTGTACACCGTCCCGCTGGCCGGGGGAATTCCGGAACGACGTACTTGGGATGGCGATTCGATTCCTGCCGCCTGGGCTCCGGACGGCCGCCTGCTGGTGAGCACCAACCGCTTCTCGACGCTTCCGGACCCGAAGTTGGTACTGCTCGACAGGCAGGGCGGCCGCGAAATCCTACCCTTGGCCGAAGGATCGGAGGCAGCCTACTCCTCCGATGGCCACTCGCTTTTCTTCACCCGGTGGAAAAAACAGCCGAGTTTCACCAAACGCTACCAAGGCGGGCTCAATGAAACGCTCTGGCGCTTCGACGGCAGCGGCGAGGCTACGCCGCTGACGGCCGATTGGGCGGGTACGTCGCGCAATCCGATGTACTGGAACGGGCGCGTGTACTTCCTGTCGGACCGTGACGGGGTCATGAATGTCTACTCCATGGGCGCCGAAGGCCGCGATCTGAAGCAGGAAAGCCACCAGCGTGGTTTCGACATCGCCAGCGCCTCGCTGTCGGAAGGGCGCGTGGTCTATGCCTGCGGCGCCGATCTGTGGTCGCTCGATTTGAAGACCGGTCGCGAGGAAATGATTCCCATATCGACTGTGTCGGACTTCGATCAGCTGCGCGAGCACTGGGTCAAGGCACCGCTCAACTACCTGACCAGCGTCCACATCTCCCCGGATGGCGCACGCGCCATTTTCACCGCGCGCGGCGAGGTCTTTACGCTGCCTGCGAAAAACGGACGCATCATCAAGGTCGCCGGCAATCCGGGTGTTCGCTATCGGGAAGCCAGATTCCTGCCGGACGGCAAGGATGTCATCGCGATCTCGACGGAGAGCGGCGAGAATGAATTCTGGAAATTCCCGGCGAACGGTACGGGCGCCGCGCAGCAATGGACCCGCAATTCGAAAGTCATGCGGCGGGATGGCGTACCGTCGCCGGATGGCCGCTGGCTGGCGCATTCGGACAAGGATCAGCAACTGTGGCTCTATGACATCGGCACGAAACAGGATAAGCGCATTGCTCAATCCCGATTCGGCGATTTCAACGGTTTGACTTGGTCGCCGGACAGCCGCTGGCTCAGCTTCGTGCAACCCGCTGCCAATCAATTCTTGCAGATCAGCGTTTTCAACGTGGCGTCGGGCGCGATTCGAGCCATCACCTCCGACCGCTACAACAGCATGAGTCCCGCGTGGAGCACCGACGGCAAGTGGCTGTACTTCCTCTCCGACCGATCTCTCAAGACCACGGTCGAGTCGCCTTGGGGGGCGCGCCAACCCGAACCGCATTTCGATCGTCCGGTAAGAATCTACGAACTCGCCCTGACTCAGGGGCTGCGCTCGCCCTTCCTGCCACCCGACGAGCTACACCCTGATTCTCCTGCCAAGACGGACGCGCCTGCCAAGCCGGATTCAGCGGTAAAGGACGAGGACAAATCCGCAGACGCAAAACTCGCTGCAAAGTCCTCGGACATCAAGACCGCCAATTCCAAAGCGAGGGGCGAGCCGCCGGGGGCCTCAGCACCTAAGCCAAGCAAAGAGGTGAAGATCGACTTCGCCGATCTGGCACTGCGATTGAGCGAGATCCCGGTACCCGCGGGCAACTACGACAGTCTACAAATCACCGACAAGCGTCTTTGCTGGCTGGACGGATCCGACGAGGCCCCGCGCAAGCTCACATTGAAATGCGTGGATATTGCGAATAAAGGCGACGAGCTGGAAGTCCTCGCCGGCGACATCAAGCATTATGAAATTTCGCTCGATCGGAAGAAAATGCTGATCGAGAAGGACCGCAGTTTCTACATCGTCGACTCCGACGTGAAGGCGGCTGCCTTCGCGGATCCGAAAGTAATGGCCAAGGCGACGATCAACCTATCGGCTTGGAGTTTCTTCACCAATCCGCGCGCGGACTTTCACGGCATCTTCTCCGATGCGTGGCGGCTGGAGAGAGATCACTTCTATGACCGCAATATGCAAGGTGTCGACTGGAATGCCATGCGCGCTCGATATCTGCCGCTGGTGGATCGGGTGTCCGACCGCGAAGAGTTGAACGATGTGATCGCGCAAATGGTGGGTGAGCTGTCCGCCTTGCATATCTTCGTACGCGGCGGCGATGTCCGTAAGCCCGCCGATCAAATCGATCTGGCCGCACTCGGCGCTCGCCTGAGACGCGATGAACAGGCAGGCGGTTTCGTGGTGGAGCACGTGTATTTGCACGATCCGGACTTGCCGAACAACGCACCGCCCCTGGATCGCCCGGAGTCCCGCGTCACGGACGGGGAAATCATCGTCAGCATCAATGGCGAAAGCGCCTTGAGCGTGACCGATGAGCGCGCGCTGCTGCGGGGTAAGGCCGGTTCGCAGGTGCTGTTGCGGGTCAAGAGCGCCTCGGGCGAGGCACGCGACGTGCTCGTCACGCCCGTCAAGGCATCCGACGAGGGCAATCTTCGTTACGCGGAGTGGGAATACACGCGGCGCCTGAAAGTGGATGCGGAGTCCGGCGGCCAGATCGGCTACGTTCATTTGCGCGCGATGGGAGCTAACGACATCGCGCAGTGGGCGCGCGAATACTATCCTGTCTATAAGCGCCAGGGCCTCATCATCGACGTGCGCCACAACGGCGGCGGAAATATCGACTCTTGGCTGCTGGAGAAGCTCCTGCGCCAGGCATGGTTCTACTGGCAACCGCGGGCGGGCGAGGCCGAATGGAACATGCAGTACGCTTTTCGCGGACACATGGTCGTATTGTGCGATCAAGCCACTGCATCAGACGGCGAGGCGTTCACCGAGGGCTTCCACCGCTTCAAGTTGGGCAAGACGATCGGCGTGCGCACCTGGGGAGGTGAGATTTGGCTCAACAGCAGTAATTTCGAAGCCGACGGCGGCATCGCCACGGCGGCGGAAATCGGAGTTTACGGACCGGAAGGCAAGTGGCTGATCGAAGGCCATGGGGTGGACCCCGACATCGTAGTCGACAATCTTCCCCATGCCACCTTTGCAGGCGCCGATGCGCAGCTCAAAGCTGCGCTGGACCTATTGAAGGAACAAATACGCAACGATCCGCGCCCCATGCCCGGACCGCCGCCCTACCCCAACAAGGCGTTTCCCTACTCACCATAGCGAGCCAACCCCGAAGCGCCCACTGCTCACCGCAGCTCACCGTGTTGCTCGCCCGCCGCGAGCAACACGCCGGAGACGCTCAGCCGACCGCTTCGATTTCGACCAGCAAATCCTCGCGGCAGATGTCGGCTTGCAGGTACACGATGCCCGCCGGCCGGCAGAGCAGCTGCGACAAGGTGGTTTCGACGGCCGGCAAATCCGACGGGTTGCGCACATACACCTTGAGAGTCAGGCCCTGCGGAGAATAACGGGGCTCACCCACGATGCGATTGGCTTCCGCCAGCAAGGCCGTGATATTGACCATAGTTTCGCGCGTCTGTGCGACGACATCCCCCGGATGAATGGTTTCGTGCCCGACGATACTGGCGGTGCCGGAGACGAACAAAGTACCGCCCCCCGTTTCGCCCCACAGGCAGGCGCGCGAAAATATCGGACTGTGTCTGCCGAACTTCCGTGGGTAGTGATAGGCACTGGTCTGGCGCGGATTTTCGATCATTCGCGGGGCGCCGCGCGCCGCCAGAAAATAAATGGAAATGGGGCTGCCGTCGGGCGAGCCCAATGCGCTGGCGGCGGGCACGGTGCCCATGGTGGCACGCCCCGATTTGCGAAACGCCGTCTGGCGCGCCGAGTTGAAATGTCGATAGCGCTCATCGCCGCAGGCGTGGCCGTTGATTCGCGGCAGATAATTCCAAATGCGGATCAAGTGCCCATGTCCGGTCTTGTTGAGAACGTCGAAAATTTCCCGATAGGCAGCCTCAGTGGTTTGCAGCAGCGTTTCCGCTTCGCTGCGCGCGCCGGCCTGCTCGGTGGTGATCATGGAACCGAACAACAGATCCTTCGACCAGCGGTATCGCAGGCGACCCTGCGCCGATTCACCGCTGGACAAGTGAGTCCCCGGCGCCGTCACTCGCCACACCTCGCATAGATCGTGCGCACCCAGCGACGGCGTCATGCTCGCGGTCACGGGAATGCGCGCCTGGGCGAGCGGCGGTGGCGCTTCGAATCCCACCACACCCAACACGCTCTGCCACCAGAACGCGGGCTGCGAGGCGAGCTGGAGGGAAGACTGCACCTCGAGCTCCAGAATTCCCGTGCCGGCCGCCGTGGAATACGCCGTGGTGTTCATAGAGGCAGTCTATCCTGCCTCGCAGGACGCGGGTAGCGGCGGCGCGGCTCAGAACGCGAAGTACGGTCCGGTTCCCACCGATGTTTTGTTGCCCTCTACGGCGACTGCGACGCGCTTGCCATAGAAGAATGCCAAGCCATAGTCAAAGGTGCCTGCGTTACCGGCCGGCAGCGTGCCGGCCAGCTCCGGAAGGACGAAGTACGTATTCGTCGGCGCCGTCGACAATATCGTCTGAGCGTCGCCCACATTGAAGGTAAGGTTGTTGACCATGACCCCGTTGGCGCCCTGGATACTGAGCCCCAAAGTCAGGGTATTCGCGGGACAGTAGAAGGTATTAATATTTGGGTTGGTGCAGGTCACGATGTTGCTATCGGCGAAGAAAATGCCGTTCGAGCCGCTGTCGATGAAGCTGTTGGCCAGGGTCGTACCGTTGAATGTCATGGCCAATTCCGCCGTGCCATCGACAGTCAACACGGTTTGGGTACCGGACTTATTGTCGGACTGCGTGTCGATGCCGAAGATCAGCGAACCTGTGAGCGTGACCGCACCGGCATTTGCAACCGTGGGCAGGTCGATGATGATGCCGTTGTTATCGGCGGCGAAACGCGTGACGGGGTTCGTTGTTTGCATCGCGGTCGGCACCAAAGTCTCTACGCAATTGCTGGTAGTGGCACACGCATAGTAGATGTTCCGCACGACCTTATCGCAATCACCGCAGTCCGTTTCGAAGGGACCTATCCCTAGGATTCCGTTGGCACCGAAGGTCGCCACGGTATCCTCTTGGGTACCGCCCGTGCTCGAACATTGCGCAGGCACCGACGTGAACCGGGAGTCGCCGATCACTTGAACCGGGACCGACTTCCCGGTCTCGCCCGCCATCTGCACATCGGCCAAGGCAACGGGTCCCCAGCTGTAGCCATCGACGAACTGCGTGCACTCGGCCAGTGAGCCGCCACCCGACAACATTTCCACCGGCAGGGTTAGCGTCAGCACCGGGGCCAAGAGCCGCAGTCCATAGGAACCCGTGTCCACCTGAATGTGATCGATGGTCTGGCAACTGGTCGTGCTGCCCGGCACGCATACCTTAACCGAGGTGAATAACGTGTTGACGCTGTTGGCCGAGGGGCCTTGATCGACGACCACGCTGGCCGTGTTGGCGGTGGGCCCAGGCGGCGGCGGAATTGGGGTAGTGCCTCCACCGCCCCCGCCACCGCAGGAGATGGCCGACACGCAGATGGCGGCGCCAAGGCCGACTCGCAAGGCGCGCATGAAGGCCATCAGTGCAATTCTCCGAGATTGAAACCGCTGGGCAGGGCGCTGGCCAGGTACGCCCGACCGGAGAGCGCACGCATATGGCCGCTGCCCTGTACGATGAGATCCCCCTGTTGAATATTCATGTGCCGGCGATCCTTGGGAGTTGCCCGCGGCGCGGAGGCATAGATGTCGAAATACTTGCCCAGCGCTTGGCGTAAATCCGGCTTGGTGGGCCCGTTCCAGGCCACGGCAAACACATTGCCGTCCGGCGCGACGAACTCGCGCAGCAAGGTGCCTCCGGGCAATTGAATCTCGTGCACGCGAAACCCAACGCGATCCTCCGAGGACTTGATGGATGCGCGAAGCTGCGCGACATCGCTCTGCACGGTAATCTCCGGCTCGCCCAAGGTGGCGCAGGCCAGGCGCGGCCCCAGCGCGGCAACCAGCAGCGCACTTAAGTGCGCTGCAATTCTGATGTCATTCGGTCGAAATAGCGGCATGGTTATCCTTTGCACTTATGAGTGGTGCGGCACCATTTGGTTCACCGCTTGTTGTCGGAGATCGGCGACATCACTCCCTGACGGGTGCCTTGGCGCGGGCCTGGCCTTGGAAGGACAGCATCCAGGCAGGATACTCCGCGGGCAAGGCGCTGATTTCGTCGAGTTGCCGGCGCTCCGCATCGTCGAGTTGCACACGCGTCGAGTCGACATTGTCCCGCAATTGTTCCATGGATTTTGCGCCTATGATCACAGTTGTGACGAATGGCTTGGCCAGGAGCCACGCCAGCGCGATCTGCGCCACCGACACGTTCCGCGCAACGGCCATGGGACGCATGGCATCGACGCACTTGAAGGCCCTCGCCTTGTCCACCAGGGGGAAATCGAAGGCGCCGCGGCGCGCGCCGGCCGGGCCCTTGTCCTCGGCGCTGCCGAATTTCCCGCTCAGCAGACCGCCGGCCAGCGGACTCCAGACCATCAAACCGAGCTTCTGATCCTGGATCAGCGGCACCAATTCCCGTTCCAAATCCCGGCCGGCGATGGTGTAGTAGGCCTGCACGCTGACGAATTTGGCCAAGTTCAAGCGCTCCGACACGCCCAGGGATTTCATGATCTGCCAGGCCGCCATGTTGCAAAGACCGATATAGCGCACCCTCCCTGAGCGGACCAGGTCATTCAACGCACTCAAGGATTCCTCGAACGGCGTCAGCGGATCGAACCCATGCAGTTGATACAGGTCGATATAGTCGAGTTGCAGGCGTTTGAGGCTGGCATCGACCTGATTGAACAAGTGGTGCCGCGATTGGCCGCGGCCGTTGGGCGAGTCATCCATGGAGCCGGTGGCTTTCGTGGCCACGATGAGTTGATCGCGCGCCAGCCCCAGCGACTTCAGCGACTGCCCGAGCAGGATTTCCGACTTACCCGTGGAATACACATTGGCCGTATCGATGAAATTGATACCCGCATCAACGGCGAACTTCACCTGCTCGTCGACGGCATCCTGCTGCAAGTTGCCGATGGATTCCCAGATTCCCTTGCCGCCGCCATAGGTCATGGTGCCCAGGCACAATTCGGAGACATACAGTCCAGTCTGCCCCAACAAGCGATAACGCATGGCCAAGTCTCCGGTTGTCCAAATGCAAAGGTCAGGTAAATGCAGACGAAAAAGTCGAACGCGAAGCTTACAATGAATCTTCGGTTGCTGGAGCGCCCATGAAGATACAAGACCTCGTGATGGTGGCTGCGCTGGGATGCGCGCTGTGTGGGTGTCCCATCGGCGGGGGCGCCAAGTACACCGTCGGCGGCACCGTGACGGGCTTAAACGGCGGCGGCCTCGTGTTGCAGATCAACGGCAGCGACGATCTGGGCTTCAACGCCAACGGTGGCTTCGTCTTCGGCACTCGGCTCGACAACAACGCCGCCTATGCCGTTACCGTCAAGACCCAGCCCGCCAATCCGGCGCAAACTTGCACGGTCCGTAACGGTTCCGGCACCATCGACAAGCGGGACATTACCCATGTCATCGTCTCCTGCAGCCAAACCGGACGCTTCGCCTATGTGGCGGACCGTCAGTCGAACACGGTATCCGCCTATGCCATCGCTTCCAGCGGCGCACTGGTGCCCATCGGTTCGCCGGTCGCGGTCAACGGTACGGCGCCCACCGCGCTCACCATCGATCCCGACGGCCAATTTCTCTTCGTCGCGAACAACGGATCGAATACCGTCTCGGTATTTTCCATCGCGGCGAGCACCGGAGTTCTGACGGCGGTGGGCTTTCCCGTCGCGACCGGCGCCGGCCCCGGCGCCCTCGTCGTCGATCCGACGGACCGCTATCTCTATGTGGCCAATTTGGCCGCCAACACGGTGTCGGCCTACGCCCTTGATAACGGCGCGCTGACGCAAGTCGCGGGGTCTCCTTTCAGCGTGGGCCAGGAACCGGTGTCCTTGGCCATCGACCCCAATGGCAATTTTCTCTACGCCACCAATTTCAACGGCGGCAATGTCACCGTATTGCTGATCGATCCGGCCAGCGGCATTTTGAGCGGTGTATCCGGGTCCCCGGTCGGCGCAGGAACGGGTCCATTGTCGATTGCCATCGATCCGACGGACACTTGGGCCTTCGTTGCCAATGAGGCCGCCAACAGCCTGTCCGCTTATTCGGTGAACGCCACGACCGGCGCATTGACGGCTATCGGCGGCTCGCCCTTCTCGGCCGTCACCAATCCAGAGTCCTTGGTCATCGATCCGGCGGGACGCTACCTGTTCGCGGCCAACGCCGAGGCCGCGGATCAAGTCGCCACTTATGCCATCACGCCGAGCAGCGGTGCACTGATCTTGGTCTCGACGACGCCCGCAGGGGCTTTGCCCGTGGGTATGGCGATCGATCCTTCCGGTAAATTTCTCTACGCCGTGAATTTCAACTCCAACGACGTCTCCGCCTACACCGTCGCACCTTCCGGGGTGCTCACTCCGATCACGGGCTCACCGTTCGCCGCGGGCGGCGAACCGCACGCGGTGGTGATCGATTAGAAGCCTCGTGGGTATGGGCAACAATCGGGGACTGTGGGTGGCCGGCGCCGGCATCGCGGCACTGCTGACGGCCACGCTGCTGGCCTATCGAATACCGCCGGCGCTCGGGCCCGGCGTTTCGCCGGCGATCTTTTCGGCCGCCAGAGCACGGGCCATACTCGATGATCTGGTGGGTGGTGGTGTGCCGCATCCGATCGGCAGCGCGGAAAATGCGCAAGTCCGCGAGCGCATCGTTCTGCGTCTGAGAGCACTGGGATACACCGCCGAGCTGCAAACCGGCCTCGTCTGCAATGACTTCGGGGGGTGCGGCGCGCCCACGAACATCGTGGCGACCTATGGGGCCGAGACAGGCGTCAAGGACGCCGTGCTGCTCGCCGCGCACTATGATTCTGTGCCCGCGGGACCGGGTGCCTCCGACGATGGCGCGGGTGTCGCCAGCCTGCTCGAGATCGCTCGGGTACTCACCGTACTGCCTGCCCGCCGCCACCCGATCGTGCTTTTGATCACCGACGGCGAGGAGGCAGGCTTGCTCGGCGCGCTGCTTTTCACTCGCGAACACCGGCTGGCGGCCCACGTCTGGGCCGCGGTCAACATGGAAGCGCGCGGCGTGTCGGGCCCGAGCCTCATGTTTGAAACGGGGAAGGCCAATCTGTGGCTGATGCAGCGTTATGCGGCGGCGATGCGCACGCCCATCAGCAACTCACTGTTCTACGTGGTTTACAAAACCCTGCCGAACAACACGGACTTCACCGTCTTCAAGGCCGCCGCCTATCAAGGATTCAACTTTGCATTCATCGGCGATGTGGCCGACTACCACACGCCCCTCGACAGCTTGGCGCACACCTCGTCGAGCTCGCTGCAGCATCAAGGCGACAATGCCTTGAGCGCGGTACTGGCGCTGGCCGACTCCGCGGACGTGCATCCGCCGGCGCAAGATGCCGTTTTCTTCGATGTGTTCGCACGCGGTGTCGTCGTCTGGCCGGCCACATGGGTATTGCCGGCAGCACTGCTGGCGGGGCTGCTGCTGATGGCCGAGGCGGCCGTGTTATTTCGTCGCGGCCTGCTGCGTGCGCCCCAGGCCGCATACGGCGCCATTGGCGTGCTGGCCAATGTGGCGGTGGGTGGTGCACTCAGCCTTGCGGTCCTCGCACTGCTCCGTGTGCTCGGCAGATTGCCGCCGGTCGATGCGCCCTCCTGGATTGCTCATCCCCAGGCGATGCACATCGGCTTTGCAGCACTCGCCGTCGCGAGTACCGGCGCCGTGGCGCTGTGGTTCGCTCGCCGCGCCGGCTTCTGGGGCTTTTGGCTGGGTGGCAGTTCGTGCCTGGCACTGATCTCGATGGCCTGCGCAGTCTTGGCTCCGGGAGCCAGTTACGTGTTCCTGCTCGGGGCGCTGGCGGCGGCACTTGCACCTCTGCGCGGCCTGTTCTTCGCCAAAGACCGCGCGCCTACTCAGGGAATGTTGGAATTTGTCGCCTTGGCCCCCGGCTTCATCATGCTGGCCGTCCTGCTGCCTCTGCTGCTGCTCATGTACTCTGCGCTCGGCGCGTTGGCATGGCCCATCACCACCATGGTGCTGTGTTTGACGGGTTGCTTTCTTCTGCCGCTACTCGCCAACGCGACCCCGCAAGCACCACGGATCATCCTGCTGACAGGCTCGGCCGTGACCTTCGCCGGCATTTGGATCACCTTGCTCCTTCCGACGTACTCTGCGGCGTCGCCTCAGCGCCTGAACGTCGAATACTGGATCGATGCCGATCGCGGCGCGGCACATTGGTGGATTCAGGCTGCGTCGCGGGACTTGCCTGAAGCCATGACCGGCATTGCACCCTTCGATCCGCTTCCTCGCGCACGCTTCGCCGGCTACCCCGGGCAGGGATTTTTCGCGGACGCGCCCAGCCTACCCTTGGCAGCGCCCGAACTATCGCAACTCTCCGCGACGCCGGGCATCTCCGCGACACCCGGCAGCTCACCCGTCATGACGCACTTCGAACTTCTGATGAAATCCCCGCGCGGCGCGCGTAGCGGATTCGTGGTGTTCCCGGCGCACGCCAATGTCCGGGAAGCCGTGGTCGCCACCCGCATAGGCCCTCTGCGCGCCAAGCTGCATGCTTTTCGCAGCGGCAATACGGTTTTGACGATTTCGGGTCTTCCCCCTGAGGGACTGCAGTTTGGATTCGATACCACCGCAACGGCGCTCCCGGTGATGGTCTTCGACCAGAGCCACGGGCTTCCCGATGAGCTGTCGCAAGGGAAGGCCCTGCAGCAGGCGCGGCCAAAAAATGCGACCAGCTCGCAGGATGGCGACGTCACGGTGGTGCAGCGCACCGTGCTGCTGGTTCCTGCGGCCGGCCGCTAGCAGCTTGCCTGGAAATCGGTCGCGCGCGCCACTCGAAATTCAGTCCGAACCTTCTTGATTAGCCGGATTTCGACGTGGCAGTCGCGTGCACCGCCGCGAGGCGCTGATTGTGAATCTTGCCGACGGCGGCGGCGAGCGCTTGTTGGCGGCATTCCCGAGTCTGCCAGCTTATCAGCCGCGAGTGGTCGTTCGGGCACACGATCTCGGCGGCCTTGACCAGGCGATGATACAGAGCGCGTGCACCGCTGTCGGTGGCCAACATGTCGGCGTGGTAGCGCACCGAGAGCGCGGGCACATCGTTATTCGTCGGCGAGGCGGCGGCAGCGCCGGCGGCGGCGAGGCCCACGAAGCCCCCCAGCAACATCATCTTCGTAGCTAATAGGCTCATGACATCTCTCCTACGGGTGAAGTGAATTCGACACCCCCATAAGACGCCGCGAGAGGGCTTTTGGTATCGCGTCGGTCGTCGAGTTCGTCCCCCATGACGACGGTTTCGTCCCGACGCCTCTGGCCCAAGCCGCAAAGTACGACGACTTGCGGTAGGCTTGGGATCATGATTGGAACCGGTTCGCCTCAATCGTCGCATGGCTTCGCCGGGGGACTGACCCAGGTGCAGTTCCTGACCATCGTGTGCCTGTTCTGGGTTTATGTGACCCTCTCGAATCTCTTGTACAGCTACAGCATGGGCGCCGAACTCGCTCGCATGACCAGCGTGATCGTGTTTGCCACCTGGGACACGCGACTCCTGCAGCACCTCCTGCTGCTGCCCATGCTGTTGGTGTCGTTTTGGGCTTCGCTCAAAGTGCAATGGCGCCCGATTCTGGTTGCCCTGCCGTTGCAATTGATTCTCGGCGCGGTATTTGCCGCGATGGCATATCCGGTGATGATACTTTCCCATCTCATCATGGATGCAGAGCCCTCGCACATGCCTGAGCCTCTGCACACGGCGAGCGAGCCCCTCTCGATCACACTGTGGCTCGCCAGCTTTGTGAGTTTCCTGCCGTCGTACGGTTTCGGACTTGCCCTGGTCACGGGACTGGCACTGTATACGCGGTTTCGAGATTCCGAAGTCCGGCTCGGCGCACTGGAGCGCGAGTGGAGCGCCGCCCGCCTGGCCGCATTGCGCATGCAGCTGTCGCCGCACACCTTGTTCAATCTACTGCACACCATTCGCGGACACATCGAATGGGATCCGAAGGCTGCCCAATCCATGGTGGTCCAGCTGGCTGACCTGCTGCGCCGCCTGCTCAACGCCGGCGAGCGCGATTTTTCGCGTCTCGCCGATGAGCTGCAATTCGCCAGGCTGTATTTGGAGCTGCAGCAGCGGCGCTTCGCGGACCGGCTCCTGGTGAACCTGCCCAATCCGCACGAAGTGCCCGCGGTGTGGGTACCGAGTTTGATCCTGCAGCCGCTGATCGAGAACGCAGTGGTGCACGGCATGGCGGGCCATCAGGGCATCGTGACCGTGAGCGTCGCCGTGAGCATGGCCAATGAGACGCTGATGCTGCGCGTCACGAACTCGATGTTCGTGGAGCGGACCGCAGTCGCTCACGGAATCGGCCTGAAGAACGTGCGTGAGCGCATGGCCGTCCAATTCGAAGGTCGCGCCGGCCTCACGGCCGGCGCCCACGGCAGCGAATGGATCAGCGAAATCAGCATGCCGGCAATCCGCGAATCGCCGCCCGCCATCCGTGAGGCGCCGCCCGGCGAGAAATTACCGGCGAGGACGCTCCTCGGCACATGATGAACGTCATCATCGTGGACGATGAGGCCGCCAGCCGCCGTACGCTGCACGAATATTGCGATGCCGAGAGCGATCTACACGTCGTCGGTGAATTCGGTGACGGGAACGCCGCGCTGGCGGCCATTCGTGAGACTCAGCCGCACCTCGTGTTCCTGGATATCCACATGGATCCCTTGAACGGCATCGAACTGGCGCGCGCCTTGGATCCGTCGCATCTGCCGTCGTTGGTGTTCGTCACCGCCTACGATACCTACGCACTCGAGGCCTTCGAGGTATGTGCGGTGGACTATCTGCTCAAGCCCTTCGACCAGGACCGCTTTCGCAGGACCCTGGCGCGTGTGCGGCCGCGGCATTTGGACACCGGTATCGACCGTCAATCCCTGCTGGCCGGATTACTCGCGCAGTTGGAGCGCGGCGCGCGGACCTCGGCGGAGGAAAAGCCACGCCTGCTCGCCGAATACGGCGGCCGCCTGCATGTCCTGGACGCCACCCAGGTGGAAATGATCGAAGCGGATCGCAACTACATCATCATCCGCATCGGCAAGAACAGCTTCCACGCCCGCAGTACGCTGCAGCAGGCGGAGCTGGCACTGCGTACGCAGCCCATGCTGCGCATCAGCCGCTCCTGCCTGGTCAACTTGAATTACGTCAAAGAGGTGAACCGCACCTTGCGCGGCGATTTCATTTTGACACTGGCCGGGGGTGCCACGGTGACCAGCAGCGAAGGGTTTCGCGGCAAGGTAAAAGACTATTTGAGCACGCTGAAGATATCGTAGCTCAGAGCAGATCGTCAGGTGCCAGCGGCGACAGCAGCTTCAACCATAACCGCTCGGTTCGACTGGTTTCCGGGTCGGTGTGCCAGATCTTTTGCGAACCAGCATCGCCGCTCACCCATTCAACATGGCCGTGGGAGTCCAATTGCAGCTTGTAGCTCCCGTCCGCACTCAGATCGTCGAGCAAGCCCGTGACTTGCCGGGCAATATCAGTGTTGCTGATCACCAGACCCAACTCGCTGTTGATCCTGGCCGAACGCTCATCCATGTTCAGCGAACCGATGAACACGATTTTCTGGTCGATCACCAGCGCCTTGGCATGCAGGCTGGCATTGGAGCTGCGAAAGGGATGAAAGCGCGCGTGTTTCTGCCCCAGTTTCGGGCGCATCTCGCGAAGATCGACGCCCAGCTCGAGCAGTGCAACCCGGTAGCGGCCGTAGCCGATATCCACCAGCGGCGAGTCCGTCGACGCCAGAGAATTGGTCAGGATGCGAACGCGCACGCCGCGCGCAACCAGTTCACCGATCGATGCCAAACCCTGCTTTCCCGGGACGAAGTAAGGCGAGATGATGATGAGTTCTTGTTTCGCCGCCTGCATCAGTGCCCTGATGTCATTGGCGATGGTGACCTCGTTTTCGGGAGAATTCTCGTCGGTGATCTTGGCCGGCTGGTCCGCGAGCACCGTCGCGGGCACCCAGGTCAGCTGCAACCGGTGCGTATCCAGCTCCTGTTGTAGCCAGTTGGCATTCGCTGAGGTCGCCGGCTCGATGATCGGCGAGGCATCGTCGCTGTTCATCCCCGACGCCAGCGAGCCGATCGGGATGGCGTACTTGCTGTTCCAGAACGCATCGAAGGAAGCGGACAGCTCCGGCACGATGGCTCCGGCCGCGACCACGTCCAGATCGACGAAATTGCTGCGCGGATCCAGGGCGAAATACGCATCGCCGATATTGCGCCCGCCCGTAATGGCAAGTGCATTGTCCGCGACGAACAACTTATTGTGCATCCGATGATTGATGCGGTGGATGTCCCGGGCCGAAGCGATGAAGCGGGTCCATGTCGCGAATCTGCCGGCGGTAAAGGGATTGAAGACGCGCACCTCGACATGTGCATGCGAGCTCAAGTGCAGAAAGCGGCGATCCTCACCGGCGGTGTTCAGGTCGTCGACCAGCAGTCGCACCCGCACGCCGCGGTCCGCGGCCAGGCGTACATGATGCAGCAGGGTCCGCGTGGACTCATCCTCGCGGATGATGTAGTACTGAATGTCAAGCGTCCGCTCGGCATGATCGGCGAGCGCGATGAGGCTGGCCAAGGCCTCGTCGCCCGACGACAGGAGTCTGATGCCGGAAAGATTGTTGCCGACCTGCTCATCCGCGACGATGCGGCCGAGCGTGGTGGTATCCGGGCTCTGAAAGGCGATGGAGTGGGTTTTCTCGACGTGCCGCGGCAGACCGGCGCAGCCGGAAAGAACTAAAATCGCGGCGGCCCAGAGGCATCTTTTGCGCATGGGCGCATCATATCAGGCAGACTTTGCACCCATGCAGACACCGCGCCGCATTCGCAGCTTCGTTTTGAGAGCCGGCCGCACGACGCCGGCGCAGGAACGCGCACTCGGCGAACTATGGCCCATCTATGGCATCGACACCGGCGAGGCGACGCTGGACCTTGCGGCCGTTTTCGGCCGCATCGCGCCGCGCTGCGTGGAAATTGGATTCGGCGCCGGGGAAGTGATTGGGAGCCTGGCCGAGAACAATCCGCATATCGACTATCTCGGCATCGAGGTACACCGCGCGGGCGTGGGCAGGCTCTTGCTTCGCGCCGAACACAGCCGATTGAAAAACTTGAAGCTCATCTGCCAAGACGCCGTGGAAGTCCTGCGCGATCGAATCGCGGATCAGAGTCTGGACGAAGTACTGGTATTCTTTCCGGACCCCTGGCACAAGAAGCGCCATCACAAGCGGCGCCTGATTGAACCTGAGTTCGTGTCCCTCGTTGCCGCCAAGCTGCGCGTCGGAGGGCTACTGCGGCTTGCAACCGACTGGCAGGCTTACGCCGAACAAATGCTGGCGGTATGCAACGGGGACCCGGCGCTTCGATCCTTGAGCGGGGACCTGTCCTACGTGGCGCGCCCCGAATTCAGACCCGCCACCCGATTCGAGCGCCGTGGCGCGCGTCTGGGTCACGGCGTGTGGGATCTGGCCTACTCACGAGGCGAGGAAGCTGCCGCGAATCCCGTCGACGATGAACTGGACGGCCAGCGCGGCAAGGATGACGCCGGATAGGCGGCTCATGACATTGGCGCCCGTGACACCGAACACCCGCATGAGTCGCGGCGTCGCCAGCATCAACGCCCAGCAAATCAGCATCACGAAGAACACAATGCCCAGGAAGGCGGTGAACTGCAGTGCTTTTCCCCACAGCTCGCCGGAGGTGAGCAAAATGGTGGCCAGCGCGCCGGGACCTGCGATGAACGGAAACGCCAGCGGGAACACCGAGATGTCGTCGCGCGTCCGGGCCTCTTGCTCTTCCGGCGCGGTCGATTTCGATCCGGAAGCGCGGGCGAACACCATCTCCAGCGCGATCAAGAACAGCAGCGTGCCGCCGGCGATGCGAAACGAGCTCAACGAGATACCCATGATGTCCAAGAACTTGGCGCCCACCAGCGCAAACAAGACGCAAATGATCAGCGCGATCGCCGCTGCCTTGCCAGCCATCTTTTTCTTGTAGTGTGCGCTGGCTCCCGCCGTGAGCCCCGCGAACAAAGGAATCAATGAAATCGGCTCTACCACCACGAAGAACACCACGAAAAACTTGATGAGCTGCTCGACCATGGAATGTTGCTGCGCGCAAAATTTACATATTGCGCGAATGGCTTATTGGGAGTTGAATTGAGGCGAGCATAGCAGACGGAGACGCCGATGAACGTAATCAGGCCGATCGTAGGCGAATGGTATCGGGGTGGTACCAACGAGCTCTTTGAGGTGGTGGCCATCGATCATCAAGACGAGACCATCGAAATCCAATATTTCGACGGCACCATCGAGGAAATGGATTTCGATTCTTGGTATGAGCATCTACGCGATGATCTCATCGAAGCTGCCGGTGCGCCGGAAGATTGGTCGGGCGCCGTCGACGTCGAGTCCGAAGACCTGGGCCGCGAATTCGAGGACAACGCAAGAACCGCCTGGTCCACTCCGCACGAGCGATCGTTGCGCCGCTGAGCAATCCGCGCCGCTAGAACACGCGCGGTTCGCTTAAGCCATTCGCAGCCTCAGCGTTTCGCATCTCCGCTGTCGCGCGCCGCAAGTTCCTGGAGCGGACGGCGCAAAATCACCAGCAAGATCAGGCCGGGCACGGCCGTAAGACAGGTCACGACAAAGAACTTCGGCCACCCGATTACGGAGACCAGCGTGCCGGCAATGGCGCCGGTGGTGACGCGTGGAAGAGTCGCCAAGGCAGAGAGCAGCGCGTACTGCGTGGCGCTGAAGTTCGAGTTGCACAGGGTCATGAGAAATCCCACGAAAGCGGCCTGTCCCATGCCGCCTACGCCGGTGTCGAGCGTGGTGGCGAGCGCCATGAGCCAGAGCTTCTTGCCGGATAACGCCAGCACGGTGTACAGCAAATTCGTGAGCGCCTGACCGATGCCGAACACCAGCAGCGAGCGGAACATGCCCCAGCGCATGTAGATCCAGCCGCCCAAGGTCACGCCGGTGATGGTGGAGATCGTCATGTTGGCCTTGCCCGCGATGCTGAGCTCATCGAGGGAGAAGCCGATGCCCTTGATCATGAAGGCGCTGTACAGGCTCAGGGCGAAGGCATCGCCGGCCTTATAGAGCAGCACCAGAAGGAGGAATCCCCACGCGCCTTTCTGGCCGATCAAGTTGCGCAGTGGATGCCATACGGCATCGGTCAAGGTCTTCGGAGGCTGGCCCGGCACCAGGGGCTCCGGTGCCCAAAATGTCGACAGCATGGTCGCAGCCATGATCACGGCGATGACCAGAAAGGCGACGTGCCAACTAGTGTGCGCGGCAATGAGCACGAGCACCGTGCTGGCTAGTACCGATGCCGTGCGGTAGCCGAAGGCCGCGGCGGCGGCGGCGAGGCCGCGTTCGCTCGCGGGAATGGTGTCTACGCGATAAGCATCGATGACGATATCCTGCGAGGAGGAGAGGAACACCACCAGCAGCGCAATGGTGGCCAAGAAATACGGGCCTTCTGTCGGCGAACTGAAACCCATCACGCCGATGGCCACGGCAAGACAAGCCTGGAAGACCAAAATCCAACCGCGACGCCGGCCGAGAAGGGGCGGCAGGTAGCGATCGAGCAAGGGTGCCCATAGGAATTTGAAGATGTAAGGTAAACCGACCAGCGAGTAGAAGCCTATGGATTTCAAGTCGACGCCCGCGGACGCCAGCCAGGCCTGAAAAGCAAATCCGGATCCGGACAAGTTAAAGGGCAACCCGGAAGCGAAGCTCATCAGGAGCACGGCCATGATGCGTTTGTCGCCCAGCGCCTGCCGGAGTGTGGGCTTGGGTTGTGCCGTCAAAGGGAGGCGGTATTCGTGACGATGCGCATCGCGCACGATAATATCAGTCCCATGACCCAAGCGTATCAAAGTGAGTTCATCGACTTGTGTGTGCAGCTGGGCGTGCTGCGATTCGGCCGCTTTACGCTCAAATCCGGCCGCGAAAGTCCATACTTTTTCAATGCAGGGCTGTTCAATACCGGCATGGCCATCGGAGCCGTGGGCCGTGCCTACGCGGCCGCACTCGCCGGCTCGGATTTGCGCTTCGACATGCTGTTCGGTCCCGCCTACAAGGGCATTCCGCTGGTGACGATCACGGCGGCGGCCTTGGCCGAACGCCATGCACGCAATGTGCCCTTTGCCTTCAATCGCAAGGAAGCCAAGGACCACGGTGAGGGAGGCACCATCGTGGGCGCCCCGCTGAAAGGCCGCGTTTTGATCGTCGACGACGTGATCACGGCCGGGACGGCCATCCGCGAGTCCATCGACGTCATCCAGGCCGCCGGGGCGACACCGGCCGGGGTGCTGCTCGCGCTGGATCGCCAGGAGCGCGCGCCGGACAGCGATTTTTCGGCGGTGCAAGAAGTGCGCAGCCGGTACAACATGCCGGTGATTTCGGTGGTCAATCTTGCGGACCTCATGCAGCATGTCGCGGAGACGGGCCAAACGGGCGAGCTTTCGAGCATGCGCCTGTATCGTGAGCGGTATGGGCTCGCAGACTGAGGAATTACCCCTAGAAAAGCACGTCGGCTCCGCTCACAATGGCGGCCGCTTCATCTTGAGGATAGATTCTTGAAGAATGTCGCTTGGATGCTCTGTGGATGCGCGCTGCTGGCTTTCGGGGCTGCGCTGGGTGCACCCCCGGCTTCGGGCCCCAGCAACAACGGCCGGGTGCTCTATAAATGGGTGGATGCCAACGGCGTGACGCATTACGGCGATCATGTCCCGCCGGAATATGCCTCCCAGGAACAACATGTTCTCAACTCCAAAGGTTATGAGATCGAACATCTCGAAGCACAGAAGAGCGCGGAACAGGTGGCTGCCGACGAGCGCCGCAAGCTCGACGCGCAGCAGAGCCAGAACCGCGACCACAACCTGTTGAATACCTTCGCCTCGGTGCAGGAAATCGAGCGCCTGCGCGACCAGCGTATCCAGCTGATCGCCGACCAGATCAAGGTGACCAGTTCTTTTCTCGAAGCACTCAATGGCCGGATGAAGAAAATGCGTGCCGACACGCAGCGCTTCAAACCGTATAGCAGCGATCCCCAGGCACCGTCCATGCCGGACCAGATGGCCGAGGATTTGGTGCGGCTCACCATGGACATGCGCACTCAGCAGCAAAACCTGCAGCAGAAACGCGCCGAAGAATCCTCGATGGGCATTCAATTCGAGAGCGACATCGATCGATTCAAAGAGCTGAAGCACATTCAATGACGCCGAAGACGCGAGTTCTGCTGGGAGTGACGGGCGGTATTGCCGCGTACAAGAGCCCGGATCTGGTGAGACGTTTGATGGAACGGGGCGCCGATGTTCAGGTGGTGATGACGTCCGCCGCGCAGCGGTTCGTTTCACCCATGACGTTTCAAGCCGTATCAGGCCGCCCCACCCGTAGCGATTTGTGGGATGGCACCGCGGAAGCGGCGATGGGCCATATCGAACTGGCGCGCTGGGCGGAGATCGTGCTGATCGCTCCGGCCAGCGCCGATTTCATAGCGCGGTTGGCGGGCGGCCGCGCCGACGACCTGCTGTGCACTCTGTGCGTGGCGACCGAGGCACCCATCATGTTGGCGCCGGCGATGAACCGCATCATGTGGGCCAACAAGGCAACTCAAGCCAATGTCGACACTCTGATTGGCCGCGGAATTCGCATCCTGGGGCCCGCGTCGGGGAACCAGGCTTGCGGCGAGGTTGGCGCCGGCCGCATGTGGGAGCCCGCTCAGCTCGCGGAAACCTTGTTGGCGCCTCCCGTCAATGCAGGGTTGTTGGCCGGATTGAACGTGCTGATCACGGCCGGCCCCACCCGCGAGCGTCTGGACCCTGTGCGTTATCTCACCAACCGCAGCTCGGGGAAAATGGGATTCGCGGTGGCGGAGGCGGCTCGCGAAGCCGGCGCGCATGTCACGGTGGTCTCCGGTCCGGTGCAGCTACAGACGCCGACGGGCGTGACGCGCATCAACGTGGAAAGCGCGCGCGACATGTACGCCGCGGTTCACCGTCAGGTGGGCGACGCCGACATCTTCATCGCGGCTGCGGCCGTGGCTGACTTTCAGCCGGTGAAGGTGGCGAAGCAGAAGATCAAGAAGCAAGGGGGCTCGGTACAGCTCGAGCTCGAGCCGGCTCCGGATATCATCAAGTCGGTGGCGGACATGGCGAAGCGTCCCTTCGTGGTCGGCTTCGCGGCCGAGACCAATGACGTCGAAGACAACGCGCGCATCAAGCTCAAGCGCAAGAAGCTGGACATGATCGCAGCAAATGAAGTCGGCGACGGCATCGCCTTCGACTGCGAGGACAATACGCTCACCGTGATTTGGCCCGGCGGCAAGATGGATGTGCCTCGCGGACCTAAAGTGGAAGTGGCACGCGCGCTCATCGCGCTCATCGCCAAGCGCCTGCCGCCGCCCGACGGCAGCCCACGCCGCGGCGCGCGCAAGCGCAGAACCGCCGCCGCCCTGCCCCGCGATCGGGTGCGCGGCCGTCGGCCGCGTCGGGTCTAGCCGGGGGTAGTTCATGATTTGTTCGAAGCCAGGATGCTGTCCTGATGCAGCGTAAAGTGAAGCTGCGGATCCTGGATCCGCGCATCGGCCGTGAATTCCCGTTACCGCAGCATGCAACCGTCGGTTCGGCCGGGATGGACCTGCGCGCCTGCATCGATGCGCCGCTTGTGCTGAGCCCCGGCGGCGCCGAACTGATACCGACCGGGGTATCGATTTACATCGCAGACCCTGCGCTTGCCGCCATGCTCCTGCCGCGCTCGGGGCTGGGCCATAAGAACGGCATCGTACTGGGGAATCTGGTCGGCCTGATCGACTCCGACTATCAGGGCCCCTTGATGGTGTCGGTGTGGAATCGCGGCACGCAGCCCTTCACCATCAACCCCGGCGATCGTATCGCGCAAATGGTCATCGTTCCGGTGGTACAAGTGGCCTTCGAAGTGGTCGAGGATTTCTCCGCCACCGCGCGAGGCGCCGGCGGGTTCGGCAGCTCGGGACACGGCTGAGGCCACTCGCAAGGACCGTTGGCCTGTAACGGGCAAATTGGAAGTACGCAGACACTGGAATGCGGTCGCGCCAATCTCCGCGCTCACCATCGAAATGGCGCTGGTGGGTTGCGACGGCGTTCATCATGCTGCGCGCATGGCAATTCGGGATTGGCCGGAATCTGAACGACCGCGCGAGAAGCTGCTCGAGAAAGGTGCCGCGGCACTTTCCGATGCGGAATTGCTGGCCATCTTGCTACGTACCGGCACCCCGGGGTCCTCGGCGCTCGATCTGGCGCGCGGGGTACTCAAGAGCTTTGACTCCCTGCGCAAGCTGATCGCCTCCGACCGTCGGCGATTTTGCGCCGAGCCCGGCTTAGGACCCACGCGCTACGCGGAACTGCAGGCAGCCGTCGAGATCGCGCGCAGACAACTGGCGGAGCCGCTGCGCAGCGGTCCTTCCCTGGGAAGCCCCAGGGCCACCCGCGACTACGTCTCCGCGCACCTACGCGACCTGGAGCACGAGGTGTTCTGTGTCCTGTACCTGGACAAGCGTCACCGCCTGATCCAATTCGAGGAATTGTTTCGCGGCACCATCGACGGCGCCAGCGTGCATCCGCGCGAGATCGTCAAGTTGGCACTGCAGCGCAATGCCGCCGCGGTAATCATTGCGCACAATCATCCGAGCGGCGTGGCCGAGCCCTCTCAAGCCGACGAATTCATCACCCAACGGGTGAAGGAAGCTTTGGCGCTGGTGGATATCCGGCTGCTCGATCACATCATCGTCGGCGACGCGCAGTGCGTGTCGCTGGCGGAACGCGGACTTCTTTGAATGTGCGCAGTCATTTCTTCGCGCCGTTCCACTCAAGATAGGACTTCCATTCCGCTTGTCCGGGCATTCGCATCTGAAACTTGCCCGACATCACGGCATCTTTGAGCTCGTAGACCAGCCGAAACTGCGGCCCGGACGGGGATGCTTCGGAGACGAACATCGCGGTAGTCGAATTGGGAGTTGAGACCTCATAGTGAATGACGTGACCTTCATTATCGAAATAAATCGCCTTTAGCGGTTGGTTCGCGCCTTCCTGGTAGACATAGAGCAGATCGCTATGTTCGCAGTCGAAGTCCGCCGGCCCTTTGCACGCGACCGGATTGCCACTACGGCGCACCAGCACGTGATGTTTCAGCGCAGCCTCAAATGTGTACGTGCCACTGCCCTGAGCCCGGGCGGATCCCCCCTGCGTGTGCGCATTCCAGGTGCCTTCCAGGAATGCCAAGGCTTTCCACGGATCCGTAGGCGCGGAGAACGCCCGATCGGACTGCGCCAGAGTAAGTCCAATTAGAGCTGCAACAACATAGACGCTTTTCATCTGCTCTCCCGTTATGGTGCCGTATGTGGGTGGAATCCACGAGATTGACCCACAATTATATACGCACATGATGCCTGCACTTGACAATACGATATTCATCGAAATATCGTATTGACATGAAAACCCCGCAAATCATCGAGGCGCTGGGCGCCCTGGCCCATGAACACCGGTTGGCGATCTTTCGGTTGCTGATCGAGCGCGGACCTGTGGGGTTGCCCGCGGGGCGCATCGCCGAACGGGTCGGCCTGGTACCTTCCTCGCTCACGTTTCACTTGCAGAGCCTGCAGCGCGCCGGGCTGATCACGCAGCGTCGCGAAAGCCGGCAGCTGTTCTACTCCGCCGATTTCGCATCGATAAATGGACTGGTGGGCTACTTGACCGAGAACTGCTGTGCCGAGAGCGGCGGGAAGTGCTCGGTGAGCTGCGCGCCGGCGCAGCCCACCAGGTCGGTCAGGCGCGTGAAGAAAGTCGCTTGAGCGTCGCGCCAAGCCTGGCTCGATGATTACTAAACCCTAGTGATTGTTATACGGATCAAGAAATGAGCGATCGAACCTACCATGTGCTGTTCTTGTGCACCGGCAACTCGGCGCGCAGCATCCTCGCTGAGTCGCTCCTCAATCATTGGGGCCACGGCAAATTCCGCGGCTTCAGTGCGGGGAGCTTTCCCAAAGGCCAAGTGCATCCGCTGGCGATAGAACTACTCCGGCGAATGGGTCTGCCGACCGAGGGTCTTCGCAGCAAGAGCTGGGACGAATTCGCCGCGGCGGGTGCGCCGCCCCTGGATTTCATCTTTACTGTCTGCGACAACGCAGCCGGAGAAGTCTGTCCAGCGTGGCCCGGCAAACCCATGACGGCCCACTGGGGCATCGCGGACCCCGCGGCAGTGGAAGGCACGGAAGCCTACAGGGCTTTAGCCTTCCGCAAGGCGTTCACGGAACTCGAGACCCGGATCAAGCTGTTTACGAATCTTCCGATCGCCTCCCTGGATCGTATGAAGCTGCAAGACGCGCTTCGCGCCATCGGCAAGGCCGCGCCCACGGCGGACGTTTGAGCTCGAGTCTGCGACAGCGCCTCGCCGCGGAGGGCATCGGGTCGCTGCTGCTGGCAGCCACGGTGATCGGCTCCGGCATCATGGCGCAGCGGCTGGCCGATGGAAATCTGGCCGTCGCGCTGCTAGCCAACACCGCAGCAACCGTCGCCGTGTTGGCCGCGTTGATCGCGCTGCTGGGACCTGTCAGCGGCGCGCACTTCAACCCCGCCGTCTCGCTGGTGCAAGCGCTGCGCGGTGCGCTGCCCTGGCGCGAGGCCTATGCCTACGCGGCCGTGCAAATCGCAGGCTGCTGCGCCGGAGCGATTCTCGCGCACGCCATGTTCGAACTGCCCCTCATCCAATCCTCGCTGCACGCCCGAACCGGCGCGGCTCAATGGCTGGCCGAGTTCGTCGCAACGCTGGGTCTCGCGCTGGTGGTTCTCGGGCATCGGCGCTCTGAAGATGCGCCCTGGATGGTGGCCGCGTGGATCGGCGCGGCCTACTGGTTTACTTCGTCCACCTCTTTTGCGAATCCCGCCATCACCATCGCCCGCTCTCTTTCGGACACCTTCGCGGGCATCGCACCGTCGCATGTCCTTGGGTTCATCATCGCTCAGGTGCTCGGCGCATTGACTGCCCTGCCCCTGGCTCGCGCGCTGTTTTCGCCCATTGCAGAGGTGCAACAGGCGCAGGCGCAACGGGACTGCCGTCCCGGAGTCAGGCCGAGTTAGCGGCGGCAGCGGCTCGCCGGCGTTTCGACTTGTGACCATCGCCGGCGCCTAAGGCAACTCCAAGTCGGTTTCAAGGACAACGCGCTCCCAAGGATCCCGTCGCGGCTCAGTTCGTCCCGAAGTCATAGGTCTTTTTGTACGCCCGGTACCAGTCCTGCAACTGTGTGTCCGCCGGGAGACGATCGGCCAGGAACTTGAATTCGGCCAGCATCTTCTCGGCGCGCGACGTATTCAGATACAGATCGACCAAACGCCAGCGGTAGGTCAACTCCTCGGGCGCCAGTGCAGAGGCCTTCTCGTAGAGTTCGAGCGCGCGTGTTTGCCAATTCATCTCGAACAGATACAGATCCGCCAACTCGGCATAGTTGGCCGCAACCGTGGGCGCCGCCAGGATCTTCTGTTCCCCGGCTTGCACCGCATCGCTGAGCGCAAACGGATACACCGGCATGGTCGGCGTGCGCACATGGATGTAGATGGCACTCGCCATATTCGGCATATGCTCCGACTGAAGGGCGCTCAGAAATGGATTGTCGGCATACTTGACGAAGAAATTGACGTTGTCCTCAAAGCGATGAAAATAAGTCCACGACTTGGCTTCGTCCACATACCAGAGATGATCCGATCCTCGGCGCAGCACGACGGGGAGGTTGGATTTTCCGACTCCCGGCACCGCCAGAGCAAGATTGCCCGCATACAGCAGCCGATGCGCGCCGGCGCTTTCGAAGGACTCGTTGATTCGAAGCTGCTGCTCTTCGTTGCGAGGCACGATCACGCGAAAAATCCGGCTGCCCTCCGTCAGCAGCGGCAGCCGCGGATCGCCCAGCCCTGAAGCCAGCGACGCGAGGTAGCGCCGCAGCGATTCTTCTGCATCCGGCGACGGCGCAAACTTGAGCGAGTCCGCGCCCGGCATCTTGCGAATGGCGCCCTGGTAGTCCGCCAGGGTGCGGCGGTATCCTTGAGCGAGGGCGCCGGCGCCGCCGGACAGAAACTCAGCGCTTGACCAACGGGGCGCGACGCTGCCACCCAGATCCTTGGTTCCCATGCCGCGCAGATTCGTCGTGATGATGAGTTCGGATATGAAGTCCTGGGGAATCTCGGACAGCATATAGGTTTTCGCCGCCTCCTCGAGCCGATGGCAATACGCGTCTGGAATTTCTCCTTCGAGGGCGTAAGAGACTTCGATCTTCAACAGATTTTCTTTGGCGGAATAGAGATACAGAATGCCGCGGCCATTGCGCCGCGCACCGATGCGCATCCGTTGAAAAATATCTGCTGCGGCCTCTTCAATGCTCTTTGACGGGGGCAAGGCCTTCATCAGCACCAGGGCATTTTCGATGCCCGACTTTCCCTCTGCCAGCTTCAGGCTCATGCGGAATGCCAGATCGAAATCGTGCTGACCCGTGTCGTTGATCATCACGTATTGCGGGCGCTTGGGGGCATGAGCCCGGTAGCCCACGAATGCGGCGCCCAGCGCAATGAGGATCGCGGCGCACGCGATGATGAGGGATCTGGTCACTGGTCCTCAGAAGCTGCCGAATATTGCGGTTTTTTTGCGATCTGAGGAATAGTTGACCAAGAACGGTTCGGTCGATGAGGGGTTCAATCCCAAGATCGAACGGTCGGCACCCTTGTTTTTGAGCACCACCACCGGTGTCTCCTGGCCGCCGAACAGGCGAAAGATGCCGGCCGCTTCGTTGTGCGTGTCATTCAGCACGACGAAGGGATATTCGCTTTCGGCCGGAGAATACAGCCCCAGCACCAAGCGGTTCCGGCCCTTTGAATCGTAAAAAAATAAACCCGGTCCGCCGTCAGGCGACATGGCGAATTCGGCGCGGGTCCGGCCGGTGGCATCCACCAAGCGAATTCGGCCGGCTGAAATCATCTCCTGCACGGGGGCCGCCGATGCCGGCGATATCACGGGAACACCTAGATGACCGAGCACGAACGCCCCCATCATGCCGCCGAGAAATCCCGACATCAGGCCTGCCACATATGTTTTGCTCATGCGGATTCGTCCTCCAAGATGTTTCAGTCCGGATCGAAGTTGGCCTCCTCGAGAGGCACGAGATGCGTCTTGTTCCAATATTTATGGCCCAGATACAAAACCACGACGGTCGGAATGAGGAGGTACTCGGTGACGAAGTCGAACCAGGAGAACACCGGAGCCTGGAAGACGGCGATGTTGGCGCCGAACAAGACGATCAGGAACAACACCAGCGCCAGCCACGGACCGTAGGGATAGAACTTGGACTTGAATTTAAGGTCATCCAAGCTGCGGCCCTGCGCCACCCAAGCCTTGCGAAATCGCAAATGGCAAACCGCTATCCCCAGCCAGATGATGAACCCGCTCAAGCTCGAGGCGTTGTAGAGAATTTGATAGATCTTCTTGTCGCCCACCACGCTGGAGAAAAATGCCATGGCGCTCACCGAACCGGTGGCCAACAGCGCCAGCACCGGTACGCCTCGCGCAGTCAGCCGGCCGAACATTTTCGGCGCCTTGCCGCCATGGGCCATCGCATGCAGCATGCGAGACGCCACGTACATGGATGAGTTCCCGCAGGACAACACCGAGGAGAGAATGACGGCGTTCATGAGATTCGCCGCGTAATAACCGACCTTCGGCAACTGCTGTAAAACCATGGTGAAGGGCGAGTACGCGATGTGGGTTTCATCCGCATTGAGCAAGTTAGGATCGGTGTAGCCGATCAAGGTGCCCGCGACGAAGATCGCGCCGATGTAGAACAGGAGTATCCGCCAAAATACGGTCCGGATCGCCTTGGGAACATTCTTCGTCGGATCGGCGGTTTCCGCGGCGGCAAGGCCCACGCTCTCGGTACCCTGAAAGGAAAAGCCCGCCACCAAGAATACGGTGAGCATGGCGGTAAATCCGCCGACGAAGGGCGCATGCGTGCCGGCTTTGGGGTCGCTCAAGATCCAGTTATGAAAGCCGCTGCTGTGATTGCCCAGCATGCCGGCGATCAACAGCAAGCCCACCGCCACGAAGATGATGACGGTAACGACTTTGATGCCCGAGAACCAGTATTCGGCCTCCGCATAGACTTTGACTGACAAGAGATTCAGCCCGAGAAGCAGCGCGAAGAATCCCATGGCCCAATACGAGGAGTTCGAGTCCGGAAACCAGAACTTGACGATGAGAGTCCCCGCGACCAGTTCGGCCGCCAGGGTGATGGCCCAGCTGAACCAATAGTTCCAGCCGACGGCAAAGGCGAGCGAGGGGTCGACAAAGCGCTCGGCGTACGCTTCGAAGGAGCCGGCGATCGGTAATTGCGTCGCCATCTCCCCCAGCGACTGCATCATGCAGTAGACCGCCAAACCCATGGTCGCGTAGGCCAGCAATGCGCCGCCCGGTCCGGCCTGTCCGATCGCCGCGCCGCTGGCGAAGAACAGACCCGTGCCGATCGCACCGCCGATCGCAATCATGCTCAGTTGCCGGGTACCGATGGTGCGTTTCAGCTCGAGTGCTTCGCCTGAGGCCATGCAAATGATTTCCTGGTTGGACACCTGAGTTTGAGTCATGGCTCCCGTGAAAGCCACCCCGCTCAGCGGATCTCCGCTCAGTCGACCTCCCCGAGCGGGGTCAAGGCCGCGTGGCCGGCGGCTATGTGCCCCGATCCAAGCGGTGGCCCCGACCCGCATTGCTCACTTGGATGGGTCGCATGCGGCCCAATACAATCGTCAATCGTCGATGTCGTCGAGGACCCTATGGACAATCTGGCCGCCAGCAGAACCGCCCTTGCCACATCCCTGATGCGCGCGGCCCATACGCGCCTCGACCCCAATCCGTTGATCGACGATCCCTGGGGAGACCGTCTCGTACCCGATGCCGCGCGCGACATGTTTCGCCAAGCCGCACTGGCCAGAATGGACGCCGCGGCGCGGAGCAAGGCGCTGGCCTCGCCCGACGCCACCGTCGATGAGGCACTCATGCGCAGCGTGGCGTATCCAAGTGTGATCACCAGAACACGATTTACGGAAGATGCATTGCAACTCGCGGTGGGAAGGGGAATTCGTCAATACGTCCTGATCGGTGCGGGCTTCGACAGCTTCGCGTTGCGACGCCCCGACTTCGCTGCGGACCTCGAGATTTTCGAAATCGACTTTCCCGCCACGCAGACCTTGAAAATAGAACGCATCGGGGCGTGCGGCATTGCCCTGCCCGATTCGGTGCATTTCGTCGCAACCGACCTGTCCCGGGAGACGGTGGCCGCCGCGCTGGCGCGCTCGGCGTTCCGTGCTGACGAATTGACGTTTTTCTCCTGGTTGGGCGTGACGATGTACCTGACGCGCGACGCCAATCTAGACACACTGAGGTCCATCGCGACTTGCGCGCCCGTGGCAAGCGAGTTGGTATTCACTTACATCGACGAGCGGCGATTCGATGCACGGCCCGCGGCCCTCGTCGAACTGGAGGCACGGGTGGCTGCCTTGGGCGAGCCGTTTCTCTCGGGCTTCGATCCGGGAACCCTCGCCCTCGAACTCAAAAGTTGCGGGCTTCAGCTGCGCGAGGATCTCGACGGCGGCGAAGTAGCCGCGAAATACGGCAGGGTGCACGAAACCAGTCTGGGCCCACCCAGCTTCTCGCACATCGTCCTGGCGCAGGTCTTTTAAGGGGCATCGGTACGCGCAACCCCTTGAATCTGGCCCCCTATTTACCCTCCGCTATTGCCGCCGGCAGCCCATCCTGGTATAAAGCGCGGCTCTTCCAAAGCTTTCAAGTTCAAAGGTTTAGCCATGTCGCGAGTCTGCCAGGTCACGGGCAAAGGCCCCAAAACGGGTAACACCGTCTCGCATGCGAACAATCGCAAGCGCCGCCGCTTTCTGCCCAATTTGCACAGCCACCGTTTCTGGCTGGAATCCGAGAAGCGTTTCGTCAGCCTCCGAGTGACCACCCGCGGTCTGCGCACCATCGAAAAGCGCGGCGTGGATGTGGTGGTGGCGGACCTGCGGGCCAAGGGCATCAAGGTTTAAGGGGCCACTCATGCGCGACAAGATCAAACTAGTCTCATCCGCCGGCACCGGTCACTACTACACGACCACGAAGAACAAGCGCCTGCATCCGGACAAGCTGGAAACGAAGAAATTCGATCCGGTGGTTCGCAAGCACGTCGCCTACAAAGAATCGAAGATCAAATAACCTATTTGGTTATTTAGTCCTATTTTAAGGCTCGCCGCTGCCCGAGCTTCCTGAAGTAGAAACCACCCGACGCGGCATTGCGCCCGCGCTGATTGGGCATCGCATTCTGGACATGATCGTCCGCGATCGGCGCCTGCGATGGCCGATTGCCCCCACCTTCGAAGCCACCGTCCGCCATCAAGTGATCCGCAGCGTCGATCGGCGCGCGAAGTACCTGCTCATCCGTTTGGAGACCGGCACCGTGATCCTGCATCTGGGCATGTCGGGAAGTCTGCGCCTGGTGGATGCCGAGACGCCCTACCAGACCCATGATCACTGGGACATCGCCTTAGGAAGCGGCAGAATTTTGCGCTTCCACGATCCCCGGCGCTTCGGCAGTTTGCATTGGACGGAGGAGGATCCTGCGCAGCACACGCTGCTGAAGAAATTGGCGCCCGAACCATTGAGCGACGAATTCAACGGCGAGTACTTGTTCACGGTCACGCGCAAGCGCGCGCTGGCCATCAAGCTCGTCATCATGAACTCACAGCTCGTCGTGGGAGTAGGCAATATCTACGCCAGCGAAGCGCTGTTTCGCGCGAGAATTTCGCCGCGGCGCGCAGGCCGACGCATCACGCGGGCGGAGGCGGTAAAGTTATCGAAGGCGATCAAGGATGTGCTCGGGGCCGCCATTAAAATCGGCGGTACTACCTTGCGCGATTACGTCAATGCCGACGGCGCGCCCGGATATTTCCGGCAGAAACTCTTCGTGTATGAGCGGGCCCAGCAACCCTGCCGCGTGTGCAAATCACCGGTGAAACAATTCACTCAGGGCCAGCGCTCGACGTATTGGTGTTCTACCTGCCAGCGCTAATAAACCAATCCCTCGCCCTCGCCGCGCGGATCGGAAGCGGCCTCCACTTTTCCGGTGGCGAAGTCCCAGGTGATGACTTGCATGTTGCCCCACTGTCGCGTCGATAATTTGAGCTTGTGGCCCTTGGCTTGCAATTCCCTGATTTCGGTATCGCTCAATGCGCCGGGCTCGTAGGCGATCTCGTCCGGCAAGTACTGGTGATGGTAGTGAGGGTACTTGACGATGTCGGCCGCATTCATGCCGTCCATGTAGTTCAAGGTTCCCAGAAGCACCTGGCTGATGATGGTACTGCCGCCGGGCGAGCCGATGATCATCATGCCCTTTGGGGTCTCGACGAAGGTGGGGGACATGCTCGACAAGCTTCGCTTGTTGGGCGCGATGGAGTTGGCCGTGTTGCCGATGAGCCCAAAGGCGTTGGGTGTGCCGGGCTTGATGGAAAAATCGTCCATTTCATCGTTGAGCAGCACGCCGGTTCCCGCCGGCATGTAGCCGCTGCCGAAGAACAGATTCACCGTGATCGTGACGGCCGCACGGTTTCCGGCGGAGTCGAGCACGGAAAAATGCGTGGTATTCATGCCCTTGGGCTCCGACTCGATGCCCGGCAACAAGTCGGAGGGCATTGCCTTGTCGGCGCGGATGCTGCTGCGCTGCCCGGCGGCGTAGTCCACACTCATCAGCTGCGACAGCGGCATCTTGATGAAATCCGGATCACCCAGGAAAATCGCGCGGTCGCGATAGGCGCGGCGCATGGCCTCGATGATCAGATGCTTGCCCGTGGCGGAATCTGGGCTCTGCAAATCGAAACCCGCCAGGATATTGAGCGAGTCCAGCACCGCGATGCCGCCCGATGAGGGCGGCGATGCCGTTACGATGCGCGCGCCACGATATTCGCCGACCAATGGTTTGCGCTCGATGACGCGGTAATTCTTGAGATCTTGGAGTGTCCAGATGCCGCCGCCCGAGCGCACGCCGGCGACGAGATTCTCGGCTACGCGCCCCTCATAGAAGCCCTTGGCGCCTTGGGCTGCGATTGCCTCGAGGGTACGCGCCAGTTCCGGCTGCTTGATGATGGTGCCTATCTCAGGCACGTTACCGTCGGCCGTCAAGAAGGCCTTCGCGGCATCGGGCGAGCGGGCCAAGATATCGCGTTTGGCCTTGAGGCCGTACTGCAGCCGCAGATACAGCGGAAAGCCTTCGCGCGCCAGCCGAATCGCCGGCTGCAAACTCTGCTTGAGCGGCAGCTTGCCGTACTTGCGCGCCAAATACTCGAATGCCGCGGGCTCGCCCGGAATGGCCGCCGAGAGCGGCCCGATGGTCGAGGCATTCGCAATCTCGTTGCCCGCCTTGTCCAGGTACATGTCGCGCGACGCAGCGCCCGGCGCCTTCTCGCGGGCATCGACCATGGTTTCGAAACCGTCCGACTGCCGATGCAATAGATAGAACCCACCGCCCCCCAAACCTGAGCTGCTGGGCTCGACCACCGCCAGTGCGGCCGACACCGCCACGGCGGCGTCGAATGCGTTACCTCCCTCGCTAAGGATCTCCTGCCCCGCCTGGCTGGCGAGCGGATAGGCGCTGGCAATGGCTCCCTTGTGCGCAACGCTGGCAACCGCCGGATGTGGGGCAACGACGGGACGCGCGGCAGGGACGTTGTCGGCCTGCGCCGGCGATGCGGCCACCAACGCCGCGACGGCGAGAAGCGGCCCCAGGAGTTGAAATCCTCGCGCCAAGCGCGTTGGGTGCTGCGGGATCAAAGCTTGCGGTGCCGTTTCAGTTCGATCTCCACGATGGGATGCACGAATTCCGACACGTTGCCTCCCAGTACCGCGATTTCCCGCACCAGCGTGGATGAGATAAAAGTGTATTGCTCTTGCGGCGTCATGAACACGGACTCGATTTCCGACGTGAGGTGCCGGCTCATATTAGCCAATTGAAATTCAAATTCGAAGTCCGACACGGCGCGCAAGCCGCGCACGATGACCGACAAGCCATTTTGCCGAGCAAAGTCGGTGGTAAGGCCCACATACCCCTTCACCTCGACATTCGGCACGTCGGCCAGCACACGCCGCGCCATGTCGACGCGCTGTTCGAGCGTGAACATCGGTGCCTTGTTCGGGTTGGCCGCAATCGCCACCACCACGCGATCGAATATCGAGGCGGCGCGCCTTACCAGGTCCGTATGCCCGTTGGTGATGGGATCGAAGGTTCCGGGATAGACGGCGTTTCTCTTGTGCATTGTTTATATCCGTCCGTTGACGCGCGCCAAATGATACCCCACCTCGCCCGCCGACTTCGATTTGAGCAATTCCCAATGGGTGGGCAGCGGCGGGAGGCCGGCATTTCGTTCATTCTCCAAGTAAACCAGGCTGGAGGGGGAGAGCCAGTTGCCGGAATCGAGCATCGGCAGGTATTCCGCCAAGGCGTTCTTCCCAAAAGGCGGATCGAGAAACACGATGTCGAAGGGTTTTGCGGGAGTGCGCAGAAACCGCGCGGCTCCCATTTCCATGACCCGTCCTTTCCCCTCTCCCCCTAAGCGAACCAATTGCTCCTGCAAGGTCCGCGCCGCGGCGGGGAATTGTTCGACAAAGACCACCTCGGCGGCACCTCGTGACAGTGCCTCTATTCCTAAGGCACCGGAACCTGCGAACAAATCCAAGCAGCGGGTGCCGGCAAGGGAATGCTGCAGCCAATTGAACAGCGTTTCCCGGACGCGATCCGGCGTCGGACGCAAGGCAGGCATGTCGGGGAAATGAATCCGTCGGCTGCGCCAGGCGCCCCCGATGATACGTACGGAATTGCGGCCGGGCGGCGCCGGTAATTCCCTCTTGGATGTAGCCACTGCCGGTATCATACCTGCCTATGACGAACGAAGCCGAAAGCTCTGCGGTACGCGGGTTTTTCAAACGCCTGCGCGCTAAGTTAAATCAAGGTCCTGCCTGGCTGACCACCGACATCGTGGAACTGCTTCCGGGGCGCAGGATCGACGCCGAGATTCTGGATGAGCTTGAAACGCGGCTGATCATGGCCGATGTGGGCGTCGAGGCCTCCACGAGAATCCTCGAGGAGCTGCGCAGGCGCGTCGCCCGCAAAGAACTGAACGATGTGGATGCGCTGCTTCAGGCCTTGCACGAGTCCATGGCGCAGATTCTCGATCCCGTGGAGAAGCCGCTGGTAATCGATCCTGCTATCAAACCCTTCGTGATCTTGGTCGTCGGCATCAACGGCGCCGGTAAGACCACGACCATCGGCAAGCTCAGCGCCCGCCTGCTGGCCGAGGGAAAGAGTGTGATGCTGGCGGCCGGCGATACCTTCCGCGCTGCCGCGCGCGAACAATTGGAGGTTTGGGCCGAGCGCAACCAGGTACCCATCGTGGCCCAACAATCGGGTGCCGAGCCTGCCGCCGTGATCTTCGACGCCTTGAACGCGGCGCGCGCGCGCGGCATCGATGTGCTCATCGCCGATACCGCGGGTCGCTTGCATACGCAGACCCATCTCATGGATGAACTCAAGAAGGTCAAGCGCGTGCTCGGGCGCTTGGATGCCACGGCTCCTCACGAAGTGCTGTTGGTGCTCGACGGGACCATCGGTCAAAATGCGGTGGCGCAGGCCGAGGAATTCAACAGGGGGCTCGGGGTGACCGGTTTGGTCATCACCAAATTGGACGGCACCGCCAAGGGCGGTGTGGTACTTGCCATTGCGCAGCGGCTGAGAATTCCCATTCGCTTCATCGGCGTGGGCGAGCAAGCGGAGGATTTCGGTGTCTTCAACGCCTCGGAATTCGTCTCAGCGCTGCTGAAATCGGCACCGCGCGATGCAGCCGCATGATCCGATTCGACCAAGTACATAAGCGCTATCCGAACGGACGCGAGGCTCTGGCCGGTGTGTCGTTCAACATCGAAGGCGGCGCGATGACTTTCTTGACCGGGCACTCCGGGGCCGGCAAGAGCAGCATCCTCAAACTGATAGCGCTCATCGAGCGCCCGACCCGCGGCCACGTCATCGTCGACGGCCAGAACACGGCCGGCGTGAAGCCGCGCGGTATCCCGCAATTTCGCCGCAATCTGGGCGTGGTATTCCAGGACCACAAACTTCTGCACGACCGCCCGGTGGCGGATAACGTCGCTCTGCCCCTTATCATCGCCGGCGTTCAACGGCGGGAAATCGACAAGCGCGTGCGGGCAGCGCTCGATCAAGTCGGCCTGCTCGGCCGGGAGAAATCCCGGCCCCTGGAACTCTCGACCGGGGAACAACAGCGCGTGGGGATTGCGCGTGCCGTGGTAGCAAAGCCTGCGCTGCTCATCGCCGATGAACCCACCGGCAATCTGGATCCGGAACTCGGATTGGAGATTATGAAGCTCTTCAAACGCTTCAGCGAGGTGGGGGTAACCGTGGTGGTCGCCAGCCACGATGTACATCTCATCGAGCAAGTCGGTGCCCGGCGGATCGTGCTCAGCGAAGGCCGGGTGGTCGGTGAGGGTGCGGCGTGAGCGTCAACACCTACTTTGCGCGCCATGCCCAGGTGTTGGTAGGCTCGCTCGGCCGCATCGTGCGCCAGCCATTTGCAACATTGATGACCATGGGCGTGATCGCCGTGGCGCTGGCGCTGCCGTTGTTCCTGACGCTGCTGCTGCAGAATGCGCGCATCGCCACCGGCGGCTGGAACGAGGCCTACGACTTGTCGGTCTACATGGACAAGAGGGCGAGCGCCACGCGAGTGCAGGCCCTGATCAAGCAGCTCAATGCACGCGGCGATGTTGCCGCGGTACGTCTCATTACGGCGGATCAAGCGCTCGCGGAATTTCGCAAGGACTCAGGCTTCGGTCAGGCGTTGGATGCATTGAGTGAGAATCCCCTGCCCGATACGCTGGTGATCACGCCGACGTTGGCGGCAAGCACGCCGCAGGGCACCGATACCTTGAAAACTGCCATCGCGGCATTGAGCGATGTACAGACGGTGCAGATCGACACCGAATGGGTGAAACGGCTGCGCGCCATTCTGGAATTGCTGCGCCGCGTGGTCTTGCTCACCGGTGCCTTGCTCGGGGTCGGCATCGTGCTCATCGTCAGCAACACGATCCGTCTCGACATTTCCAACCGCCGCGCGGAAATCGAGGTCATGAAGTTGGTCGGAGCCTCCGATGGGTTTGCCCGCCGGCCGTTTCTTTATAGCGGCATGTGGTACGGCTTGGGAGGCGGTTTGCTGGCACTCCTCCTGGTCGCTCTCGCATCGGTGGTACTGGCCCGCCCGGTGGCGCAGCTGGCCTTCTTGTACGGCAGCGACTTTCGGCTCCAGGGACTGAAACTTGTGCCCGGGTTTGGTGTACTAATGATGGCAGCGGGTCTTTCTTGGGTCGGTTCCTGGCTTGCTGCGACGCGACATATACGAGCCATCGAACCGTCATAAGTATATGTTTTTAAATAATAAGCCGAGTGCCTCAGGCCGGCGCCGGCGTTAGCACTCGACCCCCAAGAGTGCTATTATTGCCACATGGATTCGACGCTGATTTCGTTCGGAGGTAGGCATTAAATGACTGCTGCTCTCGTCGCCAAACAGACAGGAATGATATTCGCAGGCCCCGTTGGGAGCCTGGATTCCTATATCGACCGCGTGTCGCAGATCCCCGTTCTTACGAAGGAGGACGAGGTCGCCCTGGCGGTCAGGTTTCGGTCCGAGGCCGATTTGGATGCGGCCCGGCAACTCGTACTCTCGCACCTGCGATTCGTCGTACATATCGCGCGAGGTTACCTAGGTTATGGCCTGCCCATGGGCGACCTGGTGCAGGAGGGCAATGTCGGGCTCATGAAGGCGGTGAAGCGCTTCGATCCCACGGTGGGGGTGCGCCTGGTCTCGTTCGCGGTGCATTGGATCCGCGCCGAGATCCACGAGTACGTGCTGCGCAATTGGCGCTTGGTCAAGGTGGCTACCACCAAATCGCAGCGCAAACTGTTCTTCAACCTGCGCAAGATGAAGAAGAATCTGGCCTGGCTGTCGGAAGCTGAAACGGCTGCGGTGGCCCGCGATCTGGGTGTCGATGTGGCTGACGTGCGGGAAATGGAGCAGCGCCTGTCGGCACGCGACATGTCCTTCGATCCGACACCGGAAAGCGACGAGGAAGAGACTTACTCGCCGGCCATGTACCTGCCGGCCAGTAATGCCGATCCCGCGGTGGAAGTGGAGCGCGCCGAGTGGGAGGAAGATTCGACCGACCGCCTGAGCATCGCGCTCGAAAAGCTCGATGAGCGCAGCCGCAGCATTTTGAAGCGCCGCTGGATGAACGATGAGAAGGCCACGCTGCACGAACTGGCCGATGAATACGGCATATCGGCGGAGCGCGTGCGGCAGGTGGAATCCAATGCCATCAGCAAGCTCAAAGGTTTGATGGCAACCGCCTAAGATGCGCTAGGCTGCTAACCTTCACGGACCTGGGCGGGCTCAAGACTCGATCAATAGTCGAATGCTACGCCGCTCAGTAGGAAAGCTTCCTGCTTAAGCGGCGGACATCATCGGCTGTCGGACAGGTTGCGGTGCGGGTACCGGGTACTGCTCGTCGATACCGGCAAGCTCTTCGCCCAGTGCATCGCGCAGCGATTCCAATTTACACAGGCGTTCGCGGGCTTCGGCCCAGGCGGCTTCCGTTGCAATCATGGCCTCGACCAGCGCCTCACATTCGGCGCGCGCGCTAGAAGCAGCGTTGAATGCGGCAAACCAACGGCGCTCCAGCATTTCGGCGGCGGCATCGCCATCCACGAAGCGATTACTCATGTTGACACTCATAGCCACGTCCCGGCACCGTCCTCGAGCCGCTCAATCTTCTCCATGATGCGGGCTTTCAGGCCTTCGGCGCGTTCCAGACGATCATGAGCTTTGGCGAGAATGAGGGTGTTGGGCGCGCGTGTTGCGGCCAGCGCCTGCAGCTCCGTACGTGCGGCCATACTGAGGTCGTATGCTTGGCGCCACTCCGATTCCAAACTCCTCATCCGGCTATCGAGGTCAAAATCGAGATTGCTCATGGATTTCTCTGCGCCCGCGTTACTGAATAATCCGAGGAACCGTTGCCTGACGCCCGCGCGCACGAACCAGCCAGGAATTCGCCACCCTCCCCGGGACCTGCGATCTGCTCGTATCCGGTGAGTCGCAATCCCAGGGATTCTGTCCGGATTTCAAGGCTGCGACCGCGGAACCGCTCGCCAGATTTTTCTGCAGCGCCCGCCAGGGTGAGTTCCACAATTCGTTGATGTCGCCCATACGCACTCCCGGCAGTATCAGTACGCAGGCATCAGGCGGCCTGACCGACGGGCAGCGCGATGGGTGCGAGGCGCGTCTGTTCGCGCAGCTTGGGCCAATCGATGATGCGCAGCTGTCCGTTCATGTCCTCGACCAACGAGGTGCAGCTTTCCACCCAATCGCCGTCGTTGCAGTACAAAATGCCTTCGATTTCCCTGATCTCGGCGCGATGAATATGGCCGCAGACCACGGTATCGACACCGCGCTTGCGGGCTGCCTGCGCAACGGACTCCTCGAAGCTGCCGATGTATTGAACCGCTGTCTTGGCCTTTTGCTTCAAATACATGGATAAAGACCAGTGCGGCAGGTCGAACTTGCGTCGAAACCAGTTGATATACGGATTCGCCGCCAACAATATGTCGTAGATGTTGCTGCCGAGCTTCGCCAGCCAGGGGCTGCACTTCACGACGCTGTCGAATTCGTCGCCGTGCAATATCAGCATGCGCCGGCCATCGGCGCCTTGGTGGATGTATTCGCGATGAATCTCCAGATTGCCGAATACCACCCCGTCGAACTCACGAAACACTTCGTCGTGGTTGCCCGGAACGAAAATGACCTTGGTGCCGCGCTTGGCCTTGCCCAAGATCGTCCGCAGCACATTGTTGTGGGCCTGCGGCCAGAACATGCTCTTTTGCATGCTCCACACATCGATGATGTCGCCGACCAGGAACAGGGTATCCATTTCCACGCGATGCAGGAAATCGAGCAAAAGATCGGCACTGCATCCTTTGAAGCCTAGATGGATATCTGAGATGAAGACCGTTCGCAATCGTATCGTCGCAGGGGCGTTACGCTCCAACATAATCTTCCTCCTAGGTCTGCCGAGTCGGGACCTAAGATCGCGATTCGGTGTTACGAATCCATGACTCGGGGAAGAAGATTTGCTTACAAAAAAATAGCTTAGGCGTGGAACGTCACGTGAAACAACACAACGCGATCAATCGCCCATGCCCGGAGCGCAAAATCGATAGCCAAAGCCGCGCACCGTTTGGATACAGGCGTGGTACCCGGGTGCCGCCAATATCTTACGCAATCGTTGAATGTTGACGTCGACCGTGCGCTCATCGATGCGGGGATCGCCGGCCCACACCCTCGCCAGGAGCTGGGACCGGTTGAAGGTTCTGCCGGGGTGAGACATCAGAAATTGCAGCAGTCGATACTCGGCACCCCGCACATGCAGTACCGCGCCTTGTGCCGTCACACGATTCGTGGAGGTGTCGAGCATCAGGCTATCGAAGCGCAACGGCGCCTGGCCGGTGTCATGGCGACGCACCCGCAAAACAGCATGAATTCTGGCGACCGCTTCGCGGACGGAGAAAGGCTTCACGATGTAATCGTCCGCCCCCATGTTCAATCCCGACACGATGTCCTGCTCAGCTGAGAAAGTCGAAAGAACGATCAGGCTGATGGGCTGAGTGATTCGAGTCTTGCGCACGGCCTCGAGCAGCTCAAGCGGAGCCAAGCCCGGCAGGTTCCAGTCGACAATGGCGAGCCGCGGCGGGCGATCCTGCAGCGCTGTCGCAGCCGCAGCACCGTCGGCAATGGTGCGGACGGAAAATTCGGAACGCTGCAGCTGATCACGCAGCAGCTCAACCACTGCGACGTCCTGATCGACAATCAAGATGTACTTTTGATCTTTGGCGGCATGCATGCGCCATCGCATTAGAGGCTTCGAGGATGACAATTCAGTGACATTTCCTTGACGGCGTTGCCCGCTAAAGCTCAATACCCGCCGAAATGCAATGGGTGCTGCCGACTAAAGATCGGCGGCGACGCGATTTGCCGCTCGCACGGAGACGTGAGTGTAGCCGCGCAGCGCCGCCGGCCGGCGGTGGGCGTCGGCTGCGGCATCATTCGCAGCCGCGTCGTTGTCGGACGCATTCCACGCCGCCAGCAGCAGTCCCAACGCCAGCCAATTGAGCGATGCCTCGCGGCGCATCGACCAGAAATCGCTTCCCGAACGACATTTCCCGAACATCGTCGCCATGACTGCTCCTCGTGTCAGGTGTTTGGTCTGTTTCGCACGAGGCCAGTGTCCTTAGAAAAGCCTTCTTCTTCGGGACGCAAAACGGGCAATCCGCGGGCCAATTGTGGCCAATGATGGCAACGCTCATTCGTGCGGCGATTCGCGGCTGAGCACCCATATTCGGCTATGATTCAGGCATGAAAAAGCAGATCGCGATCGTCGAGGACGAACCGGCCTTGCGCGAGAACTACTCGGCCGCGCTGGCCCGCCAGGGCTATTCGATCAAGGCCTATGGCAATCGCCGGACTGCCATGCAGGCATTCGGAATTCGTTTGCCGGACCTCGCCATCATCGATATTTCGCTGGAGGACGAGGCCGAAGGCGGGTTCGACCTATGCCGCGATCTGCGGGCGCTGTCGGCGGAGCTGCCCATCATCTTTCTCACCGCCCGGGACTCTGAGCTGGATGCGGTATCGGGTTTGCGGCTCGGCGCGGATGATTTTCTCACCAAGGACGTGAGCCTGGCGCACTTGGCGGCACGCGTCGCGGCGCTGTTCAGACGCATCGATGCGCTGAGGCGGCCCGACAGTGCCGTCGATCTCATCCGGCGCGGTGCCCTGACCATCGACGGTGAGAAGATGCAAACCACGTGGAACGGCACGCCGGTCACGCTTTCATTGACGGAGTTTTGGATCGTGCATGCCCTCGCGCGCAATCCGGGGCATGTCAAGAATCGCCAGCAGCTGATGGATGCCGCCAATGTGGTCTTGGACGACAACACCATCACATCGCACGTCAAACGCGTGCGGCGCAAATTTCAACAGGTCGATGCCGCATTCGACGCCATTCAAACGGTTTACGGAATGGGTTATCGCTGGGTCGAGTGAGCATTCGACTGCAATTGCTGATTGTCGCGCTCACCACCCTGGTGCTGCCCTGGGCGGGTTGCCAGTACGCCCGGGAACTCGAGACCGCGTTGCGCAGCTCACAGGAGCAATCGCTGCTGGCGAGCGCCGGTACCATGGCCAATGCGCTGTCGGCGCAGCCGCAGCGCGTGTTCCGCGATCCCAGCGACTCGCAGACATTCTCGGCGGCGGCGGGCGATCTCTATGTCTTTCCCCTGGTTACGCAGCCGCTGCTTGACGGCTACCGCGAAGATTGGGGCATCTCTGCGGAACCGACGCCGCTGCCCACTGCCACGAGGTATCGCGCCCGGCTGCAGGCCGGCTCCACCGAGCGCTATCTCTATTTATACCTCGAGGTCGACGATGCGCATTTCGATGCGGAACCCAACAATGTCAGGCCCAATCAGGACCGGTTCGATCGGGTCAATTTGACCCTGCAAGGTCCTGATGGGCGCGCGAGGTATTTCTTCGGCACCGATGCGCCCGGTTTGATCGCGGCGCAAAGCGCGATCAAGGCGGACGAGGGCACGGATCGGGTGGTCACGGAACCTCGCATCCAGGCATTCTGGCTGCAGACGGCGGCCGGCTACCATCTTGAAGCACGCATTCCCTTGAGCTTCGTCGGCCGGCGCCTCTGGGTCGAAGTCATCGATGGACGAGGTGACGGCGAGGCAGGCTTTTCCGCGGACAGTTCCGACGGCGGCCGCTTGTTCTTCGCCACGGCGGGATTGGATACGCTGCTCGACTCCTATGTCGGCGATGGCACCCGCGCCACGGTAGTCGACGCCAATGGGCTGCGGCTCGGGACGACGGGCACCACCGCGCCGAAAAATCCAAGCGGTGATGCCGAACCTGAACCCATTTGGTATCGCTACTTCCTGGGAGCGGATACCGCCGACATGCCTCAGGTCTCCTCATCCCCGGATCGCCTGAACGGCGACAGCGTGCCCGCCGCGCTGCAAGGGCATCCACACGCGCAGTGGATGCTGGGACGGAACGGCCGCGATCTGCTGCTCACGGCCGCCGCACCCATCGTAATCGACGGGCACGTACAGGGCGCCGTCATTCTCGAGCAGGCCGCCGACCAGCTGTTGGCGCTGCGCGACCGTGCTCTCGCGCGGCTGTTCAACCTCACCCTGCTCGCGACCGCCACCGCGGTCATCATTATGTTTGCCTTTGCCACGTGGATCAGCCTGCGCATCGGGCGGCTGCGGACGGCGGCCGATTCCGCGGTGGGCAGCGACGGCAAGATCCAGCTGCGCATGCCCGAGTCGTCCGGCGCCGACGAGATCGGTGCACTGGCGCGTGGCTTCGAGCGGCTGCTGGGCCGCCTCAACGAGCACACCCAGTACCTGCGTACCTTGGGCGGGAAACTGTCGCACGAGCTGCGGACGCCGCTCACCATCGTGCGCTCCTCGCTGGACAATCTCGAGTCGGAGGGCCTGCGCGATGATCAGCTGCGCTATATCACGCGCGCACGCGAAGGTACTCAGCGCCTGCAATCCATCTTGAGCGCACTGGGCGCCGCGGCGCGGGTCGAAGAGAGCATCAAGCAATCCGACAGGGTGAATTTCGATCTGCGTGATCTGCTGCAGTCGGCCGTGGCGGCTTATCGGGACGGCTTCCCCAACGCGCGCTTCTCGCTCGAATTGCCGGAAAACCCCTGCTTCGTTCTCGGCGCCCCCGATCTGCTGGTGCAGCTGCTCGACAAGCTCATCGAGAATGCCGTGGATTTTTGCACGCCGGACGGCAGCATCGTCGTGCGGCTACAGCGTGTGCAGACTTGCTATGCGCTGCAGATCGAGAACGATGGTCCGCTCATCCCGCCGCAGCTCATGGGCAGTCTGTTCGAATCATTGTTCGAGCAACGGGAGGGGCAGGATGACAAGCCGCATTTCGGCCTGGGGTTGTACATCGTGCGGCTCATCGCCGAATTTCACGGCGGCACGGCCGTGGCCGCGAACCGGGAGAATGGCAGCGGGGTGGTTTTCACCATTACGCTGCCGATGATCTAGCGCTGCCGATGAAGCGGCCGATGCTCCAGCGCAGCCGGTGAACTAGCTGGTGAAGGTCTAGTTGACGATGATCTGGCGCCGGCGACGATACTGGGCGCCGATACCGTCAAGCAGCAACGCCCGAATTCCCCACCTCTCCCAAAGCCAGTGCGGCAGTGCCCGGGTAGCCCTCATGCGTGAGCAGCCATTCTTTGCGCTCCAGGCCGCCGCCGAAGCCCGTCAACGAGCCGTTGGCACCGATGACGCGATGACAGGGAACGATGATGGCAATGGGATTGCGTCCATTCGCGAGGCCGACGGCGCGCGAGCCGTTGGGATTGCCAATGCGCTTGGCGAGCTGACCATAGCTCCAGGTTTTGCCGAAGGGTATTTTTGTGAGCTCGCGCCACACCCGCTGCTGAAATTCGCTGCCCTGCATTTTCAAGGGCAGATCGAATTCGCGCCGAGTGCCCGCAAAATATTCTTTCAGCTGGCGCACGGCGGCCGGGAGCGCGCCTTGCGAGGCGTTCTCCACCCAGTCTCTACCCGGGGGCGGCTGTTTCATCGGCTTGTTCCTGTATAGATTCATGTACAAGCCGGTGAGAGCGGTGCCGTCCGAGGTGAGCATCAACTGTCCGATCGGACTGTCGACATAACAAAAGTTGTTCATGGAGCGAACCCCTGTGATTGCCAAAGATACTGTGCCGCATATGCACGCCAAGGCCGCCAAGCCTCGGAACGCTGTTCCAATTGCCGCCGATTGGATTTAGCGGCGCGCATCAATACCAAATCCCCGGTGGGAAATGCATCGGGCCAATGCAGCGCGCGCATGGCGATGTAATTGGCGGTCCAATGGCCGATGCCGGGCAGGCTCATCAATTTCTCGATTTGCTCATCGACATTGGCTGCGTAGGACAGCGCGATTTTTCGCATCGCAACCGCCTCGGCCAGACCCACCAGGCATCGAGCGCGGGCACTCACCATCCCTAAGGCCGCGACATCTTCGGCGGCGATAACCGCCATGCGATCCGCACTTGGACTCAAGCGATTGAGTTCAGCATAAGGTGTCGCGATGGGTTCGCCGAATTCATGAGCCCAGCGCCCTGCAATGGTGCTCGCCCCCTTCACCGATACCTGCTGCCCTAGCACCGTTCGCACGGCCAGCTCGAAGCCGTCGAAGGCGCCGGCAACCCGCAGACCCGGCAGTCTTCGCACTGTCGCGGCCAGAAGGTCATCTTGCCGCAACACCGTCCTGACCGAATCCGGTGCCGCCCCCAAATCGAACAGATGCTTCACTCTGCCGATCACTGCGCCGATGACGGGAGTCAAGGAGGGCGAGATTTCCAAATTCAGCGCATTGGCGCTCGAGTGCATCGACACGGCAATCCAGCCCTTTGCATCTCCTATCGCCACCGTGCGTCGATAATGCGTGGCATCGGCCATCTCAACGCCCGGAATGCCGCGCAGCCGTAAATAAGCCAGTAAGCGTTCCCAGGCCAGGGGCGGCCTGAATTCCAATTGAACGCTCAAGGTATCGGTGTCGACGGCCGTGCCGCGCACTGCGCGCGGGCTCAGTCCATACCGAGATTTGAACAAGGCGTTGAAACGCCTGACGCTGCCGAAACCGCTGGCAAAGGCGATGTCCGTTTGGCTAAGAGAGGTTTCGCGCAGCAGGCGCTTGGCCAGCAGCAGCCGCTGGGTCTGCGCCAGTTCAATGGGCGAGACCCCAAGCTCAGCTTCGGTGACCCGGCGCAAATGCCGGTCGCTGACACCCAGGGAGGCCGCCAACTCGCCTACGCGAGCGCTCGACAATGCATGCTCTTCGATGCCGGCCATGGCGGCTCCGACCAGTCGGCTGACCGCATCCACCGGCGCCAATCCCGGCGCCCGTTCCGGGCGGCAACGCAAGCAGGGCCTGAAACCTGCGCCTTCCGCCGCTGCCGCATGCGAATAAAAGCGCATGTTCTTGCGAAGCGCCGGCCGCGCCGTGCATATCGGGCGGCAATAAATCTGCGTCGAGGTGATGCCCACGAAAAACCGGCCGTCAAAGCGGCGATCCCGCGCCACCACCGCGCGATAACAGGCATTCGGGTCGAGGTCCATGGCGCTACATTAGACCCTATCCGGGCACAATACTCGCCGTTTTCGGACCTAGATATGTGCTTTTGCGCCGCGCGCAGAAAATTCTCAAGGGCGAACCGCGGGTGGAATTGGCGCCAGCAAATCTAGCTTCGCAGCCACACTCCGACAGGCGGCAACTAAATCTGCCACAAGGCGCTCGTCCACATTGAGATCGCCTTCATATTCTCCAAGGTTGCGAACTGAATGACATTTATCCAGCACGCGCCACACTTCGGGACCCAATCCGAGCGTGTGGGGCAGTGCTTGAAAGACAATGTAACGATTGGTCGACCGGTATCCATGCCAACGCAGGGCGGCCAAGCAAAGCGCGTGCGCAGCGTTGTATGCAAGATCGAAGCGGCTTTCCAGCGAGTTGGAGCTCTTCGCAGAATCAGTTAATCGAGCCAATGCAGATCGCTTTAAGCCTGCAAATTCCTTCGCGTCGGGGGCTTCCTTTTGAAGAGGCCTGCCGGGGCCACTCAAATTCTCAAGCGGCGAAGCCACGACCTTCTCCGATCACCCATAGTTTTGGCTGCGCCAGCACGCGCTTGACGAAGGCGTTATCGTCAAGGATCCGCTTGTTGACTTCGATTGCTGAATACAAGGTCGGATTTACGGTTCGCTTCAGCCGGCTCGTCGCAGGCTCAAGTGCCGCAAACAGATCGGCATATGCAATCTTCTCGCTTATGATCATAAGATCGATATCGCTTTTCGCGGTGTCCTTGCCCTTGGCGACGGAACCGTAGATGAACGCTTGATCGATCTGCCCCGCTAACGGCGCGAGAGCTGCCCGCAAGACATCCACAAGGCCCGATGTCTTCAATACTAAACCACGTAGTTCCTCGAATATTGGGGCCAGTGCGTTGGCTTGATAGTGTTTCTGATTGCCCACCCGCCTGACTGTCACTAGTTCTGCGGCTTCTAGCTGGGCGAGTTCACGCTGAACTGCACCGGACCCGGAGCACGCCAAGGCGATCAGCTCATTTGCGTAGAAACTTCGTGCGTGATTTCCAAACAATACAGCCAAGACCCGCTGCTGCACCCTTGTGAACAGTGCATCGGCAACGCCGGAGCTTACCGGCGTGCGACTGGTGACTTGCCGTTTCTTAATACCCATTCTGGGTATCTTACTACCCAATTTGGGTATTTACCAGAGATCGACCACACATCACCGCAAAGGCCTGTCCGCTAGGGAGCGATTCCACCGCTGCAAACTCACGTAGCCGAGTTCTGGCTATCCGGAAGGTGAAGCGAAGTTGTTGGCCTTTAGTACGATAGGAGAAAATCACGTGCCGGACAATCGGCTTACTCGGTTGTTTGCTGGTCCAGAACCGACATGGAGTGTGCAATGACTAGAGAATTCTGCGGAACTATACCCACGCTGATAGTGAGCTTTGCATTGGTCCTCGGCGTCGGCATCTCCCGCGCGACGGACAATCTGGCGACACCCGCAAGCCCAAGACTGCAAGATTTGGCGTCCGAGATCGAAAAGGGGAATTCAATTGCCCTTGAGGCCTTCTGGGAGCAAGTGAAACGTGAGCGGGCGCCCTTGTGCGAAGAAATCCCCGATCGACCGAATGATGTCCTTTACACATTTTTGTGGCGCACGGCTGATCCAAAAGAGGGCAAGGGCGTCAGATTGAATCGTACCTGGCCGTCACCCGGCCATCCTCGTCAGGAAGCACTTGCGCATTTGCCCAATTCCGACGTCTGGTACTTAAGCGATGTCTTGCCGCGAGCGGCGCGGTTTTTCTATGGAATCGGTGTGCCGGAGGAGCATCCGCGGAGTGACGGAGTGGACCCGGGTTCCGCCGATCCGCTGAACAATCGAACGCTCGCTGCCGGAAGCCTTGAACACCCGGTGAAGTATCCCTTCGTGGAGGGACCCGCGGCGCCGCACAGCCCGTATCTTGAACGGCGCGCGGATGTTCTCCATGGTGTCGTGACAGATCTTGAGATCTCCAGTGCCGTCCTCGGCACCAAACGGAAGGTGTCGATTTACACGCCTCCGGGCTACGAATCCAGCAGGTCGCCTAAGGCCTTCATGATGGTATTCGATGGCGACGCGTATCAATCGCGCGTTCCGACGCCGACTATTCTGGATAATTTGATTGCAGACCACCGAATCCCGCCGGTGGTCGCAGCATTTGTGTTCACGCCTGAGGGCGTCAATCGAAATGACGATTTGACTCCCAACAAGCTCTTCCAAGATTTCTTGAGCGGCGAGCTGATGCCGTTTATCAGGGCCCGATACAATATCAGCTCGAACCCTCGGCTAAATACCATTGGCGGCAGCAGTCGCGGTGCGCTAATCGCCTCGTACAGCGGCCTTTGTCATCCGGAGATCTTTGGCAATATCATTTCTCTGTCGGGCTCGTACTGGTGGTCACCGGGAGAAGTGAGCGGTCAACTCGTTGAAGACTCGGGATGGCTTGTAAAGCAATTTGCGGAATCACGGAGCGTGAGTCTCAACGTCTACATGGATGTGGGCACCTGGGAAGGTCCCGGCCAGCTAATGCCCAATCGAGTGCTCCACTCGGTGCTTAAAGGCAAAGGCTGTCAAGTGATCTACGTCGAGTTCCCAGGTAGTCATGCGCCATTTAATTGGGTGGAGGCGTTCCCGGACGCCATCATTGCGACCCTGGGGTTCAAGTCGACCGCGACTGGCCACAAACTCAAGCCAGCCGCGTGAGCCAACGGAGGCAGTAACAACACGCCATTTGCCTTGGCGCACCCTGTAGCGGTTCTGCCGCTCCATTCGAAGTGGCCGACCGTGTTCCTGGCGATCGTCGTCGCCCGACTGCAAGACACGGGAGCTGCAAAGCAGCTTCAATGATAGGATTCGCGAGTGACAAGAAGGACAATCAAATCACGCGCGCCTTCCTTGGCATTCCTGCTCGCTAATGCGGTGAGCGCCTTTGCCACACCAGTAACTCCCGAGGGCGCATTCTCAAAAGACCAAGCGGAACTGGGGGAACAACTTTTCGCTACCCACTGCTCACAGTGCCATACACGGGTTCAAGTGGCGGACCTGGTATTTGGGCGGTGGAATGGACGACCGCTGAGCGATGTGTTCGAGCGGGTGAGCAAAACCATGCCGCCGGAAGGCGAGAAACTACAGTACCAGCAGTATCTCGACATTCTTGGTTCATTTTTTGTTCAAAAAGGCTTTACTGCCGGAGACAAACCAGCGCGGCTGGGCGATGCCGAATGGAGGCAAATTATTGTTCAGACGGACGATCAGGCATCGAAAAGGACCGAGAGCAAACCTCTGGAGTGGGCGTCTTATCGAGGGAATCTGCTGTCCCAAGCCTATTCGCCGGCTCGTCAGATCGACCGCGACAACGTAGCGCACCTCAAGATTGCCTGGCGATGGTCTGCCAGGAATTTCGGCCCCACTCCGGAATATAGAAATACCACGACTCCATTGATGATCAACGGGATGCTTTACTTCACAGCGGGCGTTACGCGCGACGTCGTCGCTGTCGACGCCGTCACCGGCGAAACTCTTTGGATTTGGCGACCCCAAGAGTCACAGGAGCGCTTCGATCAAGCGCCACGCAAAGGATCTGGCCGAGGCGTGGCCTATTGGCGCGGTCGCCATGATTCGGATCGAGTGTTCACCGTCACGCCCGGCTTCCAACTTGTCGCGCTGGACGCAAGGACGGGAAGGCCCGTGCCGAGCTTTGGCAACTCGGGTCGTATCGATCTTAAGGTGGGATTGAGAGTGCCGCCGGGCGCTCCCGCGGACATCGGGTCGACGTCTCCGCCGCTTGTTATGGGCGACGTGGTGGTAGTGGGGCCGGCACTATTGCCGGGATTGCGGCCAAAGTCCCGCGCTAATGTGAAGGGTGACGTACGGGCGTTCGATGCCAGAACAGGAAAACAGTTGTGGACCTTCAAGACAGTTCCCGATTCCGCCGAAGCCACAACGCAAGATTGGGGAAATGATTCAGCGCTGTACACCGGCAATGCGGGCGTCTGGGCACCTATGTCTGGCGATCCGCAACTCGGTTTGATTTATTTGTCCGTTTCACCGCCTACCAACGATTACTTTGGGGGAGCGCGACCCGGGCGCAATAGTTACGCCAATAGCTTGGTGTGTCTCGATGTTGCAACCGGCAAACTGCGTTGGTTTTTCCAGATCACACATCATGACCTCTGGGACTGGGATTTGCCCGCGGCGCCAATACTGGTTGACATCCCACAAGGACAGAATGGCCAAGTGATCCGGGCTGTCGCGGAGGTGACAAAACAAGCGTTTCTGTACGTATTTGATCGGACCAACGGCAATCCCCTTTGGCCGATAGAAGAACGTCCTGCACCGCAGTCCACTGTACCCGGCGAAGTAAGTTGGCCGACGCAACCGGTCCCAACCAAACCAGCCCCGTTCGACTTGCAACGCATTACCGCAGCTGACTTGATTGATTTCACGCCGGCGCTCCATGATAAGGCGGCCGAGGTGCTCCGCAATTATGAGCTTGGCCCACTCTACGCGCCGCCCACTGTTGCCGCGCCAAGCTCAACGGCGCGCAGCGTCATCAAGCTCCCTTCAAATCTTGGTGGCGCCAACTGGCAGGGCGGAGCAGTCGATCCAGAGAGCGCCGTTGTTTACGTGGGCTCAATGACTGTGCCCGAAGTGGACGAGCTCGAGCCCGCGCCAAAAGGATCGGACGCAGGATATGTTCTCGCCGACAATTCGCCGCCGAATGTGGATGGTTTGCCGCTGCTCAAGCCGCCCTGGGGCAGAATCACCGCAATCGATCTCAAGAGTGGCGAGCACCTTTGGATGCGGCCCAACGGGGAGGCGCCGGCGAGCGTCAAGACTCATCCTGCATTGAAGGGGATCAAGCTGCCTCCGACAGGCAAGCAAACCCGAGCAGGTTTGCTGGTGACTAAGACCTTGTTATTTGCCGGAGAGGGCTGGTCTGGCGATCCCGTGTTACGGGTTCATGATAAAAACACCGGCGAAGTGCTCGCTGAGATTCCGCTCCCCGGAACGCAGATAGGATTACCGATGAGCTACGTGTGGCACGGTCGGCAATTTATCGCCTTGACCGTAGGTAACGGCGAGGATCCGGCGGAACTCGTCGCACTCGCATTGCCGTAGTCGGCTCCGTCCCGCATCTGGGAGTCACAAGGCGGCCATTGCCGGATGGGTGAGCGGCCACGGCATCGCCAAAGAGGCAGCATGGGTCACGCGACTTGCATAGCCGCTTTGGCGGTGAAGTCCTCGGTCGATCTCGTAGTATTAGAGCCGAAATAATGCGAGCATCGTCAACTTGGGCACCCAGGGAACCTGGCGTACAACTTCACAGGTGTTCGAATGAAGAATCATTTGTCCGTCGCATTGCTGTTGCTGGTGTTCGCGATGTGCTTGCCAGCAAGTGATGTATATCCCGCCACCAACTCGCAATCACTCATCGGTACCTGGAAGTTGATCAGCGACAAGCAAGTGAAAGCCGACGGGTCCTCAACTGATCTTTATGGCTCTTCACCTCTGGGTCAGCTTATTTATGGTTCGCGCGGATATATGTCCGTGCACCTGCTAACGTCGGATTTGGCAAAGTGCGGCACCCAAGATCGACGAAAATGCCCGGACAGTACGGCGCGGGCCGCTTTCGATAACTACTTGGGATACTGGGGCCGCTTCAAGGTAACTGTCGGCGGCAAGTCCGTTGTGCACATCATCGAGGGGGCCTCAGCTCCCGACTGGATTGGAACGTCGCAGGAGCGTTTTTTCGAGTTGTCCGGTGATCGGCTTACCCTTACCACTCCCATGCAGCAGATTGCGGGCGTCGAATCGAAGACAGTGCTTGTATGGCAGCGGGAGAAGTAGCGCAACGCCTGCCGGCCTTAGCAACCGCAGACTCGCTCCAACTCCTGTTTGGCCGGGAGGGCCTGAGCCGGAGAGTGGCGCCTTTTGGTTGCATCGTTGCGCCCGCAGTGGCCGTCTTAGACAGCTTGGTCGCGTCAGAGCACGCCGGATTTTATAACAGCAGTTTGCACCAAGGATCACGCTTGTGTGGCGAGGGTTGAAGGTTTCTCACGAGTGCCTTCTACGGTCTCTACAAAGCTGCGCTCCTCACGAAGGATAAAACGTCGGCTCTGGGCCATCGCAAAGTTCTTTTGCGCTTCCGGATCTGATCTCAAGCGCTTTCGATACGCCTCGTAGGATGCGAGGCTGTCGAATGCGATGAGTCCCCACGCCACGTCGTTGGTGCCCTCGTAAGGGAGGAAATACCCCACCAGATGGCCACCACATCGAGGAATGATTCGGCCCCAGTTCTCGGCGTATTCCTTGAAGGCCTCTTTTTGGAAGGGATCAATCTGGTATCGGATGAAGCAAGTTATGCGCATCGCTTTGCTCCTTGTCGATCGGCATCGCAAAGTCTATCGGGAGAGGCCCATCGGTGGGGTCGTTTCCACGAACCTATCTGGTGATGATCTCGGCCACCACCGTGGCTAGTGCCCGTCCGAGGAGAGCATGCTGATCGGCATCTAGGTGCACGCCGTCGACACGGCTGGCACTGGTGACAGCTCCTGCGTCGAAGTAGTGGCAATTCATTGCGGTACATACCTCTCGGTATTCTTTCGCCAACCCGGCGCACTTCTCGGGCGCACCTGCAAATTTCGATGCGATCGGACCCCTCGGTGCCTCAATGGGAGGGGGAGCCACGACTAGTATGGGCGGTACTGGCATGCCAGGCTCGATGGGCGCTTGCCGGACCGCGCGAACGAGGGTTGCGACCCCCTGTGCCGCGTGCCAGGCGGTATGAGGATGCACAGACTGAAAGTCGTTGGTGCCTAGCATGAGGACGACGATTGCCAACGGTGAATGCATCTCTATTTTTTGCGCAAGTCCGACGAGCCCATTGCGGCCCGGCAGGAAGGGATCCTCGAATACTGTTCTCCGACCGTTCAAGCAGTCCTCCAGGACCCGCACTGACCGTCCCTGCTTGATCAGTTCAGCTTCGAGCACGCCCGGCCAACGCTGATCAAACTTCAGCCGCTGGCGCGTTGTCGGAATAATCCCCCATGAGAGCGAGTCGGCATATACGAATATCTGGTCCATCAATCGGAACTCACTTTTGGCACGTGGCGATCAAGTCGGATGCGGGTCCGGAGGTAACCGGCTGTTAAGCCGCTTGCAACGCGAGCTGGAAAACCGGAATGGCGCGGTCCGACAGCATTGCTTGCAACTCGGCGGTTGAGTGCTTCTTGGGCGTCAGCCAGGCCTCTAGGTGTTCGGGTTTCAGATTGATGATGCAGCGGTCGTGACCGGCGGCGGCTACGTCCGCAGGAGGATCATCGGTGATGGCGGCAAAGCTGCGAAGATCGGGCTCCTTGGGATCCGTCCAGTGAGACCAGAGGCAGGCGATGTACATGGTTTGGGCAGGTTCGGGTTTGAATTGTAGGACGACGTTTTCCTCCGCTTCGCCGGCGTTGAGCGCTCGGTGCTCCATCGTGTGGCGCTTCACATTCTCGTAAAAGCTCTCCACAACCATGATGGCGTGATGGGAACCGAACTGTTCGCCCCAGAATTTTTCTAGGTTGTCTCGCCTCGCGTTATAGAGACCCGGGAACTGCCGGTCAATGAACTTAGGTTTGCCCGCCGGCCGGCAGTGGTAGCGCATAGGGGTAAGAAGGTTCTCGCCGTCCCTCTTGGCGATCACGCCGGCATGGACGAAAGGAAAGATGCGATTGTCTTCTTCATTTGGTTCGGAGCTGCGCAAGTTGCCAAGCTTGCCGGTAAGCGTTTCGATCTTGGTTGTCGCAATCCGGACATCTTCGCGCGCCTTCTTAGTTTCTTTTTCTTGAAGGCCGCGCTGCGCATTGACGAGACGCGTCCTTTGACTGAAGAGCTCTTTCTCCATCTTTGACGCGAGCCGCGCGCGATGTTCGTCGATCGCGCCTTTGATACGGCGCTCCTGGTCGGTTGTGGGGTCGTCGAAGTTGGCTTCGAAGCCGCGGGAGATGTTTATGCTCGAATCCTCGAGGCGCCGAAAGAAGAGCCGCTCGACTTCGCCATAGTCGATCCGGATGCCGAGTTGCCGATGCAGCTTGCGGGCCATCTGGATGACTTGGGCGGAATAGCACATTGGCCGATTCTACCTAGCCGTCTAAGCTTGCGGGCCCGGCCGTAGGTCAATCCTGCTTCTGCTCGATCGCTTCGATATCGGCGAGATCCAGTTCGACGAGCAAATCGCGAAAGTCCTCCGGGAGTTAGTTCACGTATGGCGGCGGGGCAAAAATATTATGGGCGTTTCGTGACGGGTGTAACAAGGAGCTTCTCTTCCAGCCAAGGCCCAACTTTCTCGCGTGAGCTGTTGTACGAGAGAAACGGCACTGAGGCCGGACAATGGCGTGGGATCATGCGCAACGCTACCGAGCGAGGCCCGATTTAGGATGGCTGTCCGGCGACGTTGGTCGGCCCGAAATTTCCGTTCAAGGTTATCCATGAACTTTAGCCTATCACAACGGCGCCGCTTGCGCGCATACATAAGCCATTGATTAAGAAGACATTAAATCCTACCCGAGTCGCCGCACGAGCGGACGGACGGCGTAACCGATGGCGCGTGCGGGAGCGCGCGCGGACGCGGCTCCGGCGGAGGAACTGCTGCCGCAAGCTGTGCTGTGTCTTGCCTGCAGGTCCCACACCCGGGCGCCGCCGCATTTCGAACAACGTGCGAGCGATCCCAACGCCCACGTCCACGCAGAAATGCCTGACCGCGCCCCGCCATTTGTACAGGGGTGCAGACGCGACGGTATTTTTGGCGATATCCGTAAGAATTCGCCGGGACCGACGACTACCTATGACAGGTAGCGCGAGGAACTGATTGAGATGGGAGCATGGGCGTGAAGCAGGACGATCGGTATGCCCTCGCAATTGCATCGTTTGGCCCTGCATTGCAACGATTGGTCCGCGGCTTTGAGGCGGACCCGGATCGGCGTCGCGATCTGTTACAAGAAATCCACATAGAACTGTGGCGGAGTTTGGGGACTTTCGAGGAGGAATGTTCGCTGCGAACATGGGTTTACCGTGTTGCTCACAATGTCTACGCCTCCCACGTCATACGCAGCCGGCGACTGAACTATGCGGGGGCTGCAAGTCTGGACGAGCTCGCGGACACACCAGATCGTGGCAATCCGGAAGTGATTGCCAGCGATCAGCAAACTCTGGCATGGCTGCATCAAACGATTCAGCTGCTGAAGCCGCCGGACGCCCAGGTGATGTGCCTCTACCTGGAAGACATTGGTGCGAGCGACATAGCGGAAATAGTTGGTATTTCACCTGGCGCCGTAGCAACAAGGATTCACCGAATTAAAACCATTCTGGCCCGAATGTTCCAGAACGGAGGGTCTGATCATGACCGCGCCTGAGAAACACGACATCAAGGCAATCTGGGGAGCACAAGCAGTGGAACCAAATCTCGGAACTGTCGAGCAAATTCGAGCCAATGCCGATAAGTTTCAATCAGCCGTACGGCGGCGCAACCGGATCGAATACGCCGCTGGGGCGTTCGTCGTCGCTGGATTCGGGTCGTACATCTGGATCTTCCGGTCCCCGCTCATGCAGTTGGGAAGCTTCCTAGTCATTACCGGGGCCATATTCATTATGGTGTGGATTCATTTCCGTGCGTCGGCAAAACCCATTCCTTCCCATATATCGTTCATGGATTACATTTCGAGGTACCGCGAAGAACTTCGCCGTCAGCAGTCGGCGCTGCGGACAGTGTGGTTGTGGTATCTCGCACCGTTGGCGCCGGGCCTTGGGCTGTTCACAATCGGCATAAGTCGATTGCTCGAACACGCGCCGGCAAACCGGCATCTTATGTGGCCCTTAGTGGTCGTTATGATCGCGGTGTTCGCAGGAGTCTGGCTACTCAATTTGTGGGGTGCTCGCAGACTGCAGCATAAGATTGATGAATTGAGCCGTCTCCTAGTGAGTTGACGAATCGCATTCTGCCTTCGCGATTCCAGACATTGAGCGTCAGGACTGCCAGCGATTGAGATCTAGAAGACGACAAATTGTCCAACATGCGCGCGCCTTAGGCCGTATGCGTCTTTGTAGAGTCGGCATGAACGTGAAACCCTTTGTTCATGATCTTCCAGTGGCCATCGACTTTGAGCAGCGTGAACAGATCCGTGTAGTTCGTGCCGGTCCAATGCTCGAGCTCGAGGCGGACGCTTGCGATGCTGCCAGCGACGTCGATGCTCAGTATGCGCATGGCAATACGACATCCTCGCCAAAATTCCGCCCAGCGATTCAGGTTGTCGCTCGAGGCATCTTGGCTGCTTGCGTAAATCCTTCATTCTTTCATTAGGTTGCGAAAAATAACTCAGGCATGCCCGGCATTCTAAAGATGGTGATAACGGCTTACTGAAAAATTCGGCGCCAGCGTTGGAATAAAACAAACGCAGCGTGAGTCTCTGTCAACAGTAGCCATGGATCGAGCGCCAGATAGGATGGTGCGAGGATGCGCAGACCCGCTTTTGTTCTGGTCACGTTGATCGACTCGCTCGCCGGTTATACCGGTCCGGGTTCCTCATGCGGTGCCGATCTTTACGGCCACGGTCAATACAAGGCCCAGCCTCACAATATCTTTGCGCTCAATCACGCGCACTACTCTAGCTGCACTTGTTCCCAGCGCTCGCGCGAGGTCTCCGCGCTGACTCCGCAAGCCCGGTCATATCGCCACAAGGCGCAGTTGACGGAATTTATTCGCAAGACACGGAGGAGAAAACAGCAAGCAAACCAGCCTTTCAATTCGTTGATCTACCCTTCGATTCGAAACTTATAACCAACGGATGGAGATGTGTATGACGATTTCGATTCCACCAAGAGGATCTTTACTGCGAGCTTGCCCGAGCTTGGTCAGCAGAGTAGTTCCTGCAACCATCATTGCATTGTGTTCGACGTTGATGCAGGCCGCGCCGGCGCCGGCTCAAGTGATCGATGAGTCTTTGCCAACGGTTGTCAGCATTGGCGCCCCTGATCCTGCCTGCGCTTCTTCGGCCAACGGCAGCAGCCATATCATTTGCGTCTTCGCATCGGGCTCCGGCATGCTGTCGGCCGCATCGGTGCTGGTCAAGGCGGGTGCGTTTGCGTCGCCCGCGTTGGACACCGTAACAGTCCGCTCTACAGGTCCTAACAATCCTTTGTCTTTAGGCGTAACCGGTACCGTTGGCAATTCCAGTTGCTCGAGCGCTGCCGATGGTTCGGGGGATGTGGTCTGTGCCTTCAATGCGTCCGGCACCATGAAGGGACTGCGGTTCAATATATTTGCCGATCCTCAGCCATCACCCACGGTAGTGACTCTCGGGACTGCCGATTCGGCCGCCGTCAATGCCAGTTGCGCGATTGGGGCGCCTCGTTTCACCGTCACAGCTCCTGCGGCGGGCGTGGCGGGAGAAGGTCCCGCGGGAGACACAATCTGTGCTTTTCGTGGCGCCAACAATGAACTCATGGGCGTCGCGTTCAACCCGACCGTGGGGGCGTCATCTGTCGTCTTGCAAGACCTCCAGGTGGTGGCCACCGCGGACCCGAGCTGCGCGAATCCTCCCGACCAGGTGGTAGCCGCCAACGACAGCAACCAGGTGCTTTGCGCTTTCACGAACGCCAATGGACTGGATGGCATCGCGTTCGATCCGCGCACGGCATTCAGAAGCGGTGTGCAGAGCCTGTATTCCGGAACATCGTTTATAGGCACTCCGTCCTGCGCAGCTGTTATGCAGTTTGCGTTCCAGAATAATACCCTTATGAATGTTGACACGAGTGGCGACGCCCTATGCGCCATTATGAGCAGTTCCGGCACCTTGCAAGGATTCGCCTTCAATCCACGCACCTCATTTCAATCGGCGTTGCAGTCACTTAGCACCACGGCAGTGACTGGAACTCCGAGCTGCTCAGGGTTGCAAGCCAGCGCGACGGAAGTGATATGCACGGTGAACTCTGCTACCAGCAACAACAAGATTGTCGAGTTCGTCGAATTCGATCCGCGATCAGGGACGAGTTCGGGTCTGTCATTTTCTGGAGTACTGGCTGAGTCCAACGTCAGTTGCACCTTCCAGAACGCGAATTCGGATCAGTTGAGTTGCGCCGGATTCCTCCCATCCGCGAACGAGATGTTTGTTTTCATCCCCTCTACGGCAGGCGTTGTAGCCGGGCCGAACCAGAGTCCGCCGGTCGCGATCCCTCCGGCGCTTCCTTCCCTGCGCACTAACGTATCCCAAGTGACAAGCGGCGGCAGCGTAACCCTGTCGTGGACAACTCAGGCCGACGCTACGTCTTACAAGATCTACGAAACACTGTGTAATCCAGCGTCCTGCGCGCAGCCTCAGCCTGTCGGTCAACTCATAGCAACGGTCGCTAGCCCCCCTTTTCCGGTCACCATTACGAGGAATACCTTGTTTCAGGTTCAATCTTGCAACGCGTCGGGTTGTAACACTGGCTCGGAAACAGTAGGAGTTGCGGCCACGGGTCCCAACCGGCTCTAAGTAAAGTCCATCGCAAGAGACTTACGGACGGGACCGCTCAGGTCCCGTCTTTTTCATGACCCAGCGCCGGCGAATCGGCTGTGCTTCGGCACAGAAAAGCCACAGAGTCCTGATTCTGCCCCGAATCGCTCTGACGGCTCGGCGGAAGCTTGCTGCGGCAGGTGGGCGCCGTGTGCGAGGAGTCGCAAGGCGGCGGCTCTGACTTACGCTTCGTTGCGCAACCCCAAATAACCCAAAATCCCCTGCGCCGCTTCGCGGCCTTCGAATACCGCGGTCACCACCAGATCCGAGCCACGCACCATGTCGCCGCCGGCGAAGATTTTTGGATTGGTGGTCTGGAAGCGAGATTGCGGGGCGCCGGAAACACGCACCCGGCCATTGCCGTGTAGATGGACTTTTTGCGATTGAAACCATTCGGCGGGACTGGGCAGAAAGCCGAAGGCAATGATCACCGCATCGGCGGCAATGGTTTCTTCGGTTCCAGGCACCGCTTCCGGCACCCGCCGCCCGCGCGGGCCCGGAGGGCCCAATCGAGTCTCGACCAGCTTCACGCCCTGCACCCGGTCCACCCCGACGATTTCAATGGGCTGGCGATTGAAAAGAAAACAGACACCCTCTTCCTTGCTGTTCTTGTAGTCACGCCGCGATCCGGGCATGTTGTCTTCATCGCGCCGGTAGGTGCAGGTGACGCTGGCCGCACCCTGGCGTACGGCCGTTCGATTGCAATCCATGCCGGTGTCGCCGCCCCCGAGCACCACCACATGCTTGCCCTTCATGTCGATGAAGTCGGCGGCGTCGCTTTCCAGCTTCAGCTCTCGATTGATATTCGAAATCAGATACGGCAGGGCTTCGTGCACCCCCGGCAGATCCTCGCCGTCAAAGCCGCCTTTCACATAGGTGTAGGCGCCCATGCCGAGAAATACCGCGTCGAATTCTTCGATGATGCGTTCGAAGGCGATGTCGCGCCCCACATCCACATTCAGCCTGAATTCCACGCCCATGGTCTCCATGATTTCGCGGCGCTTCTCGACCACGTCCTTTTCGAGCTTGAAGGGCGGAATTCCAAAGGTCAGCAAACCCCCGATTTTTGCGTAGCGGTCGAACACCACCGGCGTGACGCCGTTGCGCACCAGAATATCGGCGCAGGCGAGTCCGGCGGGACCTGCGCCGATCACGGCCACGCGCTTATCGGTGCGCACCACATGGGACAGGTCCGGTTTCCAGCCCAAGCGGAAGGCCTCGTCGGTGATGTATTTTTCGATGGCGCCGATGCTCACCGCCCCCAAACCATCGTTCAGCGTACAAGCACCTTCGCACAGCCGGTCCTGAGGGCAAATGCGCCCGCACATTTCCGGCAGCGAATTGGTTTGATGCGACAGCTCCGCCGCTTCGAACAGCTTGCCGTCGTTGACCAGCGCCAGCCAATGGGGAATGTAATTGTGAACCGGGCATTTCCACTCGCAGAACGGATTGCCGCAGGAGATGCAGCGACCCGCTTGCTGGGCGGCGGCTTCGGCACTGTACTGCGAATAGATCTCGCGAAATTGCCGGGTGCGCACTTCCACGCCGAGCTTGTCCGGATCCTTGCGCGGGATATCGAGAAATTGCAAATGCTTGTCGGCCATGAGGCAAGTTGCGGCGCTCAGGCGGCGCGACGCAGATTCTCCAGCAGCGAATCGATGGCAGAAGCCTTCGGCTTCACCACCCAGAATCTGCCGATGTAGGTCCTGAAATCATTGAGCAATTGCGCGCCCCAGGCACTGCCCGTGGCGTGGCAATGCTGCTCGATGAGACCGCGCAGATGCTGTACATGCGTGCCCATGCCTTCGGGCGACACCCGATGAATATCGATCAAGTCGTGGTTGTAGCGATCGACGAAGTCGCGCTCCATATCGAGCACATAGGCAAAGCCTCCGGTGAACCCGGCGCCGAAATTGACCCCGGTGGTGCCGAGGACGCACACCACGCCGCCGGTCATGTATTCGCAGCAATGATCGCCGGTGCCTTCCACCACCGCGAGTGCGCCTGAATTTCGCACCGCAAACCTCTCGCCCGCCCGCCCGGCGGCATACAGCTCACCGCCGGTCGCACCATACAGGCAGGTATTGCCCATGATCACCGTGTCCCGGGCGACGAAATTCGAATGCTGCGGCGGCTTGACGACGATTTTGCCGCCGGCCATGCCCTTGCCCACATAATCATTGGCCTCGCCTTCCAGATTCAGGTGCAGGCCGCCGGTATTCCACACACCAAAGCTCTGCCCGGCGGAGCCTTTCAAGTTCACGATCAGGGGCGCTGCATCCATGCCGGAATTCCCCCAGCACCTGGCGATTTCCCCGGAGATGCGCGCGCCGATGGAGCGATTGAAATTGTTCACCGCGTAGGAGAACTCGCCGCCTCTCTTCAGCTCTATGGCGGCGCGCATGTCGCGCAGCATTTGTTCGGCGAGGACGCCGCGATCGAAGGGCTGGTTGTGCGGATCGACGCAGTATTGCGGCTTGTCGGAGACCAGAGCGGCATTGGCCAGCACCGGCCTCAAGTCCAGCTTGCGCTGTTTCGAGGTTTCGCCGGGCAGAATCTCCAGCCGGTCGGTACGCCCGATCAATGCCGCGAGCGTGCGCACGCCCATCGAGGCCATGATTTCGCGGCATTCGCGCGCCACGAATCTGAAGTAATTCATGACCATCTCGGGCAGACCGATGAAGTACTTGCTGCGCAGTACACTGTGCTGAGTGGCGATGCCCGTGGCGCAGTTGTTCAAGTGGCAGACACGCAAGTACTTACAGCCCAGGGCCACCATGGGAGCAGTCCCAAATCCGAAGCTCTCGGCTCCGATCAATGCCGCCTTGATCACATCGAGACCGGTCTTCAGTCCGCCGTCGGTCTGCAACCTGACCCGATGGCGCAGCTCATTGGCGCGTAGGGTCTGATGAGTTTCGGCGAGACCCAACTCCCAGGGTGTGCCCGCGTACTTGATCGAGGACAGGGGACTGGCCCCCGTACCGCCATCGTAGCCGCTGATGGTGATCAAATCCGCGTAGGCCTTGGCCACGCCCGCCGCCACCGTGCCGACGCCCGGTTCCGCCACCAGCTTGACCGACACCAAGGCCGTCGGATTGACTTGCTTCAAATCGAAGATCAGCTGCGCCAGATCCTCGATGGAGTAGATGTCGTGATGCGGCGGCGGGGAGATCAATCCCACGCCGGGGCGCGCGAATCTTAACGTGGCAATCATGTCGTTGACCTTGTGCCCGGGAAGCTGCCCCCCTTCGCCGGGCTTGGCGCCTTGCGCAATCTTGATCTGCAGAACTTCGGCATTGATCAGGTATTCCGCCGTCACCCCGAAGCGGCCTGATGCCACCTGCTTGATCTTGGAGTTCTTCTCCGTACCGTAACGCTTAGGATCCTCGCCCCCCTCGCCGGAATTGGAGCGGGCGCCGAGAGCGTTCATCGCGATCGCCAAGGCCTCGTGCGCTTCCGGCGACAAGGCGCCCAGGGACATGCCGGCACCGTCGAAGCGCGCAACAATGGCCGAGATCGGTTCCACCTCCTCGATGGAGATCGGCGCGCCGTCGCGCTTCAACCTCAATAAATCGCGTATGCAGGATACCGGCCGCTCATTGACCAGCCGCGAAAACTCCCGGTATTGCTCGTAGCTGCCCGCCATGACGGCCGACTGCAGCGTCGCAATCACATCCGGGTTGTACATGTGGTATTCGCCATCGTGCCGGTACTTGAGCAGACCGCCCTGCTCCACCGGCGCGCCCTTGTCCCAGGCGCGCCTCGCCAGGTACTGCGAGTCCGCCTTCAGGTCCTCGAAATCGGCGCCTTGAATGCGGCTGTCCGTGCCCGCAAAACATAGATCCACGACGTCATCACCCAAGCCCACGATCTCGAACAGCTGCGCGCTGCGATAGCTGGCCACGGTGCAGATGCCCATCTTGGACATGATCTTGAACAGACCCTTGCGGATCCCGCGCCGATAGCTGCGGCCCAGTTCCTGGCGTGCGATGGCCTCCATCTTGAGCACTCCTTTGCGCATCAGGTCGAACAGGGTCTGGTAGGCCAGGTACGGATACACGGCGGTGGCACCGTAGCCGATCAGGCAGGCGAAGTGATGCGCGTCGCGCGCCGTTCCGGTCTCGACCAGGATGTTGCATTTGCAGCGCAGTCCGGTGGCGACCAGGCGGTGATGCACGGCCCCGGTGGCGAGCAGTGCATGGATGGGCAATTTCCCCTTGACGAGATAGCGGTCCGAGAGCAGGAGCACGACCTTGCCCAGGCGCACGGCGGCTTCGGCCTGATCGCAAATACGCTCGAGCGCGGCTTTGAGATCCAGATGCTCCTCGTATTGCAGGTCGATGAATTCGTTCGGCACGCCGGAATCGGCGAGGGCCACGATCTGCCGCAGCTTGCGCTGCGAAAGCACCGGTGAACTCAGGACGATCTGCTCGGCATGCTGCGGCGCCGGCAAGAAGATGTTCGCCTCAGGTCCGATCTGCGTCTGCAAGGACATCACGATGCTTTCGCGCAGGCTGTCGATGGGCGGATTGGTGACCTGGGCGAATTGCTGGCGGAAGTAGTCGTACAGCGAACGCACCTTTCTCGACAGGACGGGCATCGGCGTGTCATCGCCCATGGAACCGACGGCTTCGCTCTCGTCTTCGGCCAGCACCCGGATGATTTCGTCGCGTTCTTCGGCCGACACATTGAACATCTTCTGATACTGGGCCAAGGTCTCGCGGTCGAAGGGCTCCGCGGCCAGCCGCGGATCGATGAGATCGGTCTGCAGATACCGCACACCTTTTTTAAGCCAGGCCTTGTAGGGGTGGCGGCTCTTGAGCAAGTCGTCCACCCGCTGGGTGTTCAGAAGCTCGGCGGTTTGCAGATCGAGCGCCAGCATCTCGCCGGGTCCGAGCTTGCCCTTGTCGAGGACATCCTCGGGCGAGTAGTTCCACACCCCCGCTTCCGAGGCGATGGTGATGTGACGGTTGCGGGTAATGACCCAGCGAGCCGGACGCAGACCATTGCGATCGAGCGTGCAGCAGGCATAGCGGCCGTCGGTGAGAACGACGCCCGCCGGCCCATCCCATGGCTCCATGTGCGTGGCGTAGTACTCGTAAAACGCCTTCAAGTCCGGATCGATCATGTCCACCGATTGCCAAGCGGGAGGTATGAGCAGGCGCATGGCGTGCATGGGATTGAGGCCACCGACCAGCAGCACCTCCAGCATGTTGTCCAGGGACTGCGAATCAGAGCCTCTCAAGGAAACCAGCGGCAGGATGTCGCTTAAAGCAGGCAGAAGCGGCGATTGGAACAACGGGCCGCGCGCCACCGCCCAGCTGCGGTTGCCCTGCACGGTGTTGATCTCGCCATTGTGGGCCAGATACCGGTAAGGGTGCGCGAGGCGCCACTGCGGCAGCGTGTTGGTGGAAAAGCGCTGATGGAAGACCGCCACCGAGGACTCCATCCGCGCATCCTCGAGGTCGGGATAGAACTGCGCCAGAAATTGCGGCATGACCATGCCTTTGTAGACGATGGTGCTCGCCGACAAGGACGGGACATAGAAGGCCGTATCCTTCCCTTCGAGCAGCTTCTCACTGCGCCGCCGCGCCAGGAACAATTTGCGGTTGAAGGCGGCTTCGTCGAGGTCCCCGCTGGTATTGACGAAGATCTGTTCGATGCGGGGCAGACTCTTGAGCGCTTCCGAGCCGCAGGCTGAAGGATCGATGGGAAGGATGCGAAAGCCCGCCACCTGAAGCTTCTCGAGCTGCAATTGCTCACAAAGCAGCCGGCGCGCCTCGGCGGCCTTTGCAGCATCGCGATCGAGGAATACCAACCCCGCGGCGAACATCGGTGCCAGCGTGAAGCCCGCCTCTGCGGCCACGGCTTTCAAGAATGCCGTGGGCTGCTTGATCAGCAGTCCGCAACCATCGCCCGTCTTGCCGTCGGCGGCGATGGCGCCGCGGTGCGTAAGGCGATTCAGAGAGCTGATGGCCGTTTGCAGCACCCAATGGCTGGGCCGGTCATCGAGACTGGCGATCAGTCCAAAACCGCAGGAATCCTTCTCGTGAGAAGGACGGCACAGGCCCCACTCCTGCGCACGCGGATCCGCGCCGTCGAGGCTGGTGCTGAAAGAGGCTGTGTGTTCGATCGCCATATCGCGCCCATACAGAAAGCTGACTCCGCGCGAACGGCGCAGGAGCCTTTTGAAAAACCAAGAACATCAATCGGTTCTAGTCAATTGGAAAAACAGGCCTGCGGCCGTTTTTGTCGATGCTGCGCAAGTCCGACATGTTGCTAGGGCCCGAAAGTTCGAGCACGGTTGGAGCAAACGCCGCGTCGCGCCTATGTGGGGTTTACCTTATATGGAGGCCGCCCTGATTGGCAAGCGGCTGCCGCGATCGACTGTCCAGCGATCAGCTCATCCGGCTGTCCCGAGATGAACTCACGACCAATTCACCCAGCAATGTAGCGTTCCAGCTGCTCGATGTGCTGCGACTGCTCCTCGATCACCGCCTTGACCAAATCCCCGATGGACAACATGCCGACGACACGGCCGGCTCTGACCACGGGTAAGTGCCTGAAGCGACCTTCGGTCATGAGTTGCATGCAGTGATGCACGGTGTCCTCCGGCGTCACGCTGACCGCCGGCGAACTCATGATGTCGCTGACCGGGGTGTCGTGGGAGGAGCGATTTTTCAGGATGACTTTTCGCGCGTAGTCGCGTTCCGAAATGATCCCGAGCAAGGTGCCCTCGGTCATCACCAGCAGCGCGCCCACATGTCGAGTGGCCATGATCTCGATCGCTCGTAGGACGGAATCTTGCGGCGCAACGGAAAAAATCTGATTGCCCTTGACCTTAAGTAATTGGCTCACGGTTTGCATATGCACCTCCGGTATCGCTGCAATCGGACGTCTTTGGCCCCTTTGACTATACTCGCGCCTCGAACGAGGACAACCCATTTGACCGAATCGGATCCCAAGGCTCCCGCCGAGGCGCTCGTGCCGCCCGTCGCACCTCAAAAACCTCACCCCGTGGCCTCGCCCTACGGCGAACGCATGGATCCCTATTACTGGCTGCGCGACGATGAACGCACGAATCAAGAGGTGCTGGCCTACCTGAAAGCTGAGAATGCCTATCGGGAACGCAGCATGGCACACGCCAAATCGCTGGAAAATGCGCTCTACGAGGAAATCTACGCTCGTTTGAAACAGGACGATGCCACGGTGCCGTATCGAAAGAGCGGCTATTGGTACAGCGTCCGCTTCGAGCCGGGCAAGGAACACCCGATTTTTGTGCGCCGCCGCAACTCGCTCGATGCCCCGGAAGAGATCTTGTTGGACGCCAATATGCACGCGGTCGGCCACGAGTACTACCGCATCGGCGCCATGGAGATCTCGCCCGACTCGGCATGGCTGGCCTACTGTGAGGACACGGTGGGCAGGCGCCAATTCACGCTGCGCTTCAAAAACCTGCGCAGCGGAGAAACCCTGCCGGATACCATCTCCGGCATCGAAGCCGACTTGGCATGGGCCAACGACAATCGGACCCTGCTTTACGTCGAGAAGGATCCGGAGACCTTGCTGGGGCTGTACGTAAAAAAACACGTGCTCGGCGAGGATCCGGCGCGCGATCGGCTGGTCTTCGAACAGACCGATCGGAGCTTCTATACCGGCGTGTCCAAGTCAAAATCTGAGGCCTACATCTTCATCCACATGGAGAGCACCTTGTCTTCCGAGTGGCGCTATGCGCGCGCCGATGATCCAGAACTTCGCTTCGAGATATTCTTGCCTCGTGAGCCGGATCATGAATACGACATCGAGCATCTGGGGTCCGATTTCATCGTCAGGTCAAACTGGCAGGCTCGAAATTTCCGCCTGGCGCGCGCACCCATCGGCAGCCACTCCGAGCGTGCCTCCTGGATCGATGTGGTGGCGCATCGCGACGACACCTATATCGAGGAGTTCGATGTTTTCGACCGATTCATCGCGTTATCGGTGCGCAGCGCCGGCCTGCGCAAGATCCTCATTCGTCCGCTCACCCTTGCACCCGCGTTTTTCATCGCCAGCGACGAAGCGGCCTACAGCACTTCGATTTCCGTCAATATGGAGATGGACACCGAGATCGTGCGCTATGCCTATTCTTCGCTGACCACACCGACGACCATCTATGACTACAACGTCGGCACGCGCGAGCAGATGCTGCTCAAGCGCGACCCGGTCCTCGGCCGTTTCGATCCCAATGATTACGCCACGGAATTCTTCATGGCGCCCGCGCGCGACGGCGCGGAAATACCGGTCTCGCTGGTGTATCGCAAGGGCTTTGCGCGCGACGGGTCCGCTCCCCTGCTGCAATACGGCTACGGGGCCTACGGTTTGTCCATGGACCCGAGCTTTTCCTCGGCGCGCCTGAGTCTGCTCGACCGAGGTTTCGTCTATGCCATCGCGCATATACGCGGCGGACAGGAGAAGGGCCGCGCGTGGTACGACGCCGGGCGGCAACTCTGCAAGAAGAATTCATTCAATGATTTCATCGACGTCACGCACACGCTCGTTGAGCGCCGTTACACCGCCAAGGACAAGGTGTTTGCCATGGGAGGCAGCGCCGGCGGGTTGCTGATGGGAGCGATCGCCAACATGAACGGTTCCGACTATCGCGGCATCGTCGCGCAGGTGCCCTTCGTGGACGTGGTCACCACCATGCTGGACGAGAGCATTCCGCTCACCACCAATGAATACGACGAGTGGGGCGATCCCAACGAGCGCGAATACTACGATTACATGTTGTCGTACTCGCCCTACGACAACATCGGCCATCAGGCGTATCCAGCCATGCTGGTGACCACCGGCCTGTGGGACAGTCAGGTCCAGTATTACGAGCCGGCTAAATGGGTGGCCAAACTTCGCGCACTGAAATCAGGCAACCATCGGCTGCTGCTGCATGTAGAGATGGAGGCGGGACATGGCGGCAAGTCCGGCCGCTTCCAGCGATATCGCGAGACCGCCATGGAATACGCGTTCCTGCTGGATGAGTTGGGCGTGCGAATTTGAAACTTAAATCGTTTAGCGGCGAATGTCTCCAGCCAATTGGGCTTGCTCCAACCAGCTGAGCTTGACCGCAGGGGCATATCGAGCGGCAAGTCGCGTGGCGGAGGCCACGCGCGCATCGACTCTCGCCAGGGCAAACTGTCCATCGCCGCGCCGAACCACCAACGTGGCCTCGCGACCGCCCTCTACGCCCAGCAATGCAAAGATCTTCGATTGCATGGTCAGCATCAAGCAAGCTCCATGCCAGGAATTTTTATTCTACAAATCAATCGGTTATGCAGAACCGACGACTTCAACAGTGACGCGAATTGTCCAGTGCTGACACACACCGCCAGCACACGCAGGCCACCTCATGCGCCGCCACGTGCACCAGCAATACCTGCAGTCACCTCGGCGCCACCGCCGCATGCACCGCCACCGCACGTACCGCCACTATGCACCAGCAACACTTGCGGGGCCGCATGCTCGCCAGCGCAGGGCACGACCTACTGAAGGATCAGCCCTATGGATGGATCAATACGCAGGCCTGGGAATGGGCTTTGAGAGCCTTGCAAATCGAGTTGGCGCGCGCTTCGCTCAAAGAAGCGACCTGCAGGCGGTACAGGGTGCCCGAGGTGCCCTTCTTCGGCGAGACCTTGGGCGAGAGCCCGGAGAACAGCTTCGGATATTCCCGTTCCAGCTTTGCCCAGCGCTTGTTCGCCGCGTCGGCGCCGGACTGGAAGGCGCCGAGCTGAATGCCGTAGGCACCCGATGATTTTGGCGACACCGGCCGGGTGCTGGGTGATGCCGGCACTTTGGAAACGGCAGTTTTGGGTGCCGGTACAGGCTTCTGCGCGGATTTCTGCGCGGATGCAGGTTTTTGGGGGGTGGGCCGCGGACCGGTCTCGGGCGGCACCGTGTCGGCGCCTGTGGGAGTCGTGCTTGGCGGCGCCGCGGCCAGCGTGAAGTTCTCGACGCGGATGCGCGCTTCCTCGGTCCACTTGCCTTCCGGATACTGCTTCAGGAAGGCTTGATACCCCTCGAGCGTGTCGGTGTCACGTGCCTTTTGCCAATCTCGTTCCTCATAGAGCTCCTTCACACGGGCCTGCGCCTGGGCGGTGAATTCGCCCTTCGGATACTTTTTCAAAAAAAGTTCATAGGCATCGGGAGTGTTCTCGGTGCGGGTTTTCTCCCAGTCGCTCTGCTGCCGGCTGCATCCCGACATGGCCAGAGCGACCGCCAAAGCCGCCGCCAAACACGCTTTGTTCATGATGACCATGTTGATACTCTGCAAGGGCTTCAAAAGATGCGCCATTCTACGTCGGCGACGCCAAGCTCGTCACATCACGGCGCCAGCCGATAGGATAATAAGGGCCCATGCCGCAAGAAAAACGCCGATTTCTGGACAGCAACTCGGCCTCGCCGACCTTCATCGGCGCCAATTCGGTATTCGTCGGCGATATCCGCGGCAGCGGCCAATTCGTGGTTTCCGGCGAAGTTCACGGCGACGGTGCGTTGGACGGAGCGCTGAATCTCTCGGCCTCCGGAACCTGGCACGGCTACATCCGGGCACAGCAAGCGATCGTCGCCGGCACCATCCTCGGGGGCCTTAGCGTCGAGGGTAAGCTGGAGATCGGTTATACAGCGGTCATCCGCGGCAAAGTCAGCGCGCGCACCGTCGCGATAGCCAAGGGGGCCATCGTGGACGGAGAAATCGAAGTGACCTCCAACAGCCCGGTGATGCAATTCGAGGAAAAGCGCGACACCGACTCCCGGGACAGCTGACAAGGCACTGTTCGCGAATGGCGACAGATTGCAAAGATGGTGTGTTGAAACGGAATCACGCATCCTAGGTGCGATGAAAGAATACGACGTGGTCATCATCGGCGGCGGCATTCACGGCGCCGGTGTACTTCAAGCGGCGGCGGCGGCGGGCCATAAGGCGCTGCTCATCGAACGGCAGGGCCTGGCGAGCGGCACGTCGAGCCGCTCGAGCAAGCTGATTCACGGCGGTTTGCGTTACTTGGAATCGGGCCAGTTCGCCTTGGTGCGCGAAAGCTTGCGTGAACGTGCCATCCATCTGCGCATCGCCCCCGAGCTGGTCGCCCTCAAGCCGTTCTACATCCCGGTATACCGCGACACCCGCCGGCGGCCTTGGCAGCTGAAGCTTGGACTGTGGATGTATGCCCTGCTCGGCGGCTTCGATGGGGCCACCCGCTTCGGCAGCGTACCCAAACGGGAGTGGGCGCGGCTCGACGGACTGAAGACCGAAGGACTTGATGCCGTGATTCATTATCACGATGCACAGACCAACGATGCCTTGCTGACACGCGCGGTGGTCAAGTCCGCGCTGGGATTGGGAGCGGAGCTTGCGATGCCTGCACGATTCTCGAGCGCTACTTTGCGCGAGGACGGCGTGACGCTGACCTACACCCTAGCCGGCTCGAGCGTCGAGGTCAGGGCTCGGGTTCTGGTGAATGCCGCGGGTCCCTGGGCCACACGGGTGGCGCGCGCGGTCGAACCTGCCATCGCAATTCCCGACGTGGAACTGGTTCAAGGCAGCCACATTGCGATCCCCCTAAGGATCACGGCGGGCATCTACTATGTCGAGAGCCCCACCGATGGGCGCGCCGTGTTCGTCATGCCCTGGGCGGGCGGCAGCTTGATCGGTACCACCGAGACCCCGTACCGCGGCGATCCTGATCTGGTGCAACCTAGCCCTTCAGAAGAGGAATATCTGCTGGCCGTGGTTCGCCATTATTTTCCGGCTTTGAGTGGCCTGACACGCGACGACATCACCGAACGTTTCGCCGGACTTCGCGTATTGCCTGCCGCCACCCAGGCGGCCTTCGACCGGTCGCGGGAGACTCTGTTCACCGTGGACCGAGACGTGCGCCCGCGCGTCCTTTCCATCTATGGCGGCAAACTGACAGGGTGGCGCGCGGCCGCGGCGCATGTGATGCGGCGCATCGGCCCTTCCCTGCCGCCGGCGGTCAAACGGGCTGAAACGGATTTGTTGATTTTGAGGAAACCGACATGAAGAAGTATCGCCTGGGGCTTGCCGCACTGGCATTGATGGTTACGGCGGCGCACGCGGACGACTATTTGAGTCCGACCGAAGAGCGCGTTCGCCTGTCGCTGGGAGTCGTGCGCTACTCGAATCGGACCGATCTTCAGATCAACAGCAGCGCGGACGTTCCCGGCACGCCCCTCAACGCAGAGGATGAGTTCGGGTTGGACAAGGTCGACTATGAAGCAAAAGTACAGGCCTTGGTGCGCGTCGGTGAGCGCAATCGATTGCGTTTCGATTATTTTTCGCTGGACCGCTCCGGCCAGAACACGCTGACTCAACCCATCGTATTTCGCGACGTGGTCCTACAGCCCGGCGATCCGCTGAAATCCGACCTGTCGATACGCACGTTCGGCATTACTTACGGATATTCATTTTTGCACAGCGATCGATATGAGGTGGCGGCCACGATAGGCATCAACGACACCGATATTTCGGCGCGTGCGCGGGTGCAGACGCAAACTCGACATATCGACCAGACTGAGGATCAAGCAGGGCCATTCCCGACGGTGGGTCTGGATGCGACCTATGTGCTGAGCAAGCGCTTTTATTTCGACGGGCGCGCCCAGTACTTCAAAGTGCACATCGACGATATCGATGGGTCCCTAGGGATTTACGAGCTGGATGCGCTGTACCGCCTGCGTCCGAATATTTCCTTCGCGCTGGGGTACACCTCGTTGCGTGCGCATCTGGCCTCGACGCAGATCAAGCAATCGGGTCTGTTCAATTTCAATTCGAGCGGCCCGGAAATATTCCTCCGGGTCGCCTTCTAAACTCGACGCCTTCTAAACTCGACCATTCGCCAAATTCGCTCCGCGAATTTGGCGGGGCGTGAAAACAGGGGCTTGCGGCATGCGCGGAGCGACGGCGCACCCGGCGCCGGCGGGGCCTTAGGGCGTGCTGGACTCGGCGGAGAACTCGACGCGATTGTTCGCCGCGGCGGCGCGATTCCATTCGCCGGCCGTGAGGCTGTCGGTACGAATCGGGTAAGGCGTCGCGGCGTGCGCGGTGCCGGTGCTTTCGAGCGCCACGGTGATGGCCCCCGAGGTGCGCTGGCGCACGCCGGCAACCAGGTTGGCAAAGGCCAGCGACTGGCGCTGCTGGCCGGACAGTGCCTCGTCCAGGGGATTGCCGATCATGTCGCAGCGGTTGATGGGCAGCGTCGGCGGCGCGGGCACATACCCATCTGTGGCGTTGCCGCTGAGGCAGAACAGTCCCGCCGAACTCGAAATCTTCACGACCCCGTGAAATCCTTGGGCCTCGAGTTTGGCCAACATGTCGCGCAGCACATCGGCGCGGCCGCGGTCGAATGCGATTTCGCCGTAAGGCACCAGTTCGGCGCGCGCCGCCATCGGGGCAGCCGCCGAGCCTCCCGGCGCCGCGGAAGCCGGGCTCGGATTGAGCGTCGAGAGTGCGGCGGTCAGGTCCTTGACTGCGGCGGCGAGGTCGACTCTGGCGCGTTGCAATTCGGCATTGGCGGATTGCAGTCCGGCGATTTCCGCGTGGGTGCGTGCGAGTTCGTTGCGCGACATCAACCAGGCGGCCGCGAAGGCAACGGCAACGGCGAATACGGCCGCGATCGCGCTCACCCAGGGCCATACCGGCTTCGGCGGCTTGGGCGGCGGGGCAATCGGGTCGACACCCTGTATCGGCATGGCGCTGCGGACATCGCTGATGATGCGCGTGGAAAAGCTGTCGAGGCTCGCGACGATGAAACGGCGGATGTCCACCGCCTGATCCTTCACGGCCGCTTCAACCCGCCGTCCCCAATCGCCGGCACCGCCCGCCGCGGAGCGTTGCTGCGGCGGGCGCTCGACCGCGATCCCTGAGTCGAGCTCCACGGGCGCCAATGCAGGCTCCGCCATGTCGCGCCGATCCGGCAACAAGTGCAGCTCGTACAGCACCTTCGAGACATCGACCGGCCGAACTTGCTTCGGCAAGACACCCATCGCGCCGAGCGCGCGGGCCTGGCCGACGTACAGCTCTCCTTCCTGCGAGGTGTACATCATGATCGGAATCATGGCGGTCTGCGGATTGCCCTTGATGGCCTGGACGGCCTGCAGGCCATCCATTCCCGGCATGAGATGGTCCATGAAAATCGCATCGGGCCGATTGGTCTTCAGATATTCGATGGCCTGCTCGGCCGACTCGGCCATGTCGACTTCGATGTCGTACTTTTCGAGCATGCGGCTCAAGATGACACGAGCCGACTTCGAGTCGTCGACGACCAATGCGCTTTTGCGAGCCATGAGATTAAGTGTAGCGCAGTCCTTTGAAGCGCACGGTCACCGCGCCATCCATATCCCGTCGCGAATTCGCGACGCACGCGTCCTTCGCCGCGGAGCGGCGCCGGGCTTCGCGGCGACCGCGCACCTACGCCGGATCGGCGCTCTGCGATTCCTTGTTCTGGGAAATCCAGGTCAAAGCGGATTCCACATCGGCAAGTTCACTGGCGGTGAATCCTTCGATCCTGACCCCGGTGGCTTCTGCCTTCTTCTTGGCGAGCTCGGCGGCCGCCACGGAATGCACCCAGACCAAACCGCGGCGCACTTTGGCCGTGAATTTTTGCTGCTTTTCTTCGGTCATTTACCCACTCCTTAAAATTGGTCTACCGCAGTCTACGGCGCCGCGATGGCGCGGTCCATCCGGGCACTGTAGTTGTTGAGCGCGCGCGCGACCACCCCGATGTATTCGTTCGCCTCGTCCCAGCGGCGCTCTTCGATGGCCTCGCGAATTCCGGGCAAGGTCTTGACGCCGTATCCCGTATGCATTCCGGGAGCATAGACCATATGCTGATACCATTCTCGACCCGGTAATCCGCGCGGATCCGTCAGATTTTGTTCCAGCGTCGTGAGGGTCGAATTCATGCGCTCTCGGGCGGCGCTGTCGGACGGATCGTCGCCGGTCGCGAGGCGTGCGTATTCCCTGTCGAATGCCTTGGCGCTGCGTTCCAGTTTGGTCACCGCGTTGTCCAGTTCGGCAAAGTTCAGATGCGGCACGTCGGCCGCACGCGCCGGCGGCGCGCGCGGAGCGTCCGGATTGGCGGTCAGCTTGTAAGACTCGTCGTCCAGCAGTTTGCCGAGTTCCTGTGTCTTGGCACGCATGGCATCCGCGAGCTTGTGAAGTTCGTCGTTGTAAGACGACACTGACGCCGCGAAGTCGCTTTCATGCGCCGGGATCAATTCGGCCTGCGCCGCCCGCAGCATGATGCGGCCGGCGGTTTTTGCCAGAGCCACGCCATATTCGAAGGTCGGATCCACAAACCGCCGATAGTGGTCGAATGAATCGTAGGCGGAGTGATACACGCCATACTCCGATTCGCCCTCGAAGCCCAGATTGACGGAATTGATGCCCAAATGCTGCAGGAACGGCGTGTAATCCGAGCCTGATCCCAAGGCACCGAGCTGCAGGTCGGTGCTCGAACCGGCCCGCGCGCCGGAGTCGCCTGCACCCTGCGACTCATAGTTGGCGACGCGCCGGTGAGCCAATGATCGTGCCAGCACACTGGCGCCGGTCTCGGGATCCTTCACGTCGCGCGCCGCTTCGCTCAGGAAATGCTGCAAAGCGTGGCTGCCCTCGGCCTGCAAAAAACCTCGGCCGTTGGTGTCGGAATTGACGTACAGCACCGCCTTGGCCTTCAGTTCCGCGGCATGCTGCTCCACCCACTCGGTCGAGCCCAGCAGGCCCGGCTCCTCGCCATCCCAGCTGTTGTATACCAGCGTGCGCCGCGGGCGCCAGCCATCCTTGACCAATTTGCCGATGGACTTCGCCTCGGCCATGAGCGCCACTTGCCCGGCCAGCGGATCCATGGCGCCGAAGACCCATCCATCGTGATGGTTGCCGCGGATGATCCATCGATCAGGCTCGTCGCTGCCACGCATCTTGGCGATGACATCGTAGATCGGCTTCTGATTCCAATCGGACAACACCTTCATGTGCACTCGGGCAGGCCCGGGACCGATGTGATAGGTCATCGGCAATCCGCCTCGCCATCCGGACGGTGCGACGCGTCCACCCAAGGCCGCGAGCAAGGGTTCCGCATCGGCGTAGGAGATGGGCAGCACGGGTATTTTCAACAAGGTCTTCGCATCCTTGATCGCCAGCCGCTTGGCCCCCGGGACCGCGCCCACACCGGGCGTCAAGGGATCGCCGCTGTACAAGGTCAGATCCTGAACCGAGCCTCGTTGCACCGCATCGCGCGGGCGATAACCGCCCTTCGGGTAGATGTCGCCCTGCCCATAACCGTCATCGCGCGGATCGGAATAGATCAAGCAGCCCACGGCACCGTGTTCATACGCCAGCTTGGGTTTCAAGCCCCGCCAGCCGCCGCCATAGCGGGTGAGCACGATGCGCCCTTTGACGCTCACACCTTGGCGTTCGAGTTCCTTGTAGTCGTCCGGCATGCCTTGATTGACATACACGAGTTCCCCCGTCACATCGCCGTCGGCGCCGTACACGTTGTAGGGCGGCAATTCGTCCTTGGTCTGCGTCGAGGTGCTGTCCCCGGCGATGGGCGGCTCGCTCAATCGAGCCTTGAAATGACTCGGGGCGATGAGCTCGACCGACACCTCGCGCGGCGTCGGGTACAGCACGGAGAATGTTTCGATCGAGGCATCCCAGCCCCATTCGCGAAACTTCGCGAGTTGGAATTCCGCGTTGGCCTTGTCGTGGGCCGAGCCCACATGGTTCGGGGCGGAAGACATCTGTTGCATCCAGCCGCGCAGATCCGCCGCCGAAAGGTCGGCATCGAAGCGCTTCTCCAGCTGCACCTCGGCGGCCACCGCCGCGCCGGAGAAACCCTCGAGATCGCTGGCGCCCGCAGGCGCATCGGCGCAGAGCGCTCCGGCACATCCCAGGCCTGCCAATGCGCCGATGAACGCACTCGAAATTCGCGAAAAGCTAACGACCACTTGCTCTCCTAGTCGCGGATGCCGGTGCCGCGGTTCAACAAGGTTACCGCCGATGCGAACATCGCCGTGGCAGCGGCAATCATGATGGCATATGCCAGGCGCAGATCGACATCGGAGGTGCCGAGAAAGCCGAAGCGAAATGCACTCACCATGTACAAAATCGGATTGGCGTTCGAGGCCATGTGGGCCCAGGAGGGCAGCATCATGACCGAATAGAACACGCCGCCCAAATAAGTGAGCGGGGTCAGCACGAAGGTGGGAAACCAGGAAATCTGGTCGAAATTCTTGGCGAACAGCGCATTGATGAAGCCGCCCAAGGCGAAGATAAAACTGGTGAGAAACACGGCGGTGAGGATCGCCGGCGCGTGCGTGATGGACAGATGCGTGAAGAACAGCGAGATGACGGTCACCACGGACCCGACCAGGACGCCGCGCAGCACCCCCCCCATGGCATAGCCTAGGACGATGAGCCAGTTCGGCAGGGGAGAGACCAAGAGCTCCTCGATGTGCTTGCCGAATTTCGCGCCGAAGAAGGACGACACCACATTGCCGTAGGAAGTCTGGATCACGTTCATCATGATGATGCCCGGCGCCATGAACTGCATGTAATCGTAGCCGCCCACCTGGCCGACTCGACGGCCGATCAGGCTGCCGAAAATGACGAAGTACAGCGTGGCGGTAACGGCCGGCGGCACGATGGTCTGTCCCCAGATGCGCACGATGCGGCTGAATTCGCGAATGATGATGGTCTTGAAGCCGATCCAATCGGTGAGCGCGCGGGATTCAGGCATCAGGAAACCTTCGCGGCGGCGGCCGTCCTGGCGCTGCCGTCGACCAAGCGGATGAACAATTCCTCGAGCCGGTTGACCTTGTTGCGCATGCTGTTGATGGCGATTCCCTGTGCCGAGAGCTGGGCGAATATGTCGTTCAGGCTCTGGGTTTTCGCCATCTCGATTTCCAGCGAATGCGCGTCCGCCAGTACCGCCGTGAACCCCTCGAGCCGCGGCGCCACGGAGCGCGCATCGCGCAAATTGAACACGAACACTTCCGTCTGTAGCTTGCGCAGCACGTTCGTCATGCTGTCGCGCTCGATGATGTTGCCGCCTTCGATGATGGCGACGTGGCGGCACAGGTTCTCGGCCTCTTCGAGATAGTGCGTGGTCAGAATGATGGTCGTCCCCTGCGCGTTGATATTGCGCAGGAACTCCCACATCGAACGGCGGATCTCGATGTCCACGCCCGCGGTGGGCTCGTCCAAAATCAGCAGGCGCGGCTCGTGCATCAAGGCGCGCGCAATCATGAGCCGCCGTTTCATGCCGCCGGACAATGCGCGCGCCGTCGAATTGCGCCTGTCCCAGAGCTGCAGCTGCTTGAGATACTTCTCCGCGCGCTGCTTTGCCAGCGGCCGAGGTATGCCGTAGAACCCCGCTTGATTCACCACGATGGTGAATGGGGTCTCGAACATGTTGAAATTGATTTCCTGCGGCACCAGGCCGATGCAGGATTTGGCCGCTTCCAGCTCATTGTCGATGTTATGGCCGAAGACTTCGACCACGCCGCTGGTCTTATTCACCAATGACGTGGTGATGCCGATCGCGGTGGTCTTGCCGGCACCGTTCGGCCCGAGGAGTGCGAAAAAGTCGCCTTCGTCGACGGTAAGGTCGATCGCCTTGAGCGCCTTGATGCCGTTTTTGTATACCTTGGTGAGTTGTCGGAGGACTAGCGCATGCATAAGAGCCGCGTAGCCTAAACCTCGCGAGGCTCGCTTGGCAATTGAGCCGCGGCGGCGAGCTGTAGCCCGGACAGCTGAACGCGGCGCAGGACGCCGGGATCGGGCTGAGCCGCCGCGTCGATCAGCGCGCTCCAGTAGGCATGGCAGTGGCTCCATCTGGCGGTGAGATTCGACGCTTCGGCCGCCGCCAGTGCCGGCAGTTCATCGACCGAGACACGGCGAAAGGCCTCGGCCGTGTTGGCGTGCATGCCGAGCAGGAGATGGGCGATGAGACCCCCGCCCGACGTGACGTGCCAGGCGTAGAACAGCCCCAGTCGGACGAAATCGACGGTGTCCGCCGCGGCGCGGGGTTCATCCGCGATTCTCGAGGCACCCGCCAGGCGTCCGCGCCAGTATGTATCGTCTTGAAAGCGCAGGTCGAACAGCGCGTACGGACAATCCGCCGCCGCCGCACGCTGCGAGGAGGACAGCGGCGAGACTCGGGCGCTCAATCCGGGCGCGACCAGCCCTGAGCTCGCCAGATCGAGAAAGCGGCGGTTCAGTCCGCGGATCGAGATGAGATGTTCGAAAGAGACGTGGGACTCCTGCACCCAGTGACCGATGAGCATGCTTGCCTCCTTGCGTTCGTCTGGCGGTGACTGCGGAAAGATCGCGTATTTCGCCGCAAAGGCAGCGGCAAAACCGACGAAAACCTCTTGGCAACCAAGCTAGCTTTGTGATTAATTTCTGTCAAATTATTTTTGACCGGAAAGTGCGTGATTTGCAACGGGAGCCTGCCATGAGAGTATCCGATGACCGCTACACGAGAGATCGTCAAAAATTCGATCTTGCGCTGCGCCTGATCCGTCATGAGGCGCGCACATTTACCATCCGCCAATGGACCGGCTTGAGCGACGATCGCATACGCAAGCTGTATCGAAGTTACGTGCTGGAGCAAGATTCGCGCGCGACCCTGCGCCATCGCGGCAAGTCGCCGCGGCAGGCGGCGTTCTTCTTCCGCAATCCGGAGCTGAATTTTCAGGCGGCGCAGCTCGCCAGCCTGTTCATCATGTATGGGCTTGTCCATGGCAGCACTCGCGGCGTCGAACCGCACTACCGCGTGGGCTCGCTCGAATCCGGCACCCTGTTGTGCCATGCCTACGAAGCCTATGCGGAAATGCACAAGCCGCCCGGCATTTCATTCGAGCACGCCTGGTTCCTGCTCTTGGCGCTGGCCCGCCGCGACGAGGTCGGCATTGCACGCTGCGCGAATTGCGGCGGCGTGCGGGTACGGGATCTGCTGGCGCGGCACAGCCTGGCCTGCGGCAATTGCGATGGCGGTGCTCGCCTTGCATACATTCCCTTGCAGAACCGGTGCGACGCGCGCAATGGCTCGAGCGGAATACTCAACGAGGCCCCGGGGCCGCGCCCCTGCTAGAATCTTCCGACGATGCAGCGGAGGAATATTCTGGCCGGTCCCTATGTGGATCGCGCAGCTCATTTGCGGCAGGATCCGGCCTGGTTCGCAGCCGCCCTGGCCGATGGGCGCAGCCGTGCGATACCGGTGTGGAATTCTCGCAATCTCATCGTCGAGGGCGACGCGCCGCGCGCGGCGCTGCTCGATCTGTCGGCGATACCCATGGAGCGCCGCACCGCGGACGAGTTGATCCTCCTGGGCCGGTTCGGCGAGACGGACGTCTTTACCTACGATATTTCCGGCGCGGAGCCACCGCCGCCTGAGGCCGGCACGCGCTTCGAGGATTTGCGCCTGATGGCCGCTCTTCTGCCGGCCGAGGACGCCGGCTTGCTGGCCTATGCGCGCGGCATGGTTTCATGGCGCTCGCGCCACCGCTTCTGCGGCAGCTGCGGCGCGCCGACGCTGGCCGCCAAGGGTGGGCACGTTCTAGTGTGCACGAATGCCGCTTGCCGGCACGAGCAATTTCCGCGCATCGATCCGGCCATCATCGTCCTGGTGACGGACGGCGAACGCGCCTTGCTCGGACGCCAGGCGGCGTGGCCCGTCGGAAGGTATTCCACCATCGCAGGTTTCGTGGAGGTGGGGGAGTCTTTGGAGGATGCCGTGGCGCGCGAAGTCTTCGAGGAGACCGGCATCCGCGTCGATCGGATCGAGTATCACTCCTCGCAGCCCTGGCCCTTTCCATCGTCATTGATGCTGGGGTTCACCGCCCGCGCGCTCACGACGCAGATCCTAAGGCGCGATGATGAACTGGAAGATGCACAGTGGTTCACGCGCGAGGATGTGGAGTCGGGAAGACCCATTGTCCCGCCAAACGTGTCGATATCCTTCCGCCTGATAGAGCACTGGTTCAACGCGAGCGGCGACCGGAATCTCAGCGAGATTCAGCAGAGCTCCTGGCCCGCTGCTCGGTAGCCTAAGTACATCAATCACTTAGCGTCGCACATCTGGAATCCGCGAATTCGGCTAGCCGCGCTCCCAATGACCCGGTCTTAGGCGCCAGCCATCGCCCTGCCGCACCCAGGCGTGCGCCACCCAGTGGTATCCACGGCGGCCTGCGACCCAATGACCGCCCACCCATTCATGGCGGCCGCCGACCCAGCTCCAGTAACCCGCGATCCACACCGCATCCGACCACGGTGGGGGCCCGGCGACCTCGACGCGCACCGCCGGCGGCGCCACCAGCACCACACCGCCCACATAGTGATCCTGAGCGGGAACCACCACGCAGCCAGGCAGTGTCAGACTCAACAGAAGCCCGAGCCCTAAAGCTGCGTTGACCCACTTGCCCTGCTGCATACCTGCCACCACTTCGCTCGAGAACGATACGACTGTAACGTCTTTCGTCCCATGCCGTTGACCGAAGATGGGCGTGCCGCGCGATGCATCCGCGGCCTTGTTGCCGGCTCGAGGCGGAATGCTTCAAGGTTTAGGTGTTGCTCCCCGAACGGGGCTTGGATTTGTCGTTGCGGCGACGGCTCAAGCGGGGAGATGCTTGTGGTGCAACCTTTGGTCGAATGATGCGCGCCTTCAGCCGATACATGGCTTCGTCGGCCCGATGCAGCAGTTTCGCGGCATTCTCGCCATGGTGGGGATACATGGACTCGCCGATGGAAACCATCAGTTGCTGCTGCTCATCGCCGATCCAGCAGGGCAGCGATACGCGCTCGCGAATGGCATCGGCAACCCGGCTCACCGGGAAAGGATCGGGAACCCCCGGCAGCACCACCACGAATTCATCGCCGCCGTAACGGCAGCAGATGTCCCCGGTGCGCACGCAGGAACAAATGCGGGTGGCCACCGTCGTGAGAATCTTGTCGCCGACGGCATGGCCGTATTTGTCGTTGATGCCCTTGAATCCGTTCAAATCGATGAACAGCAATCCCACGTGCAGATCTTGCTGTACGGCATCGTTGATGGCCGCTTCGAGCAGTTCGAGCATGCGGCGACGATTGTAAAGACCGGTGAGGCCGTCACGATCCGCCAGCCTCCGGGTTTCGGCCTCGCGCGTCTTGAGCGCGGCCAGCTCATGCAAGAGGTGCGCATTGATGGCCCGCAGGCTCTCGATCTCGCGCAGCTGTGCGGAGTTCATCCGGTGCCCGCGGGATTTCGGTCCGGGGTCGCGCCGCGGCTTGGGATCGAGCGGAGCGTCGTTCCGAACCCCCTGCTTCCCTTCATATGCCATAGTAGTTTTCCCGATCCTGGATATCCCAAGCTGGCATTGTCGTCCAAGGCGGCAATGTAGGGGATCGGGTCGCCCCTGATGCCTATGTAAGACTTGACTGACCGGTGCATCTGCACCTTGGTCGAAGGAGCCCAAAATGCCCTACACGGCAGATCCTCGCGTGTTATTCGCCGCAGAGCGAACGCTGCTGGCCTGGCAACGCACGGCCATCGCGCTCATGGGATTCGGCTTCGTCGTCGAACGTTTCGGATTGTTTCTGCAAATAGCCGCGCACCAATCTGAGTCGGCGGCGCAGCGAAGCTTCTCCATTATGACAGGCGTGCTGCTCCTGCTATTGGGAGCCGCCGTCGCATTGATTTCGGCGCGCCAGTTTCACCGGGTTGCCAAGAATTTGGACCCAGCGGTGGTGCCGCCGGGCTACTGGACGCAGGCCGGCGTTGTGCTCAATGTCATCATCGCCGTGATTGCCTCGATGCTGGCGCTGCATTTTCTGCTCGCCGCCAAGGCTACCGGCTAGCGGGCGGCGGCAGCCGAACCCCCGCGCGGCTCGAGGCGCAGATTCTTGAGGTGCCGTCCCGAGTTCCCCGACAGCAGCGGCGCGCGCCCTCTCCAAGGGCCGACGCGCCTGACTGCCGGCCGGCGGCATCTACATTCCCGATGATTCCACGCCGGAATTCATCGCCGGCGGCATTTCCGGCTCGGATGCCGGCATCGCTGGCGGAGCCATGAATGTCTGTGCCATTGGCGCAGGTTTCGGCTTCGGTGCAGCCCTAGGCGCAGGCTTTGGCATCGCCGCCATGACCTTCTTCTTCGGCGCTGCCTTTTTGGCGACCTTCTTGACGGTCTTCTTAGCCTTCGCCGCCACCTTCTTCTTCGCCTTCATCGGCCGTGATTTCTTCTTAGCGCTCTTCTTGGCTGACACGCGCGCGGCCGAACCGCGCTTGGCCTTGGCCACTGGACGCTTCGACTTGCGCTTCTTCGATTTGCTCTTTTTTGCCATGATCACTCTTCTCCTGGACATCGTTCGAACTCGTTGTGAGAGTAGCCCCGAAAAAGTCTGCTGTCATCTGTGAGTGAACACTGGAGTCGCCCGCGCGGATTGCGTAGGCTGCTTTGGTGTCATCCACAGAACCCATCCGCCCGCTGAAAGATGTCTGGCTTAGGCCCCGGCGTGTGTTTCGGGAATTGGCGACACGACCCATCGGTGCCGCCGACTATCTGCTGGCGGCGACCCAGGGCATCGCGACCTCCATCATGGTGTATCGAACCCAACTGTCGGGAACCAACGTCGGTACGGCCGAGATCCTCTTCAGCGCCTTCGTCCTCGGGCCCGTGGCCGGGGTCGTGAGCATGTATTTGTTTGCCGCCATTTATGCCCGGCTGGGCGCGCGGGCCGGCGGCAAGTCGACGCGACAGCAGCTGTTCCACGTGCTCGCCTACGGCGGCATACCCGTGACGGCGTCGCTCATCCTATGGTTATTCACGGCGTTGCTGGTCGGCGAGTCCGCCGTGCTCGAAAGGCCGGGGGTCGAGATCGACGACTTCGTGGCCTTCGTGCTTCGACTGCAGTTCGGGTCCTACATGCTGCTGTCGCTATGGAGTTTCGTGCTCCAGGTCATGGGGTTCAGCGAGATGCTGGGGCTGGCCACGCGCCGGGCGTTCGGCATTTGGTTGTTAGGTCAATTCCTGGCGCTGCTCCTAACCCTGTTTCTAAGCCTCTTGATCGCCCTGATGCTTCCGGGCCTGGTGCCCACCGCAGCGCCTTGAGGGCTAAGAGACGTCGTTGCCCGTGGCGACGGAATACTTAGGTCGGTTCGTCGGAGCCGGCTGGAGTAACTCCGGGCGCCGAGGCGGCCGCCGGGGGCGTATCCGCCGGAATGACCGGCGTCGGTGGAAGCACCGGCGGTGGGCTATGCAGTCGCTCGATCACGGATTTTGCGACCTCCGCCGCCGACCGCAGAGCCTCGGGGGATTTGCGAACGCGGGGTTTAGGCGTGGACCGGGGCACCGGCCGGGCGGGCTTCCGGACAGCAGCTGATTTGCCGGCTTTGGCGACTGTGATCCCGGCACCCTCCGGCGGCTTTGGTTGGCGGCCGGACGCTGCAGTGGCCGCCGGCGCAGCCGTGGCAGCTGCCGCTTCCACCTTTTTGCGCGCCTGTTTCGCGGCTTTCTTTTCGATCTTGAGGAGCTTGCGCGCTTGCTTGAGTTGCGCTTTGGCCGATCGAACCTGCTCCTTCGCCGCCGCCGACCGTGCCGCCGCCTTTGCGGCCGCTGCCATTAACCTCTCGAGGGTGGCGGAACGGGTTGCCATGAGCCCTTAAGGTAGAACACGAAATAGAAACTGCCGAATGTCGGCGACTTCCTCGGCGCAGACGGCATGTGGCATGGGGTATTCATGCCATTCCACGGAGTAACCGTGCGCCTCGAGGTACTCACGGGATCTCATACCCAGCATCATGGGCACCGTACCGTCCGCTTGTCCATGGGCCATGAATATCGGTGTCGAGTCGTTCGCCCGGTGCCGCTCGGCGACGAATGTGCTCTCGCGCGGCAAATAGCAGGAGAGCGCCATCACGCCGGCCAGCTTCTGCTCGAGGCGCGGCGCCGTGTACAGCGACACCGCGCCCCCTTGGGAAAATCCCGCCAGCACGATGCGATCGGCGCCGATCCCCCGCGTCACTTCGCGGGCGATCAATTGCTGGACTTGGTGCTCGCTGTCCTTGAAGCCCACGACGTCTTCCGCCGCACGCCGATCCAGCCCGACGATGTCGTACCAGGCGCGCATGCGCATCCCGCTGTTGATGGTGACCGGGCGAACCGGGGCATGGGGAAAGACGAAGCGCCACGCGCGCGTGCCCTCAGGCACCAGTTCCGGCACGATGGGCTCAAAATCATGCCCGTCGGCGCCCAACCCGTGCAGCCAAATCACTGCCGCGTCAGGATTTGGCGCGGTTTCCACTTCGATAGTTTCCAGCATGTTCGCTAATGTACTAGGAAACTCGAAGCCGCGGGAGGCGCTGCCCGCTGCGGCGATTCGTTATCATCGCCGCATGCCCATCACGCTGAATCATTTGCGCCGGTATGCGATTGCGCGCTCGCTGTTCAAGCCGACCACGCTCAAGCGCGCCATTCTAAAACTCGGCTTCGTCCAGGCGGACCCGATTCGCGCCCCGGCCCGAGCCCAAGACCTGACCCTGCGTCATCGTGTCACGGGATATCAGGCGGGCGACCTCGAACGGCGCTACGGGGCGCTGGGGCTGGAAGAGGATTTCTTCGTCAACTATGGCTTCTTGCCTCGCGATCATCAGGCACTCATGCATCCTCGCACGGTACCGGCAAAATCCAAGAAAGCTCGCGCGCAGATGGAAGAAGTACTGGCTTTCGTGCGGTTGCGCGGCCGGGTGCATCCACGCGAGGTCGATGCGCATTTTTCGCATGGCAGGGTGACCAATTGGTTCGGCGGAACGTCCAATGCCAGCACCCAGCTGCTGGACCAAATGCACTACCGCGGGCTGTTGCGGGTGGCCGGACGCGACAATGGCACTCGCCTGTACGTGGCGCGCGAAAACGAAGCAGTGAGGCAACCCGAGCTTGCTGCTGCGGCATTCACGGCGGCAGCCAAAATGGATGCATTGGTGGATGTGATCGTGCGCAAGTACGCACCGCTCCCGGCAAACACGCTGGCTTCATTGGTCAATCGGTTGCAATACGGTGCGCCGCAGTGGGCCGCGCAGCGCCCGGCAGCGCTGGCCACCGCCAAACAACGGCTAGGGCATGCACGGGTGGATGGGGTCGAATGGTATTGGCCCGCGGACGAAAACCCCGCGTCGCGCCGTTGGCGGCCTGACGACGGCGTACGCTTGCTCACACCCTTCGACCCGTTGGTCTGGGACCGGCGCCGGTTTGAATTCTTCTGGAACTGGGTGTACCGATTCGAGGCTTACACACCGGCCCCGAAACGCAAGCTGGGCTACTACGCGCTGCCGCTGCTGTGGCACGAAAGGGTCATCGGCTGGGGAAATGTGTCCGTTGCCGGCGGCAGATTGAGTGCGGTCTTCGGCTACGTCCACGGCCATGCGCCGCGCAATCCGGCGTTTCGCGACGGCCTGGATCTTGAACTGAGCCGGCTGCGCGCATTTCTAAAGACGGAAAACTGACGCTATCGTGCAAGACGACGCCCTCGCTTGGAGCGAGGGCGTCGTTGCGCCGGCCAAGTCGTGAATACACCGGGCACTACTTAAGGATTGCGCGCGGCTGTCGCCGACGCGGATCCCGCAGCGTCCAATGATGTAGCACCGTTCGAATGCTGCGCATTGGCTGCGCCTGCGGCGTTCGCTGAAGCCGAACCCCCGCGGGTCTTTGCATCGGCGCCGCCGGCGCCCGCAACATCCAGAGACGAGGACGGCTTTTGGGCCGTGGTGGAGGCTGCGGGGGCAGCCGTTGCGCCGGCGCTCTTGGCAGGCGTCGAACTCGGCTTGTTGGCCGTCGTCGAGGTCGGCTTGGTGGCTGTCGCCGTGGCCGGCTTGTTGGCCGTCGTCGAGGTCGGTTTAGTGGCTGTCGCCGTGGTCGGCGTCCGAGCGGCCTGCGCCTCACCGGCGGTATTCAGCGCACTCGGCGCGGCAGGTTTCGAGGCTGAGGCGGTCGACTCGAGCGCACCGGCCGCGGAGGCACCAGTGGCACTACCTGCGCCGGAAGTTGCGGCATTCAGGGCACCCGATGCGACCGGTCTCGAGACCGAGGCGGTTGAATCGAGCGCACCGGCTGCGGTCGCAGTAGACGCACTACCTGCGCCCGAGGTTGCGGTATTCACCGCACTCGACGCGGCAGGCTTCGAGGCTGATGCGGTCGATTCCAGGGCACCGACTGCGGACGCACTAGCTGCGCCGGAAGTTTTGGAAACCCCGCCGGCCGTCTGGGCTGCCGCATCGGTGGTCGCCGCAGCCTGTTTCGCGACGTTTGCCGCCGGGTGAAGCTTGGGTTTGTCCAGCGACCCACCGACTGCGCCCTGGCCCTGTAATGCTCCTTGGCCGGACACGCCGCCCGGACGATTCATCCCGCCCAGTCCGCCGGCCAATCCGCCACCAAAACCACCGCCAAAGCCGCCGCCCAGACCGCCACCCAAACCGCCGGCATAGGAGGGGGTTATCACTGCCAGCGCGGTCACGACACTGAGCGTCGCCACAATGTGTTTCGTGTTCATCGTCGATCTCCTTGACCGCTGCACAATGCGCGGCCTTCACCGACTGATACGACCCGGCACCGGCTTTTCTTCCATTGCGTATTCGGCGCCCACCAATCCAAAGCCATATGTCAAATCGCGTCCCGGCGGCCCTAGGTCGATGGCCTGTCGGGCAAGCGCCTCAATGGCCGCGTCGCCGGCGCCCACATCGGGTGCGGAAACGGTTCGCGCCAGCAGCGCCGCCACGATCGGCGCGGCAAACGATGTCCCGCGGACGGCCGAATATTTGCCGCCCATATCAGCCGCCAGCATGTCCGCACCCGGTGCCGCGAACATCACTTGATTGCCATGCGCTGCCTCGATCAGCACGCGCCGATGCTTGTCCACGCCGGTGACGCCGATGACGCGCGGATAGGACGCCGGATACAACGGGGGTGCCGCGGGCCCGTCATTCCCAACCGCCGCGACCAGCAGATATCCGCGCGCCGTCAGGGCCCGCACGATCTGCGCCAGGGCGATATTGTCAGGACCCACCAGGCTCACGTTGATCACAGCCACACGCTGCTGCGCCAACCAGGAAAAGGCCGCAGCGAGGGCGTCGACGGCACCCCCGGTCGGCGCGTCACAATAGACATTTGCCGCATATAGCTCGGCTCTGGCCAATACGCCATGAAAGTCGCTTCCCTGACCGATGAGCAGTGACGCCACGGCGGTGCCGTGGGCGCTCGGCAGAATTCGGTCCGCGCATCCCCAGGGGTGAATGACTGAGTCATGAAACACCGGATGAGCGATATCGACGCCGGCATCGATCAGACCCAGCCGCGGCACCGCATGATCGGCGCCCGGCCCATCGACATGCTCGATTCGGCTACCGGTCCCCGCAGCGACCGGAGTCTGTCCCAGGCCGGTACCCGGTACCGACACGATGCCGCCGCCTATATAGATATGGTTGAAATCATAGGTTCCCTGAGGATCGGCCTCGCGCAGCCGGCGCAGCGCCACGGTTGTGCCCAGCTTGGCCGGAGGGCGTAGGACGACCAAGCGTAGATCGAGGTCATCCATGGTTTGCTCGCGCACGATCGCAAAGCCCAGCGCCTGTGCCGCTGCCAGGCCTGGGACGGATGGGGAAAAGGCCACCAATTCATCGCGCACGATGGGGTTGCCGTGCGGATCTGCCGCGATGGTGCGCGGGTTGGAGCGGATCAGACGCGCAATCTGCAGATGACGCACGTCGCTCAGCTGATCCAACGTATCGGCACCCGCCTGCCCCACCGCCTGTGTCAATCGCGGCGGCAGCGCCGGCAGCGGCACGGCAGGCAGTCGCACCTGCGCCATCCCCGCGGCGCTCAAGGTCATCGCGATCGTCACCCAGATCAGTATGCGCATTGTCCTTGGCCTAATGTTTGCTCAATCACCACTTCGGAATGCTAGAAGCCTGTCTGGGTACTCCCCGCTGCCGCGAGCGAGCATACTCAGACAGGGTGCTAGCATGCGTGGATTAAACCTCAATCCTCGAACGTCTACCTCATGAGTACGAACGCGAGCACCGAAAACATCCAGGAACAGATCGTCGCCTTGCTGCCGCGTCTGAGGCGTTTTGCACGCAATCTGGTGCGCTCGCCGCATGACGCCGACGATATGGTTCAGATTGCGGTGGAACGGGCGCTGCTGCGCCTGGACCAATGGCACAGGGACGCCCGCTTGGACAGTTGGCTGTTCAAGATCCTGCGCAATGCGTGGATCGATGAGGTGAGATCGCGCGGACGGCTCGCCAAGATTTTCATGCCGGAGGAGGCAGGTGAGCATGTTGGCGAGGCCTCGATCGATCGGGAGGTGGATCGATTGTCCGTGGAGAGCGCCTTGGCACGTTTGCCCGAGGAGCAGCGCCTGGCGGTGAGCCTGGTGCTGATCGAGGGGCTGGCCTACAAGGATGCCGCCGACGTTCTCGAGGTGCCGATCGGGACTTTGACGAGCCGTCTTTCGCGCGGACGCGATGCGCTGCAGGCGATGCTGCGGCTGCCGGAAGGAGATCATTCATGAACGTGTCGGACGAACAGCTGATGGCGTACGCGGACGGTGAAGCCGACGAGGCGACGCGCACGCGCATCGAGGAAGCCATGCGCGACGATCCGGAAATTGGCAGGCGCATAGCGCATCATCGCGCACTGCGCCGGGCGCTGCAGGGTGCATTCGCCGAGGTTCTCGACGAACCGGTGCCGCAACGCCTGGTTGCCGCGGCGCGCGGCGCGCCGGCCGGCAATGTCGTGGACCTGGCCCGCGCTCGCGAGAGCGCCCGTAAGGGATTGGGATTGCGCCGCTGGCAGCCGGTTGCCATGGCCGCCAGTCTGTTGGTGGGCGTGGCGCTGGGTTATCTCGGCTGGCGCAGCGCAAGCCCGCTGGTGAGATCAAATGGTGAGGTGGTGGCAGGCGCAGGTCTTGCCGATGCACTGTCGACTCAGCTCTCATCCGAACGCACCCCGGGAGGCGTTACCACGGGCTTGAGCTTTCGCGCCAAGAGCGGGGATTACTGCCGGACGTTCTCTCTGACCGGCACACATTCCAATGCGGGGCTGGCCTGCCGCGAGGGGGGCGCCTGGAAAGTCAAAGTACTCGCGCAATCCGCCGAACCGCCCGCAAATTCGACGGCCTTCCGGCCGGCCGCTTCCGCCGATTCGGCGGCGGTACGCGCCGCGGTCGAGGAATCGATCGACGGTGAGCCGCTGGATCAAGCCGGCGAGATCGCGGCACGCCGGGAGCAATGGACCGCGCCCGCACGCCGTTGATCGATCCAGCTGGCCTTGACAGCAACTGCATTTTTATGCAGGATGCATGCGATTTTATGCAAGAGTCGAAAATGCTCCGAGCCGAACCCGAACACAGCAATGCCCCGGCGCGCCGCGTGCTGCTCGCGAAGATCATCCGCGAGCAGTCGGTCGGCCGTCAGACCGAATTGGTCGACCTGCTGCGGAAATTGGGCCACATCGCGACGCAATCGAGCGTCAGCCGGGATCTGCGCGAATTGGGCGTGGCCAAGATGGGGGATCGCTACGTCCTGCCCGACACGGCCATGCAGCCTAAGAACGATTTTTCCGCCCTCAAGCCTTTCGTCAATGCCCGCCTCACGGCGGGCACCAACCTCACCGTGCTGAAGACGGCAGTCGGCTCCGCGCAGAGCGTGGCCGTGGCCATCGACCGGGCTCGATGGCCGGAAGTGGTCGGCACCATTTCCGGCGATGACACCATATTCATTGCCACCGCCGGCGCCGCCGCACAGCGCAAGCTCGAGCTTCGCCTGCTCGCCATCTTCGGACGCTGACACCGCATGCAATCCACCCCCGAACAGGGCGCCGCGCCCATTTTGCTGGCTTTTTCCGGCGGCCTAGACACCTCGTTCTGTGTGCCGTGGCTCAAAGAGACCTATGGATGCCCGGTGATCACCGTGACGGTGGATACCGGCGGCATCGATGCCGCGGCCGCAAAATCCTTGGCGGAGCGGTCGGCGAGCTTGGGCGCCATCGCGCATCACCTCGTGGATGCTCGCGCGTCGTACTTCGATCAGGTACTCAAGTTTCTGATCATGGGCAATGTGCGGCGAGGCAATGTGTATCCGCTCTGCGTGGGTGCCGAACGGGTGCTGCAGGCTCAGACCATCGCGCAAATGGCCCTATCCCTCAAGGCCCGGAGGGTCGCCCACGGCTGCACGGCGGCGGGCAACGACCAGGTGCGCTTCGAAGTGGCCTTGCGCACCCTCGCGCCTGAATTGGAAATCATTGCACCGGTGCGCGACCGCGCGTTCAAGCGGTCCGAGCAGCTCAAGTATCTCGAAGAACACAAATTGCCGGTGCCGCCCTTCGGCGCGGCCTATTCGGTGAATCGCGGACTGTGGGGCGTCACCATCGGCGGCCAGGAAACCCTCACCTCGCAAGGCAGCATCCCGGACCATGCCTGGGTGCTTTCGAAGGATGCTTATGCGCATCCGCGCCCTCCTGAAAGGCACACCATTGGATTTATACGGGGCGTGCCGGACAGTCTCGACGGTAAGCGCCTGTCGGCCGTTGCCATCATCGAGGCGCTGGAAACGCTGGCGGGCCCTTTCGGCATCGGCCGCGGCATTCACTTGGGCGACACCGTGATCGGCACCAAGGGTCGGGTCGCCTTCGAAGCGCCCGCCGCGGAGGTGCTGCTGACGGCGCATCGCGAGTTGGAGAAACTCGTGCTCACCGGCAAGCAGGCGCGCATCAAAGAGACGGTTGCGCAGCCCTACGGCGATCTGGTGCACGAGGGTCAGCACTTGGATCCGGTGTGCCGCGATATCGAAGCGCTGCTCATCTCCTCGCAGGCTCGGGTCAGCGGCGAGGTGACGATGCTGTTCCGGCCGGGCTCGGCCTTCGTGGAGGGCGTGAACTCGGCTCATTCAATGATGGCCGCCTCCAAAGGCGTGTACGGCGAGTCCGCCGGCGAATGGACGCCAGCCGACGCCCTGGGCTTCTCGAAAATGCTGGCTTTGACGAGCGTGTTCCACAGGCGCGCCGGCGCGGGCGAATCGTGAACGGCATGCGTACCATGGTGGTGGACAAGATCGCCTCCGTGACCCAAGCCTGCGCCCTGTCGCATGAGCTGCGCATTGCGCCGGAAATTCCCTGCGAGGAAGGCCTGGTGCTGGTGGTCGAGATCCTCAACAACAAGGCCAACTACAACACCCTGGAGCTCATCAGCGGACGCATGGCCAAAGTCGTGCGCGGCGACATCGTGGTCGGCGCCTTGGGACATCGCAAGGCCCTGTTCGGCTACTCCGGCCATATTCCCGCCGCGCTCAAACCGGGCGACATCATTCAGATGCTGAATATCGGCGGCGTGCTCGGGATCTGCGATTCGGCAACGCAGGACAAGGGCAAGCCTTTCGACTGCAAGGTGCTGGGCACGGTGTTGACCTTTCCCTATCTGGGAGAGCGCATCGGTGTCCCCGCCAAGGTCGGCTACGCGCCCCTGAACTATGCAGCTGCGCTGGATGCGCGCGGCGTACCGGTAGTGGCGCTGGCCGGCACCTGTATGGAGGCCGGTAAAACCGCGGCAGCCGCTGCCATCATTGCGCGCATGCGCCATCGGGGATTGGTGGTGGACGCCTTCAAGGCCACGGGTGTATCCCTGCGCCGCGACATCATGGCCTTCGAGGACTCCGGCGCCCGGCGCACCATGCTGTTCACGGATTTCGGCATCGTCACCACGACCGCGAAATGCGGCCCTGCGCTGACCCGCAGCATGCTCACGGAAATGGCGGCCGGCGGTCCGGATGCCATCGTGTTCGAACTGGGCGACGGACTATTGGGCACCTACGGTGTGGAGTCTATTCTGCAGCAGCCCGACATCAAGGCTGCGCTGACGGCGGTGGTGCTGTCGGCGAATGATCCGGTCGCTGCCTGGGGCGGCGTCAAACTGTTGCGCGAACGCTTCGGCATCGAGCCCTGTGCGGTGACGGGACCTGCGACCGACAATCAGGTCGGCATCGAAATCATTCGCGAGCAGATGAATGTCCAGGCATTCAACGCCATCGCCAGTCCGGCGGACCTGGGCGATCACATCATCACCTCGCTGGGATTGCGTAATGCGCGTGCGTCCAAGGTCGTCGGCGAATGAGCGCGACGGCAGAGTCCTGCGCGCCGACGCCGGCCATTGTGCTCGGGGGCACCGGCTATGTGGCCGGAGAACTGTTGCGCCTGATCGCGGGACATCCGCGGCTGGTAGTCGCCGCCGTGCTGTCGGACAGCCAGCCCGGCTCCTCCGTCGCAGAGGCCTTCCCGCATCTGCGCAGCACCTATCCGGATCTGAATTTCTCCGGCGCCGATGAGGTGCAGGAACTGATTCGCCGCACGCCGGTATCGGCATTGTTTTCCGCGGCCCCGCATGGCGTTTCCGCCGCCCTGGTCGATCGCCTGCTGATCGCGGCCGCGGCGGCGGGCGCGCGGGTGCACTGCGTCGACATCTCGGCGGATTTCCGCTATTCGAGCCAGGCCGCCTACGAGGCGGTGTACCGGCATCCGCATGGTGCGCCGGCGAGAATCACCGAGTTCACGTGCGCTGTCCCTGAACACCTGAAGAAGTCCCCGACGCCGCATGTCGCGCACCCCGGCTGCTTCGCGACGGCGACGCTGCTCGCGAGCGTACCGCTGCTGGCGCTGGGACTGACCGACACACGCCTGTACGTCACCGGCATCACCGGCAGTACCGGCTCGGGCCGCAAGCCGGTCGATGGGACGCACCACCCGCTGCGTCACGGTGATCTTTATACCTACGGCGCGCTCGAACACCGGCATGTGCCCGAGATCGCCGCCTGCGCGAAACAGGCGACGGGTATCGAGGCGGATTTTAATTTCGTGCCGCATTCGGGGCCTTTCGCGCGCGGCATTCACGTCACCGTACAGGCCAGCTTGAAGAACTCGCTATCCAAGGCCCAGGCGCTGGAGGCGCTCAAGTCGTTCTACGCGGACTGTCCCTTCGTGCGCGTCGCGGCCGCTGCCCCGCGCGTCAAAGATGTCGCCGCGAGCAACTACTCGAGCTTGAGCGCTGCAACCAACGGCAATTCCATTGCCGTCATGTCGGTGCTCGACAATCTCAACAAGGGCGCCGCGGGCGGCGCCCTGCAATGGATGAACCGGCTCTTAGGATTGGCCGAGACCACCGGCCTGACCGCGCCGGCATCGGGCTGGACTTGAATCATGGCAGCGACCCCCCTCAACGCAGCGGCACATGCGACTCACCTGGCGCAGGTGTTCGCGCAATACCCGATCGAAGTGGCGCACGGCGAGGGCGTGTGGCTGCATGCGCGCGACGGGCGCAAGATTTTGGATTTCTACGGCGGCCACGCCGTCGCCGGCTTGGGCTACGCGCATCCGCGCTGGCTCGCCGCTTTGGAACGGCAGGCACGGCAAATGGCGTTTCAAACCAATGCGCTGCCGATGCTCATCCGCGAGCGCGCGGCCGCGCGCCTGACCCGATTCGCCGGGCTCGGGCTCGACACCGTCTTCTGGATCAACAGCGGCGCCGAGGCCAATGAAAATGCGCTGAAGCTTGCCTTCAAGATCACCGGGCGCAGCAAAGCCGTGGCGCTCGAGCAGGGTTTTCACGGTAGGACTGCCGCGGCGGGCGCCGTGACCTGGGGCGCTTTGGAGAAATGGTATGGCTTTCCGCGCACACCCTTCGATGTGCGCTTCATGCCGCGCGACAACCCCGGCGCCGTCGGCGGGCATATCGACCGTGAGACCGCGGCCGTCATCGTCGAACCGGTGCAGGGCGTGGGCGGCGCCTATGATGTGGGCAAACCGATGCTGGAGGCATTGCGCCGGCGCTGCGACGAAGTGGGCGCCATCCTGATATTCGACGAGGTACAGTGCGGCGTGGGCCGCACGGGCGCGCCTTTTGCGGCGAACTACTACGGCGTCGTGCCGGACATCATCACCTCGGCCAAGGCATTGGGAAACGGCTTCCCGGTATCCGCTCTGCTGCTTTCGCGCCGCGTCTCGAGCCAGCTCAAAGTAGACGACATGGGCACGACCTTCGGCGGCGGCCCCATGGCCTGCGCGGTGGCGGAAGCGGTCATCGACACCATCGAGTCGGAATCCCTGTTGGCCAATGTGCGCCAGGTATCGGCCTACATACGCTCGAGCTGCATCATCGGCCCCATCACCGGCGTGCAGGGCGCGGGATTCCTGCTGGGCCTAAAGACATCTCGCCCGGCCAAGGAAGTGCAGGCCGCGCTGATGGCCAAGAACATCCTCACCGGTACCAGCGGCGATCCGAACATCTTGCGCCTGTTGCCGGCCTACATTTTGAATGAAGGCCATGTGGATCTTCTGAGTGACGCCTTGGCGAAAATCTCTGCATGAGGCGGTTCATCGATTTGGCGGATTTCAGCCGCGAGCAGATCCTGGATTTGCTCGAACTCGCGCAGGCGCTGCAGCACCATCCGGAGCCACGGGCGCTTGCCGGCAAGGTGTTGGGACTGGCTTTCTTCAATCCCTCGCTGCGCACCTTGGCATCGTTTCAGGCGGGGATGGCCCGCTTGGGCGGCAGTTCATTCGTGATTACCCCAGGCCAGGGAACATGGCTCTTGGAGACGCAGCCCAACGCCATCATGAAAGGCGCGGCCGCGGAACACATCCGCGAAGGCATACCGGTGCTGGCATCGTACTGCGATGCGCTCGGAGTCCGTGCATTCGCCGACGGCAAGAGCCTGGAAAGCGATCTCAATGAGTCACTGTTCCGGATGATCGACGGGCTCTGCGAGAAGCCGCTGATCAACATGGAATCGGCTATGAATCATCCCTGCCAGGCTCTGGCGGATTGGCGCACCCTGGATGAGATGAAGATCCCGACCCGTGCGAAGTTCGTCCTGAGCTGGGCGTACCATCCGAAGGCGCTGCCGCTGGCCGTGCCCGCTGCCACCGTGCACATGGCCGCGATGCGCGGGATGGAAGTCGTAGTGCTGCGCCCCGAGGGCTACGCACTGCCCGAGCAGGTCATGGAAAAGGCGCGGTTGGCGGCGCGCGAGGCCGGCGGTTCAGTGACCGAGACCAGTGATCGCGCGGCGGCTTTGAACGGCGCAAGCGTCGTGTACGCCAAAGAGTGGGGCAGCACGGCTTACTACGGCGACGTGGAAGCCGACTCGCGGCTGCGCGCGGATCTGTCCGATTGGTGCGTGCGCGAGCGCTGGTTCGAACGCGCGCGGCCGGATGCGAAACTGATGCATTGCCTGCCGGTGCGCCGCAATGTGGCGGTGGCGGACGGCATACTCGACGGTCCGCGGGCTGTGGTCAAGCAAGAGGCTTTCAATCGATTGCCGGTGCAAATGGCTGTTCTGCACCGCATGCTGGCGTGAGCATCCGTCCGTTTGTCGTTTCGGAGAACTATTGGAATGATTATGAATCGACCTGATCCGTCAGTCGCCGTGCGCGCGCTGAAGAGCGCGGCGCCCTATATTCGCATGTACAAGAACAAGGTCTTCGTCATCAAGGCGAGCGGTGCGGTATTCAGCGACGCGGCGTCCACGCGCGGCTTGATCGAACAAGTTGCCATCCTGCATCAGGTCGGGATCAAAACGGTGCTCGTGCACGGCGGCGGCCCGCAGCTCGATGCGCTGCAGGCGACCTTGGGCATCGAGACGCGCATGGTCAACGGCCGGCGGGTCACCGATCAGAAATCGATCGACGTGACCGCCATGACGCTCAACGGATTGATCAACACGCGCATTCTGGCGATCTGCCGCACGCTCGATATCGAGGCGGTGGGCTTGAGCGGTGTCGATGCCGGATTGATTCGCGCGCACAAGCGGCCGCCCGTGGGCGTCGCAGGCTCGGCGGAGACTGTGGACTACGGCTTTGTCGGCGACATCGATTCGGTCAACTCGGCGGTGCTGGAAAAGCTGCTGGAAAGCGGTCTCATGCCCGTGGTCAGCCCCTTGTCGGCGGACGCCCATGGCACCTTGCTCAACATCAACGCGGACACGGTGGCGGCGGCGATCGGCGGCGCACTGTCGGCCGAGAAGCTGGTACTGTGCACCGGCGCGCCGGGCATCCTGGAACGTGTTGAAGAGCCAGGCTCGGTGATCTCTTACACCGACATCCAGGGATTGAAGCGCCTGCGCGACCAGGGCAGCCTGAAGGACGGCATGCTACCCAAGGCCACTGCCATCGAGAACGCCATTCGCGGCGGTGTGCGCCGGGTGCACGTCATCAGCTACCGGGCCCCCGACAGCTTGCTGGCGGAAATTTTCACCAACGAAGGTACCGGCACGCTCGTGGTCGCGGACTTGAACGCGCTGAGCCCGGCGGAACAGTTGTCCTCCCCATGACGCGGCTTTCATGACTCGCCTGTGGGACAAGGGAGCATCGCTCGATGCGCAGGTGCTCAAGTACACCGCGGGCGATGATCATGGTCTGGACGATCGGCTGGTGCATTACGACATCCGTGCCTCCGTGGCGCACGCCGAAATGCTCGCCGAGCAACACTTGCTGTCGGCTGAGGATTTGAGCCTGATTCGGGACGCCCTCGTGGCGATCGGCGAAGAGCACGCCGCGGGCCAATGGCGAGTCGCGCTGGAAGATGAAGATTGCCAGACAGCCATCGAAAACCGGCTTACGGCGCGCGTCGGCGCGGCCGGGGGACGCCTGCATGCCGGCCGTTCGCGCAACGATCAGGTACTGGCGGCATTGCGGCTGTACCTGCGCGATGCCGCGGAATCCTTGCGACAAGGCGCGGGGGCGGTGGCCGACGCTCTGGATGCGCTCGGCGCACGCCACCAGGGCCAGGAGCTTCCCGGTTACACGCACATGCAACAGGCCATGCCGAGCAGTGTCTCGCTGTGGGCCTTAGGGTTTGCGGCGGAGCTGCGCGACGATGCCGAAGGACTCGGGCACACCCAACGGCGCATCGGCAAGAATCCCTTGGGTTCGGCGGCCGGGTTCGGCACGCCCAATCTCGACATCAGCCGTGAATCGACGCGGCGACGCCTAGGGTTCACCACGACGCAGGAACCGGTCACGGCGGTGCAGCTGTCGCGCGGCAAGGCCGAGGCGCAACTGCTGTTCGAGATCACCTTGCTGACCCAGGACCTTGGCCGGCTGGCGGCGGACCTGATGCTGTTCTATACGCAGGAGTTCGCCTACGTGAGCTTGCCGGACACCTTCACCACCGGCTCGTCCATCATGCCGCAAAAGCGCAACCCCGATGTTTTCGAGCTTCTGCGCGGGCGCAGCGCGGTCGCGCAGGCGGCTCTCAACGAGGTGCTCGGCATCACGCAAAAGCTGAGCTCCGGTTATCACCGCGATTTACAGCTCATCAAGCCGCCGTTGTTTCGCGCCGTCGATTCCTGCCTGCAATCCTTGGCGATTCTGCCGAGCGCATTGCATGGCGTGCGCTTTAGGCCTGAGAATATCCGCCTCGATCCCGGTATTCATGCCGCGGCCGCGGCCAACGCGCTGGTAAGCCGGGAAGGCATTCCATTTCGCGAGGCCTATCGGCGCGTGGCCTCCACCCTCAAGGACAAAGAATGACAATTTGGCGCAGCTTGCAGACGGTCGCTGATTTGAACGGTAACGCCGCAGGGACGCTGATCGCCAATTTGGGAATTTTATTCACCGAAATAGGCGATGATTTCATTCGCGGCACCATGCCAGTGGATGCGCGGACCTTCCAGCCCTATGCACTGTTGCACGGCGGCGCCTCGGTGGCGCTGGCCGAAACCTTGGGCAGCACGGGTGCGGCCATGTGTGTGGATGCGGCCGAATACCAAGTGGTGGGCCAGGAGATCAACGCCAATCACGTGCGCGCCGCGCGCGGCGGTCTCGTGACCGGCACGGCGCGGGCGGTGCACTTAGGCGGGCGCACGCAGGTCTGGTCCATCGAGATTCTGAACGATGCGCACAAGCTGGTGTGCATTTCGCGCATTACCATGGCGGTCATCAAGCGCGGCTCGCTCGGCTGAAGCGCCTCACGCAAGTGCCGGTACGTTCATCCCTATAAAACATAACCGCGCTTAGATATTTGCGCTGGCATTTCTCACCTGAAGAGGCGTATCTTTCGCGCCATGGAAAAATCTACCGTTGGACCATCGCGCCGGGCACCCGGCATATCGGTGCTGGCCGCATTTGCGCTGGCCGCATTCACGGCAATTGCCGCCGCGCAGCCCCCCCCTCCCGCGCCGCCGCCGCCGGCCACGGCACCGGGCGCCGACCCTGCACCCGCACCCACGCCTGATCAGATCAGCTTTGCGTTCGGATTGATTTTCGGCACGCAAATGCACAACGCCGGGATCACCAATGAGGTGGTACCCGAAGCCATCCTGCGCGGCTTGAAGGAGGGTCTGCAAGGCAGACAGCCGTCTCAAGCCGAACAAATGCAGATACAAAATTTCGTGCGCTCGGTGACGGAAGCGGCAGCCGCCAAGAATCAGGCCGCGGCCAAGGACTTCCTGGCGCGCAACGGCCGCGAAAAGGGCGTGGTCACGACCGCTTCGGGCCTGCAATACAAAATCATTGCCGCCGGCGACAAGAAGGCGCCGCCCGTGGCAGCGGGCGATACCGTAACCGTGGACTATCGTGGCAAGCTGATCGACGGCTCCGAATTCGACAGTTCCTATTCGCGAGGCATGCCGGCCACCTTCCCCGTCACCGGCGTGATCAAGGGCTGGCAGGAAGCCTTGGTGCTGATGAAGCCCGGTGCGAAATGGCAGCTGTTCATCCCGCCTGAGCTGGCGTATGGCGCGCAAGGCAGGCCGAAGATTCCGGCGAACTCGCTGCTGATTTTCGAAATCAACTTGCTGAGTGATGAAGCGGCCGGTGCGCCGCCCAAGGCTCCGCCCGGAACGCCGTCGCCTCAAGCCAATAAGTGAGGGGAGAGGACGCACGCGTCCGTTCCTTTCGAACCAATGCGAGACGGAGTCCTAGCCGGCCAGGGATCGCGCCAAGCCGACTAATGCACTAAATCGAGCGCATTGGTCAGGTCACCCATGGGCGGCTGGCCGTGCGCGGCAAGACCGCGATCGCGCTGGGCAATCCCGGGCAGTACTTCAAGATCGAAGCGGCGCGTGATGAGGCGCAGGATGGACTCGGTGTCGTATTGCGTGTGATCCACCGTTCCGCGCTTGGCGAAGGGCGATACGATCAACGCCGGAATCCGTGCTCCCGGACCCAGCGCGTCGGCCGGCGGCGGGGCGAGGTGATCCCAGGAGCCGCCGAATTCATCGTAGGTGATCACGATCACCATGTGATTCCACTGCGGACTTGCGCGCAATTTTCCGACCAACTCGGCGATGTGCGCATCTCCCTCCGCCACCGAGGCATAGCCGGGGTGCTGGTTCAAATTGCCCTGCGGCTTGTAAAAAGTCACCGCGGGCAATCGGCCGCCGGCAATATCCGCCAGCAGATCGCTGTAGTCCTTCAGGTGCGCGGCGCGATCATCCGCGTGTGTCTTGGGATCGAAGCGCGCGAAATAATTGAACGGCTGGTGATGGGCTTGGAAGTCGGGAGCACCCGATGCCGTCGACGGCGCATAAATGACTTCGCGTGCCTTCGACGGCGCACGTCTGCCGTCGTCCACGGCTGCCTTCCATGATCCTGCATACCAGGCCCAATGGACGCCCTTCGCATCCATGGCATCGCCGATGGTGAGATGCGACTGGGGCGGCAGCGTCGTGGCGCTGCCCGGATCCGCGTAGGCGAAGCTCGCATCGCCGGCCGCCGGCCTATTGCCGCTCGGCTGGTAAGGCGGCTGCATCGTGTTCACGGCGTAGAATTTCCCGTCGCCGAAAAACCCTGCCGGCGCGATATTGCCGCTTCTGACGAACGTGGGTGGTCCGTCGAGGGCCGAGGCAGGGGAGTTTGTCGCCTGCTTCAGGCGCGGCAGGTAGCGCCCGGCATCTTGTTCCAGCACGGCAATCGAGGGCCTTGCCGCCGCCGTGTCGGCGTCGGGGTATTCCGGTGCGCAGGCGCAGATCAGGTACTGATGGTTCAGGAATGAGCCGCCGAATGCACCCTGGAAGAAATTATCGGCGAGTACGAATTCCTTCGCGAGCGCATACAGCGCCGAGCTACTGTAGTCGTAATGGCCCATGACGAGGCCGCCGGCATCGGACCAGGCGGCGTAGCCATCGTTCTTGCCGCCGTCGATCTGCATTTGATGTTCGAAGAAACGATGCCACATATCGCGCGTCACGACCGCGGTCGACAGCCTCACTCCCGATTGGGCCGTAAAACCCTGTTCGATGGAATACGGTGCATTCGGCATACCCACGCTTTGCTGCTGCGTGACCACGGGGGTGACGCCGGTTGCAGTCACGCCGCCCCATGTCGGCGGCAGTACCGCCAGCACCTTGCCGCCGCGATCCACCTGCGGCCGATACCCGGGCCTCGGCCGGCCGTCGCGATCGATGACTTCGTTCAAACCTCTTGCGCCCGGAAAGTTGCCGTACAAACTGTCGAAGGCGCGATTTTCCGCGTAGATGACGACGATGGTGTCGACCTTATCGCGCAGCGCCCGGGTATCCGCCACCATGCCGCCGCGGGCCGACGTGCCGGCGGGAGCAGCAGCCACTCCGCCGGGCATCTTCCTCGACTGCTGTTGAGTGCAGGCGCAAAGTGCCGCCGCCACGGCGGCGCCGAATAGCAATAAGGCCCGCGCGCGGACCGGTGATGGATGCGGCATGCACGCCAGTATAAGTGCATCCGCGCGTCAGAGCGACCGCGGCGCAGGGGATCGCAGCGAACGATCACGGCAAAACGGCGCCCTAACTCGAGCGCGACCCGATGCGTCGTGATGCGCTCCGATGCGGCGGGCGGCGATGTTGCATGCCGCGCGGTTTTATCGACACGCTGCGCTTAGAACTGCCAGAGAACACTGACCATCAGCGCGTCCGGATCCCCGAACGACGAACTGATGCGCTCGTACTCACCCCGAATGGTCAGACCGAAGGGAAATCGCGACTGCACGCCCGCGCCATAGGCGAAGCGCGTGTCGGTTACTTGGTGACGCGAAGTGGGCACAAAATTAGGACAGGGCGAATTGAAGTTACAGGGCTGCTGAACGAAATCCGTGAGATTCGTCGACAGCCGCGCGACACCCGCCTTGCCGAAGACATCGATGAACGGTATGGGTATGGGCAGGTAGCCGACCCCGAACAGCGCCGCGGCGGTGGGATGCGAATCGCTGCCGCTGACGTTGTAGTCGAAGGCACCGTGGTGCCGGTACGGCTGGCCGAAATCGATATAGGTCGCCTCGACACCGATCAGGCTGATCGGCCGGATGCCCACGAAGCCTTGCCACGCGGTTTGATAGTCGTCGAAGTAACCGGGATACCCGTAGCGCGAGTCATCGCTCCTGATTTGGGATTCACCCGCGCCGGCCCCGACGTAAAATCCCAAAAGATTGTCCGCCGACGCCGCAGCGGAAATGCCGCAGGCCGCAATCGCCGTTAGGGCCGCCAGGGTCTTTGACATTCGCATACGTACCTCCGCCGTGAATAACGCCTTCGACTCGACGGCGTTGACAGAAGTTCCACGTTGCCAGGGCGTATACTTAACATGATGAAGATTGCGCCGCTCACGTTAAGCGCCTGCCTTGCCGTCGCCCTGCTCGCCTGCGGTCAAAAAGGGCCGCTGGTCATGCCCGATGCGCAGAAACACAAGCGGCCCATTCCCACGCTGCCCGGTGCCATCAAGCCGGGTAGCAGCGGCGAGGCAGCGAAGCCCGCCCCCGCGAGCGGAACTGCAACCACCCCAGCATCGCCGGCGCCCGCTCCGACGTCGCCGTCGCCGAACCCGCCTGCAGGATACGCAAGCTCACCCTAAGCAGGGTCTGTCTCACTCATGAGCGCGCGCAAACTCATTCTGGTCGACGGCTCTGGTTATTTGTACCGCGCCTTCCATGCGCTGCCGCCGCTGACCAACTCGCACGGCGAGCCCACGGGTGCGGTGCTGGGCGTGCTCAACATGCTGAATAAAATGATCAAGGAGGAGGCGCCCGATCGCATCGCCGTGGTGTTCGATGCGCCCGGCCGCACCTTCAGGGACGACCTGTTCGATCGGTACAAAGCGCAGCGCGCCCCCATGCCGGATGATCTACGTTCGCAAGTCCAGCCTCTGTACGACACCGTGGCGGCCATGGGCGTGCCGCTGCTGCGCGTGCCGGGCGTGGAGGCCGATGATGTGATCGGCACGCTGGCGAGACAGGCAGCGGATGCCGGCTTCAAGGTGCTGATCTCGACCGGCGACAAAGACATGGCGCAGCTGGTGGGACCAAATGTCGAGCTGCTCAATACCATGAGCAACACCCGCCTCGACCGCATCGGTGTCAAGGCAAAGTTCGATGTGTTCCCGGAACAGATCGTCGACTACCTGGCTCTGGTCGGAGACACCTCGGACAATATCCCCGGCGTCACCGGCGTCGGGCCGAAGACTGCGGCCAAGTGGCTCAGCCAATACCAAAGTCTCGATGCGCTGGTCACCCATGCGGCGGAGATCGGCGGCAAGGTCGGAGAAAATTTGCGCAATGAACTTCCGATGTTGGAGTTGTCGCGCAAGCTGGCGACCATCGATACCATGCTGCAGTTGGAAACCACACCGGAGCAGCTGAGCGCGGGCGCACCCGATGTGCCGCGTCTGCGGGAGCTGTATTCGCGCATGGAACTGCGGGCGCTGCTCAAGGCCTTGGGGCCGCAGGAGGCGTCTGCCGCCGCGCAAGGCGGCACCGAGATCGACCTGGTCATTGCCGAGACGGTGACACCTAGCGGTCCGCAGGTGGCGGCGGTCGCGGTCATCGACACCTCCATGCCGCGCGACTATCACAAGATCCTGTCGCGGGAGGCACTCGATGCCTGGCTCGACAAGCTCAAGGACGCGCCGCTGATTTCATTCGCCGCGCATACCGATGATTTGGACTACATGAGGGCGCGCGTCATCGGTGTGGCGCTCGCTCTGACACCGCATGAAGCTGCGTATGTGCCGTTGGGCCATGATTACCCGGGGGCGCCGCAGCAACTCGATCGCGACGAGGTTCTGGGCGCGCTCAAGCCGATGCTCGAGGATTTGACCCAAGTCAAGCTCGGCCACGACCTCAAGTTCCAGGCACATGTACTGGCAAACCACGGCATTGCGCTCAACGGCCGGCGCTTCGATTCCATGCTGGAATCCTATGTATTGAACAGCGTCGCGACCCGGCACGACTTGAGTACGGTGGCCGCTAGATATCTGGGCATCCAGGCGCCTCAGCTGGAGGACATTACGGGCAAGGGTGCGAAGCGGATTGCTTTCAGCCAAGTGGATGTCGACCGGGCCGCGGAGTACGCGGCGCAAGAGGCGGACGTGACGCTGCAACTACATCAGTCGATCTGGCCGCAGCTCGACGCGCACCTCGAGCTCAGGTCGGTCTATGAGGATATCGAGCAGCCGCTGGTGCCGGTGCTTCAGCGCATGGAGCGCGCGGGGGTGCTCGTGGACCGGGCCTTGCTCAAAGCGCAGAGCGCGGAACTGGCGGCGCGTATGCTCGAGCTTCAATCGCAGGCTCACCGCGAAGCAGGCGGTGTCTTCAATGTCGATTCGCCCAAGCAGCTGCAGGAGATCTTGTTCGGCAAGCTGGGAATTCCGGTGATGCGCAAGACACCCACCGGTCAGCCCTCGACCGCGGAGGACGTGCTCGAGGAGCTTGCCGCGACCTATCCCTTGCCGAAACTGATTTTGGAATATCGCGGCATGGCGAAACTCAAATCCACCTACACCGACAATCTACCGCTGCAGATCAATCCCGCCACCGGCCGCATCCACACCAGCTATCACCAAGCCGTGGCGGCTACCGGCAGGCTGTCCTCGCAGGATCCGAATCTGCAGAACATCCCGATTCGCACACAGGAAGGCCGGCGCATCCGGCAGGCTTTCATCGCGCCGCCGGACCATTCCCTCGTGGCTGCCGACTATTCGCAGATCGAGCTGCGCATCATGGCGCACCTGTCGGGCGATGCCTCATTACTGCGTGCCTTCGCCGAGGATCGCGATGTCCACCAGGCCACGGCGGCCGAGGTGTTCGGCCTGGCACCCGACGCGGTCAGCGCCGATCAGCGCCGCTCGGCCAAAGCGATCAATTTTGGGCTCATGTACGGCATGTCGGCGTTCGGCCTGGCGCGCCAACTGGGCATTGCGCGCAGTGACGCGCAAAAGTACATGGACCTTTATTTCGAGCGCTATCCCGGCGTGCGGCGCTATATGGAAGAAACGCGCCGCCAGGCACGCGAAGCAGGCTATGTGGAAACTGTGTTTGGCCGCAGGCTGTACTTGCCCGACATCCAGTCGCGTAACGCCGCATTACGTCAATACGCCGAGCGCAGCGCCATCAATGCACCCATGCAAGGCACCGCCGCGGATATCATCAAACGCGCCATGATCGAGGTAGACGCATGGCTCGAGAGTTCGGGCGTCGCAGCACGGCTGATCATGCAGGTGCACGATGAACTGGTCCTGGAAGTTGCCGACGAAGCGGTCGAGTCTCTTGTAGGACAAATACGGACACACATGATCCGCGCTGCGGATTTATCGGTGCCGCTCAAAGTAGATGTGGGTGTGGGCCGCAGCTGGGATGAGGCGCATTGACGAGCGCAGGACGCGAAAAATAGGCGCAAAGTAGGCCAGCTTAAGCCCAATTCGCAAGATTTCCCGCCCTATATCAAAGATATGCAAAGCAGGGAAAATCGGCTTTCAAAGGACTGGAACTTTCGACCATCATCCCCATCTAACCTAATGAGCGTTTTAGACGCTCCCCGCTCTTCTCCCTGAGCGGGCTAGACCCGGTTTGTCATCCCCATGCCGGGTTGGTCTGCCCCGATGGCTGCTACAGCGCCCATCGGGGCTTTTTTTTGGGGGGATGCGTTCTTGCAAGGTGCCGAATTTTTTTAGGTTCGATCCCTATTCAAGTCTGATTGAGCCACCGGTCCATGACGTCGCGGGCCTCTTCAATGCCTTGTTTGTTATGCGCAGAAAATAGCTGAGCGGAGATTGCCGCATCCGCGCCGGCCGCTAAAGTTTCCCGCAAAACGCGCACCGAGTCCTGCCGGTTGAGCTTGTCTGCCTTCGTCAACAGGACATGGACGCTGCGATCCTGCGCCAGAATCCACTCGAGCATCGTCACGTCTTGGGCGCCCAAGCCGCGTCGACTATCGACGATGAGCATGAGGCCCACCAGCGATTCGCGCACATTGAAATAATGCTCCATCAACTGCAGCCAGTGCAGCCGTACCCGCTCCGGTACCTTGGCGAACCCATAGCCCGGCAGGTCCACCAACCGCCTCTCGGGCGCCAACTCGAAGAAATTGATGAGCTGGGTGCGGCCGGGGGTGCGGCTGACCCGGGCCAGTCCGGTACGCTGGGTGATGGCGTTGATGGCGGTGGATTTACCCGAATTCGAGCGCCCCGCGAACGCGATCTCCCGGCCGGTGTCCGGGGCAAGCTGGTGCGGCTCGGCCGCGCTGGTCATGAATTTTGCGTGGGAATAGTTCGTCATGGCCGTATGGGCAAATTAGGGAGGAGACCATCGAGGCATCCGTAAGAACGGCCACGTGGAATACGAAGATCAGCTCTAGTGTACAATTTAGGGTTGACATCGGGTCACAATAAAATGGGGTTTTAGGGCGTCATGAAGCGGCTTTGGATTCTCGCAGCAACAATTTCCAGCACTTTCGTCACCACCTCGGCCCTTCCCGCGCCCAGCGTCGAAGCCGGCGCCACCAAAGCCGCCACGTGCCAGGCCTGTCATGGCGCCAATGGCAACAGCACGAATCCTGATTGGCCCAGCCTCGCGGGAATCGGCGCGGATTACATCGCGGAGCAGCTGAATAATTTCAAGACCGGCAAGCGGGCGAGCCCGGTCATGATGCCGATGGCGGCCGTTTTGACCCCGGCCGACATGGCGGATTTGGGGGCGTATTTCGACAGCTTGCCCAACACCGGGTTGGAGGCCGATCCCTCCTTCTGGCAAGCCGGCGAAAAACTCTATCGCGGCGGCGATCAAGCACGTGGAATACCGGCCTGCATGGCCTGCCATGGACCCACGGGGCGCGGGAATCAACCCGCGAAATTTCCGGCGCTGCGCGGCCAGCAGCCGGGTTACGTGGTGAAGCAGTTGAACGACTATGCGTCGGGCATCCGGGCGACCGGGCCCAACGGCATCATGCAGACCATCGCCAAACGCCTCTCACCCGACGATATTCGGAACCTGGCCTCCTATGCGGAAGGGATTCGCTGATGCGCCTGCACCCCACGTCAGTACTGTTGCAACTCGGGTTGGGGCTCGGACTCGTGCTGGCATTGACCGCCTGCGGCCGCCAGGAGCCGTCCGGTCTGGCCCCGGGGAAGGCACCCACGACGGCCACGGCACCGGCGCAAACCACCGCGCCGGCCACGCCGGGCAAAACGGCCGCCGATGCTGCAAAGCCCTTGACGGTGACCCGCTTGAACGAGGACGGTTCCGAGACGGTGGAGGAAACACCCGGAGACACCGGCGCGCAGAACAAATTGCTCGCCGCGGTCGCTTCCACCGTTGCGGCCGCCACATCGACGGCGGTCGCGGCCACACCGGCCGGTTCGCCGTGGCAGGAAGGGACGAACTACACGCGCATCGTTCCCGGGCAGCCCACCAATGTCCCTGCCGGACAAGTCGAGGTGCTGGAGTTTTTCTGGTACGCCTGCCCGCACTGCTACGCGCTCGAGCCGACCATTGCGGCCTGGCTCAAGTCCAAGCCGGCATACATCAGTTTTTCGCGAATCCCGGTTCAATGGAACGAAGGACACCGTTCCTTGGCGCGGCTTTTCTACACGCTCGACAGCATGGGCAAGTTGAACGACGTCCACAGCGAAATCTTCAAGGAAATTCAAGTCAACGGTGATCCTTTGACCGGGCCGGATCCCAACAACGCCGCGACCGCGGAACGCATCCAGCTTTCCTTCATCAAGAGGCTGGGGATATCGGACGGCGATTTCGAGAAGGAGTATCACGGCTTCAACGTCGAAACTGCGATGCAGCGAGCCGATCAGCTCGTGCAGCGCTACCGCGTGACCTCGGTTCCGAATTTCGTCGTGAACGGCAAGTACGTCACCGACGTGGCGATGGCCGGCAGTCCGGATCGCTTGATATTGCTGCTCAGCGACTTGGCCGCGCAAGAGCACAAACGTTAGCGAGATATCGTGAACGCACCGGGCGAGGTGCAAGGCCGAGAAGCGAGGCGCACCCATGCCGGCGGGTGTCATTGCGGGCGTGTCCGCTTCGAGGTGATCGCGCCGGCGCACATCGAGGTATCCGAGTGCGACTGTTCGATGTGCAGCAAGGCGGGATTCCTGCACCTGATCGTGCCGGCCGAGCGCTTCAAGCTGCTGAGCGGGAGCGATGCTCTCACGACCTATACCTTCAACACGGGGGTCGCGAAGCATTTGTTCTGCGCGACCTGCGGAGTGAAGTCGTTTTACATCCCACGCTCCCATCCCGATGGCATCAGCGTCAATGCGCGCTGCATCGACAGCGGCAGCATCGAGTCGATGACCGTGAGCGCGTTCAACGGCCGCGACTGGGAAAAGGGGCGCGCAGAGTATCGCGAGCCGCAGAATTGACCTAGCGCCGGGTATCGCGAGCCGCAGAGAGCTTGGGTATCACGAACCTACCTTAAGGGGTCGAGCTGCGAGTATCGAGCCGCAGACTTTAAGCACCGCGAACCGTCCTGCCGCGGACATAATGGAGAAATTCCGCAGCGTTATGTTGTGATGCGCTGACCTGCCGCCATGGGAGGCGCAATGATGTGATGCAGGTCGCACCCGCGCCTTAGGTTTGCGCAGATGCTAGAGGCTCGATGCCAGACTCTCCGGCCGCGATGAGGGAACATTCCGCCATGTTGGGAACAGGACTTGCCAGCGCAAGGATTGCCGGTCAATCGGAGCCGCGGTGCCACCGCAGCCGCGAAAGCATGGTGTTGACCTGGGTTCTCTTCGGCGCGGTGCAGGCCACTCAGGCGTTTGGCGGTGAACAGCCACCGACGGATTCTGCGCTCGGCGCAGGCTCGAAGAATTCTCGGGACGCTAGGGCGGGGACATCGCTGCCCTCAGTGTTTATGTCGCCCACTTTTATTTCGCGGACGTTTACTTCACCCGTGTTTGCTCCGCCCGCGTTTGCTCCGCTCCAATCGCCGGCCGCCGACATTTATTCGGCAACGGAGTTTCGGCCGCACGGCGGCTTCGACAAGTTGGGCACCGCAAGAACCCAGGGGCCGATCATCGACGCGCCGATGCTCCAAGACACCTCGCTATGGCAACAATTGGCCGAATATCGCACCCAAAATCGCGTGCGACTGTTGACCCTGTGGCAGATCAGGGGTAGCTCCATCTCATTACAGGCGGGCAAGCGCGGCGTCCCGTCGCTGCAGTGGAGCACCTCGTTGGTGCGCCAGGAGGGTGTCGCTTCGGGCGGCGGCCTGTTCGATCACCTGCTGCCAAGTCGCCATGGCAGCGGCAATTCACGCGGCACTGCGCCGCGCCCGGCGACGGTCACCGCGCCGTCCAGATTCCCGGACTAACCCTTTATCTACGGGCGAGCCTCACCTCAGGTGGCGGGGCCTGAGGCGTAGCGGCGGAAGAAGCTGTCCTGTTTCCACTCCGGCCGCTTCGGATTGTTGGCCACCTCTATTACCAAGGCTCGAATGACTTCTTCGTAGCCGGCGGCGGTCACCAGATCCACCGGCTGATTCGCATCATCCGACGGAGCGTGGTAGCGCTCGGTACGCCAAGTCTTCAGTGCCGCGGCCTCCGGCGATCCGGGCAATCCACCCACATCGATCATGACCGAGGGTATGCCATGCCGCACGAAATTGTATTGATCGCTGCGGATGAAGACGTTCTGTAGCGGCAGAGGATCCGGCTGCAGGTGTACGTTCAGCCGGTCGCCCACGAGTGTTGCGCGGTCGCCGAGATCGGATTCCGCCAGCCCGTAGACGGTCAGCACCTTCAGAGGCACGATGGGCAGGAACATGTCGGTGTTGATATCGGCCACCATCGATGTCGCCGTGACGGTGGGATGCTCGGCGAAATACTTCGATCCCAGCAGGCCCTTTTCCTCGCCCGTCACCCACACCAACAACACCGAGCGCTTCAAGGGTGTGCGCGACTCTTTGAGAGAGCGCGCGATGTCCAGCAGCAGTGCACTTCCCGAACCATTGTCCATGGCGCCGTTGTAGATGCGATCGCCGTTGATGGGTTCGCCGATTCCGACGTGATCGATGTGTGCGGACAGCACCACATACTCGCCCTTGAGCTTAGGATCGCTGCCCGGAATCTTCGCGACGATGTTGGTCGACTCGACATCCTCAGAGTGTGTGGCCGTGATGGCGGCAACCGACACCTGCAGAGGAAAGCGCGGCAGGATTTTACGGTCCTTTCCCAGGGCGGCCAGTTCTTCGAAGGTATGGCCGGTTCCCTGCAACAGCAGGTCCGCATAGACCGGATTGAAGGTCACGGCAAGCTTGGCGCCCGCGGTCTCGTCGAACTCCCGGCCGACCAGATCCATGCTGGCATGATTGCGATTCAAGGACATCCTGGACCAAGGCAAGTCCATGGAAGCCGGATTGGGAATCTGGATGACACCGATGGCGCCGGCCGCCTTGAGTGCCTTCCAGCGCTCGGCGCGCGACTGGTAGTGGGCGCTCAATGCAGCGGGTATGTCGGCCGGTGATCCGCTCAAAATGACCGCCACCTTGTTGGTGAGATCGAGGCCCGCGAAGTCGTTGTAATTCTTCTCCGGGATGTTGAGACCATAGCCCACGAACACCAGCGGGGCGTCGACTTTCGGTGCCGGCGGAAATCGAGTGCTGAAGAAAGCTTGCTCGCCTAGGGTGAGCCGCTGCGGGTGGCCGTCGCGAACCAGGGAGAGCTGGCAGTGGGCCTCGTCGATCTCCAGCGTGCGTAGCTTCACGCTTTGGTAGAAGCCGTTCGAACCGGCCGATTCAACACCCAGCCCCTTGAGCTTGCCGACCAGGTATTCCTGTGCCTGGTGCTCACCCTTGCTGCCGGTATCGCGGCCCTCGTACTTATCGTTGGAAATTTCCTTCACCGTGTCCCACCACGTGGTCCCGTCGAAGTGCTCCGCCGCTTGAGCGGCGCAAGTGACGGTCATCAACAGCAGAGCCAGTGGCTTTCGCGGCATGATTCGCAACATGAAGGTTCCTAAGTTTATTGTTCGGTTCTGTTGTTCTGTCGTTCCGATCGTTCTAGCTTATACCGCGCCCGGCTGCCAATCCACCCGCTGACATTGGCCGATGCGATAGCCCTTACCAGGCACAGCGTCACCCGCACTTCTATTTCGACGAATTCATTCCTGCCAGTCGCCCGAGTAGTGCGGATGCAGCATCGCAAGACTTCGACGATATCGTCGCGATCACCACACGGTTGCCGAAGAGCTGGTCACGGTGCGTTGACGAAGTCGGTCGAAGATCCGGGAGCGCCATTGGGTGCAGTACGTGCAGGGCTTATTTGCTGGCCGATCCAGCCCTGGATACATACGCGATCACCACCGGCCTGCTGTCGTTGAACCGCACTATCGTTACAGAAGGCTCTCCAGTCAACTGATACGCCGACCACCACTCCTCAGATGACATGGCGGGTAGCAGTTTCCAAGCAACCTCGGGAGCGTTGAAGCCGCTGCCCGACACCGGGACTATCTGAAGTTCGCAGATTGATTTCCGACATTCCACATTTTCCAGCTCCACTTCGTTCGCGTGGAGATGTCTGTCCAGGTACTCGCGAATCTCAGTCTCAGCCCCATTACTCCAGTTAGGGTCCACGGTTTCACTCGCGAACTGATGACGCGGGCTCGAGGGGCCTCCTCCAGGCCCCGCTAATACCGCGGCAAGCAGCTCACCGGCCGGAATCTCTGAGTGCGGTCGTGCCGAGCCTTCGGCACGGTGTTGTGTTGCGGCGGAAGATTCGGCTCCTGACACAGCGAGCACGTCGGTCGAGGCTCCATTTTCCCGACCTCCTCGGCGCGATGAAGTAGATTGCCCCAGGCTGCCAATCTCCCGATTTGCAGCCTGGGGCGCATCGTTGGAGTCGCGAGTCATCCGATGCAGGCGAAGCAGGAAATATGTTGCAGCGAATGCGACCAGACATGCTGCTACGAGCCTAATAGTCAGGTCCTGTTTACTCACTCAACTACCCCGCACTCGCGAAATCAATGAATTAAAGAAGCGGCCTACGGACGAGGAAATCCGGGTTGTCGCGGGGCGCATCGTCGAATCCCGCGACCTATCGAGTTTCGTCAAGTTAGTGATCCTGGAATTTCAAAGGCTAAATGAATTCAACATCGCTCGATACCGACTTAGTCTTTCAGAGTATTGGGCATGGTACAACGCGCGTCACACCGCAAATCCAGCGTCCTGAGCACCGTGGGGCGAGCGCGACAAATCATGTGAGGCGGATTATTTCGCTCGCGCATTCCAAGACACCCCGGTTTGAGACGGAACTTGCGCAGAGCAGGCAGGCGAGGGTCAATGTGAGCTTTGAATGCCCCATAGCGCCCTACTCGCAGCTTTTATCGAGTCTTCCGAGTTCTGGACGCCGCCTGCGAAAAGTCCCTTTTAACCGTCTGTAGCGCTGCAAGCGAATAGTCTGCGATGTGATTGGCGACCTCATTCAAGTCTTCGGAATTGAGCTTCCACTCCGGCCATATTGAACTGATCAAAGCCCGCGAGTTCACGTAATGAGCGATTTGGCCCGTGATACTTAGGACACAAAGGCGTGTCTTGGGGTGAGCTGGCGGAAGCTCAATAAGAAGGCCAACTATTTTTTCGAGAACCTGCACCCGAGGACGAATGACCTGGTCAAGTACAGCGCTTAGCCCCTCAGAGGGGGCCGCCAGTTCATGCATCATCACTTGCGTATAGAACGCGGGACGATCAGCGCTTCCAAAACTTCGAAATACCCTCACGATAAACGTGCGTAGAGCTTCTTTCGGAGCAAGGGCTCCGAGTTCCCTGTCGGCCATCTCTTCATTGAATACGGTTTCGTGTTTTAAGGTTTCAGCATACAAACCGAATTTATCGCCAAAGTGATAGTTCACTGCCGCCACATTCTGTTCCGCTCGAGCGCAGATTTCTCGCACTGTAGCGGCTCGAAAGCCGACCTCAGCAAATACCTGGCGCGCAGCCGTCAGAAGCTTTTGACGTGGCTGATCACGTCCGGAATCGATCTTCAGTTCAACAGTATTTGCAGGTTTACGCATAGGCCAACGATAGTTTAAAACAACTGTTTGAATCGGATCAACGGCCTTGTTACAGTAGTTATCAATCGTCACCTTCGGCGAGGAAGGAAAACTATGTCTCTACAGGATGATTCGAGCGCCTTGCGTAACAGTCTCGAGGCAAAAATTGGCGATAAGATCAATATTTTTAGTCGAGAGTCCGAGGCTCTGCTTCAATCCGGGATCGTTAGACACTCGCTTCAAATTGGCCAGAAAGCGCCTGACTTTGTGTTACCGAATGTGCTTGGAGGTGAGATATCACTCACCCATCTTCTCAAAAATAGTCCGGTGGTCTTAAGCTTCTATCGAGGTGAATGGTGTCCATTCTGCAACCTCGAATTAAGAGCATATCAGCAGACTTTGCCTCAAATTGAGGCCCTTGGAGCAGCACTCATCGCAGTGTCTCCCGAGAAGCCTGGATTTGCCCAAATCTTGGCGGATAAACACAAGCTCACTTTTCCCGTTCTTACTGATCATGACAATTCGGTCGCTCGGAAATATGGGTTGGTTTACCAGGTGAACTCCGAGGTTAGGGATCTTTCTCTGAAAATGGGCAAGCTCGATATCTCTGAACGCAATGGCAGCGACAAGTGGGAGCTTCCGGTCGCAGGAACTTTCGTCATCGGCACAAACAGCGTCGTGCAGTTTGCCTGTGTCGACCCCAATTTCATGACCGGCCGTGCAAACCCAGAGACTGTGCTCGAAATACTACGAAAAATTCCCCGACTCATAGAGGGGAAATAGATCGAAGGTAATTGCTTCTGAGCGGGGAAGCGTATGCAGCGGAATGAGTGCTATCCGGCGGATCATTTCGCTTGCGTACTCCAAGACAATCCGGTGTGGTATTTCAATGACTTATGGATGCTGGGGTAACTTACGGTCTCGCCACACCTGCCGTCTTTTGAGATTTCCTGGTCACTCCCTGGTCACTCCAGCGGTGATGAAGTGGTAAAGTCAGTGCGGTTGGGACATCCATGACCTGTCGCAGGTTGAGGTTGACGCGGGCGGAGTACCGCGATTGAACTGCCGATGGCGGGCCTGCGCGGACCCCGATCTGAGCTTCTAGGTCTGCGATGTACAATGGCGGTACCGTGAAATCCAAACTCGCCGACCACAGCCGCAAGACGCTCGTCGAGGCAGCAAAGCGCCAGACGCGCGAAGAGCGGCTGCGCACCTTCGTTAGACACAGCAAGCTCGTGACCGGGCTGGCCGAGGCTGGCAAACGTGTGCGTGCAAAGACACGAGTCGCCGGCTGATGCGGACCAGCGCGAGCGGGGAGTCCACGCTGCTACTGCTGGACGTCGTTCAGATTCTCGGTAAGGAGAAAGTCGACTACGCAGTTGTCGGAGCGATGGCGGCGTCGGTGTACGGAGCGATCCGCGCCAGCCGAGACGCTGACGCCCTACTGTCGATCGGCGTACCCGCCCTTTCTGGACTCGAGCAATCCTTCCGCCGCGCCGGCTTCCGCACAGAACTTCGTAGCGGCGATTTTGAGGATCCTATCGGAGCAGTGCTCACGCTACAAGATGGCTTCGACAATCAGGTTGACCTGTTAGTCGGCATACGCGGTTTCGATGCAGAGGCTTTTTCAAGATCCGTCGAAGTAGCCTTCGATGGAGAACCCCTGAAATTCGTTAGTCTCGAAGACTTCGTCGCGATGAAGTTGTTTGCGGGTGGCCCTCAAGACATCGCGGACGCGAAGATCGCTTTAGAAGTCGCTCTCGAACCTGTCGATTTGAACCTCTTGCGGAAGCTGGCGGCCCGATATGGCGCACAAACCGTTCGCTCGCTGGAGAATGTGCTTGGTCATGCCCGAAAAACAAACAGCAAGCCAATCAAACTTCCGGGTCCGGATCATCCAATCGCGATCAGCCCGACGCAAGACCGGGTCACGGTCACCGTGCAAGGCAAACGCGTTGCCGATACCCGTGAGGCCCTGACCCTGAAGGAAGCGGCCTACCCGCCGGTGCTATACATTCCGCGCAAAGACGTCGACATGACGCAACTGCAACGGACTTCGCACCAGACCTACTGCCCCTATAAAGGCGAGTGCTCCTACTACAGCATTCCCGCCGGCGCGGAACGCTCGGTCAATGCGGTCTGGACCTACGAAACTCCTTATGCCGCCGTAGTGGAGATCAAGGATTACCTGGCATTTTACCCGGACCGGGTCGATACCATCGAGGTCGGCGCTGCTTAGTGAGCCATCGAAGTCCGAAATTTCGGCGAACCGTCCCCTCAGGTCAGAAGCCGTGACCGCCACACTGGCAACTCAATGCCCATCTGAGACGGGTGCGGCAGGACCCAACAATCAACGCCGCTGGCGTCACCCCCGACTCATAGAGGGGAAATAGGTCGAAGGTAATTGCTTCTGACCCGGCAGCGGGCGGCCGGGATCGAGCCAGGTGTTCAGTCGGATCGCGGCTCGATCCCAGGTCCGATCACCCAGAGGAATGCTGCGATCAGCACGACCGCCGCGAGGGCCCAGCCTGCGCGCCAACGGATATACACTTCAGGGAGCAAGTCCTTCGTCGGCATTCCACGCCCGATGTCCGGGAGACGCAACATGCCGAAACCCGCACCGAACGATGATGCCGCCGCCAAACCGATCACCACCCCGTAGCCATGGTCCGATTCAACATAGCGGCGCAACAGGCGAAGACGCCGACCGAGAGATACGGAGTTGCGACGAGGCGGAACACCGGCCGGCTGCCCCCGGGAATGGTGGCGAATCGCTTCAGCTCCGACGCCGCGATTCGCATCGACAGGTAGTAAGCCGTCCCGCCGAGAACGATCAGACCCCCGTGCCACAGCCAGTGCGGGTTCAGTCCGCCGATGATCGCCGCCGCATCGCCGAAGTCGGTGACGCCGCCGAATGCCACATAGCCTGAGGAAACAAATAAATTGAAAACCATGTACAGCCACAACAGATAGCGCAGCACGGTTGCGTTCACGGACAGCCGGCTCAAAGTCCACCACGTCAGCAACCCGGCGGCGAATTGCAATGCCGGGCCGGCCGCCTCGATTCCCGGCGGTTGGGCATTCGGGAAACTGCAGCGCTCTCCCCACGCGGTCAGCATCGCATTGTGCCCGCCGGCGAACAGACAAAATCCGCCGTGCCCCAACGCCTCATGCGTCATCATCGAAGCCGCATAGGCGAGCATCCCGAGCGCGCCGAGCATGAAGGCATTGTCTTTGGGAGCGTTGCTATCCACGGGTACCACAGCTTGGTCGAGAGCTAGCGCCGAACTTTATCAGCTATTCGATGAATTCCGCATTTGTGATCAGCTGCGCAAGTCGCTCGTGGCGCCAGAGGACGTGAAGAACACACTGGTGGTGCTCCAGTGCTTAGGCAACCTCGCGGGCCGCGCATTGCAGGATGCTCTCTTCAAAGGCGCGACAGAGGAGAAGGATTTCCAGGCGCAGGGCCGGGACGAGCTGCGACGCTCACCCACCGTTGGCGAGGAACTCGAGGAGCACCCCGCAAGCTCCGGCGGCATTACTGACCTCTCCTTCCGGCGCATCCGCATCGAACTCAAGTACGATGATAGGGCCCCCTGGAAATGAAGGATTGCGTACGGTTTCTGGGACAAACCGCGATGTATGCCACCGGATCGGGCAGACGGGTCGGGGTGCTTTGCGTGTTGGACAATAGTGCAAAGCCAAACGGGCCCTTCCCCGCTGCTGATGGCATCGAGCTTCTGCACCATCCTGTGCAAACAGGATCGGTCCTCGTCGCCACCGTATTGATTCAGGGAAATTTGCCGCTGCCGAGTGCGCTCCCACGCTGACCGATTGCTTTGGTTCCGGGCGACGCTCCAGTACACGTTGACGCGCGGAGTGACCAAAAAAGGGAGGGATACAGCCCCGTCGAGGCACGTAACTTCTTGATTTTAATGGCGCGCCCGACTGGATTCGAACCAGTGACCCCTGCCTTCGGAGTTTGGGCGGATCATTGCGCCCATGTACTACCGAACGCGCCGGACTCGGTGTTTCAAGGACTTAGCAGAACGTAGACTACTCCCGTTTCCGTCACAACCTGCCCTCCTTCGACGTGTTCTGGTCACTCCCTGGTCACTCCTTTTTGCAGGAGATAAGCCATGCCGCGGCTGAAATTACGGCAAGACATCGTGCGCACTGTCCCGTACTGCGGACCGGGGGAAAAAGGTCAGTGCGTATACTGGGACCAGGCTCTGGAATCGTTCGGCCTCCGGGTACACCCGAGCGGCCGGCGTGTGTATGTGTGCGCGTACCGAGTCAATCGGCGCAAGCGCCTCGCTACCCTCGGCCGAGCCGATACGCTGAGCCTCGATCAGGCCCGAAAAAAAGCAATGACCTACCTCGCCAAGGCGGCGAATCAAGAGGACCCTCAGGCCAATATCGATGCTCATCGGCAACTGAAGACGATTGATGAGCTCTGCGAGGCGTATGTCGAGAATCACGCAAAGAAGAAAAAGAAAACCTGGAAGGATGACCAATCTTACCTAAAGCGCTATGTCCTCTCGAAGCTTTCGGGACGTTTGGCGGTGAGTCTCGTCACCGCGGACATCGAAGCCATTCACTCGCAGCTCGGCGCCGCTCACCCCTATGGGGCGAATGATGTCCTAAAAGTAGTCCGCAAGATGTTCAACTGGGGCAAGGTCGCGGGTCTTGTGCCGAGGGATCACCCAAATATCGTTGCGGGCATCGTCCGATTCCCCGAGAGAGCACGCAAGCGATTCATCACGACAGTGGAGATGCCGCGTTTCTTACAGGCACTCGAACAGGAAGATAACGACTACGCTCGACACGGCATTTGGCTTCTATTGCTCATGGGTCTCCGTAGCAAGGAACTGCTGAAAGCAAAATGGGACGATATTGACTGGGACATGGGGACGCTCTTCATCGGGCTGACCAAGAACGGCGACCCGCTGCTGGCGCCGATCAGCGAGGCAGCCATGGAGCGGCTGAAGATCATTCCACGGACCTCCGATAACCCGTACATCATCTGCGGCAAGCTCTGCGGGCAATATCTGCGCAGCCTCGGAGAGCCCCTAAAGCGGACGCTCAAGCGCGCCGGATTGGTGAACCTGCGGATTCATGATCTGCGGCGCACGGTCGGTTCCTGGCTGGCCCAAGACGGGCAATCATTGCACCTGATCGGCGATGTACTGAACCATCGCGATCCCAAGACCACGGCCGGCTACGCTTATTTCCAAACCAAACAGCGGAGGGAGGCCCTGACCGGCCATGGCAACCGCGTGCTAGCACTCACACCGTCTCATTTGCGTAAGCCCACTGGGCCGTCCGGCCTCTCGGCCAACACGCTGTTGCCGGTCGATGGCACCACAATTGTAGCGACCGAGAATAGCCGCGCGCTCTATCGGCATTACTTCCGGCGCGACGATCTTTACCGTCTGGTGTGGACATCGCCGGTCAGCGAAATCGCTGCGCGCCTGGGGGTATCAGACGTGGCACTTGCAAAGCTCTGTCACCGCGCCGCGGTACCTATTCCGGGACGCGGCTACTGGCAGCGAACCGAGGCAGGACAAGCTGTCGAGCCAGTCCCGTTGCAAGAGGCGCCCAAGGGGCTGCCCGAGTGGCTTAGGATTAGAGGAGCAACGCCATCGGCATCTTCTGTTGATAACGCCGCGTGAGGCCTTTCAGGCCCAAAAGCTTGCGGACCTCTCATCGCTGAAGAAGCTGACGGTGACGGTAGCGATGACTGGCCGATTTCGACCTGCCGGTCGTGGAAGGCCGATTCCGATCTGCGAACTAGCGGTACAATGCAGTGGCGCTGCATCACTGAGAGGTAGGCCGCCTCACTGTGTGTGATCGGTGTCCAGCTTCTTAGCGATAGCTCTCTTAGGCTGAGCCGCCTTAGTCGTCGATCTGACCAGTAGGCAACGGTGTCATGGATGAGATAGATTCTCAATTTGAAAAAGCCTGGACCAAATGGGCCGGCCTTGAGCAGCGGGAAATAATCAATCTCCCGGATGGGGACGTGTATGCGTTGGCTCACGCGCTGATGGCTATGCGAACGGCCATCCAAGGTAAGGTCTTTCACTTGTCTTATTCTGGTCCCTTAGTGGATCACGCCATGCGGAAGTGGAAGCCGCCAATGGCACAGCATTTCGTATCACTGGAGGCCCTCGATCATCTGCGCAGGGGCGGTGTCGAGAAGGATCTGTGGGAAGAGCACGATCCGCCGGCGTCATTTTATCGTGACCTTGTACGATATGACGTCGGATTAGAGCACCAGAGTCTAGCCGCCTATCTTCACAGGCTGAAAGTTACGTCGATAACTAAGGGAGAGAACGATAGACTCGACAACGAGGACTTTCGGTCTGTTCGACCGCCGGGCGCGTACGATCGATGCGGAATTGACCGATTGCCCTACTATCCACACGTGGCGGAAGCGCTATCGTGCCGCTAGACGAAGACGCCTTGACGCGACGACATGGGAGCGGCAGCGGCCGGGCAAGCCCGTAGCCGAGTCGCGACGGCGTGACACATCAAGACAAATGTCCATATTTAAATTATGAACATTATGGAATGCATCCGGCTGAGGAATGTGTATGCATACCCGCCGGCGCGACTAGTGCGAACATATCAACATTCCACCGCGCTTATCGCGACGTGGAATGGCCGCGAGTACCTTCGACAGGATCCCGCAGATGGATGGCTCCACGCTGGTGTTGGCTATTCTTCAATGAATTTGGATACGTACCATGAGGACCTTTTAACTTCTGGCCACCCCGATGCCAACGTTGACGGCCTAGTTTCCGTTATTTATTGGGGGAATTTCGCTGATCAATTCGGATCTGTTAATGGTTATGCCAAAGCACGTGCCGGCTGGATATTTACTGGAAAGTCGGGCGGTGCGGCGCCCACTTCAGCTCAAGATATCGCCATTGCTATTGCGACGGCGCGGGGTTACCTCGCGGCATCGGATTTTGCGAGTGCCATTTCGGCCATACGATCAATTGCATACATAGGCTGGTCGTTTGCCAGTAAAGTTGTCGCGTTCTTAGATCCCGAGCATTGCGGAGTACTTGATAGCGTCGTGGCGGGAAAACTGTCCAACTCGACTCATTCGGCATTAACAAGTATTGGAGCTGGCGCTCAAGGATTTGATCAGTGGTGCCGGATATGCTTCAGAGCTGCTCAGACACTAAACGTAAATGGAGCGAAATGGACTGACTGGGACGGCGCTCAACATGCGTGGAGAGCCATCGATGTGGAAAGAGTGGTCTTTGCATGCCCTGTTGATCCGGGTTCAGTCATCATTTAGGCGGCTGAGAGGCGAATAGGGGCGATGAGGGACGGAATTCCCGCTAACTAGGTCGGAGCCTCATTGCGTTTCGGTCGCGGATATTATGAACTCCGGCTAGCAATCTGTGGAATTTCAGCGCTTAGGGAATTCAAGGGCTGAAGTGAGATCACCGAAGGGCTTGTTGCCTCGGGAGACCAAGGCCTTATTTCGTTCTATCAGACCCTGTAGCGGATCCAACTCGAAGCGCCTGCTTATAAATCTGAGAACTGAACCGCTGTCGTTCGGTGTGTGGTCCACTAGTCCTTTACGGGAAAACGGCGAAATCACGATCGCCGGCACGCGCGTCCCAGGACCCAGATTGTCGGCACTTGGTGGAGCAACATGGTCCCATGACCCGCCGAATGCATTGTATGCAATGACTATTACCATGTGATTCCACTGTTTACTGGATCGCAACCTGTCGATGACATACGAAACGTGCTCGTCCCCTGCAGCCAAATTAGTATAGCCCGGATGCTGATTCAGGTTCCCCTGCGGCACGTAGAACGAGACTCTTGGCAAAGTTCCCGAGTCGATATCATGCTTGAAATCTTCCCAATCCTTTAAGTTCTGTTTACGTTGCTCCGCATGGTGCGATGGATCAAACCTGCTAAAGTAGTTGAAGGGCTGATGGTGTGGTTGAAAGTCAGGAGAGCCGTCGGCGACTAGGGGCGAATAAATAGCTGTTCGGCGCTCAGACGCAGGACGACGTCCATCGGCTACGGCCTGATTCCAAGCGCCCGCGTACCACGCCCAATTGATATTCTTGGCATCCAACCTATCGGCAATAGTCGGTGCTGTTTGGGGCGGAAGCGTAGTTGAGGACAACGGATCAGCGTAGAGCAAAGCATCTTTCTCGAATGCGGATGGGCGATTGCCGCTCGGCTGATAGGGAGGCTGCATTGTGTTCACAGCGTGAAACAGCCCATCGTCAAAATAATTGACCGGAGCAATATTGCCATTAAGCGCGAAGCGCGGTGGCTCATCTAGCGCCGAGTCAGGCTTCCCCGCCGAAGATACAAGACGCGGCAAATACTTCCCCCCCGAATCCTGTTCAAGGACCGCAATTGACGGCTTTGCGGGACTTAAGTCAGCGTTTGGATAGATTGGTGCGCAGGCGCACACGGCGTATTGATAGTTCAGAAAATCACCGCCGAAAGTGCCCTGAAAATAGTTGTCCTCGATGGTAAATTCCGATGCGATTTTCCCAAGACCCGAAATTGAATAATCAACATGGCTCATCACCATCGCGCCGGCATCGCTCCAAGCGACAAATCCGTCCATTTTCCCCTGATTGATCTGCATCTGGTTTTCAAAAAACCGAGCCCAGGAGTCTCGCACGGCTATTCTTCCATCCAATCGCGTCGGCAGGAACGCCGCCTCCAGATCAAATGGTGCATTCGGGAGCCCGACACTCGCTTGCTGCGTAACCACCGGCGTTATGCCTCGAGAAGTCACTCCTCCCCACGCTGGTGGCAATTGCGCCAACGCACCACCATCGCGATCAACCTGAAGGACATATCTCTCGTTTGGCTTTCCATCCGCACCGGTAATTTCCTTAAGACCGGAAGCACCCGGAAATTGGCCGAAAATATTGTCGAAGCTGTGCCCCGTCAAATAAATAACAACAATGGTGTCGACCGATCCGCGAAGCGCATTTGTCTGAGCTACATAGCGCTTGCCCGAATCAAAATCATGAGAAATTGATTGACGAATGGAAAACATCGCCAGTCCTATAAGTAGGCATGCGGAGAAGCGGTAGTGCTCGTGTTGACACATTAGATTCACCGTCCGCCGGTTGCCGAGCAGAATCGCCCAATCAACCGCTTCTCGGGTTCCGTCAAGGGTTTTTGGACGTTCAATTCGAATGACAATTCAGTCGGAACCTCCCCGGCCGACTTATTGTCAGTCGTCGCGAGTGAATCGTTACCGAACAATTCGCAACTCACGGTGGCGGTCAAAACAGTCTTGCCTTCATGTGATCCTTGTTGAACCGGGACTCCAATCAGACGTTGGCCCGATCTGACGACAACCAGATAAGGCTTGCCCGGCGCTTGATACCCTGAAGGCACCTCCAAGGAGAATTCCTTCGCAACATCCGCAGGGCAGGTTATTCCTTTTCGTACTGCAAGCGTCATGGGCTCCTGCAGAACCTTATTTATCTCGTTATGACATGCTCCATCATCGGCGTCGGAGCGACCCAGATGCCCAACGCCGCTCAAGTCTCCCAGCTCCGACACCGGAACCGCAAGACCATAGTGGCTCAAGCCAGGTCCCAGGCCTCGTTCCGTCAAGACTCCTACTACGAGCCCATCGTGACCAATAACAGGCGAGCCGCTTTCTGACTCAACAAAGGATCCGGACAACCGCAATAATTTAGCGTCGCCTGAGTCTTCATATTTTTCGAACTTTGCCTTGATTGGCTTTATTGATTTTTCATTGATCGGCCATGCGAGTACCAACAGCGGCTCGCCCGGTGGGAGAATTCGAGTGCTGAGCCTCATCCCCTCGTGGTCGGTGCCGTCTGTGTAGAAAACCGCTGCGTCAGTTGCTTGCATGCGGTGAATGCTTTTGTCTCTAGCTATATCCGCTGGTTGGCCGTGCTCGCCCATATAGTTATACGCGATCTGACGTTGGGGAACGCCGCTCTCCGAGAGATAGGCATCATCGGATCGAAGCACGTGAAGCGCAGTCATCGCGTCCTGCCTCTCTTGCTTTGTTGTATGCAAGAAAAAGCCCGTGCCTTCTTCGCTAATGCGTTCTCTTAACGACGGCTTTCCCGTGACATGCAAGCTGAGAATCCAGTTTTGCAGGCGGCTTGTTATCAACGGCTCATTCAGGGGTTCTTGGGCCGCTAGCCAAATAGCCAAACGCGAGTCGTCGATCTCAGCCGCGGCATTAGCGCGCGCCCAGGAGATGAGCCGTACCCCTCTGTCCGTCAGCTTTTTTAGTTCCTCTGGCGTAAACCTCACTACATCCTCTGACTCATTCTGCGCATCGCAACAGAGCGGCCAAACACTCGACATCAAAACCAACGCGATGAGAACGCGAACGAGCAGGGATCGCATGTGCTATTTTCTTTGGATAAAGGCCACATAGCGAGTGCTAACCGCGGTATCACCCACTCGAACCTTGATTTCAGCATTTCCCTCCAACTCGTTCGGTTTTGCAGTTAGTGCGTAACGATGAAGGTTGTTTCTCAAGTCCTCGTCGTCCGAATGCTCCTCAAGCCTCAAAGGGTTGCTTTTACCGCCGATTCTGTAAGACCCAATGGGCGTTATGACTCCCTCAGCTATTGGTAAGCCGTCCGAAGCCTTGATCGATAGCTCGAATTCTCCGGTGAGACGATCACCGACGAACAGGGTGGGCGCGGATGCATCGAGCTTCATTTGGACAATAGTTGCGTATAAGCGCTGTTGGCCACGCGAAATCGCCACAGTCGGCGGGCCTTCCTTGGCTATCGGTTGCGCACCCTCGGTATCCGGAAACTTAAGGAGCGCGCGTCCAAGCTGCTTAACCAGATACGGATCATCGAATATGGTTGCATGGGGAGAGAAGGACTCCAGGGTTCCCTCCAAACTGTCGAAGGTTTTGTTTGCAGCCGCACTTTTGGCCAGCACGGTACCGTCGCCGGCACCGTACCCGAGCTTCCATCCATCAGTGATCGTATTACCGACCGGCATCCCCAGCCCGTAGGGCGTTGCATGCGCATCACCGGCAAAAAGCGTTTCGGTAATTCCGTCCGGACTCTGGCGGGCCAACAGCGATGTAAGTCTTTGGGCGGCGCTAAGCCCGGCGGAAAATCGCTCGAAGGCCGCGCCGGATCTCACTTCGCCGGGTAACCAGCCGAGGCGTAGCCAGACGCCGGGGTCAAAAACATTCAAGTACTCCAGGGGGGTTCCTTCGGCATGCTTTACGTAGCAACAATCTTCGTACCGAGGCAATAGTTCGAGAAAACCCGGAAAGGATAGGACGATGCGATGGATCGCTTCCGTGTGTCCGGGAACCATAATGTCCAAGGCACCCCATCCGTGCCGAATCGTTTCGAACGTTGAACTAGAACCGAGAAAAGGCGTTCCCATATATATGGCGCGCCGGACGCGCGTTCGATTCGATGCGCTGCTGAGATAAACTCGTGTGATGATCCCGCCCATACTGTGGGACAAGATGTCGAACGTCTCGCCGTGCGGCAGTTCTCTTGCGATGAACGTTTCGAAACGAGATGCATTGTCGACGTTGCTTTTGCGCCAGTCATAAGAAAAGATAAAGAAGTTCTTTTTTTCGACGAACCCCATCTTCGCGAGAGATGTAAAAAGCGAAGAGTATTGCTTGATCGAGAATATGGGCCCAAGGACTTGTATACTCCTGATTGGGCCGCAGGGAACGAGAGCCGCTGACTCCGGAAACTCTCGCCCCAATTCCAACTTTGGCAAATTGCGAAGGGATGTAGCATTGCCCCACACTACAGCGCCGCTCGTGTCGCACAATTTGCTTCCGAGTATGCCGGGAATGAAGACCAGCGGTCTTTGAACTATCCCTTTGAGCTCGGGAGCTTCGTTCGTTAACGCGGAATCGGCGAATAGCATGAGGAACAGTAAAACGCTAATCCGCTTAAAAAATACTATTCTCATAAACCCTCCCTGTTGCGCGATACGGTCATCTCCCTTCCTACATTCTTAGCACGCAACGATTTGATTGGCAAATGGTCGGACGCGGATGAGCAGGTGTCGACAACTCGCCGTGCGGGGCGCGTGTTTTCATCGCGAATGCAGAGCAATTTAACTATCACAAAGCGGGGTTTGCTGAGCGCTTACGTCGAGGCGACGTTCTACGGATTGTATTTTGCCAGCCAATTTGCGAGCTCTGTGAAAATGTCGCGCCGCTGTTCTGCGAGATCCGGGAAGTGTTGCGAACCGGGATAGGTAACCATACGCACCGTTTTATCGCGTTCTCTCAGGAGCACATAGAACTCTCGTGCCTGAGATAAAGGTACTCGCAAGTCCGACTCGCCGTGCAGAATTAGTAGTGGCGTGGTCACTTGGTCAGCGTGCATAACTGGCGAAAATTGCAACATAGGAGTAGCACCCGCCTCCTGAAGGCGGGCGTCAAAATCAGTCTGCCATGTGTCACTAGTAGGGACAAAACTCAGCCAGTCCGTAACTCCGCCGCCGTCGATAGCCGCTTTGTAGCGATGAGTTTGAGTTATCGCCCATGCCGCCATATAGCCTCCGGCGCTCCAACCGAAGATAGCCAATCTTTTTGGGTCCGCCCATCCCTGCGCTATGGCAAAGTCAGTAGCACTCTCTACATCACGATATGCCCGATCACCAAAGTGTTGGTAAATTGCAGACATGAAGCGTGATCCATACCCAGTTGAACCACGATACTGTGGTTGAAGGACTACATATCCCATGCCTGCAATGAACTGTGGGAATGCATCGAAGGTTGGGGAATCATTTACCTCAGGCCCACCGTGAGGCAAGACCAGAAACGGGTACTTTTTTGTACCGATATATCCGGGTGGAAAGGTCACTATGCCTTCCAGTTTGGTGCCTTCTTTGGATACCCAATGAACGGTCTTAGTAACACTACGACTTACGTTCGCTAAGGTGTCCTCACCCTCGAAGGTGATTTTCTTCAATTCGCTTCCGCTGTTTACGGCGACATTCGTAGCATGCTCGGGATCTCCGACAGAGAACGCGAGCACATCTGACGAGTTCTTGAATGCAGATCTGACTGGGAGGCCTTCTATTGCCCCTGCGGGCCACCGAAAGGCCGAAGCCATATTGCCAGCGACGAAAGTGTCTATTTCGGTTAGCACGCCTCGATGTATTTCCACCCAGACGGTTCCAAGCGGATCTGACTTAACATCTGTAGCAGTCCCATCCAATTGCGGTGTGCGATCCAATGGTATACCGCCGGCCGCGGGCACCGTCCATACATGTTCTGCGGTTAAGGTTGGGCTTATAGTGGCCGAAAAAATTATCTCGCTCTCGTCCTTCGACCACGCAATGCCATTTGTAGCATTGCGAATTTCGCCAACTTTACGTGACTCTTGCGCACTGCAGACGCTCACCACTGATCTCATCTCGTGGTGGCCGATTTTCGGGGTGTGGCTTATTACAGCAATTCTGGCAGAATCCCTCGACCAAACGATGTCTGACACAAACTTTAGCTCCGGGCACCACCAAGCCCCATTGCCATCGGAAGCTCGAATGACGTAGAGACTGGATTCATCGGGCTCAGCTACATTGTGTATACCTTCAAGCGCATCCTTAGCCCTTGAGTCCACGGTCAATGCAAATTGTTTCCCATCCGGTGAAATCGCGGCAGTTCGCATCCCATTGGGCAATACAAAAAATAGCGTAGGCTTGCCGTCATTCAGTGGAACGACCGCCAATTGGTTTTGTCTGTTCATGCGATAGCCGCCAAATAGCGCGCCCTCTTTGGTGAAGCCGACCGGCTCAAAACTCTGCGGCAAGTCCAGTTTTCTTGAATTTGCACCGCTGATGTCGATTAAACGCCACTCGTGCTTCGTCGGGCCCTTTCCTCCATGAACTCTAACGTCAAATAAGATAGTCTTACCGTCTCTCGAAAGCGCAACAGCATGTGCGGAGCGCAGCGCCAAATAGTCGTCAATTCCGAATGGATGCGACTCACTTGCATGACATCGGGGCGGGGCAACACCACTGAAGGCCAGAACGCCAAGAAGAAGTAGAGGGCTGAGATATAAACCGCGCATCTTCGCGATTGATCTTGTGCACTGATGGGCTCTAAGTATCACTCTATTTACCGTGTTGCATGAGTAGGTCGTCGATTGCCTGCAAGTCGCCATCATTCGATTTTCCCCCGCTTGCGGCTCTAAGATTACGGTATTTCGTAAGGTAGTCGTGCTGCCTTATTCCGTAGCGTCATACGAAGACTGTACTTGCTCGAACGTCGCTGGGAGTTCACTTGCTGTGTTCGACAAGCAAGTTATCGACCGCCTGAATATCGCGATCACTCAACTGGCCCGCCTGCTGCTTCAGCATTAGCGAGTTCACCAAATAATCATATCGCGCCTGTTTATAAGTTCTGACTGCGGCGTAATAGTTATTTTGTGCATTCAGAAGGTCAAACTCGGTCCCGGTGCCGAAATCCACCTTGCTCGAACTTGCTTGTACTGACACGCGACCAGATTCCATTGCTCGTTGTGCGGCGAGAATACTGCGAATGCCATTCATTACGCCTCGGAATGAGGATCGCGTCTGTCTTTCGGTATCACGCTGGGTGGAATCGTAGGCAGCAAGCGCTTGCTTGGAGGCAGCGCGAGATTGCCGAATGGCAGATGATACCGCCCCTCCCTGAAACAAAGGCCAATTGAAATACACGCCTATGGTGTCGATGGTTTGATTTCCACCGAGAATTGCGTCCTGTTGAAACTTAGAACTGGAACCGATAAGGGACAGAGTGGGAAAGCGGCGTCCAGTCTGTGACTGCACTTCTCGGGCAGCCGCGTCTGCCTTCATTTGGGCCGCGAGAACATCGAAATTGCCTTGACGGGCTGAACGGACCCATTCCTCGACAGCCGCAGGTTCTGGGGAAACCAACGGTATCTCGTCCCGCATCAGAGAAAGGGTTTGACTGTGCTCTCCCACAATTACTGTCAATGCCAGATTTGCGTCATCTAGTGCATTCTCTGCGTCGATGATGCCATTCTCCGTGGCGTCGTAGAAAGCCTGGACCTGTTCTACGTCACTTAACGCGCCGCTGCCCGCCTTTTCTCGAGATTTCGCTTGATTAAGAAGGGTCTCAAAGGTTTGTCGCTCCCTTCGATTCGTGTCTAACTGATCAGATGCCGAGAGAACCGCAAAGTAAGCCTGCGCAACCCGCAGCAGCAATGATTGCTGCGCGCTTCTGAGAGTTAATTCAGCCGCGGCCATTTCAAAATTGGCTTCCTTAAGCCGATAGAATGCTTGCGTGTCCCACAGCGTTTGAGACAGCGTTAGTCCCAACCCGATGACATTACCAAAGCATCTTTCTGTACGCGAGTCCGAATTCAGGGCACAGCTAACGCCTTCATTCCCCGAGAGCTGAGTACTCTGAAAAAGCAAACTTTCCCGAGCCACTGACGCGGAGGCAGACAGTTGTGGTAACAGCTGCGCTAATGCTTGCGGTCGAATTTCTACACTTACATCTCTTTGAAACGATGCAGCCTGCAGCGTGGCATCGCGAGTCTTCGCAACTTGAATGAAATCCCAAAGGTCGTTCGCGTAGGAGATATTCCTACCGAGAAACGCACTGACCAGAACGACTATGTGTGCCCGCAATCTCCTCTTCGGGTCTCGGAGGCCTATAATTTCCATAGCCACACCAAGTGTAAGAGATAACATGCACCCATTTTGACCAATCGTTCGGCTCCTTTCTGCACTTGCATTAATGGTAGGCGTCGAAATAGACTTGGGTTCGTAAGTGCATAAGGATTCCGGCAGATTCTAAAAGTATTGCACGCAGGAAGCGAACCCATGTCACTAGTTGCACACAGTCTTACGCCACCGCACTCGGTAGCATTGCACGTTTACTGCCGTGATGTAGCAGTCATAGAAGTCTCCAAAGAGCTAGTTTCCTCGTTCTCTAATTTAACCGAGTTTCCAAATCGTTCTATCGCGGATGATCACGTACCAGCCCATGAATTGGTGCAGTCTGTCAACCACTTGATCTCTGCAATTTCAAGCATAATTCGCATTGGTCCGGTAGTCGCAATCGAGCGAACAAGAACTGTCTCTCGCCCCGAGTACGCATTGTATAACTTCATGGGCTTTAGCCTTCGGGATAGATACCGTGGCCCAAACGCCTTATACCTGCCTCTAGGGGAAATTCCACTGGAGGTAGATGTAAACCTGCTACCGATTTCTCTTATGAGTGAACAATTAGATGAGGCTGTCCGAAAACAGCTAGATGGAATTCGACCGGAATTGTTCATATCCGTAGAGGCGTTCGAAACGCTAGCGCCGACTACACAAGCGCACTTTTCCGTACAACCGGGTCAAGCTTTGTTGGTTCCAGAAGATGTCGTCTGTTCGCGGTGGTGTAGCGAAACCGAAGTATTGCGGATTAAAGGGTTCTTCAAAGTCAATCCGGCATCGATGCAATCACCCGTCGAGTTGGCGGGAAACCTAGCTTGCTTGGGAAACCAATAGCCCCTGGCCTAAACCTTGTAACGTCCGGCTGGCACTGTGCGCAATAAACTCAAGCGCGCCAAGAGTTTCCTGATCATATAGATCTGCCCTCGCGCGAGCTCGACTGAGAAATGTGGAGTCTCGAAAGCCGCGGGCGGTTTTTTGAAACAACTTTTGTGCTCGAGGCCAGGTCTCGGGCGACTGCGACAACGCGCTTGCCCAAAAGTTAAATAGCCCAAACCAAACATAGGACGCCTGAATATAAGTATTTGGGTCTAGCTGTTTCCCTGTCCAAGGCGACGCTAAGCGGTGAGCGGTATCGCGTTCCGGCAGCTTTGTATCAAAATACTCTGCTGCGTCAAACGCAGAATGAATACTCTCGTGCAGAAGGGCGTCTGCGAGCATTTCGACATTCACAAAATCGGCGTGTGGGTTTTGCAAGACCGGTCGCCCGGTGCACAATGGTGTGGAAGCCGATACAAATCCACCCTTTATAACGTCGGCATCGCATTTGAGTACGACCACTCTGGTGAGTTGCTCGACAAACGTCCAGGCACCCGGAACGAAGCGCGCCAACAGCGCAGCTGCATCGCTAAGTTTGCTGACGCTTTTCCTGTAATCGGAAGCATTATACGGATCGCTTTTTGTAGGAATGTCGGGAAGCGCATCGCGCACCCATATGCTCGCGGCATCGGCAAATAGCGTTCCGGAAATGGTAGCGTTTTGGTACAGGACTCTCCCGGGCTGCACGTTTGCGTCAACCGCGTGTAGACCGCAGGCGTCCCAAATGCAATTCGGCGGCAGCGAGTCCATCTCAAGGACCGGAACACTCGCGTGAGCTACAGAGTATTCAATCGCATCAATCACACGAATTTCATCATCAATCATCCTTTCCAGCAAAGGAAGCGTGTTCGCATCCCTAGTTGTGACGACCTGCCAAAGACTTGGAGCATTTAAGAATCGATCAAAGCTAGCTTCATTGCATCGATCGATCAGACAACGAAATCGTGATTCAGCCCGTGTTGATTCCGCAAGGCATTTGTTTAACGCGAACAAAAGAACGTTTGTCCGCTGCTCTTTACACACAGTTGAGTACTGTTGATTAGTAGCCCACTCTAGCGATGCAACGAGGTCGGCTGTTATTGTATTAGGCGAGTCGTAACGCATGTGTCAGGCCTCCTTGCTACCAAATCTCCACCCCCGGGCTATCGAAATGTACAGGAAGTAATGCTGTGATGGCAAGAAGACAGTGGTTCTCAAGTTTGTTGCAACGCGCACGTGGCCGGGTGACCCGGATATTCTCTCGACACAGCCCTCCAGTGATTCTGCAGACATGCAACGCAGAATGCGGGTTGGCGTGCCTAGCCATGATTGCTAGCCATCATGGCAGAGACGTGGATTTAAAGTCATTGAGAGATATGTTTGGCGCCCAGAGATTCGGCATGACGTTAGAAAGCTTGCTAAAGGCTGCCGACCGGCTCAATTTTTCTTCGCGTCTCTTCCGAATCGAACCCCGCGATCTCAAATGGATAAACAAACCCGCGATCCTGCATTGGAATTTCTCACACTTTGTAGTACTAACGCGGACTTCGAAGACAAAAATATTCATTCATGATCCAGCGCGGGGCGCAGTGGCGCACAGTTATGCTGAAGCGGACTCATGCTTCACCGGCGTTGCCGCGCAGCTTTCTCCGACGCTTCAATTTGCGCGGTCCTCGGATACTCGAAGAATTCGTCTGACGAGTATGTTCAAAACCGTTTCGGATCAGAAGCCTCGCATAGGGCTATTGATTCTTTTCGCGTTATTGTCCCAAGTGTTTGCGCTGATCGCTCCTTATTACTTTCAGCTGATTGTCGATAATGTCATTCAAATGCGGAGCATTCTCTTTCTTTATTATATCGCCACGATATTCCTTTGCTTGGGATTCGCGGAATGGGTGACTGAAACCGGCCGGATGAATCTGAACGCACAACTTGGAGCGCTTCTCAACGCCAATTTTTCAACGTCCATTTTTCGACACATGCTCCGGCTTCCGATCGAATTTTTCGAGTCGCGAGATTCTTCAAACCTTGCGGCGAAAATTGAATCGATGACGGAGATTCGCGAGATATTTACTAAGGAACTGCCGCGCATTCTGGTAAGTGCGGTAATGTTCACTACGACACTTGTCGTTCTATGTAGTTACAGCGTCCTATTAACAGGGCTCGTAACTTTTGTATTGGCGATGTATGTTTGCTTTCGCTTAATTACTTACAGCCAGTATCGCCTGCATTTCGAGAATACGTTTGTGAAGCGCGCGCAAGCAGCCGCGTATTTCCTCGATACCGTGAGAAGCATAGTCAGCGTTAAAGCCCAAAATGCCGAGGCGTTCCGCACGGGAGACTGGCGGCAGCATGTTGCCGAAACCACCAAGAGTCAGTACTTTACAGATGTATCGCTGGAGAAGCTGCGATTAGCGCGAGATCGTAGTACTCAGCTGGAAAATATATTCTCACTGTTCTTGGCCGCGCATTTCATGATGTCGAGCCAAATGACAATCGGAATGGTGATGGCCTACTTCATGTATAAGCGACTCTACTGGGACAGCGGCCAGACGATAATCGACGTTATATTCAAGCTTCGACTAGCAAGAATCCACCTCGATAGGCTCTCCGATATTCTGTTGGAAAAACAAGAGCCTGCATATCAGGCGGGATTTGTCGAATCCAATTATGTTGACCTTGGCGCCCCAACGATTGTGGCGAAAGACTTACAATATACCTTTCCGCAATCGCAGTCGGGCCTGTTTTCCCCACTCAATTTTGAAATAAAAATGGGAGACCGAGTTGCGGTTACGGGTCATTCAGGTGCCGGCAAGACCACGCTCCTCTATATCCTCCTCGGCTTAAAGGCAGGTTATCAAGGTACTATTAAAATAAGCGGTCATGAACTGTCCAGTATTCCGCGTGACCTCTGGCTCACTCGCGTTGCGGTCGTGCTGCAAGGCCAGCAATTGTTTAGTGGTACGATCCGAGAGAATATCTGCTTCGGGTCGATTGGAATCGACGAGGCAAGAATGCGTCAGGCTGCACAGGAAGCGTGTATTCAGCAACGTATTAATTTGCTCCCAATGAGATACGACACTCAGATGGGTGAATTTAGTCAATTGCTCTCGGCAGGAGAAGTGCAGCGAATCCTTATAGCCAGAGCGCTATATCGCGGTGCGCCACTCTTAATTCTGGACGAGGGCACTGCAAATCTTGACGTCGACACCGAGTTGAATGTGCTGGCCAATCTGCGCAAGCTCAATATATCCGTAATACATGCGACGCATCGAACGGAAGTTTTGAAAGATGCAACACAGATCATCAACCTCGCCGCGATGCAGCCGCGTGCTATGGGACCTACCTTCGGTACGATTGGTAGCCGAAATCCAGGTTGCGCCCTTCAAATGGATTAAGTAACATCAAGCTGGGTTCGTCGCGCTGGTTGCTGTTGGTAATTCGGCGAGGCGATTCATCAATGGACTTACTAAGGAAGGGCAAACCCATGTCGATTTTAGAGGAGCTTAAGCGGAAGTTAGACGCTGCGCGAGCAGAGTCACCGGGACCTAACCCACTGCAAGAAGTATCCCCCGCAATGAGAGAGAAGATCGGCCAAATGACGTTTGGCGGTTTGGGGCTATTCTGTAAGGCTTGCTGGGGTCAATGCGAACCGAATTGAAAGCCTAGTCTGGTCTGGGTCATGGGACCATTGATCGGTCGCCCGTATTGGGCGACCGATCTTTTGCAATATCTGGCTTACTGTCATTTCAATTTGCCAGCCAATTTTTGAAGTCTGCACCTAAGGATGGATGTGGTCTTGAACGCCTCAACTAAATTTGGCATCGCTTCCTCGTACCCGCCCGATCAGTTTGAACGCGATATGCGTTTCGGGGCGGGCGCAGGCATGGAAATCATTCTCAAGATTACCGAGCGCTGCAATATCGCATGCACTTATTGCTATTTTTTCTTCGCCGGGGATGAATCGTATAAATCACATCCGGCTTACATCCACGATGACGTTGTGGATGGTCTGGCGCGTTTTTTGAGCGAGGGACGCCGTTCCTACGATCTACGTCGGGTCCGGTTGATTCTTCATGGGGGCGAACCCTTGCTCCTAAAGAAGAGCCGAATGACTCAACTGCTGGTGAAGATAGGTGAAGCATGCAGCGGTATGGAGTTCCAAGTGACGCTCCAAACGAATGCCATGCTGGTGGACGAAGAGTGGATTGAGATATTCAAGCAGCATCGCGTAACTGTGGGCGTGAGTCTCGATGGACCAAAGTGGATTCACGACAAGTACCGGGTCGATAAACGCGGTCGCGGCACATATGACAGAGTACTCCAGGGGGTTCGTCTTCTTCAGAATGCGCATTCCGATGGAAGACTCCAAGCAGCACCCGGCCTGCTTGCCGTGATCAATCCCGAATTTACTGCTGATGAAATATACCACCATTGCATCAAGACGTTATCGTTCAAGAATGTCGATTTTCTGTTGCCCGATTTGGACCACAATACCCGCACCAAAAGCGAAATCGATAAAATTACAAAATTCGTTTCCGAGCTACTCACCTTATACCGTCAAGAACTAGATGCCGGCGTTAAGGTTCGAATAGTGGATTCTGCGCTACGCGAATTAAGGGTTTTACCTATTCACGCCTCCCTGCTACAACGATTTCTGTCTCAGAAGGAAATCGTTTTTGTAGTTGCCAGCAGCGGCGAAATCCAGCCTGAGGACGTACTTCGAACCACAGACCCGGATTTAATGAACACCGGGTTGAACGTAATTACTTCGACGCTAAAGGATTTGTTGCTCTCACCAGCACTGGCACGCTTGAATGATCTTAGCTATTCCGTGCCAGCCGATTGCATGAGTTGCAATTGGGTAAACGTTTGTCGGGGCGGAATTCTTTACCACCGCTACAGCTCTGACAATGGATTCAATAATTGCTCGGTACATTGTGAAAGCCTGAAGACACTTTACAGTGGCGCCTGTGAAACCCTCATGCTCGCTGGAGGCGACTTCAATCAACTCAACAGTCGCCTAGCGAAAAAGCCGTCTGCAATCATCTAAGCTCACGATGGACGATTATCCTGAACTGAGCGATGTTTTTCGACCCGAAGCGATCGAGGCTCAGAAGCATCCTCACATCGGTCTTGCTTCGATTCTGCACACTCGGAGCCCCGCTACTATCGCGGGATGGTGGGTTGTATTGGCGGCAGTTGTCGTATGGTTGCTCTTCTTCAGTCATGTTCCCATGGTCGAGTCTTTTGAGGTGACAGCCGCCTCACAGGACCTTGTCGGAGCATCACCCTATTCGTACAAGATGGAAGTGGCTGCTAATAAGTTGAGTGGTACGATCAAATTACCCGCGGAGGTTCTATCGACGTGCCGCGTTCCTTACGTTTGCATCCACCGAACTAACATAGCTTTCATATCTACCGGAGCTTCGTCGGCTGCGGGTAACACCGTGAAGGTTACCATTATCCTTTCGGAACCAGTGCAAGCGTCCAGAATTGTGGCGCTTGTTATCCCGAACGGAGAAGTATCTCTTGCCGACCTCATCCGGCGTCGCATCAATTCGATTGGAAGAGCGAAGTAGTATCGTGAAGACTGCGTGTTTTGGAGAGCACATATCACCTGCGTTGTTAAAAAAGCGCTGTTGCATACACATCTGTTATACCGCCGCTCCTCAAATGTGGCATGAGGCCCGCAAGGCCAGGCGTACTCATTTCATGATCGTAATAACGACAGTGTAACGGTGACGCGCAATGCAGTTTTTCACAGAACTCGGTTCTCAAATAAATGCAGAGTGGAAGATTCACAACTACGATGAGCGAAGCTTTCCTGAAGTTGCTTGCAGGTGCCTAGCGCAAAAATCGGCGCATCTGAACGTCGATATGCGGGAAATATTGACTTGGGCAGTGCGTGAGGATGCATTGCCCTATCAGGCGGATATCGACGCTAAATTCGGCGACCCCCCGCTTACCGTATTTATTGGTCGTAAGTTTCGAATAGACATCCTTTTTTGGACCGAAGGAACACCATCAATACACCAGCACTCTTTCTCCGGTGCGTTTCAGGTGCTTCGCGGTTCCAGCATTCATAGCGTGTGGGATTTTCAACCAAAGATGCGGCTAGAGCTGCGGCTTTTGCTTGGATACGTATCATTCAAGACAGCGGAATTGCTAAGTGCAGGTGACGTTCGGCCGATCGTTGCGGGTTGCGGCTTGTATCACGCAACGTATCACCTTGATCGTCCTACTATCAGCATAGTGGCGAGAACCATACTGGATGCTGACAGCCAGCCACAATACACACTGCTGCCACCTTGCATCGCTTTCACAAATGGCATCCCCTCGGTAACGCGCCAATGTCAGCTTTTGAAAATGCTAATTTCGATCGGTGATATGGTTGGTTTTATGCGGCTGGCGCTTGAAGCGGTTGAAACCAAAGATGCTTATACTGTTTTTCAGATTCTTCTGACGACGCTTAATTTGATAGAAGATGACGAGCAGCGGACACAGCTGGTGGCGGCTCTCAAACGCGCGCATCCATCTCTTGCGGAAGAATTGATTTCAGTGCTTTGGCTCTACAAATGCAGCAATCGCCTACTCGGCCTGTATCGGAGTACGAAAGATGCTGAACTGCAGTTTTTTCTAGCGCTCCTGCGCAACATACCGGATGGACGATCAATCCGAGACTGCGTGGCAAAGCGATTTCCGCGCAAGGATCCGATCACGTTGATTACGATTTGGATTAGGAGACTATCGGATTTGGGTCTACTCGGCTCGCCATTATCAGAAGACTGGCACCTTATGGTGCTTTGTCAGCTTATGGACTTATCAGAGCAGCAGATCCAAGCGACGTTTCGCAGTCATAGTGAGCTCGGACTGCTCTCCGAAGGGGATCTCCTTGTGCTTTCCGCCGGCGTGCGCAATTCCTGGCTTTTGCGTCCCTTGTTCCAATCCAACGCACGTCGATGCGGCAGTTTGCCGCGCAACCCCTCGGACTGCGACAACATTGGATCGAATATGCCTACTACCCAACAGGATCCGCATGAAAATACTGTTCATTCTTAGCATGTTGATAGCGGCTACCGCGACAACGGAAGCACAACAGGATCCCCAAGTAGGGGTGATGCTGGAAATTCGAGTTACAATGAATGAGGCGGAATCGGAGTCCACACGTATGTGGACACGCCCGAGCCATGTCGCCATCTATTTGCTAAACCACCATCCTGTTCAACTCAACGTGACGCCGATCGTGGTCGCTGAAAGATCTGCGAACGCCAAGTTGGCTGTGTATGTCGCCACAGGGCCAAATCGCGATGAACTTTTGACTGGGAACTTTCGATTGACTTTGAACCAGGAAAATCGCTTCACTATGTGGGATCCAGCGGGGAACACCTATGAGATCTTTATCAAGCCTTATTTGGCACCGTCGCCGCAGGTGTGTTCTGCATGTTCCACAAAGCCAACTCCTCAATTGCTTACGGACCCCGATAAACCACAATGATTCGCAGCAGCCTAAAAACGCTGGCTGATTGGGGTTCGTTTCTGCCGAGAAGATTATGGATTTTCCGATAGATCGTCCAAAAAGGAGATTCAAAGTAGCGACCAGGATGAGCCTCCTATTCGCCTGTGGATTCGCTGTTGTAGGAGTTGCCAGTTTCTATTTTCTGCAATTACCTTCAAACACTAAAGTGAGCGCTCAAAATGTCGAAGCTGTCGTAAGATCGGGTTCCGTTAGCTATCAAGTACCAGGAGTAGGTGAGTTTAAACCGAGACAAACGCTCACAATTATTGCTCCGACCAAATCACGTGTGAAACAAATCGCCGTGGAACCAGGTGCACGAATGCATAAGGGGGATTTGCTCATTGCATTGACTGATTCCACGTCTGAAAAACTACTTATCGAGAGTAAGCTCAAACTTCAGTCAGCGGAAGCGGACTTAGCGGCGTTGGAGTTTCAGTCGAAAACGCAGAATGATCGGCAAATCGAAAACGTTTTAGACGTACAGGCAGACTTGGAGATCGCCAAACACGAGTTGGAGGCTAAGCAAAGCCTCGATGGCCAGCACATCTTTTCGCGCTTCGATTTGGCTCGCTCGCAAGTTACGGTTGAGAAAATGAGCCGAAAGCTTGAACTGGAGAAGAAGGCGCTAGAGGACATGCAACGAATATCCGCGGTGCAGGTTGCGTTGGGCAACAAGGCCGTGGATATGGCGCGCCGAAACCTGGCTGACGCGGATACCGCGGTACAATCCCTAAACGTTCTGGCGACGGCCCCTGGGGTTGTGCAAGAAATTCTCATTTCCCCCGGGGAATTCGTCGCCGAAGGCGAAAAACTCGCGACGATTGCCGATCCGGATACCTTGGTAGCGACGCTACGTGTTTCTCAAAACTCTACAGAAGGGATAGTGCTTGGGTCTTCTGCTGTTCTGAATGTCAACGGCCGGCAGGTACGAGCCAAAGTAATAAATCTTAATCCACGCGTACTCGATGGCTTGGTTTCCGTGGATCTGGATTTTCCAGCGAGCGAAGGCTTCGCCCCTAAGCCAAATGAGGCGCTCACTGGCGAAATTGCGGTTGATCGGCAGCCGGGGAAGCTTTACGTAACGCGTATTCCAGGTGTCGATCCCAACACTTCTGGCTATGCGCAAGTTGTGCACCTCAACGGAACGATTGAGCGCCAGCTTGTGCATTTTGGCACCGGCTCACCGGACACCGTCGAAATTCAAGGAACGGGCATCACCGTGGGCGATAAGTTGATTCTTGAGAAGCCTAAGCCTGTCGCTGACAGCGCCCATTCTCTCTAGTTCGGTGCTCGAACAGTGCAGATAGGTCGAACTGGAAACACGACAGGCAAGCGTCGGGCCCGGTTAGGTGGGCGGGACGCGGACACCATCTTACAAACGCTAATTGCCGGGAAGGTTCATGAGTGACTTGATAGATCTCGCGGGAGTGACGAAGGTGTATCGAACTCAATTTGTGGAGACCCATGCGTTGCGCGGTGTCGACGTGAAGATTGGGCGGGGGGAATATGTTTCGATTGCGGGTGTATCTGGATCTGGCAAGTCAACGCTCTTGTACATTCTTGGGCTTCTTTCTGCTCCCTCAAGCGGTCAATACTTATTTGACGGACAAAATATGGCTGAGCTGTCGATCGATGAACGGGCACGAATTAGAAACAGGAAAATTGGATTCGTTTTTCAAAACTACAATCTGATTGACGAGCTAACGGTGCTCGAAAATGTCCGTCTGCCATTTAAATACAGAAGTGACGGCAAGCAAGTGCCTCACGACTATATTGACAATTGCATAGCGCGCCTCGGTCTCGCACACAGGGCCTCACACTACCCCAGAGAACTCTCCGGTGGGCAGCAGCAGCGCGTCGCCATCGCACGTGCACTTGCCACGAATCCCTTGATGCTGCTGCTTGACGAACCGACTGGCAGTCTTGATTCACAGACGCGCGATGAACTGTTGAATCTGCTAGATGAGATTCTGTCGCCTACCATGACAATTATTAATGTTACACACGATGAGACTTGCGCCACGCGATCGCGACGGTCTCTTCACATGACTGACGGCCAACTCGCTGGCTAGTTAGGCTGACGGAGTGCATACCTGTGCTTGAAATTTCTCGGCGCCTAAGACCTCATCTCAAAATGATGTCGATTGTGGTGACTTGCATTGCGCTTTCATTGGCCATAACGAGCGTGACTCAGTCGATAGCATCGCTTCTCCTAGTTGCACCGCTGCCGTTTCAAAATGCCGACCGCCTCGCCGAGATTCGTCTCATGATTGCAAACAAGGCCGGCGTTTTTCCTGGCAATAATGCCGCGGTTGCCAAGGAATGGTCGGATTTACTCAAGCCGGATGTTCAAACTGCATTTTTAGTGTCAAAAAATCGACGCCTTCGACTTGGCGGAATCGATCGCATCGTCCGCGCTTCATATGTGGATGCAAATTATTTCCGCATATTTGGCACTCCCCGCGGCGCCGGGGATCAGTGGCTACGAGCCTTTGAGTCGCAGGAAGATGTCGTAATAGTCCGACGTTCACTCTACGATCGGATTCTTCGGGGTCCTGCCCCCCAGTTCCTTAAAATCGACAATACCGATTATCGAGTATTGCAAATCGTTGACCCGCAATACGCTTCACCACTCGCCTTGGCAGGGCGACCCGAAGACGTTTGGCTACCTCTAAAGCGTGCACCTCTAGACTACGGCAACCGTTCTGGGTTCGGGAGTTCCTTGAAGATTTTTGCCTTGCTTCCCAACGAGAAAGGGTTTTCTGAAGCGGAGACCAGACTCACATCGGTGGCCTTACCGAGCGTGAAAGCGGAGACGGTGAACGTCTTTCCTCACGGCACACAATTATCTATCGCGGTGTCCCCTCTAAGAGAAACTATTTTGGGAACATCTGCGATAACCGCCGCCGTATTTCTGATGTCCTCCTACTTGATATATGTTCTGGTGTGCTCTGTAGTTGCACAATACATAGTGTCAATTCTTTCAACTCGTTGGCGTACTCAGTTTATCAAGCATGTTCTTGGGGCGACGCGTCGCATGCTGGTGATCGAAACAATCGCGGATCTAAGTATCGGCGTGGCAGTTGCATGTGTCCTTTCTTTGATTCTTGCTGCAATAACCATGTCCGCCTTGAAGCGATCATTCGCTGATGCAATTCCCCGTATTGCAGAGGCCGGATTAGACGTGCGCTTCTTTGTAGGCTTCTTCGCACTTGTAGGTGCCGCCTTTATTATCATTGCAATCGCAGTGGTCGTGCGTATCAATCGCACGACTACTGCGATGCTTACCGCTGGTGTAAAGGGAAGCGCCGGGCCAGCGCACGCAGCTGTCAATCGCTGGGTCATAGGGATTCAGTTCGTGCTGGTTACCGTGTCTATACTGCTCACCTCATTTGCGATCGTTGGGTTGGTACAAAAATTGACGCTCTCGGTTGGCTTCAGTACAGCGGGCGTTACCGCCGTTCAAGTAGATCTCCCGGAGAGACTACAGTCTACGGACGCGAAGCGTCTCGTCGCGGAAAAAATCAGATCAAAATTTCAAGAATCGCCGCTGCATGCCACAATCGCGTATGCGGATCTTCTCCCCTTATCACCCAGCTTCACCCTGTCGAAAGTACAACGATTGAAAGGGAATAGTTCTTTGATGGTTAACGTGACAGGTGTGGATGACAGCTATCTAGACCTCCTAGGCTTGCGGCCCGTCGGTAGAATGTTCACTCGCGAAGAGACTAACGAGAATCAACGGGTGGCCATTATCAGTAAAAGCTTGAAGGACACTCTGTTTCCGTTCGGTCCTTATTTGGGCGAGGACATGCAGATTGCCCATAATGTGTTTAAGATCGTGGGCGTGGTTGATGATGTCCAAAACCCCTTCCGCAGCGACCGCAGTAAGCAATTCCAAGCTTATGTCCCCATTGAGTTCTTTCCAGAGGCCACGGACATTTCGTTATTGCTCACCAATAGGGCAGGCGAACACCCGAGCGCCATCGACATTACCGCAATAATTCATTCGGTAGACAGTGAGCTGTTTGTTGAAAGTGTTGAGCCGTTGAGCGATACATATTTTAGAGCCTTGAATCGTGGCTTATTTCAAACATTGGTAGCGGCAATTAGCTTCGCCGTGGCACTCGGGATCGCCGCGCTCATTGTCTATCTTAGCGTGACGAATAACTATGCGGAAAGCCGTCGATACACACTAATAAAAGCCTCATTGGGAGCTGAAGTAGGTCCCTTGTTGCATTCGTTGGTGGCAAATACGTTCGTGGGAATTGGGATCGCATGCTTGGTATCTTGCGCATTACTATTAGCGTCCCACTTCGCCGGGGCTCGAATGTTCGGCGGATTCTTCGCGGAAAATTTGTCGTTGAGTTTGGCACTCTGGGCTTCTTGTCTGCTGGCAATAAGCGCATTTTGCATTGTTTTGACGAGGCGCCTACTTAATAGTGATCTGGTCGATTTGAGCTCAGCGCTCCAGTAGAGAGGTCAGCCGATGTCAACTGACGCAATGATTCGCAGTGCAGCAGGCGGGCACGGGTGGCAGTCGGAGCCGATCGACGACTACTTGCGGCGTCGGTGGCTATGGTCACTCAGTCGGGCCACATCTAATCATGAGCTTCCTGAAAATATTGGTGATTTGCTTTCGTATATAAACGGGTGTCTTTCAGCATTGACGGGATCAAATCGGCCTTGGGTGCCGGGCTTGGGGCGGCTCTTAGCCGATACGAGCGCTGATGAATCGAATATTATCCAGATTGCTCTTCAATGCGCAGCTAACAATGGACTTGGCTCATGGACTTGTAACGTGGATCCCGGGTCAGTGTTTTACTTTGATTCTTTTCCATTACTCCTTCACGGGCGAGTGTGCTTCAACGCCATTCAAGATCGAGTATCGCTAACATGGGAAAGGGGGGAGCAAATCCGCACGCGCGTCTCATTCGAAAAGCAATGTGGACTTTGGGTTCGCGACGACGGTAACCGCGCACTACCAGGCATTGGCGACATCGGCGTTAGTTGCAATGTTCTGGACGATGCTGATTCCGAAGTTTCAAAATTGGGCGATGGCGTGTGCAGTTTTAGTAGCATCGAGGACCGACGTACCACACTGCGTGAAGCGCTGAATTGCATACGGACGCATTCTCCAGAGATTTTTGCGTGGATATCTCGGGTGCTGGCAGGAATCAGTTTCTTGGCACCTGCGGGCGAAAGGATGTCCGGGAGCGGAAGTGCGCGCTCGCTGCCAGGGCTTATATGGGCGTCCCATCCAATACCCGCCGAACAATTGGCTGTGCTGATTATTCATGAATGTTCGCATCAATATTTCTTTGCGATGACTGATGCAGTCAATGTTGTGATACCAGGCAGCGTCGAACAGCACTTTTCTCCATTCAAAAAGGTCGCAAGACCATTGATTAGCGTGCTTTTGGCGTTGCACGCGGCCGTGAACATGTCTCGTTATATCGCTTTGCTTCAGTCTGAAGGGCGGGCCAGCCCGTATCTGCTGCGAGAAGCCCTTACATTGGCGCAGGACGTTGAGACGATGTCCAGATCGATAGGAGAAAGCAAAGAATTGACTGAGGATGGCCAATTGTTTATGCGATACCTCAGATTAGGTAGTTGATGTGGTTCTGTGGGACGCGGTTTATAATGCATCACGAATTTAGCGAATCCGTAGTTTTAGCTGCTAGAATTAGCAAACGCTTGTTCGTATTGACGCAGCCTCAGCCACTGCGCTACTTTGCTAGACACGCCAATGAGGATTATCAGATATCAAGGACGATACGAACTTGAAACTAAGCGTAGTGCCCTCGAAGTCTGAGATTGCGTTGTTACCGTTATTGCACGCTCAGAAGATTGAGTTCAGTTTCATGGGCGGGTAAATGCGGGCACCTTCCGGATACTTGTCGCGATTAGCTCTAGGCATGATGAATCCACAACCACATCTGCAGTAGTGCCATTTATGGACTTTACACAGGAAATGTTTGGTACCAGAAGTCGAAGAGATTTTATCACTTGAAGATGGAACTACCGCAGGTCAAGCGCTAGTGCCGCGCACAGCTAACAGGAAATTTGGCGTAGGAGTCACTCATTTGATGCGAAACAGACGGATCTGCGAATGGCACAGTCGGATGCCTAAATGATGATTTCGACGCTTGGAGTAGGGCTTCAGTACAACCCCGCGCTCGCTGCCTGGTTCCCGTTCCGGGAGCAAGCGCTAGATGTAATGGAGATTCTCTTCGACAGCATTATGGCTCCTCTCGATGGTCCGCAGCTAATGTGGCCCGATGCCGCAGAAACGCTTGACAGCGCAGCGACTCAGTGCGCGCTCGTTGGTCACTCGAATTACGGTGGCGACTTCGGATTCGACCCGCTGGAGACCACCTCAGCAGTCCGCCGACACGTGCCTTTGGCAAAACGCTTTCGCGTGCCGTGGGTGACGAATCACTGCTTCTACAGTGATGCCTCATGGGCCAACGTATGGAGCAGCCCATTGCAGTTCTCAAAAGCGGAAGTAGCGCGAGTGGCCGAGCGAGCGCGGAATCTTCAGGAAATCTATGGGGTCTGCCTAGGTCATGAGAATGCGGCGTACTATCGCTCTTGCCCGGGGAGCAATATGCCAGAGGAAGAATTCCTAGCGCGAGTGATTGAGCGGTCTGGCACTTATTTACATCTCGACTTGCACAACCTCTTTGCGAACTCCATCAACCACGTGGCTAGTGGCTACTCAATCGAGCGGTTCCTTTCGACGATCCCACTCGACCGTATCATTGCAATTCACCTTGCTGGGGGACGCTCGCTGGACGGTCTATACCACGACCTACACGATACTGCTGTCCCGAAACCTGTATGGGAGCTCCTCGATAATGTTCTTTCACGCTCACGGCCCCGGGCAGTGATCCTGGAATATGAGTCGCATCTGTTGTTCGAGGACGGCAAGAAACTCGATCACGCGCGGTCCGTCGACCTCGTTCTTGCCGACCTGGAATGCGCACGCCGTGCGTGGGACCACGCGTACGGCGCCAAAAGTCGCAGGACGACGCGTGAGGAAGCCGCTTGATGGACGCTCATCTTGTGTGGGATACATGGCGCCTCATCCTGACCCGCGACAATCTCGTTGGCGCGCTCGAGCCCACCAGCGATTTTGAGTCGCTCGGCCTCTTACCTATAGAGGCTACGATTCTTGCCGATTACGCGAGCACCCGCGCCGCGACCTTGCAGACGATCTTCATGTATCGGAGCGGCCTTGTCAGAAACGCACTCTCCGCGCTCCAACTGGCACCACTGAGCAGCCGTCTCCTGCATACCAGCAGCATGGATGTGGGAGAAGTGGCCCGTGACTTCACGGAATCGATCGGGTACCGTGACGACGGTCCCAATTTATGGAGACTTGCCGCCGCATTTGTCGAGTATCTCGTCCGGCAACCTGAATTCGCCGGCGAAATACAGCAGGACGCGCTGGCGATGGATGCCGTCGCTATTACGCTCGTTCGACGTCTTGGGGAACGACCGCTGACTTCTGGGCCGGATACAGCAATAAGTTTAGCGCCCTATCCGGAAACGCAACAATATCTTGCCAGCGATGCCGTGACTGTCACATCGACGCGTTTCGACCTAACACCGTGGCTCCGTAATCCTCTCATGTTCGACAGCGAGGCGAAGCTTGCGCGAGTCGAATCGCATTGGCTGATCTACCTTCCAAGCGCCGATGCTTTGCCCACGCATTGTGGGGTCTCTGCGCGGGCCGCCCGGATATTTACGCGCCTTGCCGTCTCGAAGACCGCTTCGCAACTTGCCGCGGAACTCGACCTTACCGTTTCTGACGTGCTTAAAGAAATCGACTCTCTCAACGAGCTTGGCGCAATAGCGGGGGAGGCCGCACTAATCCCGCTTCCTTTATGATGCAAAGTGAAAGTGGTCAAACCGTTCCCTTTAGACCTGATGCGATCAAGCAGCTTAATTCGGACTGTAGGGACAAGCTCCAAGTAAAGGAAGTGTGGCCTTGATGTTGGCCGCCTCGTTTGGAGAGGGCCGTGTAGTTCCGCGATGACGTGGCAGACGATTTTAGGGTCGATGGCTCTCTCGCCCGGCTGCGCCCGAGCGCCTTTCAAGTCAGGTCGTCCTTCGTGGATACTTCTCGTGTGGAATTCCGGCATCTTAGATATTTCGTTGCGGTTGCCGAGGAACGACATTTCTCGCGTGCCGCCCAGCGCATCGGAATAGAGCAGTCACCATTGTCACGCGCCATTCGCGCACTCGAACAAGATTTGGGTGTCCGTCTATTTGACCGCTCAACACGAGGATCTAAGTTGACGTCCGCGGGCGAAATCTTTCTCGAGCATGCGCGGATCATCGTTGCTTCTGCTGATCGCGCTAGGCTTGCGGCCAAGGCTGCAGCTGAAATTCGATCGGAATCGTTCTCAGCTACTGGTCGGTCGGCGTTTGCGACGACCGGCGCATCGACCGAAATCCTCGATCGCGATCGAGGAACAACTTCAGCATGTACGGAATCAACGTCGCCGCATCCACTTTTCGGCCACTCTGCTGGGAGTGGAGCTGCGCGTACTGATCGAGACTCTCCTTCAACTCGACCGATATTTGCACCAGAAGTTTGACTTTCTCAGGATTTGGCAGCGGTCCAATCTTCAGTTTCATGCGGCTCTACTCCCCTTGCATTACGAGTATGGTCGAAGGACGATGTCCTTATTGACGATCACGTTCAGTGGCAACCCTGGCCTTGCGGTCAAGGTCGGCTGAACACTCAAGTTCTTGCGGGTTATCTGCTGCCCGACTTGATTGACAGAGTCCTGCGCGCTCTGACGCGTGGCAATGACGATGGAACCGGAATTAGTGTTGGTATTCGCAGCAACGAGCTGAGCATTGACCCCCAGCAACGTCGTCAGCGCGGCACCGGCGAAAATACGCCCCCAGTGCCAGTTCACGCCATCCTCGACACCGGAATACCCGGCGCCATCGACGCCCGGCAACCGCTCGAGCACGATGGATGATCCATCCGGCATCAGGAGCCGCGTCCAGACAAGTAGTACTCGACGCTGACCGTAGGTCACCTGGCTGTCGTATTGACCGAGAAGGCGTGACCCCTGGGGCAGCAACAGGTACCGGCCCGTTACTGTGTCGTAGACGTTCTGCGTGACCGTCGCGATGATTTCGCCGGGCAAGTCCGAATTGATTCCCGTTACCAAGGCCGCTGGAATAATCGTGCCTGCCATGATTTGATACGGCGATCGCGGCGTCTGAAGCGACGCGGAACTGTAGATCTTGGGATCAGAGCCGCGATTGATGAATGACTGCTTGTGATCCTGCTGGTTTTGATCGAGGACGTCATCGCGAGACGCTCCCGGCGCCGCTGCACCGGGTGGCGTCTCAGGCAAACCCGGCTCCGACAGCGGCCTGGTTCGCGGAGAGGAGTCCGCTGCGTTTTCAGCATCTCGCCCGTGCTTCCCGGTCTGGAAGAAGACTTGTGCCTTCGCCGCAGCTTCCGCCTCGTCTTGTATTCGAAGTCTCGCGACCCGGTCGGCGTCCACCTCCGAATTCGGGCGAAAATCGGATTGGACAGCCTCAGATGTAATACCGGCAGCATGTTCCTCACGTAACACAGGCCGACCGAACTCCCCCGCGGGCGGCCCGAGCCGCGGGACCCTCGGGATGCTTGCATAGTCCCGCGGCAGCGTTTGCAATCCGTCCGCATGGGTGACCTGTTGAGTTGCCCGCAGCTCCGGCCCCGTATCCGCTTTCTTGGCACGTTTGGGTTGTAGCGCCCACATTGTTGCCAGGAACACGATCAATCCCACTCCACCCATGAGAGCGGCGATAGTGCGCCGATTCAATCGGGTGACTGGACGCGGGGAGGCGCGCAGCGCGAGCGTCGCCGGATCCTCTTTTGGGGTGCCGTCGCTCATCGACGGCCGCTCGAATCGTTGGCGCTAACGAGCTCGGTGCGGCTGATACGCACGACTTGCGCGTCCTTGCCGCCTAAGCGTAGTTCTGCGATCCCAAACAGGCGATCGACGATGTAGTACGGCGATCGCACACGGTAGTTAACCAATTCGGTTTTCTCACCGTTTCCGACAATGAAGAGCGGCGGCATCTCACCCTGGGCGATACCGGCGGGGAATTGCACGTAGACCTTGTTGCCGTCATCAAAGGCGCGCAGTGGTCGCCAGGAGGGGCTAGCTCCGGTGATTTCGTAACGGAAGTTCAACCGGTCGACTGCGATTGCATCCGTGACGGGCGCAACGGCTTCGGCGTGCAAATTCGCGCCGCGGAGAACGGCAAGTTGGTCCAGCGGATATTGCCAGGAAACCGACGCCATCCAGGTATCTGCTGTCGCCGTCAGTTCCAGATGGTAGGTCCGGCGATTGGTGTTGATGACGAGATTCGTTTTCAAATCAGTCCGGATCGGCTTGACCAGGATATGCACCCGCTGGCTCGCGCCCGTGCCGCTGGTGGTATCCCCCACCACCCAACGCACCGTGTCACCGGCCGATACCGAAGTGATCTCTTCCCCTGTCTCAAGAGCAATGTCAGTGATCTTCTCGGGCGCCGCATACACCTGGTACAGCGCGTCCGGGCTATAGGGCCACACCTGGGTGGCGTTCAAATAGTTCTGCCGCGATGGCTCGACCCGGGCGGTTGCGTTCGCATGCTTGACCCGATCTTGAGGATCACCCGGTTCGGGAGCGGCGGTTGTCGCCGCCGGTACCGGTTTCAGTTGACCTGGCAGCGGTAAGATCTTGGGAACCTCCACGATCTCCACCGGCTTTGGAGGGTCGGCGATCTTCACGGCCGCAACCGGCTCATCGAGCGGAATATCTCGTGGCGGCTTGCCGGCGCAACCGGCGATCGTGATAGCTGCTATGGCGATCCCACCAAGCAATCTGTTGCTCATCTTCATGGCTCACTCCTTTCGCTCGCGGCGGTTCCTAGTTCCCGGCTCCAATTCAGTCCATCGACGTACAGACCCAAGGGGTTTTTACGCAAACGTTGCACATCCGCCGGCGGCCGTATGACGATCGACAAAATCGCCGTCCAACGCTCCGTTGTGGTCGGTGCCCCATTGGCGAAGCTGCGTTCGATCCAGCGAACCTGAAATGAGGTATCCGAGGCCCGCACGATGCTCGTGACCTCGATCGCGATCGAGGTCTGACCGACATGCGCGAAGGGATCATTGGCGCGTGCGTACTCATTCAAGGTCATCGCGCCGCGTTCCGTCGTGTAATCGTAGGCTTCAAGCCAGTCATCGCGGAGCACGATGGGATCGAGCGGCACGGAGCGCACATCGCGCATGAATCGCTCCAAATGATGCGCAATGAGCGCATCCGTCGGCCGGTAGGCTTCGGCCGCGGGCCCGACCGCTTTGACGTCGCCCAGATGATCGACTTCGACGACGTAGGGCGTGATGTGCGATCGGCTGGATTGCCAGATGAGTCCTGCGGCAATCACGAAGGCGAGACTCAAGCACCCGAAGGCCATGAGTCGCCAATTTCGGGCTTGTACCCGTGCAGACCCGATTCGCTCATCCCAGAGCTGCTGTGCTGCCTGGTAGGGAGTCGATGGTTCCGGCGTGGTCGAGTACCGCACACTGGATCGTTTGAATGTCATCCCTTACTCCCCTTCTCGTAGTGACGGATTAGCTCCCGACCCACCGTGTTCGCCGGATCGCAGGGCTTGCGCCGCCGTAGAGACGCCGCGTTCAACGTGTTGCCGTCTTTGCAGCTGCTGCGCCCAGTTCGGCGTAGAGCCGCTGTCGTTGGTGCTCGCGCCTGCGCCGCCGGTGGCGCGTTTCGCCCAGCTTTTGGCAGCGTTACCAACAGACTCGGCGCCGGCGCGGCCGACTCCCGCGAGGCCGGCACCCATCGCCCGGGCACCAGAGGCACCCGAGGCGGTGGCGCTCTGTGAATAAGCGCTGCGCGCGCCCTTTACCATCGAGGAGGCGGCGCGAACACCGGTTCCCGCAGCGCTGGTGGCAAGACGTGCGGCACCGATCGTTGCCGCACCGCCGGCAACCGCCAATCCACCGGCACCCAGGAGTGTGCCGGCCGCGGCGCCCGCGCCGAGTTGGGGGGCGCCTGACACGAGTCCGGTCGCAATCCCCGGACCGAAGATCCCGAGTCCAAACAGCGCGATTGAAGCCAACATCAGGGCCAGCGCGGTATCGATCGTCGGCGTCGCGCCGGCGGGAGGCGTGAATTGTCCGAAGATGCTGGAACCGATGCCGACAATCACGGCAAGCACCAAGACCTTGATACCGGCCGAAATGACATTCCCGAGGACGCGCTCGGCCAGGAACGCCGTTTTGTTCCACAGTGCAAAAGGCACTAGTACGAAGCCCGCCAGCGTCGTCAGCTTGAATTCGATCAGTGTGACAAACAGTTGAACGGCAAGGATGAAGAAGCTTGCGATCACGACGAGCCAGGTGAGGAGCAACACGGCAATCGTGTCGAGATTCAAGAATACGTCCGGGAACCCTGAGAGTTGACCGATCTGAGTCATCAGCGGCTGCGCCGCCGTCACGCCGATGGCCGCAAGCCGGCCAGGCTGCAGGAGCTGCGCCTGGGTGATAGCTGATCCGGTGGCCTCGAGCCCCAGGCCGGCGAAGGACCGGAAGATGATTCCGGACAGCGAATTGAAGTTATTCAAGATAAAGGCGAACGCACCGACGTAGAGCGTCTTCTTGATGAGCTTCGCGATCACATCCTCATGGCCGCCCATCGCCCAAAAGAGTCCCGCCAGCGTGATATCGAGCGCGACGAGAATTCCGGTGAGCCAGGCAACTTCGCCGTGCAGGAGCCCAAACCCGCTGTCGATGTAGCGCGAGAACACGTCCGTGAAACTGTCGATGACCGAGAGGTTATTCACGAATGAATCCCCGTTGCTTGGTTGGCGGCCGTGATCTTGGGTAATTGACTGTCACTGCTGGCCTCTCAAGGACCGTAGAAGTGAACAGGTTGCGGCGTGTAATTGACTCCCGGCGTTGTGAACTGCAATCGCACCGCGCGGGCCCGCGCTTCCGCCGCTACGGCGCGCGCTTGTTCGAGGGCGGTCGCACGATCCTGTGTCACGCGCAACTGCTGATCCTGCATGGCCTGTCGTACTTGCAACGCCAGGAGTTGATTGGTCGCCTGGGTTACCTGCAGTGCCCCGCCCGCGGATTGACTCTGGCTCACGAGGCTCGTCAGCACGGACTGGTCGCTGCTGACGTTCTGCGCCGATTGTGCTTGCATGCTGATCGAGGACTGTAAGGCGTTTTGGGAGTTGGTCAGTCGTTGCAAGGCATCGGAGGCCATCTGGGTTTGGCTCATCGAGCGGCCATAGCTCGCGGGATAGAACTGGGCGAACTGTTGCTGGGCTCGGGCGAGTGTGAAACTCACCCCTTGTGCCTGGGCGAGAAGCTGATTTGTCGTCGCGAGTGTCGCCTGCAGTTGGCTCAAGGAGCTGAAGTTTAGGGACTTCAGATTCTTCGCGTCGTTCTCCAACATTTGCGCTTCGTTGGCGAGCTGTTGAATCTGGTTTTCGATCTGCTGCAGGGAGCGCAGCGCAGTAATGGTGGTTTGCAACAAGTTGGCGGGGTCGATGACAACCCACTGAGCGCGCACCGGCAGGGTGAATGCCGCCAAGAGACAGATTGATGCCACGATGGATAGCTTCTTCATGGTGATTTCTCCGTTGACAGTGAAAACTGGGCAGCAAGAGTCGCGGCCCACTCCAAACCTTTATGCTGTAGCCACGCGGCGGCGAAGCGTCGCGTGCCCTGTTCGGCTAACAATCGATCCATCGCGCGCTGGTCTTCCGGTCTCGAGGCCCCTGCAAACGCGAGCGCAATAGGCCCAAGATCCAAATCGAATAGCCGGACACCGAGCCGGGACTGGTAGTAGTAGTCGCGCTTCGGGGTAGCGCGGGCAATAATGTCAATCTGCCGGTCATTGAGGCCGAAGCTCTCATAAATCCCCCGTAGCTGCGGCTCCGGCGCCTGCGGTGACGGCAGAAAGATCCGACTGGGGCAGCTTTCGATAAGCGCCGGTGCAATGGGCGAGCGCTCGATGTCCGCGAGCGACTGGGTGGCGAAGATTACCGAGACATTGCGCTTGCGCAGCGTCTTCAGCCATTCGCGGATGCGACTCGAAAAGAGAGGATCATCGAGAAACACCCAGGCCTCATCGAGAATCAGGAGCGTTGGAGGGCCGTCAAATCGTTCCTCGAGCCGACGGAAGAGATAGGTCAGCACCGGCAACACGGCGCTCTTGCCGTGCATCAGCTCCTCCATCTCGAATCCCTGAACATCGCCCTGACCTAAGCGATCTTGATCGGCATCGAGCAGTCGGCCGTATGGACCCGTGAGGGTGTACGGCTGCAGGGCCTGGCGCAGGCGATTCGATTGCAATAGCACCGAGAGGCCGGTGAGCGTGCGCTCTGCGATGGGCGCGGAGGCCAAACTGCCGAGCGCCGACCACACCATATCCTTCGTTTCGGGTGTGATCTCGACCTGCTCATGGCTCAAGAGGCCCGCGATCCACTCGGCGGCCCAGGCTCGCGCCGTATCGTCATCGATCCGGGCGAGCGGCTGGAAGGCAATGGCGCCCTCGGCACCGAGGTCGTAGTGCTCGCCGCCTAAGCCTAAGATCGTGGCACGCGCCGATCCGCCTTTGTCGAAGACAAAGATTCTGGCGCCCGTATACCGACGAAACTGCAGAATCAGCATCGTGAGCAGCACCGATTTACCGGCACCGGTGGGACCCACGATCAAGGTGTGGCCCACATCGCCGATATGGAGACCTAGGCGAAACGGGGTCGAGCCGGCGGTACGGGTCACCATGAGAGGTGGTGCGATCAGGTGAGCATTGAGACTCGGGCCCGCCCACACCGCCGAAATCGGCATGAGATGTGCGAGGTTCAATGTGGAGATCACGGGCTGGCGCACGTTGGCGTACACATGCCCCGGGATGGATGACAGCCACGCCTCGACGGCGTTGAAGGTCTCGGCGATGGTCACGAACCCCCGACCTTGGATCACCCGTTCGATGGCTTTGCGCTTGTCATCGGCCGCAGCGGCGCTCGCATCCATGACAACAACCGTCGCCGTCACGTAGCCGTAGGCCACAGCATCGCTCCCGAGCTCCTGCAGCGCGGCGTCCGCGTCCGCCGCTTTGTTGTCGGCATCGGAGTCAACCAAGGGACTCTCCTGCTGAAAAATGGTTTCTCGCAGAAGCGCCACGATGTTCTTGCGCTTGGCGAACCATTGCCGGCGCAGCCGAACCAGCTCGCGTTCCGCGTCGGCTTTGTCCAAGAGCAAAAAGCGCGTCACCCATCGGTAGGGGAAGGCCAAACGATTCAGCTCGTCCAGCAGCCCCGGCCAGGTGGAGGTTGGAAATCCGCGCACCGTCACCACTCGAATATGCTGATCCCCCAACAGGGGCGCGAGACCCGCCGTCAGAGGTTGATCTGACAGCAAGGCATCCAGGTGGAACGCTACCTCCGGAACGTCGATCGGGTGGTTCTGACTCGAAACGGTCGAGTGCAGATAGGTCAGAACCTCGGCATCCGACAGCCAACCGATCTCCGGCATGACGCCTTCGAATAGCGTCAAGAATCGATCTGTTTCCGTGATGAAGCGGGCGAGCTGCTCTCGCCAATCAACGCCGGACTTCTCTTCGGTTTCGAGCAAGAGCTGACCGGCACGGGCCTGGGTCTCTGCTGGCGGTAGATAGGTCGTTGTCAGAAAATAGTTGCTTTCGAAGTGAGATCCCGCAGCCTCGAACGCCCCGCGGCGCTCCTCCTCGATCAGCCACGACAGCGGATCGGGAAATGTCGAGGTCGGATAGCCGGACGCGGCGCGCCTCTCCGCCTCCACGAACAATGCCCAGCCGCTTCCTAAGCGCTTGAGCGCATTGTTGATCGGGGCGGTAGTCGCAATCAGCTCGCTCATCGTCGCGCTGTCGAGGTCCGGTCCGCGGAACCGCGCAGTGCGTTGGAAGCTGCCGTCTTTGTTGAGTACGACTCCAGGAGCCACGAGACCGGCCCAGGGAAGGTAATCGGCCAGACAGGACGGGCGTTCTCGGTATTCAGCCAGACGAAACATCGTTCAAGGCTCCAGGAATGCTTTGTGTTTGACGTGCCGTGCAAACACTTCCATGAACTGTGGGTCCGCCTTGGCGCCCCAGACGGCGAGCACGTGACCAACCAGACCTAACGCAATGCCGACGAGCCAGAGCCGAAGCCCAATCCCGACCGCGGCCGCGAGCGTGCCGTTCACGATCGCCACCGCGCGCGGCGCGCCGCCCATGAAGATCGGCTCGGTGAGGGAACGATGCAGCGGCACTTCGAAGCCGTCCAGTAACGGTGCCTCGCTCATGCGACGACCGCGCCGCCGGCAAAGCTGAAGAACGTTAAAAAGAATGAGGACGCGGCAAAGGCGATGGACAGCCCAAAGACGATCTGGATGAGTTTGCGAAATCCACCGCTCGTATCACCGAAGGCGAGCGTCAGCCCGGTGATCACGATGATGATGACGGCCACGATGCGTGCGACCGGACCTTGGATGGAATCCAAAATCGATTGCAGCGGCGCCTCCCACGGCATATTGGAGCCGGCCGCCAGAGCCGGTAGCGCCAGGAGGGTTCCAATGATGACAGCCAGAAAGCCGGAAAGCCGCTTCTGTGCGTTGACGACGAATCGACTCTGCGTCATGACGATGCTCCTGTTGAGTTGAAAACCGATGAAACCTCATACCCGCCCGCGCCCAGACCCTTCACCTTCAGGATGTCCTCGACCCGACGCGCCCGGCCGCGGCCGGTAATGAACACGATGACGTTCACCGCTTCGGCGATCAGCGCCCGCGGCACGGTCACCACGACCTCTTGGATGAGTTGCTCCAATCGAGTGAGGGCACCAAACGCCGACCCTGCGTGAATGGTGGCGATACCGCCTGGATGGCCCGTACCCCAGGCCTTCAAGAGATCGAGTGCTTCACGGCCGCGCACTTCGCCGACGACGATGCGATCGGGACGCAAGCGCAGCGTCGAGCGCACGAGTTCCGACATGGACACGACTCCCGGCTTCGTGCGCAGCGGCACGTGATCCTCGGCCACGCACTGCAGCTCGACCGTGTCCTCCAAGAGGATGACTCGATCGCCGGTGGTTGCCATCTCCTGCAATAGCGCATTGGCGAGCGTCGTCTTGCCGGTCGAGGTACCGCCGGCAATGACGATGTTGCTGCGGTCCTTGACCGCTCTGCGCAGATAATCGACGTGTTGCTGGGTCAGAATCCCGTCGGCAACATACCGCTCCAGTCGGATCACGCCGGCCGCTCGTTTGCGGATAGCAAAGACCGGTGCACGCACCACCGGCGGCAGCAGTCCTTCGAAGCGCTCTCCTGTTTCGGGTAGCTCCGCCGACACGATGGGTGCGCCAGCGTGCACCTCGATGCGAACATGCGCGGCGACCAGGCGAACGATCCGCTCAGCGGCTGCAGGGGAGAGATCGTATCCCGATGGCGACCGCCCGCTGCCCAGTCGGTCGACCCACAAAGCGCCGTCGGGGTTTAACATCACCTCCACGATCTCGGGGTCATCGAGTGCTGCCCCAATGACCGGACCCAAGGCGGTTCGCAGCATGCGTGTCTGACGGTCGATGACCGTGCTTAAGGGGGTCAGGGATAGGATGCGCGACTCGGTCATTGCCGCACCTCATCCGCCGAATTGAAGGACTGAGCCTTGTCGCCGGACAGACCCTGCCTCGGTTGTATCTCCTCGCAGACGTCCCGGACCAAGCTGCCACCCCGTTGAATATGTCGCGCGAGTTGATCGACGAACTGCTCGAATCGACCGCGACCCAAAGCGCGGGCGGCGTCCTGGTGGTCTTCTGAGATGGGAGTGGTCACCGACAGGTAATAGCGAATGAAGAGCGCCATGCTTTCGATCAGAATCGTCTGATCGCGTTCGAGCCGCTCGAATTGTCGCGTCAACTTATCGAGTCGCTTCGCCGTCGCCACCTCCCGGCGCTCGCCACCTTCCGGGGATAAGAAGGCGGCAAGCGCCGCGGCCACGACACTGGAGCGAGAGAGGTTCTTCATGGTCGCGAGTTCATCCAGACGTTTGCCGTGGCCACGCTCGATATAGACGTTGAGGCGGGTCTTGTTCATAGCGCCATGTCATCGTTGGGATCCAAGCTCGCGAGCCGCGTTATGCGTTGGAATTGGCGTTGCTGTTCGGGCTTCTGGGTGTCGCCTCCGTCGTGTTCATCCAAGATCACAAGATCATCCGATCGATGAACCGGCTCCGGAGGCTCTTCTCCAATTTCAGGGTGCCGATGCAGCCCACCGTCATCGTCCACGCCGGCGGCCGGGAATCCATGAGGCTCCACGCTCTTCAGGACCACCGGCGCCGAGAGTCCCGTCCAGTCATCCGCCTTGGCGGGCGGTCGATCGGCGTAGCCGTTCGCCTTCAGCGCCGGCGCCGGCCGGATACGGCTGGTAAAATTGCTATCCTCGAAGTAGCGCAGCTTCTTCGCCCGGATCGGTGGCTGGCCGGAGACCATGACGATTTCCTCAGTCGCCGGGAGTTGCATGACCTCCCCCGGGGTCAGTAACGGTCGCGCGGACTCCTGGCGCGAGACCATCAAGTGCCCCAGCCACGGTGAGAGGCGGTGACCCGCGTAGTTGCGCTGCGCGCGGAGTTCGGTTGCCGTACCCAACGCATCCGATATTCGCTTCGCCGTTCGCTCATCGTTTGTGGCAAATGCCACACGGACGTGGCAGTTATCGAGGATGGCGTTATTGGGGCCATACGCCTTCTCGATCTGATTCAAGGACTGCGCAATCAGAAAGGCTCGCAGTCCGTAGCCAGCCATGAAGGCGAGCGCGCTCTCGAAGAAATCGAGGCGACCCAGCGCTGGGAACTCATCGAGCATCAGGAGCAGTCGATGGCGATCCGGTAGCCCGTCCTTGAGTTCCACTGTCTCGGTCAGCCGGCGCCCGATTTGGTTCAACAGCAGACGGATCAAGGGCTTGGTGCGCGAAATGTCGGAGGCCGGGACGACCAAGTACAGCGAGATGGGGTGTTCCCCATGCACGAGGTCATCAAGGCGCCAGTCGCATCGCGAAGTGACCTCCGCCACCGTAGGGTCTCGGTAGAGCCCCAAGAAACTCATCGCGGTCGACAGCACGCCGGACCGCTCGTTCTCGCTCTTGTTGAGCACCTCCCGGGCGGCGGACGCCACCACCGGATGCGGCCGATCCCCCAGGTGTGCCGTGCGCATCATGACCATCAAGGACCGTTCGAACGGCCGAGCGGGATCGGAGAGGAAATTGGCGACACCAGGAAGAGTCTTGTCAGGCTCCGCATACAAGACGTGGAGGATCGTGCCGACCAGGAGCGAGTGGCTCGTCTTTTCCCAATGATTTCGCCTCTCAAGTGCACCTTCAGGGTCCACCAACATGTCGGCGACATTTTGAACATCGCGTACTTCGTGGGTCCCGCGCCTGACTTCCAGCAGCGGGTTATAGGCTGCCGATCGAACATCCGTTGGATTGAACAGGAGGCAGTGCGAGAACCGGGCGCGCCAGCCGGCGGTCAATTGCCAGTTCTCGCCTTTGATGTCGTGAATCACGGCGGAGGCAGGCCATGTAAGCAGCGTCGGCACCACGAGACCCACACCCTTGCCAGAGCGTGTCGGCGCGAAGACTATGACGTGTTCAGGCCCTTCATGGCGAAGGTATTGGGAGACCAATCGTCCAAGGAATACGCCAGCTCTACGAGTCAGTCCTGCGGCTGTGGCCTCCCTGAGGGTAGCCCACCGCGCGGATCCATAAGTCGTCACTATTCGAGACTGCCGAGCGCGCCATACCGAACCAATGACCGCCGACGCGGCACCCGCCAATCCGCCAGACGCTGCAATCGTTCCGGCGGTGTTGAAGACGTTTGGTGCGTAAGCCTCGTAGGCATACCACCATTCGAAGATTCGCCACGGGTAGTAAATCGGGAAATGCTGGATACGAAACCACGGAAGACCGAGGCGCCACTGAAACCCAAGATGCCATGCAGCCCATTCCGTGGCGATCCAGCTCCCAGCAATGACGATCGCCAACACGATCATGATCTGACCGATCAGTATCCTCGTGGGCGTCATGACGATGCGCTCTCCCGCTGGTCTTAACGCAAAATGGCGTTACCTTGGCGGGGAGAATTGGCGCGATTTATTGTGCTGTCAAAGACCGAAAAGGTCTGAATCTAAAGGTGGTCGGGTACATCCGCAGCAGAGCTAGCTTGCTCGAACTCAAGCGTAGACGATCGTATTAGATATTCCACCGACTTTTTTTGCCTCCGAAGGATTGAGTACCACAGCGGCGGCGGGATTAAGCGGGTATCCCCAATCGATTAGTGTTTACCAGCCACGTCTTCAGCTTCGAGAGGAACTCCCAAACGTCGTCAGCGCCTGACTTTGTGTATGTTGCATTGTCTGGGTCTTCGCCCATTTTCTGGAAAATGTCCATCAGCCAATTAGGGGCCGTGTCCACTTACGCCCAGTGCTTTCAGCCAGGCCTCCAGTTTCCCAAGCGGAACCACGACAGGTCCCGTATCCCACTAACTGTTCCAGAAGATTTCGAGCCGCCTCTTGGTCAGCAAAATCGAGTATCTTGATTCCGCCGTCCCGCGTTATATCCCGCCCGGTATTGTCCATTGCTTGCTTCACTGCAGCCCGCAGCGTCGCCAATGCGCCATGTGCAATATCTGGGATGCTGGCGCCAGACAAGATGTTGGTCCAATTCGTCCCTCCCTCTTTGAGAACGTCGATATCAACAATTTCGGCGGCTGGGATGCCAAGCGTGGCGGGCATCGACATCGACAAGAAGCTGTGCGCACTGTCGCGCCCTGCGCATGGTGTTCTCCCCGGTATTCTGCTCGGCAGGTTGGGCTCCGCAGTTACGCTGCGAGGAACTAGGGAACTAGAAAATTTGGCAATTTCAGATACACTCCCGGTACCGTTCGTCAATATTGGTAACCGGCATGGAACGCAAGCAAGAAATCAAGAATGTTATTCGTTCCATCGCAATTCTTGTTGCTTGTTGCCCCGCATGCACATCATTAGCGCCGCTCGAGCGTCAGATTTCCGAATTGAGAAGCACGGTCTCACAGACGCAAAATGATGTCCAATCAGCACAAGCAACGGCGGGTGCCGCCGCCGCAATTTCGGCGGCAGCATCCGTGATGGCTTCCCACGCGACAGATATCGCTAATGACTCATTGGTGCGATCCCGCGACGTCTCCTTAGAGCTTGGATGTGTTGATCGCGCTGACGAAACGGACAAACCTCAAATCAGTATGTTGGTGCCGGTCTGCTATATAAACTGTCGTTTATAATGCGCTGGCGGACAGACTCTGGCAGGGAAATTGGGGACACGAGAGGCTCCGCGGCGCTTCGAGTTTGAGCAGCCGGAGGCACACCAATGTAGGTTGCAATCACCACCGGCTTTACTGCCTTAACAGTGAAATTACCAGTATTGCTATCAGAAAAAGTGAACGAAGCGTTTGCTCCCTGACTGAAACTCTTCCAAGCTGCCGTGAGCTTGGCCTGTGCATCGGCGTCGAGAGATTTAACCGCCACCAAGCTAGCTTGGTAGTTATTTAGAACGACATCGGCAGTCGTTATCACGTAATCGTCCGCGTCGTAGTGCTGTTTAACATAGGGCTGTATCGAGCCATCATTTAGATCCTGAGCGAAGATCGCCCAATTGATACGGTGATTAAACGCAGTGTCCGCCGACAAAGTCACCTTCAGTGAGCTTTTAAAGTCCGTCTTAGCGCTGGCTGATAAAAGCTTGTAGAGCTGCGGCATCACCACGTCGATATCGAATTGCGCAGATTTATCCAGCTGAACGGATATTGCACCCGTCTCCGCATCTCCAAACAGCTCTTTATTTTTTGTCACTTTTTGTGATTCGGTAAGGCCAGCAGTCCACCATGTTGCCGGATCCCCGAATAGGCCGGATATAGTTGGGTCAAATTCGGTATTTTTTGCAGCCTTTGGATACATCGTACCCACACCATACCCGCTCACAGGCATCCCAAAATATTGATAGCGCTTGAACTCATGAGAGAAGGTCCTCTCAAATGCCTTCTGCATTTCGGTGCTGTAGTCAGTTGTAACGCATCCTGACAGCCATAGGCCGGCAACCGCAGGTGCCACCCCCATCATCCGTGTCCAGTTCATCGTGTGCCCTCCCGGGTGTTAGTTGTGGAATCCAATTTCTCTACCTTTTGACAGGAATTCGTTGGCGGTATGCCAGTCATATTTGTTACCCATCGTGTCCTCGGCGCTAAACGTGGACGTGTCATCCAATATGAAATCGATGGGTGTTGCCTCCTGGTTTACCACATCAGTCAGTGTTCGTATCCGAGCGATGGTTTGTTGGCCGATCGAAAACAATCGCACTGTTACATTGGAATCACGCGGCACGATAAACAATTTACTATCGCCGTGTTTTGCGTCGTTGAGCCTCAAGGTAGCGGTCTTTAGCGTGTGCGCAACGCTATTTGCGTCAATCAGATAGGACTCCGGTTTCAACAGCATGCGCGCCGGATCTAACACGCCCTCTGACTCAATTGGTAACGCGGGGGCAATGGGCAGGATTTCGCTAGCCCAAATAATTTCATGCCGCATTTCCTTGAGATCGGTGCCATACCGTAAGAAATTGATCCAGGCCAAGGCGGCGACGAACGGGGTCGCAAAACTCGTACCACTGTCGTCCGAATGGATGATCGCGTCCCCCAATTGGAAATTGTAGCCGCAATCCGGTGCCAGCGCGGTCACTGTTACCGCGGAATTCAGTTGTGAATAACCCCGTAAGTTTTGACCGGTTCGGGAGCCAGATGTAACATTCAAAAAGAATGAATTTGAAGTTGCAGCGTTTTGTGGAATGTCAATCAATCTCTCCGCTGTTTTCACGTCGCTTGCTGCGGAAAGACCCATGCTATGCGAGCTTCCAAGATATTGGGCGCCCTCAATTCGAACTGCGCTGCTAAGTACCGAGAAAGACATGTTTACAACGGAAGGATTGTTGTATCTGAAGTATTCCCATAAAACCGCCCATAACACTACGTCATGGATGGCGAAGGCGGTTCTGTCATTCGGATTTTCGTCCACCAATTGATCTGTCGCCCAAGCCGCATCGTCGGGGTTGCGAAGCCAGGATCGAGCTGACTTGAGCAAATTATTGTTGTCTTCGAGCTCACCCTGCCCATTAGCCTTACATGCATGCTCTCGTTGTACACAGAAAAAATTACTAGCGAAGTCGTTCAAGACCGACATCAGATGATTGCGGCTTTTCTGCTGACGCGGATTTAACTCCACAAACGTTATATAGGGATTGAGGAAGTCGAAGGACATCTGATGGAGCGCGTATGCAGAGGCGGCGAATACTTTCTTGCCGTGTACAGTCGTCTCATTGTTCCAGTCCAATATCACAAGCGGGGTTTTCTTCGCGCTTTGCTTTAATGCCTCCCGTTTCGACGAGTCAGCGCTTAATTCCTGCAGGTCCGTGGATAACACAGAATAATAAGGTGAAGAGCGATACCAGTTGTAGGGATTGTCATTACACTGACTCGGTGGCGCACCGTCTTGCAGCAATCTAACGGTGGTGATGGCCCCGTTGCCTATTGCATGTACTCCAGGTGGGAGGACTGGATCCAGTGTCCTCAATGCTCTTTGAATTAAGTTAGTCGGGTCAATCAATCCGATAGCGATGATTTGGCCCACTTGGCGAGCTTGAAATGATGCATTAATTTGTCGCTGAGAGGCTTCTGCGGCGTCATGTTCGACGATTTTTGAGAGCGTTGTTTCGTTAACCAGCAGCGTATTCGTTGTTTGGTAGCGAATTGCCGCTGATTTCGCGGGTGCCGAACTGTGTGGAGGAAGTGGCGGCATCCGCAGAGTTGAACCCGTTGCGTACGGGGGACGAGCATGGGGATTCGTGGCACAGATCAACGAAATTAGCGTTTCATAGGAAATTGGGTCTGTGAATCGGTCGATCCCATAAATTCTCCGAATCAAGTGCCCTTCCGTCAGATCTTCATCCAACGTGACAACCTGTCTCCAAGAAGAGGTTGGAGTAGCGTCGGCTACTATATTTATGAGTTCGGACCGGCTCTGGTCCGATATTGTGGAATCGTTGTATACGAGATTAACAACATCAGCATGCTTTTCAATCAGGGGAATCGGCGGTTTTGGCGGCTGTCCAGTGGGCAAAGAGGTCGCAACTGGTACGGGGGTTGTTGCTGGTGCGGAACTATGATTTCCCTGAGGTGGTGCGTTACTTAAATGCCCCGTTGGTTTAGCTCGCTGATTTCCCAGAGGCGGCGACGACTTTGTGGCGGGCGCCGACGCCATCGAAGGCGGTTGGCTATCGTGGGCCTGCTGGTTAGCAGCTGAGGTTGCATCCGTGGATTGGCCAGTTAAACTTTCCCATTTAGCAAATACCCAAGGCCAGTTGAAAGCTGCAAGGGCTACTGCGGTGACAAAAATTAGCAGTATTGCAGGCGAAAACCGTTTGGATTTCTTGAGGACATCCGAGATTTTCCGAAGAACCCTTTTCCACAGTGGCACCCTGAAGTCGCCACTTCCCTCAGAATTTATCCCTCCGGTATTGGCCATCCCTAGTCCCCGGCGCAAGTTTTATTGCGCTACTACCTAAAGGTGAGTATAGGGTAAAGACTCGTATTTCGGCAACAATCCAGTCTCTAGCGAGCAGAGCCCTGTCGCCGACCCACCCAGCCACCCACTTCGTGCCGGATTCTTGAATCTCTTTCTTCGCCTCGGGGCTACCTAGAAACGTCACGTGAGAAATCCCAGGACACTCCGGATCCCCGAACGATCGCCGATACGGATTGACCCAGACGCGCCTCGATCACCGGCCGCCAAAGGACGAGCGAGAAGCCCACTCCGTCGTCTATCATCGCGAATCGCCCGCTCGCGAGGAGCAATGTACGACGATAAGTACCCGAGACCCGGTCGCCATCGGAAGTTGGGCGGTAGACGAGGCCGGTGTCCGACTCGATATTTCGTGCGGTGGACGCAAGCTCTTTGTTACGCAGCGTAGAGAGCAGATTTCTCGCAAGGACGATGCGCTGGCCGCGTCGCTCGGCGAGGCCTTGTTCCACGAGAAACACTTTTCGATCGTCGAGTGCGCGCTGGACCGTCGCGCCAAAACCAACCGACAATTGCGGCGCAGAATCTCGGGTGAGCTGCTCGTCCAGCCAAGTGGCGCCCAGTGCACGAACCTGTCGCTCGACAGGGAGATGTGATCGGACGACAGGCTGCGACCCAGTGACCCGGCTTTGGTCGTAGCGCATTGCCGTCTCCGGGAGATCTCGCGGCACGCGCCACATACCGTCGCCCAGACGCTCCACGATATTGCCACGGCGAAGCACCTCGAGTCTGCGAACCTGTGCGTCAATGATCGATGCGGGATTACGCACCGCCGGTGACGCGTCCAACAATCGTTGTCGTGCTGTTTCGGTGCGGTAGATACCATCGATCGCCAGGTCTGCAATCGACTTGTCGACTCGGCGTGGTTCCGTCACACCTCGCAGCTCTGCTACCCCGCCCACCGGTAGGGCCGAGATATCGACGTTCGCGGCCAGGCGCGCGTAATGCGCGCGTCCGTCGATTCCGTCGAGGACCACATAAGTTCGATCCGACAGTTCGTCAGTCAGCCCCTTGTCGGCGATCCGCCCGATCACAGATTTAGATCGCTTGGGGTCGAAGATCACGAGCTCGCACTGCGCCTGGCCCAACGCGCGCTGCATGGTGCGAATGATATCGCCTCGTTCGCCCAGGGCCCGGAGGGTGAGCTCGGTATTCGGCGCGAGGACCCAAGTATCGGCGGCGATCCGTTCGGCCAGTCCCATGGCGGCCAAATGCCGAAGTCTTCCTATGAGAAGGCTGCTATCATATCCATTGCGATCCTGGGTCGCTGCGCTGAGGTCGATTCTGCCTAGGTTTACCTGCCGCGAGATTTGCGTATCAAGTGAGGTCCACCGCTCCTGGGTCACCTCACGAATCAAGGACTGCCGGACCTCCAGTTCCGTTCGAAGACCTAACCATTCGGTCGCGAGTTCGCGAGCGCGCGCCTGCATTCCACGTGAGATGTAGTCCGGGGCAATGATGAGGTCTTTACCGGCGTCGTCTTTCCCGCGTAAAACGATATGGGTATGCGGGTCATCCGTATCCCAGTGATCCACGGCAACCCATTCGAGCTTGGTCCCCAAATCCCGCTCCATTTGCTCCATCAGTTGGCGGGTGAATGCGCGCAACTCGCCGATGTCTTCACCATCTTCCGGCGAGACGATGAACCGGAATTGGTGACGATCTTCTCGGCCGCGCTTCTCGAACTCGCGCGTATCGGCCGCGTCGTCCGTCGTGCTATAGGCCTGACCCGGCGCACCATCGCGGGTGACGCCTTCCCGCTCGAGGTAACGAAGGTGGGTCGAGGTCGATCTCGGTCCGGCCTGCTTCAGGTTTACGAGCCGTGCCTTGATCACGACGCGGCGGGATTTGAGACCTAGCCCTTGGCCAGCTACCTTGGCGGCGACCTGGCCTCGACCCATGCGCAAGGTTCGTCGGCTGCGACCTAAGCCGCCTCCAGGCTGCGCACTGGGTCCCGCGCGAGATACGGCCCGCAAGACCTTCGTGGTGAACCGCGGGATGCGGTCGCCACCCTTCGCGCGGGGTCGTCCCGGCCGCGGGCGGAATCGATCATCGTCAGCCACGAGGTTGGACCCAAGTTACCGTACAGCGGCGCACTCCGGCGCGGCCGTGCCGCCGCATCCCTTCAGGGATCAAGCGCCTACGACTCGCACTCACACACGCTGGGGAAAACGCGTGTGAGAGAAACCCTTGTGCAGACATCGACTTGACGTGGCAACCGTGCCGCGTCCTTTTATCTTGCCCTGTTTCGCGCGGGACTAAATCCTCCCTCCCCCGCTTCTCAGGGCCGCGATCTTCTGCACAATCGACGGTGAGTCTACGATCGTTCCTCATGTCATTTCCGTCACCAAGTCCACAGAGGAACCGCAACGCCTATGACGGATTTCAGTGTGACGGGACCGTAGTAGCGGCTGTCAAACGATGCGGCGCTGCTTGTTCCGAGAAGGAACAATTCAGCTACCTTCAGTCGGCGGCAATCGCTCCAGCTAACGAGCAATCGCCCTGCTCCATCCCGCTCCAGTGACGGAGCGATCGGAATATCGTTGATATACACGAGACCTCGCCGCTCGCACACTCGATCACCCGCGACGGCACCGACGCGCTTGAGCAGGGGAACCGTCACTGGCAAGTACCCGCGTTGATCGGCAAAACGCGCAATCGGTGCCGGAAGAATGACGAGCGCAAAGTCGCCGCGGCTCAATTCGGCCGGCGATTTGACCATGTACCATCCGCGCGGCGCACTTGCGCTCGGGTTGTAGATGATCTTGGGCGAGGCTCGGTACCCTGACGCAACGGCGATCAGAATTACGCCAAATACCGCTACGACTATTGCGCCGAACTGCCTACGGTTGAGGCGAATCATCCCGGCGAATCCGCTGGCTTCTCAAATTCTCGCTCGAGCAGTTCCCGGAGCATGACGGCCACCGTCGTGCCACGCTCAAACGCCAGGATCTTGATCCGCCCCCGTAACGCCGGTGTCACATCGATGGTGAGTCGTGCGGTCAATCGATTGGCGGATGAGGACTGTTCTCCCTCCCCTTTCACCCATGATTCCGCGACCGAATCGCGTACTGGTTTACTGCTCAGCGAAAACCGCTTTCCGCTCACGGCGCGAGTTCCCGAATCTCCTCAGCCAATAGGACCATCTCTCGAGCCGCCAGACTGTTCTTGTCCAGTTCATTCGCTAGCCGGCCGGAACTTGAGCATTCGGCAAATACCACCCGCTGGCATACCTCGGTATCGAGGGTGGCGATGTCCAAACGCCTAAGCGGTGCCCTCAGTGCCCGCCCGATGATCGTTCCCACCACCACACGATTCGCAACGAAGCCGGCCCGAATCGTCGGCTTGAACATCCGCGCCTCCTTCACGAGATCGACGATTTCTTCGCTCGCCCACACATCAAAGGCACTCGGTTGAACAGGGATCAAGACCAGATCGGAGGCGAGGATGGCGGAGCGGGTCAATGCCGTGACTCGTGGTGGCCCATCGATAACCACATGATCACTGGATCGGGCGATGTCCGGCACTTCGAGGTGCAAGGTCTCCCGCGGTAACCCGATCACGGAGAAGCGTCTCGGGTAATCGCAGTGATGCCGCAGCTGCGACCAGTCGAGTGCCGATCCTTGAGGGTCGGCATCGATTAGGGTTACACGCTTTCCGCCTTTCGCGAGCTCACTGGCGATGTGAAGAGCGAGCGTCGTTTTACCGACGCCGCCCTTCTGATTGACGAACGCAATGATCATGGGTTCCTCCTTGTCCGGCCGTTCCAAGTTATGCACAGGGCGCCGGGTTTGCGCCGCGTTAGAAGAAATACGAAGTATTTCTGGTTAGAAGAGTTACGGTTGCCGAAATCGATGCTGGAACAAGGAGATAGCTCTCCCCACTGCACCCGATAGCACGAGGATCGCGCACCTGATAGCACGCTAGCGAGTGCACCTGATAGCACGACGCTCTTCACCGCTTATCCCCTGTCCGCAGTTTCACTGCGAGTTTCGAAATCAGATCTGCCACCCGTCGACGTTGCGTGGGCCGAAATCGCAGATCTTCCCTAGCACCACGCCGCACGACCGTGAGCTGGTAACCCGGTATGGCCTGACGCGCGGCGATGGCCCGTAGGTCAATCGCGAAATTGCGGTAGCTGGCGAGACTCCCTGATTTCGCATGCAGGTACCGGAAATCAAATCGCCAGCCTGCCGCCTGCCGGCCGGCGTGCTTTCGAACTAGCCGGTAGAGCCATCGCTCGATACCCCCCGTGAGTTCGAAGTACGCCGAGTCGATCGTCAGGAATAAACCATCGTCCAGCAATCCGCGATAGAACCAATCCGCGAGGACCAGCTCGATCCCGAGGGGCCGACCGTCGGCGTCGGCGCGTTCCGTCCATTCGTTGATCCACGAGAACCGGTGCAGCCGGCGTTCCGTTGGCTGACGGATTGAGGTTGCAATGGTCGTGGACTGCAACCGATCCAGGGCGGCCTTGAGCCGGTGATAAGCGCGCACGGAGGTCCCACGGCGACCAAACGTCAATATTTCGTAGGGAGTCATCACCATCAGGCGCGAGGTTGGTAGTCCTCGATCCCGCGCTTCGACAAGTTGCGAGGCTGCCCAGATCAACACATCGGCATCCCAGATCGTCGCCATTCCAAACTGACTCGTCGCTTCCACCTCGATCGTGAGGGTGCCTGTGCGAAAATGTATTGGAGCCACTCGCTTGGACTTGGCGAGTGAGAAGAATGGATAGGCCATTAAATCCTGGGAGTCTCGAACAGCGAAGGGACCCGGCAAGGCATGAAATGCGTTGAGCGCGATTCGCTCCGACAGGTCGACTTTACGCATTGACGGATCTACGCCGATGCGCCTTTGAGGATCGACGGCGAGTCGCGGAGCCAGAGAATCGCCCTCCCGCCTAACCGGACTCCCGGGTATCCGCGGTGTCGATGGTACGGATCTACGCATGGCCCGGTTTTACGGCTCAGCGTAATGCCGTGTATTGGGGATCCGACGTGGTCTCGCAGGTCCTCTCGTTGGCCCAGACCTTAAGATCGGTAACGGCATATAAGACCCGGCGCCCAAACTTTCGAAATCGCGGGCCGCCGCCAATAACCCGCTGCTTCTCCAGAGTGCGGGGCGAGAGGTTCAGAAACTGCGCTGCCTCGTCGTTGTTGAGGAATACGCGCTCGGGTGGCACCGTTGACTCCGGGGGTTGGTTGTCCGTGGAGGGCATCACGCCAGAACGGTGACGTGATGGCGATTGTCCGATCTCCGATCGTCGCTTGGTTATTTCGGTCATTCGAGCAGTCTCCGTAGCACCGTGAGGTTTGGCATCCGATTGCCGGGTACGCGAGAGAGTGTTGTCCGAGTAGGGAATAACGGGCAGGGAGATTCGGAAGCGTGGCGTTTTCTCCCTGTCCGCAACGGCCCTCAACGATAGATCAGGGCCCGATAATCGCCGTTGACCAAGGCGGTCCCGCGCTTCAGGAAATATCGAATGCGGGCGCGCAAATCTCCGTCAGGAGTCCACGATGAGCTGACGCGGCGTTGACCGTAGATGGCCACGGCGATCTGTCGGTGCGTTCCGCCGGCGGCAGCGCCATCGATTGCCTGCAGAACCGAACAATGGAATCGATCAGCTCGGTCCGACGCAGAGAGGCGGCTGCGCGACCCAGTGGACTTCTCTTTGAGATCGACAATGAACCGATCCGCGGCCGCCATTCTGCGGCGCGCGAATTCATCCACCGGGATTGCGATCGCAATCCGATCGTCTTCCGCTAGACCGTCGGCAACGTGGACTCGCCAGGAACTCGATTTCATCAAAGCTGTGCCGTAGGTTCCCTGGTCATCACGAACCATGTAGGGTTGCCTCTCTATGTGGAGATCGTAAAGCTTGAGCCCCACTTGCGCGGCCGATGCGCGAACGACACGCAGGGTGGATGGCGGATCCGGCTGCCAGATTGGAATCGCGGTGCGCGCGTCCACCGCCGGATCAATCAGCCGAAGCAATCCCCAATCACGCGCCGCGGTTTCCAATTCCACCGGGTTCTGCTCATTCCAAGCAGTGCGGTAGGCTCCATTTCTTCTCAGGTACTCCCAGGCAAGCAGCGGCCCATCGAGCTGCTCCGTGTACTTAAAGGCTTCTCGGTTCTGCCACGCCGAAAGCCCCTTCATCATGGGACGCCTCCTTGCGTACCACCGCTGACATTGAACCTGTAGAAAGTCTGAACGGCCTTTCTGGCAAGACGCTGACAAGAATCTGGCGGTTACATGCAGATTGGCGCTCAAGATCCACGCGTTGAACATCTCGTGATCGGGCGCGGGATGAAAATGAAGCCGCGTCCACCTTACGGATTTGCACATCTGTGCAAATCCGCCGAGCCGGAGAGCCGCGTCGCCTTAAAAGCGACGCGGCTTTTTTACCGGCTATGCGCTGATTCCGCCGGCGCTACGCGCGGCCGCCGCATACTCACTGAGGGTGCGGTCGGCGGTGAAATGCAGATCGCGCTCCACCAGAGGACCCAACCGACCGCGCACACTCTGCAGCTCCGAGATCCGTACATAGCCTAGTTCGGGACAGCCGAGCCCGAGGTCACAGAGACCGAAAGCTACGTCCGGATCGGCTGGGTCGAGTTCCGTCAGGAGCCACGTGGCGTTCGAGACCGGAGTGAAGAGTTTCACGACGGGTTTCGGATCGTGATCTTTGCCTCGAGCAGAAACGGCTCCGTTGGCCAGGAGTTCGGCGGTCTGAGCATGGGTGAGAAGTCTCATGGTCGTTCTTTTTAAGTCGAATCGCTCCCAATCGGAGCGTCGCGTCTTTGAGCGGCCGTCCAAGAGCGACGCCGTCAAGCCCGACACGGTCCTTGGTGCGGGCTGGGCTTGACGGGTAGCGGCGGCCGCTAGGATTTGCGACGGAATCCGATTGGGAGAGAAGCGACGGAACGACACATCACACGAACGCCCCTGGGCGACATTCAGCCGTAGCCGCGCTCGAATGGAATGGAACATGGCGGATGGGACCGATGGTGATGGATGCTGCGAGCCAGGGTCCCCGGCGGCAACCACGCGGAACCGGGGAATCTCAATCGGAGAGTCAAATCGGACCTAGTGTGCCGGTGGCGTACCGCGTGGCTTCTGTAATTCGATCGCGCGAATGTTGCTGCATTTCTTTCCGCACTTAGAACAGCGCAACCGCTTTTCGAGGTCAACGAGTTTCGCGTCCCACCCGCAGAAACGCGCCAACAAATTGGGATGCGCGCGGCGTTCATGTGCACACCCAGCGCATTTGATCGTGAGCAAGTACTGCCCAAACTCATCGGAAAGGCGCTGCACCTTGAAATCTCTTCGCATGAACGATACTGTATATATACACAGGTAACGATTGCCACCAAATTTTTACCCGTTTGGAGAGCAAAAATAGGCTAAGCCCCGATGAATGGGCTCGAAAAGGAGTTCCCGTTCTGCAGCAATCCGGGCTGCGTCCTCTACGTGCGCGCGGGCGATCCTGGTGTCATCGGCTCCGGGAATTGGGCTGAGCTTCCCGACGGTCGGATTGTGGGTCGCAGCATCTATAGCGGCGTCTACTTGTGTGACCTCTGTGGTCGTGTTTGGCGTCCCGTGTTGGCCATTCGATTAGGAATTGCGATGTAGAATTCTTCCATGTGCTACTCCGCCCAAGTCATCCAAGCGGCCCGCAAACTGCATCGTCAGCTCGGCATTCGGCTCGACTACGCCGAAATCGAAAAACTGTTCTTTCGCCGCCTCGACAATCCCAGCATCAATATCTCACGCGGCTTCGAAGCCAATTTTGATGACCCGGCGACGGATGAAGAGCGACGTATCAAGGCGGCTGTGGACGAGCACCGCTCGAGGATAGCGTCAAAAATGGAAAAAGACCTCTTCACCCAAAAGACGCGACTCGTAAATGCAGAGCGTAACTTGACCTCCAAAGAAACCAAGAAATCTCGCGAAGATGCCCGCATTGCGAGGGCCAAGATTGATACCCTCTCGGCGAAATTAAGCCGCTTAAGAAGCACAGAGCCCATCGAAGAGGACAACCGAATCTTTCCCTTTGTCTACGCCGGCGTGATCCGCAACAAGGACGGCAAGAACCTGCTGACGCCAATGCGATACCACTGCAGGCCGGCGGGCAAGCCTGCGTACATTGATCGGCAATTCCCGAGTCTGTACAACGCCCGTCGCGACAACCTGGAGAAATTTTGGGGCGATCAATTTGGTAGCCATCACGCCGTCCTGGTCGTCGAGAGCTTTTACGAAAACGTCAAACGCCACACCATGGAACACCGAGAGCTACTCACCGGCGAGCAGGAAGAGAATGTCGTGCTGCAATTCAGGCCGGAACCCAAGCAAACCATGTATATCGCTTGCCTCTGGTCCCGCTGGACGGATCCGAAGGAGCCCGATCTTCGCAGCGTTGCCGCAATCACCGATGAGCCACCTGCCGACATTGCGGCGGCCGGTCATGACCGTTGCATCATCAATCTGAAACCCGAACATGTCGAGACCTGGCTAACCCCGCAAGGCCGATCGACCGCCGAACTTCAGTCCTTGCTCTCTGATCGCGCCATTCCCGTATTTCAACACGAAATTCTGAAGGCGGCGTGATCAAGAAAGCGACGGAACGACACATTCGAAACCCTCGCTCTGCCGCAGCTCCACGCCTTTCATGACGTAGAGCCGCGGCATGCACGTTAGAGCTACATAGCGCCCCGCTCGGCCATCGAGATAACTTCGGCCCCCGCGACGATGAGGTGGTCGAGGACGCGGATATCAACCAAGGCCAAAGCCTCTTTGACGCGCTGCGTAATGAGCTCATCGGCTTGACTCGGCTCCGCGACACCGCTCGGATGATTGTGAACCAGAATGCAGGCGGCGCTGTTTCTCTGCAGAGCCTCCTTCACGATCTCCCGCGGATACACGCTGGCACCGTCGATCGTGCCACGAAATAATTCCTGGCAGTCAATCAGGCGATTCCTCTTATCCAGGTGAATCACGCAGAACACCTCATGTTCCCGCGTCCCGAACCGGAGCATCAAATAATCTCGGGTCGCCCTGGGAGACCCCAAAGTAACCCCGCGGCGGATACGCCTTGCGAGGAACTCACGGGCCAGTTCAAGTATCTCATCACCGGTTGCTTCGCGAAGCGTCCCGTTGCCGGCATCACAAATCAGTAAGGTACGTTCGGTTTTCATGATCGACTCCGTCTTGAATCTCGGGCGGGATTGCCCGAGCGCGGAGTCACACGCCGCAGCGCAAGCGGTCAGGGCCGCCGAAGGCGCTCGCGAGCACGGACCGAAGGTCCGCGCGGAGGCCTTTACCGCGAGAACGGCGTGTAAAATTAAAAGACCAGGCAAGCCCCTCCGATTTCCAACCTAGATTTCATCCAAGATCCGAGGGGATTTGGCGTGGCAATGCCACGCCAGCGAGAGCGATATGGAGGGCGGCTTGCCGTCCCGAGCCAGCGGGATGAGCGTCTAGCGAACCCGGAGGAGCGCGGTCGCGGCCGGCCGCGACTCGCCATGCTCTAGGTGTTTCTTAGGGACTTTTGTCACTCGACTCATCGCAAACCGACAACAGTCATGTCAAAGCCCTCTGCGACGGCCGCCCGATTCTCTCGAAATGAGAAACGCCAAACCCAGCAGTGAGAAGGCACCCATAATCAGTCCGCTCAATACACGGCGGGCCGCTGGTACAAAGATGAGAAGCAAAATCAATGTCAGAGTAACCACTATTCCGCTCCACTTGGAGGATAGAGTCCGCCAATTCCGTATTGGCTGTTGAAAGCTTATCAGCATTCTACGTTCTACATTCACGTGGCTCGCGAGTACTGGCTTCAGATCGAACTAACGACGAATCAACCGAAGGCGCGATGAGCCTACACGCTAATGCTTACCACCGCTTGCCGGAGAGGGCCCACGAGCAGATTTGAGATCCTTTTCCAGATGCAGGCTTGCGACATCGAGTGCCTCCACAACCTCCGCCAGCATTTGCGACACATACCCGAGCGTGATTTCAGCGGCGATCGTTTGTGCGGGTGCTGGGGAGGTTGCGGCCGCCGATGCCACCGCGATAATCATTTGGGCGAGCATGACCACCTCTCGGGACTCGTTGATGCCTTTGATTGCGCTGATGCCGTCAACGATCTCCGCGCTGATCCTGTCAACGATGTCCATATGACTAGGCCTTCCGCAGTGCTGGTTGAGTGGATGAGACGGATGGTGCGCGCATCGTTGAATCTGAAGGTGCTTGCCGTGGCCCCACCGTCGCAAGAGAAGCTAGATCGACTTCGTTGTAGACGTCCTTCAGCAGTCTGATGGCCCAACGAAGCGTCTCTTCCTCGTCTCCGACGATAGCCGATGGTCGCGTGGCAAGCGAACGGTGGCAGACGACAACTAGGGAGAGCGCGTCGGCAAAATGGCCCATGATCTCCTGCAACTTCCGTGAAACCGGGTTCACTTCAATTTTGGCCCGTTGATGATTCTTGCGCGCGCGGTGACCAAGCGGCTGACCATTTTTTAAGCTGCTGCGGCGATCCTTCACTTTGGTCATATCGTGTCTCACAGATGTTGGTGCCCCCACTTGGTCGCAGACCTCGTGCTGGGGCAGCTACTTCAGATTTAAAGTAACGGCCAGACGCGCAATCTCCGCGAAGGAAATGCCATGGCAACCGATCTGCATAGATCCGTCTGCACAGACCATTTGCACGCTCCATCGCCCAATGCGCGGTCGCTCCGAGACGATGCGCCAGATGAGTGGGCGTTGTTGTTGACGACATTCGCATGCGAGGCCCCACAACAAGGCTGCCGGTACAGTAGAGATAGCGACCTTTTCTCCCTCGGATGTTTCGATGGTCTGCCCGTCGGACGAAAGCCGCAGCATGACCGGGCCTAAGAAGACATGTCGCAGATCCCGTCCGCCGCGCCACAGGGCGCGCAGAATATCGCGCGACGGTCTGGCGTCCTTGCTCTCTCGTCGGCTGGCAACTGCATTGCGGCGAGCTCGCGACAATTCGTCGCGCGAAACGTTGAACTTTGGTTCGGGCAAATCGAACGCCCAGGCGTATAGCTTTGCTAGGGCGGCTTTGTGTTGTGCGCCTTGGAAGTTACCCCATGCATAACGTGTCGAGCGGGCGGTCGTGGCGATGGATTGCCGCCACGCCCCGACCAAGTGGTTGATGTTCGCCGCGTGCTGGACCACCGTCGGCGACGGTAGTGGGCATGGCACCCTGAGCGACGTGCCTCGAACGGCGTACACCGCTTGGTCGATGTTGGATTGGAGCCAAGACCGACCCATACGCAAGGCATAGAGCGCGATCTGTGCGCCTGTCTCGTCTGCCCTGTCCAGCCAGCAGGCCACCGGGCGATCACCCACGTACAGGGTGGGTCCGATTGACTGCAGGTCGTCGGCCGCAGCAGTTCTCTGTTCAATCCATGCTTCCAAGACTTCCGTCTGACGCATGGTTTAATGTTAGATAACTTCTCTAACACTTGCAACCTTCCTAAGCCAAGAATTGCTCATGAAGCAAGTCCCATGCCACGCCGTTCATGTTACGGTAAGCTATTGAGATCGTCGCGCGTAGGAAGTGTTATGGCAGCGTCCAATTACAAGAATTCGAAGAGGCCAGTGGTGCGCGTGCCCGGGAGCGTCACGGCTAGAATCGAGGCACTAGCGGTGGGTGGAAGCCTTGCGGAAGCGACCCGGTTCGTAGTCGACAAAGGGACTCCCGCTGCTGCCCAGAAGTGGCAGGATGAGACAGTCCGCCAATGGAGCGTGAGCGTCAATCGCGTGAAGAAAGCTCTCCCCGGTAGCAACTTTATTGTCGAACGCATGACCGACTTCTCCCGTGAGGGAGCCCTCTTGTGTGCGGTGGTCATTACGCGTACCGCGTAATAGTCGATCTGAGCGTCCAAGCGACTCCGACTGTCGATCTCATTACGTGGAATTCTCAGGGACAAGGAGCAATCAGATGTTAATACTCACCAGACGCATTGGCGAAACGCTCGTGATCGGTGACGAGATAACCGTGACAGTAATGGGCGTGAAAGGGAATCAAGTGCGCTTGGGAATCAACGCCCCCAAAAGCGTCGCGGTACATCGCGAGGAAATCTATGCGCGCGTCGTTCAAGAGGCTCTCGACAAAACGAGGACTACAAGTCGCGGTCATGGCGGCGGCGACGCTCCGGGCCCCGGTTTCGCAGCGCGAGGATCGGCGAGAAGCTAGCCCCTGGATCTATCTTGGACATTCCAGGCCTGCCTATCGTGACCGAAGCTCAGTGATACACTGCGATCAGAACCGCGTACCTACGAGGATTTCCACAGAAGCCGGGCTGCCGGCGAGGTGGTTGCAACGGTCGAATCGTAGCGGTTGAACGGAGTGGCCGCCCGCCATGCGGCCGCGCGCAATTCTCGACAAAGTTATAGGCCTCTGTGCCGCGGTCGCGGGCGTGGAGAGCATCAAAAAACGATTCCGACCACCGTAGGTACACGCCAAAACATCCGGGATAGTGCTCGTCGGAATGGAGGAACAAACACGAGCAAAAGAATGCTAGTCACAGCGAGAGCCGCAGGAAGACTGCGGCTTCAGCTTTGGTGAGATAGTGCGCTGGCGGCGGGGACCGGCGCTGGTACTAATGTCGCAGGCGATATAGCACCACTTTGATAGTATTGTGCTGCGATATGGTGTAAATCTGGTGCTCATTGAGGAGCCAGTCGATTGAGTAAGACAAAAGGCAAGAGAGGTGTTCGGCTGTCGGTAACTCTTGAGGAGAATGAGTATTCCGAGCTGACCCGTCTCGGCTCCGAGCTTGATCTGCCGGCTGCCCGGATGATTCGGCGGGCAGTCTCGGAGTTCATTTCACGTTATCGCGAAAGTCCGGAGGCGGGATTGCCTTTGAAAGCGACGGAGACACCGGCGCCCGACAGCCGGAAACGGAGTTCGCGGTGAAGGTCGATATAGCCGCACGAGAGAAATCCGGCGCCGCATCCTTGCGCCCCTCTCTTCGTGCGCTGGAGAATGTACGGCCGCTTTACTTCCTGCCCGCTGAACCGCTCTCCGAAGAAGTTCTCATACCGGGATTCAAGAACGCCTCGAAAGTCGATTGCATGGTCGGCTTCTTCTCAAGTGAAGTGCTTGCAGCGCTAGCGCCCGGCCTTGCCACCTATATCAACGCATCGACGCATAGTTTCCGGCTGCTCATCAGCCCGTATGTCCGCCCCGCCGACCAGGAAGCGATTGAGCGGGGAACGAAGACACCCGGGGATGTCGCAAACGAAATGCTGGATGAATTGATCCTCACCGAAGATCTTCTGCAGCGGCACACGCTGAAATGTCTATCGTGGCTCCTGCGAGAGCGTCGCATCGAAATCAAGGTCGCTTTGATGAAGGACGCGCTCTTTCATCCGAAAGTCTGGCTGTTTGAAGACGCGGACGATGTCGTCGCGGCGCACGGATCGAGCAACGTCACCTACGCCGGGATTCGAAAGAACGTCGAGCAGATCGCCATTTCGAAGTCATGGCAGGACCCGAATCAGCGATACATCACAGACAAGCTCCGCTACCAGTTCGCCCGATTCTGGGAAAACAAGGAGGACAACTGCCTTGTCGTCGGAATCCCGGAGGCGATCCGGCAGCGCCTGCTGAAGACCTATAGCTCGGACACACCGCCGAGCGAGGACGAGCTCGCCGCGCTATACGCCCGCGCAACGGTCACCCACGAAATGCCCCCGCCAGTCACAGCTCAAGTGGTCCTTTCAAATGCGTCGTTCGCAGTCCCGAGCGAACTGCGATACAAGGATGGGCCGTTCAAGCATCAGGGCGATGCGGTCGCCGCATGGTGCGGGGCCGGCTATCGTGGCGTGCTGGAAATGGCCACCGGCTCTGGGAAGACGATCACGTCGATGGTCGCCGCGCATCGCCTTTATGAGAGCCGCAGGCCGCTTTTCATTGTCGTCGCCGCGCCCTATGTGCCGCTGGTCGAGCAATGGTGCGACGAGATAGCGCCATTCGCTCTAAAGCCCGTCAATCTGACGACCGTCGGCGGCGCGGCAAGGCGCGCAAGCGAATTGCAGAAACTCAAGCGGCGCCTGCGGACAGGCCTTTCCGATGTGGAAGTGGTTGTCGTTAGCCACGACACACTCTGCTCACCTGAGTTTCAGGAGGCCGTCCGGAGCTTTCAGTGCGACCGCCTGCTGATAGCCGACGAGGCGCACAATCTCGGCCGTCCCTCCTTTATCAACGACCCGCCCGAACTCTTCGAGCATCGGCTGGCCTTGTCGGCAACGCCGATCCGCCAGTACGACGAGGAAGGAACGGATGCGCTGTTCGCGTTCTTCGGACCCGTGCAGTTCCGGTTTACGCTCGAAGAGGCGATCGGCCGCTGCCTCGTTGAGTACGATTACTACGTCCATCCCGTCTATCTGTCCGGGGTGGAAATGGAAGACTGGTTCGATCTGACGGGAAAGATCAAGCAGAACGCCTGGCGCAGCGGCGACGGCAAACCCGACACGTATCTGGCGAAGCTCCTGCGCGACCGCCGCGCGCTCTTAGAAACGGCTGCGGGCAAAGTCGTCGCCCTAAAGAAGCTTCTCGACGAAGAGGATGCCGGCAGTCTGCGGCACACACTTGTCTACACATCTGACAAGGGGCCGGAGCAGCTTGATGCCGTCAACCAGCTCCTCGGCCAGAAGAGCATTCTCTATCACCAGCTCACGGCCGAGGAAACGGCGGATCGCGAACAGACCAAGCGGATTATCCGCTCCTTCCAGGATGGGGAGATTCAGGTTCTAACCGCCAAGCGCGTTCTCGACGAGGGCGTCAACATTCCCCAGATTTGCAAGGCGTACATTCTGGCTAGCACGACCGTTGAGCGTCAGTGGGTACAACGCCGCGGACGCCTCCTGCGGACGTGCAGCGCGATCGGGAAAGCGCATAGCGTGATTCACGACCTACTCGCTTTGCCGCCGGGGATGGAAGATGGGCTCGACCCGGACGCCCGCGCGCTAGTTCGGTCCGAGTTGCGCCGCGCGCAGGAGTTTGCGCGGCTGGCGCGGAACGCCGGCCGGCCCGACGGACCGCTGGCGATGATCGACAAGATGGTTGATGCCGTCTATCTGGACCCGGAGAAGTGATATGCCGCTCAACGACAAAAAGATCATCTCCATTATCCTCGAAGAATGTAACGGCGTGGAGGAGCGCTGCGAAGGCTATTGCGAAGAAATCCGGGAAGTGATTGCCGACATCCTCAAGTACGAGCGGGATCACCGGCTAGCTGCCACCAACATTCAGCAAAAGATCAACGATAAGTGCGGCGCGGCGGCGCGTTTCCTGTCAGGCAAGCTCGGCCAGGACACAGATACGGGAGAGGACGCATGAAGCTGCTTTGCGCAGAGTTTCAGAACTTTCGTCTCCTGCGCGATTTGGAGCTGCGCTTCTCCGTTGATCCGCACAAGAAGCTCACGGTAATCCGGGCGGCAAATGAGTCGGGGAAGACGACGATTCTCCATGCCTTGCAGTGGGCGCTCTACGGTGATGCCGCCCTTCCGGGAAAGGGCGATGGCTTCCGCCTTCATCCGATCGACTGGAGTGCCCCCGACGGCAAGCGCGTGCCGATTACGGCAATGGTCGAATTCGAGTTGACGACATACCGACAGATTGGCGGCGAGCTGCGCGAAGCGCGGCGCCGTTATAGAATCGTCCGGGCAGCCTTCGAGGAGGTTGACGCAACCGCTCGCCGGACGGCCTCGACCATGCGCCTGTTTGCCCTCAATGACAGCGGCGCCAGCCCGATCGAGTCGCCGGAAGCGTTCGTCAACGACGAACTGCCTCCCGAACTCCGCGAGGTCTTCTTCACGGATGGGGACCGGGCGCTAAGTTTCATCGAAGCGGATGTCGCGCAATCCACCAAGCGAGAACGCGTACAGCGCGCGATCCGTTCGCTGCTAGGCCTCGGTGTGATCGAGCAGGCTATGAAGCATGTTCAGAAGGCCGCTGCGGATGTAAACAGAAAAGCCAAGCAGGTCGGGGCGAATGCCGAGCTGCGGAACATTGCCTCGCGTCTTGAAGAAATAGATAAGGAGTCGGGAAAGTTCGAGGCCGCGCTTGCCGACGCCAAGCAGCAATTCGCGGCATTCGACGAAAAAGTTGAGGAGACGGATCGCAAGATTTCGGCGGCGCTCCAGAAGGGCGACAAGGAGAAGCTACGCAAGGATCTCGAACACGCCAAGCGTGAGATCAAGCAGCTCGACGACCAGTTGGCCGCGGCAAACAAGGAGCACTCCGCCCTCTTTAGAAACCGGGAGGTCGCAACCGAACTTCTCGCGCCGGTCCTACGTCGCGCCTATGACAAACTCGAAGAACTACACGATCAGGGCAAGATTCCCAACACGACGATACCCGTGCTTCAGAACCGTCTCACCGCGGAGATTTGCATCTGCGGTGAACCGCTTGTACCTGGCGAGCCTGATTGCGACGAACGCCGCGCGCATATCCAGAAGCTGATCGACGACAGCCTGCGGGCGGACGAGATTCAAGAGATCATCACCGACCTTTACTACGGCGCTAAACCGCTGCCGACCGACGGAAACTCTTGGCTCGACGAGTACAAGAAGATCGTAGAAAGGCGCGACGGCTTGAAGGCCCTGCGTGACGACGGCGGACGGAAGTTCCGCGCTCTGGAAATCGAACTCGATGCGCTCCCCGACACGGATGTCCAGGGATTGCGGGAAGCGCGCCGCCAGTACAAGGAACAGCGGGACCGTCATCTTTCGAAGAGCTCGTCCATCGAGACGCAGCTTCTCAGCCTCCGGCGCGAGCGCGAAGGACTGAATGTCGAGTTCGAACGGCTGTTGCGCGAGCAGAAGAAGGGCGCGCGGATTCTTGCGGAGCTGGAAGTGACGCAGGACGTATCCAGGGTCTTGCAGAGCGCCTACGACCGGATTACGAAGGAGGAGCTACGCAAGGTCAGCGACCTCATGAATCGAATCTTCCTTGAAATGATCGGCGCCGACCCTGAACAAGGCGCGATCATACGGCGCGCGGAGATCAGCGCCGAGTTCGATATCAAGGTCCACGGACCAAACGACAGAACGCTAAACCCGGATCGCGATCTGAACGGTGCTTCGCGGCGCGCCCTGACGCTGGCGTTCATTCTGGCGCTGACCAAGGTGAGCGAGGTCGAAGCGCCGAATGTCATCGATACGCCGCTCGGCATGACCAGCGGCTACGTCAAGCGTTCGCTGCTTAGGACGGCCATTCGCGAAAGCGCGCAGCTCATCCTCTTCCTGACTCATGACGAGATTGCGGGGTGCGAAGAGATTATCGACGACGCGGCGGGCGCGATCTGCACGCTCACGAATCCGACGCACTACCCGAAGATGTTGCTCAACGATCCCGGCTCTGCGGAACGCAAGGTTCTGCGGTGCAGCTGTACACACAGGAACGATTGCCCTCAGTGCCAGCGGCGCACCGATTCGGACATCCGGCCAGAGATGGCGTCATAGGAGTCAGCGATGGCGGACCGATACTTCAACCCGTTTCAGGCGATCGACATCCATGTCCCAGTCGAATTTCACGATTCCGTCAGCCGCTATTCGCAGACCGGAGGTAATGCGGTGATCGACCAAAGCCCCTTCCCGCGCATGGTTGATTTCTGGTTCCTCGCCGTCTGTGTCGCCGCGCGTCTTGATCTCGACCCGGAAGACATCAGCCGCTACGCGACAAAGAAGATCATCGACGGCGCCATCTTCGGCAGCGATCCGTGGCGCGTGCATACGCTGATGCTGATCGCGATCGGCAAGACCGGAGACGTGGAGATCGTATCGGAGCCGCGAAAGATGATGGCGCTCGTGAGCGGGCTCGCGGTGGCCGGCCTTCCCAAAGTGATTGAAATGCTGAAGGAGGGCGACGCGGAGCCGATCTGGAATCTCTCGGACGCGATCGACTCGCTTTTACGCAAGAGGGCGGCTTGAGAGGGCAATGACAAATGTTTACCGCGCCGAAATGAACGGCTTGCCACGGGCTTTAGCGGCGTCCTTCACGGCTGTATAAGAGGAGAGACGCCGCTTTGTTCAAGATTTCTGCCCGCACGGTGCTGGAGCTAGGCGCCGAGCTAATCAGCTCCGATGTCATTGCGTTCTACGAGTTGATAAAGAACGCCTTCGACGCGAAATCGCCGAGCGGTGCTGAAATCCGGTTTGAGATCGTGCTGCGGAGAAACCACTATCTGAAGTTCCGCTCCCGCCTCTCAGAGCCATCGCCAGAGGTCGCACGGATTTACGCCGACATAGAGGCGGCGCTGGAACCGAAGGCTCCTGCCGAGGCCTTAGAGAGATTCAAGGAAGAACTGGGCGGCGCGAAGCGCCAGATGGACTTCATCGAGGCGCTGGACCGCGCCTATGGCAGAGGGAACCGGATCATCGTTTCCGATGAAGGCACCGGTATGTCGCAGAAAGACCTGCTCGACAACTATCTGGTTATAGGCACGCCCTCCAGGAAGCGCGCAATAGATGCGGCGCTTGCCGCAACCGATGAGAGGACCGCGCGTCCTCCCTATCTCGGCGAAAAGGGAATCGGCCGCCTTTCCGCGATGCGGCTTGGCAATACGCTGACCGTCGAAACGGCGCAGCAAGCAGACAAGCGCATGAACCTGCTGAAGATCGACTGGAACCTGTTCGGTGATCTCGACGCTATGCTCGATGAAATCCCCATCTCGCCGGAGCGCGGTGGGTCCAAGCCCGGCGAGGACTGGAGCGGCACGCGGCTGGTGATCGGCGCAGTGGCAGCGGACTGGACGCACGACCGGGTGCAGCACCTTTGCGAGCACGACTTCGCACGCCTGACCGATCCCTTCACCGACGCGAAGCGGCGGCCGCGCATCGCAATGTTCTGGAACGGCGATCGCGTGTCTGTCGCTCACATGGATCGCCGCCTGCTCGATCACGCCCATGCGTCCGTGAAGGGCCGTTTTCGCTACGCGGGTGGCTCGCCTGTCCTCGAGTGCCGTTTCGAGGCGATCAATCTTGGCTTCGAGCATCCGCATGAAGTGGAGGATCGGACGTTCACGGTTCCCGATCTTGAAGGAGCGATCAGCGGGACTTCGGGCGACGTGCCGATGACCGCGCTGCAGGATTTGGGGGCCTTTCAGTTCGAAGCGTACTGGTTCAACCGGCAGCGCCTCACGCGCATCGACAGCATCGGCGATCAGAAAGTTGTGCGCGACCTTCAGAAGCGCTGGTCGGGAATATTGTTGTTCCGCGACGGCTTCAGGGTTCTTCCCTACGGGGAAGACGAGGACGACTGGCTGGCGATGGACCGGCGCGCGCTTGCGAGCACGGGCTACCTGCTCAACAAGACGCAGTTCGTAGGGCGGGTCGCGATCTCGCGTCTCGGCAATCCGCAACTCATTGACCAGACAAACCGCGAAGGGTTGCGCGTTTGCCCTGAGCAGCAGGCATTCATTAGCCTTTTGCAACTCGCTCTTCAGTCGCAGCTTCGCGAGTTCCTGAAAGACGTGGAGCGGCGTCACAAGAATCAACCGATCGACATGAAGGACGCGCGAACGGAGGTTGAGACTCTGGAGAGGCGCGCGAAAGCCGCGTTCACCCAGATCAAGAGGGTCGTGCCCGAGTCATCGCCCCTTCTCATCGAGTTGCAGCGCACATTCGCAGAGATCAAAGCGTTCTTCGAGCGCGCCGAGCAGCGCGTCACGGAAATAGAGAACGAGAACCGGCAAATGCTTCAGATGGCCGGCGTCGGCCTGCTCGTCGAGGTCGTGGCGCACGAGCTCGCGCGAGCGACGGAGAACGCGCTGGGGGCACTGGAGGCGTTGCGCGGTAAGGCGCTTCCACAGCAAACGGCGACTTTGCTCGACTCACTGCGCTCCGAGATGACATCGGTGAGCAAGCGCGTCCGGGTCCTCGATCCGTTGAGCGTATCCGGGCGCCAGCGCAAGGAAGTCTTCAATCTCGGTGGCCTAATCGAGGACGTGTTGAGCGGTCACGAGGCGCAGTTCAAACGCCACCAGATCACGCTCAAGCTCAAGCTCCCGGAGGCACCCATTCGCGTGAGGGTCGTCAAGGGCATGATGGTTCAGATCATTGAGAACCTGCTGTCGAATTCCGTGTACTGGCTGGAGCTTCGCAAGGATCACGAGCGGGATTTCGAGCCGCGTATCACAATCACGCTGGGCGCGGACCCGCTCCGTATGACCTACGAGGACAACGGGCGCGGCATCGCCGTCGAGAATAAGGAGAAAGTGTTTCGCGCCTTCTTCTCCCTAAAGGAGAAATCCAAGCGCCGGGGTCTCGGCCTCTACATTGCGCGGGACTGCGCGGAGTATCACGGCGGCGAACTTTTTCTGGATGACCGTGTGAGCAAGGACACGGGCCGGCTTCATCGCTTTGTCTTGCAGTTTCCAGATGAGGTCGTAGTTCCATGACAGCGTTGCGAGCGCTCCTGGAAGAAACGCACGTCAGGCGCGTTGCCGTGATTGATGACGTCTTCGACGTTGTACCACGCACAGACGAACTGAGTGACGCCGGTTGGTCGACATTCTTCGATGACCTTGGCGAAGCAGGGCACGCGCAGCTCGCCGGGCTTTTTCCAGCCTACGAGACAACGGGACGCGAGGAGTTGCAAACCTCACAACCGTTCGTCGAAGTTCTATGGAACAACAAGAATGCCCTGCCAGCGGCCACCGCTCTCTTTCTGGACTACGAGACCACAAACGCGACAGAACTGACCACGCTGAATTCCCTTGTCGCGGCGCTGGAAGCCCTCGATCTGACATGCGCGAGAATGGGGCGAGAACTCACGGACGATGCGAAGGCGGCGGACTTGCTATTTGTCGATCTATTCCTAGGTCATCAGCAAACAGAAGCTGATCTCCAGCGTGCAATTCGACGGGTAATGGAGATTATGGATAGTCGACATGCATCGCCTCCACTCGTCGTCCTTATGTCGCGCAGCTCGCGGTTATTGGAGCGGAAGAACGAGTTTCGGGATGCCGCGGGGCTACTTGGCTCCACATTTAGAGTTGTAAGTAAGGCTGATCTTGCTAACTCTGAAGTGCTAGAGACGCTACTCTGGCGTTTGGCAAATCACTATGAAGATGCAAAGCGTATTGCGGCGTTCGTCCACGCATGGGACAGCGGCCTTGATCGGGTTCGCAAAGAGTTCGTTCAGCTTCTGCGTCGGCTCGACTTGCCAGATCTAGCGCAGGTACAGGCTTTGCTTCTCGATTTTGAAGGGCAGTCGCTCGGCGAATACTTGCTCGATATTGCTGATCGGGTGTTGCAGCATCAGATAGAAGGTGACCGGGGCACCATCCTTGCCGCAAAAGAACTAAATAAGATTGATCTACGAAGATACCCGCCCCCGCATTTGACGGGGTCGCCAAATTTGCAGGATTTAGTGCATCGGATGATCTATCAGCATGTTGAACGCTTAGACCTTTCGAAAGGCAACAATCTTGTTCAGCTCCAAATCGGCGACGTAATACGCCTCAAGGACGCGGCTTCCCAGACTCCAACAGAGAATGTCTTTGTCATTGTCACACCTGCTTGTGATCTTGTCCGGGGCACCAGAGCCGAGGGCGTTCTGATCCTGCCCGGCACGCTGAAGCTTTTATCCGCAGCGGACTGGACCTACGGAACGAGTATGGGTAATAAGACTCCCGTATTTAGGGCTGCGGATGGAGCGTTTTCTTGGATTAAGTGGGCGCCGAAGCGACGGACCGTCATCCCCTACGACTCAATTTGTGAGGATCTGCGTGCCGGCGGAAAGTATGAGCGAATTGGCCGAATGCGCGAGTTGTATGCCGTAGAGCTTCAGCAATCGTTGCTCGCCGATATGGGACGAATTGGTCAAACGGCGAATCCTCCCGCGACCTTTCCTGTCACGCTTACGCTGTTTATGGTTTCCCCAGAAGCTACTGCGCGCTCAATTGCCATCGATCCTCTGGCCAGCGCCGTGGGCTTTGTCGGCCGCGATCAAGACTCAAAGAAAGTTGAACACCTGGTCCTTGGAGAAGCAGCGTGTGATGCGTTCCGAAAGACCGTTCGAACCTTGGCGGCCGACGCTGTTTATACGAGCGCCCGAGAAAACCTCGCAGCGATGCAAAGCGACTTCGAATTCTTTTCTCGCTTTGAGCGGGGTCTCGTCGAAGCACCTCAGAAAGCTGGCAAATGGCAGGAAGAGAAGAGCAGCGACGGGGCACGCGTTCTTATTCATGTCGTGAGAAATGAGGGCGTGAATGAAGGTGATGCCGTTAGTGGAAATCGACGTAATACACCTTTTGTATTGAAGATTTCCGACTTGAGTCCTGATGCCGATGAGTGATGACGACGGGAGCAGCCTTCTTCGTCATGCCGTTGCAGCGCTTCACCGCGGTGGGATGGAAACGCTCCGGAGGCCGCCCGCATTTGCTTGCGCCGCGCAAACGCACGAGCCATTTCGGTTGATGGAGACTCCCGGGATAGGCGGCCCGGAAGAGCAGCCCTCTCTATGGGGATACGTTCGGACATCCAGCTGGCAGTTCGAAGGTGAACGCACCGATATTCATGACGTGTTCTCGCTCGCATGGGCATCGCTGCTGCGTGCGTTCGGATTGGCTTCCCCGTACCTGATAGACGAGCCTAACGAGTTCGGCCCGAGGGGCGAACTGAGCGGTCGTTTTATTCATCTTCAACAGTGCCCCTGGGCAATCACGGTGGATAGCTTTGTTGACGCGCGCAACGCGATGAACGCGTGGACCGCCTTTGGATTTCATTTGCTCGATAGCGTCTTCGAATGGAGTCGGATTGAACGCGTTGATCTGCTATCGACTCGTACTACGACGGAGTGCATGCCGGACTGGGTTACGCCTGTGATGCGCGATCTGGGCCAACCAGACGATGCACAGCTCAATGCAAGAAAGCATCCACTTTGGATTTACTTCGCGTCACACAAGAAAGGGGTAACGATCGTCAGAATGGCGAAACGCCGACTGACGGTCTTAAAGTCCATTCTTGCCCCGTTTCGACCTAGTACCGTTGTCGGAGAAAAGGCGCTCGTGGTTTTCGCCAACGGCATTCCAAATGCCGTGCCGAAAAGCGCAATTTCGAAAGCCAAAAGACTGCTGCTCCGGATCGGCGATTCACCGGAAGAGGCATGGCTACTGCCGATAGATAGCCACTGCATTGTGCTTGGAAGCAAAACCCTCCTCGCAATTAGGGCTAATTGCGGTCGAGAAATCTATGAACGGGAGCGCCAACTTTTCTTGAATCGCCGCAAACGTGAGAACGGTGTTTTCTTCTCGGAGAGTTTTGTTGAGTGGCTGACCCCCGTAGATCCAGGGGATCTCGAAAGTGCCTGCGTAGACTTGCTTGAACGCGAACCTGGTGTTCTCCGTGCGAAGGCGGTTGGAAGTGTGAATGACAGAGACGGCGGAAGAGACATTCTGATTGACTGGCTCGTTCCCTCGCCGCATGACTCCGAAAGCGATCAACGAGCGCGCAGCCAATCAATCAGGGTCATTGCACAAGTTAAATCGCGATCCAAATCAGTTGGGAAGCGCGATGTACAGGACATTCGGGATACTCTCGACCGATACGGGGCGCGGGGCTTCCTTCTAATTGCCTATCCTCGCGTTACGACTGCGGTTGTTGACTACCTAGAAGATATGCGGGAAAAACTTGGCCCCTCTACAGATTGGTGGGAAGCAAGGCAAATTGAAGAAAGGCTCCGGCGGCATCCGGATATTGCGAATCGTTATCCGAATCTTGTGCGGCTCAAGCCTGCGGCATGACCGCGCAGTAACGAGCGGCGCAAGCTATTTGTGACAGGCCAGACAGACTTTCGCTTTCCCGTAGAGATCGTCGATATCGAGCGGTTCTTCGTCCGGTCGAAGCGGATTGGGGAGCATCTTCGCGCGGACGCGGACCACTTTCTCGGCGTGATCCCGCTTGATCTGCGCGATGCGATCCGGACATTCAAGGTCGTCGAGTGACTCCCCCTGGCTCCAGGTGAAGGGCGAACCATGTGCGACGGCATCCTTCTCGTAAGCCTTCGCTTCCGCATAGGCGTCCGGGTGCTCTTCGCGCAAACGCACCCACTCGATCTTCTGTTGAAAGAAACAGAAGGTGCAGCCGCTGCGCGTTCGCCATGAATAGTATTTCGGCAACCCAAGCCCGGCGGAATCCAGGATTCCAAGAACGCCGGCCTTGTCAATCCCGGCTTCCTTGAAAGGCATCTTCACGACGAGCCGGTCATGCTTGGAGGCGTACCCGTTGCGATACTCTTCGTCACCGCGGATCGCAACGTAGCTGTAGATTGTAGCGCCATCTGCGAGCATCGGTCGCAGCCAGCGCTCGAAGGGACGCAGCTTGAGCTGCCGCGTGCACCAACGGCTTTGCGGTGAGGGTAGAAAGTCGTTGTACTGTTTGAGCCAGAAGTCAAAATCGCGGTCCGGGTTCAGACGCAGTATCTGCCGTCCGAGAAACCCTTCGAGCCGACCCAGATACTCGTAAACCTCCGGGAGCTCCTTTCCCGTGTCGGTGAAAAAGTACTCGATCGCTAGCTCCGGGAAGTGCTGACGCATGTACACGGCGAGCGCGGCGCTGTCGCGTCCGCCCGATAAGCCGAGAACGTGCTTTACCTGTCCCGTCATCAGGACACCACCCGTCCTTTCCCGTTCTCTGTCGCTGCTGCCGGCGCGCGCATATACCGCGCGCTCAGTTCGGCGAGCGCGGCCAGGATGATGCTCCGGCGCTTGGTATCGGATTCTTCGAGCGCGAGCGAGACACGCTCGATCAGCTCGTTGACCTCCGCGCGATCAGATTCAGCGACAGCAAACTCTTCGAGTATCGGAGCAGGACGGCCGTTCATGCCGATGACGACCGCGAGTGCCTGCCTCTTTTCCGGGCGTCCTTTGACGCGCGCGTAGGTCTCCGCTCGCAGGAACTTCTGCGCGAGGTCCGCGACTTCAATGGCGGACTGGTCCAGATCGGGATCGACCCAATCGCGCGGCGGCTTGTTGGCGGCAAGGCTCGCGATGCCCTCGAAGGTCTCGTCCTTCCCGTCGAACTGAGAGAGCCGTCCCACAAAAGCTTCGAGCCTGAAATCGCCGGAGAGCTCGCGGATGTTCTCGGCTCGCTCCCGCAATTCCGCAAGAGACTGCGGGCCGACATTCGGAACCTGCAATTCGGAGAGCATGATGTCGCGCAGACGTCGGAGCATCGACGGATACGCATTGACCAGCTCTTCGAGCCCGTCGCGCACGCTGGCGACGACGCCTCCGAGGCTCTTGGCGGTCGCGCGCGACATATCCTCACCGAGCGTGCCGGGGATGTCATCAAACAGGAACTTGTTCGGGTCCTTCGCCCGCTTAAAGATGTCGCGGACGCGAACGGCGTTTGCCGATAGGCGCATCGTCCGCTTGGTCCACTCCGGCAACTGGTCGTAGATGGCAACAAGGCCCCGCGCAACGTCGATAGGCTCAAGATGCACGAGCGTATTGTTGCTGTCCAGGTCGCGCACAACTTCGGCCATGCCGGAGAGCAGGCTGCGCGATATGGCGGTCAAATCCATCCAGCGCAACTGGATGGAGGCCGGGTCCTTCGCCAGATAATCGACATCCACGTCGTCGAACTTCGCGCGGAAGATTCCCTCGCGGTAAATCGCAAGCTTGTCGCGCTGAGATAGGATGAACGCAACGGCGACGATGGGCATGAGGCCATCCTTCACACCGAAGGGCGGCTGACGCCACAGATCGAACAGCTCAGCAATCGCAATCGTCCGGTCGCGGTGCTGACGCACGAAGTCGAAGGCAGCCTCCCAGATCGGCGAAAGCCGGAACGTATCGGAGTCGCCGGATGGCGGCGGGACAAATCGCCAGGCTCCACCTTTCTCGCTGTAAAGACCTGTGGATTCGAGGATGGATGCGAACAATCCACCCTGCGCTGGAAACCCTTCAATGCCAAGGCGCCGCTGTCCTTCCTTGAGCACCATGTCTTTTAGCAAGATATTCTGCGCGGCGATAGCGTTACTCGACGGTTTCTGCCGGTTTAGAAGTTCGTTGTTAAGACGCGGACATTGAGCGAAGCGATGGCCCGCAAGGTCGGAGGCAATCGCGTTTAGGTCGGCCTGTCGGTGGCGCTTGGGCTGATAATTTTTCTGAAACCAGAGCGCCGCATCGAAAGCTCGGTGCAATTCCGCCTCCACGAGAGACTGAAGCGCGGCAAGACGCGCATGTACTTCCCGCCGCGCGACGGAATCACCGGCCAGATCAGGATGGTTGCTGACGGCTTCCAGCGCGAACAGCTCGCGCGCGAGGGGCACGATGGCCCAGGACCGTTTGGAAATGCCGACGATGATGTCCCACGACTCACTGTGACGCGCCGCTTTCCGGCAAAGATCCTGCGCGTGCTCCTCGCTTTCATTCTCGGTCGGTATCGCGAGCAGAAACTGCCCGATGGCGCCGTTCTCTGGCTTGAAGTGCGTGGCGGCATTCACGACTTCATTGACCGGAACCAAGTTGACATCGAACCAGCGCATCGCGCCCGTTTCGTGGTAGTGGCGCTTGGCTAGAACCGGCTGAAGGCCGGCAAGGTCTTTAAGCAGCTTGAAGTCAACGGTATCAATCTGGTCGAGCGCCGCACGGACAGCTTTTTCGATATCGAAGTCGCTGCCTGCATAGATGGCATGTGCGTCCTGAAACTTCCTGAAGATTGTGAACGACCATTCATCAAGTTTCGCCAGGGCTTCCTTGATTTGCTTGGCTGGCGTGTCGGAAAATGAGGCGCACAGTAACTCGAAACTTGCGACGAGGCCGGATCGCTCCTTGAACAGGTCGATCACGCCGATGGCCTTCAACAATTTGATATGAAGCGCACCGCCACCGATCGCTTCGCAGCGCTCCAAGGCCTCCGCGGCCAACGCCCAACGGTGGCCATCGGGTGATGCAAGGATGGAGGGCTCGAGATTCGCCCGCAGGTAGTCCCACAGGCGGTCCGGTCCGTAGAGTTCCGCGGCACCGGCATGGTTCAGGAAGTTCTGGAAGCCGTTCGGTTCGGCGGAATTGAGAAAGCCGAAAATGCTCCGCTGGTTTTGTCCGAACCGCCGCCGCGAAATCGGTCCGAGCAGGCACGCGACGACCGGATGCAGCGGCCAGCAGTGTTCGATCATGGACGCGATCCGCGAGGCATCCTCGGTGCCTCGCTCGCGCCGCGCGTGCTTGGCGACCAGTGTTGAGAGCTTGCCCAGCTCGCGGGGGCGATGGTCGCTTTCGATTGCTCGCGCAATCAGGTCGATCTGCTCCTCGCCGGCTGTATCGACCACGAGGTCGATGAAACGGCCCTGAATCTTGGCCCATTCATCGCGCATCTGATGCGACAGGCGGTGCGCGTATTCCTCAAACGCCTGATGCAACACGCCAACGACAATCAGACGCCCTTTGCTGCGGGACGCGGCCTCGGCGAGTTCCTGGAGGATGTAGATGTCGGAGCCGTCCTGTGCCGCTGCTTCGAGCAGCTTACCCATCTCGTCGATGAAGAGAATGAGACCGCCATGTACTTTGGGCCGAAAGGCCGCCGCTTCGGTGAGCGTGGCAATGAGGATGCGCTCGTTCCATCCGCCGCGCGGGGACCGCGAGACGATTCCGGCATCCTTGATCGCATCGCCGATCACGGTGACGGGCGTGTCCCGCCGTCCGACTACTGGAACGATGCGCCACCCCTTCGTTCCAGTCGGCAGTGCGTCCCACATGGTTTTGGTGAGAGGCTTGCCGAATATTCGCGCCGCTTCCTTTTGCAAGCCCGGATTGCCGTTGAGCAACGCGCTCAGCGCGACAACGAGACTCGACTTGCCGCTCCCGTAAGGGCCGGTCCACGTGAAGGCGCCTTGCCCTGTCTCGGAGATATGGCGCGCCAGTGTCATGAGTACGTCGGCGGATGATTGGGGACAGATGAACCCCTCAAGCGCGGAGGCTTCGCCGAGATCGGAGTCAATGCGGATGGACCGGAGAAACCGGCGAGCAATCTTGACGCGTTCGTTCAAGGGCATCAGGCGGCCTCCTGTGTGGCGAGCGACCCGTAGTCCGCAGGCACATGCAGAAGCTTCGCGTCGTCGTTGAGCTCAACCGTTCGGACGACCTGTTTCAGTCCGGCGGATTCGGACCAGCGGAGTGTGCCGCGTGTTACCTCGTCAAGAAGCGCAAGGCGGGCCGCAACATCGTTTTCATCGAAGGCGAAGACGCGGCCCGGTGAACCCGGCGCGTGCGCGATGGCTTCAAAGGACAGCGTCGCCGCGCTTGAATAGCGGGACCAGAAGTCGAGCAGCGAATAGACGAATACGCCGTTACCCAAAGTAGATTTGGGGCCGCGCACGAAACGGAATCCATCTTTCTTCCCGATCGCCTTAATAAGACCCAACTCGGTGAACGGCGACTCAAGCGCGTCGTCGTGCCCAACTTTTCCGGAAGGCAATCGGGCAACATAAGTGCGAATGAAGCAGGCGACATCGTTTCGAATCGTCGTGCTTGCAACGCGCGACCATGCCCGGTCCTTCGCGATCCGCTCAAGCTTCTTGATAAGAGCGTCGCGGTCAAACGTAACCGCTGGATAGTGGCTGAATGACCAGAACCATGTGGTTTTTTCCGGGCGCGCGGCGAGCTGCCAATGGATCAGCCACAGCGTCGCCGGATGCTCCATATAGGGATCGAGTCCGCGTGGACCGAAGAGCAGGTGCCCGAGTCGCGTCGTCTTCACCGTGTTGAGGGCGGGTTCTTCCGTGATGCCGGCGGCTTCGGCCCAATGACGCATGGAGCCGACCATATTCTTGCCGACGCCGAACCGGGCGATCGCGTCATCGTCCCAACAGGCCGCGCGGTTGTTCGTGTTGTCTTCGGTTTCCGCCACCCGGTCGTAGACCTTCTTCAGCCACCCGTAGCGGAGCGGGAAGGTTTCGTGGCCCGAAAACTGTGGGGCGTAGTCGTCTTGATAAAGCGGGCCGCGTGACATGATCTCCCCCGGCTACTGGATGATGCCTCCAGTTCGACTCTAGCGGAGACGTGTGTTATGGTCAATTTGAAACTGGAGGACTACCCCCAGGATTCGACCCGACGTGTATCGTTTCCGCTTGCGCCTCACCTGACGCATAGGTCCATGTTTTTAATGAGAAAAGGCAAAATTCTCTACCTTGACCACCAAGCGACCACGCCGGTCGATGAGCGTGTTTTGCAGAGAATGATCCCCTACTTCGGAGCAAAGTTCGGCAACCCGCATTCCGCGGATCACGCCGTCGGCTGGAAAAGCTCGCGCGCCGTGGCCGATTCGGCGGCACAGATCGCTGCGCTGATCGGGGCCGATGCTGACGAAATCATCTTCGCGTCCGGCGCAACCGAGGCGAACAACCTCGCGCTCTTGGGTCTTGCTGGTCGTCGCGCCGATCGGCGGCGCAACCGCGTGCTTGTGAGCGCGATCGAGCACAAGAGCGTGCTCGCGGCGGCAGATGCTCTGAAAGATCGCGGTTATCGGGTCGAAGCCGTCCCAGTGGACACCGAAGGCCGGGTCTCGGTCCGCGCCCTGGAGGACGCACTGGATGACTCGGTGCTCTCTGTCTCGATCATGGTGGTGAACAACGAGATCGGAACGATTCAGGATGTCCGCAGCTTGTCGATGCTGGCACGCAGTGCCGGAGCCGTATTTCACGCCGATGCGGCACAGGCACCACTCGCGATGGAGATTGGCGCGCTCGCAGAAGATGCGGACCTCGTGAGCTTGTCCGGTCATAAGATGCTCGGACCTCCGGGCATCGGTGTCCTCTATGTGCGCCGAGCGCTTCAGGAGCGCATCGAGCCTCTAGTCTACGGCGGTGGACAGCAAAATGGGCTTCGATCCGGGACGGTACCGCTGCCCTTATGCGTGGGCATGGGAGCGGCGGCAGAATTGCTGCGCGGAGATCAGGTGCGCGAGGCGCGGGCGGCGATGCGAAAGCGGCGTGACAGATTCGTGGAGAAACTGCGGAACCTCCCTTGGGGCATTACGGTGAACGGAGCGGCTGCCGAGCGGCGGCATCCCGGCAATGCGAATGTCTGCTTCCACGGCTTCTCCGCGCACGACATTCTCAACGCCCTGCAACCTGCCTTAGCCGCGTCCACTGGATCCGCGTGCACCTCGGGCATCCCGGCCCCGTCTCATGTTCTCAAAGCCATCGGCCTGTCGAGTGATGACGCGGAAGCGTCCATCCGGTTTAGCCTCGGATTTACCTCGCGCGACGAGGATATCGATGCGGCGATCGACCTCATTGCCGAGGCCCTTGGGCGATTCACACAGACAACAGTCGTGCGCTCCGCCTGACTTGTCGTGCATTTGGAATCTCGCTAAGAGGCATTCATTGCCAAGGGCGTAGCAAAACGGGGGCCGAAGCCCCCCCCTTCGTCACAACAAGCCGCGTTCCGCCCATGAGGTCGACTTTTCGCCGCCGACGATGATGTGCGTACGTCGATTGGGTAGCGCAAGCGCGTCCTTGAGCCTTGTGGTAATCAGCTCGTCGGCCTGGCTTGGCTCTGGATTTTCGCTCGGACGGTTGTGCGCAAAGATCACCGCCGCGTTGACTCGCAATATTTCGCGGGCCACTTCGCGCGGATGGACCGACGCGCGGTCGATCGTCCCGCGGAACAACTCGATGTACTCGATCAGCCGATGGCAGTTGTCGAGCGTAAGCAGCGGGAACACTTCGTAGTCGTAGCCGGCGAGCTTTGTGCGCAAGTACTCCTGCACGACAGCCGGCGATTCAATCGAGGTACCCCGCTGCATCTTCTGGTCGATGACAGGGTGCGCCGCGGTCAGGATTTGCTCCGCCGTCGCCTGACGGTAGCGCCGGCGCCCGCACGGCGCAGCGCAAGCAGTCACAAGGTCTCAGACGACCACGGCCGCAAGCGTGCAAGGCACGCGCAGCCTCTTACGGCGAGAACGCCGTGGTCCGGTAAAAGGACACAACAAGACCGCCCACCCGCCACCCAACTTCGGGGTAAGCGGAGCGCGCAGGCCCGAAAGGGCCGGAGGCGTCAGGGATCAGCGCCAGATGGCCGCGAGTCGACGAGGTGCCTGGGCGTCAGCCCGCGAGCCCCTTAGTTAGCGTGGAAGTCGCGCATATGAAAGCGGCGTAGCTCCGTCGGGGTCGTTGGTTCCTGGTAGCCGCATGGGAGTGACCAAAAAGGAAAGTTGTTTGGGGCAAAATGGCCGCGATGGAACGCGTATAAGTCTTTGATTTAATTGAAATGGCGCGCCCGACTGGATTCGAACCAGTGACCCCTGCCTTCGGAGGGCAGTACTCTATCCAGCTGAGCTACGGGCGCGTACTTGAAATCTTATCCCATTGCCGACGTGCCATCGATCGGCGCTTGGTCACGCTCTGGTCACTCCGCCGGCAAGGCTCCGAACGGACCCTTTCCAAGCGCCTGATACTTCAGGAGTATCCGCCCGTTTCGAACCCCTACTTGACTTCTTCGGAGGGCAGTACTCTATCCAGCTGAGCTACGGGCGCTCGGCGGGGGTGGCGATACTACCCGCCGACGGCAAGCGCCGTCCAGGGGCGATGCATTCGGTCGATGTATGGCTCTTGGCTTCGGGTCGCGTTCATCGCGCGGGAAGCCGAGGTTAAGTCGCTTTCGGCGTTGCGTACAAGATCATCTGCGTGCAACGAAACACCGCCAGCGTACGGCCAGACTCCTTGTGCGTGACCACAGCATCCCAGACCTGGGTGGTCTTGCCGCGATGCAAAGGCGTGGCCACGGCGACTATCGTTCCGTCCAGCGTGGTACCCAGGTGATTGGATTTGAGCTCGATGGTGGTGAAGCCGGCGGCGCCGGCCGGAAGATTTGCGATGCAGCCGTAGCCCGATACGGTGTCCGCCAGCGTGACGATGGTGCCGGCATGCAGGTAGCCATTCGGCGCCATCACGGACTCCACCACCGGCAATTCGCCGCTGACTCGCGCTGCGCTGACCTCGGTGATGACGATGCCGAGGTGGCCCGGCAATTTTCCGGCGCCGATGCCGTTGAAGGTTTGCGGTGTACGCAGCATGCTGAAGTCGACGCTCATATACTCTCCCGCTTCTGCAACCGGCCGAGCACCACCAATGAACACGAAAACGCTCCTATCATCGGCATTCGGAGTGCTTCCTTCTGCTAAGGCACATGGTCGAAAAAGTCGACCACGCCGGTTTCCAGCGAATATTCGGCGCCCACCACCATCAAACCGGCATTCTGAATCAGATTCTCGATGACGTTGGAGCCATGCCGTAGGTGATTGACGGAAGCTCGGATGTTCGCGCGACACGCCGCATGCACCAACGCATCGTGATCGTGCTTGAGGTCGGTTGCCAGCAGTCCTTCGATCCCCGGCCTGATGAAGTCGACGATGGAACGCAGATTGCGGGATTGATTCTCGACCGGTCGCTGCAGTTGCCCCAGCGTGGTTTCGATGGCGCCGCAGCGGGTGTGCCCGAGCACCACCACCAGGCGCGTGCGGAATTGTTCCGCGGCGAATTCGACGCTGCCGATCAGGGAGGGTGCGACGATGTTGCCGGCCACTCGAATGACAAACAGATCTCCCAAACCCTGATCGAAAACAATCTCGACGGGTACCCGCGAGTCCGAACAGCCCAGGATCGCGGCGAAGGGCTCCTGCCCCGCGGCGAGTTCCAGGCGCCGCGCGCGTCCTTCGACTGCGTCCCGGCTGGGTGCCTCCGCCACGAAGCGGCGATTCCCCTCTCGCAGCCGCGCAAGCGCGTCTCGAGCCGGGATCATGGGGATGGCACCGAATGCTGCAGCGCCGTGCGGCGGCTACAGTGCGCGTCTGACAGAGTTATCGCGATACCCTAGAACGCGCGCGGGCAGAAACAGGATCGCCCGCAGCAACGCAAATATAGCCTCGAACGAAATGCCGATGAGGCGAAACGGCAGGGACACGAGCCATATCAAGGGCCACAGTACCAGCACCAAGAGAGCCACCGGCCAACACAGGACCAATAATACGCACCACAAGAGCAAGGTTTTCACGTCGGCTCTCCTCGATACCCGCTGTCACCTTATCATACCCTCGGTGTCGCGCGTTGGTGCCGCATCGAGCCGCCCGGATCGGTTGACAACTCGCTGGGCATGCACGCCGCGTCGCGTTGGGCAGCCGGTCTGGGTTGCCGCCTCGAGGGTTTGGCTTTGCGCAGGGTGCTCTCCGTCAGCGTTTGCGGCCGGCGCTGGACTTTACGTACTCGGCGCGGCGGAATCGCAGTGCGGACCAATCTGCATCGATTGCCACCATGCGAACCGACTCGAAGCCGGCATCACGGATGACGCTCCAGCCCGAATCGCGATTGAATTCGCAACGGTAGCGTTTGGAAGTGCCTTTGGGATAGGCGAACCAGATCACTGCATCGCCCGCGGCTGCCGCCGCCAGAAGCTTCGATGCGCGATCCAATTGCGCCTGCGTGATGGCAAACGCCAATCCGAATTTCACTCCCTTAGGGTTGCCCGGGTCCCGTGCGATCTTCACGTCCTCGAGGCGCTTGAGTTCAGGCTCGAACGAATCCGGTACGTTGAACACCGCGATTTCCCGATGTGCGCCAAGATTGAGCTTCTTAAACAGCGGCGATGCGGGGCTGTCGTTCATCATTCTGTCTCAGCGCTCATGTGCCAGAGCCAGGCGAACGCCTATGACCACGAAGACACTGCCGACGCAACCATTGAACCAGCGCTTGAAAGCTGCGCTGGGCATCAAACGGCGGCTGAGGCGCGCCGTCGACCAGGCGATGAATAGATTCCACAGCGTGCCGTTGAAATCGAATACCACGCCAAGAAAGAGGAACGCCAACGGCTTCGAGCCGGCGTCCGGGGCAACGAATTGCGGCAGGAATGCGAGAAAAAACAACGCAACCTTGGGATTCAAGACATTGGTGAGAAAGCCTTGCACGAAAATGCCACGCAGTGCGGCCCGGCGCGCGATGTCGGCGCTGGGCGAAGAGACTGCGGCGCCGCCAGCGGCGCGAATCAGGGACACGCCCACATAGAGCAGGTAGGCTGCACCGACATATTTCACCACCGTGAAGGCGGTTGCGGACGCGGCGAGAATTGCCGATAGGCCCAAGGCGGCCGCACAGATATGCACCAACGTACCGGCACCGATGCCAAGTGCGGCGATGCTGCCGGCCCGCAAGCCCTGAGTCGAACCGCGTCCGACGATATAGAGCGTGTCAGGACCCGGGGTGATGTTCAAGAGGAATCCGGAGAGCACGAATAGCCACAGATCATGCGTGCCAAACACATATCACCTCATTTTTTCGCCTTGAGCGCGGCGAACCGACCGAGGCTGTCCTGCGGCCACTGTTCCGCGGGCTTGTAGAACTCGGCGAATACCGGAACGCCGGCGGGGAGTTGCACCCAGGGCTGCTTGGTGGACGTGAAAATATGCACGTCCGGCGGATGCGAATCCGGGTCGTCGAGCGAGCCCACGCGCACGAAGCTCACCGCACTACCCGCCCCGCCATAGTGGCTCCACAGCGCCACCAAACATTTCGGGCAGCGCGCAATCTGTTGGCCCCTGCCGCTGTTGGAGGGCGTGTCGACCATTTGCACCTCGCCCTCGAGAAGCCGCACGCGATCCGTCTCGATCATGGCATTCAGAACAAACGCGCTGCCGGTTTCCCGCTGGCACCAACGGCAGTGACAGCAATGCACGAACAGCGGCTTGCCGGCCATTCGGTACCGAACGTAGCGGCAAGCGCAGCCGCCGTCTGCCGTTCGCGTGGTGTTTTCGGTGCTTGGCATCGGGCCTCTAAGCAGTGCGCCTACGCGCTGTTACTTCTATTTCAATCTGCATGCGCGGGTCCAACAGACCCGCGGATATCATGGTCATCGCCGGTCGGCTCGCGCCGAAGTATTTTCGCAGCACCGGCCAGCACTCGGAAAACCGTTCGCCCTTGGGCAGAATGTAGCTGACGCGCACCACGTCGCCAAAATCAGCGCCCGCTTGACGCAGTGCGGACTGAATATTCTTCAGGCATTGCTCGGTTTGATCGAGCAGGTTGTCGGAAATGGCCATCGTGTCGTAGTCGAAGCCAGTGGTACCGGACACGAACACCCATTCGCCGTCGACCACCGCCCGCGAATAACCGACATCCTGTTCAAATCTGGAACCTGAGCTGATCAGGCGTCGCGCCATGTCGGTGCCCCCTTATTGGCTGCATTGTACTTCGAACGCTGCAGCACATCCGGGTGCGTGTCAAAAAAATACAGGCTGCCCGAGAAGGCGAACCACCACACCGCGGCGAGCCACCAACTACCCAGCCACACGGCATGAGTTCTCGCCAAAAATGCCAACAAAGTCGCCAGCACGCATGACGCAGCCATCGAGAGGATTAAACGCGAGGAGAGCCGGCGCAGCCAGAACAATCGGACCAGCGATCCGTAGGTGATGGCACCCGACAGCGCGCAGACACCCAGCACCACGTAGAGCCGTTCCGAGCCCGGCAAAACGGCGAATAGCGTAAGACCGATGATGCCCACATACAGGCTCATCACGCTCAATACGATCGCGATCGCGATGAATGCCGCTTTGCGCGACAGGACTTCAGGTGCGCGCAGAGTCGATACCAGAGCCAATGCATGCAAGGCGCCATTGAGGGCGAAGGTACCGATCAGAGAATCGCGCAACAAATTCCATTGCGCCACGAAAAACAGGATCACGGCCCCTGCCGCAAGCAAGGTGAAGTGCCGGCCGTAGTACCAATGCCCCATCTGGTCAGGCCGGCCGGTGGAGCGGCGCGTATCGCCTGAAGATGAGCAGCAATGCGCCGGCCAGTATGGCCATATCGGCCAGATTGAAAATACCGGTGCGCAACGATCCGATGCCGACGTTGAGGAAATCCGTGACTCGGCCGTCGTAAACCAATCGGTCGATGAGATTGCTGATACCCCCGCCCGCAACCAAACCTAGGGCAATGAAGCGAGCGGGACTCAAGCGCCGGGCAAAGAGCGACATGAAAACCAAGCCCATCAGCAATACCGCCACGGCCGCCGTGAAAATGCCGAAACGCCAGTGTTCCGGCAGTGAGGCGCCGAGACTCAAGAACGAGCCGGGATTCTCCACCAACTGCAGGCGCAGGGAATCGGCGAACAGCGACTCCGTGACGCCCGAAGCCAGCATGGCGCGCGCGGCGGACTTGGTCACTTGATCGCATCCCACACAGCCGCACAGCGTGACCATCACGACAATGAATCTGGGTATGGATCTCATGCTCGACTCATGCTCGACTCATGCTCGACTTCTGGTCAATCTCTGATCGCGCGCGAGGGCCAGGGTTCAGAACTTCTGCTTGCCGGTCAGAATGTCCCACCAGAGACGCCAGTCGCCCATCAGGCTGAACCCGGGATACTTAAATGTCGCGGGCTTGTTGCGTTCGAAGAAAAAGTGTCCCACCCACGCAAATGCGTAGCCTTCGATAAGGGCCACACCCGCGAGCCACCACTTCTGGCTGAAGGCGGCGGCGATGAGCAGCGCGAGGGCAAGGCTCGTTCCGGTGAAATGCAGCCGCCGTGACGTGGAATTGGCATGCTCGCTGAGATAGAACGGGTAGAACTCGCGAAAGTTTCGAAATTTTATTTCGTCGTTCATGAGGACTTGACCTGTAGCAGCCCAATGGGGAGTACGCAGATGCAGCGAGGCGCTGTTTTCTGCGTTTCCATGCGCTGGCGGTGAATCATTAGGGGTATCGAATCAGTGTCACAGTCCATTTTTTGTCAGGCTCGCCTCGACCCAGTCGAGACGTTCCTTGTGGAAGTGCTTTGCCGCCAATGGTACGCCGGTCGCGGGGAATTCCATCAGGGACTCGTCATCCACATCGAACTTGGGCCACGGCGGACCGCCCGCGGAGGCAGGATCGCCGGTTTTGGCGAACTGCGCCCAGTATCTACTCGCTGCCGAAGCCACTGCCTTGCCCTCATCGTCGAAGGGCGTTGTCCGCGGGGTGTTGAAGACGTAGGCCAGTTCACCGCCGTGCGCCAGGCCAAAGAGCGTTGCGCGCTGCGCCGCGGGAGTGTACGAGAAGTGGTACACATAGGTCGCGTTGCCGTGCTTCGCATGCAGGCGCGCGAGATCACGGTCCGGTTCGCTGATGGAGGCATCGGTCACATAGCGCGCCATGATACGGTCGGCATCGCCGGTGTTATCGGGATCGTACGCGGCGAGGAACGCGTCACGCCGTTGTTGGATGGCGGCAAGGCGCTCGGACGCATTCATGCCGCGCCGAGTCAGACTGGCCTCGTCACTGTTGCCGCCGAGCAGATAGGGTATGCGCGCCTCCTTCCCCGCGGCAAAACCGTCGGCTGCACTGCCGGTGATCATTTTGCCGTCGGCCATGGGCAGGATCTGATCGGCAGCGCCAATGCCGGAGACATTGCTGGTCAGCTGCGACAACGGCAGCGCCCGCAAGGCCTTGGCAGCAGCCGCGTCTGAACCATGGACACCGGCCTTTTCGGCGAACGCCACGCCGTTCTGCTCCACGGCAGAGAGGGGCTTGGCCTCCAGACGACCGAACCCGGACTCCGCCATGGCCTTGGCAAACAGACCCTTGGCCTGCGGCGCCAGCATCAAGTAGTTGACGGAAATTGCCCCGGCGGATTCGCCGAAGACGGTGACGTTCTTAGGGTTGCCGCCGAATGCCTTGATATTGTCCTTCACCCACTCGAGCGCGGCGATTTGATCCATCAGCCCATAGTTGCCCACCGGGCCCTTGGGGTTTTCCGCGGTGAGTGCCGGGTGAGCGAACCAGCCGGCGCGACCGAGCCGATAGTTCACGGTCACGACGATCACACCCTGCTTGGCAAATTGACTGCCGTCGTACACGGACCCTGCGCCAAAGAGGAATGCACCCCCGTGGATCCAGACCATGACGGGCAATTTTGCATTTTTATGCGCGTCGGCCGGTTCGTATACGTTCAGATAGAGACAGTCCTCGGACTGAGCGCAGGTGGCCGAAAAGACATTGGCAGCCCGCACACCCGGCCATTTCGCCGCGCGTTGCGGAGCGCGCCAACGCAGGTCGCCCACCGGGGGTGCCGCGAACGGCAATCCCTTGAACACTGCCACGCCGTCGCCGGCCGTTCCCTGGACTTCTCCTTGGCTGACCTTCACCACAGGCCCATTGGGTTCCGGTGGCGCCGCAGCGGTGGGATCGCCAGCCTTTTGGGCCTGACCGAAGGCGATGTTGCCCGCCAAGATCCAGGCAATCGCTGCCTGCGCGACGAAACGTGGTGTCGACATCACTCCCCCTAACGCGTTTATGCGACCATGCCTTGGGACACGGCCCCTTCGAGACTCGCAGCCGGCTGCACCCGGAAGGCAAAGCATAAGCGATGCGGCGTATGGCGGCGAGACCTAGATATGCCTAGATATACCTGCGGCATTTAGCCCTGGGATAATCGACAATCCCATGAGCCCTGCATTAGGATTCGCAACCACGCGAGAAGATGTGTTGCGAGCGCCTTCGTAGGCATATAGTTCCAAAGAACCGCAGGCGGCCTCCATCGGTGAATCTATGAAAGCAGGCGAGAAGTACTTTGCGCTCACGCCGAAAGGAGTGGAGGAGCTGCGCGGCCGTGCAGCCAAGCTTGACGCCAACACCCGGAACATTCTGTCCTTGATCGAGCAAGGTTTCACGAGCGCGGACGCACTGCTTCAGCGCTCGAAATCCACGCGCGACGAGATGATCGATATGCTGCGCCTTCTTTTGGGCAATGGCTTCGTCTCCACGGCGGTCAGCGACGGTACGGTCAAGGCGCCCACGCCGGAACCTACTCCCTCCGTCGCGGACTCGATCAGTGAGCGGCTGCGGCTGAAACAGGGTATATCGCCCAGTCAGGCGCGCTTTGCGCTGTCCAACTTTTGCCTGGATCAATTCGGTACGGCCGGCAAGGATCTCGCCGATGTGGTCGACTTGTGCGAGGACGTCGCCGGGTTGCAGATGGCGCTGGACAGTATCCGCAGCGAGGTCAAGAGAGTCTGCCCGGACCAGCGACCGGCCCTGGTCGCCTGCGTCCGCGAAATCAATGAAACGGACTATGACGGCTAGGGCCCGGCGGCCCGACCCAATTCAGGCTAGCGGGCGTTAGTCTCGAGCCCATGGCAAACCTGAGGCAGGCCTAACAAGGCTTAAGGCACTAGAGTCTGAATCGGCCAACCGATTTTTCGAGCAACGACAGCGTGCGGCTGATTCCCTTGGCTTGCTTGACGATGTCCTGAGAAGACGACCCCTGGGGATCCTTCTGGAAGGTGACGAAAGCGGCTTCGAACTTGTGCGACTGTTCGCTGACTTCAGCCGCGCCGCCACGCACGGCCGAAACCAGATTCTTCAGTTTCATTTCCATGACCTTCAGCGAGGCCATCAGGCTGTCGGGCCGAGCGCCGACAACCGCAATGTCGACTGCCAAATCACCGTCGGCGATTCTTTTCATGTAGTCGGCCGCGACCCGAGGCTCGCCGCCGAGCAGGTGCAGTACTTTGCGATCCAGCAAGAAAAACAGAGTCGCTGAGATGGCCGCGCCGAGCACGATGCCGGCGAGCGCCACGCCGAATCCGATCTTCTGGCCTTGGGCGCGCAATTCCGCGGCGGGATAGGCGGAGACGATGGTCAGTCCCCACTCGGGCAGCGGCGTACGGTTGAGCACCCAGGAGCCATCCTTGTTGGCCGTGGCTTCTTGGACCTGTTCCGGGGTTACCCATGAGGGCACGTAACGCGCCTTGTTGCTGTCAACGACGGCAACGAAGCCGCTCTTCAGGAGGTGCGCCTGCTCCAGCGCCTGGCTGAGAACGGGCAACTCGGCTTTGTAGCCGACATAGGCGATACCGATGCTTTCACCGTTCTTGCCCAGCAGCGGTTCATAGGCGGTGAAATAGGGGTTGCCCAGAATGTCGACGACGCCATAGAAAGCACGTTGGTTCTTGAGTTCTGCGTAGGCGGGTGTGGCGTTGTTCAGCTCCGTTCCCACGGCACGCGTCCCGTCGTCCTTCAACACATTGGTGGCGATGCGCACGAAGCGCTCCGCATCCTTGGAGAATATCGTCGCGGTACCCTTGTTCAGCCGCGTGACGTAGTCGACGATCGTGAAATCTCCGGCCTGCCCCTTGCCGCCGATCACGACGTCATTGACGGTTTTGCCGGCCACGGTGACCGGAGAACCCTTTTCGGCACCGCCGCGCATGCGGATCTGCTCCTGGAGCAGTGCCATGCTGGCGTGCGTGCGATCCTGCATCAATGCAGCGGTCGTGACGAAGACGCCCTGAATCGAGGTCACATTGTCGGCGACTTGCTGGCGCACCACGGATTGCTCCTGCTGCATGGCCCAAATCGAAAAGCCGATGGCACTCAAACAAATGAGCATCAGGGTGATGCCAGCCACCGGCAACACTACTTGATACTTGAAGCCGCGAAACAAGGGTATTCTCCTTTATTCAAACACTGGAACGCCCTGTGTTTCGACCCGGTGTTGAACACATGGCCGCAACGGACGAAGCGTTTTCGCTATTTCGTCACGTTCCGGCACGGCAGGCTATGTACCGGGTCTCGAAATCGGCCAAAACAGTGTTCAGGAGTTCTCACTCCCGGCGCCCGAATTGGAATTTTCGGCGGGAATTTCCCGATCGATTCAGCGGCGTGCTTGGGCGGCGCCCGGGCGGTAGCCGGCACCCTTCAAGCTGGTTTCGACCTTGGCCGTCTCGGCTTCATTGGCGGGAGGGAGAACCTTGAGGTCATATATCGACCCGCTGGGCACTCGCAGTTCGTCGCGCATGAACGCAACCACCTCGTCACATCCGATGGAGCTGCCTTGCGCCTCGCTGGAAAGCGCGACGAGACAGGTGTGGCGTTCTCCATCGACTGTGACGATCACGTCCGGCTTCGCGGCAACGGTCGGAACGGAATTCGGCGGGCTTGCCGAACCTCCGCAGCCGGCAAGCAAGAGGGCCACCCATGTGGGGCTAAGTACGGTGCGAGGGTTCATCATGGCGGCAATCTTTTGGTCAAGGGATATGGTGGTTAAGGGTTAAGGGTTAGAGATGCACATTTTCAGCTGAATATTCGCACAAAATTCGGCATTCAGATGAGCAGAGCGAAGATCGGCCAGACAACGAGCCCGAAGGCAAACCATAAGGCCAAGAATATCGCTGCGATCCAACGCAGGGAGATTTGGCCCATGCGTGGAAGGTGCTTGACTACCATGCTGCCGTACAGGCCGCCTCGAGCGGGTTCAAACCAAAAGCAAATCAGCGCCATTCCCCAGGACATGGCTAGCGCCGGCCCCACGAAGATGATGGCAACCCTGAACGCCCGAGGAATGCCCGTCAGTATTGCGGCGACGACTAGAAAAACGCACGCACTCGCCGCTACATACCACCAACGATAGGAATGATGGCGCGAGGCAGTACGGGTGAGGCGTTGAAGCATGGGGTCTGCGCTGGTGTCTGCGATGGCGTCAGGGGCGTGGGCTGGGAGCACGCGGGACTACCGCCTGCGGTTCGCGGCCGAGCCGCGACTCGATATCCCGATAGGCCGCGTCGATGAGGTGGCCGAGAGCCGCCGCATTGGGCTCCGATCCAGGCTTCAATTTCACATGCCGCATGCGCTTGCCGCTTCCCGTCAGCAGGCCGGCGGGATCTTCGAGCCCTGCGCCGTGGAAGAAGCCGACATTGACATGGCTCTTGAAAGTGTTGACATACCCAAACGGTGCATCTTCCACACATGCGACGGGGCAGCCATCATGCATGAGCTCGCGGACATCATCACCGCACTGTCTCATCCGCACGAACCATTTCCTGGCAATGGACCGCAGCTCGATCGGCCCATCCGCAAGCCAGATCTCTATAGCCGAATCCTGCTCTACGCCTCCGGTGAGTCGCAAGATATGTTTATTATCAATCAACCCGCGAAGATCCAGCGCAATGCGCCGCGGTCTATGTCGTCGCATATTCCCGATCGCTCCGTCGGTTGTGGAGCGCACTGATGGTGACATAGTAGCCGTCCGGATCTCGCAGTGAGAACTCGGTGGTACCGGTATTCTGGTTCACATGCGGCTCCTCCTCGAGTCGCGCGACGAGCGCACGCGCCCTGGGCAGCGCCATGGCAAAATCATCGACACGGAAGAACAAGAGAAGTCCGTTCCCGGGCCGGGCGTGGTCGGGGCTCATCAACGAGGGATGCCCATGGGCACCCCATTCGTGAAGGCAGAGCAACACCGTTCCATCCAAATCGAGGATCTGACCAAAATCGTCATGGGCGGGAGTCGTCGCCGGCAGGCCGAGCAGCGATTGGTACCACTTGAAGCTGCCGGGCACATCGCTTACGCCAATGATTGTCCACGTGCGCCTCATGCTGTCCTCCTGGGCATGGTCTGCCCTAGTGTTCTGCTGAGATCAATTGCATTGAATCCGCTATCTCAAGCAGCTCCGAGCGTTGTGTCTCTTTGGACATGTGAGATTCGAGCCTCAGTTGCAACCAATAACTCGCCTTGGGCGTTTGCCAGTACAGCGTGGCGGGGGCACATGATCCTCCGCAGGCAACGGGAATGAACCATCCTGGCATTCCGTTTCGTAACATGACTCTTTGTGCGTTGCGCGCTTTGGACCTGTCCGGCATGGCCTTGGTGTCGCCGTGGATTTGTGCCAAGAGCGCGGCATTGCTCGCCTCGCATGGCAGCTGATCCGTTTTACCGTGTTCGACAAGGCGTCCGTAAATCGAAATATCGTAGCTGTCGGCCTTGGACTCCGAAAAGGCGCATCCATCGGTCGCGGCAGCACTCAAACTTTGCAGCGTTATCGGCACATAGATTTCGACAGAGGTGCGTTTGGCTATGCCCTTCGCCGCGTCCTCGAAGAGCTTTCTCACCGTCGAGTTAGCGCTCGCAGCTGCAAATACGGCACTCACGAGAGCCAGGCTCACGGCTGCGACAAGTGAAGTCGCCCGCGATCGATACCAGAGACGGCTAATCATTAATCCTTTCCTTTGTTCTCCGAGGACGCGCCTCGCGGTCGTTCGAACCGATTGTTGACCTCATGACAGACTACGGTACATAAGTGCGTTCGGAACGACAACGCCGCGGACTTCAGGGTAACGCTGTTCCGCAATGACAAAGCCAAATCTCTCGAAGAACGGCTGAGCCGTTCGGCTCACATGAGACGTCAGCGAGGAAACACCGAGCGACGCCGCTTCTACGAGTATTCTTTTCATGAGAAGTGAGCCAATACCCCGGCGGGGATGCTTGCCGGAAACGAAGAAATGATCGATGTAGCCGTTTGACTGCACGTCAGCATAGCCAACAAGTTCCCCATTGAGTTCCGCGACAAAGGGGTTGATCTCGCGAATTTTGCTCTTCCAAAGTTCAGCGTCTAAGTCCGGCGGTGCCCAAGCTTGAACTTGTTCGGCCGTGTAGTCGCGGCTGGCCACAAGATGTACGGCTGTGAAGTAAACATCAAAGAGCGACGCTTCCTCCCCCGGCTCGCAACGTCGTATGTATGGCGGTTTGCTCATGAGGTCCAACGATCAAGCTGACTGGTCATTGGTCGGTGGGCGTTTCGTGCTTGGGCCGCTGCGCCAATCCGACGAACTGCGACACGACGACGGCCGTATAGAACACTCCGAACAATGCCGCGAATAGGCTCAAGGTGGTCGCCGGGGCGTGTACCGGTGTCACGTCCGAATAGCCGATCGTCATGACTTGTGCAAAGGCGTAGTACGTGAAGAGCGCGATCCGACCATGCCAATCGGTGAGAAGGCTGGCTAGATCGGGACTGATGCTGTAGGCCGAGGGCACCAATAAGTAAGCGATCGCGTTCATCTGCGCCCACGCGTTGCCGGCGATGAGATAACCGCAGATAGCGCCAAGCACATCCTCGGCACCCGCTCTACGTACGCGGAAGAGGTCCCGCAAGATCACGTACACCGCACTCCAGGCGAACAACACCAGCACTACGTGGTCCGCTAGCGATAGCGCGTGATCGAGGCTCGCCACGGTGAAGTGTCGCCTCCAGCTGATTGCCAGGGACGCGAGGAGGACTGCGCCCATCGTGACCTGCTCGCGCCGGCGCTCGAAGACAACGATCCATATCGCAACGCCCAGCACAGTACGTAGAACATCGGTGTACAGCCGCTCCGCACCCGACTGCGTTTCGACCGTAGTAATCGCGAGCACGATGACCAACAGCACGAGCAGCACGGCGTGCTTGTGCCGGCGCAGTTTGACCACTTGTCCCCCCGGCTTTCGCCGCCTTGCCGAATCTTCCGCACGATACTACCGCATGCGGCTGCAAGTGGTGCTCGCTGATAGGGCTCTACGCCTGCGCGAACGCGGCGTCGCTTGCCGCGCTCTGCAGCTTTTCATTGAGCCAGGACTTGGCACCGCGTTTTGGGGAGTTTCCCCGACTACTCCAGATCCTCTGTAAGCAGTAAGGAGCGTTCCCGCTGCATGCCGCCGCCGTTTAATTGAGAATCAAGCAACGGCTAACTGGAAATCCAATTCCGGCTGACTGGGAATGCGAAGCCGGCTATCTGTGGAAGCGGTGGGCCCGCTCGGACTCGACTAATCTGGGCAAGCCCTTGAAACGCTTGCGATACCAGGAATTCGCGCTGCGGCGTTGCCCCTAAACTTGCCCCAACGTTCCCTGTGCCGCCGTCGCTGAATCAGGCGGCGTCGAGCTGGCGTACCGCCAGAATATCCTTCGGACTCACGGGACGAATCGACGCTGTCGCCAGCGTCACCAGCGCTTGAGTGCGGCCCGAGGCGGTGACGAATTCCACCTCGACGGCATCTTTCAAATAGACCTGCACCACGGCGCCAACGTCCCCGGTCTTCAATCCATGGCTCGGCATGTCTACCTGCAGCACCACTGTATCGAATTCATGAAAACGCATGATCCAGTCCTTAGGGTACGCCGTCACAAACCGAGGCGTGTCCTCCCCTGCGAGTATAATCCAGACGGTCACGATCTCCGCCATCCGCCCGTTCAGTGCCGCCAACGGCGCAATAGACGGCTCCTACCTGCCGCGCCTGCAGACAGGACCGCCCGGATGGCGTGGGTTACGGCGCGTTCAGCCAGCTTTGGATCTGACTGACCCGCCGCCAGCACTTGCATGAGGCCCGAGGTGGGACAGCTGGCTTGCCCGCAGCCGTACGCGCCGGCCTCGTTCGGATTGGCCCACGCCAAATCCGCATCCTGGTTGGCCCCGTTGAAAGTCGCGCCTCCGCAACGTGGACATGAGGTGCCCAGACGAGGTATTGAGAAACGTGGTCAGTAGTATATTTCGAGTGGGGCTAAGGCGCCGCAGATCGAAAGGCGCGAGCGCTTTGCTTAACTTACCATTCGAAATGGAAGCCAGAATAATGAATTGTCCTGAATCAATCTGGGGTGAGCCCTCACGCATGAATATGCCCGGACGTATGTTAGCAATCGCGGTCTGTCTAGGCTTCTCCAGCTCGGCATTCGCGGCGGAGTTAGCCGCTGCTGACTACCTGACTCCGCGATTTCAGGCGGCAGGTACCTACAGCAATGTGTTTTCGATATCGCGCTCAATCAAGGCCGATGGTTACGATGAACTGGTCGGCCGGAACGGTGGGTCGGCGGATTACGCTGTCACCGCGACAAATTCGGCATCGTGGAAATTTCGAATGGCTTATCGATATGACGGACGACCCGTTGGAGTCGAAGATTACGAACTTCGCGATGGCGGCAGAACGGCCTGCAACGACGGGAAATGTGCGCCCCAAACAGATGCTAGCGGACTCATCTATAACCCCACGCTATGGGGGTTGCCACCTAAGCACTTGCTAATTGGTGGCCACTGGAAAGTAAGCATCACCGAGCCATGGGAGCTAGGCGGCTCCAAAGGAGAGGAAACTATCACGGTAATACGACTGGACTCCAAATCGGGGACAGTGACTCTAATGCGTGAGGGCTCGAGTGAGGGAGCTTTCGCCGATGAAATAAAACAGATCAAGATGAAGCGCGAAGGGAAAACAGTCGAGTTGCAACTCATCCCTGGTGTATCGCGCTGGAAAGGTTATACGACATTTGCCAAGGGTGTTGTAATGAGCGATGAGCTTGTGGTGAATCGGCTCGATACCCTGAAACAGGAAGATGGAAAAGAAATAGCGGCGGTGGAGCGGCGGATCATGCTGCTCAATGCATCGCCCACACCAACATTGGGCACCGACACCGATCGAGGCTGACGCAGAAGAGTAGAGAACCCCATAGAGACTCGCGATATCTGTTTTGTGCGTGAGTTAATCGCCGGCGCACCTATGCTGTTGTCCACAATGATCCAACTATCAAGACGGCGCGTTCCCGTTCCCGACCTGCTGAGGCACATCCAGAATCGCTTATCCGAGGTTCGAGATACCGTAATCCAGCCGACATGCCAACACGTCCATGGATGATTGGTTGGTGGGCCCGCTCGGACTCGAACCGAGGACCAAGGGATTCACTTAAGCCCCGCCGTTTCCGGAGGGAGTGGACTATCTCTTCACCCCGGTGGGGTGCGGGACGCTCTAGCCTGTCATTAAGCGCGACTTAAACGCGCTCAGGTAGTCTCTGCACCTTCCGGCGGTGTACCGCCGGCTTGGCTCAGGGTTGCCAGCAGCCGCAGCTGGTGAGGTTTCCCTGAATTCATCCCGTCCACTTCGCACCTTGCGATGCGAAGGCACCATTTATTGATGAGTCCCCTGCTCTAACCAACTGAGCTACAGGCCCGACGGCGCGCATCTTAGCACGTGGCCTTTCCCAGGCCCGCATGCTCATGGGTTGGCACTTCGACAGGTAGTGACACTTCCATGGGTAATGGTGCGTCCATGGGTTATCGTACGGCGCCTGTGAAAACGCCAGCGCTACCTGATTTGCCCATCAATGAGGCCCTTCCGGCGCTCCACCAAGCCCTTCTCGAGCACCACAGTGTGCTCATCGAGGCGCCCCCGGGGGCCGGAAAGAGCACCATCGTACCCATTGCGCTGCTGCCAAGCCCCTGGCTCAAGGGGCAAAAGATCTTGATGCTCGAGCCGCGACGCATCGCGGCACGGGCGGTGGCCATGCGCATGTCCGCGCTGTTGGGGGAACCCGTCGGCCGCACCGTGGGATTTCGCACCCGGTTGGAAACCCGCGTCAGCGGCGAAACCCGCATCGAGGTGGTCACGGAGGGAATACTCACGCGCCTGCTGCAGGAGGATTCCGCTCTCTCGGGGTTAGGCTGCATCATCTTCGATGAATTCCACGAGCGCAGCTTGAATGCCGATCTCGGGCTGGCGCTGTGCATCGAGAGTCAGCAGACCCTGCGGGAGGACATGCGCCTGGTGGTGATGTCGGCGACGCTCGAACTCAAGCCGCTGGTGCGGCTGCTGGGCAGCGCGCCGGTGGTGTCCGCGCCGGGACGCAGCTTCGATGTGCGCACTCACTATGTGGCACGGCGCAATGAACTCCATTTGGAGCTGCAAGTCTCGCAGGTGGTTCGCGCAGCCTTGGCGAAACACACGGGCGATGTGCTGTGTTTTCTGCCGGGCGCGGCGGAAATTCGCCGCGTGCAGCGCAACCTGGAAGAAGGCGGTCTCGATCGCGGCGTTCGGGTGATGCCGCTGTATGGAGAACTCGACGGTCCTGCACAAGATGCGGCGCTCGCGCCCTCGGCACCCGGTGGTCGCAAGGTCGTGCTGGCCACCAGCATCGCAGAGACCAGTCTCACCATCGAGGGCATCCGCGTCGTCGTCGACTCTGGAATGCGGCGCTACGCGGAATTCGATCCCGCGACGGGCATGAGCCGCCTGGTCACCGGCAAGGTCTCGCAGGCTGCCGCGGATCAGCGCCGCGGCCGTGCCGGCCGCTTGAGCGACGGGGACTGCTACCGCCTTTGGTCGGAAGGCACGCATGCGAGCTTAAGCCCGCAGACGCCGCCGGAAATACTGCATGCGGATCTCGCGCCGCTGGCGTTGGAGCTTGCCTGCTGGGGCGCGGCGGATGCGGCGAGCCTGGCCTGGCTCGATCCTCCGCCCACGGCACCGCTCGCCCAGGCGCGGGACCTGTTGCTCAAACTGGAGGCCGTCGATGCGGGCGCACGCATTACCACGCATGGGCGCGCGCTGCAGAGATTGGGAATGCATCCGCGCCTCGGCCATATGCTCGTGAAGGCGAGGGAATTGGGCGCCGCTCGACTGGCATGCGATCTGGCCGCCATCTTGGGCGAGCGCGATATCCTGCGCGCCGGTGCGGGTGCGGGCGCGCGCGATGCCGACCTGCGCCTTCGTGTGGCGGTGCTGCGCGGCGACAGCCGCGAGGTACCAGCAGGTGTCACGGTGGATGCCCGCGCCAAGGCCCAAGCTCAGCGCAGTTCCAGCCATTGGCAGCGGGACCTGCGCAATGCGCCCGACGCGGCGGATCCGCACGAAGCGACCGGCATTCTGCTGGCATGGGCCTATCCGGACCGCATCGGGCGGGCGCGAGGCGACGGGGCGCGCTATTTGCTGGCGAGCGGCCGCGGCGCTCGATTTGGCGAGCCGCAGGCCTTGGCCAAATCAGAATTCATCGTTGCGGCTGAATTGGACGGTGCGGATCGCGAGGCGCGGATTTTCCTCGCAGCGCCCATCACTCTGGAGGAATTGGAAACGCATTTCGCTTCGCTCATGACAGACAGCGCCGACATTCATTGGGATGAGCGCGCCGGCGCGGTCAGCGCCAAACGCGAGCGAAGACTCGGCGCGCTGCTGGTGGAATCCTCCGAAATACGGGCGCCCGATCCCGACGCCATGCAAGCGGCTGCGCTGACGGGACTTAAGAATATCGGAATCGCAGGGCTGCCCTGGACGGACGAATTGCGTCAGCGGCAGGCCCGCATCATGCTGATGCGAAAATGTCAGGTCGCCGGCCCCGCGCCGTGGCCGGACTTGAGCGACGAGGCGCTCGAACACACACTCGAGGCGTGGGCGTCGCCGTGGATCATGGGCTTCACCCGGCGCGAACATTTCGCGCGGCTCGACTTGGGCAATGCGCTACGCGCCTTCCTCTCGCGCGCTCAAGAAAGCATCCTGGACCGGGAAGCACCCACCCATTTCACGGTCCCCAGCGGATCGCGCATCCCCATCGATTACCTGGACGGAGGGAACCCTAGTTTGTCGGTGCGATTGCAGGAGCTGTTTGGGTTGTCCGAGACTCCGGCAATCGCTGCCGGCAAGCTGCCGCTGCTTCTCAAGCTGCTTTCCCCAGCCGGGCGCCCGGTGCAAATCACCCAGGATTTGGTCAGTTTTTGGGAGCGCGGTTACCACGAGGTCAAGAAAGATCTCAAAGGCCGCTATCCCAAGCATTATTGGCCGGACGATCCTCACACCGCGCAGGCCACACGCCGCGCGCGGCCGCGCTAAGATCTCATGGGCATCGTCATCGGGCGTCATTGGCAATCAAGGAACACTTCATGCGGCCAGCAGCATTCTTTGTGGTTGTTCTCCTCGCGGCTCTTCTTGGCCTGCCCTGCGCGGGCATGGCAGCTCCCACCGCGGGATCGACGGCAACGGCCGCAGCCGGGCCGGCGATGGACCCGGCGGCGGCCGCACGTTTTGCCGGTCTAGCGCTCAAATGCCTGCACGATGAGTATCCCAATCACATCAGTCTCAGCATGGACCAAGATGCCGACGTACGTCCGCCGCGACAATTGACGCCCGCTTTCTATGGCTGCTTCGACTGGCATTCCGATGTGCATGGCCATTGGCTGCTGGTTCGCCTGCTGCGATTGATGCCCGACGCGCCGTTTGCGGCTCAGGCAAGGGCCGAGCTTGCGCGCAGCTTTACGGCGGAGAACATGGCGGGCGAACTGGCCTACCTGAAGCATCCCGGTCGCGCCTCCTTCGAGCGTCCGTACGGTCTGGCATGGCTGCTCGAGTTGTCGGCGGAGCTGCGCGAATGGAGCGACCCACAGGCGAAACAATGGTCGAGTACCTTGCAGCCCTTGGAGGCCGAGGCGGCAGCGCGCATCAAGGCCTGGCTGCCCAAATTGCACTACCCCATTCGCATCGGCGAACACAATCAGACCGCATTCTCCTTCGGATTGATCTGGGACTGGGCGGGAATCACCGGCGATACCGAGATGCGCACGCTCCTCGAGGACACTGCGCAGAGATTCTATGCCAAGGATCGCAACTGCCCCTTGAGCTATGAGCCGTCGGGAGAGGACTTTCTCTCAGCCTGCCTCGCGGAGGCGGATTTCATGCGCCGCGTGATGGATGGCAAAGCGTTTGCGGCCTGGTTGTCGGGATTTCTTCCCGGCATACCCCGAACCGGCCGCGGCGACTGGCTGGCTCCCGGGGTGGTGACCGACCGTTCGGACCCCAAACTCGCCCACATCGACGGGCTCAACTTGAGCCGCGGCTGGATGCTCGAAGGCATTGCGCACGGATTGCCGGCGCGCGATCCACGGATACCCGCGCTGCTGGCCAGTGCCGGGGAGCACCGGGCGGCTGCCCTTCCAGCGGTCACCGGAGAGCACTACGAGGGTGGCCACTGGTTGGGGACGTTTGCCGTATACCTGACGAGCGCGGCCGGGCTGCGCTGATATAATCCGCGGCACCGATATCGCACCGGAAGGAGGAAAATCATGACAGAGCACAGCGAGATGGATCGCGCCACCTTCAAGGCGATGACGGCCGGCACCCAAGAGGACTGGAAGAAGATCGCCACGGCGGCCGGACAATTCAACGGCGGTCTCGCCGACCGGGTGCTCAAGCATCTTGAAATGCTGAAGGGCGATTGCGGCGGTTTCTCGGTCGACCGTTTGGAGCACTCTCTGCAGTCCGCAACCCTGGCCTACCGCGACCGCATGGACGAGGAATACGTCGTGTGCGCGTTGCTACACGACATGGGCGACATTCTCGCGTCGACCAATCATGCGGAACTCGCCGCTACCGTTCTGAAACCCTTCGTCTCCGAAGAGAACTGGTGGCTGCTGCAGCATCACGGAATCTTCCAGGGCTATTATTTCTTTCATTACCTGGGGCTGGACCGGAATATGCGCGAGCAATTTCGCGGCCATCCGAATTTCGAACGCACGGCGCTATTCTGCGAGCGACATGATCAGAATGCCTTCGACCCGGGCTACGACACCATGCCGCTGGAGGCCTTCGTGCCCATGGTGCAGCGGGTCATGGCACGACCGAAGCGCTCGATCTATATGCGCGCGGGGAAGGAACTCCTCGAGGCCTAGCCGGAATTTTTCGTGAACAACGGCGGCTCCTCAAGACTTCACCGCAGCCATTTCCGCCGCATCGTTCTCCACCCCGATGACGGCCGGGGTACGCCAGCCGCTGCGTACGCCCCAAAAATAAAACGCCAGTGATGTCAGTGCCACGCACAGCTGATCCCAGCCAAAGCCGATGTACCCGTGGCCTTCGAATTCCTTGCTGCCGGCCCATGACAGGATGGTGATGGTGATGAGATAGGCGAGCAGCCACCACGACGCGCGCAGCTGACGGCCGAAGTCTTGCCAGTTGCCCTTCGCCTGATAGTACAAATAGACCGGCAGCGGCAGAATCAGCAGGAGCATGATCTGGCCGGTATGCGGCCAGCGCGCCCAGAACAGCATGAGCGTGGCCAGTACGAAGGCGATGGGCGCAAGCAGCGACAGGCCCGGAACACGCAGCGGCCGGTGCAGATTGGGCGCGGTACGCCGAAGCACGATGACGCTGATGGGCACCACCAGATAGGTGATGATGGTCGCCACCGAGATTACGGCCGCCAGTTTTCCCCAGCCGCGAAAGAAGAACAGGAACACGAAGGACACCGCCAAGTTGAACCACATCGCAGGCCGCGGAATGCCATATCGCGGATGCACCCGGCCGAATACTTCGGGAACCGTGCCGCTGCGTTCCATGGCGTAAATCATGCGCGCGGTGGTGGCCGTATAGGTACTGCCCGTGCCGCTGGGACTGACGAAGGCATCGGCATAGAGCAGTATGGCGAGCCAGTTCAGATTGAGCGCCAGCGCCAATTGCGCGAATGGCGAACTGTATTCGAGCGCCGCCCATCCCTCCCCCAGGTGCTCGGGCGCGACGGAACCCAGAAAGGCAACCTGCAGCATCAAGTACACCACCGTGCTCAGGGCGATCGAGCCGAAAATCGCGAAGGGCACGCTGCGCCCGGGGTGGCGCGCTTCGCCCGCCAGATTCACCGGACTCTGGAAGCCGTTGTAGCTGAAGACGATACCGCTCGTGGCCACCGCGGTGAGGATGGCCGCCAGATTGCCCACGTGCTTGCCGCCGTGGGTGCCTACGTGAAAATTCTCCCAATGAAACCCCGTGTATATCAGCGCGATGGCAGTCGCCGCCGGCACGATGAGTTTGAAGAAAGTGATGGCGCTGTTGGTGCCCGCAAACACCTTCACGCTCCAAAAATTGACTAGAAAATAAAGCACTACCAGCACGGCGGAAATGGACAGACCGGCAACGGTCAGTTCCCCCTGGCCATTGGCCGCGTGGACATACAGGGCATGCGCCCAAGCCCACGGCCACGAGCTCATATACTGCACGGAGGCCTCTGCCTCCACGGGAATCACCGAGACGATGGCAATCCATGCCGCCCAGCCGGCCACGAAACCCACCAGCGTGCCGTGTGAATAGTGTCCATAACGTACCGCGCCGCCGGACTCCGGAAACATGGCGCCGAGTTCCGCGTAGGTCAGCGCGACGAACAAGATGACCACTGCGCCGATGATCCACGCATAAATCGCACCGGGACCGGCTAATTGGGCGGCGCGCCACGCGCCGAACAACCACCCGGAGCCGATGATGGAGCCTAGGCCCGTGAACATCAGTGCAATGGCGCCGACTTCACGACGGATGGCATTTTCATTGGACATTTATGATCTCCTTGCCGAACTGTAGCATCCTGGACGAGATGAATTGGCTGAATCGCAGATTGCTCGAACCGCTGCTGGCACTGTTGCGGCAGGGCATATCGCCGCAGCGGCTCGCGCTGTGCGTCGCAATTGCCATCGTGGTCGGCAACATTCCCATCCTGGGCGTGTCGACCATCATGTGCACCCTCATCGCGTTGATCTTTCGATTGAATCTGCCGGCCATACAACTCGTGCAAGCGGCGATGGCCCCCACACAGATACTGCTGATCATTCCCTTCGCGAGGCTGGGGGAATGGATCTTGCGCGTGCCGCCGCAGGTCGTATCCATCAAGGCCGCGCTTGCGCTCATGTCCCAGGGGGTATGGCCGGCCGTGGTGGTGCTCAGGGAGGCCATCTTTCACGCGGGTCTGGCTTGGGCCCTGATTGCGCCCTTTTGCATCTACTTGCTCCACCGGCTGCTTACGCCGGTGTTCGAGCGCATGGCCACGCAAATCAGGCGCCGGCCCGACGGCAGTTATTGACCCGGTCAAAGATTGTATTCGCTGCGCGTTTCGTTATATTTGCCCGACGCGACTTGCGCAGCAACGGCAATCCCATGACCAACCGGCGAAGAACTTTTTATAAGCGCGCATGCCTGCTCGGTGCCGCATCAATTGCCTGTATTGCGGCGGCGGCGTCGACGATGGCGGCTGCGAAATCAAAGTTCGTTCTGTCGAGTTCCGATCCGCAGCTCGCGATCAGCGTTCCCCTGATCTACACCGCCAAGGCCTTCGGCTGTTCAGGAGGGAATCAGTCGCCGGAACTGCATTGGTCGGGAGCGCCCAAAGGCACTCAGAGCTTCGTCGTGACATTGTTCGATCGGGATGAGCGCAGTACCCCCTCGGGATGGTGGCATTGGGTGCTGTACGACCTGCCGAAAGATATCGACAACCTGCCGCAGGGAGCGGGCGCCGAACACAGCAGTGCCTTGCCCGCCGGCGCACTGCAAGGCCGCACCGATCTTGGCGAAGATGCCTACCATGGGCCCTGTCCCGCCAAGGGCGACCCGCCGCATCGCTACGTGTTTACCGTATATGCATTGAATGTGGCCAAGCTGCCGGTGCCCCCGGATTCGAGCGGCGGGATGGTGACCTCGATAGTGCAGGAGCACCTGCTGGGCAAGGCCGTGTTCGTCGCGCACTACGGCCGGCCTTAGTCAATCGGATTGCTCGGCTAGGCTGCGGCATCATCCTCGCAGCCATGCGCACATCGATCTCGTTCTATTTGCAGCGTGGCATGCTGGATCCGAAAGCGGCGCTTGAGATCCGGCGTCAACGAGGTCAAAAGCGCATCTTCCGCGCCCCGGTCCGGCACGACGAGATGCGCCGTCAGGGCGACGCTCGTCGTGCTGAGCGCCCAGATATGCAGATCATGCACGTCGGTGACACCACGCTGATCCGCCAAGTAGGACATGACCGCCGATGAATTGACGCCGGAGGGCACGCCGTCCAGCGACAAGGTCAGCGAGTCCTTGAGCAATCGCCAAGTGCCCAACAAGATCACCGCCACGATCAACAGACTCACCATCGGATCGAGCAAACTCCATCCCGTCACCATGATGAGCAGGCCCGACAGCAGCACGCCGGCAGAAACGGCGGCATCACCGAGCATGTGGAGGTAGGCACTGCGGCGGTTCAAATCACCATGACTGCCGGCGTGAAGCAGCCACGCACTGATTCCGTTGAGAACGATGCCGACGGCGGCCACGGCCATGACCGTTTGACCCGCCACCGGCGGTGGCGCTGAAAGCCGGCTTGCCGCCTCCCAGGCAATGGCTCCGCAGGCTAGGAGCAACAAACCGGCATTCGCCAGCGCCGCCAACACGGTCGAGCGCCCGAGACCGTAAGTGAATTTGGCGCCGGGCCGACGCCGCCCCAGCAACAGCGCACCCCAGGCGAAGATCAAACCCAGCACATCGCTCAAGTTGTGACCGGCATCCGCAATCAATGCAACGGAGTTCGACAAGAACCCAAATCCGCCTTCGATGACCACGAAGACCACGTTGAGCGCCACGGCGATGCCCATTCGAAGGTTGATACCGTCGGACGGTATGACATGCGCATGCCCGTGAGCATGATTCGTATGGCCATGGTGCGCATGATCCTCATGGTCATGATCCGCGTGCCCACGATCCGCGTGCTCGGCGTGGTCATGATCGTGTCCGTGATGCGCGGTCTCGTGTTTGTGGTCCATCGAATGGAATGTCCTCTGGTGCTCGAACGTTCGGCATCGGAACAATACCGCAAAGCCCTCGTGAGCAGCGCACAGCCGTTGTGCGATGCAGCTTATTCGCCGATTACAGGCCCAAATCACTCAATGAGGGATGGCTCTCCGGGCGAGGGCCTGGGTCCCAGCGATAAAGCCGTTCAGCTTCGGTTATAAGCAAGTCGTTGATGCTCGCCAAGCGCAGCCGCATCAAACCCTGCTCATCGAATTCCCAGTTCTCGTTGCCGTAGCTGCGAAACCACTGGCCGCTGTCATCATGCCACTCATAGGCGAAGCGCACCGCGATGCGATTCTCGCGAAACGCCCAGAGTTCCTTGATCAGCCGATAATCCAGTTCCCGCGCCCACTTGCGCACCAGGAATGCCTGGATGGCGCTGCGGCCTTGGAGAAATTCCGCGCGGTTGCGCCAGCGGCTGTCTTCCGTATAGGCGAGCGCCACGCGGGCGGGGTCCTGCGTATTCCAGGCATTCTCCGCCATACGCACTTTTTGAAGGGCCGTTTCCAATGTAAACGGCGGAAGAGGCGGTCTATCCATCAGATCTCCGAACGGCGCAAGGTGCCCACATGCGCAGTGGGTTGGCTTCCAATATGCTTGCTCAAAATCGTCGAGTCACGTACAGCGTGGTGCTCTCGATCTTGAAGAAGGTCTCCGGGCGGACGCCCTGCACATCGCTCGCCAGCACGTGGTCCCGGGCAAGGTTCTGCCCATAGCGATAGTCCAAATCCAGATCCCAGTAAGGCAGGATATCGCGCCACTCGACGCCAGCACCCCCGTACAGCGACGTCGCCGGCGTCTGTACATTGTAGCGTGCAACTCCCGCGAATAAATCAAACGCGAGGGGGCCGTCGAAGCGGTGGCGATAGTCGACCACACGCAGGCCGATCAAAAGGTGATCGTCGATCTGGTCGAACTCTGCGCGCACGCCCAGATCGTTGCTGGTGCCGACGGCACGACGTGCGCCTACGGCAAAATGCGGACCGTATCCCAGCGGCGATGTGGTGATCGGAATCCCCTTCTCGAGGTCGGTGCGCACCTTGTTCGCGTTGACGCCGGCATTCACGAACACTTCGGCACCGTGTTGGTCGGCCGTCTGCGGCTCGTCATCCTCTTCGCTGTAAGGGCTCTCATCGCGAGTGCGCGCGTCGCCGCCGTAGCGCACGAATCCCGCAAGCCGGGAAAATGACTTGCCGTCGACGTCTCTGCCGCCGAAGGCCTCTCCGCCCACGACCACGCCGTTCCAGGGCCGCGAGTAGCGCAGAGTGAAATCATAGTAACGATGGTACGGAAACGGCGCCGGCGTGGCCACGTAGGTGCGGTTGTCGCCGCCGAAGTAGGTTTGATTCTGCAGCGTGCGCACGCGCTCCTCCAGATAGCCGCCGAATGAAGGCTCCCAGCCCACGCGCAACATCTGACTGCGGGCGCCCACGCCGTCGTTGAAGTTGCGTTGATCCGCACCCCAGTTCCCCAGCACCAAATGATCGTTGGTCGTGCCGGCCAGAAAGATATTGTGCACGTACCAGATGTTCGACCATTCGGAAATCTCATAGGTAAGATCGAAATAGCGGAGAATCCGCGGGAAATCGATGCCCACCGAGGTGGCGGGACTGCCCAGCAAGTAGCTGCCGCCGTCCTCGTTGTCCTCGCCCGCGTATTGAAAGTACACGGCGAACGGCGTCTTGGCCGGCACGATGAAACGGCTGACGTAGGACGCCTGTTGATTGCCCTGATTTTGGGAGGCTCCGCTGGGCACGAAGAAGTCTCGTGCCAGAAACCGCGCGGACGCGGGTAATCCGGCGCCGCCGCCGTACTCCAATAGCCGGTTGAAACCTATCGACCAACCGCTGAGCGGTTCTATCGAAAACTGCGCGGCGAATATCCGCGGATCGCCCGATGCCCGGACACCGTTGTACGAGATCTCTTGGGAGGATATGCGCGTGAGGAACAGTTCGTATTGGAATCCCAAGCGCGTCAACGGCTCATAATTCGACAGAGTCACCGACGGTGTCGTCGGCGTTTCGGTGCTGATGAGTGTGCTGCTGTCCGTCATCGGCGAAAGCCAGTGGTCGCGATAACCGACGTCGAGCTGCGCCCAGCTGGTGCCGAAGCTCACCGCCGACCCGGTCGGCGTGGTACGTCCGCGATAGGAAATCGCCCCGGCACTGACCAAGAGATAATCGCTGGGCTGTGCGTAGGCGATGGCGGACAGCTCGAAGTCGCTGTCCACCGGCATCCCATGCTGATTCGGCACCACCACGTTGTCCTTGGCATGCGTGGCCGCCCCCGTGGCGCTGGCGTGCGTCACGGCGTAGTCGCGCGAGTAGCGCTCGAGATATTTGGACACCCGGGTGCACAACGGCCTGTCGACCTCGCATGCCTGAGGCAGCGCCAGCTTCACCAGCTCCACCGAGAATGGGCGCTTCAGTATGGGTTCATCCGCCAAGATGAGCACCCGTTCTATCTGCCGTTCGATTTCTGGCTCGAGATTCATCGGCAGATAGGCCGTGACTCCCGCGGCGGTGGCGGCCGCGGACGCGGCCAGAAGCACGGCGGCAATCGCGAATCCATGGCTACTTGTAACCGTGAACCATCGCAATAGTTCGGCGCCACGCGGGATGAAGCCCTCGAGTCGCGTACCGTAGATTAGGTTTCCCGGCAAACCGGTTAACTTGGGCGCGTTGAGCATGTGGGGATCGTAAGTTATAGCGGGCCAACTGTCGACGCGCGCGATCAAGTCAGCGCGGGCGACTGTTCAGTCCTCAGCGAAGTGCCGGAAGAACAATCATTCAGTGTGCATCGAGAAAAGCTTCGATGCGCGGCGCGACCAATTCCGGCCGCTCGATGTGCAGCATATGCCCGGCGCCCGCGATGGCGGCAAGTTCGACGCCGGGATAGACGGCGCGCAGCGCCTCCGCGGTGCCGTCGGCGCCCAACCGCTTCAGATAGTCCGACTCCTCCCCCAGCATCAGCAGCAACGGGGCGCGTATTTCGCGCCAAGTGGCCTCGGCATCCTCGCGCTTGTAGAGAATCGGGTTCACCCAGTGGTGGCGCGGATCGGCCGCGAGGCGTACACGGCCCCGCTCGTCGGGCACACCCCACACGCGTGCGACGAAGGCGGCCGCCGCGGGAGCAAATCGTGGGTAGCGAAACTGAATGATGGACGCCAGCTGGGCAAAAGAGTCGTAGCTCTTCTCCTGCACCGGGCTCTTGATCTGATCCAGCCATTTTCGCATGCGCTTCGGCGCCTCCGCCGCAAAGGTTCTTGGCAGTCCAAGCCCTTCCAGATTGATGAGGCAGCGCACGCGCTCCGGCCGCAGCCCCGCGTACAGGTTCGCGATGTTGCCGCCCATACTGTGACCCACGATGCGCGCAGGCCACTGCGGCGAAAGCCGGTCCATCAATGCGTCGAGATCGCCGAGATAATCGGGGAAGCCATAGCCTTCCTGCGGCCACTCGCTGCGCCCGAATCCGCGCCAATCGGGCGCAATGACCGGCCACTCCCGCCGGAAGGCATCGACCATGAACTGGTAGGTTTCCGCCGCATCCAGCCAGCCGTGCAACAGAAACACCGGCGGTGAGACCGCGGAAGGCTCGGGGCCCCAACGGGTCAAATGCATGTTGAGACCGCGTATCTTCAAGATCTCGCGCCGCGGTTGCCGCAGCGCTCGGTACACCGCGACGCTATCCAAGGCTGGACGCGGAGGGATCGCCACCGCCCAAGAAAATCTGGTACGCGGGGTTCTCGGTTTCCTCCGCGTAGGCGTACTGCAACGCGTCCAGGCGCAGCAGGAAATCGGTGCGGGTCTGCGGCGGTACCTGGATGCCGGCCAGCACGTATCCCTGATCGGAACCGTGATTGCGGTAATGAAACAAACTGATATTCCAACCGCTACCGATGGCCTGCAGAAACTGGAGCAGCGCGCCCGGGCGTTCGGGAAACTCGAAGCGGTACAGCCGCTCATCGGCGAGGCCGCGCGCCGGGCCGCCCACCATGTAGCGTACATGCAGCTTCGCCATCTCGTTGTCCGTCATGTCGCGTACGGCAAACCCTGCCGCCGCGAGCGCGTTCCGCAGATCTTCCCGCTCGGACCTGCCCGGTGCGAGAGCGACTCCCACGAAGACCTGTGCCATGGGTTGATCGGCAAAGCGGTAGTTGAACTCGGTGACGCTGCGTTTGCCCAGCGCTTCGCAGAATTTCAAGAACGAGCCGGGCGCTTCGGGGATCTGCACGGCGAACAGCGCCTCACGCTGCGCGCCGATGTCGGGGCGCTCCGCCACGTGGCGCAGCCGGTCGAAATTCATGTTGGCGCCGCTATTCACGGCGATCAACGTGCGCTCGGTGCAATTCTCCCGCGCCACGTATTTCTTGATCCCTGCCACGGCCAAAGCCCCCGCGGGCTCCGCAATGGAACGGGTGTCTTGAAAAATATCCCGAATGGCGGCGCAAATCTGATCCGTCGTCACCAGCACGATTTCATCGACGTACTGGCGTGCCAGCCGGAATGTCTCCTCGCCGACGCGCCGCACGGCCACCCCGTCGGCGAACATGCCGATACGCTCGAGCGACACGCGCTTGCCGCCGCGCAGCGATTCGAACATCCCGGCCGCGTCTACCGGCTGCACGCCGATCACCTTGATACGCGGAAACAGCGCCTTCGCGTAGGCTGCCATTCCCGCGATCAAACCGCCGCCGCCGACCGGTACGAAGATGGCGTCGATGGCTTCGCCGTGCCGCTGGCGCAGGATTTCCATGGCAATGGTTCCCTGTCCGGCAATCACGTCGGGGTCATCGTAGGGATGCACAAACACCAGCTCTCGGCGACGGGCAAGCTCGGTTGCCTGCTCGTAGGCTTGGTCGAAGTCATCGCCATGCAAGACGATCTCAGCGCCCAAGTCTGCCGCCGCCTGCACCTTGATCTCGGGCGTCGTCAGGGGCATGACGATCACCGCCGGGATGCCCCGGGTGCGCGCCGCCAGTGCGACCCCCTGGGCATGATTCCCGGCGGACGCGCAAATCACACCGCGCTGCGCGCGGGTGGCCGAGAGTTGCGCGATCTTGTTGTAGGCACCGCGAATTTTGAACGAAAACTCCCGCTGGAGGTCTTCACGTTTGAACATGACGTGATTGTTCAGGCGTCGCGACAGCCGCGGTGCGGTTTCCAGTGCAGTCTCGACGGCCACGTCGTAGACCTTTGATTTGAGGATCCGATCGACGTAAGTTTCTTGGATGAGCGGCATCGGGAGCCTTATGAGTATTCCAGTGAGCGCGTTGGCTGCATGAGCGGTTGGCCCGCGGCGCCGGGGGTACATTAGCTCAAGCGGCCGCGCAGCGGTATCGCCGGGTCCATACTGTGAGATGCTCCACAGCCCGCGGGGCCCTGCGCTCGGGAAAGGATTTAATTCGGTAACATATGACCATGCGTGCACTCAAGTTTGGGTTCGTCCTCCGGTTCTTCGGGCTCTTAGGGTTCTTCGGGTTCCTCGCCCTGCCTTTCGCCTCGCCGACAGCCTTTGCACTGTCGGGGAGCACGGTGGCCACCGAAAACGTCAAGGCGCGGCTGGTCAGTGAAGTCACTGCGGTCGGGCCCGGCCAGAAGTTCTGGGTCGCCCTGGAACTTGATATCCGCGACGGTTGGCATACCTATTGGCGCAATCCCGGCGATTCCGGCGAACCGACCAAACTGGCGTGGCAGCTTCCGCCGGGCTTCGCGGCCGGCGACATCGTCTGGATCACACCGCATCGCTTCGAAATTGCACCGCTGGTCAATTACGGCTACGCCAAGCATGCGGTGCACTTGGTGCAAGTAACCGCGCCCAAGGATCTGAAGGCGGGAATGCCGCTGACACTGGCGGCAAAGGCGAGCTGGTTGGTCTGCTCCGACGTGTGCATTCCGGAAGATGCAGACTTGCAGCTCAAGCTACCGGCCGTCGCCCACGATGGCGGCGTCGATCCTGCGGAATCGGCACTGTTCACGGCGGCTCGCAGCGAACTGCCGAGTGCGCAGCCGGCCGCGACCAGCGCGCGGATCCAAGGCGATCAGCTGATCATTGCGCTGGGTCCGGAATGGGGCGCGATGCTGTCGCAGATCAAGTCGCTGACCTTTTTCCCATATGCAGAGGGTGGCATCGAATACGCCACGCCACAAAAACTGGCGCGTACCCAGGATGGGGTCGAACTCTCCATGAAGGTGGGCTACCAGCCGCCCAAGGCCGGCGCCATTCGCGGCGTGCTCATCGCCACCGAACAGAACGGCACCCAGTCCGACACCGTTCCCATCGAGATTGCCGCCGATTTTTCCGGTGCCGGCGCCGATACCGCCAAAGCGAGTCCGCGATCCACCGGCGCGGCGCCCGTGACCGCACACCCCTCCCGGGAAGCAGAGCATTCGCTGCCGGTACTTCTGCTGTTCGCCATGCTGGGCGGCCTGATCTTGAACTTGATGCCCTGTGTATTTCCCGTGTTGTCCATCAAGGCCATCAACGTGGTCGAACAGGCCAAGAAGGACCCCGCCGCCGTGCGCCTCAAGGGCTTGGTCTTTGCCGCCGGCGTGGTCAGCTCGATGCTCGCCCTTGCTGCCGTCCTGCTGGCGCTGCGTGCCGGGGGCGAAGAGATCGGTTGGGGCTTCCAGCTGCAGTCGCCGCTATTCGTCACGCTGTTGATTTACTTGCTTTTGGCGGTGGGCCTCAATCTCTCTGGTGTTTTTGAGTTTGGCGGCGGTTTGGCCGGCGTGGGCGACGAGCTCACTCACGGCGACGGTTATCGCGCATCGTTCTTCACCGGCTTACTGACTACACTGGTGGCGACGCCATGCACGGCACCGTTCATGGCGCCGGCGCTCGGCGCCGCACTCACGCAACCGGCCATCAATGCCCTAGGTATATTCGCGGCCCTGGGGCTGGGTCTGTCCCTGCCCTTCGTGCTCCTATCCTTTGCACCCTGGACGCGCCGCGTGCTTCCCAGACCTGGGGCGTGGATGGATACCTTGAAGCAGGTCTTCGCCTTTCCGATCTACGCCTCCGCGGCATGGCTGCTGTGGGTCCTGTCGCATGAGACTTCTCCCTTCGGCCTGGGCGCCGCCTTGGCGGGAACCGTACTGATTGGCCTGGCTGCGTGGGCCTATCAAAAGTCCAACTCCAGCTCCGGCGGCGGCAAGGTCACCGTACTAGTCACGGCCGCGGCATCGCTGTTGCTGGCGATAGTCCTGCCGGTGCGCTTTGCCGACGTGGCCGGAGCCGCACCGGCCGGCACCGCACAGGTCAAGGGCGGCGACGATGAATGGCAGCCTTACAGCGCCGCGCGCGTTGCCGAGCTCAACGCAGCGGGCCGCCCCTTGCTGGTGAATTTCACCGCGAGCTGGTGCCTGACCTGCCTCGTGAATGAACGCAATGCATTCTCCGATTCCGCCGTGCAGGAAATTTTCCGCAGCAGGAAAGTCACCTTGATGAAGGGGGATTGGACCAATCGAGACCCCGCCATCACGCAGGCACTATCTGCATTCGGACGGGCCGGCGTACCGCTGTACGTGGTTTACAATTCAAGAGCCGGCGCGGAACCGCTGGTTCTGCCGCAAATCCTCACCGCCAGTGTCGTGCAGAGCGCGTTTACAGACGCACCCGCAAAATGACCACGCCATGTGCTTGACTGCCTCCCCGTGGATAGTCCCACCACCGTATCGGTAGTCGATTTCCGCCGCCGAGCCATGGTGCTGCAGTGGCACGCCCTCGGCGGCACGTGGACGGCCTGCGACATGCCGCCGGCGCTGGTTCATGGCATTGCCTTGATCCGCGCCGCGGGACCCAACATTTGCATCTTCGGTCAAGGAGGACGCTTGAGGCTGCAAGTCGGCCCCCATCAATATGCGCTGTCGGAGAACTCGCCGCGCATCAGCTGCACCCGCGGAATCGCCAGCTTCGGTTTTCGCCGGCGCTTTACGGTCAAGTCAAGCAGCGGCGACGTACTCTTCAGCCATTCCTACTGGACCCATCAAGGCCGGGATTTTTACCGCTGGCTGGCGGAGAAGGCGTCCGATCCTGACTGGCGAATCAGTTGCGCACGACAGTGGTCCGACGGCGTCGCTTCAGGGGCGATGCGGCCGCACTAGCCTAGATGCCGGTATCCCTGATCAGCCCGGAGAGTTCTGCGAGCGTCAAATGGCGCCACTGCCCGGATGACAGCTTCCCCAAATGAATGTTCATGATTCTCACGCGCTCGAGCCGCTGCGCCTTGTAGCCTAGCGCCGAGCACATGCGGCGGATCTGCCGATTCAGTCCCTGGGTGAGAATGATGCGGAAGGATTGTGCATCGAGCCGCATGACCTTGGCCGGTTTGGTCAATTCGCCCATGATCTTCACACCGCTCGCCATCATGCGCAGCGAAAGATCGGTGATGGGGCGGTCCACCGTGACCACGTACTCCTTCTCGTGATTGTTCTCCGATCGAAGGATCTCATTGACGATGTCGCCATCGTTGGTCAGCAATATCAGCCCCTCGGAATCGCGGTCCAGGCGCCCGACAGGAAAGATCCGTTCCGGATACCCGATGTAGCCGATGATGTTGTCCCGGATTTCCGGGTCGGTGGTGCAAATGATGCCGACGGGTTTATTGAAGGCGATGTAGATCTGCTTTTTCTTGCTGCCGATCAACTCGCCGTCGATGCGGACTTCGTCGCCCTCGCCCACCTGAGTGCCCAAGGTGGCAGCTTGGCCGTTGCAGGTCACGCGACCGGCATCGATCCACCGGTCCGCCTCGCGCCGCGAACAGATGCCCGTTTCACTGATGTACTTGTTGAGACGCATGGCGAGCCTCAAGAGCCTCGGTGCTCGGCAAACCCGTCCCGCTCGCGGCCACTGGGAAGACTCCGGCAGGCTGGGAACCTGACAGACTCGCGCAGTTTCCAACTAACTAGGGGCGCGCGGATAAGAAGGTTCCGATCTGTTTTGCCAGGGTTATTGGTGCCACCTCGAACAGGTCATCCGCGTAGTCGGTGATGTCGACGAACTTGGCTTGCGGCAGCGCGGTTTTCGCCTTGGCAATCTGCTCGGAGGTGTCCATCCGCGTGCGCATCACCAAACCGGGCTGTCTGACCGTCGGCAGCTTATCGTCCTCGGGAAGTCCTACGAGCACCAGGCGTCGCGCAAGCTCCGGGCGGGCCTGCGCCAGTTCCAGCGCCACCGCCGCCCCGCCATGAACACCGAGGAGGTCTATTTCCCGGAGCCGTAGGTCATTTGCCAGGTCCGATAGGGCGGCGGCCGCATCGGCCACGCTGCCGCGGAGCGAAGGATCCGATTCGCCAAGACCCGGCAGATCCGGCGCGTACACGGAACGCACATCCGCGATTTCGGGCAGAAACCGCACGAACCATCGGCTCGAACTCTTGGCTGGATGCAAACAGAACAGGGTGACTTGCTCGTCGAATCCGCCGGTGGCCGGGAACGCCGTGCGCACGTGCAGCTGCCCAAACCGACAGTCAAAATAGGCGCGCCGGGTGCGGACCGGTCCGGCCGACGAATTAACTTTTGCGGACTTGGCCAACTTAAATCTCCCGCTCCAAATGAATTGGGAGCATACCCAACTTCGCCGACCGCCTCGACGAGGACTGCGCCACGCTCGCGGCCGCGACCACAGGCAGTCTGGGCATCACAACCGGACAAGGCGGTCAGAAATGCCCCATTGTATGTTGTATTTTCGCTACATTAAGTTTCACAGTTCTTAGCGATAGGGCTAGCTTCGGAGGCGGAGCGAGGCTAAAGTGTTGCTCGAACGCAATTTGAGCGTGGCGGGAAAAAGACCGATCACCGACGAGCGCTCCTGACAAAGCGCCGCGAGAGGCATGGGGACCTTGAAGCCGGGCTATAGCCCGGCTTTTTTATTGCGCCACGCGATCCCATACCCGGGACAGGATGAAGCCGTTCGATCGCCCGCCCCGGAAGCTCACTTCCTCGACGAGGCGCTGCCCATCCTCATAGAGACTGTAGCGTTCTTCGAATGGGGGACGGTCCTCATCCACATCCCTGCCGCGCACGATCAGGGTCTTGTCGGACCAACCGCAGGTGGGGGGTGGTGCCTCGCGCGCCGCCGGTAACGGGGCATCGCGGTCCGTGGAGCGGCTGCGATGTCGAGAGTCCCGCTGCGCATCGCTCGGCTGGCACACGCGGTTTCTGCCATCGGAGGTAAATGTGATCACCCCGGCCGCCTGCTTGATGTCGAGCTGCTTGCCCGGGAAACGCACGGCCTCGGTCAGTGCGCCGATGGATGGCGTAGCCGGTGGGATGAGTGTCGGCGCGCCCAAGCCCTGTGAGCGTCCGCCTCGTCCCCCACGTCCGCCTGCATTGCCAGCCTCCGCGGCCTGGCCGTTGGCTGCCAACAGTAAATGCGTCGGATCATCGCTGTCGGCCGCGTTCAATTTCCATTGACCGCTGAAATTCACGCCCGGCGGCGGCGCGGAACGCAAGCCGTCATCGGCACAAGCGCCGAGAGCAATAATGGCCGCCAGGACCGCGATGCGCATGATGGACCCCCGTGAATTCGGGGAATCTTATAATGAATTCAGCTCAGCTGTGCTTGCTTGACCGTCCGCAGGTCGTTCGGACCGCATATCCAGACTCGGCCCTCGAACGGTTGGAAACATACGCGCACCGGTTCCGTACGCCGCAGGGTTTGCGAACCGCAGGCAATCTTGCCGTCCGCGAGATCGGCCTGGATCAAGTCCACCAACGAAGCGCTGGGCTCGCCGACATCGGTAGGCGGCAGGGCATGCGCCAGAATGCGTGCGTGAACATCGTCGCGGCGGGTCGAATTTCCGAGCACCGCTCGCTTGAACTTGTCCAGCACCACCAGCACCGAGCTCAATGTGTTGTCGGTCACATCGCTGGGACGGCCGGTACCGCCCATGAATCTCAGGTGCAACAAGCCTCCCACCCCACGCCCTTCATCGTGCAGGCATAACGCCAGAGCGCCGTGCAAGTCGGCGATCAAGAGCATGGGCTCCGGCGAGACATGGTAGGTGTCCGGTACGACCGATATTTCCGTGAGATCTTTAGCCAAATGGAGTCCCTTTGTTGCCTCAGGGATGCTGCGCCGAACTCGGGGCCCGCTCTGCCGAGCAAATCACGGTTTTTACCTATTCCAAACGGAACTCTCGTTCCGATTGACAAGGATCGGCCATCACTGACGCAGATCGGCAGTCATAAGCTCATGTCGCGCGGTAATTGGCCCCATTCTGCGGTTCCTCGTATGGTGCTGCCATGTATCGGTACGATCTCACCGACAAGACTCTGGTGCGCGAGCGGGTGGCACAATTTCGCGACCAAACGCAGCGCTACCTCGCGGGTCGTTTGAGCGAGGACGAATTCCGTCATCTGCGCTTGCGCAATGGGCTGTACATCCAGCGCCACGCGCCCATGCTGCGCGTCGCGATTCCCTACGGACTGCTGTCCTCGGCGCAGCTGCGCACATTGGCGGGGATCGCGCGCCGGTACGACAGGGGTTACGGGCATTTCACCACCCGCCAGAACATCCAGTACAACTGGCCGAAACTCGAGGAAGTGCCGGACATTCTGGCGGAACTCGCCGAGGTTGAGATGCATGCCATCCAGACCAGCGGCAATTGCATTCGCAACGTGACTTCGGATCACTTGGCCGGCATCACTCCGCATGAGCTCGAGGATCCCCGCCCGTGGTGCGAGATCATTCGCCAGTGGTCCACCTTCCACCCCGAGTTCACCTATCTGCCGCGCAAATTCAAGATCGCGGTGACCGGCTCGCCGCAGGATCGGGCGGCCTCGCTGGTCCACGATGTGGGCGTGCACATCGTGCGTGGGCCGAACGGTGATCTAGGCTTTGAAATATTGGCGGGCGGCGGACTGGGCCGCACTCCCATCTTAGGTCAGGTGGTGCGCGAGTTTCTGCCGCGGCAATATCTGCTCTCCTATCTCGAAGCGATTCTGCGCGTCTACAACTTGGAAGGACGCCGCGACAACTTGACCAAGGCGCGCATCAAGATTCTGGTGCGGTCGTTGGGCATTGAGGAGTTCAAGAAGCGGGTGGAAGCGGAGTGGCAACTGCTGCGCGAGACCGGCCCGCGCGTCGATGACGCTCAAGTCGCGCGCATGCGCGCGTTCTTCGATCCGCCCGCCTATCGTGCGCTGCCGGATGTCGAGCCCGATGCGGGGAAAGAGGCCGGCTTTCGCGCCTGGTACCGCTACAACACCGCCGCGCACAAAGTCGGCGGCTACCGGGCGGTATTCGTGTCGTTGAAAAAGCCCGACGTGCCCCCCGGCGATGCCACCGACGCGCAGATGGAATTGATCGCGCATCTTGCCGATCGCTATAGCTTCGGCGAAGTGCGCGTGACGCATACGCAGAATTTGCTGTTGGCCGATGTGGAACAGGGCAAGTGCTACGAGCTGTGGCAGGCACTCAAGGGCGCCGGCCTTGCGACGCCGAACATCGGCACGTTGACGGACATGATTTGCTGTCCGGGACTGGACTTCTGCAGCCTGGCCAATGCCGGTTCCATCGACGTCGCCAAGCTCATCAATGAGCGTTTCGACGACTACGACTATATCTATGACCTGGGTGAGTTGGACGTGAAGATGTCCGGCTGCATGAACGCCTGCGGACATCATCATGTCGGGAATATCGGTATTCTGGGCGTGGATAAGGGCGGCGAGGAGTGGTATCAAATCACCATCGGCGGCGCGGCCGGTGCGGATGCCTCGCTGGGCTCGGTGATCGGTCCGTCCGTCGCCAAGACTCAGGTGCCCGACACCATCGCGAGACTGCTGGATGTATACGTCGAGCATCGGCAACCCGAAGAGCGCTTCCTCGACACCGTGCGGCGCTTGGGGTTGCAGCCGTTCAAGGAGAGAGTCTATGCCTCGCCGCTTGCTGCGTGACCGGCAGATCGTCGACGATGATTGGCGCTACGCGGCGGAAGCGACAACCGATCCGGCGGCCGATGCGACCGGACCGCTCATCGTCACGCTTTCTCAATGGCAGACTGAACCGAATACCTGGCGTGCGCGTGCCGGCCGCTTGGGCGTGCTCCTTTCGCCTGCACACAAGATCGAACTCCTGGCGCCCGATCTTGCGCACTTCGCGCTCATCGCAGCGGAGTTTCCGGGTCCGGGCGATGGACGCGGCTACAGCCAGGGACGCTTGTTGCGCGAGCGCTGGAATTTCAAGGGCGAGCTGCGCGCCACGGGACATGTGCGCCGCGATCAATTGTTCTTCATGGCGCGCTGCGGCTTCAATAGCTTCGAACTGCCCGATGCGGAACTGGAAGACGCCGCGGCGGCGTTGTCGACTTTCAGCTTGGCCTATCAGCCTTCCAATGACCTGGGCTTGGCCTTCAGGCTGCGGCCGGATACACCTGCCACCGCCTGAAACGCATACCGACTCGCTGGCCGATGGTGAATCGCTCTGCTTCGAATCGTTCGCGGCTGATTTCCGCCTCGAGCGGTTCGTGGATGGGCCGGTCGTCGGCGCATAGATCCAGGCGCACGATGGGTCCGATCACGCGCACGGCGAGCACGGTGGCGGGCCATCCCGCGGATGCTTGGCCGACTTCGATTTCGTGCGGCCGGATCAGCGCGATGTTTCGCGCACTTCCGGTCTGCACCTCGGCCGCCGCGGAAATGTCGATGGGACCGATATAGGCACGCCCATCGCGCAACAGCACCGGGAGCTCGTTCACCTGCCCCAGAAAGCGGTGCACGAATGCTGAGCGGGGCAGATCGTAGATCTCGTCGGGAATGCCCACCTGTTCGATCTTGCCCTGATTCAACAGCACCACCGTGTCCGCCACTTCGATGGCCTCCTGTTGATCGTGTGTGACGATGATGCTGGTGAAATGCAATTCATCGTGCAGCCGCCGCAGCCAACGCCGCAGCTCGTGGCGCACCTGGCTGTCCAAGGCCCCGAAGGGTTCGTCGAGCAGCAGCACCTTGGGGTCGATGGCCATCGCGCGCGCCAGCGCCACACGCTGTCGCTGACCGCCCGAAAGCTGGGCGGGATAGCGGTCGTGCGCCCAGCTGAGCTGCACCAGCGCGAGCAGTTCCTGTACCTTCGTGCGGATGGCCGGCGCCGAGGGCCGCTCACCGCGGCGCTTTACTTTCAGTCCGAAGGCGACGTTCTCGAACACCGTCATGTGGCGAAACAACGCGTACTGCTGAAATACGAAGCCTACTTTACGATCCCCGATGGGCCACAGGGTTGCATCCTGGCCGTCGAACAGCACCTGACCCTGATCCGGTGTTTCCAGACCTCCGATGATCCGCAACAAGGTGGTCTTGCCGGAGCCTGAGGGGCCGAGCAGCGCCATCAACGCGCCGGTCGGAACATCCAGATCGATGTTCTCGACCGCCGCGTACTGTCCGAACTGCTTGGTCACGCCGCGCAATGCAATGCTCATGAATATGCTCTCCTCGTCCGATCGCGCGGCCTGCGGACCGCGTGGCGCAGCTCGGGCTGGCGCCATTCAAGAATGCTTTTTCCCGCCAGGGTCAGCAACGCCAGCAACGCCAGCAGCGAGGCGACCGCGAATGCCGCGGTGTAGTTGTACTCGTTGTAGAGGATCTCGACGTGCAAAGGCATGGTATTGGTCACGCCGCGAATGTGTCCGGACACCACCGAGACCGCACCGAACTCGCCCATGGCTCGGGCATTGCACAGCAGAACTCCGTAGAGCAGGCCCCAGCGGATATTCGGCAGGGTGACGCGCCAAAAGGTCTGCCAGCCCGTGGCGCCGAGCGACAAGGCGGTCTCCTCGTCGTCCTTGCCCTGCGACTGCATCACGGGAATCAACTCCCGTGCGATGAATGGAAAGGTGACGAACATGGTGGCCAGCACGATGCCCGGCACGGCGAATACCACGCGGATATGATGCGCCCGCAAGTAGCCGCCGAACCAGCCGTGGGTGCCGAAGACCAAAATGAAAATCATCCCGGCGATCACCGGAGAAACGGCAAACGGCAGATCGATCAGGGTAATCAATGCGCTCTTGCCGCGGAAATTGAATTTGGCGATCGCCCAGGCGGCGGCCACGCCGAAAATCAGATTCAAGGGGACCGCAATGGCGGCCACCAGCAGCGTGAGCTTCACGGCGGCCCATGCCATGGGCGCAAGTATCGCCAGGTAGTAGACCTCGAAACCCTTGGCCAGCGCCTGCGCGAATACCACGAGCAACGGCAGCACCAGAAAGACGCAGAGAAACAGCAGCGCGGTGACGATCAGCAGCAAACGTCCCATCAGCGTTCTCCGTGCCTGGAGGCAGCCCAATTTTGCAGTGCGTTGATTCCAAACATGATGGCGAACGACAGCACCAACATGACCACCGCGATGGCCGTGGCGCCGGCGTAGTCGTATTGCTCCAGCTTGGCGACGATCAACAACGGAGCGATCTCGGACCTCATGGGCATGTTGCCGGCGATGAAAATCACCGAACCGTATTCACCGATGGCGCGCGCGAACGCCAGCGCAAAGCCGGTCAGCAGCGCCGGCCACAGGGCGGGAAATATGACGCGGCAGAAGGCCTGCAGCGGCGAGGCTCCGAGGGAAGCGGCCGCCTGCTCCACTTCCCGGTCGAGTTCTTCCAGTACGGGCTGCAGCGTGCGCACCACAAAGGGCATACCGATGAAGGTAAGCGCCACGACGATGCCCAAAGGTGTGAAGGCGACCTCGATGCCCAGGGGCTTGAGCCAAGCACCTAGCCAGCCGTTCGGGGCATACAGCGCGGTCAGTGCGATTCCCGCCACCGCCGTGGGTAGCGCAAAGGGCAGGTCCACCATGCCGTCGATGAATCGCTTGAACGGAAAGGTGTAGCGAACCAGCACCCACGAGACGATGAGTCCGAACACCACATTGATCGAAGCGGCAACCAGCGAGGCGCCGAAGCTCAAGCGCAGGGAGGCCAATACCCGTGGCGCGGTCACGACCTCCCAGAAATGCGCCCATCCTCCACTCGAGCTTCGGATGAACACCGCGGAAATGGGAATCAAGACCAGCAGTGACAGATACACCATGGTGTATCCCAGCGTGAGCCCGAAGCCCGGTAGTACACCCCGAGTCTTGCGTCCCATCAATGCCGCGGCAGCGGACGAATTTACCTTCATCAGACGTTGTCGCCTCCTGATCGGGAGCATACCCAAACGTCGGGGTAGCCTCCTACACCCGATACCTACGCTCACGGCCACGGAAATAATCAAGGCGGGCTGGTCTACCGGCCGTAGATCCTGTCGAAGGTACCATGGTCGGCGAAATGCGTGGCCTGCGCCTTGGTCCAGCCGCCGAACAGCCCATCGACGGTGACCAGCAGCGGGATGTCCTGAAATTGCTGCGCATACTTGGCCGCCACCGACGGATCGCGCGGACGGTAGAAATGCCTGGCCGCGATCTCCTGTCCCTGAGGGGAATATAGGTACGTCAAGTATTCCTCGGCCACTTTGCGCGTACCGTGTTCATCGACATTTTGGTCGACCAAGCTCACCGGCGGTTCGGCTACGATGCTCACCGAGGGCGCCAGGATATCGAACTTCTCCGGCCCCAGCTCTTTCCGCGCAAGGTAGGCCTCATTTTCCCAGGCGAGCAGCACGTCACCGATACCGCGTTCTACGAATGTCACCGTCGCGCCGCGAGCGCCCGAGTCGAGCACCGGCACGTTGTGATATAGCCGTTTCACGAAGGCTTCGGCCGTGGCGTCGCTGCCGCCCGGCTGTTTCAATGCCCAGGCCCAGGCTGCCAGATAGTTCCAGCGCGCGCCGCCGGAGGTCTTCGGACTCGAGGTAATCACCGCCACGCCCGGCCGTACCAAGTCGCCCCAGTCATGAATGCCCTTCGGATTCCCCTTGCGCACCAGAAAGACGATGGTCGAGGTATACGGCGTGCTGTTGTCAGGCAGCCGCTGCTGCCAGTTGCGCGGGATCAATCCGCCTTGCATGGAAAGCGCATCGATGTCGAAGGCCAACGCCAGGGTCACCACATCGGCCTCCAAACCATCGATCACGGAGCGGGCCTGTTTCCCCGAGCCGCCGTGGCTTTGATTGACGATGACGGTGTCGCCGGTCTTGGTTTTCCAGTACGCGGCGAAGGCCTTGTTGTACTCCTCGTAGAACTCGCGCGTAGGATCATAGGAGACATTCAGCAGCTTGACCGTGGCCGCCGGCGAGACACCGGCTCCCAGGACGTACAGCAGCAGCATGCTCGCCATGAGGGCCCGGGTGCGTTTCATCGGTCCTGACATACTAGCGGGCGAAGAAGTGCACCTGAACTACCTTCCCGTCATCTGCATATGCCATCACGGCATGTCGCGCAGCGGGATGACCGCATCCTTGAGGACTCGGTCCGCCTCCTCCTGCGTTTCCAGCTTCTCGACCTCTCGCACCAGCTTGCGCGGCAGGTGCGGCGCCAACAGTTCGATGAACTCGTACATATAGGCACGCAGCAGCGCGCTGCGGCGAAATCCAATCCAGGTGGTATGTCCTTCGAACAGATGAGAGGCATCCAGCACCACCAGATCCGCGTCGGTCACCGGGTCGACGGCAAGCCGCGCCAGGATACCGACACCCAACCCGATGCGCACATAAGTCTTGATCACGTCAGAGTCGCGCGCGGTCAATGCCACATCCAACGACAGGCCGGCGGTTTCGAACAAGGCAGGAAGCGAGGATCGGCCGGAGAAGCTGAACACGTAGGTGACGATGGGATATTCGGCCAGCTTCTTCAGCGTGAGCTTGCCGGCGGATGCCAGCGGGTGGCCGCGTGGAACCACCACGGCGCGATGCCAGTGGTAGAGCGGCAAGCGCACCAGGTGCGGGAATAATTCTTCCGAGCCGGTGGCAATCGCAAAATCGACCCGGTCGCGCGCCACCATTTCTGCGATCTGCTCCGAGGTGCCCTGATGCAGGTGCAGGCGCACCTTCGGGTACTTGACTCGAAACGCACGAATCACCTGCGGCAGCACGTAACGGGCCTGGGTATGCGTGGTGGCAATCGAGAGGGTACCGCCGTCGGCCTTGCGCAACTCCGCCGATGTGCGCCGGATATTTTGCATTTCACGCAAGATGCTGCTGGCGCGTGAAATGATTTCCTCGCCCGCGGCTGTGGTGCGCGTGAGAGCACGGCCCTCGCGCTCGAACAGTTGGAAGCCGAGCTCTTCCTCGAGCAGCTTCAGCTGCCGGCTGACGCCGGGCTGCGAGGTATGCAGCTGGCGCGCGGCCGAGGTGATGTTCAGTCCGTTTTCGTGTACCGCCACGAGATAGCGCAATTGCTGGAATTTCATCGACCCGTCCGGCCTTCGGCTTTAGGTTAAATCTTGCCGCCGTAGCATAAAGGTTTAAGGCGCATCACGAATAGGCATGTACTCATGCTGCGGAATTCGTTTGGCGAATTTAAGGCCCATCCTATAGTTCCTCCATGTTCGAACTCTCCAAAGCACTACAAGCGCGCGTGCGGGCCAGTACCTCCGCGCTTTTAGCGGCGCTCGTGGAGTTTAAAAATGTCTGCTACGCCAACAGCTTAGGCCCGGAGTCCATGGTCCTTACCGATCTCATTTGGGGAGCGGAGCAAGGATCAGAAGCCGCCGCGCTGCCCAAAATCGAGATTTTCAGCATCGACACCGGCCGCCTCTATCCTGAGACCTATGATCTCATCGAGCGCGTGCAGCGACGCTACGGCCGGGCGTTGCGCATTTATTACCCGCAGGCCGCCGCTGTGGAAGGTTGGGTGGACGCGAACGGCATCAATGGATTTCGAGACGGCGTCGAGCAACGGCGCGGATGCTGCGCGATCCGCAAAGTGGAGCCTTTCCGGCGCGCCGTCGCCGGCCGCGACGCCTGGGTCACCGGCATCCGCCGCAGCCAGTCCGCGGGCCGTGCCACGGCGGCGCCCGTGGCGTGGGATGGGGAATACGGCTTGCACAAAATCAGTCCGCTGCTCGATTGGACCGACAAAGAGGTGTGGGAATACATCCGCAGGAAGCAACTGCCCTACAACCCATTGCATGACAAGGGCTTCCCCAGCATCGGCTGCGCACCCTGCACACGCGCCGTCCAGCCCGGCGACGACCAGCGTTCGGGCCGGTGGTGGTGGGAGCGCGATGAATCCCGCGAATGCGGCTTGCATCCGCGCACTCAGGTAGGATTCTCGAAATGAAATACTTCCCGATTTTCTTCGACCTGTGGGCGCAGAAGGTGCTCGTGGTCGGCGGCGGCGAGGTGGCGCTGCGCAAAGTGGTGCTGCTCGAACAAAGCGGCGCTGCCATTACCTTGGTGGCGCCGGAGATTCTCCCCGAGCTGCGGGAGCGCGCCGCGGCCGGCAAGATCCAAGTGCACATTCGCGAATTTCTCCCCGCTGATCTTAGCGGCGCGCGGCTGGTGATCGTTGCGACCTCACGCCGCGCGGTGAATCGCTGGATCGCGGCTTTGAGCGAAGCGCGCGCAATCCCCGTCAATGTGGTCGATGATCGCGAGGCCTCGCGTTTCATCGTTCCGGCCATCGTCGATCGAGATCCTGTGCTGGCGGCCATTTCGACGAGCGGGACATCGCCGGTCCTGGCACGCCGTTTGCGCGAGCGCCTGGAGGCCGCGATCCCGAAAAATATCGGGGCGCTCGCTTCCTGGCTGCGCTCTTTGAGGCATATTGCCCGTCGCCGGTTGCACGGCATCGATGAGCGGCGGCGATTTTTCGAAACCCTTGTTGACGGCCCCGCGGCTCGGCATTTCGTCGGCGGCGACGTCCGGGGTGCACAGCGCATCGCGCAACAGCTGCTGGCCGGAACCTCGGCCGCGCCGCACGCCTCGGGCGAAGTGACCCTGGTGGGCGCGGGACCTGGAGATCCGGAACTTCTGACCCTCAAGGCACTACGCGCCTTGCAAGACGCCGATGTCATTTTGCATGATCGCCTCGTTCCGCAAGCGGTGCTGGACATGGCGCGGCGCGATGCGGCGCAAATCTGCGTCGGCAAGGCCGCCGGCGGCATCGGCAGCACACAGGAAGAGATCAATGCGCTGCTCATCGAGCACGCCCTTCTCGGTAAACGGGTGGTTCGTTTGAAAGGCGGCGATCCCTTCATCTTCGGCCGAGGCGGCGAGGAATTGGAGGCGCTGCTCGACGCACGGATCAGCTTCTCGGTGATCCCCGGTGTCACGGCCGCGGCGGGGTGCGCTGCTTACGCGGGCATACCGCTCACGCATCGAGACCATGCGCACAGCGTCACGTTCGTGACGGCGCATGCCGACAAGGACGGGCCGGAACCGGATTGGCAGGCTCTGGCCAAACCCGGGATCACCGCCGTGTTCTACATGGGTCTTGCGCGCGTCGAGCACATCGCGGCGCGGCTCATGGCGCACGGCGCCTCCGCGGCATTGCCGGCGGCCGTCGTGGCCCAAGGCACGCTGCCAAGTCAGCGCGTCATCACGGGGACTCTGGCCACCATCGCCGCCGTGACAGCCGGCTCCAATGTGGAATCACCGGCACTGTTGGTGGTGGGCGAGGTCGTGTCACTGCAACGCCGGCTCGCGTGGTTCGAGAGCGCCGAACCCCTCGACGTATCTCAGTCGGCGTAACGCCTCACCCGCGCGATTTCACCCGACGGCCTCGGGCTGTGCGCGGCCCTAGGCCATCATTGCGCTTTGGCACCATTGGTCGCGCCGGCTGTGTTTTTCACCGAGGCCAGCACGACCTTGCCGTCCTTCACGGGTAGGGAACTGCCCGGATCGGTGTCTGTGTGCAGGTGATGCTTGCTGCCGTTCAGTTCGTAGACGACATCGAATCCGGCCGGTTCTTCCTTCTTGTCATACACCGTGTTGCAGCGCTGCTCCGTCGTGGTGTACGTGTCCTTCTCCTGGGCATTCTGCTGAATCTTATTGCCGGCGTAGCCGCCTGCGCCCGCACCGGCAACGGTCGCCAGGGTTTTGCCGTTCCCGCCGCCGATTTGGTGCCCCAATACACCGCCCACCAGGGCGCCGATTCCGGTGCCGATCAACCGGTTCTGATCTTTGACGGGCTTCGTGTGCGTAACTTCCTCGTCGTGGCATTCCTGACGCGGAATCTTGACCGTTCGCGTCAGCGGCTCGGCACTGAGCACCTTGGCCGTATGAGCCGCCTGATAAACGTGGTAGCCGGCAACGGCACTGCCGGCAACCACGACAACGGCGCCGGCAAGCGCTCCCGCCATAAACGATACTTTCATTCGCACCTCTGAACTATTTTCGGTCCTGTTTCACGGCAACGATGGCCGCTGTACACATATTATCGCGGTCGCGCTGCAGTGGATGTAATTGTCGGCGGCCTGCGACAGGTCGGTAAGTACCTGACGCACGGCGGGCGACCCGACACCGCCGTCGTTCGAGGCCGAGGAGTCGTGGTGTTGGACCGCGATATGGCCAGAAGGTTTCCGACTCCAAATGGTTACCTGCGCTCACTCAGGTCCAATACGCGTCAGGCAGGTTAAAAGTTGCAGCCGAGTTGTCCGCCAGAAGCAGCCGTCATTTCCGGCACGCGATCTCGACAATTTTTGCAACCGTATTCAGGTTTCTCGCGGTGCCCTCGCTTGCCGCTGGGATTCGCAATTTCGATTTCCCCATGCCCTTTGGGTAGTGAACGTAAATCTCACGTCGTCCTAAACGCACGTCCTCTCCGTCGCGGCCCCGAATGCTGCCCAAGCAGCTGGCGGCAGGATTCGCATTGAGAAAGATCGCGTATGTGAACTTAGGTTCCTTATCGTGAAATGGATTGTTCTTGAGAATAGCCTCCACCTCTGCGGCAGTTCGCACAAATACGCCGATCTCCTTTCCCGCGTAGGTCCGCAAACTTGCTGCCAGCTTCGCCTGAACCCAGTCCGATGAATGATTGCTTTCAAAGACGACGTTGCCGCTGGCTATGTAAGTCTCGATGCGTGCGAATTTGAGTTCCGCACACATGGCGATTAAGTCGGCCATTGGCAACTTGCCGGTACCGCCCACATTGACAGCTCGTAGCAAGGCTATATACGTCGTCATCCAGTCAATCGAGGTCGATGGCGAATCGTTTTAGGTCTGCGAGCGCGCAATGATTCAACGCCCCTTCATGGGAGGCACGCAAGGCAACACGCGGCGCACACCCAGCTTGCAGCGCCTCTTGCCACCGGGGTGCACACAAACACCAGCGGTCACCGGGTTTCAGTCCCACAAAGCCGAATTCCGGGACCGGCGTTGAGAGATCATTGCCACGAGATTTCGAGAATTCCAGAAATCCCGCGGTCATAACGGCACACACCGTGTGACTTCCGATGTCCTCCGGGTGGGTATCGCAGCACCCATTGCGAAAGAAACCCGTCATTGGACTCAGGGAGCAGGCATCAAGCGTTTCACCAAGCACGTTCTTGGCGCCGTTGCGCCGACCGCCGCCGCCCTTGTCGGCATCCTCTCTCAACATCAGTGGCATTTTGGCCCTCTCCTTTCGCTCGGAGATAGTTCAGTTCAGTCCGCTCAAAGTATATCAATCTAGTTGCGGCGCCTACCTTAGCCTGCGAGCGAGTACCAAGGACGAGCTGGACCGTCGTCTTGAAGCGTAATGCGTATGCGATCGACGCGAACGGCAGGAAGATTGCGGCGGACGTGATTTCAAATATCGTCGCCGCCTATGACGGTGGAAGGCCAAAACCTCCACGCAACATAACGCGAATCGCCGGCTAGCCTGTTGTGAAAAGCAATTGCTTCGCGTTGCAGCGCAGCGATTGATCGCTTCCCTGCCGTGCATGTGCCATGATCGGACCCTTGGGGTTGGTAGACTTTTTCTCTGATTTAAGCCACACAATAATTAGCATAGGGGGCTCTCATGACTTTCAATTTTGTTCGGCGCACCGTCGGCGCGCTGGTTCTGTCGATTTCTGGACTACTCCTGGCGCAATCGGCGCTCGCCGCAACACCCAGCCATACCATGCAAGGATTCCTACAGCGTGGACCGCTGGCCATTCTGAGCGGTGATCAAAGCAGCACGGCGGGCCCACAGTACTCTCTGTTCACTTGTCAGGTGGTGGGACTTAGAGCTTCGAACTGCATTGACCCGTTCGAGATGCGCCACGCCTATCAAGTCGACTCCTTGATCGCGGCAGGATTCGACGGCACCGGACAGACCATAGTCATCCTCGACGCCTTCGATAACCCGAATCTCGTGGCCCAAATCGCGACTTTCAATGCCTTTTACGGGTTACCGGCCACACAGCTGACCAAGGTGGCACCGGACGGACTGACGCCGTTCGTTCCAACCGACGCCAACATGTCCGGTTGGGCCCAGGAGATCAGTCTCGACGTCGAATGGGCGCATGCCATTGCCCCGGGCGCAAAGATCGTACTCGTTCTGGCAAAGACCAATTCCGATGCAGATATCGCATCAGCGCTCACTTACGCGGTCGATAACAATCTTGGCAGCGTCATCTCCATGAGCTTCGGGGAGAACGAGAGTTGCCTTGCCCCTGCCGACCAGGCCGCGTATCACAAGGCGTTCGCTGCCGCCACGGCCAAGCACATCACGCTGCTCGCCTCCTCCGCCGACCAGGGTGCGGCACTGAATACTTGCGACGGCAACTCGTGGGTGAAGGCGGTCTCCTCGCCGGCCAGCGATCCGCTGGTCACCGGTGTGGGCGGCACGGAGCTGACGGTGGCAAAGTACTGCCTGGCCTCGCTTGGCTGCAATCCCAGTGCGAACCCGGCCCCAGGCACCTACCAGAGCGAAACGGTGTGGAACGAAGGTCTGCCATATGGCGACTTCGGGAATGTCTTCGGTGAGGGCACGCTCTCCACCGGCGGTGGATTCAGCGTCGTGTTCGCCGAACCGCCCTATCAGGAGGGCGTCATCCACGGCGGCAAACAGCGGGCGGTGCCCGATGTGGCCTATAGCGCGGCGGTCGAGCATGGTGTGCTCACCTATCTGGCGATTCCAGGCATCCCTCCCGGGTTTTATCTGTTCGGCGGCACCAGCGCCGGTTCGCCGCAGTGGGCAGCCATCACGGCGATTGCCAACCAGCATGCGGGAACAAGCCTGGGATTCCTCAACGCGGGCATCTACCGCATCGTCGAAGCCAGCCAGTCGTACGCAAACTCGTTCCACGACGTGACCGTCGGCACCAATTCGTCGCTGCAATTCGATACATCCAACAATCCAGTGAACATTATCGGCTTCAATGCCGGTACGGGCTGGGACCCGACGACGGGTGCGGGGTCACCGCAAGGGGCGGGCATCGTCAGCGACCTCCTCCTCAATGTCTACCCTGATACCGACGGAACGGCCGTGCTTGCGAACACCAAGCCGAAGTCGAATGCGAAGACCGGCGGCGCGGGTAGCGTAAAGGCTCATTAGGATTACTGTTCAGCCACAGACGGGGCCCATCGGGCCCCGTTCTTCTTGAAGTTGAGGACTCGTTGTAGCTTGTCAGCGTGGCCCTGCACGGGCGGACCCGGTTCGCTCGCGAGGCTCAACAGTGCCTCGCCACTGGCTGTCTAAGCCGGCGTGATCGCTCCTGCGATCGCTTTCAAGAGATCGCCGCGAGAAATCCCCGCTCTGCGACCCAGGCCCGATTGAACAGCCGGGATTGATACTTCGCTCCACCGTCACAAAGAATGGTGACGATGGTGTGGCCGGGTCCCATCTGTTTCGCCAGGGTAACCGCCGCGGCCACGTTGATGCCGGCGGTGCTGCCGAGTAACAAGCCCTCTTCGCGCAGCAGGCGATATACGAAATGCATCGTTTCGGCATCCGAGATGCGCAAGGCGTCGTCGATGGGCGTCCCTTCCAGATTGGCCGTGACGCGCCCGGTGCCGATGCCCTCGGTGATCGAAGACCCGCCGTCGGTCTTCAGCTCGCCGTCCTTGACGTAGTGGTACAAGGCACTGCCCGGGGGGTCGACCAGTACGATGCGTACGGCGGGGGACTTGGATTTCAGGTAACGGGCAATGCCTGCCAGCGTCCCCCCGGTGCCCGTGGAGGCGCAGAAGGCATCGATGCGTCCATCCGTGTCGCGCCACAGCTCAGGCCCCGTCGACTCGAAATGCGCGTCCCGATTCGCAGTGTTATCGAACTGATTGGCCCAAATCGCACCCGGCAGTTCTTGGGCCAAGCGGCCCGCGACCTTCTGGTACTGATTCGGATTGCTGTAAGGCACCGCGGGAACTTTGCGCAGCTCCGCGCCCAGCGCCTCGATGATCTGATACTTCTCGGCGGCCTGGTTGTCGGGCATGACGATGACGCATTTGTAGCCGCGCGCATTGCACACGTGCGCGAGGCCGATACCGGTATTGCCGGCCGTGCCTTCGACCACCGTGCCGCCAGGCTGCAGCGTGCCGCGGCGCTCGGCATCGAGAACAATCCACTTCGCCGCGCGATCCTTCACCGATCCGCCGGGGTTCATGAACTCGGCCTTTCCCAGGATCTCGCAACCTGTCTCTTCGCTGAACGCCCGCAGGCGTATCAAGGGTGTGTTGCCGATGGAGTCCGTAAATCCGTTCTTGACGTTCTTCAAAGTCTAGAAGCCTTCTAAAGTATTCCCAGTGAGCCGCGTTGGCTCTGCTGCGAATTTAAGCGATCCATTAGCCGAAAGTCGCGGAAAACAAATTTGCATGGCTGTTGCAGCTCCGAGAGTCTATGCCGATTCTATCAATACGCTCGTCCAGCGCGGCCTTCCCAACCAGGCAACTCAGGTCACGAGCCACCCCTAACGCCGTGTAGGGGTGCGAGCCATTTGAGATGCCCCGCACGTTACTTTGCCCTATTAATTGCTGAAATGTCATCGCGTCCATGCTGACGAGGCACTCGGACGCTGGCGTGTTCAGCCGCTGTGAACTTAGGAGTATCGGTCGAAATTCCCCAAGGGAGAAGTCAATGGTCAGATTCGTTACGTTGATAGCCGCGTGTGTTACGGCATATAAAGGTCTCGCAAGCACTAGTGCAGCCTCGTTGACCTTGGAGACCACGGCTTGCAGCAAGCGTACGGTCGCGTTCTGGAATGCAAGCTTATGAATCGGCAAACCCTGAACAGCAGGCAGTCCTTCGCCGCCTACATGGCAAAGCAGTTTCAAGCCAAGAAATCCTATGTGCTTGGTACGGTGCCAGAGGCAAGCGCGCTTGCAGAGGCGAGTGACATCATTCTTACGCGATCCGACGGCATGACGTTCATTGTGATGTGTTTGATCGATCGAGATTCGAATCCTGGAAAGCGCTTTTCTCTTTCGCCCGAGACAGTTCGTGACATTGGGAAGAGATGTATTAAATATGCTGGCAAAGTCAATCGCACCCAGATGCCAGTAGTTGTTCAGATTTTGGAAATCGGCAATAGGCCGATCATCGAAGCTGACCGCCAGAGGTTGAAGGCGTACAAGCGCGAGTCGATCTTTTCAAAGGTAGTCGTATCGGCCTGGATTCTGGATACCCGTAGCAACACGATATGGTCAAACTCCTTGGTCGGCAGCTTCCTGGCACGACACGGCTTCCTCTCGCGGCTCATGCGTGAGCCGCGATCTGCCGATGCCGACTTGGTGCCGCCGAAGGCGGCGGTGATAGCTCCGCGGCGCTTTCCATTTCTCACATGGGCGATGCTCGCAATACTCGCCAGCGTGTTTGCGATCGAGTTGCTGTATGGCGTGGAGCCGTTCAGCGGTTTGCTATCGCCCGGCCTCAACACGTTGATCGCCCTCGGCGGATTGAACAAGAGCCTCGTACTCCACTCGGGCGAGTGGTATCGCGTAGTCTCTGCCGTGTTGTTGCACGCAAATATCGTGCATTTACTGATGAACGGTATCGCGCTACTCATCGTTGGCTATGTGCTTGAACGCTTGGTGGGTCGGCTGTGGTTCGCAGCGCTTGTTTTGATTGGTGCCCTGTCGGGCTCAGCTATGTCGCTCGCCACCAATCCCGATACGGTGATTTCCGTAGGCGCTTCTGGAGCCATAATGGGTCTCTTCGCTGCGGCATTTGTCTGTAGCTTCCGGCTTCCAGCTGGCGCCAATCGCACACCGGTACAGATGAGTCTTTTGCGCGTTTTGATTCCCTCGCTCATCCCCTTGGCAACAACTCATTCGGGTGGTCACATCGATTTCGGGGCTCACCTAGGGGGCGCTTTAGGTGGAACCGTCGCCGGGCTCATTCTCTTGAGGAATTGGGACAGGGCGAGCACCGTACCCAAATTTCGTGTCATCGCAGCTTCTCTGGCGATCGCCGGTCTCGTCGCTTTGACCGTTTCCACCGCGGCGGTAGCCGGTCAGTACGCTCGCTACGCATTGAATACAAAATTAATCCCCAGCAATCAGCTACCAAAGACTGATGGCGAGGCCAAGGCTCGATCCGCGGACTATGTCAGCCGGTACCCTGGCGACCCCCGATCACATCTTTTTCGAGCGGCAGCGCAGATGGATGCCTCCAATGCCACCGAAGCCGAGCGTGAATTGCGCACAGCCTTGGCCAACAGCGTGGTGCTTCACACACAGTTTCAGCCACAACTGGAATTTCGCCTGATAACCATGTTGGCCACCGCGCTGCTCAAGGAAGGGCGATCCACCGAGGCCCGAGCCACCGCCCAGCCAGCTTGCTTGAGCGTATCGGCCGGCGATCTTCGCGTCACGCTCGACAAGGAGGGACTGTGTCAGTTAAGCCAATCCCAACGTTGATTTATCGGCGGACCAAGAAACTGCCAGTCGTTCATCTCCTGCTGGGACCAGGCAGGGGGAATCCGAGGCCGGCTTGGTAAAACCGTTGACCGATTTGGGCGTGTCGCCAAGTGTTGATCCGGCGGGGATTTGGGGCAGCTGCACTAACGCCCCTTCAAAAAGAATCCCCGCAGGAGCCGGGGAATTTTCAGTGGAACAGGTGCCGGGTCGTAACCCTACACGTCCTTACCGTGGCAGATACGCCGCACAAAAGTGCCAAAACGTTCGGCTTCTCGCTGTCGACCAGTGTTGCAACTAAGTAACGCTGGTAAAAACACGAACCACGTCGTTGACACTATGATAGGCGTTTAGGTAGAGAAATCCAAGAGTTAACGCTTTTTAATACGTCCTTGCTGCGCTATGTCAAACTTGTTGCCAATTGGTAACAAGCGACCTTGGGAGCGTTGCTGGTTTGCTGCGATAGCGACACCGGTTTGCTTTTATGCAGGCGTTGCTCCAGATTCGAGAATTCCGCGAGATTACTCATGAAATACTTACACACCATGGTGCGGGTGACGGACATCGAGCAGTCGCTGCGCTTCTATCGCGACGCGCTCGGCCTGACGGAACTGTCGCGAAAAGATTATCCGCAGGGGCGCTTCACGCTGGTGTTCTTGGCGGCGCCCGGCGACGAAGCGGCGCAGGTTGAACTGACCCATAACTGGGACCCTGAAGCCTATACAGGCGGCCGCAACTTCGGGCATCTGGCCTATGCGGTGGACAACATCTATGCGACCTGCCGGCGGCTCATGGAGCACGGCATCACCATCAATCGTCCGCCGCGCGACGGGCGCATGGCCTTCGTTCGCTCGCCGGACCAAGTTTCCATCGAATTACTGCAGAAGGGTACCGCCCTGGCACCGGCCGCGCCCTGGACTGAAATGCCCAATATCGGCCAGTGGTAAGCCTTGCAAGCTACCTACGAATATTCCCCGTGAGCCGGCTAAAATTTACCCGCGTTGGCCGGACCAATGCAGCTGCGAACGATTCTAACGATGAGGATAGTCAAACGTGCCTGAGATTGAGTTGAAACCGGAACACGCCGCGGATCCCGACAACCGGCGTGTGGGAATTCTAGTGGCGGTGGTCGGCATTTTATTGTCGGTGGTGACCATTGCCTCGCATCGTGCCCATACGCAGACCGTCATTCACCGCACCGAAGCGAACGATCAATGGAGCTACTATCAGGCGAAGAAAATCCGCGAAAACAACGCCGAAGTCGCGCTGACGGTGATCCCGTCTTTGGCCACCGACGCCGTAAAGACCGAGGCCGCCGTACACAAGCTGGAGGCGGCGCGCGCCAAGTATGCCTCGGATGCGGAAAAGATTCAGGAAGACGCGCGGGCGAAGGATGCAGAGAGCGAAGTCGAGGAGCACCGCGCGCTTTACTTCGATATCGGAGAAGGCCTGCTGGAATTGGGCCTGGTGCTGTGTTCGTTGTTTTTTCTGGCGCGCAAGCGGTTTTTCCCGCTGCTCGGGGTGCTGGCGAGCGTGGCCGGCAGCATCATGGGCATGCTGGGCGCCATGCTGTGAAACGGCTCGCGCTGCTGTTGTCGGCGGTGGCGACCTGCGCTCTCGGCACATCCGTCTCCGCCGAGGCGCCCGCGGTTCCGCGCGTGGAGGCGCATTCCGCGGACTTCTTGGCGGTGGGCGTCGTGCATGGCGACACCATGAGCATTCATGTCAGCCGCCCGGCCGACAACGCGCCGGTGCGGGATGCAACGATCACGGTGGTATTGCGCGGAACGCCGCACGCCGCGACGGCGGAAACCGACGGCAGCTATTCGCTGCAGACCAAGGATCTGGCGCTGCCCGGAGCGGCGGCGGTTGAATTCCAGGTAGTCGAAGGGACTGCGCGCGCCAGCCTCAAGGGCACATTGGACGTTGCAGACACCGGCGGCGGGTCCGAGGATAAGAACAATGCCCGCCAGTTGTGGTGGTGGGTGCTGAACTTTGGCGTGTGCTTCGGCATCCTGTGGCTTATTTCCAGGCGCCGCAAGGCCGCGCAGACCTAGCCGAACCGTTCATGAGAGCGCGAGAATTTATTGACCCCGTTACAGGCGGTCAGCGGCCGGCATTCCATGCCGTTGTTCAAGCTCTTCCGTTGTCGATGAATTGCCCGAGTTAAAGCGCGGCGTTGTCGCTCTCGCCGGTGCGAATGCGCAAGACCCGCAGGATGTCGGTGACGAAGATCTTGCCGTCGCCGACCTTGCCCGTCTTGGAGGCTCCGACGATGGCCTCCATCACCTGGTCGACCAGCTCGTTCTTGACGGCAACTTCGATGCGTGTTTTCGGTACGAAATCGACCACGTACTCGGCGCCGCGGTACAGCTCCGTATGCCCGCGTTGGCGGCCGAATCCCTTGACCTCGGTCACCGTCATGCCGGAAACCCCGATTTCCGACAGGGCCGCACGCACGTCATCCAGCTTGAAGGGTTTGATGATGGCGGTTATCAATTTCATTCTAGTCTCCGGTCAGAGGCCGTCTGGGTAATACTATTACGATTCTGTCGAGGGCACACAATGATCTCCACAATCGTGGTCACAGGCGGCGGCCAGAACCGGGGCACGGGCCGTCGACCCATTGCGCCGCGAAGGGTTCGAGGGCGGGCTCTTGTTGGGTCCGGCCGGCGCTGGTGCACCGGCGGCCGCCGTCGTCCAACGGTTCGATGTCGGGCGAACTGACGGTTCACCGTTAATGCCGCGCATCACTTTCATCGAGCCGGGCGGCTTGCGGCGCGCAGTCGACGCGCCTGCCGGCATCAGCCTCATGGAGGCGGCCGTGCAAAACGGCGTGCAAGGCATCCTCGCGCTGTGCGGCGGAGCGTGCGCATGTGCCACGTGCCATGTGTATGTCGAGGCGCGATGGCTGCCGAAGCTTCCAGCCCGCGAGGAGATGGAGGAAGGTATACTGGAGTGCGCCTGGGAGCCTCGCGGGAACAGCCGCTTGAGCTGCCAGATCTACGTGACGGCGGATCTCGACGGGCTCGAAGTGACTGTGCCGGAGCGGCAAGGAGCGATATAGGCGATGTTCGGTATGGCAATTCACGGCGGCGCGGGCACCTTGCCGCGCGCCGACATGTCGGCCGAGGCGGAACGCAGGTACCGGGCCGGCTTGCAGGAGGCGATCGACGCGGGCTTTGCCGTGCTCGAAGAAGGCGGCACGAGCGTCGACGCGGTGACCCGAGCAGTGATGCTGCTCGAAGATAACCCCGTGTTCAACGCCGCGAAGGGCGCCGTCTTCACACTCGACGGGCGGAATGAGCTGGACGCTTCCATCATGGACGGGAGCACTTTGAAAGCCGGTGCGGTGTGCGGCGTCACTCGGATCCGCAATCCGGTGACGCTGGCGCGGGCCGTCATGGAGAAGTCGCCGCACGTCATGCTGGCGGGCGTCGGGGCGGAGGAATTCGCCTCCACCCAGGGATTTTCGTTCGTGCCGCCGAGCTATTTCCATACCCCAGAGCGTTGGCGGCAACTCGAACGCATCCGCGGCGGGGACGCCGGGCTTTCCGCACTGACCATTTCGCATATCGGCACGGTGGGCGCCGTCGCACTCGACATCCACGGTGGGCTGGCGGCGGCCACCTCCACCGGCGGTATGACCGGCAAGCGCTATCAACGCATCGGCGACTCGCCCATCATCGGGGCGGGTACTTACGCCGATAACCGCTCATGCGCGGTTTCCGCGACCGGCCATGGCGAGGTATTCATTCGAACGGTCGTGGCTCACGACATCTGCTCGCGGATGCGCTTCGGAGGACGCGATATCGGCACCGCAGTGCGCGAGGTGGTTCTCGAAGAGCTGCCGCCGTTGGGCGGGGAGGGCGGGGTCATCGCCATCGACGCGCGCGGCGAGATCGTCATCGAGTTCAATTCCCAGGGCATGTTTCGCGCCAGCCGCAGACAAGGAGAACTGGCCCAGATTGGCATCTATGCCTGATGCGCATCTATGCCTGGTGCCGATTTAAGCGCGATGCCGGTGTATCCGTGATGCCAATCTATCCGCGAACGATCTATGCGCGATGACGACGCTTCTCGAAGCGGCCCGTTCTCATGGTGTGGTATTCGGCTTCCATCACGATGACGCGGTTTCTGCCCTCTTCCTTCGCGCAGTACAGGGCCTCGTCGGCCAGCTGAATGAGACCTTCCAACGTGCGGTTGGCGGCCGGCAGCACGAATGCCGCGCCGATGCTCACGGTGAGCCGGCTGGCGACTTTCGACGCTTCGTGCGGAATATTCAATTCGGCGATGGAACGCTGGATGCGGGTGAGCACCTCGGCGATGTATTCGCGGCTGGCTTCATACAATACGATGGCAAACTCCTCGCCGCCGTATCGCGCCACGAAGTCCAAGGGGCGCCGCGCGCACTGGCTCAAGGACACTGCAACGGCGCGCAGACATTCATCGCCGGCCTGATGGCCATACCGATCGTTGTAGTCCTTGAAGCAGTCGACGTCCGCCAGCAGCACCGCAATGCGTTCTTCTTCGCGCACCGCCTGCTGCCAAACCCGCGCGATGTGCTGATCGAACATGCGCCTGTTCTGAATGCCGGTCAGGCCATCGCGCGCCACCATTTCACCCAGCAAGCACGCCTCCAAGAAGCGCAGTCGACTGGTTTTCTCGTGCACGTAGGTGACCGACGCACAAAATAAATTGGCGGCGACGATCGCCATGGCGCTGTAGCTGAATTCCCGGCCCGGCAGCACCAGCGCCGTGCCGGCGGCCAGATACACCAGCATCACGATCACGTTGGCCGCCACCGCATGATAGAAAATCAGCCCGCTCATGAAATAGATGAATATGATGCTCAACGTCAGCGATGGCGTCAGCATCGCGAGGCCGCCGAGCGTGGCCATGACCTGGATGGTCGCCAGACTCAATCCGATCAACGTCATGGTGGCGATGGTGAGCGGTGCATGAATGCGGTGACGCCGCGGCGAAAAACTCACCGCGAGGCCGATGAGCAGCATGGGAATGATGACCAGCATGCATATCCGGCTCGGAATTCTACCCAGCTCGGGTCCCAAGACAATCGCGTCCATGGCCGAGAAGGCAATCACGATGAGGACCGCCAGGCACAGGTTCACGCGCGTGTGCAGCAGCTTCTCATCGAAATTACGCCGCCTGAATTCGGTCTCTAAATCGCCATCGAAGATGAGCCACGGAAATCCGGCGCGCAGCTGACGTGCATGCGGTGAATGGGGCAGATCCTCGGTCGACAGTCCATGTGCAATGCTCATTGGGGTAACGTACCGATGCGGCGCCCGGCGCTCAATGATCTGCGGCACTCTTTGACTTAAAAGGCGCTCCGACCTTCGATTGAATTATGTCAAATACGATCAATCGGCTAGGTAGTGGGCCAGGTAGGCGTCGAAGGTCTCGCGATCGGCGGTCTCGACGGCGCGCTGAGTCTCGAGCGATTCTCGGGCCTCCGTCGCGAATTCCCCTAGGCGGCTCTCGTTGGGCGGATACAGCCCGAGGAAGTAATCCTTGTGCAGCTTCGACATGCGCAGGGCAAGCTGAAAAAAGCTCTCGCCGGTCTGGCGCATCTCGGTGAGCAGGCGAGCCGACGGCGTCCTTTCCACGTCATCGATTTTGGCGCGCTGCTGTTCGAGAGCGGACGAGTAAGGCCTGGAAGGTTCGCCGTGATCGAGCATTTCGCACAAGCCCTGCATCGAATCGAGCAGCTCGCGCGCCCATTCGATCATGGGAAAATCCCGCCCTTCCCGGCGCAACATCAGATTCGGCTCGCGGCCGCGCCTCGCAACCAGCAGATGGTTCGTATCCAGCGCCGGCTGTTCGCTGATGCCGATCGGCGCGCTCTCGCGCAGCAGGCACAGGGCGAGAAAGGCCTCCAGGAACCGCAGCTTGTTTTGATTCACGCCGACCGGGTCGAAGGCACTCACGTCCAACGCCCGAACTTCGATGTATTCCACCCCCGCCCGATGCAGCGCCTTGGTCGGCCGTTCGCCCGACTGCGCGATGCGTTTGGGACGGATGTAGCTGTAGTACTCATTCTCGATTTGCAGAATATTGGCGTTGAGCTGCCGATACACGCCGTCGACCTTAACGCCGAGCTTCTCGTAAGGCGGATAGGGCGTGCCGATGGCGCGAGTGAGGTCGCGAACGTACTCCGCCAGGCTGTTGACCGATACGCTCAAGGTCGACTGATTCTTGTTGCGATAACCGATGTCGCTCATGCGCAGCGATGTGCCATAGGGCTCATACACCGTATCGGCGCCCAGCGCCGGCAGCGTGGTCTCGCGGCCGGCGAAAAAGCTGTTCGACACCGCGGGCGAGGTCCCGAACAGATACAGCACCAGCCAGCCGTAGCGCCGGTAGTTGCGCAGCACGCCGAAATACTGCTCGGACACGAAGTCCTGGTGCGCCTGTCGGGAACGATTGACGTCGGCCAGCACTCCCCACAACTTGGGGCTGAAGGAGTAGTTGAAGTGCACGCCTGAAATCGCCTGCATGATGCGTCCATAGCGCACGCCCAACCCATGGCGATAGACCGTTTTCATGCGCCCAACATTGGACTTGCCGAATTGCGCCAGTGGAATGCTGGCATCGCCGTCGATGGCGCAGGGCATGCTGGTCGCCCAAAGCAGTTCGTCCTCCAAGTGGCGGTACACGAACTGATGGATATCGCATAGATACTGCAGCAGCTCCCAAGTTTCGCCGAATGGCGGAGTGACCAGTTCGATCAGCGCTTCGGAGAAATCCGTGGTGATGTGATCGTTGGTGAGGGGCGCTCCCAATAACTGCGGATGGCGGGTCTGCGCGATGGCCCCATCCGGCGAGACTCGCAATGACTCCTTCTCCACGCCCTTGCGACCGCCGCGCAATACCCCACGCTCGCCGGAATTGATCAGTCCGGCGAGGCGGCGCTCGAAATCCTTGTCCACGACGTTACGCAACGCTATCTTCGATTCATTGCGTTTAGGGCAGCTCGGCGACGACTTCGATCTGCACGAGAAAGCCGGGATCGACCAGCCGCTGGACTTGCACCCAGGAAGTCGTCGGCAACCGCTCCTTGTCGTAATACTCGAAGCGCAAATCGGAAGCTTTTAGCAATGAGTCCATGTCGGTCGTATAGATGGTTTCTCTGACTACTTCTTCGAAATCCGCACCATGGGCGGCAAGAGTACGGCGTATATTCGAATAAACGGCGCGCAATTGCCCGGCCATGTCGCCGGCCGATACCAAGCGCCCGTTCTCATCCGCGGCCACCGAACCGGAAATATACAGCGTTTTGTCGATGAGGACGGCCTGAGAATAACCGAAATCCTTTTCGTACGGGTTCAAGTGAAAGACCCGTTTGACGCGCATCGGCGGCGCTTCTGGCTCCCGCTCGCAGGCGATCAAGGTAAAGACCGTGAGCGAGGCGATGACGACGGCACGGGCGCCAACCAGAATGCGATGCCGCGGACCGGTAACGCGGCACGAAACTCCATCCGACCCGCGGCGTTCAAACCGGACCGTCGCCCGGCGGCTGGTTTGGGGTGCAATCATTTTGCCGCCTCCGCCCAAGCTTTCATCTTAGCCTCGAGAAGATCCATGGGCATTGCGCCATCCTTTAGAAGTTCCGCGTGATATTCGCGAACGTCGAAGCGCGCGCCCAGCCACTGCTGCGCATGAGCCCGCAGCGCGCGGAATCTAAGCGCCCCCGTCATACAAGCCAGAGCGTCGGCCGGATTGGCGGCATAGGAATCGACCATCGCCTCGGCATCCAGGTCATCGATCCCGAGATGCGCACGAAGATAGGCAAGGGCCTGGCCTCGAGTCCAGCCTTTGGCATGCAGACCCGTGTCGACCACCAAGGCGACCGCGCAGCGCATCTCTCCCGCTGCCGCCTCGGATTTCGCTGCTTCGTCCGGATAGAGCCCCAGTGCCTCGCCGAGGGAAGCGGCATACAAACCCCAACCCTCCGTGAAAGCAGGTTCTGTACCGAACCGACGAAACCTCGGCAACGCCGCGCGTTCCAGCTGAAGCGTCATCTGCAGATGATGGCCCGGCAAGGCCTGTTGCAGGAAACCGGCCACCAACACCTTGCGCGCAGCCGTCCCCTGCGTAGTCCCTTGCGTATCCACATAGAGGACGGCGGGGCCGAACGAGCCCGCGCGCCGATAGTACAGCGCATTCGCCTGGGTAGGTAACCACGCGGCCGCGCGAATATCAAAATCCGTCTGTGGAATATCGGAAAATAAACTCGGCATTGCCGCTCGCACCCGTGCTTCGAGTTCTCGATAGGCAGCAGCCGGATCAAGGGCGCCAGGTGCCGCGGCATCACGAGTCGGCGCCGGCGCAGTCGGCATTGGCGCACCGATGCGTTCGACTTCCGCCAGCCCTAAGCGGTTGACCTCATCGGGCGAGAGCACGGTGCCGACCGCTCTCTTCACCCGGTAGGCATACCACTGGTTGCCCAACGGCAGCTCCGACAATGCCATGCCAACCCGGGCACGGGGCAGATACTCTTGCCGCAAAAAATCACGCAGCGTGCGATTCGCCGGCAGCAGCCGACGCGAAACGGCGTCGGCCATGGCCTTGCTCAATTCGCCGCGCTTGGGTTCCGGGATCGTCAGCGGCAATGAACGCAGGGGTGCATAGAGGACATTCGCGGACTCATCCGCACCCAGGCGTTCGAGCAACGGGAGCATACGTTCGATCAGCGCGCGCGGCGATGTATATCCACGGCGCATCCCTTCGCGCATATTGGCGGCCGCCTGCTGCGTCCAACGCACGTAGTCATCGATGCGGCTCAGCCACTTTTCGTACTCCGCGGCGGAGGCCGGCGGATGCGCCGCCAGATCCAAAGCCTGTGCCGCAAACTGCTGTGGCATGCTGCCGAACGGATTGATGGGCATCAGTTCGCTCGGGAACGTGAAGCCCTCGATGAGCAGCTCTCGCTGTCTCACGAAGATGTCGTAGGTCAGTCTCGAAGCGGCATCCAGCTTCTCGCGCGGCACACTGCGGACCTCGGCGAGATAGCGGCGCTCGATGCCGAGAGAATCCGCGAGAACCTGCGGCGCAATGGCCGTGTCCGCCGGCAAGTGCTCATCCCAGTATCCTTCGACCAGGCGGCCGAGCTGTTCGACCGGCACCGCAGGGGTAGGTGCCGGCGGGGGCGGCGGCCGCGGCGGCGAGCCGCAGGCGGTCAGCGTCAAAAACGCGAGTCCGCACCAACCCATGGGAGAAAATCCAGGCATGAATGGATTATATGCTGCCGGGTAGGTCCATAATCCGCAGCTTACCGCTTAGGAGACAACCATGTTGGTAGGAGCAAGTCCGCGGCGCGTCGCCATCATCGGCGGCGTCCGCATTCCCTTTGCGCGCGGCAACGGCGCCTATGCGCAAGCCGGTAACCAGGAAATGTTGACGGCCGCGCTGCGCGGCCTGGTGGACCGCTTCGGATTGCACGGCCAGCGTGTCGATGATGTTGCCGCCGGCGCGGTGGTGAAGCATTCGAGCCAATGGAATTTGACCCGCGAATCGGTCCTTGGCTGCGGCCTCGCCGCAGAGACCCCAGGACTCGATTTGCAGCGCGCCTGCGGCACCAGCCTCGAGGCCGCCATTTTGCTGGGTAATAAGATCGCGCTGGGTCAGATCGACTGTGGGATCGCCGCAGGCGCCGACACGGTGAGCGATCCGCCCGTCGTCTATCCCAGAAGCTTTCAGCAGCTCTTGCTGCGCAGCTATCGCGGCAAGAGCGCCGCGGCGCGAATCCGCCCGTGGCTGGGTCTGCGCCCCAAAAATCTATGGCCGGTACTACCGGGAGTCACGGAGCCTCGCACCGGCTTGTCGATGGGCGAGAGCACGGAACTCATGGTGAAAACCTGGGGAATCACGCGCTCAGAACAAGACCAGCTTGCCCTGGAGAGCCATCAAAAAGCGGCGGCCGCCTACGCACAAGGCTTCTACCAAGACTTGGTCGTGCCGTATCTGGGTCTTTCCCAGGACAACAATATTCGCCGCGACACGACACTGGAGCAGCTCGCCAAGCTGCGGCCGGTTTTCGATACCTCGGGCGCAGGCACCTTGACCGCGGGCAACTCCACGCCGATGACCGACGGCGCCTCCGCCGTTTTGCTCGGCACGGAAGCCTGGGCCCGCGAGCGCAATCTGCCGGTGCTGGCTTTTTTGAGCTACGGCAAAGTGGCCGCGGTCGACTATCTGGAGAATAAGGAGGGCCTGCTCATGGCACCTGCCTACGCAGTGCCGCGCATGCTGAGCGATGCCAAACTTGCGCTGTCTGATTTCGACTTCTACGAAATACACGAGGCGTTTGCGGGTCAGGTGCTCTGCACGCTGAAGGCCTGGACCGATCCGGCTTATTGCCGCGACAGGCTCAAGCTCCCCGGCGCGCTCGGCGCCATCGATCGGACCAAGCTCAATGTCAAGGGAGGCAGCGTGGCGATCGGCCATCCATTCGCGGCGACCGGGGCACGCATCGTCGCCACCTTGGCGAAAATCCTCGAGGAAAACCAGGGCAGGCGCGGGCTGATCTCGGTCTGCACGGCAGGAGGCATGGGCGTCACGGCCATTCTCGAGCGCTAGCATAGAGTTCAGTGCAGGAGGCTAGCCGGCTGCTTTAGCGCCGGCAACCGAAACACGTTATCCTCGCGTCAGTGCACTTGAAAGATCCAAAATTGCTGCGCGAGCTGTGCTTCATCGATGGCGCGTGGACAGGCGCGGACAATGGCGCAGCGCTGGATGTGAAGAATCCGGCTACGGGGCGCAGGCTGGGCTCGATTCCCAACATGGGTGCCGCGGAGACACGGCGCGCGATTGCCGCGGCCGCCGCCGCTCTGCCGGCGTGGAAGGCGCGTACCGCCAAGGAACGTGCCGTCATCATGCGCCGCTGGTTCGATTTGATGGTCGAACATCAGGAAGACCTCGCCACGCTGATGACGGCCGAGCAGGGCAAGCCGCTGGCCGAGTCGAAAGTGGAAATACTGTATGCAGCCTCCTTCATCGAGTGGTTTGCGGAAGAGGCCAAGCGCATTTACGGCGATGTGATTCCGGCTCATCAAAGCGACAAGCGGATTCTGGTGCTGCGCCAGCCGGTCGGTGTCGTCGCCGCCATCACACCCTGGAATTTCCCCGCCGCGATGATTACACGCAAGGCAGGCCCGGCGCTTGCCGCCGGCTGCACTTTAGTGTGCAAACCCGCCACGCAAACACCCTTTTCGGCGCTGGCCATGGCGGAACTCGCCGAGCGCGCCGGCATCCCCGGCGGCGTGTTCAACGTGATCACGGGCAGCGCCGCGGCAATCGGTGGCGAGATGACCGGCAACCCCACGGTGCGCAAGCTCACGTTCACCGGGTCGACCGAAGTTGGCAAGAAGCTGATGGTTCAATGCGCCGGCACGGTGAAGAAGCTATCGCTGGAACTGGGCGGCAATGCGCCGTTCATCGTGTTCGACGATGCCGATCTGGACGCCGCCGTCCAGGGCGCGCTGGCGAGCAAGTATCGAAACACCGGACAGACCTGCGTCTGCGCCAATCGGCTCTTGATCCAGGCCGGTGTGTATGACGAGTTTGCGAAGCGGTTGAGATTGGCCGTCGCGCAATTGCGCGTGGGAGACGGGCTTGCGGGCGTCACCGATCAGGGTCCGCTGATCGACGCCAAGGCAGTGAGCAAAGTCGAAGAGCACATTGCGGATGCGCTGGCGAAAGGTGCCAGCATTCTGCTCGGCGGCAAGCGCCACGCCTTGGGCGGAACGTTTTTCGAACCCACCATCCTCACCGACGTCACGGCCAAGATGCTGGTGGCGCGCGAAGAGACGTTCGGACCGGTGGCGCCGCTGTTCAAATTTGAAACCGAATCGCAGGCCATCGCCATGGCCAACGACACCGAGTTCGGTCTGGCCGCATACATCTATACGCGCGATCTCGCGCGCAGCTGGAGAGTATCCGAGGCGGTAGAGTACGGCATCGTCGGATTGAACACCGGGATCATCTCCACCGAAGTCGCGCCGTTCGGCGGTGTCAAGGAATCGGGCACCGGCCGCGAGGGGTCGAAATACGGCATTTTGGACTACACCGAAATCAAGTATCTCTGCATCGGCGGAGTGAGTGGATCCTAACTCGTGCTGGGACGCTTCCTGGAGTTCTCGCTCGCCACGCCGGATATTCAGGCGTCCTTGGAGTTCTATGCAGGCTTGGGATTCTCCGGCGCGGACGTGGGGGATGCCTGGCCCCATGCCTATGCGGTGGTCACGGACGGACGGATCTGTCTCGGACTGCATCAGTCGCCCATCCCCGCCCCATCGCTTACCTTCGTGAAGCCGGATCTGCTCAAGCACTTGGACGATCTTGAACGCAGAGGGATCGAGTTCGAATTCCGACGCCTTGGCAATGATGTGTTCAACGAAGTGGGCTGGTTCGATCCTTCCGGCCAGCTGGTGCGGTTGATCGAGGCGCGGACTTTTTCGCCGAGCAAACGGCTCGCGCACGACACCTCGCGCTGCGGATATTTTTTGGAGATTGCCATGCCGGCGCCGGACCTCGAAGCGGCGAAGGCATACTGGGAAGCTTTCGGATTCGTCGGCATGGACCAGCCCGAGGATCGCTTGCCGCATATTGCATGCACGAGCGACTTCATCGATGTCGGGCTGTATCACCCGGCGGACCTGCGCCGCACGACCTTGAGATTCGAGGTGGATGATGTGGGCGGCGCGCTGGCCCATCTTGCCGACAAAGGCATCGTGCCGAACGGCGAAACGCCGCCGGGTCTGCGCTCCGTTCCCGCCGCCGCGCTGGTCGCGCCCGAGGGCACGCCGATTCTCCTGACCAGGAGCGTCTCTGAGCATTCCGCCTGAGCCGAGTGGCCGCTAGGCGCCCGTCTTAAGGTTCGCGGCTGATCGGCAACGATGCGCAACTTCAGCTGCAGGACGTCGTCGACCTGCAAGGTCGTGCACAGGCGGACAGGCTCAGTGCCAGCAGCACGATGGCAATCTTGTCGAACAACAATGGCGGCCCGCCGACTTGCTAAACTAGGCGCTACATTTTGCACCCGGAGGTACGATGCCAATCTCAGGTTCACCCGGCCGCTACAGCCCCGTGGCTCAAGGCTTTCATTGGATCATCGCCGGACTCATCGTGACCCAATTCACCCTGGCGTGGATGGCGGACGATCTGCCTTTGGGGATGCATAAGCTTGCCCTGCTCACCCGTCACAAGAGCTTCGGCATGACCGTGCTTATGCTGGCGGTGTTGCGGCTGTCGTGGCGACTGTTCAATCGCCCTCCGGAATTGCCCGCCGGCATGTCGAGGATCGAAAGAATTCTCGCCAAGGCCACCCATGTCGCATTCTACGTTTTGTTGTTCGCCATGCCGCTGACCGGCTGGTTGATGTCCTCGGCGAAGAACTACTCGGTCAGCTGGTTCGGCCGATTCACGTGGCCGAATCTCATCGGCCCGGACGAAGGGTGGTTCGTGGCGCTGAGAATCATTCACGCGTTATTGAGCTGGCTGCTGCTCAGCCTCGCGATCTTGCACATTCTCGCCGCGCTCAAGCATCATTTCTGGAACAAGGATGATGTGCTCAAACGCATGCTGCCATTCACCAAATCGGAGGAGCGAACATGAACAAAGCCATCATTGCCGCAGCCGCGGGCCTCTTGTCGGCCGTGGCGGCAGGCGCCGACAATGCGCCGAGCTACACCGCGGACACCCAGCAAAGCAAACTGGAATTTACCGGCGTGCAGGCGGGCGCGGAATTCAAAGGCGTGTTCCATAAATTCACTGCCGGCGTCGATTTCGCCCCTGAGGCGCCCGCGGCCTCGCGCATCGACGTGCAGATCGACATGAATTCCGTCGATTCGATGGACAAGGATCGCGATACGACTATTCGCGGCAAGGACATCTTCGACGTCGCGCATCTGCCGACGGCACACTATGTCACCAAGACCATCTCCAAGACCGCCGCGGGTTTCAGCGCGGTGGGCGCACTCACTTTGCACGGCGTCACCAAGGACGTGCCTATCGACTTCCAGTTCACGCAGGCTTCGGGCGGCGCCAAACTGACCGGGACCGCGAAGCTCAATCGTCTGGATTTCGGCGTGGGACAGGGTGATTGGAAGAGCACCGAGTGGGTCGGCGATGCGGTGAAAATCAGTTTTTCGCTGGTACTTAAACCTAAGACTTAGGAGCCTGGGAACTGGATTGTTTTTAGGCCGCCGAGTAACCTTGCCGGCCTCAAAGCTTCCGGAGCGAGTTATGAAAATCGGCGTCCCCAAAGAGATCAAAATTCATGAATACCGCGTGGGCCTGGTGCCCGCGGGCGTTCGCGAACTCGTCGATTCGGGACATCAAGTCCTCGTGCAAAGCGGGGCAGGTGCGGGGATAGGCTTCGAAGATTCCCACTACCAGGCGGCCGGCGCCGCGATATCCAGGAAGGTCGAGGAAATCTTCGGTACCTCCGATCTCATCGTCAAGGTCAAGGAGCCGCAACTGGCCGAATGCCAGCTGCTGCACAGCGGCCAAACGTTATTTACTTATTTGCATTTGGCGGCCGATCGGGAACAGACGCTGGCGCTGCTTGCCTCCGGGGTGACCGCGATCGCGTACGAGACCGTCACTGCCCCCGACGGGTCATTGCCCCTGCTGACTCCCATGAGCGAAGTGGCGGGACGCATGTCGGTGCAAGTCGGTGCGAATTGCCTGCAAAAGGCCAATGGCGGCTTTGGCGTGCTGTTGGGCGGGGTTCCGGGCGTTGCGCCGGCGAAGGTCCTGGTCCTGGGCGGAGGCGTTTCGGGCACCCATGCCGTGGAAATGGCGGTGGGGCTGCGCGCCGACGTGACCGTCGTCGACCGCTCGGTCAAGCGCCTGCGGGAACTCTCTACCATCTTCGGCAGCCAGCTCAAGACCGTGTACTCGACGGCGCACGCCATCGAGGAACTCGTGCGCGAGGCCGATCTGGTGATCGGCGCCGTTCTGATCGCGGGCGCGGCGGCTCCTAAACTGGTGACCCGCGCGATGGTCAAGACCATGAAACCCGGCGCCGTACTGGTCGACATTGCGATCGATCAGGGCGGTTGCTTCGAGACCAGCCGTCCCACGACTCACGCAGAGCCCACCTACGTGCTGGACGGCGTCATCCATTACGCGGTCACCAACATGCCAGGTGCCGTGCCGAGAACCTCTACTTTCGCGCTCACCAACGCGACGCTCCCCTATGTCAAAGCGCTGGCGGATCACGGTTGGCGGGCTGCGATTTCCAACGACGGCGGACTGGCGCAAGGACTCAACGTGCATGCCGGTCAGCTGACACACCAGGCCGTGGCCAGTGCCCTTGGATTGGACTATCGAGCCTATCGCGCAGCCTAGCTGCGCGCCAGAGACCCGCCGTCCGTCCCGGCGCTGTCTGAATGCTGCGTCCGGAGCTCACCGTGGCTGATTCGCCGCGCGACGTAGTCATCGTCGGCGGCGGCCACAATGGGTTGGTCTGCGCCGCGTATCTGGCGGCGGCCGGCCTCAAGGTCACCGTGCTCGAACGGCGCCCAGTCGTCGGCGGGGCCGCCGTGACCGAAGAATTTCACCCGGGATTCCGCAATTCGGTGGCGGCATACACGGTGTCGCTGCTCAATCCCAAGATTATTAGGGAGCTCGAGCTGGCGCGCCACGGCCTGCGCATCGTTGAGCGCAAGCTGGCCAACTTTCTTCCGCTGGACGCGAGCACCTACTTGAAGGTGGGCGCCGGCCACACCGAGCGAGAAGTCGCCAAATTCTCCGCCCGCGATGCGCAGCGCCTGACCGCCTACGGCGCCAGGCTCGAGGTGATCGCCGATGTATTGCGCGATCTGGTGCTTAAGACACCGCCCAACGTGACCGCAGGCGGCTGGCGAAGCGCGCTGCCCGAACTGCTGCGGAGCGCACACCTGGGAAGGCGCATCGCCCGATTGGATCTGCCGATGCGGCGCGAGCTGCTGGATTTGTTCGTCAAGTCCGCCGGCGACTATCTGGACTCCTGGTTCGAGAGCGCGCCCATCAAAGCGGCCTTCGGCTTCGACGGCGTCGTCGGCAACTTTGCCAGTCCGTACGCGGCGGGGTCCGCCTACGTGCTGCTGCATCATGTGTTCGGCGAGGTCAACGGCAAGAAGGGTGCCTGGGGGCATGCCATCGGCGGCATGGGTGCCATCACACAGGCGATGGCCAGAGCCGCGGCCGAACGTGGCGTGGACATTCGAGTCGCGAGCGCGGTGCGGGAAGTTCTGGTCGAAAAAGACCGCGCGGTCGGAGTGGTCACCGAGAAAGGCGAGGCGATTCGCGCGCGCAGCGTGGCATCGAACTTAAATCCGAAATTGCTGTACGGATCGTTGATCGATGCCGCGGTGCTGCCGCAGGATTTTCGCGAGCGTATCGGCCGTTGGCGCTGCGGGTCCGGGACCTTTCGCATGAACGTAGCGCTTGCGGAGCTGCCGGATTTCAGCGCCCTGCGGGGGCGCGCGGCCGCCGATCACCACACCGCCGGTATCATCATGGCGCCCAGCCTTACGTACATGGATCAGGCCTATCTCGATGCCAAGGCCGGGGGATGGTCAAAGCGTCCCATCGTAGAGATGCTCATCCCCTCCACCCTGGATGACACACTTGCACCGGCGGGTCAGCATGTAGCCAGCCTGTTCTGCCAGCACGTCGCGCCGGTGCTACCGAACGGTGCGTCATGGGATACGCACCGAGAAGAGGTCGCGGACGCCATGATCGATCTGGTCAATTCGCATGCACCAAATTTCAAGGCCGCCGTGCTCGGCCGACAAATCATGAGCCCGCTCGATCTGGAGCGCACCTTCGGGCTCATCGGCGGCGACATTTTTCATGGAGCCCTGAGCCTGGATCAGCTGTTCTCGGCGCGGCCGATGCTGGGGCATGGCGACTATCGGGGCCCTTTGAAGGGCCTGTACATGTGCGGGTCGGGCACGCATCCGGGCGGCGGCGTGACCGGCGCGCCCGGCCATAATGCCGCACGCGAAATCATTGCCGATTTTCGCCGCGGCCGCCTGAAGCAGGTCTGAGCGAAGGCCACTGCTCTGCCGAAACACTTTTGTAAGGCGATGCATCGATTCGCCATCCCTGGCGAGCCCGCTCGGCGCACGCGCCGAGCTCTGTTTTTCATGCTCCGCAAAATGCCTGTCCAAATCCTCCTTCGTAAGAAGGCTTCAGCTTAAGTTAGCGCCTATTGCTCGGATCCGGATAGTCGAACGGATCGGTCACTGCCGGCTGCGTGGGCAGCGTTCTGCGCGGCAGAGCTTTCTCCGCATTTGCCGCGGCCACCAGTACCGTCGCCAACACCACGGACGCCTGCCGCAGATCCTGCGGCCGCAGGTGATCGAAGGTATCGAGGTCCGTGTGATGAACCCGCGTCTCGTAGTCCAAAGGATCCTGGATGAATTGGAACGCAGGCAAGCCGAGACGGCTCATGAACACATGATCGGTCGCGCCGGTCGGTTCTGCGACCACCGTGCTCGCGCCGAGGCTTGCGAAGGGGGCCAGCCACTCGCGAAACAGAGGGACCACCGCAAAATTGCCTTCCGTGTAAATGCCCCGAATCTTGCCCGAGCCATTGTCCAGATTGAAATAGGCGTCGAGGTCGGAAAAGCCCGGCAGTGTCTGCACCGGATATAGGTCGCTCGAGAAATAAGGCGGGAGTGCGGCTTCGTCCGGATCGGTGGGCCGCGGGCGGTGAGCCAGATGGCTCTCGACGAAGGCGTTTGATCCCAGCAATCCTTCCTCTTCGCCCGCCCATAACACGAAACGAATCGTGCGCTTTGGCTTGACGCCGATGCTCGCCAGAATGCGGGCCGCCTCCATCACCACCGCGCTTCCGGCGCCGTTGTCGGCGGCGCCGTCGCCGGCCACCCAGCTGTCCAAATGCGCACCCGCCATGACATAGCCGGCACGCGGATCCGAGCCCGGAATCTCGGCAAAAATATTGTAGGCATTGTGATCGGCGTCTTCGAAGTGCACGCGGTTGTCGATTTCGAGCCGCACCTCGCCGCGCTTCGCCAACCTGGCGAGCCGCCGGTAGTCCTCCGCCGCGAGTTCGATCCCGGGAAGCTGCGGTGTTTTTCCCACACGATAGCCGTAGCCTTCCCCATGCACCAAGCGGCCTTCGGTGCGCGACATCTGCACCAAGGCGACGGCGCCTTCGCGCGCCAAGAACGCATCCAGATTGGGCCTGAAGCGATAGCGCTCGATGCGTTTTTGCCGCTGCGCCGGGTCAAACGTGGGCTGCTCGTATTTGTCGAGCTTGGCAATTTCGGCATCGGTCAGCCGTTGAAACGGCGCTTCGCCATCGTCCTTAGGAGGCGCGGGCCAGGTGACCAGCACGATCTTGCCGGCCAGTTTTCCCTTCCACTCGTCGAAATCGCTCTCTTTGGCCATGGGCGCGACAATGACGGGCGCCGACAAGACTCCGTTGGTCGCGGGAGTCCAGGCAATGGGAATCGCCCGCAGCTCCAGGGGCCGGGGCGCAATCATCCGAGCGTGCGACGACTCGATCCACCAACCTCTGCCGAAATCGAAGGCTTCGGTCCTGACGTCCTTCAGACCCCAGCCGGTGAACTTGTCCTGCGTCCACCGTTCCGCCTTGCGCATGGCCGGGGAATTGGTCATGCGGCCGCCGATTTCGTCCGCTAGATACGCCGCCGTGAGGAGAACCTCGCTGTGGTTGAAACCCGCATCGGCAATCCGATTGATGGTAATGGGCTCACCCGGAAATGTGGGAGCCTTGGGTGCCGTCACCGCAGCCGGCAAGGAGGCGCTCAGGAGAAAACAGGCAAGGAAAACACATCGCTTTGTGAACACCGCTCACCCTCTAGTATTTGTTGTGAACCTAAGACAATACTGCAATCGCCGCCGATCCCGTCAACCATCTTCCCAGCTGAACCGCCAGACGGCGATAGATGCAAATAAGACGGACCAGCCGATCAAGATTGCCGTGGGCGCCAGCGCGGATTGCAGCGGCAGACCGCGCCAGGTCATGGCATCCAGTCCGTCGACGGCCCAGCGAGTCGGCACGAACTCCGTCACATGCTGTAGCCATTCCGGAAACAAGAACGATGGCACCCAAGCGCCGCCCAGCATGACGAGCACGAGTACGGAGAATATGGCCACACCGCGCGTCGCACCAACCGAGCGGCCGAGCGCGGATATCATGAGTCCGGTGGTGGCCGCCAGCAGCGAAAAGGCGGCGGCGATCATGATGAAGCCCGGTACACTGCCGGCGATGCGCACGCCGAATGCCAGGCACGCAACCAGGTAGACGACGGTGAGGATCAGCATCGAGATCAACATCGTGGCGACTGCCCGGCTACCCACCAATACCCCGCGAGACAGGGGCGCAGCGCGCAGCCGGCGCCACAAACCTTCCTGGCGCATCAAGAGCAGCGTGATGCCGGCGTCGATGCCCATGAACAGGATGAACTGAATGCTCATGCCGGCGAATGAATGGGCGTATGAATTGTATCGAGGGCCGGTGGTGACCGCGGTATCGACGAGGTTGAAGGGTGCCGGCCGGGTGCCGCCGATGAAGTTAGGCCGAGAAATTCGCTGCATGACATGTTGCGTGAGCAAGCCGGCAACCATGGGCCTTACTATGGACTGCGACGGATCATAGAGAAGCTGGATGTCCGGCATTTTCCCTAAGCCCACCAGCGCACCGGTTGCCGCAGTTTCGAAGCCGGCCGGAAATACCATGGTGGCACGTAGCTTGCCGCTCTTCACCAGTTGCCGCGCCTGAGCTTCGGGCAGCATTTGGACATCGAGCGACTCATCTTGGGTGAGGCTCTCCACCACCGCTTGAGTGAGCGCGCTGTTATCCAAGTCGGTGATGCCGACCGGCATGCGCGAAATCGGACTGCCGCCCGAACCCGTGCCGCCGAAGAGAGAGCCGAAGAAGGCGGCGACCGCGATGGGCGTCAGCACGCTGACTACGAGCGCGCGCCGGTCGCGCACGAACAGGGCAATGTCCTTGCGCACCAACGCCCGAAATGCCGTGAATGCAGTGCTCATGCGTCGCGCAACGTGCGTCCCGTCAAGGCCAGGAAGACATCCTCGAGATTGGCGCGCCGGCTCGTCAGTTCCTGGCAGCTGAAGCCCCGCGCCGCGAGCCGTTCGAGCACGCGCGGTGCGGCGGTCCCCAGATCCGCCGCGGATACCGACAATTGAGTGCCGGCAAGATCGACCTGGATAACGCCCGGCAGGCCGGTGATCTCGGTCAGCGCGGCACGATCCGGCGGCAGGTCATATCTCAACGTCAGCTTGTTCGCGACCGGCGCGCTTGCCAACAGGCCCGAAAGCGAATCGTCAGCAAGAACCTTTCCGTGATCGATAATCACCACACGATCGCACAGCCGCTCCACTTCCTCCATGTAGTGCGTCGTGTAGATCAATGTCCGGCCTTCGCCCGCAAGTACTTCGATGGTTTCAAAAATGGCATTGCGGCTTTGCGGATCGACGCCCACCGTGGGTTCATCGAGCAGCAGAATATGCGGTTCGTGCAGTAGCGCACAGGCAATATTCAGGCGCCGGCGCATGCCGCCGCTGAACTCTTTCGGAGCATCTCCGGCCCGGTCCGACAGACTGGTCAATTCCAGCACCGCCGCAATCCGGGCCGCGAGCTTGTGGCCGGAAAGACCATACAGCCCGCCAAAGAATTCCAGATTCATACGCGCCGGAAGGTCCTCGAGAAGGGTAATTTCCTGGGTGACCAATCCGATGCACTGCTTGCCCGGGTCGGCGCCGGTTCCGAGGGGCCTTCCGTCGATCTGCACAGCACCCATGTCCGGTTTCGTGAGGCCGGACAGCATGCTGATGATGGTCGACTTGCCGGCGCCATTGGGACCCAGCAGCCCCAACACTTCGCCCGGCGTCGCGGCAAATGACACCCCGGCGACCGCGGTGATCGCGCCGAATTTCTTGTGGAGCCGGTCAGCGACCAGTTGCATCCGACGATACTGCCAGCAGATGCGCTCGGGCGCTACGCCTCCAACCCCTGCGCCTTCAAATACTCATCGTAGGTGCCCCTGAAATCGACCATCTTCCCCTCGGGGCGCAGTTCGATGATACGCGTGGCGAGGCCACCGACGAACTCACGGTCGTGCGACACGAAGATGAGCGTACCGGCATAGTGTTCGAGGCCGATTTGCAGAGACTCGATGGTTTCCATGTCCATATGGTTGGTGGGCTCGTCCATGAGGAGCACATTGGGTTTGGTCAAAATGAGCTTGCCGTAGATCATGCGGCCTTTCTCGCCGCCGGACAGCACGTGCACCGACTTTTTGGTCTCTTCGCCCGAGAACAATAGACGCCCCAAGGTGGCGCGCACGATCTGATCGTCGTCCGCCTTGCCCGTGTATTGGGACATCCAGGCGAACAAGTCGATTTTGTCCGCGAATTCCGCCTGAGGATCCTGCGGCATATAACCCGGTTGGGCATTCTCGACCCACGCGATGCGGCCGTTGGGACGCAATTCGCCCGCGAGACAGCGCATCAGGGTGGTCTTGCCGACCCCGTTTGGCCCGATGATGGCGATGCGCTCGCCGGCTTCGACGTTGAAGGTCAGGTCGTTGAGCACTTTCTCATCGGAACCCGGATAGCTGAAGCTCAAATGTTCCACCGTTACCGCGGAGCGGTACAGCTTCTTGCCTTGCTCGAACCGGATGTAGGGATTTTGCCGCGACGAGGGTCGGATCTCCTCGATCTTGATCTTTTCGAGCTGCTTCTTGCGGGACGTGGCCTGGCGCGCTTTCGAGGCGTTCGCCGAAAAGCGCCGCACGAACTCCTGCAGGTCCGATATGCGGTCCTTGGCCTTGGCGTTGGCGGCCTCCACACGGGCGCGCGCCTGAACCGAGGCCAGCATGAAATCGTCGTAGTTTCCCGGATAGATCTTGAGTTGCTGGAAATCCAAGTCGGCGATGTGCGTGCACACCTGGTTCAAGAAATGCCGATCATGGCTGATGATGACCATGGTGGCGTTATAGTTGTTGAGCGCACCCTCGAGCCAACGGATCGAATTGATGTCCAGGTTGTTGGTCGGCTCATCCAGCAGCAATACATCGGGGCTGGAGAACAACGCCTGCGCCAGCAGCACGCGCAGCTTCAACCCCGGCGGCACCTCGCGCATGGGCCCGTTGTGCCGCGATTCGTGGATGCCGGCATCGGTGAGAATGCTGGCGGCCCGAGCTTCCGCGTCGTAACCACCATACTCGGCGAACACACCCTCAAGTTCCGCCGCCTTCATGTAATCCTGGTCGGTCGCCTTGGGATCGGCATAGATGCGGTCACGTTCCTGCATTGCCGCCCACAGTTCCGTGTGGCCACGCATCACCACATCGAGAACGCGGTCATCCTCGTAGCCGAATTGATTCTGATTCAGCTTGCCGAGCCGCATGCCCATCTGCAGCATCACATCGCCGGCGCTTGCCTCGAGATCCCCGCCCAGAACCTTCATGAGCGTGGATTTGCCCGACCCGTTGGCCCCGATCAGCCCATAGCGATTGCCGTCGGAGAATTTGACCGTCACCTGCTCGAAGAGCGGCTTGGCGCCGAATTGCACGGCGACGTTGGATGTAGAAAGCATATATCCCGATCACACTGAAGAATGCGGCCGCATGGCCGTTTGCATAAAAAATCCGTCAAATGGAATGCCGTCGCTGCGTGGCGGGACGCGAGGCGTCGCAAAGCGTCCGGTCCGGCAGATACAGTTTAGCCGAGCTGGAGGTAAAAGATGGCGTTTTCGGTGTTTTGAGCGTGCCGGCGGTGCAATCGGGAGCGCGGGTCACCCTTCGAACGGTCTGGATTCACCCACTCGCCGCGGGGCGTGCGGATTGGCGAGTCAAAGCCGCGGCGAGTCCGCGGACAGCCGCCAGGGCGGAAATCGGCGCGTGCTCCCGGCGTGATAGAGACAAAGGATATTGCCGTCCGGATCCTGCAGGTATGCCTCCCGCCAAAGCCAAATTTGGTCCTTGGGCGCCTGATTGAATTCTATCCCCAAGCCGCGCAATCGTTGATAGGTGGCATCCAGGTCGTCACATTCGAAGTAAACGACGGTTTGCGAGGGAGTCACCGAGTCGACTGCATGCAACGAGAACGTCGCGCCGTCTTGGCATTCGAATCTTGCATAACGCGGCGGCGCGCTGACGATCTGGGTGAATCCCAGTCTGCGATAGAACAGTGCGGACCGCTCGACGTCGGTCGCCGGCAATGTCACTTGATTGAGATTCATCGTGTTTCCCCGTGCGTGCCTCAAGACAGCGATTATCACGCTTCCTATCGCAGAAAGCCCACCAAGTCCCGTCAGAGACCCCAAGAACGTCAGGCCGACATCAGGCTGCTGATGCAGGCGATGCCGTTCAGAGTGGCGTGCATAGCGAAGGAAGGCAGTAGTGTTCGATAGCGTATAGCTAGCGCCGAGGTCCCAAGCCCTACGAGAAATCGCTGAATGAAGAGTACCCAGCCGACATGGCCGTATATGAAACCGTTGTCGTGCAGCAAGGCGAATAGCAGGCTCAATAGGAGCGACGCCGCCCACACATTCATCTTCTGCTTGAGCCAATCGAGCAGCAGGCCCCGAAATAGGAGCTCTTCGGCAAGCGGACCCACGACGATGAACAGCGCGAATGCGGCCGGCAAATCTGAGATGGCATGCGGCAACAATGGCGAGGGCGGAATTTCACCCGGATGAGAATCAAACATTTCCAGCACTGCGGCTAGCGCAGCAGTCAAGGGAAGCAGACCTACAGCCAGAGCGGCACCGCCCAGCAGCGGCTTTAAGTTGATTGGCGCAAACTTGGTGCTCAGATTCTCCCAGCTGTGATTGGAAGCGACCCATCGATAGCTCACGATCCACGATAGATACAGCACGGCAGTGGCCGCGACCGCGGCAGGAAGCTTGATCTTGGCAATCGCAAGGATGGGCGCGCATACGATAAGGACCAAGATTGTGCTGGGGATCGGGACGCCTACCGCGAGTGCAACGTCGCGGAGGCGGATTTCAGGCCCACTGTTTGTTTCATGGGCGGAGCGCCAGCCAAAAGCGCGTTGGAAACGAAGGCGGTAGCGGCGCTGCATCAGGGCATCGAACTCATGATGGACTGTCCTGCGGGTTCACCTGACGCCGGGTTAAGATAGCTCCGACATGTCGCATTACATCGGGGATGCCCCCAGGAGTGGCGTTTGAAGACCTTTATCATTCTAGCGTTGGCGATGCTGTCCGGATGCAGCTGGTTCCATTTCAAAGGTCCGCCCGCACCACCATCCCCGGTATTCATCGTGACCGGTGCTCCGGCGGGATCGGTGATATTCATCGACGATGCGCAGACAGGGCCGGCCGCGCAGTTCAATGACAAGCCGCAGGCGGTGAGTTCGGCCGAAGGTATGCACAAGGTCGAAGTGCGCTTTGGCGATACCATCGTCTACCGCGAAAACGTCTACATCAAGGCAGGCGAGAGGCGCGTCATCACCGTCCTGTCGGGGTCAAATCGCGAATAGCCGCGGTTCCTATTTCTAACGCCGTGCCTTGCGAGACTTCGACGCTCTGCGTTTCACCGACACCTTGCGTTTCACCGACACCTTGCGTTTCACCGACACCTTGCGTTTCACCGAAGCCTTGCGCTTCACAGCGGCCTTGCGCTTCGCGGGGGTTTTGCTCTTGGCGGCCTGCGTCGACTTGCGGGCATTCCTCAAGGTCTTGGGTTTCTTCCCTGCCTGTTTCTTGGCACTCTTCTGCGGCACGGCAGGCTGCTTCGCGGCTGACGGTTTCGCAGCTGTGGCGGGGACGGCGCCACGCAACTGCTCGAGGATGGCCGGATTCTCCAGTGTCGACATATCCTGGGTGATCTCCTCGCCGCGTGCCACGGCGCGCAGCAGCCGGCGCATGATTTTGCCGGAGCGGGTTTTCGGCAGATTGTCGGTCAGTCGAATCTCGTCCGGCTTGGCGATCGGACTCAGCTGATCGGCGACCCAGGCCCGCAGTTCCTCGGTCAAAGCAATCGCGGCGGCGCCCTGTGGCCTCGGCACATTGAGTACCACATAGGCAAATGCCGACTCACCCTTGATCTCATGCGGCTTGGCGACCACGGCGGCCTCGGCAACCTTCGGATGCGCGACCAAGGCGGACTCGATTTCCATGGTGCCCAGTCGATGACCGGCAATGTTCAACACATCGTCAATGCGCCCCATGATCCAGTAATAGCCGTCCGCATCCCGCCGCGCCGAATCCCCCGCCACGTAGTAGTGATTGTTGAATTTTTCCCAGTAGGTCTTGATGTAGCGCTCGTTGTCGCCCCAGATGGTGCGCAGCATCGAGGGCCATGGCCGCTTGATGACGAGATAGCCGCCGGCGTTCGGCTTCTTGACCGGTCGCCCTTCCTCATCGACGATGTCCGCGAATATTCCGGGAAAGGGTTGGGTGCAAGAGCCGGGCTTGGTGGCCGTCACGCCGGGAACCGGCGCCATCATGGCCGCGCCGGTCTCGGTCTGCCACCAGGTATCCACGATGGGGCAGCGCTCACCGCCGATGATGCGGTGATACCACATCCACGCTTCGGGGTTGATGGGTTCGCCGACGGTACCCAGCACCCGCAGCTTGCGTAAATCGCTCTTGGCCGGCAGCGCATCGCCCAGCTTCATGAGCGCGCGAATCGCCGTGGGCGCGGTATAGAAAATACTGATGCCGTGGGCCTGGCACATTCTCCAAAACCGCCCACCGTCGGGAAACGTCGGCGCGCCTTCATATAGGAACAGAGTGGCTCCCGCCGCCAGCGGCCCGTAGACCACGTAGGTGTGCCCGGTAATCCAGCCGACATCGGCCGTGCACCAATACACATCGCTGTCCTTGAGATCGAACGCCCATTTCGTGGTCAGCTTCGCATTGAGCAGGTAGCCGGCGCTCGAGTGTTGAATGCCCTTCGGCTTGCCCGTGGAGCCGGAGGTATAAAGGAGGAACAATGGGTGCTCCGCGTCGATCCACTCGGGTTCGCAGACGACTCGCTGTCCCGCGATCGCGTCGTGCCACCACAGGTCGCGGTCCGGCCGCATGCCGCACGCGGTACCGGTGCGCCGGTAGACGATGACTTTTTCAACTGATTCGCAGCCTTCGGCCAACGCCTTGTCGACGGCTGCCTTGAGTTCGACATGTTGACCGCCGCGCCACCCGGCATCGGCAGTAATCACAAGCTTGGCACCCGCATCTTCGATCCGATCTTTGACGGCGTTGGCGGAAAAGCCGCCGAACACCACCGAATGCACGGCACCGATGCGTGCGCAGGCCAGCATGGCCACCACCGCCTCGGGAATCAACGGCATGTAGATGATGACGCGATCGCCTTGGGCGATGCCTTGGGCCTTGAGGGCATTGGCGAAGCGGCACACCTCTTGATGCAGCTGCGCGTAGGTCAGTTTGCGAATATCCCCGGGCTCACCCTCGAAAATGATGGCCACTTTGTCCGCGCGCGCCGCCAAGTGCACATCCAGGCAGTTGTGCGATACGTTCAGCCGGCCGTCGGTGAACCAGCGGTAATTCGGTGCGCGCGAGTCATCGAGAGGAATCGTGAAGGGCCGGTACCACTCGATCTCGGCTGCGGCCAGATCCGCCCAGAACCCGACATAGTCATCGGCGGCCCTGGCATGCATCCGCGTAAGTTCCGCGGCCTTGAGCGTGGCCTGCTTGGCGAACGCCGCGGACGGCGGAAACACGCGGTCCTCTTGCAGGACGGATTGAATATTCTTCTGCGCCATGGTCTTCCCCCGTCTCAAGCGGCCGCTGCGATGCGCCGCACCTGCTGCCTCAGGATATTTCCAAATCCATGGGTGTCGAAAAATGCATCGAGCCCGCTGCGATCCTGCGGCCGGGGCTTCAAATCATCCACTGTGGCGTCGATCGGCATATCGCAAACTATCCCGGTGAGGCGCCGGGCGAGATACGCGGCATCCTTGTGAGCCAGCAGTTTAGCAGCCACCGCGGCGGCACCGCGCAGCTTCAATGACGGAATCCGGTGAAGATTTGCGTACAGATCATCCAGGGAAGCGAATACCGCGAACAGTTCCGCGGCCGTCTTCTTGCCGACTCCCGGAACGCCCGGAATGTTGTCCACGCTGTCGCCCGTCAGCGCCAGGAAATCCGCGATGAGTTCGGGAATCACGCCGAAGCGCGGACCGATGTCATGATAGTGATAGCGGTTGTTGCCGCTGTAGTCCCAGAACACGTCGCCGTCGCGGATCAGCTGCGACAGATCCTTGTCGCGGGTCACCAGCACGTTGCGCAAACCCGCGGCACGCGAGCGCGAGGCCAAGGTTCCGATGATGTCGTCGGCTTCGTATTCGGCGCTCGCAAACTCAGCCACGCCCATATGGCGACAAAACTCGCGGCATAGGGTGAATTGGCGCTCCAAATCGGCGGGGGGCGCTTCGCGATTGGCCTTGTAAGCAGGATAAATACCGTTGCGGAACGAGGTCACGCTGCGCAGGCTGATGTCGAAGGCGACCCCGATGCGCTCCGGCCGTACCTGCTCGAGAAGGTCCGATAGAAAGCGCGCAAACCCGTACAAGGCATGCGTGGCGTTACCCTCTGCGTCGACCATGTCCGAAGGCATCGAATGGTATGCCCGGAAGATGAAATAGCTGGCGTCGATGTAATACACCGCGCCGGACCGCGCAACGGGGACCCCGCCGATTGCGCTCACATCGGCCAGCGTTGCATGCGCTCGTGCAGCGGACTGGAGCGGGGGAAATGCGCGACCAGATATTCCATCTGGTCCGCGAGCACGCGCCGGCCCTTCAAGAAGATGTATTCGGCGTAGGTCGGTGTGAACGGCACCGCCAGCAGCTGCATACCCGCCTGCTCGGGGGTTCGCGACGCCTTGGCATTGTTGCAGCGTCGGCACGCGGAGACCACGTTGCTCCAGGTATCCTTCCCACCGCGGCTGAACGGCGTCACATGGTCGCGCGACAGCAGGCTGTAGGCGAAGCGCGCCCCGCAGTACAGGCACAGATAGGCATCGCGGCGAAACAGCGTCTGGTTGTTGAGCGGCGGGGTATAGGCCGCGCCGCGCAAGTTGCCGGGATTGCCGGTCACGCCGAGCGTCGCAATGATGGAATTCACATCGACGATGGTCCGCTGGCCGGTTTTCGCGCAAGTCCCGCCGTAGAGCCGGTAAAGCAGCGTTCCGCAGGTATAGGCCACCTGCTCGGTGTGATACAGCCGGGCAGCCTCGCGATAGTCCACCCACTCCAGCGGCATACCGGACACGTCGGTGCGCAGTATTTGCTGAGACAACGGGTGGGCGTGCGAGACCACCGTAAGGTCGTCCCGCCAATCCAGCAATTGAAACCTGTCGTTGGTGCTCACGGCCATAACACACTTAAGATAGTCGACTCTTATGCCATAATTCAACGCTTCGCGTAACTTAAGGCTTGGGAGAGTTCTGCATGCCCGTCGTCGTCGGTGTCCTCTCGGAGGCCGCTGCCAGAGAAAGCCGTGTTGCGCTGGTTCCCGAAATAGCCGCCAAATTGAAGTCCCTCGGTGTTCGCGTACTGATGGAGCGCGGCGCCGGGGCTTCGGCTCACTTCCCGGACGCCCTGTACACCGATGTCGAATTCGGCGACGCCGCCGCGATTCTCGGCGCCGCGGATATCCTATTGAAGGTCCAGCCGCCCACTTCGGCGGAAATCGCCGCACTGAAGAGAGGCGCGGTAGTCATCGGATTCATGCAGGCCTATGCGCGCCCCGAGGGGGTCCGGGCGCTCAAGGAGCGCGGCATCACCAGCTTTGCCATGGAATTGGTACCGCGCATTTCGCGCGCCCAATCCATGGACGCGCTGTCCTCGCAGGCCTCCGTGGCCGGCTACAAGGCGGCGCTGATCGCGGCGAATACGCTGGAACGATTTCTACCCATGCTCACCACGGCCGCGGGCACCATCCGGCCTGCCGCGGTGCTGGTGATCGGCGCCGGTGTCGCCGGGCTTCAGGCCATCGCGACAGCCAAACGCTTAGGCGCGGTGGTCGAAGCCTATGATGTGCGCAGCGCCACCAAGGATCAGATCAAGTCTCTGGGCGCGAAATTCATCGAGACCGGCGTATCCGCCGAAGGCGCCGGCGGCTATGCCCGCGAACTGACTCCCGAGGAGAAGGCGAGGCAACAAGAGGTATTGGATGCGCGCATCGCCGCCAGCGACGCCGTGATCAGCACCGCCTCGGTTCCCGGACGGGCGGCGCCGCGCATCATTCTCAAGGCCGCGGTGGAACGCATGAAGGCCGGTTCCGTCATCGTCGACATCGCGGCCGAGCAAGGCGGCAACTGTGAACTGACCCAGGCCGGTGAAACCGTGCTTCACGGCAGCGTGAAAATCGTCGGGCCGCTGAACCTGCCCGCCTCCCTGCCGTACCACGCCAGCGAGATGTATTCGCGCAACTTGTTCAATTTTCTGAAGCCGGCGCTGCCGAAAGGCGAACTCGCCATCGATTGGAACGACGAAGTATTTGCCGGTGCGGTACTCACCCACGACGGGCAGATCAAGCACGAGGCGACCCGGGCCGCCATCGAGGGGGCAAGGACATGATCGACGGCGTGATTGCGCTCTACATCTTCATGCTGGCCGCGTTCACGGGATACGAGGTCATATCGCGCGTCCCGGTCATCCTGCATACGCCGCTGATGTCCGGATCCAACTTCGTCCATGGCATCGTCCTGGTCGGCGCCATGGTGGCGCTGGCCACGGCAGACACGCCATTCGTGCGCATCATCGGCTTCGTCGGCGTGGTTCTTGCCGCCGGCAATGCGGTCGGCGGCTACGTCGTCACCGAACGCATGCTGAAGATGTTCGTCTTGGGCGGCAAGAAGAAGGGATCCTAAGGCATGCCCGCTTCGACCATTCAGACCGTGACGCAGCTCTCCTACCTGATTGCAGCTGCCTTGTTCATCCTCGGCCTCAAGCGCATGAGTTCGCCCGTCACCGCCGTCAGCGGCGTGCGCTGGGCCGGCATCGGCATGGTGCTCGCGACCGCCGCCACGCTGGCCTTCATGGGCGCCTCGCCGCTCAACTTGATGCTGGTGATAGCCGCCATTGCCTTGGGCAGCATCGTGGCCTGGATCAGCGGCAAGCGGGTCGCGATGACCGACATGCCGCAGATGATTGCGCTGTACAACGGCATGGGCGGCGGCGCCGCGGCGGCGATTGCCGCCGTGGAGCTGTACAGCGGCAACGAACACAACCTGGTGCACTTGATCATGGCCGCCGTCGGCGGTTTCATCGGCGCCGTATCCTTCAGCGGCAGCCTGATCGCCTTTGCGAAGCTGCAGGGCCTGATCACCAAGTCGGTGCGCTTCGGCGGCCAGAAATTTCTCAATCTGGCGATACTGTTGATCGCCGCCGGCTTCGGCTTCATGGTGGTCAGCGGGACCGGTGCGCAATCCGGGCTTCCCCTGGTCTCGTTGTTCTTCGCCTTCGCTCTGATTCTGGGCGTCGCAATGACCCTGCCCATCGGCGGCGCCGACATGCCCGTGGTCATCTCCCTGTACAACGCGCTCACCGGACTCGCGGTGGGTTTCGAGGGCTTCGTGCTCGACAACGCCGCCATGATCATCGCCGGCACCGTGGTCGGCTCGGCGGGCACCCTGCTCACGCAGCTGATGGCGAAGGCCATGAACCGCTCGCTCGGCAATGTGCTGTTCTCGAATTTCGGCGAAAGCTCCAGCGCAAGCGGCGGCGCGGTGACCGGATCGCAGAAGGCCATCGAAGCCTCCGACGCCGGTGTCATGATGGCGTATTCGCAGAAGATCATCGTGGTGCCCGGCTACGGGCTGGCCGTGGCACAGGCCCAGCACAAGGTCTGGGAACTCACCCAACTGCTGATCGATCACGGCGTGAAAGTGCGCTTCGCCATTCACCCCGTGGCCGGCCGCATGCCGGGCCACATGAATGTGCTGCTGGCCGAGGCCGGCGTGCCCTACGATCTCATTTCGGATCTGGATGAAATCAACGCGGAATTCGAAACCGCCGATGTGGCGCTCATCATCGGCGCCAACGACGTGGTGAATCCGGACGCCCGCACCAACAAGAGCAGCCCGATCTATGGCATGCCCATCTTGAATGCGGACAAGGCGAAAAATGTCATCGTGATCAAGCGCGGCCAGGGCCAGGGGTTCTCAGGCATCGACAATGCGCTGTTCGTCCTGGATCAAACCCGCATGCTGTACGGCGATGCGCAGGCCGCGGTGAGCCAGCTGATCCAGGCGGTCAAGGCCGCCGGCTGATCTCGAGGTAATCCTTAGCGCAGGGTGGACGGCGTCCGTCATCGTTCTGTGAAAATGAAATTACTGTCCATTGTCCTATTGTGCCTGCCCGCCGCCGTGGGAGCTGCCGGCGCCGCCGACCGAAACGCGGGATCATCGGAACAGGCGCGGTGGCGGCAGCACGCCGCACATGTCCGCATCACCCGCGACAACTGGGGTATCGCGCATGTCTACGGTACCTCCGACGCGGACGCGGTATTCGGCATGATGTACGCGCAGGCCGAGGACGATTTCAACCGGATCGAACGCAACTACCTCAACGGCCTAGGCTGGCTCGCGCAGGCGGAAGGCGAAAGCGCCGTCTACAGCGATTTGCGCGAGAGGCTGTTCGTCGACGTAAGGGGGCTGCGCCGGCAATATCGCACGGCGCCCACCTGGCTCAAGACGCTGATGATTGCCTGGTCGGATGGACTGAACTACTACCTGTCGAAGCACTCCAGCGTTGCGCCGCAGGTCATCCGTCATTTCGAGCCCTGGATGGCCTTGTCCTTCACCGAGGGCAGCATCGGCGGCGATGTCGAAAGCGTCGATCTGGCCAAGCTCGAGAAGTTCTATGGAACGCCGGCACCGTCCGCGACGCAAACTCCGCCGGTACCGTCCTTGGCGCGGAATTCGCCGACGCCGCCCGCGGCGCAGAGTCCGCCGCCCGCCATCCCTTCGGAGAATCCCGGCGGCTCCAATGGATTCGCCATCGCGCCCAGCCGCAGCGCATCCGGTCATGCCATGCTCTGGATCAACCCGCACACCTCTTATTACTTCCGCTCGGAACTGCAGGTGGTGAGCGAGCAGGGTCTCAACGTATACGGCGCGGCCACCTGGGGACAGTTTTTCATTTATCAGGGATTCAATGCTCACAACGGCTGGATGCATACCTCGTACGGCGGCGATGCCATCGATGAGTACGCCGAGGATCTGGTTAAAAAGCCCGACGGGCTGTATTACAAATATGGCCATGGGCTGAAGAAGCTCAAAGTCAGCCGGATCACCATCCCTTTCAAAAAAGCCGGCGGCGTCGCAGAGCGGACGTTCACCGTGTACCACAGCCACCATGGCCCCATCGTGCGCGCCGAGAACGGCAAGTGGATCGCCGTCAAGCTGCTGGAAGATCCCGTCCCCGCGCTTTCCCAGTCGTACCTGCGCACCAAGACCCACGACTATGCGTCGTTTCGCAAGACCCAGGATATGCGCACCGACACCTCCAACAATACGGTGTACGCGGACACGGACGGCACCATCGCTTATTTTCATGGGAACTTCATCCCGAGGCGCGATACATCGTTCGATTTCAGGCATCCGGTCGACGGCAGCAATCCGGCCACCGAGTGGCAGGGCGCTCACGCCATCGAGGACACCATCACGCTGCTCAATCCCAGCAATGGATGGCTTTACAACAGTAACAACTGGCCGTTTTCGGCGGCGGGCACAGAGAGTCCTAAGCGCGAAAACTATCCGGCCTACATGTGGATCACAGGCGAGACTCCGCGCGGGCTTCACGCCGTCGAAGTGCTGCGCGACATCCAGCATGTCACTTTGGACAGTTTGATCGGTGCGGGCTATGACGGTCATCTGACGGCATTCGACGTGCTGCTGCCGCCGCTGTTCGCCGCCTACGATGCGCTCCCCTCGGCGGATTCCGGGCGCGCCGCCATGGCCGATGCGATCGCCGCCCTGCGGGGTTGGAACCGGCGCACGTCGGCCGATTCGGTGCCCACGGCCGTGGCCATTTTCTGGGGCCAGGAATTGATCGAACGCAAGGGCGCCGCGGCCCGCGATGCGGAAGTTCCGGTTTACGACCACTTGGTCGACAAGTTGACCGATGCCGAACGCATCGATGCGTTGAGCGCCGCACTGCAGAAATTGCAGCGCGATTTCGGGCGCTGGCAGACGCCTTGGGGCGAGATCAACCGCTTTCAACGCCTGACCGACGACATCGTGCAGCCCTTCGACGATGCGAAGCCCAGCTTGAGTGTGGGTTTCGCGCCCGCCCAATGGGGCGCCTTGGCGTCGTTCGATTCACCGAAGCCGCGCAAAACCAAGCGGATCTATGGTTCGGTGGGCAACAGTTTCGTCGCGGCAGTGGACTTCGGCCCAACGATTCGTGCCAAAGCCATCATGAGCGGCGGTGAGAGCGGCGATCCCTCATCCGTGCACTTTACCGATCAAGCGCTGATGTTCAGCCAGGGGCGTTTTCGCGACGTGCTCTTCTACCCCGAGGATGTGCGCGCGCATGCCGAGCGCAGCTACCGGCCGTAAGAGAGGCGCGGCGGAGGTCAGCGCGGTACGTGTCGCGGCGGCGGCGAAGCATGCGCCGGCGGCGAGGCATGCGCCGGTTGGGCGGCGTGATGGCGCTGCTCCGGAGTCATTTGCCGCCATTGCTGGCGCAATTGGTTGCGTCGTTCCGGCGGCATCTGACGGAAACGGTTGAAAGACTCGCGGAGCTGCTGCTGACGTTCCGGCGGCAAGGACTTGTACTGCTGCCAGCGCTGACGCAGCAACTGCCGCTGTTCCGGCGGCATGGCACGCCACTGCGAAAAGCGCTGTTGTGCGCTGGAGCGCTGCTGCGGGGTCATCGCAAGCCAGCGCTCACTGCCTTTCGCGAGCGCCTGCTGCCGATCCGGGGACAGGCCGTTCCATTCCCCCTGATGGCTCTGCAGCACCTGCTGTTGTTGGGGCGACAGCGAGCTCCAGGACTTTGGAGCGGGAGCGGGTGTCGCGGCGGGAGCCGAGGCGGGCGGCACGTCGGACGATGCCACGGCGCCCGGCGAGGCGGACGACCCGGTGGGCGGCGTGGGCACAGGGCTCTGCGCGAAGCCGGCAGCGGCCCCGAGAAGACATGCGCAGACGAACAATGCCCTGATCATTTCTTAACATCCTGCGGCGGCGGCGCGGGGGGAACATTCCCGCGTGGCGGCGCCCTCTTCAAGAAATCCCACCAAGCTGCATCACCCACATCATCCGAGCCTAAAAACTCGAGAAAACTTTCGTCCGGCACACCTGCCGGCGGCACACCTGCTGCCGGTGCCCCTGCCGCCGTCGCCGACGCAACCGAAGGCGATGCGGGCGGCGGCGCCGAGGGGGGCGGTGCAGCGTGGGCCGCAAATACCGCGCCCAGCAGCAAGCAGATCCTCCCCGACCCGGTGAGGACCAATCTAAGCAGCCGGCCCCGAAATTGCGGTTTTATCCGCAAAATCATAGAAATCGATATCGTCCTGGAGCATCTCCATGGCATCGGGCGAACCTTCGTCCGAAGCGGCGAGAAGGTCAAGGTCTTCAAAGCTCGACTGCGGCTCAGGCGAGCTCACCGGGTGATCTCTAAGCGGTGAGCCCACCCACAACGCCACGCCCAGAATTGCCGCGGCGGTCACACCGGCTGCCGGCGTCCACATCTTCCCGCCAAAAAAGGCCCAGGGTCGGCGCGTTGCAGCCGCTTCGAGCGCGGCGCTGCGTGCCTGCGTGAGGCGCGAGCGGATGCGCATGTCGAGCCCCTCGACACTGTCCTGAAACAGCGCGGAGCTACGCATTTCGAATGCATTCTCGTCTTGTTCGCCCATTACCAGACCTCGCCCAGCTGCGCGCGCAACGCATGCACCGCGCGCGAATAATGCGTCTTTACACTGCCTTCCGAGCAGCCCATGGCACTCGCCGTATCGGCGACGTCCATCCCTTCGAAGTTGCGCAGCATGAAAGCCTCGCGCTGCCGCGCCGGCAATGCCCGCAGGGACACTTCCAGGCGCTGCATGGCCTGCGCCTGCATCAGCCGCTCCGGGATGGTCGGCGCTAAGTCAGCCACATTTTCCAAAGGATCCTGCGCCTCGTTGTCCGGATCCTCCTTAGGACCCGGCAGCCAGCTCATCACGCGCCGGCGCACCGTTCTGCGCCGCTGTACATCACGGATACCATTCTCGAGGATCCGATAAAACAGCGGTCGCCACTCGGCGCTCGGGCGCGAGGCATAGCTGCGCGTCAGCTTGATCATGGCATCCTGCACCACATCGAGCGCATCGTCAGGGTCCCGCAGCGCAACTTGCGCCATGCGGAAGGCCCGGCGCTCGATATCCGCCAGAAACTTCTCGAGTTCTCTCGTGTACTCCAGAACCGCTCCCTCAGGTGCTGGAGCGGGATTATCCCAGACCATCCAAGCAGTATTGAGGGTATCAAAGCGGGCCATGTGTATCATCTCCGTTCCAGGTACAAACGCTGAGCCCGCACGATGGTTGACCGCGAACGGCGCAAGATCAGCGACTTACGCACATCGATTGTGACTCCCACTGCAATATTTTCGATTCAGACCTCAGCACGGCATCCATTGGGACCTGTAATCCTTTGAATTTAAAGAAATCATTGGGATTTCTGCTATTTTTTAACCAATTTGACACGGACCCGAAACAGAACGGGCACTTAGGGTAAATGACCCCTGCTTCTCAACAGAGTTATCCACAAATTTTGTGGACAAATGAATCGCGAATTCTGCAGGTCGCGCTCGACACTCCGCTACGCCGCGTATTCGACTACTTGCCGCCGACTCGCACGAGGGATGTGCCTGCACTGGGTATCAGGGTGTTGGTCCCCTTCGGCCGTCAACGCCTTATCGGCATTCTGGTTGGCATCGCCGCCGAATCCGCGCTGCCGGCGGGTAAGCTCAAGAGCGCTCTGGAGTTTTTGGATGACCGGCCGGTTTATGACCCGGTCACCTTCGACCTGCTGCGCTGGGCGGCCGAGTACTATCATCATCCCATCGGCGAGGTGTACGCCGCCGCGTTGCCGGTCAGCTTACGGACCGGTCAAACCGCCTTTTCCAAAATCGAACACTGGCGAGTCACGGAGGCCGGGCGCGAGCAGCTGGCGAGGCCGGAGGCACGGCGCGCGCCGCAGCAGCAAGCCCTACTGGCCTGGTTGACGGAGCGCCAGAGCGCCACGGCCAAAGAGATCCGCGAAACATTCAAGCCCGCCGTGCTGAAGACGCTCGCGGAGCGCGGTTGGATCGCCGGACAGGTGTCCGAAAGCCCCGGGGAGCTCGCCTCGTTGGCGGTCCTTCCCGGCGGGCTGGCGCTCACCCCCGCCCAAGCCCAGATCGTGGAATCCATACTCGCCACGCGGTCACGCTTCGGCGTGCACCTGTTATTCGGGGTGACCGGCAGCGGCAAGACCGAGGTGTATCTGCGCATCATCGCCGCCGCCATCGAGCAGCAGGCCCAAGCCTTGGTGCTGGTCCCAGAAATCGCCTTGACGCCGCAGCTGGTCGATCGCTTCCGTCGCCGCTTCAGCGCGGGCGTGGCCGTGGTGCATTCCGGTCTGACGGACCGCGAACGGCGCGACGCCTGGCGTGCGGCCCACAGTGGGCAGGCACGCATCGTCATCGGCACCCGCTCGGCGGTATTCACCTCGCTGCCGAAGCTCGCACTCATCGTGGTCGACGAGGAACACGATGCCTCGTACAAGCAGCAGGAAGGCTTCCGCTATTCGGCGCGGGACCTTGCCGTCATGCGCGCCCGCGGCGCCGGCGTGCCGGTGGTGCTCGGCTCCGCCACTCCGTCTTTGGAAAGTCTGGACAATGCGGCGAGCGGACGCTATGCGATGCATCTGCTGCCGCAGCGCCCCGGCGCCGCGCAGCCGCCGCGAATGTCGTTGGTGGATCTGCGCCGGCATCCCAGCGAGCAGGGATTCTCAACACCGGCGATACAGGCCATCGACCAGCACCTCAAGGCCGGCGGCCAGGTCATCGTGTTCCTGAATCGGCGCGGCTACGCCCCGAGTTTGTTCTGCAATGCCTGCGGCTGGGTCGCACCCTGCGCACATTGCGATGCACGCATGACCTTGCACCGACGGGCGTTGAAATTGCGTTGCCATCATTGCGGAGCGCAGGCACCCATTCCCGCGATTTGCCAAAGCTGCGGCCAGGCGTTGCTGGCCGTGGGCCAGGGCACGGAACGGGTCGAAGAAACCCTGGCGCGCCTTTTCCCGGACACGCCCCTGGCCCGCCTGGATCGAGACACCGCCTCGGCGCGCGGCTCCATCCAGAGCGTGCTCGACCGGGTGCACAGCGGTGATGCGCGGATCTTGGTCGGCACGCAAATGCTCACCAAAGGACATCACTTTCCGGAAGTCACCCTGGTGGTGATCCTGGATGCCGATCAGGGACTGTTCGCCAGCGATTTTCGCGCCACCGAGCGCCTCGCCCAGACCATCACCCAGGTCGCAGGAAGGGCCGGGCGCGAGGCACGGCCGGGCGAAGTGATGATTCAAACCCAGTTTCCCGAGCATCCGCTGCTGCAGCGGCTGATCGCGGAAGGCTACGAAAGCTTTGCGGCCAGTGCGCTCGAAGAACGGCGTGCAGCGGAATGGCCGCCCTATTCACGCCTGGCGCTGCTGCGTGCCGAGGCCAAGGACAGCTTAGGGTTGGACACGTTCCTGCGCACGGCGGCGGCGGCGGCGCATGGGCTCGATGAGCCGTCGATCAAGGTCTTAGGGCCGGCGGCGGCCTTGATCGCCAGGCGCGCCGACCACTTTCGGGCGCATTTGTTGGTCGAGACGGCCGCGCGATCCTCGCTGCAGCGCTTCCTCGGCCGCTGGTTGCCCCTGGTGGACGCTCTTGCGGGGCCTCCGGGTTTGCGCTGGTCGATCGACGTGGATCCCCTGGAAGTCGATTGAGCGCTTTGCGGTAAACTGCGCAGCCTTTGTCACCTACGGATTTCCTTTGAAGACCCTGATCGAAACATTGCTGGAGCGGGCGTTGGCCGCGCTACCGGAGGACCTGGTCCCCGCCGCGGCGCGTGCGGTCGGAATCGAGGTTGAAAATACCCGCGACGCACTGCATGGAGATTTTGCCAGCAATCTCGCCATGCGCTTAGGCCGGGCCACCCGGCAGAATCCGCGCAAAGTCGCACAGGCGCTGGTGGCCGCCCTGCCTGCGGACGAGGCCGTCGACAAGGTCGAGATCGCCGGCGCAGGGTTTATTAATTTTTTCCTGAAGGCCGACGCCTATCATCGCGAAATCGGCAAGGTACTCCACGACGCCGATTCCTACGGCCGCTCGAACATGGGTTCAGGACGCCGCGTGCAGGTGGAGTTCGTTTCGGCAAACCCCACCGGTCCTCTGCATGTTGCCCACGGCCGGCATGCGGCGTTCGGCGCCTCGCTCTGCAATCTGCTCGACGCCGCCGGCTACGCCGTGCAACGCGAGTACTACATCAACGACGCCGGCCGCCAGACCGACATTCTGGCGGTCAGTGTTTGGCTGCGTTATCTGCAACGCTGCGGCGAACAATTCACGTTTCCCTCCAATGCCTACGTCGGAGAGTACCTGGTAGCCGTCGGTGAGCAGCTGTTTGCCGCCGAAGGGTCCGCGTTGAAGCATTCCGCCGCGGAGGTCTTCAAGGATCTGCCGCCGGACGAGCCGCAGGGAGGCGACAAGGACGTACACATCGATGCGCTTCTGACGCGCACGCGCGCGTTGATCGGAGAGCAGGCCTTCGACCGCGTCCTCAAAACTGCGCTCGACGGCATCGTCAGCGACATCCGCGAGGATCTCGCCGAATTCGGCGTAACCTTCGATCGCTGGTTCTCGGAACGCTCCTTGAGCGACAGCGGCGCCATCGACCGCTCGATCGAGGCGCTCCGCGCATCGGGACACCTGCATGTGAAGGACGGCGCACTGTGGTTCAAGAGCACGGATTTCGGCGATGAGAAAGACCGCGTCATCGTGCGCGAGAACGGCGTGAAGACCTATTTCGCCTCGGATATCGCCTATGTCTTGAACAAGCTCGAACGCGGTTTCGAGCACCTGATCTACGTCTGGGGTGCCGACCATCACGGCTACATCGCGCGCCTGCGCGCCGCATTGATCGCGCTCGGCGGGCCGCCCGACCGCTTCGAAGTGCTTCTCACGCAAATCGTATCTCTGTTTCGCGGCGGCGAAAAAGCCAAGATGTCGAAGCGCTCGGGCGACTATGTCACTTTACGGGACCTGCGCAAGGAGGTGGGCAACGATGCGGCCCGGCTGTTCTACGTCATGCGCAGCAACGACCAGCATTTGGATTTCGACATGGAACTGGCAAAGTCCAAGTCCAATGAAAACCCGGTGTACTACATCCAGTACGCTCACGCGCGAGTCGCGAGCGTGCTACGCCAATTAAAAGAGCGGGGGCTCGAGCTGGACATCGCACATGGCGTGGCGTCGATGCACCGGCTCAACGAGCCGCAGGAGCAGCAGCTGATCAAGCGTATCTGTGCCTACCCTGAACTCGTCAGGCAGTGTGCCGCGCAGCGCGCTCCGCATTCTCTGGTGCACTACCTGCGGGATTTGGCCAATGACTTCCATACCTATTACAGTGCACATCAATTCATTGTCGACGATGCCGGAACTCGGGATGCACGGCTGGGTCTGGCCTTGGCGACGCAGACCGTGATTCGAAACGGCTTGAAGCTACTGGGCGTTTCCGCGCCCGACACCATGTAATGCCGCGCGACTACAAGACCAAACGCAGCAAGCCCGGCGGCTTTTCCGGCTGGGCGGGTCTTGGCTGCGGTTTGGCGCTGGGGCTCGCGGTGGCCGGCGTCGTGTACTTGAAGGACCATCGGCTTGATGCGCCGGCTGCCGCCGCCGAGAAGGCGGTCAAGAAGAAAAATCACGGCAATGAGCCACCCGAGGCCGGCTACCCGCCGGCCGACGAATCGAAGTCCTACGCCTTCTACGAAATGCTGCCGAAATTCGAGGTAGTGGTGCCGGAGAAGGACAAGGACGTGAAGCCCGACATCAAATCCATTCCCGAGACGCGCCGCGGCACCTATGTGCTGCAGGCCGGCTCCTACAAGAATTTCGCGGATGCCGACCGCGTGCGTGCCAAGCTGGCGCTTCAGGGCATCGAGTCCAATGTGCAAAAAGTCACCGTGGACAACGACACCTGGCATCGCATTCGCATCGGCCCCATTGCCAAGCTGGACGAGTTGAACCGCCTGCGGCAAGTGCTGCGCAAGGCCGACGTCGATGTCTTGGTGATCCGGGTCGGCGACTAGTTATCGGCTAATCCTCGCCTAATTGGCGAAAATCGACGCCCAATGCCCGCAACTTGCGGTACAAATGCGTTCGCTCCATGCCCACCCGCTTGGCCAATTGTCCCACTTTGCCATTGCAGAGCAGCAACTGTTGCTGCAGGTAGGCGCGCTCGAATTGTTCGCGTGCCTCGCGCAGCGGCAGCGCCAGCAGGTCCTGCTTCACCAGCGGCTCATCGACCGCCATTTTCACCGCAAGCTCGTGCTCGATCTCCTCGAGCCGAATTTCCTCCCCGGAACCCAAGATCAGCACGCGCTGAACCAGGTTTTTCAGCTCGCCGACGTTCCCCGGCCAGGGATAATTACGCAGTCGGTTCTGCGCGGCCACGCTGAAACGCCGCAGCGGCAGGTGCTGCTCATCGACCAGGCGATCGACGTAGTAGCGCAGCAGATCGGGCACATCTTCGGCATAGTCGCGCAGCGGCGGCACGCGCAGCGTGATCACATTGAGATGCGCCAGCAGGTCGCGCCTGAAGGGTTCGGGCGATGAGCGTAGTTCGAACCCTTCGGTGGCGGAGCTGATCCAACGCACGTTGAGCGCCAGGCGCTGCCGGCCGCCGACACGCGTGTAGCCGTTTTGTTCGATCGCGCCCACGAGGGCCCGCTGCGCATTGGCATTCAAATCCTCCAATCCGCTGACGTACAGCGAACCGCCGTTTGCCTGGTCGAATGCGCCGGGCTCCACTCGACCGTCGCGCTCGCTGCCGAACAGCGCTGCCGCGGGATCCTGCCCCAGGCTCGCCGCCACCACGGTGAAGAACGGTTTGGCCGCCCGCGCACTCAATGAATGCAGGTAGCGTGCATAGGCTTCGCGCCCGGAGCCCAATTCGCCCATCAACAGAACGGGAGATGCACTGGAGGCCGCCTGCTGCACTTGTTCGCGCAGTGTTTGCGTGATCTTGGCCTTGCCGATGGGCACGGCCAGCGCCGAGCCCTGGGTACGCGCCGACAGCCGTTTGCGCCTGCCGGCATCGAGAGCACGCTCCACGGTGCGCAGCAGCTTGGTGAGAGACAGCGGCTTTTCGACGAAATCGAAGGCGCCGAGACGTGTGGCCTCGACGGCGGTTTCGACGGTGCCGTGCCCGGACATCATCACCACGGGACAGTCGTAGCCGTCGGTGACCGACCACTCGCGCAGCAGGGTGATGCCGTCGGTGTCGGGCATCCAAATGTCCAGCAGCACCAGATCCGGGACCTGCGTGGCACGCGAAGATCTCGCCTGGCTGGCGTCGGCGGCGATTTCCACGTCGTAGCCTTCTTCGGAGAGAATCTCTTTGAGCAGCCCGCGGATGTCCGCCTCGTCGTCCACCACCAATATTCTTGAAGCGGTCATACCCGTTCTCTCCTCTGTTCGCCCTTGCGCGGGTTAACGAAGCTCGTGGAGCGCGCGCTGTCGCCGAGCGGCAGTAGAATTCGCACGCGGGCGCCTCCGGAGCGCTGATTATCCGCCTCGATGCGGCCCCCGTGCTCTTCCACGATTTTCTTCACGATCGCCAATCCTAAGCCCGTACCCTTCGGTTTGCTGGTGACATAGGGATCGAAGACGGTTCCGATCAGGTCGCGCTGAAAACCCGGCCCGTTGTCGGTGACCACGATCGCGACCGACGTTCCCTGCTTTGCGCCGTCGTCGGCAACCTGCGTTTCAATCTCGATGCGCGCGCCGACATTGCCCTCGAGGGCCTCCAGCGAATTGGTCACCAGGTTGTTGAGAATTTGGCGAATGCGCGTGCGATCGGCCGAAATCAGCGGCAGGCTCGGATTGAGCAGCAGTTTCATTTCCGCTCCGCTGTCCTGGGCGCGGTATAGGTCCACGACCTCGATGATCAGCTGGTTCAGATCAAAGCGAGAAAAATGCATATCGGGTGCGCGCGCGTACTCGCTGAACGCATTGACCATCTGCTTCATGGCGTCCACCTGTGCCACGATGGTGTGGGTCGCGCGCTCGAGGATCTGAGCGTCTTGCTCGTTCATGCTGCCCAAGAACTTACGCCTCATCCGCTCCGCCGACAGCTGGATGGGTGTCAGCGGATTCTTGATCTCATGCGCCAAACGGCGCGCCACCTCGCCCCAGGCGGCATCGCGCTGTGCCTGCAGCAGCGTGGTGATGTCGTCGAAGACCAGCACCACGCCGGCCGCGCCGCCTGCCTCATTGGGCAGTGCCGTGCAGGCGCACATCAGCACGTGCTTGCCGGTCTCGGACAAAAGCTCGATCTGCTCGCGCCAATCCAGCTGCTCCGGCTGCAGGCGCTGCTTGATGGCGCTCAAGAATTGGGTGAACAGGGTGTCATCGCTGATCGAATCGTCGAAAGGCCTGCCGATGGCCGCTTCGAGATCGACGCCGAGGATGGCACTGGCCGCCTGATTGGCGGTGCGCACGGTGAGATCCGGCTCCAGCGAGACGACCCCAGTCGACAACCTTGCGAGAATCACCGCGAGGCCCGCGCGCTCGGCTTCCACCGCTTGCTGGCTGCGCCGCGTCTCCTCGCGCGCCCTTCCCAAGCGCTTGGTCATGTCATTGAACGAGGTGACCAGGAACCCCAGCTCGTCGCGCCCGGGCAGCGGCAGGCGCGTGTCGTAGTTGCCCTTGGCCACGGCGCGGGTGCCGGCGATCAAGTCCTGTACCGGCTGCACCAAGCGCTGCGCGGCGAAGAACGCGCCGTACACCGCGGCAATCAAGGACATCAGCACGACGAAACTCAAGATCAAGACGAAGGTCGTCTTCAGGGGCTGGCGGATTTGCACCAAATGAGCGTATGAAGACAGCGAACGCTGCACCGTATCGGCAAGCTGGCTCAGCTGCAACGGTACCGGGTACAGTGCGATCAACACCTGCTGCCCCGTGCTGCTGTCTTCGATCGGCGCCGCGGCGCGGATCAAGTAGCCGCCCACTGCATCGGTGTCGAGACTCACGTAGGAACGGCCGCGCCGCAGTTGCAGCATCATTTCATCCGTTGCCGGCACCGGCAGCGCGTCCATCGGACGATCGGAGCTGGTGGCGATGATTCGTGCCTGCGGGCCGACGACGGTGAATTCGATCGCCGTGCTGTCCTGGCGCTGGCGTACCACGGATCCCGCCAGCTCGTAGTTGGACAGCCCCGACAGCGAATGCGCCACGACTTCCGTGTGCTGCAGGAATTCGCGCACCCGCACATCGAGGGCGGCGCGTGCCAGCTCGCGCGTATCGGTCAACCCCTGGCTCACTTCGTTCTCGAACCAGCTGTCGATGCCGCGGCTCAAGAACTGCAGCGAGAAATAGTAGACCACGAGAATCGGCGCCACGGCCAGCGCGCTGAAAATGGCCACCGTGCGGCCCTTGAGGCGCGAACCGGGGATATGCCGGCGGTAATCGCGCACCAAGCGCGCCAACTTGCCGGCGAGCAGCACGAGCAGCGTGAGCATGCCGAAGACGTTGATCAGCAGTATCCACGGCAGCCACTTGTCGAACTTGTCCGAATTTTGCGCCGCCGAGGCGAGCATGAACAGCGCCGCCAGCCACAGCGCGACGCCGATGCAGCCTAGGACCGTCGAGCCGTATTTGCGAATCATGGCTGGAAAGTCCAGGCGTACCAGTCGCTCTCACGATGCCAATCGCTGACCCAGAACATCAGCACTCGCATGGTGAAGGGCACGGTACCGAAATCGGTTTTGGCGCGCACATTGGCCTCATAGCGGCGGTCGCGGGCTATCAGCGCCTTATCCAGCGCCGGCAGGCTGTGCACTTCCGAGAGGTGCTCGAGCGCCTCATCGATCGTGCCCAAGGACTCTTGCTGGCCGCTGTTGTCATTGCGCAGGATGTAGCGCGCGCTGACGGCGTTGTATTGCAGATGATAGCGCTGCGTGAGTTCGGCCACGGTCGAATTGGGCAGCAACTGCCGCACGCGCTTGATGACCAAATCCAGCTGGAGGGATAACGCCACCCCTTGCGCCAGGCCGCGCCGCACGGCGTCGCTGATCGGCAGATCCAGGCGTGCGTTCAAATGATAGACGCCATCCTTGAGCTCGAGGTCCGCCGAACGAATCTCGAAACGCCCTTCCAAACCCTCGGCATGCAGCGGCTGCGCCAGCATCGCCGCCGCCAGCCATGTGCATACCCAACCCATGCGGCGCGCAAAGAATCCATCTGTGCGGCGAACGAGGCCCTGCTGATTTAGGCGCGCTGCGATCATTGTTTGGTCAAAGCAGCATAATAGAAGCCGTCGGCACCCGCCTCCCCGGGAAGTATCTGGCGGCCGAACTCGTCGGCTTCGCCTAAGCCCGGCCAGCCCTCCCACGCCTCCGGCGGCACGATGCCGGCGCCGGGCGTGGCGTCGAGGAATGCCGCGATCACATCGCGATTCTCGCTGCGCGTCACGGTGCAGGTGACGTAGACCAGCCGCCCCCCGGAGGCCAGGAGACCCCAGGCGGCGTCCAGCAACCGCCTCTGCAGCGCGGGCAATTTATCTATATCGGACGGGGACTTACGCAGCCTGATGTCGGGATGACGGCGGATGACCCCGAGACCTGAACAGGGCGCATCCAGCAGTATTCGATCGAAGGGCGCGCCGTCCCACCACGTCGCCGGGAGTGCCGCATCGGCCGCCAGAACCTGGGCCGTCAAGTTCCCGCGGCGCAAGTTTTCCCGAACCCGGCTCAAGCGGTGCGGATCGACGTCCACGGCCGTCAGATGCTGCAAATTCGGCTGTCTTTCCGCGATCAGGGCCGTCTTGCCGCCCGGCGCGGCGCAGGCATCGAGCACCCGTTGACCGGCCGCCAGCGCCAAGGGGAAGGCTACGCATTGCGCGCCCAGATCCTGAACCGAGACCAGGCCTTGCGCGAAGCCCGGCAGTTCCTGCACGTCGCAGGGCGAAGTAAGCACAATGGCATAGGGCACGCGATCTTCCGCGCGCGCGCCGATCCCCGCCTTCTCAAGCTGCGCCAGATATTGCGCAGTGCTGGTCAGACCGCTGTTGACGCGTAACCACATCGGCGCGTGACTGTCGCTGGCCGCCAGTAGCTGGGTCCAACGCACCGGCCAATCGGCACGAAACCGGTCCGCCAACCAGATCGGCGCAGCATGGCGCGTGGCCGGGCGACTGGCAATTTCGGCATCCACGCGCTCGCGCTCGCGCAAATAGCGGCGCAGGACCGCATTGATCAGACCCGCTGCCCGCGACGCATCGGTGGCCTTCGCGGTCTGTACGGCCGCGTCGACCACGGCGTATTCCGGCGTACGTTTATCCTCGATCTCATAGAGCGCCACGGACAGAAGCGCTCGAACCAGAAAATCCAACGAGCGCACCGGCATCGAGAGCAGCTTGCCTAAGATCGCCTCATGGCGGTAGTAGCCGCGCACGGCGCCATAGCTCAAGGAACGCACCGACGGATGGAGCTTCGTATCGGCCGCGACCAGGGCGTCGGTCAGCGCGGCATCCAGAGTCACGGCCTCGCGCAATACCCGCGCCACGGCGTGTGCGGACAGCGAACGTGCGCTGGCGGCGGCGCTTCTCATACGGCGGCGAACCGCGCGCCGTTCAGATGCTGCCCCTGCAGGAATTGCGCCGCGGGCAGGGGCTTGCGGCCGGCCAGCTGCAGCTTCAGGACTCGCAGAATTCCGGCGCCGCAGACCACATCGATGCCCTCGTGAGTCGCGCTGAGCACAGTACCCGGCGGCGTGGCTCCGATGCCGGGCGCGGCAATGGGCTCTGCTTCCCAAATTCGCAGCTGCTGCCCGTTGAACTGGGTCTGCGCCACCGGCCAGGGATTGAACGCGCGGACCTGGCGGTGGATATGCTCTGCACTCTCCTGCCAGGAAATGGACGCCTCCGATTTATTAATCTTGGTGGCGTAGGTGACGCCTTCTTCCGGCTGGGCCACCTCGCGGATCGGCCCGCGGCTCATGGTCTGCAGCGACTCATCGATGAGCTGCGCGCCCATCTCCGCGAGGCGATCGTGCAGCGTTTTGGCCGTGTCGGTCGGATGGATATCCATGCGGCGCGACATCAGCATCGGGCCCGTATCCAGTCCCGCCTCCATACGCATGATGGTCACCCCGGTCGCCGAATCTCCGGCGAGCAACGCACGCTGAATGGGTGCCGCTCCGCGCCAACGCGGCAGCAGCGATGCGTGGATATTGATGCAGCCCAAGCGCGGGGCCGCGAGCGCGGCCATGGGCAGGATCAACCCGTAAGCGACCACTACCAGCGCATCCAGCTCGGCCGCCCGCAGCATCTCGATGGCCTGAGGCGACTTGAAGCTCGCCGGTTGGTGCACCGGGAGCGCAAGCTCGAGCGCACGGCGCTTCACCGGGCTCATGTGCAGGGCTTGTCCACGGCCCGCGGGGCGGTCCGGCTGGGTGAATACGGCGCAAATACGCTGTCGAGCGGCCAGCCGATCGAGCGCAGGCACCGCGAAATCAGGCGTGCCGGCGAAGCCCAGCTTCAGGGAGGCGACAGCGATACTCAAAGAGCCGGCGCGTGAGCGCGCGAGTCGCTGCCGGCGGATCTTTGCCTACGCTCCTTTTCCAAGCGGCGCCGTATGAATGCGCGTTTTAGCTCCGAGAGATAGTCGACGAATAGTTTGCCCTCGAGATGATCCATCTCATGCTGGATACAGACTCCGAGCAGCCCCTGCGCATCCATCTCGAAAGCCTGCCCGTCACGCCCGAGTGCTCGCACGCGAATGCGCGCCGCGCGCGTCAGCTTATCGTAGATACCCGGCAGCGATAGGCATCCTTCCTCGCCCGGACCTTCGCCTTCTTTGCTCAGGATTTCGGGATTGATGAGCACCAGCGGCCGGTCGCGAGTGTCGCTGACATCGAGAACGATCACTCGGCGATGAACGTCGACTTGCGTCGCCGCCAAACCCACGCCATTGGCGGCGTACATGGTTTCCAGCAGGTCATCGATGAATTGCCGCAACGCAGCATCAAACACGGTGACTTCGACCGCCTTCTTTCGGAGCCTAGGATCGGGATACTCGAGAATGACCAGCTTTGTCATGGGAGTTATGAGAGCAATATCGTGTTTTTGGCTGAAGAATGTTGCTAAAGTTCCGCCGCTGCTTAACTTAATGCCAAGCCCTCGTTGCGCGTAAGGCGTTGGGCAAGCGGCAAAAACGGGCGATGTGTCCCAGTCTTGAGCGGCAGGACGGAAGTATACCAGTCAGTCTGCGACCATAAGCTGACTCACGGGAGCGAAACGAATGCAAGGTCATCAAATACTAGGCCTATTACTAGCGGTTACGGTGGTCGCGGGATGTCACACGCAGCCATCTATACCTAAGGCCCCGCCCGCGGCGCTGGCATCCGACGAACCCACGGCGGAAGGCACGGCAGTGGGCGATGAGAAAACGGCGATGGAAGCAGCCGTGGAAGGCCAAAACGCCCGCACTGAATCCGCCGAAGTGCCGCGCAAGGGCATTCCGTTGGCCGACAACGTCCCCGATAGCTATGTCGTGAAACGCGGCGATACCCTCTGGGCCATCGCCAAAGTCTTCTTGCGCGATCCTTGGTATTGGCCTGAGATCTGGCAGGTCAATCCGCAGATTCAGAATCCTCATCGGATTTACCCCGGCGATACCCTGCGCCTGGTCTTCATCGACGGCAAACCGCAGATTTTATTGCAGCGCGGCGATGCCGCGCGCGTCCAGCCGCGCGTGCGCAGCGAGCCGCTGGAGGCGGCGATCACCAGTATTCCCTATGCGACCGTGGCAGCCTTCATGTCCAAGCCCACTGTCTTGGATCGGGAGCAGATCAAACATGCCCCGTACCTGCTGGCGACACGCGACCTGCATGTGGTGATGTCCGAAGGCGACACACTGTATGCGCGCGGCTTCGGCGACCCGGCCGAACTCGGCAGCCGCTACAACATCGTACGGGTGGGCGATCCGCTGATCGACCCGGACGACAATCGAGTCCTCGGCTATGACGGCATTTTCACCGGCTCGGGCCACGTTACCCGCCAGGGTGATCCGACGACATTGATCATGACCGAATCCAGTCGCGAATCGCGCGCCGGCGACAAGCTGATTCCCGGCGGCGTCGAAGTACCGCTGGACTTCATCCCCAGCGCCCCGCGGACAAAGACCGACGGCCGCATCATTTCGGTGAGCGACGGAGTAACCGTCATCGGCCAATACGAGGTCGTGGTGGTGAACCGCGGCGCGCGCGACGGACTGGCGCCTGGCAACGTGCTCGGCGTGTTCGACACAGGCCCGGTCATCTACGATACCGCCAAAAAGAGTTTCTTCAATCTCAATACCTTGGGTACCAAGCAGGTGGCTCTTCCCTCCGAGCGCACCGGCACTTTCATGGTGTTCAAGACCTTCGACAACATCAGCTACGGCCTGGTCATGGAGGCCACGAACCTGATTCACGTCGGGGATAAGGTGCAGAACCCGTAAGTTTAGGACGCCTTGCGCATCGGCGAATCTCTACATTCAGGCCACCCGGCCGCGCAGCCTCGTTCCAGCGCCTGATGGATACTTCGGCTCCATGCAACGAGCCGATGAGCTTTTGGCCTGGATGGTCCTGTCGCGGGCGCCGGCGCTCGACACACCCGGCTTGCGTTGTGCCTTCGATCGGCTGGGCGGCGCTTCTGGCTTGATCAACTCCTCGGACGCCGCGCGCCGTGCCGCGGGAGTGCCTGCGGCCGCGTGTGAATTTCTCGCCACCGCTGCGCCGCATGTCCTCGAGCGGGCATGGATCGAGGATCCGACGCATCACGTGGTGCCCTTTACCGACGCGCGCTACCCCTGCGCGTTGCGCGCGCTTAGGCCGTATCCTCTGGTCCTGTATGTCGACGGCAGTACCGATTCTTTGAACGATCCGCAGATCTCCATCGTCGGCAGTCGCAATCCGAGCGCGGCAGGCCGCAATATCGCATTCGACTTCGCCGAGTCGCTCGCCACCTGCGGCCTCGCCATTACCAGCGGACTGGCCGAGGGTATCGACAGTGCCGCTCATCGCGGGGCGCTCGCCGCGCAGGGCATCACCCTGGCTGTCTTGGGGTCCGGCGCCGATGTCATCTACCCCAAGCACAACCTAACCTTAAGCGAGGAGATTCGCCGCCAAGGTGCCTTGATCAGCGAATTCCCCCTAGGAGAGCCGCCTCGACGCGAGAATTTTCCGCGGCGAAATCGCCTAATCGCCGCTTTGAGCCTGGGCACCTTGGTCGTCGAGGCCGCGAGCCGCAGCGGTTCCTTGATCACCGCGCGGCTCGCCGGTGACCATAATCGGGAAGTTTTCGCCGTCCCCGGCTCCATCCAGAACCCCTTGAGCCGCGGCTGCCACGAACTCATCCGCCAGGGCGCAAAATTGACCGAAACTACCGCTGACATCTTGAGCGAGCTGGACTTTTCGGCCTTTCTGGGCAGGGTAGGCGCCCGCACCGCGGCACCCAGGCCGCTCCCGGAGATCGCCGCAGGCATGGACAAGGAACACAAAATCTTGTTAGATGCGCTCGGCTTTGAACCCGCGGACCTCGATATGTTGGTCGTCCGTACCGGATTCAAGGCAGAAGCCGTGTCCTCGATAATGCTAATCCTCGAGCTCGAGGGCCACGTTCAGGCCGCCCCCGGGGGCCGTTACTCCCGAGTCGTTAGGAGCCGGAGGTGAAAGATAACGTTCTCGATCTGCTCATTTATCTTTTCGAGAATTATATGAGTGCCGACGATGAGCCGCGGCCGGATCGAAATACTTTGAAGGTCGAATTGGACAAGGCCGGATTTGCCGAGCCGGATATCGAGCGGGCGCTGGAATGGCTGGATGGGCTATCGGGTGAACAGCTCGGCAAGGTCGCCGAAGCCACGGCGCGCGCGGTGCGGGTTTTCAGCAGCCAAGAGCTTGTACGGCTCGACACGGATGTGAGAGGTTATTTGATGTACTTGGAAAACGTGCGGATACTGTCCGGCACCGAGCGCGAGCTGGTCATCGACCGCTTGATGGCGCTCGAGGCCGATGAAATCGATATCGAGCAGGTGAAATGGGTCGTGCTGATGGTCCTGTTCAGCCAGCCCGGCCAAGAGTCCGCCTACGCTCAAATGGAAGACTTAGTCTTCGAAGAGCGCATCGACGCGCTGCATTAGACGACTTTGAGCAGCAACCTCGTTATCGTGGAATCGCCTGCCAAGGCGAAGACCATCAAGAAGTATCTGGGCAAGGACTTCGAAGTTCTTGCCTCCTACGGCCATGTTCGCGACCTCGTGCCCAAGGAGGGCGCGGTCGATCCGGATCACCACTTCGCCATGAAGTATCAGGTGGTCGAACGCAATCAGAAGCATGTCGACGCGATCTCGCGCGCGCTCAAGAAGGCCGACGCCTTGTTTCTGGCAACCGACCCCGATCGCGAAGGCGAAGCCATTTCATGGCATCTGTACGAACTCTTGAAAGCCCAAGGCGACCTGAAGGGCAAACACGTCAGCCGCGTAGTGTTCTACGAAATCACCAAGAACTCCGTGCGTGAGGCCATGGCGAGTCCCCGCGAGCTGTCGGTGGACCTGGTCAATGCGCAACAAGCCCGGCGCGCCCTGGATTTCCTGGTCGGATTCAATCTGTCGCCGCTGCTGTGGAAAAAAGTGCGTCCCGGGCTGTCCGCCGGGCGGGTGCAGAGTCCGGCGCTGCGCATGATATGCGAGCGCGAGGATGAGATCGCCGCGTTCGTGGCGCGCGAGTACTGGAGCATCGACGCCGAGCTTATGCACTCGGAACAGAAATTTCCGGGCAAGCTGGTCGAGTTTCAGGGCAACAAGGTCGAGCAATTCAGTTTTACGGACGAAGCCCAAGCGCGCGAGGTCGAGCGCACGCTCAACGAGGCCGCCAAGGGCGAACTCACCGTGCTGACGGTGGATCGCAAGCAGCGCAAGCGCAATCCGGCGCCGCCGTTCACGACCTCGACCTTGCAGCAAGAGGCCGCGCGCAAATTGGGCTTCAGTGCGCAGAAGACCATGCGCGTGGCGCAGCAGCTCTACGAAGGTGTCGACATCGGCGAAGGCCAGGTGGGTCTCATCACCTACATGCGCACCGACTCGCTCAATCTGGCCCAGGAAGCCCTCGGTCAAATCCGCGAGCTCATCGTGCAGTTGTACGGCCAGGCCGGTCTCGCCGACGAGCCGCGCATTTTCAAGACCAAGTCGAAGAACGCGCAAGAAGCGCACGAAGCGATTCGTCCGACCACCGCGGCGGTACAACCTGCGGACATCGAGAACAAACTCGAGCCGGACCAGTTCCGTCTGTATTCGCTGATCTGGAAACGCACCGTCGCCTGCCAAATGGCCCCCGCCATCTTCGACACGGTCAGCGTCGAAATGCGCGCCGGCGCCGAGGGCCCGAAGCGCACCGTGTTGCGCGCCAACGGCTCGACCCTGGTCAAGCCCGGTTACATATCCGTCTACCAGGAAAGCCTGGATGATGCCGTTCAAGATGACTCGGATCATGTACTGCCGCCGATGAAGGAAGGCGATCGAGTCAAGCTGGTGGGCGTCGTGCCAAGCCAACACTTCACCGAGCCTCCGCCGCGCTTCTCCGAAGCCTCCCTGGTCAAGGCACTGGAGGAATACGGCATCGGCCGGCCGTCCACCTACGCCTCGATCATCTCCACACTGCGCGACCGCCAGTACGTCGACATCGAAAGCCGCCGCTTCACGGCCACGGACATCGGCAAGATCGTCAGTCGTTTCCTGACCCAGTATTTCACCACCTACGTGGACTACGACTTCACCGCCAAGATGGAAGATTCCTTGGACGCGGTGGCGAGCGGCGAGCAGGAATGGGTGCCGTTGCTGGAAAGATTCTGGAAACCCTTCATCGACCTCGTGACCCATACGGAAACCTCCGTCAGCCGGGAAGAAGTGGCCCAGGCCCGGGACCTGGGGGTAGATCCGGTCAGCGGTAAGCCGATGAGTGTGCGCATGGGAAGATTCGGACCCTTCGTGCAGATCGGCACCAAGGACGACGAGGACAAGCCGCGATTTGCGGGCCTGCGCCCCGGCCAAAAGATGGACCAGATCACTCACGCGCAGGCCATGGAGCTCTTCAAGCTGCCGCGCAAGCTCGGCACCACGGCGGCGGGCGATGAAATCACGACCAATGTGGGACGTTTCGGTCCCTACGTGAAGTATGGCGCCAAGTACGTTTCGCTCAAAACCGACGACCCGTATGAAATCACGCCGGAGCGTGCGCTCGAAGTCATTCGCGAAAAGGAGATTGCGGACGCCAATCGACTGATCCTGGATTTCCCCGATGCCGGCATCCAAGTCCTGAATGGGCGCTACGGTCCCTACATCACGGACAAGGCGCGCAACGCGAAAATACCGAAGGATAAGGAGCCTAAGAGTCTGACGCTGGAGGAATGCCAAGCCCTGCTGGCGGCCGCGCCGGAACGCGGCAAATGGGGGCGCAAGGGCGGAAGCGGGTCGAAGTTCGCACCCAAAGGCGCGATCAAAAGCGCGGCGAAGGGCACCAAGGCTGCCAAGGGGACGGCGCCGGCAGCCGCGAACGCCGAAACGGCCGCCCCCGCGAAGCTCGCGGCCAAGCGCAAGAAGGCCGCCGTGAACAAGCAGGCCCCGGTAAAGCCGGCCGCGGCGCCCAAGGCCAAGGGCACGCCGGCACCCAAGAGCACCGCCAAGACCTCGGCCAAGAAGAAAAGTCCCGCAAAGAAGACATCGTAAGGGCGAGCCTGCATTATTCATGAATAACTCGGGCTAGGACCCTTCTTGAGAGATCCGCTTGCCTGAGAGCGCGACGGATTTGCGGATCGTCGAGGCGCGGCCGGCGTTTGGGTATGCTCCCAAGAAGCGACAACGATGAATAGGCAAGTAATGACCGATTCCGCCGATGCATCCGCGGTCAAGCGCTACCTGATCGAGCTGCAGGATCACGTCACTGCAGCGGTCGAGAGCGTCGATTCGGCGAAATTTCGCCGCGACCGCTGGGACCGGCCTGAGGGCGGCGGCGGCGAAAGCCGTGTCTTGAGCGAAGGCGCGGTCTTCGAGCGGGCGGGAGTATCGGTCTCGCATGTATTCGGCGAGAAAATGCCGCCCTCTGCGTCGAATCAACGTCCCGAGATTGCCGGCGCGCCCTTCGAAGCCATGGGCTTGTCGCTGGTGTTCCATCCGCGCAATCCGCATGCGCCCACCACGCATTGCAATGTCCGCTTCTTCGTCGCGCGCCCCGCAAACAGCGAGGCGGTCTGGTGGTTCGGCGGCGGGTTCGACCTGACACCCTACTATCCCCATGACGAGGATGTACTTCACTGGCATCAAACCGCGCGCGATGCGTGCCGGCCGTTCGGCGCCGGCCTCTACGAGAAATACAAGGACTGGTGCGATCGCTATTTCTTCCTGCCGCATCGAAACGAAACCCGCGGCGTCGGCGGATTGTTCTTCGACGATCTGAATGAACAAGGGTTCGACCGATGCTTCGCTTTCCAGCGCAGCATCGGCGATCACTTCCTCCCGGCGTTCATGCCCATCCTGGAACGCCGCAGGGATCAGCCATACGGGGATCGCGAGCGGCAGTTTCAACTCTACCGGCGCGGCCGCTACGTCGAATTCAACCTAGTCTACGATCGAGGCACACTGTTCGGCCTGCAGTCCCGCGGCCGCACCGAGTCCATCCTGATGTCGATGCCCCCGCTGGTTCGCTGGGATTACGATTGGCATCCCGAACCGGGATCTCCCGAAGCGCGGCTCTACGACTTTCTGCGTCCACGGGATTATCTGGCCGAGCTCATGCAGAAGTGATTGACCGGCGTGGCCGGCAATCAACCAACCTACAAAAACATGAGCCCATACGGAGCGTAGGCAAATTGGCTTGCAAGAACGTGGTTCCAAGTAGCGAGTTATGCGCCGATCGACAGCCTCTCGACGGTGCAAGTCAGCGTTTCGGCACCCAGCGATAGATACACCTGCCGGTCCGCCACGGTCAGCGCAAATTCCATGCGCCGCGCAAGTTGCGCCGCGAGCGCGGCCAGCCAAGCGCGATCCACTGCGTACAATTCCAGCGCCTCGACGCGATGAATTTTTCCGATGCGCAGCCGTGCCGCCAGCTGCTCGGCGTCCTTGTGCGTGTACACCGCAACGCGCGGCGCGAGCTTGGCCGCCCGATGCAGCCGTGCCCCGTCCGGCGCCCCGACATCTATCCAAGCCCGAAGTGCGCCCGTGAGATCGCGAACTGAAATTGCCGGCTGATCCGGCTCGGACAGACCATTCGAAAGGGCTATGCCTTCGGTGTACTCGAGACAGTACGCGAGGACACGCGTCAGCAGGTGCTCTTCGGTTTCCGATGGGTGGCGCGCCACGCGCATATCCAGAGGCACATACACGCCGCGATCGGAATCGGCGAGTTCTATCTTGAAAGCGTAGACGGTCGCGCCGAGCGCCATGAATTTACTTCATCAGCTCACGGGTCAACGCCGCGGCAGGAATTTCCCGGCAGCCGCCGGCATTTTGGCCGCACCACAGCGAGGAGAAATCGTCTTTGCCGAGACTCTCAGCCTTCTTGCGCAGCGCGGCGAGCGCACCGCCGGCCAAGGGGAAAGCCGGCGCCGCCGTATTGATGGGACCTAAGTCCTGCATGAGCCGGTTCATGACGCCGCGTGCCGGCCGTCCGGAAAATAGATTGGTCAATGCGGTATGCGCGGCACGATCGCTGCGCAATGCGGCGCGATGTACCGCACCGGTTTTCGCCTCCGGGCACAGCAGGTACGAGGTACCGACTTGAACACCAGAAGCGCCCAGCGCCAGGGCCGCCGCGACACCTCTGGCGTCTGCGATGCCGCCCGCCGCGATCACCGGCACCCTGACCGCGCGCACGATCTGCGGCAGAAGGGCAAACGTCCCGGCCTGAGTGGTCAGATCCTCCGACAGGAAGATGCCCCGATGGCCGCCGGCTTCGACGCCCTGCGCAATGATGGCGTCGACGCCGGCGCGCTCGAGCCAAAGCGCTTCAGCGACGGTGGTAGCCGACGCCAACACCTTGGAGCCCCAACCCTTCACGCGCTTCAGCAGATCGGCGGCCGGCAAGCCAAAGTGGAAGCTCACCACGGCAGGCTTGAATGATTCCAGCCTGTCCGCGGCGGCGGCACTGAAGGGAGCGCGCGAGGGTGCGGGCGCGTCACCCGGAGCGATTCCCAGCTCCTCGTAATACGGTTGCAGCAGTTTTCGCCATACGGCTTCCCGCCGGGCATCCGGCTCGGGCGTCGTGTGGCAAAAGAAATTCACATTGAAGGGTTTGTCGGTCTTCGCCCGAATCGCCCACAGCTCGGTCTGCATTGCGTCCAAACTCAGCATGGCGCAAGGCAGTGAACCCAAGCCGCCGGCATTGCATACGGCGATCGCCAGTTCGCTCCCCTGGGAGCCCGCCATGGGCGCTTGAATAATGGGGAATTCCACCCCGAGAAGTTCCTGCAAAGTCATTGAGATCTCCGGCGCCTATTGTAACGGGCGAACCTTGCGCAAATTGACAATATCGGGCCGGCTGCGGCGTAATGAGCAGCGTGCCAGATACTCTACAGACCCGTGCACCGACCACCATCGCAGGGCACGCGGCTCGCTTTGACACATCGGGACGATTGCTGCCATGGACTTCTTGGAGCGCGGCGCTGCATCGCGAAATGAACTTCTACCAGCAGTGCCCGTTCGACCATGGCTACCCGCGGTTTGTCTGCGAAACCTTTCTGGATGCCAGTTGGACTCCGAACACGGAGCGCACCGACATCATTCCGTCGACGCAGAATGGCATGGGAATCATTTCCTATCTCAAATTTCACGCCATGAGCGCACAACAGCAGCCGGAGTGGCTGGCCACCGCGTGCTTGCTGGGCGACTACCTGGTGAAGGAAGTGCTCACGCCGGACACGGGCAAGTATCCTGCATTCACACGTTCCACGGGCCGGCGGGCGCAATTTCCGCAGCCGGCGGATTGCGGCTCGCAATCGGATCGGCCGTATGAAATTCAGCCGGATAAGGGCGGCATCGCGGGCTTCGCGTTGCTGCAGCTCTTTGAAGCCACCGGCGAGGCCAGGTATCTGGCACAGGCGTTGCAAAACGCGCGCGTGTTGGCCGCCAATCAGCAAGACGGCGACGACGCTCATTCACCCTGGCCGTTTCGCGTCGACTATCGCAGCGGCGAGGGCCGCGGACCCATATCGGGCAACATGACCTACATATTGCGCCTCTACGATCTGCTTGCGGCGCATGGCTATGGAGAGTTCTCCACGCAGCGGCAGGCGCTATGGCGCTGGATCAAGAACCATCAAATCCCCAGCGCCGCGGGGGACGGGGCGCTGTTCGCGCAGTTCTTCGAGGATCACGACACGCCCACCAACCGCAGCGCCTGGGCACCCTTGAATCTTGCGCGCTACTTGCTCGAGAGAAAGGACTGGCTGGATCAGGACTGGCAGAGCGATTGCCGCTCGTTGATCGACTTCGTCCGCGCCAACTTCACGCATCAGGAATTCGGCTTGACCGTGTGCCATGAGCAGGATGAGGACCGCCAAGCCTGGGGTGGCGTGAATTCAACGTATGGCGCGGTCCTGGCGCTGTACGCCGGGGCTGTGGAGTCGCCGAGCTTGGCGAGCGAGGCACGCCAGGCGCTGAACTTCACTCTCTACTCGATCGATGAGCAAGGCAGGCCTCGCGATCTGCCGCAAAGCGGCCAGCCGGGAGGCTGGCAAGAGGACGCTCACACCGATGTCATCCACAACTATGTGGACGCCATGGGGGCGTTTCCGCAGTGGGGAGATAGCGTCGACGTCCCGCCGGAAGGCGGGTTCAGCTAGGGGTCTTTAATATCGCCTCGATGAATGCGCTGGTTGCCGCATCCACCTCGCCAAAACGCACACCGGCGCGGTATCGGCCTTTGCCCACTTCAACGCAATAGCGTACCTCGGCAGGGATGTGAAAGGCACTGGTCTCCCCGCAGGCTTGCAGCTGCAGATCGATGACGCAGGGCTGTCCAAGCGCCAGTGCGAACGGCACCGTGATGCTGGCACCCGCGCGCGACAGATCCACCGTGTGTCCCGGGAGTACCGACATGCCCGGTACCGTCACTTGGGCGCGAATGACCACCGACCGACGCTCGTAGGTACGGCGCTCCAGGGTCGCCCGGCGGACGAGTTCATCCGCATAGTATTCGTGCGACTCATGCGACTCGACCAAGTTTTCCGCTGCAGTCCTGCTCATCATCCCGTTCTCCCGCCCTGACGTTATGCCCAGGCATCACTCGTAGAATGGTAGCCGATACCGCGCGTTGAGCACCGCGCCAACTGTGACCTGCTACACGATTCCAAGTGCCGCCCGTGGAAGATGTCAAATTGCCGGCGCCGGGCAACCGCGCGCCGGCCACATCGCAGGCGCCCAAGCTGAACCATTCATCCGAAAACAAAGGGCGGATTCTTCCACGCCCACGAACTGCCAGGAAGCCGGCGATTCCTCAACCGCCCGTGAGCATCCGGCTGATGGCGGCGAATGCCGGCAGCGTGACGGGATCGTTCGCCGCGCTCGAGGCGACGGGGTGCGAGGCAAACCGTGCGATCACCAGTTCCGCCTTCGGCGCAATGTACAAGCGCTGGCCATGGATGCCGCGCCCCTCGAACACGCCCATTGCGTTGTGTGACACCCACCACATGTTGCGATACGAGTAGCCCTGCAGCAGGGTGTAGCCGGCCCCCGCGAATTTTGCCGGGTCTGCGCCGCCGCGTATATCGGCGACCACCGGCGGCGGGATGATCTGCTTGGCGCCCCATGCGCCTTCGCAGCGCATGAGTTCGCCGAATCGGCACAAGTCGCGAAGCGTGGCGCTCAATCCGGCGCCGCCCATCGCCACGCCGATGGTATCGACCGTTAGGTATCCATCTTCCTCACAGCCGATTTGCGTCCAGATTCTCTGGCTCATCATGTCCGCCAGAGCAACGCCGGTCACCCGCTTCATCACCCAGCACAGAACTTCGGTGTTCACGGTCTTGTAGACGAACGCCGCGCCATGCGTCCCATCCTTGCGCAGCGTGCGCAGATAATCATAGAAGTTGTCCGGCCCGGCATAGCCCGCGGGGCGTGAGCGCAGACCGCCGGCCCGCCCATAATCCCAAATATCGGCTTTGGGGTCGGAGTACAGTTCCGAGTACCGCACGCCGATCTGCATGTCCAACACCTCGCGCAGCGTGGCGTCCTCGTAGGCGGTACCGGCCATTTCCGGCAAATAGTGCGAGACGGTCTTCGTCTCGTCCAATGCGCGCTCGTGGATCAGCGCGGCCGCCAGCGTCGCCGCGTACGACTTGGTGATCGAGAAACAGGCATGCGGCAGCTGCTCCTTGAGCGCGCCGAAGTAACGTTCGTAAACTCGGCGGCCGCGATGCAGGATGAGGATGCCGTCCGCATAGGTGTGCCGCAGCGACTGCGCCCAGGTGAGTTGCCGACCGTGCAGATCCTGAAACGCCAAGGCGTCGATCGCCGCTTCGAGGCCGTTGGGCGCCACGCCAAGATCGCTGGCCACCGCATGGCCCCGCCGGACATTGACCGTCGGCGCCAGCTCACGCATGTGGCACAGAGTCCAGCGGTTCTGCGGAAACTCCAGGAAGCGATCCTCCTCGAAGCGGATCTGCTTCCCCCGAGGCGGCGGCGAACCCTGCATCCACCCTAGGGCATTGGGGTCCGAGGCGTCAGCATCGGGATATTCGACACCCTCAATCTCGACCATTCCGCTTTTCATCGTATTTCCCCACGAGAAATCCTGGCGTTCAGACTCGCCCGCGGCCACGGGAAATACTCGGAGGGCTCCTGATGGCGCGGCATGATCTGGCTCGCTCAAGACTGCCTACTTACCGGCGGGTTCGCAAGGAGCCCGCGGAACCCGCCTCGAGTATTTCGGGCGCAGTCCTTTAACTCAGGGCCTTTAGCTCCGCCCGCTTGAGACAGGCTTGCTCCGGACAGGCACAATGCGTCTGACATCCTCCCCTCGAGGCCAGCGTTCCCGCTGTGAGATATGAATTATCGACACATCTATCATGCAGGCAATTTCGCCGACGTCGCCAAGCACGTCGGGCTGCTCTACTGCCTGCAGGCATTGAAGCGTAAAGAGGCGGGCTTTTTCGCACTCGACAGCCATGCCGGCCGCGGCTTCTACGACTTGCAGGCCCCGGAAGCGCAGAAGTCAGGTGAAGCCGACCGTGGCGTTCAACGCCTCGTGGCCGAAACGCTGGGCAATGAATTCCTGCGCGATTACTTCAGCGCCATACGTGCACGCCGCGGCAAGCGGCTGCCACGCTATCCGGGATCGCCGGCATTGATTGCCCAGGCCTTGCGTCCGCAGGATCGCGCATTGTTCGTCGAGCTGATGCCGGCCGAGGCGCGCGCCGTGGAACGTGAGATCGATTCGCAGGGGCGGATTCGAACGCAGATCGACGACGGCTACGCGGCGCTCAAAGCCTTCCTGCCGCCGGAGGAGCGGCGCGGGCTGGTACTGATCGACCCACCCTACGAAAGCCTCGATGAGCTGAAAATGATGCTGCAGGCTTTCGGTGATGCCTATCGGCGCTGGCCGAGCGGGATTTACTTGATGTGGTATCCGATCCGCAGCGCTTCTCAGCGCAGTGCAGTGCATGCGCGATTCGAGGCGCTGAGAATTCCCAAGATGCTGTTGGCCGATCTGGCCATTCATCCCGACGATGCGGGACTGGGATTGGCGGGAAGCGGCCTGATGATCGTCAACCCGCCGTATGGCGCGGATGAGTTTCTACGCGACGCCTATGGCGCAATTCATGAGGGCATTGCCGCACCGGGCGCCGGCTACGTCGAAGTAACCCGCCTCACGCCTGAGCGAATGGCACAATAGGATAGGCCTTCGAGGAGGACCCCATGGACCCAAAAACATTGCGCGAACGGCTGGCCAAGCTGCATGCAGAACTCGCCGGCATGCACCGGGACAATCCGGCAACCCGGGAATCGCTCGGTGAGGTTCTTCCCGATGTCAAACGCATAGTGGATCAGCCGCCGGGCGCCGGAGAGTCGGCCGCGGACAAAACACTCCGGGATCGACTGGAACGCATCGCGGTGCAGTTCGAGGCCGTGCACCCGACGCTGGCGGCAAGTGCGCGCCGACTGATCGATCTACTGGGTGAAGTCGGTATCTGAAGTCGGCTACAAGTCAGCGTGTCCAGACGATCGAATCATCCACGCGGGCGGCGATGCGTTCGACATCCGTGCTGCCGGACTCTGCGTCGCGCATGAGCACCGCGATGCTGCCGTGGCCCGGCACGGGCACGATGGTCCCGTGATAGCCCTGTTCATCGAAGCGCATGGACTTGTTCACCGGTTCGTGCACCAGCACCATGACCGTGACGGGCCCCGAGGGAGTCTGCATCACCAGATGCGGCACCTTGTGTCCCCTGAAATCGCAGCTGCTGGCATAGCTAACGATGCCGGCGCCGGATTTCAGGCGAAGCTTCGAGTCCTGCAGGACGACATCCAGAGCCGGATCTGTGACGGGAACCTCGGTGCGCCGCCAGGCATCCGGCTCGCCCGCCATATGAGCCACCACGTCGGCGGCAAGGCTGCTCTGCGGAAGCGTAAGCCAGACTCCCCCGGCGACCAGCAGCGCCAATACCACGCTGGCCGCCAGCGTCATCCATTGCCGCCGCCGCGGTGCAGCGGCCGCGGCCCTGCGCGCGAAGGGCAACACATTGGCGCTCTGCGGAACATCCACGCGCAGTGCACGTTCCAGCCGTGACTCAAAACGCAACAGCCGCTCGGTAAACTCACGGCACTCGGCGCAAGATTCGCGGTGCGCGCGCAGCGCATCATCCGAATCGTGCGGATCGGCCATCACGGCTAAGCGATAGTGGTCGTGGTCCATCATTCTTGCGGGTCCAGGCCGGTGTCCTCGCCGCAGGCGGCGCGCAGCTGCCGGCGGGCGCGGCATAGGCGCGTCAGAACCGCCGGCCCCGACAGATTCAGCTCGCGGGCGATCTCGGCCGTTGAGTACCCCATCAATACCTGCAGAACGAGCGGTTCCCGATACTCGTCGGGCAACTTCATCAACGCGGCGCGAAGCTCGCCGATGTTCTGTTCCTCGGCGGCGGCCAGCATGGGCTCCTCCTTGGCGACCAATTCATCGACGTCCACGGTGGGCAGCCGCTTGCGCTCGAAAGTGCGGGCATATTCCCGGCGGACGATGGTCAATAACCAAGGTTTGGCGGCATTCTCGTCCAAGAGCGCGTCCTGCGCCTTCCAGGCGCGCAGCATGCTTTCCTGAACGACGTCTTCGGCCAAGGCACGATCACGGGACAGCCAAAAGGCAAATCGCAGCAAATCCGGGCGCAACGACTGGCACAGTGCCTGGAACCGGGCGCGTCTCTGCTTTCCGCCAACCTCGTCGTTCATGTATAAATCAGCACCCGGCCTAAGGTATCGTCGCGATCTTACCGCGTTATGCCGGCCGCGCATGCAGGGAACCGTCCCGGCGGGGCGTCCAAGTGGCGGATTTTCGGCGATGTTTAGGATGAGGGGAGTCATAGCTAAGATGACCGGATTTGGCGCCAATTCATTTCCAAATACCCGCATGCGGCGCATGCGCCGGGACGAGTTTTCGCGCCGCTTGATGCGCGAGACCCACTTGAGCGTGGATTCGCTGATTTACCCGGTTTTCGTGGTGGAGGGCCGCGGCGAGCGGCAGCCGATCGCCTCGATGCCAGGCATCGAGAGGCTCACCGTCGACGAATTGCTGCGCGAATGCGCAACCCTGATGCGGCTTAAAGTTCCGGCCATTGCGCTGTTTCCGCTCATTCCCGCTGCCAAGAAGACCCTGGATGGGCGCGAATCCTGGAACCCGGACGGTATCGTGCAAGTGGCGGTGAGGGCCGTGAAAAAGGAGTTCCCGGATCTTGGGGTGATTACCGACGTGGCGCTCGACCCCTTCACCACCCATGGCCAGGACGGCCTGATCGATGCCAAGGGCTACGTCATGAACGACGTGACGGTCGAGGCGCTGGTGCGCCAGGCACGCTCCCACGCCGATGCGGGCGCCGACGTGGTCGCCCCATCGGACATGATGGACGGACGCATCGGTGCGATTCGCGGCGCCTTCGAAACGGCCGGACTGGTGCACACGAGAATTCTCGCCTACGCGTCCAAGTACGCGTCGAGCTTCTACAGTCCGTTTCGCGACGCCGTCGGATCGGCCGCTCAACTGGGAGGCGGCAGCAAACACACTTATCAGATGGATATCGGCAATTCCGACGAAGCATTGCGCGAAGTGGCGCTCGATATCGCAGAAGGCGCCGACATGGTCATGGTCAAGCCGGGTCTGCCGTATCTTGACATCGTGCGGCGTGTGAAGGATCGGTTTGGCATGCCCACGCTGGTCTACCAGGTGAGCGGGGAGTACTCCATGATCATGGCCGCCGCGGGCCAGGGCTGGCTGAGCGAACGCGCCATCGCGCTGGAATCGCTGATGTGCATCAAGCGCGCCGGGGCGGACGGCATCCTGACCTATTTTGCAAAGCGCGCGGCGGAGTGGCTCGCGGAGTGAATGTCAGCGCCGGCGCCGATGCACCTGATCAATATGGGGTTGCCGGCCATCCCATCGCACACAGCTGGTCGCCTTTCATACACGGCATGTTCGCCAAGGCCACGGCGCAGAATCTGGTGTATCGATTGTTCGACATCGCGCCGGAGGATTTTCGCCGCGATGTGCTGCGCTTGTTCGCCGGCGGCCTCAAGGGCTTGAACGTCACCCTGCCGCACAAGCAAGCGGCCGCGGAACTGGTGAACGAACTCACGCCGCGCGCCGAGCGGGCAAGAGCGGTCAACACCATCGCCTTTTTCGAGCATACCTCTCTGCTGGGCGACAATACCGACGGTCTTGGACTCACGACGGATCTGGAAAAGAATTTAGGCTTGTCGCTCGCGGACAAACGCGTGCTCATTCTCGGCGCCGGCGGCGCCGTCCGCGGCGTACTCGGCGCGCTCATGGAGCGCGAGCTGCGCGAGGTGGTGGTCGCCAATCGCACGCCGGAGCGCGCGCGCAAGCTGGCCGCCGAATTCGCCGACCTGGGCGAAATCGCCGGCTGCGGCTTTTCCGAGGTGCGCGGACCGCCCTACGATCTCATCATCAACGCCACCTCCGCGAGCCTGCAGGGCGAAATGCCGGACATGCCGGTCGGGCTCGTGGGCGAAGCGAGCGTCTGCTACGACATGGCCTACGGCCGCGGGCATACCCCGTTCACGTTGTGGGCCAAATCCCTGCATGCCGCCCGCACCACCAAGGGATGGGGCATGCTGGTCGAACAGGCCGCGGAGTCCTTCCTGCTCTGGCGCGGCATTCGGCCCGACACGGCGCCGGCGCTCGAAGCATTGGCCCAGCACGCGTAGCCTGAATTATTCATGACGATCGGCATAGGTCTTAGACGTAGGGACCCGTCGGCTGTCAGCGCATCGTGACCAGTTCTTCCGCGCTGGTGGGGTGAATGGCCACGGTATCGTCGAAGTCCGCCTTGGTCGCACCCATGCGGATGGCCACGGCAAACCCCTGCAACATTTCGTCGGCACCGCTCCCCAAGATGTGGCAGCCGACGATGCGCTGTTCGGGACCCACGCACACCAATTTCATGTCGGTATGCGTTTTGCGGCTGGTCATCGCGTGATACATGGGCGTGAAATCGGCCACGTAGACTTTCACGGCATCGCCGTGAGCCGCGCGGGCTTCCGCTTCGCTGGCTCCCACGGTGCCGATCGGCGGATGGGTGAATATCACCGTGGGAATCATGCCGTAATCCAGTCGCCGGTCGGGTTTGCCGCCGAATAGCCGGTCACTCAGGCGCCTGCCCGCCGCGATGGCCACAGGAGTCAGGGCCGCCCTGCCGGTCACATCGCCGATGGCGTACACGCCGGCGACATTGGTGTTCTGAAACGCATCGGTGACGACGTAGCCTAAGTCATCGAGCGCAACACCGGAGCGGTGCAGATCGAGACCCGCGACATTCGCGGCGCGGCCGATCGCCCACAGCACGCAGTCGAAACCTGCAAACTCGCGCCCGTCCTCCGCCACGAGCGTTTTCTTGCCCGCGTCCTCGCGCACCGCCGCGACGATCACGCGCTCGTGAACATTCATCCCCAGCGCGCGGACTTCCCGCATCAGGGATTTGCTCAGCATCGCATCGAAGTTGCTCAGCAGCCGGTCCTTGCGGATGAACTGGTCCACGTCGCTGCCCAGCTCCCGGAAAGAGGCGGCCAGTTCGCAGGCGATGTAGCCGCTGCCGACGACGGCAACTCGCCGGGGTCGCGTTTCAAGATCGAAAAAGCCGTCCGAACTGATACCGTAGTGCGCTCCCGGAATATCCGGCAGGGACGCTTTACCTCCGGTGGCAATCACCAGATGCCGCGCGCTCAAACGCTGGCCGTTCACTTCCACGGTGTGCGCGTCCACGAAACGCGCCGCGCCGCGCACGTATGCGACCCCCTTGGCGGCGAGATTGCGCTCGTAGATGCCGTTCAGGCGCAGTACATACGCATCGCGCTTGCGCTTCAACTGCGCCCAATCACTCTCGCCTACCTTCACGTCGAAGCCGTAGTCATTCGCATCGTGCAAGCTCAAGGCGACACCGGACGCATTCCACATCACTTTCTTCGGGACGCATCCGACGTTGACACAAGTTCCGCCCAAGCGCTGAAACTCAATCACCGCCGTGCGGGCGCCGTACTCGGCGGCGCGCTGTGCACACGCAAGGCCGCCGCTGCCGCCACCGATGCAAATGAGATCGAATAGTTGGTCTGACACTGCCGATTCCGTCCCTATTGGTGGGTGCCATGATACGTGGTCGACGCCTAAGTGGCGCGCCGACTCTGAAGTCGGTGCGTCTGCTAGAATTAGACCGTGAACAATCCACTTCTAGACTTTGGCGCACTTCCTGATTTCGGGCGTATCGAAGCGAGCCATGCTCGTCCGGCATTGGAACGGATATTGGCGGAAAATCGCCTCCGCCTCGCAGAGCTGACGGCCCAAGTCCAACCGACCTTTGCATCGCTGGTAGTGCCGGTCGAGGAATTGAGCTACCGCTTGAGCCGCGTGTTCAGCCCCATCTCGCACCTGAACGCGGTGGCCAATTCGCCGCAGATGCGCGCGGCTTACAATGATTGCCTGCCGTTGCTCACGGAGTACTCCTCGGAGCTCGGCCAGAACGGCGCGCTGCAGGCCGGCTATGCCTATGTGCTGCGGCACGAAGGCGGCACGCTCGATCCGTCGCAGCGCAAGCTGCTGGAAAATGCGCTGCGCGATTTCCGTCTGGCGGGGGTCGATTTGCAGCCCGCTCAAAAGGCGCGCTACCGCGATTTGGCGCAGCGTCTGGCGCACTTGGCGAGCAAGTTTTCGGAAAATGTCCTCGATGCCGGACGCGCCTATACCCGCAGCGTCACCAACAGTGCGGAACTGGCGGGCCTGCCCGGCAACGCCATCGATCGCGCGGCCGCCGATGCGCGCGAGGCCAAACAAGACGGCTGGCTGTTCAAGCTCGACCAGCCTACCTTCATGACCATCATGGCCAGCGCGGAAAACGAGCGGCTGCGTCGTGACATCTACGAAGCCTGGGTCACGCGCGCCTCGGAACTCGGACCGAGCGCCGGCCGCTTCGACAACTACGGCATCATTGCGCAGATTCTGCCGCTGCGCGACGAACTCGCGAAGCTGCTGGGATTCTCCAATTTCGCCGACTATGCGCTCGCGACCCGCATGGCGAAAAGCAGCAAGCAGGTGCTCGCCTTTCTGGACGACCTGGCGCGCCGCTGCCGGGCGGCGGCGCGCGAGGAATTCCTGCGCCTCGAGGAGTTTGCCGGCCGCACCCTCAACGCCTGGGACATGGCGTTCTACGGCGAGCGTCTGCAGGAATCGCGCTTCAAGGTTTCTCAGGAGGCGCTGCGGCCCTACTTCCCGTTGCCTAAGGTGCTGGAGGGATTGTTCGCCTTGACGCAACGTCTGTACGGCGTGAGCGTCAGAGAACGCGCCGGCGTCAGTGTCTGGCATCCGAGCGTGCGCTACTACGATTTGCTCGACAAAGATGGGCGCGCCGCTGCCGGCTTTTTTCTCGATCCCTATGCGCGCGGCGAAAAGCGCAGCGGCGCATGGATGGACGAGTGTGTGATCGCCAAGTCGCTGCCCTCGGGCACCGCGCTGCCGGTGGCGCAGCTGGTGTGCAATTTCACCGCCCCGGTGGGGGCTCAGCCCTCGCAGCTCACGCACAACGAGGTGATCACCCTATTTCACGAATTTGGCCACGGACTGCACCACATGCTGACACGCGTGGCGTATCCCAGCATTGCCGGCATCAACGGCGTCGCATGGGACGCGGTGGAGTTGCCGAGCCAATTCATGGAGAACTTCGTGTGGCGCGCCGAGGTCCTGCCGTTGATTTCCGCACATGTCGACGGCGGCGAATCTCTGCCCGTCGACATGCTCCAGCGCCTGCTCGGCACGCGCACCTTCAATGCCGCGCTCGACACGCTGCGGCAGATCGAACTTGCCACTTTCGATTTCGAATTGCACGCCAATTTCGACGGCGCAGCGGGCGCGGACGTCAATGGGGTGCTGGCCGCGGTCCGGCAGCGGGTCGCCGTGGTGCCGGCCGCGCCGTTCAATCGCATGCCCGCAAGCTTTGCGCATATATTTGCCGGCGGCTATGCGGCCGGTTACTACAGTTACAAATGGGCCGAAGTACTGGCCGCCGACGCCTTCGAGGCATTCGAAGAAGCGGGCGTGTTCGACGCCGCGACGGCGACGCGGTTTCGCGAGTCTATCCTGAGCAGAGGCGGCAGCATCGATGCCATGGACGCCTTCGTGCGCTTTCGTGGGCGCCAGCCCGACGTTCGACCCTTGCTGAAGCAAACTGGAATTGCGGCGTGAAGCGGGCGGCGGCGCTGCTGCTGGCGCTGCTGGCGGCCAGGGGCGTGGCCGACACCGCCTACGTGAGCGACGAGCTGGTGCTGGGTGTCTATGCCGACCCGAACAATCAGGGTCAGCGACTGGCTACCCTGCATTCGGGGACCCGCGTCGACACATTGCTGCAGAGCGGGGAATTTACCCAAGTGCGCTTGAGCGATGGAACGACCGGCTGGGTGAAATCGGCGTTCCTGACATCTAAAGAGCCGGCGGTAGTTCGACTCAAGCAGCTCGAGGAGGAACTCGACCGCGCCCACGCGACGACGCCGGCGCTTGCCGAGGCGGCGGCTCGCAGCGAAGTGGAACAGCTCAAGCAGGAGCTTGCCGCCCGCCAAACCGAATTGGACGCCGTGCGCGTGGGGTCTGTCCCTCAGTCGGCCGCGGCGGTGCCCATATTCTTGCCTGCCGCCCGGGAGCGATGGGCGATGATTGCCAGCCTCGGCGCCCTTGCCGGTCTCGTCTGCGGATTCTGCTTAGGCTATGCGACGTTGGCGCGGCGCATCCGGCAGAAATTCGGCGGCCTCAAGGTTTATTGAATAAGCTTGAGCCCGGGCCGCGCCCGCGGTGGGTTGACTTAATACTGTGAGCTACGTCCACATGCGGCGTGGGGACATGGCGCCGCAGGTGGCAAAAGCCTAAACTCCCGGCGATGTACGATCTTCGACGTAACGATTATGACGTTGCGAACTGCGTTCAGGTCAGCTCCACCGCTGCGGTAACCGCGGCAGTCCATGAACTTTTTACAACGGCGTGGCCGTCCGAATCCTTCGACAAGGTAGCGGTCGCATTCGAGGATTTCGACAAGCTGTTTACCGGCCGTATGCCCGGCTATCACGGCGTCGATACGCTGTATCACGACCGCCAGCACTCGCTCGACATGACGCTGGCCATGGCCCGGCTCCTGGTCGGCTACGAGCGCAGCGTGGAGAGCAGGCTGCGCTTCGGCGGCGAGCGCGCGGCGATGGCGCTGGTGACTTCACTGTTTCACGACGCGGGTTACATCCGGGAATTCGACGATCACCTGCATACCAATGGCGCCGAATTCACTCTTTATCATGTGACTCGCAGCGCGCGTTTCCTCGCACGCTACCTGCCGAGTCTTGGCCTGGAAGCCTGGGTACCGGTGGCGACGCGCATCGTTCACTTCACCGGATACGAGATCAAGCTCAACATGATCCAGCTTGCCGATCCGAAGGATCGCAAGTTGGGCCACTTGCTGGGTACGGCGGACTTGATCGCGCAGATGGCGGATCGCTGCTACTTGGAAAAATGCCGCGATCGGCTCTATCCGGAATTCGTGCTGGGCGGAGTCGCCACCACGACCGCGGGGGATGGTTCGCTGCGGGTTCGCTACAGCTCCGGGCTGGATCTCTTGCGCCAGACACCGGCGTTCGTGCGCGAGACCTTCGTCGGGCGCCTCCAGGGCGAGTTCGAGTATGCGTACCGCTATCTCGAGTGCCTGTTCGGCGGCAAGAATCCCTATCTCGAGGCGATCGAGCGCAACGTCGGCTATCTGCAGCGCGTGTTGCGCACTGAGCGTTGGCCCATGCTGCGACGGAATCCACCCCTGTTCACCTCGGACGACACGCAGATCGGCCAAGTGCGCGGCTTGATGCTCGATCGATTGAAGGCGCTCTGGGCAGAAGCCTGAACCCAAACGTCGGCGCCGCCCCCGACACCCGATCCGTCTCGCTCGCAGCCACCGGAAATTTCTTAAGACAGGCCCTTACGGCCAATCGATCGCCGCTACGTAACGCGCGTGCAGTTCATCGAGGCGCGCCAGTACCAACTCCTTCCCCTCGAGCGCAGCGTCGGTAAGGCCAGCGCGCAGCACAGCTGTGCTCAAATCCCGGCGGGCTTTCTCCGCGATGGGCGCAAAGCTGAAATGCCAGGGCTCGGGCTGCACTCCCGAACGCATGCCCTGAAACGGACGAAAGAATCCAAAGCGCGGAGCATGAACGTCCAACCAGCGGACGAGATGTACAAAGGGTCCGCCCGACGCAAACTCCTCGCGTGTGAGTTTGGCTCGTGATCCGGGCGCCAAGGCGTTGCCATCGACCAGATCCAAGTCGGTGCCCCAGTGATGCCGGCTGGCACCGGGCAGTGCCGACCACAGCAGGATGGCGTCGATCCGCGCCGTCGGTGAGAGTGCCCGGACATCGAGTTCTGCACCGGCGGCGTCATATAGGGGCCGCTCTCCCCTGAACTTGCCGTTCCAGATGTCCAACTGGCGGACGAAATCGCGGAAGGCGCTCTGTGGCAGCAAGTCGATGCCATCGGCGGCGGCCGCGCGCCGCAGATTGAGGAAGGGCGTCACGACTTGCGAGTGCAGCAGGCACTCAAGATCGGCAACTCCCGAGAGATGCGATCGAGCGCGGCCGGTGAGCTCGGCTTCATTCAAGACGCCACGCCCCTTCCCAATTTGAGTTCTGCCACCTGATCGAAGATCCGCGCGAACACCCCCACTTCCTGTGCACCGGAAATCGTGTACTGACCATCGAAGATAAAAGTAGGAACACCCGTTATTCCCAGCACCGTCGCGTGGCGCTCGGCGGCGACGACGCCGTCTTGACCGATCCGTAAAATCAGTACGTTGCGAACCTCCGGGCCGTGCAAACCTACTTCGGTACCGAGGCGCACCAGCTCGTCAGGATCCCCGATATCGCAGCCCTCCTCGAAATAGGCGCGCATGATCCGGTCCTTGACCGCTGCTTGGAGGCCATGCCGTGCGGCATGTGCCACCAACAAATGTGAGCGGCGCGTGTTGGGCACCCGGCTGACCAGGTCAAAACGAAACCGGATGCCGCAGGCATCTCCATGACGCTCCAGTTCCGCATGCGCCTGCTGCAGGCGCGCCTGGTCCGGCATTCTGGCCGCCATATAGGTTTCCCGGTCGACTCCTTCGACGGGGATATCGGGATCCAGCTCGAAGGGCCGCCACGTGACGGTAGGCTCGTACTGCGGGCGCGCCGCGATCGCCAGATCGAAGCGCCGCTTCCCCAAGTAGCACCACGGACAAACCGTGTCGGAATAAATGTCGATGCGCATGTGCGGGATCCTAGGAGCCTCTCTGTAGTCCGCGTGGCCCGATTGTACCCTCGCCCCTTATGGGGGTTGGCCTGAACAGGTATGATTATCGGTTAAGAGAGGGGGCGATATCATCGATGGCGCGAAGCCTTAAAACCAGCTACTTACTGCTGGCCCTGGGGGTCAGTGCGGTGCTTGCGCTGATTTTGGGCGGCCTGGCGTATTACGAGCATCGCGTCAATACCGCGGATGCCAACCAGCTGACCTACGCGACCGTCGAACAGCGGCTCGAATCCGATCTCGAGGCCCGCGCCCGATCCTTGAGCGAGATCACCGCCATCTCGCTCGCACCTGCGCTCAAAGAAGGCAATGGCGCGGGGATCGCCGCAATTGCGACCAGGCTGCTCGGTGAACGCGACATCGAACGCATCGAAATCTGGGGCGCGCAAAACAACATCCTCTACTCCGGCGACAATCCGGAGTCACGGACTACCACCGCTGGTCCATTCGTGCTGCGCACCGGCGTGCAACACCTGGGCAGCATCGAACTCTGGATGAGCCGCGCCCAGATGCAGGAGACGCTCTCCAGTATTCGCACGCAATTGCTGAGCAAGCAGGATGTCCAGAGCAGGCGCGTGCGCGGCGTGCTCGCCGCCATCACGCTGCCGCTGGTCATCTTGGGATTGCTCGGAGCGTGGTTCATCGCCCACCAGCTATCCCGCCCCATTGCGGCTCTGGTAAAGAGCGCCGATCGAATCGGCGATGGGGACTATACCCGCCCGCTGGCGGTGGTGCGCCGTGACGAACTCGGCGATCTGCAATTCGCTCTGGAGCGCATGCGCCAGAACCTGAACGAGACCACGATCACCAAGAATTATCTGAACACCGTGCTCAACAGCCTGAGCGACGCGGTCTTCGTGACCTCTCCGGACGGCCTGGTGAAAAGCTGCAATGAAGCCGCGCGACTGCTGCTCGGCCATGCATCGGATGACTTGGTCGGCAAGCCCCTGGTCGCGTTCATCGACGAAGTGCACCGCAATGCCTTCGACATGGGGCAGCCGGCCCAGGAAGCGCGCGAGACGGTGCTGCGGACGGCCAGCGGACAAACCATTCCGGTCTCCATGGCAAGCTCCGCGATCGACTCCGAGGATCCGCAGTTCCAGGGTAATATCTACGTCGCGCGCAACATCACCGAACGCAAGCGGGCCGAGCGGCGCATTCGCTACTTGGCGCGCTACGACACACTCACGAAGATACCTAATCGCATGCAGTTCCAGCATTTGCTGCAACAGGCGATCGCGCGCGCGCGGCGCAACCAGCGATCCCTTGCGCTGCTGTACCTGGACTTGGATCGGTTCAAAGAGGTCAATGACACCTTTGGCCATGCGGCCGGTGACCGTACGCTGGAAATATTGAGTGAGCGGCTGACGCGCAATTTGAACAAGGACGCGGTCATCGGCCGTCTGGCCGGCGATGAGTTCGCCATGTTCATCGATGACCTGCCAAGGGACAGCGACAACCGCGAGGCGCTCGGCGCTCTGGCGCGTACCTTGCTCGATGAAATCAGCCGCACGTTCTACGTAAACCAGCAGGAGGTATATCTGACGGCGAGCGCCGGCATCGCGATCTGCCCCCATGACGCCGAGAATGTCATCGACTTGATACGCAATGCCGATGCGGCGATGTACCACTCGAAGCAGAATGGCGGCAATTCCTGCGTGTTCTATGTGCCCAGCATGAACGCCGCGGCCGTCGAAAGGCTCATGCTGAAGAGCAAGCTGCGCCGTGCGCTGGAACGCGACGAATTGGTCATCCTGTATCAGTCGAAAGTGGATCTGCGCAGCGGCCGGGTGGTCGGCGCCGAGGCACTGCTGCGGTGGCGGCTTCCGGGGCACGGCGACATCTCTCCGTCGCACTTCATCCCTCTGGCCGAGGAGACCAGCCTGATTCTGGATATCGGCGAGTGGGTACTCAATCGGGTCTGCGCCGACTATCGCGAATGGCAGAAGATCGTGCCGCATCCGGGCCGCATCGCCATCAACCTCTCGCTGCGCCAGCTCAAGCAGTCGAGCTTCATCTCGCGCTGCCGCGCCATATTCCGCAAGCACGGCGTCTCGCCCACCTGCTTCGAGCTCGAGGTCACCGAAACGACCCTGATGACCGATCCTAAACGCACCATCGGTCTTCTCAATGAACTGTACGCGATGGGCTTGAGCCTCGCCATCGACGACTTCGGCACGGGCTACTCCTCGCTCTCAGCCTTGCAGCAGTTTCCCATCGGCACCTTGAAGATAGACCAGTCCTTCGTGCGCGATGTAGCGGTGGACACCAACGATGCGGCCATCGTGCGCACCATCATCGACATGGGAAAGAGTTTGGATCTGGAAGTTATTGCCGAGGGTGTCGAGGAAGCAGAGCAGCTCGAATTCCTGCGCGGCCGCGGCTGCTACTACGCGCAGGGCCGGCTGTTCGGCGACGCGATGGAAGCGCATAAAATGCTGGGAATTCTCTCCGCCCAGGATCGCGGCGCGCCCCACCACGGCGACCTGTGCGCGCCGACGGTGCTGCGGCCGGTGCGGCTCTCTTCCTAACAAGTCTCGATGCTGATCGCCCGAGACCTGACGCTGCGGCGTGGCCCGCAGCCGCTCTTCGAGCAGGTCAACTTCACGGTATTTCGCGGCAACAAAGTGGGCGTCACCGGCGCCAACGGCACCGGCAAGTCGAGCCTGTTCGCGGCGATCTTGAGGCACCTGTCGCCCGATCGCGGCGATATCGACGCGCCCGCGGGGCTCAAGACCGCACATGTCGAGCAGGAGGTCGCCGCGAGCGAGCGGCCGGCGATCGAGTTCGTACTCGATGGGGACGAGGAGCTGCGCGCCGTGCAGGCGGCCATCGAGGAAGCCGAACGACGCGATGCCGCCATGGCGTTGGCCGAGCTCTACTCTCGATTGGAGGCCATCGACGGCTACCGCGCCAAGGCCCGTGCGGCATCCATCATGCACGGCCTGGGATTCAAAGCGGCCGATCACGGGCGTACCGTGGCCGAGTTTTCCGGCGGCTGGCGCGTGCGCCTGAGCATGGCACGCGCGCTGTGCTCCCGCGCCGACCTCTTGCTGCTGGATGAACCCACCAATCACTTGGACCTCGACGCCATCGTGTGGCTGGAGGAATGGCTAACGGCCTATCCGGGGACGCTGTTGATGATTTCGCATGATCGCGAATTCCTCGATCGGATCATCGATCGGGTGTTGCACATCGAAAATCGCACCATCCGCGGTTACACCGGCAACTACTCGCAATTCGAACAGAAGCGATCGGAGGAACTGGCATTGCTGTCGGCGCTGCATGCACGGCAGGTAAAGCGCATCGCGGAAATTACTTCATTCGTGAACCGCTTTCGGGCATCCGCCACGAAATCGCGCCAGGCACAGAGCCGTCTGAAGATGCTCGAGCGCATGGAGCGCATCGTTCCCGCGCATGTCGACAGTCCGTTCGAATTCCAATTCGCGCGGCCGGCGAAGACACCGCGGCCGCTCATCAGCCTGGAGAATGCCGCCTGCGGCTACACAGGCGCACGCGGGGCGGTGCAAATCGTGGGCGGCATCAACGTGTCCATCGGACCTTTGGATCGCATCGCGCTACTTGGTCCGAACGGCGCGGGCAAGTCCACGCTGACCAAAATGTTGGCGGGCGAATCGCTCATCCTACAGGGACGGCGCACCGCGGCCGCGGATCTGGCCATCGGTTATTTCGCGCAGCATCAGATGGAACAGCTGAAGCCCGACTGCGACGCGTTTTGGCATGTACGCCATCGCGGTGGTGCCGACTACGCCGCGGGCGACGAGCAAAAGATCCGCGATCACCTCGGCAGCTTCGGCTTTCAGGGCGATCGCGCTTTCGAGCCGGTCGGGCGATTTTCCGGCGGTGAGAAGGCCCGCCTGACCCTGGCGCTGCTGGTGGCGCGGCGGCCCAATTTGCTGCTGCTCGATGAACCCACCAACCACCTGGATATCGACATGCGGCAGGCGCTCAGCGTCGCGCTGCAGAGCTTCGAGGGCGGTTTGATCGTGGTGTCTCACGATCGTCACTTGATCAAATCCGTGGCGGACACGCTGTGGCTGGTGGCCGACGGGAAATTGCAGGAGTTCGCGGGCGATCTCGACGACTATCAGCAGTGGCTGCGATTGCGCGGCAAAACACCGGAGAGCGCGGCCCCGGCGAAGGCAGCCGCGGCTGTCAAGGGCGCCGCTACCAAGTCGGCCACCAAGGTGGCCGCCGCCAAAACAACCCCGGCCAATCAGGCCGCGTCGCAGGTGCCGGCCGACAAGAAGAGCTCACGGCGCGATCCGCTGGCCCGACTGCGGCAACAACTGGAACAAGTCGAGGGGCAGATCGCGACGGTCGCCGCCGAGCGTACCTTAGTCGAGGCGGAACTCGCCAATGACCCGAATGACAGACTGGCGGCGCGGCGCGCGAATCTTCAGCGGGATGCGGCCTACCTGGAATCTCGATGGATGGAGATCGGCACCGCCCTGGAGGCGGAGGAAGCAAAAGGTGAAAAAGACATCAATGCGTAGCCCACGTGGGCGTGGGTAATTGCAGTCGTCTTGACATTAACGTTGTCGACGTTAATAACCGCAACCTATTGTTTTCACATGGCTTAATCGAGCAAGATGACCTTTGGCCGAAGATCACAGAGTACCACGACCAGCCATGCACGTTCCGCTTTAAGACAAGACCATAGCGCGACGAGAATGTGTTTATACATGTTGCCCCAAGAGGTAGCAGCTTAGATCGGGTTCCTATTAAAACCGTTCGGCAAATGCCTGACGCGCCTCTCCGATGAAAATGAGAAGTTCATTTCCCGGGACCCGGACCACCTCGATATCGAGATCTGTTGCAACGCGCGTCGCCATTTCAGCAGGATCTTCACGTGCGATGAACAGCGTCTTGGGTAGCTGCTGCTTGTGACTTTTAGCGTTCTCCAAGAGCCGTCGAAACTGAATACCGGTAGGCTCGTCGGATGTTGCCGAAATGAGCTCTGAGGCGAGGAGGAAACAGCTCGCGGCGTCCATCAATGCAATGCAATTCAAATCTCCATCCTGCTCGGTCCGTATCGCCTTGTTATTGAGACGGAACGCAATCCAAGCTTCGTTGATCTCAAATTGTTGCGGATGGAGCATACGAATATGATCTCTATTGCGCCTGGCGATGAGGCTGAGCGGCGCAGGATTGCACCGACGCTAAACGAAGGCAGTTTATACAACATCGATTCCCTTCCTGGAAAAAAATGCAACGCCCGCGATCGCTTGGAGCGAGACGGTTAGCTGGCTTGTGCAATTCCTCGCGAACGGCCGGGCTTATGGGCGGATGGTCCTTGCAATGGCTCACAGAATCCGCCCGCGCAAGGCATCGCGGTAGGTGCGGCTGCAACTCACCAGCGTTCCATCGCGAAGCTTGAGCCGCGCATCGCCCGATTCTAAAGGCTCAATCTCAACTAAGTAGTCGAGATTCACGATATGGCTGCGGTGTACGCGCACAAACTTCTCCGGGTCCAATAGTGCTTGCACCGCCGTCATCGTCGATCGCAGAGGATAAGCGCGGCCCCTGACCTGAAGGTTCACGTAGTTACCCTGCGCATCGAGCCATTCTATCTCGGCAGCTGCAATCAGAAACTCTTTGCCGAGCTTGCGCACCACAAATCGTTGTGGCCTTTCCACCGACTCGACCGGCGGGCCAACGTCGGGCTCCGCGAAAGTGTGCGCTTCGCCTTGGAGCTGGGACAGAATGAAACGATAAGCATACATGCCGGCTAGTAGGACCAAGTACAGCCTGACATTGGGCAGGTAGTCGTAGCCGATTCCCGACGGGACGATACTTGGGTCGTAATGTTCACCCTCCGCGGCATAGGCGATCCTGCGCAGGGCTATGGTTCCACCAACCTTGAATGCGGAAAATACGATGGTGGCGATGACGTGTCGCGCGATGTTGATGCGCCATGTGCTCCAGCTGATCGGCCGTTGCCGGTCGAACACAACGATGGCGGGAATTGCGATGAGAACAACAATGGCGCTGGAGTACTCCCAAGCGTATGGCTGCCAGGGCAGATACTTGAGATGTAGATGCTGCAGTTCACTGGTGTTGGCCGCAATGTTGACCAATCCGGTGATGAATGCGTACAGAACCAGGCTCAAGGCCTCGTACCAGCGCCTATATCGTAGATAGTGGGTCAAGAAGGTTGTTTGGCTGTGGACGGCCTGGGCATGTTAGCCCGCCTCCGGGCCGAAAGCCGCATGCCGCATTTCGTTTGGTCACTTTTTCCCTTCGACTCGTCCCTTGGCTGGGGCGATCAGTCCCTTGGGGCTTGCGGATGCCGGCCAGCCTCTTGAATGTCGGTGGGCAGGAGGGATTTATCATGCCGACCGCCTCAACTCTTGAGTCTAGTGGCCGCCGGACGGACCTGGATTGGGTGCGCATCGGTGCGTTCGCGCTGTTGATTTTTTATCACGTCGGGGTCTTTTACGCCCCCGGCCCATCGGCCGTCGGGGCCATTAGTCCGCGCCCGCTGCCATGGCTGGTCATCCCGATGGTCCTCGTCAATCCGTGGCGGTTGCTGGTGCTGTTTATCGTCTCTGGAGCGGCGACCCGTTTCATGAGCGATAGAATGAGCGCTGGCGCGCTTCTGAGCTCACGCTCTTCGCGGCTGCTGGTCCCCTTGGTGTTTGGAGTTTTGGTCATCGTGCCACCGCAGGTCTTCATGCAGGTGGTCGAACGATGTGGTTTTTCGGGGAGTTATTTCAGCTTTTGGGCGTCCTATCTTGAGGCCGACCAGCATCTATGCCAATTCGGCCCGCATTTGATCGTGCCCACGTGGAATCATCTTTGGTTTGTCGCGTACTTGTGGGTGTTCACGGCGTTGCTCGCACTTGTGCTGTCGGTGGCCCCGAGCATTCTCACAAGACTCCAAGATTGGCTTGAGCGGGCGCTTTCTGGGTGGGGTCTCATCCTCTGGCCTGCGTGTTGGCTAGCGCTCGCGTGGCTTTTCTTGGAGCATCGTTTTCCGCTGTCGTATGCATGCGCCATCTACATACCGGCCTTTCTGTTCGGGTATCTCACGCCAAAGTCGGATTTCATCTGGGTGCGGATGGAGGGAGTGCGCTGGCGGGTTCTGGTGGGAGCCTTACTTAGCTACTGTTCGATGATCGGCCTCGCTTTTCTGCTACTCGGCGCCCACGGCGGTTGGGGTGCCCAAATGGCAGCGAATCATAGTGGCTTCAGAATTCTGGGGCTACGGACCCTGGGCGCGGCGGTGTACGGTCTCGACCAATGGTTGTGGATATTGGCGGTGTTCGGGATCGCGCGCCATTACCTCGCCAATCGGGATGGGTCGATTCGGCGCTACCTGACAGACGCCATTTTCCCTTTCTATATCATTCACCAAACCACCATCGAGGTGGTCGGCCACTATCTTGCGAAGGAGCGTCTGCCGTTGGGGATCGAAGCGGCATCGCTGATCGCAGCGACAATAGCCAGTTGTTTCGTGACCTATGAGGTCTCTCGACGCATCCGGCTGCTGCGTCCTCTATTCGGGTTGAAGCCATCAGCCAAATGGTGCTTCGATTCGCCGCCTACACTCTGGCCCGTCGCGCGAGGCATGCGCAGTGACGATACTGTCTGAAACCGTCGAGCTCGAACAGAATTCAGACTAGGCTCTTTCCAGGCGAAGCCAGACAACATAGGAATAGATTATCGGGGCAAGAATTGTCATGGCCAGGATAGACAAAGTGGCGGCACTTTGTGCGGGAGAGGTAATGGCAAGCCAAAATATTAGCGCGCCGCCCGCGACGAAGACGCGACCCCCAAATCTATGCGTGCGTTCCCAGACAATATCATTGGCGAGGGTCCACGGCGTGCAGATGCCCATAAAAGACCGAGTCACCTTGCCTAGGTAGTTTCCAATGACCGCAAGTAGTACGCCTGCACCGGCGAACACACGCGATCGGTCCAATATTCCGCTGGTTGATGCCAATAATGCGATCACTGTCATGTAGAGCAAAAAGCCGGTGATCGCAGCCACAAATGTCGGATACACCCGATGAGAAGGCGCTATTGAAAAACCTCGCGGCGCGAGGCTTGGAGCGGCGATTAGGAGGGAACATGAGAGCAAACTCAAGAAGGGTATAAAAAATACGCCGAATGGTTTCGGCATCGTGCCAACTATCTCGCCGTAAATGCCCCATCGAGTCGAAACGGGATTTGGAAGTTGTCCATAAAGGAGACCCGCGACCGCGAAGGCAAGGACCACAAACAGAATCGATACCCAGTATCGCGCAAGAATCGTCACGACGTGCGCCTCGACGTCTTTGGCTTCTGAAACAGGTCCAATAGAAGCGCCGCTACGTCTTCGAAAACCGTGGTGTTAAGGGAGTAAATCTGTTCTTGCGCACGACGCTCGCATCGGATCAAGTCAGCATCCTTGAGAATATTGAAATGATACGACAACGACCCTTTGGTAATCTCGAACATCTCCGCAATCTGTCCCGCCGTAAGCGGGCCAGCCTGAAGCAGCTTCAAGATCCTTCGCCGCTGCCGATCAGCAATCGCCTTGAATAATATATCGCGCATGTTCAAAAATGCATTTTGATATTTATCAAAATACATTTTATAATGCTGAGAGTCAATCGGTATGCATGAGTTGCCGGGATGTCAAAAATGATAGCCATTCTGTCGCCGTGACGCGCACGAAGAAAAAGATGGTGGGTATCGTGCTCGGGGTGATACTACTCAGTGGCGCGGTTCTTTGGATCATGTGGCTCATCATAAGACCGCCCCTCATCGATGTGGGTGGGTATCGGCTTGAGGCGCGTGTGAAGGGCGCTGGAAATCCGGCCGTGGTTTTCGAGACTGGATTTACCGGTGGCGTGTTGTTCTATTGGAAGCTGCAGAACCGTGTCGCCGCGCACACCCGAACACTAGTTTATGAGCGCGCCGGACTTGGCCGCTCCGATCCGGGGCCGCAACCCCGGACCGCCGAACAGATGGCTCGAGACCTCCATGCGCTGCTGGCTGCGCTCGATATCCGACCGCCGGTAGTCCTGGTCGGTCATTCGGCCGGCGGCCTTTTCATGCGGGTGTTCGCGCATGACTACCCGGCCGACGTCGCAGCCATGGTATTCATCGATCCGGCGACAGAGGCGAGCTACGAGCGTATGCGGCAGTCGAGCCCAAGCGACTGGCAGTCCATGGAGACAAAACTGCCCGCAGGGTTGAAGCAGCAATGGAATGCGCTGCCTGAAAGCTTCAATGAGGCGCGGTCCGCTTGGCCGCTGCCGTCAATACCATACGTCATGATTACCGCGACGAAGCCATTGGGCGAGTGGGCGCTCAAGTCACCGAAAGATATGGAAGCGTGGTCGAAGGAGCATCAGGCACTTTTGTCGGAGCTTTCCAGCACAACGACTACTCATATAATTTTGCCCCAAGCGGACCACCTAAGCGTATTGAATGAACCCTCGGTAGCCAAGGCCATCTTGGATACTGTGGAACAGGTGAGAACTCAGCCTCTCTGGCCAGCCTCGGGTGGCGCGGGCATAAGAGTAATAGCAACCACGCCAAATATCCCTGTGAACACCCGCTGAAGGCCGAGGAGACAGAAAAAGAAGATTAGCCAGCCGGATATTGAGCGCAAACCGATGGGCCACCGCCCCCAATAGTAGAAAAGTGCAATGGCGCTGATCAACGTGAGGATCCCTACACCGCACTTGAACCACCACTGACGTTCGATGTTCATTTTTTTCTCCTAACGATGAGTTGAGGGAACTCGCCAAGAGCCCGGGCCCGAGCGTTTCGCCGGCGTGAACAGGAACCACCGTGGCGCGGCCGTCACTGTGACGGACAAAATGATGACTGCCTTTGACTCGCATCACAACGAATCCGGCGCTCCGCAACGCCGAAATCAGGTCCTTGCCCTTAACGGGGAAAGATGTCACGCGCCAACCGTAACTCGCTGCACCCCAATAAAGTCGAGTGCTTCTGCGGGGCTACCTTGAACTTCCAGGCAAAGTTCAATAGCTTCCCGAATCCGCGACATCAGTTCATCTAGCGATTTCGCTTGCGTATGGCAGCCCGGCAATGCCGGAACAGTAGCCACAAAGTAGCCTTCCGAGTCCTTTTCAACGACGACGTCAAATTGGTGAGTCATACATGCCTCCAGTGGCAATTGTACTCGGGGGCACCCGATAACACGACAACGCCAGCTTATGGAAGCTAACGATCAGGTTGAGCGATGCGGGGTTTCGGCAGCGCCCAACGAAGCTGATTTATCCCAAACATCGACTCCCTCCTTGGTTCACCGAAGACGCGACCCGCGATCGCTCGAATCGATTGTTAGCTGGCTTTGCGCAATTCTTCACGAAGCACGCGGCGTAAGGTTTTTTCAAGTGGTTCGTCCAAGCGCCCGATGTGCTCACGCAACGCCGCATTTATCAAGGACTGATAGTTGCCACTACCTGCTTCCTCAACCTGCGCCTTGAACCAATCGATGATTGTGTCGTCAAGACGGATCGTTATGCGGGATTTGCCCTTCGGAACCGCAACGACAGCCCCGCGTTTAGCTTTCGAAAAATCGTAGTGCTTTCTCATCGTACTTTCTCGTATGGACGGCGCTCCGAACGGCTGGCCTTTCGCGAAGAGATAATGCGTATTGCGCGGCCACGTGGCGCAAACACAGTAATACTCCATTACGATGCTAGTATGTACGTTTGTGCACCGACGTCAAGCCCCCCTCTGTACGGCTGGGGAAGCTGGGACAGCGAAAATGCCGTCTACGCGAGACAGATTGTTGGCATGCGCGCTCCCGGCGTTAAGCCGGGCTCCACAATCATCACCAAACTTAAATCTCGCCGCCATGGCTGCTTTGGGAGACAGCCCCGCTGCCGGTAGTCAGCGGCAGCGGAACTCGACCTCGGCCTGTGCCTCCGACTTGAAGGGCACCATGTCCTGCCACGATACCTCTAAAGTACGCATCATGCCTTTGGGCGTTTGTGGAGCGCCAGGGCTTGCACGGAAAGTGGCCCGCAGGGTATGTGGCAGGCGCGCCGCCTTCGCGAGGCGGTCCTGGAGCTCGGATCTATAGGCGTCGTACGTGGAATTATTGCCTTTGATGCCCGGATGGGAGTCCCGAGTTACCACACCGGCGTGGAAAGCGGTCTCCCATTCGCGCCAAAGTGCCCACTGCTTCAATGCGAGAGCGAACGTCTCATCGTCGACGAGAGCCAGGGTAAAAACATCGGAATAGTCGTCTGCAGCGGTATCGAAGTCGCAAACGAAATAGTGAGGCCGACCACGGTAGTCTGCGAGGCCTGTGCGAGGCCCGTCGAAGTAGTCCCAGACCGTGTGTACAGGCTCGAAGGTCAAATCTGTCGCCTTAACGATGAAGCTGAGCGACGCGGGGCTTCACCGGCTTCAAACGAAGCTGATTTATCCAGATCATCGACTCCCACCTTGGTCCAACGAAGACACGATCCGCGATCGCTCCAACCGATTGTTAGACCACATGGTGCGCCGCCGGAGCTTGTGGCTCACTGGGACTCGCACGTCGTATCGCCTTTCTCACAGAACTTTGACATGTACTTGAGCTCGCGCTGCACTCCTTCAAGAAATTGGACACGTTCTTGGGTGAGCATCAGCAGGCACCGGCCCTCGACGGTTGGTACGCCGGAGCCGGGAATCACCATTGTTCCTTCCGCTGCGCACTGAGCGTCCCTGAATTTGATCCAGGCGCGCTCGGCAGCCACCAAGTACTTTTTCTTGCCCGGGAAGAACGAGCTGGCAGGTTCGACCGCGCCGGCATCAAACATCTTCATCACGAGCGAGTAGACCTCGTTGAGGCGTTTTTCGGCGGCATTAAGTCCCTCGGCCTGGCATTTCTCAACCTGAATTGCGTTGCCGTTGCACTGAGGCTCCGTTGAGCGCACGGTGAGCGACGCAAGGCAGGTCGCGGAAACTACAAATCCTTGCAAGAAGAGGTGCTTCATGTGGTCTAACGATAAGGCTGAGCGACGCGCGTGCGCAGCGCCAAACAAAGATGCTTTATCCCGATCATCGATCCCCTCCTTGGCTCACCGAAGACGCATCCCCGCGATCGCTCGAACCGATTGTTAGAACCCGTGGCAGCATACTTAGTAACTCGATCTAAGCACATACGCGGGGAATAGAGAGACGAAGCCGATTACCGCCCACGCGACGAAGATCGCCCATGTACGAACCGATCCGTCGAGACCTCGTAATCGACGGAGGGCGAAATCGGCCACGGCGTAGGTAGCCAGTCCAAAGACCAGGCATAGAGCGAAAGTCATCCACGGCAGGGAATCTCGCCGAGTAGCAATGACGTACATTGAGCCGGCACCAGCCAATAGGCCCGAAAGTTGATCGAAAACAGAAAACGGCCCTCGTCGCGCGCGATACCCGAGAATGATCTCCGTAGCGAGCATAGCTGCGCAGAGAGTGGCGAAAGCAACGATGCAGTCGGATGTCCAGGCCATGGAAGGGTTCTAACGATAAGGCTGAGCGACGCGGGACTTCGCCAGCGTCAAACGAAACCACTTTATCTCGATCATCGACTTCCTCCCTAGCTCACCGAAGGTACAACCCGCGATCGCTCGAACCGATTGTTATACGTCGAGCCGGTACCACGTACGGAAGGCTTCCCACCAAGATGATCCGCCGCCCACCAATCTTAGCGCAGGAATTAGGCCGACAAGAGCCGGCGGAGTCTCGGTAGTACCCGAGCGCCTCGCGATTCCGGCTAGCAGCGAAAGCGCCGCTTCGCGCAGAGAAGGTTCGGTTTGTTCAAGTACAAGCAATGCCGCATTTGGCACAAGGATGAAAGCGCGCTCGGCGTCCAGCTGTATTTCCAAGTCCTCGAAACTTCCCACGGTGTAGCACTCGTCGTGGCGCGTCGGATGATGCCAACTTCGGGTCACTTCAATAAATAAGGCCCGAAGGGAGGCAACGTCAAGATCTCGACAGATTCGAAATATGAGTCCGGAAGGATCACGCGATTGCATGATTCGACGGATAACGATGAGGTTGAGCGACGCGAGGTTGCGCAGCCGAGCAACGAAGCTGATTTATCAAGATCATCGACCCTCTCCTTGGCCCATCGAAGCCGCTGCCCCGCGATCGCTCGAACCGATTGTTAGGCCCAGAAAGGAGCGATAGTGCGTGATCACAACCGGCCGAGCCTCACTCAGAGACGTAGTGGTACGTCGAAACTGCACGTCCATCTGCAGTGTATCGACTCCCCAGGCGCTTAAGAAGTACTCGTAGCGATCCTCTGATACGCACGTGCCATCGTTATGGCCAAAATAGTTGCCGTCACCGCCCCACCACAAGTTCTTGCCGCATGGGCGAGTCGTATCGGGCTCACCCATCTACGGCGGGGCCCATCGACTCGATTGCCACTACACCACGATAGGCAAGTGGCGCAGGCGTTTTCGGCTGCACCGGATTGCGGGGATTTACGACGAGCTGCGGCCCGGCAAGCCCCGTACGATTGACGA